>Ga0209793_1000011_pt1 | contig 523498 bp, 530 predicted proteins | sample EBPBio122009_DNA_FD_185863 | JGI IMG/M metagenome (GOLD analysis project Ga0209793, IMG submission 185863) | Wastewater treatment Type I Accumulibacter community from EBPR Bioreactor in Madison, WI, USA - Reactor 1_2/2/2009_ DNA (SPAdes) (version 2) | ecosystem: Engineered > Bioreactor > EBPR...
TGCCTGAAGAACGACAACATCGTCTACATCGGCGACCTGATCCAGAAGACCGAGGGCGAAATGCTTCGCACCCCGAACTTCGGCCGCAAGTCGCTGAACGAGATCAAGGAGGTCCTGACCTCCATGGGTCTGTCGCTCGGCATGGACGTGCCGAACTGGCCGCCCGAGAACATCGAAGACCTGGCCAAGAAGTTCGACGACCAGATCTAAGTTTCAACCCTCCGCCCCCGGCCTTGAGCCAATCGGAGCGGTTAGAAGGAAAAGGCCCAGGTCCAGTCTTCTGGAAACCGGGTTGAGTAGGAGAGACCCCGATGCGCCACGGCGCCGCCTATCGCAAGCTCGGCCGCACGGCCAGCCATCGTACCGCGATGTTCGCCAACATGGCCGCCTCGCTGATCAAGCATGAGCAGATCACGACGACCCTGCCCAAGGCGAAGGAACTGCGTCCCTTCGTCGAAAAGCTGGTGACGCTGGCCAAGAAGGGCGACTTGCACGCTCGCCGTCAGGCCATCAGCGCCGTGCGCGACGTGCCGCAGGTCGGCAAGCTGTTCGACACGATCGGCCCGCGCTACGCCGAGCGTAACGGCGGCTACATCCGCATCATGAAGGCCGGCTTCCGTCACGGCGACAACGCCGCCATGGCCGTGATCGAGTTCGTCGATCGCGACGTGGACGCCAAGGGCCTGGACTCGGGTCCGGTCCAGTCGTTCGACGAGGGCGACGACGAGGCCTGATCGGCGCGTCATCGACAACGCCTTTTGAAGGGCGGTCGGGGAAACCCGGCCGCCCTTTCGTTTGCGCGCCAGGTGGGGCATCAGACCGCGATGTCTGTCGCCATCATCCCTTATGAGCCGCATCACGCCGCCGACTGGGCGCGGTTGAACGAGGGCTGGCTGATCGAGGGCGGGTTCGTGATCGAGGCGAAGGACCGCAAGGTCATCGACGATCCGCGCGGCGCCATCCTGGACCCCGGCGGCCGCATCTTCATGGCGGAGCGGGACGGGAAGGTCATCGGCTGCTGCGCCCTGATGGCCATGGACGACGGCGGCTTCGAGGTGGCCAAGATGTGCGTCACGCCCGCCGCGCGCGGTCTGGGCCTGGGCCGCGCGCTGCTCCAAGTCTGTGAAGACGCCGCCCGCACGGCGGGGGCGACGCGGCTGTATCTGGAGACGGCGTCCAGCCTGAAGGCGGCGGGGGGCCTGTACCGCGCCTTCGGCTTCATCGACCTGCCGCCGCGCCCGACGCCCTATGTCCGCGCCGACGTCTTCATGGAGAAACGGTTGTCGTCGCCTACTCCTTCGACAGGTCCTGGCGCTTGAACCAGGCCAGGGCGGCCAGCAGTGGCAGGAACAGGTTTAGCGCGACGCTGACCACGCCTTTCAACAGCGCCTGGTCAGGCAGCCCCAGGGCGGCCTGACCGCCGATCAGCGTCGCCTTCAGATAGCCGAAGGCCGTGCCCGGATTGAGCAGAACGGCGATCCAATCGTCCGGTCCAATCCCCATCGGGGCCAGGGCCTGGGGCGAAAAGACCTGGGCCGCCGCGATCACTATGGGTGCGAACAGGGCCGCCAGCAGCGACCGGGTCAGCACGGCGACCAGCAGGCCGACCATGGTGAATTGCATGACCGCCAGCCAGGACAGGCCGAACAGGCCCGCGAACCGGCCCGCCGCATTGCCGTCGACGGCCCAGCTCATGGGACGTTCCAGGATCACGGCCTTGCTGACGGTCTGGGCGATCTCGCCGCTCAGCAGCACGACCATGGCCAAGAGGGCCAGCAGACCCATGGTCGCCACCTTGCCCAGCAACAGATTGGTTCGGCTGTTGCGCGCGCTGATCAGCCGCCAGGTCTCCCAGCGATAGTCGCCGGAATACAGGGTCGCGGCCCCGATCAGCATGAACAGCAGCACGATCGGATTGGCCATGGCGCCGACGTTGGCGATGACCTCTTCGACCACCCGGATCGGGCCGCCCATCAGCATCTGGTTCAGTTCGGGCGGGGCCTTGCCGTTGACCGTGATCTTGTCGGCGTTCGCCTTCAGGAACAGGTTGCCCAGGATGCCCATGGCCAACCCCACGATGGGCAGGAAGCCCACGGTCCAGAAGACCGTCGCCCGGTTTCGGGCCAGCCGCCAGGTCTCGGCGCGGATCGCGTCAACCAGCATGGTCGGTCTCCGGGGCGCGCACCGCGCCGGTTTCGGTGAAGAAGACGCTTTCCAAATCGGTGCCGACCCAGCGCGCCTCATGGATGTCGATCCCGGCCTGGACCAGGGCGCGGATCACGCCGGGACCGTCGGCGCGGGTGGTGTCGACCAGGACGGCCTGGCCCGAGGCGGCGGCCTTGGCGCCCAGGACGGCCAGGGCCTGTTCGAGCGAGCTGACGCTCACCCTCAGCCGCTCGCCGTCAGAGGTCAGTTCGCTGACCGCGCCCTCGCGCACCAGCTTGCCGCGGTTCAGAATGGCGACCCGGTCGCAGACGCGCTGAACCTCCAGAAGCTGGTGGCTGGCCAGGACCACGGTCACCCCGTCGTCGTCGGCCAGGCTGCGGATCAGGGCGCGCATCTCCTGGATGCCGGGCGGGTCCATGCCGCTGGTCGGCTCGTCCAGAATGACCAGGTCGGGCCGGGTCATCAGGGCGGCGGCCACGCCCAACCGCTGCATCATGCCGACGGAAAAGCCGCGCACCTTGCGATCGCGCGCCTCGCCCAGGCCGACACGGCTGATCCAGTGGTCGATCTCGGCGGTCGCCCCCATGCCGTGCGCCTGGGCCAGCCATTGCAGCACCTGGCGCGCGGTCAGAAAGGGCGGAAAGCGCGGCGTCTCGATCATCGAACCCATGCGCCGCATGGTCGCCACGTCGCCGACCGCCCCGCCCAGCACCGTCGCGGCGCCGTCGGTCGGTCGGATCAGGCCCAGCAGGATGCGGAACAGGGTCGACTTGCCCGCTCCGTTCGGTCCCAGCACGCCATAGACGCCGCCCCTGGGAATGCTCAGCGTCAGCCCGTCTAGGGCGCGGACGGAGCCGTAGGTCTTGGTCAGACCCGAAACGTCGATCACGGATTCCATGACCGCAGGTTGGAACGCCGTTTGCCGGGCCGCAAGTTAAGCTTCGGCAATGGCGTCGCGATGACGGAGCGGCGGAACTCCGCTATGTCCCACCGCCCATGCCCAACCTGTTTCACAACCGCGCCGCCCTGGCCTTCATCTTCGTGACGGCGGTGCTCGACATCGTCGCCATGGGGATCATCATTCCGGTGCTGCCCCAGTTGATCGAGGAATTCGTCGGCTCCAACGCCCAGGCGGGGGTGATCAACGGGGTCTTCGTGGCCCTGTGGGCGGGGATGCAGTTCATCGCCTCGCCGATCATCGGCAGCCTGTCGGACCAGTACGGCCGTCGCCCCGTGATCCTGATAAGCTGCGCGGGCCTGGCGGCGGACTATGTGCTGATGGCCCTGGCGCCGAACCTGTGGTGGCTGGCCTTGGGGCGGATGATCGCGGGGATCACCTCGTCCAGCTTCACCACCATCTACGCCTATATGGCCGACATCACCGCGCCCGAGCATCGCGCCCGGGCCTACGGCCTGATCGGGGCGGCCTTTTCCGGCGGTTTCGTGCTGGGACCCGTATTGGGCGGCTTTCTGGGCGAGGTCGATCCGCGTGCGCCGTTCTGGGCCGCGGCGGCCCTGTCGGGCGTGGCCTTCCTGTATGGCCTGTTCATCCTGCCTGAGAGCCTGAAGCCCAAGAACCGCATGGCCTTCAGTTGGAAACGCGCCAATCCGGTCGGGGCCATGGTCCTGTTGCTGCGGCACCGCGAGTTGGCCGGCCTGTCGGTGGTCAACTTCCTGCTCTACTTCGCCCATCACGTCTTTTCGGCGATCTTCGTGCTGTACGCCGCCTATCGCTACGGCTGGGGACCCCGGGAGGTCGGCCTGCTGTTGGCGGGCGTGGGTCTGCTGGACATGATCGTCCAGGGCGTTCTGACCGGGCCGGTGGTTGCGCGGCTGGGCGACCGCAACACCATGATCCTGGGCCTGGCGGGCGGTACGGTCGGCATCGCCCTGATGGGGTGGGCGCCGACGGGGCTGGTCTTCTGCCTGGCCATGCTGCCCAACGCCCTGTGGGGCCTGGCCATGCCGACGCTGCAATCGCTGATGACCCGTCGCGTCGGCGAGGACGAGCAGGGCCAGCTTCAGGGCGCGAACATGAGCGTCGCCTCCATCGCCGGCGTCGCCTCGCCGTTGTTCTTCGGCTGGATCTATTCCCTGTCGGTGGGGCAGGGCGCGCCCGTGCCGCAGCCGGGCCTGGCCTTTTACATCGCCGCCGGGGTCCTGGCCCTGGCCGCCGTGATCGGCTGGATGACCGCTCGTCGCGCCGTTCTGGATCAGCAAGCGTCGGGCGATGCGGCCGCCTGACGCCCGCTCCGCCATCTTGACGCCCGAAAGCCGTAGCCGAATGGTCCGGTGACGCTTGCTGACCCACGGACCACGATGAAGACCTCGACGCTCGTGATCGCCGCCGCCCTGGCCCTGTCGGCCTGCGGCTCTCCCTCGAACACCAAGGCCCAGGACGGCGTTTTCGGCGACGCGGCCCCGCGCCAGGTTCCGGGCGATGCGGCGGGCATGAAGGCCAGTTTCGCCCCCGTGGTGCGTCAGTCGGCCCCCGCCGTGGTCAATATCGCCGCCGTCGGAACCCAGCAGGTGCGCGACCCCTTCTGGGGCATTCCGGGCCAGCGCCAGACCGGCTCCATCGGTTCGGGCGTCATCGTGCGGGCCAACGGGATCGTGGTGACCAACAACCACGTCATCCAGAACATGCAGCAGATCCGCGTCACCCTGTACGACCGGCGCGAGTTTCCGGCCCGCGTCATCCTGGCCGACGAACGTTCGGACATCGCCGTGCTTCAGTTGGAGGGCGTCGACGAGCGTCTGCCCACCCTGAACCTGGACGACCGCGAGGAACAGCAGGTGGGCGATCTGGTCCTGGCCATCGGCAATCCGTTCGGCATCGGTCAGACGGTGACCAACGGCATCATCTCGGCCCTGAACCGAACCGAGACGGGGATTTCGGACTCCAGCTCCTTCATCCAGACCGACGCGGCCATCAACCCCGGCAATTCGGGCGGGGCGCTGGTCGACATGGACGGCGATCTGATCGGCATCAACACCGCCATCTTCTCGCGTTCCGGCTCTTCGTCAGGGGTCGGTTTCGCCATTCCGGCGTCGATGGTGCGCCAGGTGGTCAACGCCGCCGTCGGCGGGGCCACCGCCGTCGTGCGGCCGTGGCTGGGGGTCAAGGGCGACACCGTCAGCCAGGACATCGCCTCCAGCCTGGGCCTGGATCGGCCGCGCGGCGTCGTGGTGACGGACCTCTATCCCAACGGCCCGGCCGCCCGCGCCGGAGTGCGCCAAGGCGACGTCATCACCGCCGTCGACGGGGCCGAGGTCAATGATCAGAACGGACTGAATTTCCGCGTCGGCTCACGCAATCCGGGCGACGCGGTCCAGGTGACGGTGCTGCGTGACGGCCGGTCCCAGACCCTGACCGCTCGCGCTCAGCGCCTGCCGGGCGAGACTGATCTGGACAATGCGCGCCTGATCCGCACCGGCGCCCTCAGCGGGGCCTCGGTGCTGGCTCTGAACCCGGCCCTGGCCGACAGCCTGGGCGGCGATCCCTTCGCCTCGGGTCTGATCATCGGCCGAGTCGAACGCGGCAGTTTCGCCCAGGCGACCGGCTTTAGGGCCGGCGACCTGATCGTTTCGGTCAACGACCGGCCGCTGAACTCGGTCGAGCAGGCGGGGGGCGTCACGCGCGGCTCGCGCGTGGTCATCCAGCGCCAGGGCCGCCTGATCCCCGGCGTGATCCGTTAGCGATCAGCCCTTGCCGATCGCCGCGCCGATCGACCAGCCGTGGCCGAAGGGGTCCTTCACCTGGCCGTAGCGGTCGCCCCAGAACATGTCCGCCAGGGGCATGGTCGGCACGGCGCCCGCGATCAGCGCCCGCGCCCACCATTCGTCGGCGTCATCGACTTGCAGGTGCAAGACGATCCCGCGGGGCTGAACGTCCGGCTCCATGCCGTATTCGGGAAACTCGTCCGACAGCATCACCAGGCCGCCGTTGATCACCAGCCGGGCGTGCATCACCCGCTCGCCATCCTCGGCCAGGGTGCGGAACAGCTCTTCGGCCCCAAAGGCGGCGCGGTAGAATTCGATGGCGGCCTGACCGCCGCGCGATGGAATGGTCAGATAGGGGATCACCCCGCCGGGCGGCACGCTGTGAGGTTCGGCCATGTCGATCTCCTTCGGAGATGCACACTAATGGCGTGAAATGGCGGGGCATAGCGCCTATCTGTGGGGGCAGATGAGCGACCTGTTTGAAGCCTCCGGCATCCATCCCCCCGACGCCCCCCTGGCCGACCGTCTGCGCCCGCGCGCGCTGGATGAGGTGGTGGGCCAGGACCATCTGCTGGGCGAGGGCGGGCCGATCCGGCGCATGATCGACGGCGGGCGCCTGGGTTCGATGATCCTGTGGGGACCGCCCGGCACCGGCAAGACCACCATCGCCCGCCTGTTGGCCCAGGCGGCGGGCTATCAGTTCCAGCAGATCTCGGCGGTCTTCTCGGGCGTGGCCGATCTGAAGAAGGCGTTCGAGACGGCGCGCACGCGTCGCGCCGCCGGCCAGTCGACCCTGTTGTTCGTCGATGAGATCCACCGGTTCAACCGCGCCCAGCAGGACGGCTTTTTGCCCTTCGTGGAGGAGGGGATCGTCACCCTGGTCGGGGCCACGACCGAGAATCCGTCGTTCGAGCTGAACGGCGCCCTGTTGTCGCGCGCCCAGGTCTTTGTGCTGAAACGGCTGGATGATGCGGCGCTGGATCAACTTCTGGCCCGCGCCGAGGCGCACATGGGCCGCGCGTTGCCGGTCGACGCCGATGCGCGCCAGGCCCTGTCGGCCCTGGCTGACGGCGACGGCCGCTATCTGCTGACCATGGCCGAAACCCTGTTCGCCTTGCCGCAGGGCGAGACGCTGGAGGTTCAGGGGCTGGCGGGCCTGTTGCAGAAGCGGGCGCCCGCCTACGACAAGTCGCGAGAAGAACACTACAACCTCATATCCGCCCTGCATAAATCGGTGCGCGGGTCCGATCCCGACGCGGCCCTGTATTGGCTGGCGCGGATGCTGAACGGCGGCGAGGACCCGCTGTATCTGGCGCGCCGCATCGTGCGCATGGCGGTCGAAGACATCGGCGAGGCCGACCCCCTGTCGATCCTGGTCGCCAATGCGGCGAAGGAGACCTACGACTTTCTGGGCAGCCCCGAAGGCGAGCTGGCCATCGCCCAGGCCGTGGTCCACCTGGCCACCGCGCCGAAATCGACCGCCGTCTATGAAGGCTATAAGGCCGCCGCCAAGGCCGCGCGCGAGACCGGCTCATTGATGCCGCCTGCCCATATCCGCAACGCCCCGACCAAGCTGATGAAACAGCTCGGCTATGGCGAGGGCTATCAGTACGACCCGCACACGCAGGACGGCTTTTCGGGCGCGAACTACTTTCCCGACGGCATGGAGCGACGCACCTTCTACGCTCCCAAGGGCGAGGGGCACGAGGCCAAGATCCGCGAACGGCTGGACCGCTGGGCGGCGATGCGAGCCGCCAAACAGGGCGGCGGAACGGACGGCTGAGCGAGGCTTTCGATAAGCGTTGCCGTAACGCCGTTCCCGTCGCATCCTGCCGGATCGCTGTCCTGGGGAGGGAACGATGTCCGATATGCTGAACAAGACGCCCTGGCACCTGTGGCTGGTGGGCCTGTTGGCGCTGATCTGGAACGCCTATCCGGCCTACGACTTCGTCATGACCATGATGCACGGGGCCAATTACATGGGCAATCTGCCGCCCGAGCAGATCGCCTACTTCGATGCGACGCCGAACTGGGCCAAGGCCTTCTGGGCCGCCGGCGGTTGGGGCGGGGCGATCGGGGCGCTGTTGTTGCTGCTGCGGTCCAAGTGGGCGCACTACGCCTTCATCGTCTCGCTGATCGGCGTGGCGGGCAGCGTGGCCTATACCTATGGGATGTCGGAAGGCGGCCGGATCTCCGGCACGAACGGCATGATCCTGTGGGCCGTGATCAGCGTCGTGGCGGTGTTCCTGGCGCTGTATTCGCGGGCCTTGGTCAGGAAGGGTGTGCTGCGCTAATCGGAGCGGGTGAAAGCCCGCACCGCCGTCGCCCTGACCGAAGCCGAGATCGCCGCCGTCCGTTCATGGGTGGTGCATGAGGACGCGCACCTGATCGCGTTCAACAAGCCGTCCGGCCTGTCCAGCCAGGGCGGGCGCATCCAGGCGCATACGCTGGACGACCTGCTGTGGGCCTTCGCCCGGTCGAACGGCAAGCGGCCCGAGCTGGTTCACCGGCTGGACCGCGACACCTCGGGCGTCATCGTCGCGGCCAAGACCAAGCCCGCCGCCGGCTTCCTAGGCAAGGCGTTGCAGGCCAAGAGGCTGCAAAAGACCTATCTGGCCCTGGTTTCGGCCGCGCCCGAACCGCGCGCGGGGACCATCGACGCCGCCTTGCGCCGCGAGGAGATCGGGCGTGAAAGCTATATGCGGGTCGTCGCCCCCGATGCCGACGGCGCCCAGGTCTCGACCAGCCGCTATCGCACCCTGGCCGCGAACGATCAGGGGGCCTTGGTCGAACTTCAGCCCCTGACCGGGCGGATGCACCAACTTCGCGTGCACATGGCCCATGTCGGGCGGCCGCTGGCGGGGGATGTGCGCTATGGCGGCGCCCTGACCTTGGCCGGGCGCGCCGCGCCGCGCCTGATGCTGCACGCCGCCGCATTGGACCTGCCGCATCCTGAAGACGGGCGGATCACCGTGCGGGCGCCGGTTCCCGACGACTTCGCCGACCTGGCCCGCGCCGCCGGGCTGGCGCATCCGGCGCTGGGATGAGGGAACGTTTCGGCCGTCTTGAACGCTGAACCGTCACAGGAGCCAAACCATGAACCGTCTGACGCTGCCCATCCTGGCCGTTTCGGCCCTGACCCTGGCTCTGGCCTTGTCCGCCTGCGCCAGCCTGGCCCCCTATGGCGCCAAGGGCGGGCCGGGCGGGCAGGGGTTCTCGGAACAGCGGATCGAGAGCGACCGCTATCGCGTCACCTATGACGGCGTCGGCGCGCCGGGACCAGTGGCCGACATGGCCCTGCTGCGCGCGGCCGATCTGACGGTTCAGAGCGGCTATGACTGGTTCGAGGTCGTCCAGCGCTGGACCGACGGCCGCCCCGACGGAGCGGGGGGCGTTCGCCCCAGCGTGTCGATCGGCGCGGGTTCGGGCCGTTACGGCGGCTATTCCGCCTCGGGCGTCGGCGTGGGGCTTGGCTTCGACATCAGCGGTCCCCAGCCGACCTCGACCACGCTGGAGATCCTGATGGGGCGCGGCGCCCGCCCGGATCGCCCAGACGCCTATGACGCCCGTCAGGTGCGAGACAACCTGCGGAGCCGGTTCTGAGGCTCAGCGACCGCGCGTCAGGGCGCGGTATTCGACCAGGCGTTCCTTGTCGCGGCGGACCTGATCGGCGACGGCGTTGTCGACGTCCAGCGAGGCGTAGCGGACCCATCCGTCGACGCCCAGCTTGTCCTGGATGGCCTCGGTCGGGGTGCGCCAGCGCACATAGCTGATCCAACTGACCAGGACGCCCAACAGCACCGCGACGCCTTGCAGCACCCGGAACATCGCCGCATCGGCCGGGGGCGCCTCCAGGGCGAACAGGGCCAGCCAGACGATCAGGATCAGCGGCGTCAGGATGCGTTGCAGCCAGCGCGTCCAATAGCGTTCACGCCGAATGCGCCACAGTTCCATCTGGACGTATTTCTCCAGATACTCCATCCGCGCGGCCAGCCACATGGTCAGACGGACCAGATAGGACGCCCGAGCGCCCCAGCCCTTGCCGTCCATCTGATACTGGGTCTCGGCCTGGTCGGGCAGGGCGCGGGCGGTGGTGAACAGGTTCTGCAATTCGCGCGTCCGCTGAACGATCTCGCGCGACATCTCGTAGGAATCGTTCTCCAGCCGGAAGCGGTACTGGACGAACAGGATCGCCTGCAACGCCCACCACAGGCCGAACACGGCCAGCATGGCGCCGACGGCCAGGCCCGCGCCCATGGCCGGCGTGCCGACCCATTGGGCGAACCAGGTGGGTCCCAGGGTGGCCAGGACGGTGAAGGCGACCAAGGCCAGGGTCTGGTTCAGCCGCTTGGTGCCGATGTGGACCATCAACGCCCGGAACACGCGCCGACCATAGTCGTGGATGTGGCTGCGCAGATCGCGATCCACCGGGAACCGCTCTTCGATCTGGCGGGCGAACAGCACGTGGAAACGGTCGGGCTTCCTGCCCGTCTCCCAGAAGGGAAACAGGTCCAGCGGCTGGTTGAAATATTCGTCGATATGCGACGACACCACCGCGATCTCGGCGGGGTCGTTGGAGAACAGTTCGCTGTCCTGGATGGGACGCAGGATGCCGTCGGCGGAACGGTTCATGCGAACCCCCGTGGGCGTGCGTTCCGGGGCCTCGCGGTTCGGGCTGTCCGTGGCGCCGGGCGGCGGCGGGTTCGGGGCGGCTTGCAGCCGTTGATCATGGCCCTGGCCGCCGTGGCCATGGTCCGCCGGCGCGTCATGGCCGTGCGCATCGTGCCCGTGCGCGTCATGGCCCTGATGGCTGTGGTCGTCGTGCGACATGGTCGGCGGTTCGCCCCTGAAAGGAATCCCGGCCCGATACTAGATCAGGGCGGGCCGCCGGGCCGACGGCCTTCCCCAGCGGCGCGAAGCCGCGTCTTCGGTATCGCCGTTAACCGTGCGTCTCGGCAAGTGAAGTTTCAGTCAGGCTGACGCCGGTCTTCGCTTCGCCGCAGAGGCGGGTATAAGCGCCGCCATGACCCGTTTCCTCCTTGTCGCCGCCGGTGGGGCGCTCGGCTCGATGGCCCGATACGGCCTGGGCCTGACGCTGGGCCGCGTCTTGCCCGGCGCCGCCTGGCCGTGGGGCACGTTCGCGGCCAATCTGATCGGCGGCCTGCTGATGGGCCTGCTGGCCGGATGGCTGGCGCATCGGGGGCAGGGCGGCGAGAGCGTGCGCCTGTTCGCCGCCGTGGGCCTGTTGGGCGGGTTCACCACCTTTTCGGCCTTCTCGCTGGAGACGGCCCTGATGATCCAGCGGCGCGATTGGGGCATGGCGGGTCTCTATGTCGCCGTCTCGACCGTGCTGGCCGTCGCCGCCCTGTTCCTGGGGCTGATGATCGCCCGCCGCGCCTTTGGAGCCGCCCTGTGACCGACGATCCCAAACCGCGCGAGGGCGGCGGCGTCCGCGAGGTGCAGACAATCTATGTCGCCGAGGCCGAGGACGGCATCCGCCTGGACCGCTGGTTCCGCCGCCGTTGGCCGCACCTGTCGAACATCCAGGTGCAGAAGATGGCCCGCAGCGGCCAGATCCGCGTCGACGGCGCCCGCATCAAGCCCGAGGGCCGCCTGACCGCCGGAGCCGCCGTGCGCGTGCCGCCGATCCCCGACGACACCTCGCGCCAGGCGGGTGACGCGCACACGCTGTCGGAACAGGACATCCGCTTCGCCAAATCGCTGGTCCTCTATGAGGACGACATGGTCATCGCCATCAACAAGCCGCACGGTCTGGCCGTGCAAGGGGGCACGAAGACCAGCCGTCACGTCGACCGCCTGCTGTCGGCCTGGGGCGAGGGGATGGACCGGCCGCGTCTGGTGCACCGGTTGGATCGCGACACCTCGGGCGTCCTTTTGCTGGGTAAGGGACCCGAGGCGGCCAAGCGGCTGGCGGGCGCCTTCGCGCGCCGTCAGGCCAAGAAGACCTATTGGGCCATCGTCATCGGCAATCCCAAGCCGGTCGCCGGTCAGATCGACCTGCCGCTGAAGAAGACCGGCATCGCCGACTTCGAGATGATGCGCCCGGCCGACCGCAAGGACCCGCGCGCCGAACCGGCCGAGACCGCCTACGCCACCATCGGCCGCGCCGCCCATCGCGCGGCGTGGATGGCCCTGCGCCCCTTCACCGGCCGCACGCACCAACTGCGCGCCCATATGTCGGCCATCGGCCATCCGATCCTGGGCGATCCCAAATACGGCGACGACGCCTCACGCGAACTGTCCGGGCCGCTGAAGCTGCAACTGCATGCGCGTCGCATCGAGCTGGATCACCCGGCGGGCGGCAAGCTGATCGTCGAGGCGCCGCTCAGCCCCGAGATGAAGGCCGGCTTCGCCCACTTCGGCTTCGACCCCCGCGACGGCGACGAGAGCGATCCGTTCGAGGGCGTCAAGAGGCAGCGATGAGACCGCTGGCCGTCTTCGACATCGACGGAACTCTGGTCGACAGCCGCGCCTCCATCCATCAGGCGGCGGTCGACGCCGCGCGCGCGCTGGGCCTGCCCGAGCCGTCCTATGACCGCGTGCGCCGGATCGTCGGCCTGTCGCTGCATCAGGCGCTGCACGTGCTGGAGCCGCAACTGACGGACGCGGAGCTGGCCGACTTCGTCGCCGCCTTCCAGGACAGTTTCCGCCGCCGCTATGACGCCGGTCATCAGGAGCCGCTGTATTCGGGCGTCGAGGACAGTCTGCGTCGTCTGAAGCGCGACGGCTGGCGCCTGGCCCTGGCGACGGGCCAGAACCGCCGCGGCGTGGCCCGCAATCTGGCCCGCACGGGCTGGGCCGAGCTGTTCCAGTCCGCCCATTGCGCCGAGGACGGGCCGGGCAAGCCGGACCCGGCCATGCTGCTGGCCGCCATGACCGCTTGCGACGCCTGTCCGGCCACCACCGTCATGATCGGCGACACCAGCCACGACGCCGAAATGGCCGTGGCGGCGGGCGCCGCGCCCCTGGGCGTCGCCTGGGGCTTCCATACGGCGCAGGAGCAGATCGCCGCCGGGGCCTTGCACGTCGCCGCCGACATGCCTGATCTGGACGCCGCCCTCGACCGTTTCGCCGCCGGAGCCAAGGCCGCCTGATGCACATCCCCCCGCTCGATCCCAATGTCGCCGCGCGCAAGGGCTTTCGCGAGTCCGAGGAACGGCTGAAACGTTTCTGGACCGCCGCCGAAGCGCGGGAAGGCGAGGGCGCCCAGAAAGGGAAATGGGCCGTGCTGCTGGACGGCCGTTCGCCCAAGACGCCCGCGGGCGCGCCGGTGGTCCTGCCGACCCAGGCCGCCGCGCAAATGGTCGCCGACGAATGGGCGGCCCAGGGCGAGTTCCTGGACCCCGCGACCATGCCGACCCAGCGCCTGGCCGCCACCGCCATCGACCGTGTGTCTCAGGCGCGCGAGGCCGTGGCCGACGAGATCGCCGCCTACGCCGGGTCCGACGCCCTGTGCTATCCGGCCGAGGCGCCCGGCAGCCTGGTCGAACAGCAGGCGCGCGAATGGACGCCATGGCTGGACTGGGCCGCGCGTGAGCTGGGGGTGCGGCTGGAGCCGTCGTCGGGGATCGTTCATCGCGCCCAGGACCCGGCCGCCGTCGCCCGCGTGCGCGAACTGGCGCTGGAGCTGGACGATTTCGCCCTGACCGGCCTGGCCGCCCTGACGCCCGCCCTGGGTTCGGCGGTGCTGGCCCTGGCGGTGCAGCGCGGCGCCCTGAGCGGAGAGGCGGCCTTCGACCTGTCGCGCCTGGACGAGGCCTTTCAGGAGGGCCAGTGGGGCGTCGACGCCGAAAACGCCGAACGCACCGCCAGCCGAAGAGCCGAGGCGGTGCTGATCGACCGGTGGATGAAGGCGCTTTAATTTCCTTCTCCCCTCGCGGGAGAAGGTGTCATGCGCAGCATGACGGATGAGGGGGTTCTCTTCGTAAACTGACTTTCAGCCCACGAGACCGTTGCCGACAGCCCCCTCATCCGACCCGCTGCGCGGGCCACCTTCTCCCGCAAGGGGAGAAGGGCTAAAGCCGGTTCAAGGAGACCCGCCTCATGCAAGACATCCTGGAACAGCTCGAAGCCCGTCGCGCCGCCGCGAAACTGGGCGGGGGCGAAGCCCGCATCGCCAGCCAGCACGCCAAGGGCAAGCTGACGGCGCGCGAGCGGATCGAGGTGTTGCTGGACGAAGGCTCGTTCGAGGAGACCGACATGTTCGTGGAGCACCGCTCCCACGAATTCGGCATGGAGAAACAGCGCATCCCCGGCGACGGCGTGGTCACCGGCCGGGGCACGATCGGCGGACGGCTGGTCTATGTCTTTTCCAAGGACTTCACGGTCTTCGGTGGCTCTCTTAGCGGTGCGCACGCGGCCAAGATCGTCAAGCTGCAGGGCATGGCCCTGACCAATGGTGCGCCGATCATCGGCCTGTTCGACGCCGGCGGCGCACGGATTCAGGAGGGGGTCGAGAGCCTGGCGGGTTACGCCGACATCTTCCTGCAAAACACCCTGGCCTCGGGCGTCATCCCCCAGATCAGCGTGATCATGGGACCGTGTGCGGGCGGCGACGTCTATTCGCCCGCCATCACCGACTTCATCTTCATGGTGAAGGACACGTCCTACATGTACGTGACCGGCCCGGACGTGGTGAAGACGGTCACCAACGAGGTCGTCAGCCATGAGGATCTGGGCGGCGCCCGGGTTCACGCGGGCAAGTCGGGCGTCGCCGACGGGGCGTTCGAGAACGATCTGGAGGCCCTGGCCGAGGTGCGCCGCCTGATCGGTTTCCTGCCGCTGTCGAACCGTGAAAAGCCGCCGGTGCGCGACAGCTATGACGATCCCGACCGCGACGAGGCCAGCCTGGACACCCTGGTCCCGGCCAATCCGAACCAGCCCTATGACATCAAGGAGCTGATCCTGAAGACGGTCGACGAGGCCGACTTCTTCGAGATCGGCGCCGACTACGCCAAGAACATCGTCTGCGGCTTCGGCCGCCTGGACGGCCAGCCGGTGGGCGTGGTCGCCAACCAGCCCCAGGTTCTGGCCGGGGTGCTGGACATCGATTCCAGCCGCAAGGCCGCCCGCTTCGTGCGCTTCTGCGACGCCTTCCACATCCCCATCGTGACCTTCGTCGACGTGCCCGGTTTCATGCCCGGCACGCGTCAGGAGTACGGCGGCCTGATCAAGCACGGGGCCAAGCTGCTGTTCGCCTACGCCGAGGCGACGGTGCCGAAACTGACCGTCATCACGCGCAAGGCCTATGGCGGCGCCTATGACGTGATGAGTTCCAAACACCTGCGCGGCGACGTCAACTACGCCTGGCCCTCGGCCGAGATCGCCGTCATGGGCGCCAAGGGCGCGGTCGAGATCATCTTCAGGAAAGAGGCGGGCGATCCCGACGCCCTGGCGGCCCGCGAGGCCGAATACAAGGAGCGCTTCGCCAACCCGTTTGTCGCGGCCAAGCTGGGTTATATCGACGACGTGATCATGCCGCACGGCACGCGGCGGAGGCTGATCAAGGCGCTACGGACGCTGAAGGGGAAGACCCAGAGCAATCCGTGGAAGAAGCACGATAATATTCCACTGTAGGATAACAAATATTGGCCATTCCTGACTTCCAGACGCTGATGTTACCCGTCCTGCGGTTTGCGGCCGACGGAGAGGTTACAATTCAGGACGCCGTCGAACTGATGGCCCAGAAATTTGGTCTATCTGATGAAGAGCGGAGCGAGCTGCTGCCGTCTGGTAAGCAGACGACATTTGCCAATAGAACCCACTGGGCGAAATTTTATCTCGGCAAAGCGGGTCTGATTCAGTTGACCCGCCGAAGCCATTTTGTGGCCAGTGAGCGTGGGCGATCAGTGTTGTCTAATCCACCCGAGCGAATAGACATCGCATTCCTTCGCCAGTTTCCAGATTTCGACCTAACCAAATCCCAGGTCGGGGGACAGAAAGCTATAGAAACAAGCGCCACTGCTGATGACCTGACGCCAGATGAAACGATGCGTCAGGCCCGTGATCTTCTGGAGACAGAATTGGGACGTGAACTCCTCTCACGTATCCAAGCTGCACCGCCTGCATTTTTCGAACGCGTTGTCGTGCAACTTCTCATCTCGATGGGTTACGGCGGCTCGCTTGCGCGAGCTGGCCGGGCATTGGGACGTAGCGGAGATGGCGGTGTCGATGGCGTAATTGATGAGGACACGCTCGGCCTCGATCGCATCTACGTTCAAGCGAAGCGCTATGCAGCCGGGAATGCTGTCGGTCCCGGCGAAATTCGTGACTTTTTCGGCGCTCTAGATCAGTTCAAAGCCGGCAAAGGACTGTTTGTTACGACCTCAAGTTTCACACCTTCTGCGATTAAAACGGTCGAAGGATTGAGCAAGCGGATCGTCTTGATTGATGGAACTCTGCTTACCCGGTTAATGATTGACCATGGTGTTGGCTGTAGGGTGGAGGATACCCTGTACGTCAAGAAGCTTGACGACGAATTCTTCGAATTCTGACCAACCTTCTCTTCCTCTGCGCCCGTAACTGTCCGTAGTCGCCGACCGGCCTGGCGTGAAGGCGGCGTCGGCGCCAGGCCCGGAGTGACGGGCGTCGGATGCCGTGGCGGGCCAACTGGGCGCGTCGGGGCGTTCGCCCGCCACGATCCCATGCGCCCGCTCAGTCGGCGGCGGCGGGCGGCGTCAGGGACGCCAGGCCTTCCTCGGCGATGGCGCGGCGGACGCCTTGGGCGTCTTTCAGGATGGCTTCCAGCGCCAGGCGGTGGGCGACGGTCAGGGCCTGATCGGCCGGAACCTCCACATCGGGGCGCACCCCGACGCCTTCCCAATTGGCGCCGGTCACGGTGTTGGTGACGATCTGCATCGGGATGAAGGCGGCGAAGCCCTCGGCCAGGGGACGATAACCGCCGGGCGTGGCGCCGCCCCAGGTGGACTGGCCCACCAGGACGGCGCGCTTCATGGCCTGGAGGTCATAGGCGAATTCCTCCGCGCCCGACCCGGTCTCGCCGTCGGTCAGCACATAGACGGGACGGCCGATGTAGGCGGGCGTGCGGGGCTGGGCGTAGATGGTGCGGCCTTCGGGCGGGCCGGCGGGATCATAGGTGTGGACCGTGGGCGTGGGCTGATCGACCAGATGGCCGATGACATTGGCCACCCCGGCCGGTTCGCCGCCCGGCGCGCCGCGCACGTCGATGATCAGGGCGCCGGTATCGGCCAGAATGCCCATGGCGGCGGCCAGTTTCTCGGTCACGGGCGGGGCGTCCAGGAACATATTGATCCGCAGATATCCGACATTGCCCGCCAGCCAGCGGATATCGGGAATCTCGGACCCGCGCAGGCGGATCTCCTCGTGGAAGGCGGCGATCTCTTCCGGCGGCGGCGGACCTTCGCTGAACCCGGCCAGGATCTCGGGACCCATGTAGCGGACGCGGAAATGGCGGTCGTCGACCAGGGGTGCGACCTGGCTGCGGATCAGGGCCAGCAGCTCGGCGGCGGTGCGGGCGTCGCGGAACGCTCCACGCTGTTCCATGGCTTCGATCTCGCGCGCGGCGGCGGCGCCCCGTTCCCGGAAGGCGAACCGTTCGCGCAGCACCTGGGCCAGCGACAGGACGACGGCGCGGTTCTGGTCGGCGCTAAGGCTGACGGACGCCGGGTCGGGCGCCGGTCCCGGCTGGGCCAGGGCCGCGACCGGGGTGAAGGCCAGGGCGATGACGGCCGCGCAAAGAGCCGGAAGCTGTCGGATCATGGATGCCTTTTCCTCTCTCTTGTTCCGAGACGAGAGGCGGCAAGGCGGGCCAATGGATGCAAGGGCGGGCGTTTTGCGGCGCCGACCTGTTCCGCACGGCGTCAACCCCAGTGTCCGTGATGACGGGACCCGAGTGCTGCGATCCCTCTCCCATTGGAAGAGGGCTTGAGCACCCGAGAGTCGTCAGGCGATCGGCTTCGCGCGAAAGGGTGAGGGCCGGACCCTCAGCCCAGATGTTCGGCGACGCGGGCTTCCAGGGCCTGGGCCAGGACGCGGCCGGTGGGGTGGTCGTCGGTCTGGATGCCGTCGCGCACCACGGCGCGGATGGCGTCGACGTGGGCGTCCAGGATCATCACTGGGGCGGCCATGCGCTTGGCCGGATCGTCCAGCATCTTGCACAGAGAGGCCGCCATGCGCGTGACCAGCGGATATTGATACGTGGCGCCCAGGCCCTTCAGGTCATGGGCGCGGAAATACAGGGCTTCGGCCGTCTCGGCCGAATAGCCGTTGGCGCGGATGTCGGCCTGGGCCTTGTCCAGCTTGTCGATCTCGTCCTGCAACCATTGGCCGAACTGGGTCGACATGGCCTTCAGGGCCTCCTCGGCGCGGGCGATGGCGCTGGCGTCGATGCCGAAGCTGCCGCCGACCTTGGCCTTGAGCGCGTTCGGGGGACGGATGACCTGGGCGGGGTTGCTCACGGGGGGGACTCCACAGTTGCGAAATCCACACTAGGGATCGGCCGTTAAGAAGCCGTCACTGCGATCAGGAGGCGAATTGTTCGGCCAATACACGTTCCTCGAACGAACGTCCGGCGTCGAACAGCATGGTCAGGGCCAGGTCGCGACGTTCAAACACCTCGACGCGGGCGATATGGCGCACCTCATAGCTGTCGGCGGTGGCGCTGACCGGCCGCTTGTCGCCCTCCAGCACGTCGAACCGCACCCGCGCCCTGTGCGACAACAGGGCGCCGCGCCAGCGCCGGGGCCGAAAGGCGCTGATCGGCGTCAGAGCCAGGCTCTGGGAATCCAGCGGGATGATCGGCCCGTGAGCCGACAGATTGTAGGCGGTCGATCCGGCGGGCGTGGCGATCAGGCAGCCGTCGCAGGACAGCTCCTCCATCCGCACCCGCTCGTCGACGGTGATGCGCAGCTTGGCGCTCTGGCGCGTCTGGCGCAGCAGCGAGACCTCGTTGATGGCCAGGGCGGAATGGTGTTCGCCGGCCTGGGTCTGGGCGTCCATCTGCAACGGATGGATGCGGGTGGGATCGGCCGCCGCGATGCGGGCGGGCAGGTCGTCTTCGGCATAGTCGTTCATCAGAAAGCCGACCGAGCCGCGGTTCATGCCGAACACGGGCGCGCCCCGGCCCAGGACGCTGTGCAGGGTCTCCAGCATGAAGCCGTCGCCGCCCAGGGCCACGATGACTTCGGCCTCTTCGGCCGCGACCTCGCCATAACGCCGCGCCAGCCGTTGCCGCGCGGCCTGAGCCTCGGGGCGTTCGCTGGCGACGAAGGCCAGGCGGGAAGGGAGGGGAGCGGCGTTCACACGTCGAAGGGAGCCGAGCGAAGCCTCGGCGTCAACCGGCCAGACGCAGGTCGAGCTGGCGGAACAGGCGTGCGGCCTCGTCCGCCGTCAGGGCCAGCGGCGTCCAGGGACCGTCGACGACCTCGGCCGGCCAGCCGCCGCTGAGCTTGCGCAGATCGTCCAGCAAGGCGACGAAGACGGTGCGGTCGATGCCCACGGCGACGCAGGCCAGATACAGCGGCTGGGGGCTGTCGGCCATGACGGCGGCCCGCACCTTGTCCAACGGAAACTCGCCCAGGGCGGCCAGGGCGTGCTCGAACAGGGTGCGGCGGTTCTCACGCAGGGCGCGGACGGCGAAACCGACGCGCAACTGACCGGCGGACTTCAGCTTGTCGATCAGTCGCCGTTCCATCTCCAGCGCCTCGGGATCGACCGGCTTCTGGGCCGTGCGGATGTTCCAGGCGGCGGTGCTGGACCCCACGGCGACATCGACGGCATGGGCCAGGGCGGCCTCATCGACGCGGAACCGTTCGCCGATCGACTGACGCAGGGCCTGGCCGACCCATTGATAGAGCTGTGACGCCATCTGGTCGTTCAGGCGCGGGTGGCGCGTCAACGGCGCCCGCAGACCGGCGACGCGGCGCGAGCTTTCGACCAGTCGGCGCAGGCCTTCCTCGCTGAGCTGGGCGGTGTGGTTGCCGGCCAGGGCGGTCATGACGGCGGGTTCGGCGTGATCGATCACCGCATCGGCGACGCGGCCGGACAGGTTCGGACGCCGGGCGACCTCGATGTGATGCTCCAGCGTCGCCTCGACCAGGATGCGCAGCAGATCCTCGTCCTTCAACAGGGGGCTGGCGGCGATGACGGGCCGGGCGATCTCGATCTCGTCCAGGGCCAACATGTGGATCAGGGCCGGCGGCGCCCATTCCGCCGTGGCCAGGCGGTCGGCCAGAACGGCGCGGATCTCGCGCTCGGCCTGCTGGGCCAGGGCCAGGAATATCTCGCTGAGGATCGGCGACAGTTCGACGCCCGGCGGATTGGCGTCGCACAGGGCCGCGACCGCCAGGAGCAAGCGCTGACGATCGTCCGCCGAGCGGCTTTTCGCCAGACTGATCAGACGTGCGAATTCGCTCTGGGGCGCGTCGGACGGATCGGCGGCCAAGGCCGCGGCGGCGTTCACCAGGCGATCTCCTTAGGGCGTCGCGCGGGAGGGTCGGTAACCGAGTAGATTACGTTTCTGAAAACGCGGTTAACGATGGCTGAACGCGGCCGCCTTGACGGGACCTCGCGCGCGGCGGACGTTCGGCGCCGATCACACAGGAGGCCGATATGGCGGACGGCGCAGTCGCATCGTTGAAATCCAGGGTGTCCGAGGGCGAATGGCAGGCGCGCGTCGATCTGGCGGCGCTGTACCGGCTGGTCGCCCTGCACGGCTGGGACGACATGATCTTCACCCACATCTCGGCCCGGGTGCCGGGACCGGAGCACCATTTCCTGATCAACCCCTACGGTTGGTATTTCGAGGAGATGACGGCCTCGTGCCTAGTGAAGGTCGATCTGGACGGGAACATCGTTCAAGAGACGACCAGCTTCATCAATCCGGCGGGTTTCACCATCCATTCGGCCGTCCACGCCGCGCGCGAGGACGCGAAATACGTCATCCATCTGCATACGGTGAACGGCGTCGGCGTGGCGGCTCAGAAGCACGGCCTGCTGCCCATCAGCCAGAACGCCTGTCTGTTGCAGCATCAGGTCGCCTATCACGGCTATGAGGGGCTGGCGCTGAACCATGACGAGCGCGCGCGGCTGGTGGCGGACATGGGCGACAAGACGCTGATGCTGTTGCGAAACCACGGGACGCTGGCGGTCGGAGAGACGGCGGCCATGGCCTGGGTCGGGATCTTCTTCCTGGAGCGGGCCTGCGCCCAGCAGGTGGCGGCCCTGTCGGGCGGCCGGGACAATGTGCTGATCGCGCCCGACGCGGCCCAGGCCGAAACCAAGGAGCAGGGACGCGGCATCGGCTTCGTCTCGTCCCTGGCCTGGCCCGGCGCCTTGCGGATGCTGGACCGGAAGAATCCGGGTTACGACGTTTGAGACACGTCGCCGTCGCGCTGTTGCTGGCGGCGGCGCCGTCGGCGGCCTGGGCCAGCGCCTGGACCCAGCCGAAGGGCCAGGGCCAGGTCATCGTCAAATGGGAGGACATGCGAGCCGAACGGGGCTTCGACCCGTCGGGTTCTCTGGCCGATCTGCCGGGCGATCGAATCGACCGGACGCTGGGAGTGTTCGCCGAATACGGCCTGACCGAACGGCTGACGGTTCAGGTCAAGGGCGACTGGCAGGACGGACAGGACTTTTTCGTCGATTATGAGGGGCGCGGGCCGCTGGAGCTGGGGCTGACCTGGCAGGCCTATCGCGACGATAAGACGGCCGTCAGCCTGTATGCGGGATACGCCGACGCGGGCGAGGGGCGAAACGCCGGCTACGCCGCGCCGGGCGAGGGGCGAGGCGACTGGGAGGTGCGGGCCTCGGTCGGGCGCAACCTTCAGGGCGTCGGCGGGCCGTGGGCGCCCGATCGCAGCTTCATCGAGCTTCAGACCGCCCGGCGGATGCGCGCGGGCCTGCCGGATGAGACGCGCCTGGACCTGACCCTGGGCGGCCATTTCGGGCGGGACTGGATGGTGTTGAGCCAGGCCTTCGGCGGCATGACCGACGACGACGGCGCGCGCTGGCTGTCGGTCGAGACCTCGGTGGTGCGGCGGTTCGGCGACTGGAGCGTCCAGGCGGGCTGGCGCGAGGCGGTGGCCGGACGCGAGACGCCGGAAAGCCGGGGATGGGTGCTGGCCGTGTGGCGCCGGTTCTGAAATTCGCTCGCCGCGTCGCGACGGAATCTGAAACGGCGCGCGTTACAGAGACTTTGGTTGCGTCGCGGTCCCCAGACGTTAAGTCGGACGCGTCGTCGTCTGACAAAACCGGAGCCTTTCCCGCGTGATCAAACGTCATTTCTTCATCGTCGGCGCCGCTGTCCTATTGGGCCTGATGGTGTTGGCCGCCGTGCTGCGGATCGCCCTGGCGGACGATGACAAGGGCGGCTCCGGCGGGCCGGGCGGCGGCCGGGGCGGTCCCGGCGGCGGACGCGGGCAACAGGTGGCCGTCGCCACGGTGGCGCCGCGCGAGTTCTCGGACACGATTCAGGTGCTGGGCGTGGCGCGCGGCCTGCGTTCGGTGACCATCACCTCCTCGACCACCGAGCTGATCACGCGCGTGCTGTTCCGCGACGGACAGACGGTCGCCGCCGGCCAGCCTCTGGTCCAGCTTCAGGCGCGCGAGGAAGACGCCGACATCATCGAGGCCCGCGCCCGCGTGGCCCAGGCCGAGCGCGAACACGAACGCTACAAGGAACTGGCCGAACGCGGTGTGGCCCCGCGCGTCACGGCCGAGAACGCCGAGACGGCGCTGGAGACGGCGCGCGCCGCCCTGGCCGCCGCCCAGGCGCGGTTGGGCGACCGGGTCATCCGCGCGCCCTTTGCCGGGACCCTGGGCCTGACCACGGTGACGGCCGGGACCCTGATCAACCCCGGCGCGGCGATCACCACCCTGGACGACACCCGGACGATCCGCGTCGACTTCCCGGTGCCGGAACGTTTCCTGGGGCGGTTGCGGCCCGGCACGCCGATCGTGGCGACGTCCGACGCCTTTCCGGGCCAGAGTTTCTCGGGGCGGATCGCCCTGATCGACAGCCGGGTCAATGAACAGACGCGCGCCGCCACGGCGCGGGCCGAATTCCCCAATCCCGGCGGCGCCATGCGGCCGGGCATGCTGATGCGCGTGGCCGTGCGCCAGGGCGCGCGAACGGCGGCGGCGGCGCCCGAGGCGGCGGTGCAGTACGAGGGCCAGCGCGCCTTCGTCTTCCGCATCGCGCGCGGCGAGCGCGGCTCGACCGCCCAGCGGGCCGAGATCGAACCCGGCGCGGTCGAGAACGGCTTCGTCGAGATCCTGTCCGGCGTCGAGACCGGCGAACGCATCGTCGGCTCGGGCCTGAACCGCATCCAGCCGGGCGCGCCGGTCAGCCCGGCGGGCGAAGGCCGCGCGTCGGCTCAAGGCGGCGCCCAGCGGAAGTCGGCGCAATGATGCTGTCGGACCTTTCCGTCCGGCGTCCCGTCTTCGCGGCGGTGGCGGCCATCGTGCTGTGCGTCATCGGCGCGGCGGCCTTCTTCTTCCTGCCGGTGCGCGAACTGCCGGACGTCGATCCGCCGATCGTCTCGGTCAACACCAGCTACGCCGGGGCGTCGGCCGAGGTGATCGAAAGCCGGATCACCGAACCGATCGAACAACAGATCGCCGGACTGCAAGGCGTCGAGCGGATCAATTCGACCAGCCGCGACGGCCGCTCGAACATCAATATCGAGTTCAGCCTGGACCGGAACATCGACGACGCCGCCAATGACGTGCGCGATCGGATCAGCCGGGTCGCGGGCCGTCTGCCCGACCAGGCCGACCCGCCTCAGGTGGCCAAGGCCGATTCCGACAGCCAGCCGATCATCATCCTGTTCCTGCGCTCCAGCAGCATGAACCGGCTGCAACTGACCGACTACGCCGACCGCTATCTGATCGACCGGCTGTCGACGGTGAACGGCGTGGCCCAGGTGCAGATCTACGGCGAGCAGCGCTACGCCATGCGCATCTGGCTGGACCCGACGGCCATGGCGGCGCGGGGCCTGACGGTGCAGGACGTGGAGAGCGCCCTGACCAGCCAGAACGTCGAACTGCCCGCCGGGGCGCTGGAATCGACGGACAAGGACTACACCGTCCGCGTGGCCCGCAACTACGCCACGCCCGCCCAGTTCGCGGCCCTGCCGATCGGCACGCGCGGCTCGGCGGCGGCGACGACCGGCACGGGGGCCGCCGCCCTGATCGCCGGAGCGCCGACCTATGTGACGCGGCTGGGCGACATCGCTCGCGTCGAGGAGGCGCCGGCCGAGGCGCGGCGCCTGTTCCGCGGCAACGGCCTGGATCAGATCGGCCTGGCCGTCACGCGTCAGGCCCAGTCGAACGACCTGGCCATCTCCAAGGGCGTCACCGACCTGCTGGAAGAGATTCGCCCGACCCTGCCCGAGGGCGTCGAACTGGTCGTCGGCTCGGACAATTCGGTCTTCACCAAACACGCCATCGAAGAGGTGTGGATCACCATCGGCATCTCCATGCTGCTGGTGGCCCTGGTCAATTTCATCTTCCTGGGCAGTTTCCGGGCGGCGTTGATCCCGTCGATCGTGGCGCCGATCTGTCTGTTGGCGACCTTCATGGTTCTGGCGCCGCTGGGCTTTTCGCTGAACCTGCTGACCCTGCTGGCCCTGGTTCTGGCCATCGGCCTGGTGGTCGACGACGCCATCGTGGTGACCGAGAACATTCAGCGGCGGCTGGATCACGGCGAGCCGCCGCTGGTCGCGGCCGAGCGCGGCGCGCGTCAGGTGTTCTTCGCCGTGGTGGCGACGACCGTGGTGCTGCTGGCGGTGTTCGCGCCCCTGCTGTTCCTGCCCGGATACGTCGGGCGGCTGTTCGTGGAGCTGGCGGCGGCCATCGCGGCGGCCGTGGCCTTTTCGGCCTTCCTGGCGCTCAGCCTGTCGCCGATGCTGGCGTCCAAGATCCTGAAGCCGGCCGAGGGTTCGGGCTGGCTGGCGCGGCGGGTCGACCGGGCCATGGACGGGCTGAAGAACTCGTACCGCAGCTCGCTGGAAGCCCTGATGGGGCGCAAGGCGGCCGTGGTCGGCGTGGTCGGTCTGGTGCTGCTGGTCGGCGCGGGCGCGGCGGGCATCTTCCTGACCCTGCCCGACGAACTGGTGCCGCCCGAGGATCGCGGCCGGGTCACGGTGCGGGTCCAGGGTCCCGAGGGCGCCGGTTTTGAATACACCAAGAAGATCATGCTGGGGCTGGAGCCGATCCTGGCCGAATACCGCCAGGGCGGCGAAGTCGATTCCTATCTGGTCTCGGCGCCGGGCTTCGGCGGCGGCAGCTTCAACTCGGGCAACGCCGTCCTGACCCTGAAGGATTGGTCCGAACGCACCCGCTCGGCCGACGAGATTTCGCAGGAGCTGAACGGCAAGCTGCGCGGCCAGACCGACGCCCAGGTCAACGCCAGCGTGCCCGGCGCCTTCCAACGCGGCGGCGGCAATTCCAACTCGGTCGAGATGATCGCCACCGGCTCGGATTATGAGCAGTTGTTCCAGTGGCTTCAGCCCGTGCTGGCGGCGGCCAAGGAATACCCCGGCTTCTCGCGGCCGCGTCTGAACTATGAACCGAACGCGCCGCGCCTGTTGGTCGATGTCGACCCGCAGAAGGCAGCGGGCCTGGGCGTGTCGTCGCAGCAGGTGGGCCGTACGCTGGAGACCATGTTCGGTTCGCGCCGGGCCACCACCTATATTCGCGGCGGCCAGGAATACGACGTCATCTTGCAGACCGACCGCGACGAGCGGCGCAACGTCAGTGATCTGGAGGCCCTGTACGTCGCCACGGGCGGCGGACAGTTGGTGCCGCTGTCGGCCGTGGTGACGACCCAGACCACGGGCGACACGCCCGACCGGCGCCGTCTGGACCGCCAGCGCGCGATCACCCTGAGCGCCGACCTGAATCCCGGCACGACCCTGGCCGACGCGGTCGCCTTCCTGAACGCGGAGGTGGCCAAACAGCCAGGCGGCGTCGGGGCCATCCGCTGGGGCGGCGCGGCGCGTGACCAGCAAGAGGCGGGCGGCGCGGTGACGGCGGCCTTCGGCCTGGCGCTGCTGCTGGTCTTCCTGGTTCTGGCGGCCCAGTTCGAGAGCTGGATCACGCCCGCGGTCATCATGCTGACCGTGCCCCTGGCGGCGGCGGGGGGCTTGTTCGGCCTGCTGATGGCCGGGTCCAGCCTGAACATCTATTCGCAGATCGGCCTGATCATCCTGATCGGGGTGGCGGCCAAGAACGGCATCCTGATCGTCGAGTTCGCCAACCAGTTGCGCGACCAGGGGCGCTCGATCCGCGAGGCGATCATCGAATCCTCTTCGCTGCGTCTGCGGCCGATCATCATGACCTCGATCGCCACCGCCTTCGGCGCCCTGCCGCTGGTGCTGTGGCATGGCGCGGGGGCGGGCAGCCGCCAGACCATCGGCGTGGTCATCTTCGCCGGGGCGATCTTCGCCACCATGCTGACGCTGTTCGTGGTGCCGGTGATCTATGGCGTGCTGGCGCGCTTCACCCGCTCGCCGGAATACACCGCCCGCAAGATCGAGGAGTGGGAGGCCCAGGAGGCCACGGCCAACGACGCCAGGGCGGCGGCGGAGTGAGCCGATGCCCTTCTCCCCTCGCGGGAGAAGGTGGGCGCCGGAGGCGCTCGGATGAGGGGGCTGTGCCCGCGAGCTGACTGTCTGATGATGAGGGTGTTTCAAACAGCCCCCTCATCCGTCTCGCTGTGCGAGCCACCTTCTCCCGCAAGGGGAGAAGGATCAGGAAGGCGCCGTCGTGTTCAGTTGCAGCCAGGCGATCAGGTCGCGGCGGTCGTCGGCGTCGGGCAGGCCGGCGAAGCTCATCTTGTTGCCGGGCAGGAAGGTGCGCGGATTCTCCAGCCAGTGGTCGATGCGCTCGCCGTCCCAGGTGATGTCCGCCTCTTGCACGGCCTTGGAGTAGTTGAAGCCCGGATGGGTCCCGGCCTTGCGGCCGAACACGCCCCACAGGTTCGGTCCCGTCATGTTCGGGCCGCCGGGCGTGATGGTGTGGCACGACCGACAGCGGGCGAAGGCGCGGCGGCCGTTCTCCAGATCGGCGGCGTTATAGGGCGCGGGCAGGGCGGCCAGCGCCGCCTGCATCTGGGCCTCGCTGGGGGCGGGTGCGGCAGGTGCGGCAGGTGCGGTAGGCGCGGCGGGCACGGGCGTCGCGGGCGCGTCGGAGGCGGAGGACGAACCCTGGCCGCACGCGGCGAGGGCCAGGAACGAGGCGGTCAGGACCAGGCGGCGGATCATGTTTCCCTCTGAAAGCGCGCCTTCTGATAGCGCAATCCGTCGGCGCGGCAATGCGTCCTTAGCGCGCGCTGGACGCGGGTGATCCGCTCCTGATAATCACTGTCAACTTAGCGGTGCGGACGCGCGCCGAGATTCAGACAGTTTGGCGTTCTGAGAGTTCCATGTCCGACGAAATTCCCCTCAGCCAGGCCCGGCGCGGCGATCGCGGCGTCATCGTCCAGGTCGGCGGCCGTTGTCACCATCAGGAGCATGAGACCGAGCTGGAGCGGCGCCTGCTGGAGTTGGGCTTCGTCGAGGGGGCCTCGGTCGAGCTGCTGCATGAGGGCCTGTTCGGCCGCGACCCGATCGCCATGAAGGTCGACGACATGCGGGTGGCCCTGCGTCGGCATGAGGCGGCCAATCTGACCATCCGGCGCGAGGCGCGCTGATGGACGTCGCCGTGAAGCCCGCCCGCATCGCCCTGGTCGGCAATCCCAACAGCGGCAAGACCGCCCTGTTCAACGCCCTGACCGGCGCCCACCAGAAGGTCGCCAACTACGCCGGGGTCACCGTCGAGCGGAAGGAGGGGGTGATCCGTTCGCCCTCGGGCCGCACCCTGTCGGTGCTGGACCTGCCGGGCACCTATTCGCTGCGGGCGCGCAGCCCCGATGAAGAGGTGACCCGCGACGCCGTCCTGGGCCGCCTGGCGGGCGAGACCGCGCCGGACGCGGTGATCCTGGTGGCCGATGCGACCAATCTGCGTCTTGTGCTGCGGCTGGCGCTGGAGATGAAGGCCGTGGGGCGGCCGATGGTTCTGGCCCTGAACATGTACGACATCGCCCAGCGCCAGGGCCTGCGCATCGATCTGGAGCGGCTGTCGGCCGAACTGGGCGTGCGCATCGTGCCGACCGTCGCCACCCGCAAGCGCGGCGTCGAGGAGTTGATCGCCGCCGCCGAGGACCTGATCGTATCCGGCGCCCCGGCGGGCGAGGGGACCTGGCACGCGCCCGACGCGGCCGAAATCCGCGCCGCCCACCACCAGGCCGAGCGGATCATGAAGGCCTGCGTCAAGCCGCCGGAACGGCCCGACACCCTGACCGGCCGGATCGATTCCGTCCTGCTGCACCCGGTCGGCGGGCTGGTGATCCTGCTGGCCCTGCTGTTCGTCATGTTCCAGGCGGTTTTCACCTGGGCCACGCCCCTGATGGACGGCATCGAGGCGGCCCTGGGCGCCCTAGGCGTCTGGGTGGCCGCGGCCCTGCCCGACGGGTTGTTGCAGAGTCTGATCGTCGACGGCCTGATCGCGGGGGTCGGCAGCGTGCTGGTCTTCCTGCCGCAGATCCTGATCCTGTTCGCCTTCATCATCCTGCTGGAGGATTTCGGCTACATGGCCCGGGCCGCCTTCCTGATGGACCGGATCATGGGCGGTGCGGGCCTGCATGGGCGGGCCTTCATCCCGCTTCTGTCCAGTTTCGCCTGCGCCATTCCTGGCGTGATGGCGGCGCGGGTGATCGATTCCAAGCGCGACCGGCTGACCACCATCATGGTGGCGCCGCTGATGACCTGTTCGGCGCGCATCCCGGTCTACACCCTGATCATCGCCGCCTTCATTCCGAACCAGACGGTCTGGGGCTTCGCCAGTCTGCAAGGGCTGGTGATGTTCGGCCTGTATGCGGCGGGCATCGTCAGCGCCCTGGCCGTGTCCTTCGTCATCCGGCGCATCTTTTGGCGCGGCGCGGTCGAGCCGTTCATGATGGAGCTGCCGGCCTATAAGGCGCCGCATCTGAAGAGCGTGCTGTTCAACCTGTGGCTGCGGGCGCGGATCTTCCTGGAGCGGGCGGGGCGGATCATCCTGCCCTTGATGGTCATCGTCTGGGCGATGTCGACCTTCCCCTATCCGCCCGAGGGCGCGACGGGACCGGCCATCGACTATTCCTTCGCCGGCATGCTGGGCCAGGCGCTGGAGCCGATCTTCGCCCCCATCGGCTTCAACTGGCAGATGGTCATCGCCCTGATCCCCGGCATGGCCGCGCGCGAGGTGGCCGTGGCGGCCCTGGGTTCGGTCTATGCCATCGCCGACGCCGAAGGCTCGGGCGTGGGCGCCCTGGCCACGACGCTGGCGGGACAGTGGTCGCTGGCCACGGCCCTGGCCTTCCTGGCCTGGTACGTCTTCGCGCCCCAGTGCGTGGCGACCCTGGGCGTGGTGCGGCGCGAGACCAATTCGCTGAAGTGGACGTGGATCATGATCGTCTACATGTTCGGCTTGGCCTATCTGGCGGCCTTCATCACCTATCGGGTGGCGGTGGCCCTGGGCGGGGGCTAAGCAAGGGCGTCCCGCCGGAGCCTGCATGATCCTGAACGCCGTCATCCTCGGACTGCTGGGCCTGATCGTCGGCAGTTTCCTGGCCGCGGTCAGCGTGCGCCTGCCGGCCGAGGAGGACGTGGTCTTCAAGCGGTCGCATTGCCGAAGCTGCGGCGCGACCCTGAAGCCTTGGCATCTGGTCCCGGTGATCAGTTGGCTGGCGCTGCGCGGACGATGCGGCCTGTGCCGGGCGGCGATCTCGCCGCGCTATCCGCTGATCGAGCTGGCGGCCGGGCTGATCGGCGTCTGGGCGGCGCTGCATGGCGGCGGCTGGATCATGATGAGCGCGACGGCCCTGCTGGGGTGGCAGCTCCTGCTGATCGCCCTGATCGACGCCGAGCATTTCTGGCTGCCGGACGAACTGACCTTTCCGCTGATCGTCACCGGGATCGGGGCGGCGGCCCTGATCCAGCGGGGCTGGCCCATCGACGCCGGGATCGGCGCCGTCGCCGGTTTCGCCATCCTGTGGGGGATCGCCTGGGTCTATCGGGCGTGGAGGAAACGCGACGGCCTGGGCGGGGGCGATCCCTTCCTGTTCGCGGGGGCGGGCGCCTGGGTCGGTTGGGCGGGCCTGCCCAGCGTGCTGCTGTGGGCCTGTGTCGTGGGGTTCAGTCTGGTGGCGGCGCGGTTGATCATGCGGCGTCGGGTCAGGGGCGACGACCGGCTGCCGTTCGGGAGCCTGCTGGCGGTGGGCGTTTGGCTGGTCTGGCTGTTCGGGCCGTTGGGCGTCAGCGCCCTGTAGTCAGGCGGACCACCATATGGGCCGTGGTGTCCAGGATCGCCTCGGCCGTATCGGCGCGCAGCAGCAGGTCGAAGCCGTCGGCCATCGATTCCACCATGTTCGCCACCTGATAGGAGGCCAGGCGCGGGTCCAGGCCCTCGGGCTGGCGGCCGCCGGCTCGGGCCTCGGCGATGCGGCGCTCCAGCGCCAGGTGCAGGCGGCGCAGGCGGCGGATGCGGCTGTCGGCGAAGGCGGCGTGGCCCTGGTCCGCCAGCATGTGCTCGATGCGCAGAGCGTGGCCGTGCGTGCGCCACATGGCCAGGGCGTCATCGACATAGGCGCGGGCGGCGGCGACGGCGCGCTCGCCCGCCAGGTCGCCCTGGAAATGGCGGGCCAGGGCGTTGCAATCCTCGGTCGCCGCTTCGCACAGCGCTAGAACGACATCCTCCACGGCACTGAAATAGGTATAGAAACTGGCCGGAGACACACCCGCCGCCAGCGCCACGTCGGCGGTGCGGACGGCGCCGAAATGGCGTTCCCTCAACAGGGTCGAACCGGCGTTCATCAGGGCCTGGCGGGTGCGCCCGCCGCGCGCGCCCATCCGATGGCCCAGTTTGTTGATCGTGGTCGTCGGCATGGAACCCGCCGAAGAAAGATGGTGCCGGTTGCAGGAATCGAACCCGCGACATCCAGTTTACAAAACTGGCGCTCTACCAACTGAGCTAAACCGGCCCGGTTCGGGCCGCTCTTATGCTGGCGGAATCCGCATGGCGCAAGCATGGTGCGGCCCATGCCGCCCATGCCCTATCTGACGCCGATCGCCCTGTTGGTCCTGTCGAACGTCTTCATGACCTTCGCCTGGTACGGTCATCTGAAGTTCGGATCGAAGCCCTTGTGGATCGTGGTCCTGGTCAGTTGGGGGATCGCCTTTTTTGAATACTGCCTGGCGGTTCCGGCCAATCGGATCGGGCATCAGGTCTATTCGGCGGCCGAGCTGAAGACGATGCAGGAGGTCATCACCCTGTTGGTCTTCGCGGTGTTTTCGGTGACGATCCTGGGTGAGCGGCTGACGATGAACCACGCCGTGGGCTTCGCCCTGATCGCGGGCGGGGCGTGGTTCATCTTCAGGGGGCCGCTGACGGCGCCGCTGTTCTAGGCCTTGGGCTTCAGCTTCAAACCGCCGATGACGGCCCCGCCGACGATATAGACGGCCAGCAGGTGCGAGGCGTCGATCCACAACAGCCCCATCGGCTCGGTCTGGTAGATATAGCCGTAGGCCATGGTCATCAGGGCGAAGAAGACGCAGGCCATCAGGCCGATGCGCGCGCCGTTCAGCCAGCCCTCGCCTAGCTTTCCGATCAACCAGCCCAGGCCGACCATGACGACGAAGGTTTGGACCAGGCCCAGGACCATGGCCGCGGTCGATCCCCCGGCCTCTGGAGAGACGCCGGACAGTTCGATCCATTGCGCCTCGAAGATGACGCCGTACCAGAGGAAGCCGATGAAATAGGCGATCACGGTCGCCACGATGATGCCGAGCCAGTTCAGTTTCATGGTCATGAGACGCCCCCTCCTGCTGGGCGGACTCGCCAGGCTAGGCCGCTGGGCGACGCCGTCAATGAACGGCGTTCACTGCAATTGTGCGGCTATTTTCCCAGCCAGGGCCTGAAGCGCCGCCGTCTCGGCCATGGGGGCGTGGCCGTGGCCCTTCATCGGCCGGTCGGTCCAGCGCGGCACGATGTGGAAATGCAGGTGGAAGACGGTCTGGCCCCCGGCCTCGCCGTTGAACTGCATCAGGCTGATGCCGTCGGGTTTGAGGGCCTTATCGACGGCGTGGGCGGTGCGCCGGACGGCGGCGGTCAGGCGGGCCAGGTCCTGATCCTCGATCTCCAGGATGTTGCGCGCGGTCGAGGTCTTGGAGATGACCAGCACATGGCCTTCCGACTGCGGAAACACGTCCATGAAGGCCAGGACGTGGTCATCCTCCCACACCGTCACGCTGGGGATCTCGCCGCGCAGGATCTTGGCGAAGACATTGTCGGGATCATAGGCGCCGTGCAGGCTCATGTGAGGCTCCGAGGGGTTGGGCGCGGCAGGGTGCGGCCAATAATTTTTCGATTCTGTACCAGTACAGATCGACGCTCAAGCGGCCTGACCTGTCAGGGATCGAACCCATGTTTGGGGGCGGCGATCCGTTTGGCGTGCGAACCATCCGATTGATTTCAAAGGGCGATGCGTGGGGTGGGGTGCGTGCATGGTCCAATTCTAGACCCGGCGCGAACCCAGGCGCGTCGATCATGGCAGGGGTGGCGGGGGTAGCGTGCGATAGCGTCCTAGGGTGCGGCTTCCTGAAACTCGTCACCCTCGGGCTTGTCCCGAGGGGCCATGGGGGCCGCAGGCCGAGCCATGGGCCGTTGTGACCGCTGGTCAGACCATCCGCGTTCGAGGAGGCCTCCGAGATAGGCCCTCGGGACAGGCCCGAGGGTGACGGAGCCTTGAAGGTCTAGGCCCGATTTGGGTTCACGCCCTGACCGACCAGAGCCAGCCATTCGTCCTCGGCCAGCCCCTTCACGCCATGCGTCTGGGCTTGAACGCCTTGGGCGCGGCCGCCGAGCAGGGCCGGTAGCTGTCGGCGTTCAGGCGGCCCATGGATACGTCTGTCAGAGCGCACAGGCTGTCGAAACCCTCTGCGCCGTGAACCTTCATGGCCGCAAGGGCCAGGGCCGCGCAGGCATAGGCGTCTTCAGCGGCGTCATGGTGTTTGAACGTGACGCCCAGATGGCCGCAGACCGCGTTCAGCTTGTGCGAGGTCAGTTCCGGCCAACTGCGGCGCGCCACATTCACCGTGCACAGGTAGTCGAACTCGGGATAGGGCAGGCGATAGTGGTCGCAGGTGTTGCGGATCACGCTGACATCGAACGCGGCGTTGTGCGCCAGAACCGTCCGCCCACGTAGCCGGGGCGCGAGCCGAGCCAGCACGGCGGGGAATTCGTCGGCGTCGCGCACCTGGTCCGGGCCGATGCCGTGAAAGGCGATGTTGAACGGGGCGAACCGCATGCCGGGCGGGCGGATGTAGTGATGCTCGACCGCCTCGATCACGCCGTCGGTGATCCAGGCCAGGCCGATCGAACACGGGCTGGCCCGTTGTTCGTTCGCCGTCTCGAAGTCGATCGCGACCGCCCGCATCCGCACCCTCTAAGGTTGCGCTATCAGCGCCAGCCACTGATCCTCGGTCAACACCTCCACGCCGTGTTTCTGGGCGTCGGCCAGTTTCGACCCGGCGCCGGGACCGGCGACCAGATAGTCGGTCTTTTTCGACACCGAACCGGAGACCTTGGCCCCCAGGCTTTCGGCGCGGGCCTTGGCCTCGTCACGGGTGAACCGCTCCAGGGCGCCGGTGAAGACCACGGTCTTGCCGGCCACGGCGCCTTCGGTGCGGGGACGTTCGACCTCCAGGATCTCAAGCTCGGACGCCAGGTCGGAGACGGTGGCCCGGTTGCGCGGCTCATGGAAGAAGTCGATCAGGGCCAGGGCCGCGACCTCGCCCACGCCCTTGACGCCGGACAGCTCCAGAAAGGCCTCGCCGGGCGCTTGAACCGCCGCCGACGCGGCGGTTTCGGCGAAGGCGGACCATGAGCCGAAATGGTCCGCCAGGACCGTTCTGACCTTGGTCGGCAACTTGGCGGCCGCGCGGCCGATCTTTTCGGACAGGGGGGCCTCGGGCCAGGGGTCTTGCGATTGTCCGGCGCCGCCGAAGGCGACGATCAGGGCCTGGTTCACCGGGCCGACGCCCTCGATCCGCGCCAGGGCGTCCCAGTCGGCGCCGGGGCGGTGCGCGCCCGCCGCGTCCACCGCCGCCTCCAGCTCGGTCCAGGTGCGATAGGCGCGGGCCAGGACGATGGAGGTCTGTTCGCCGATGTCGCGCACGCCCAGGCCGAACAGGAACCGGTCCAGGGTGATCCGGCGCCGGGCTTCGATGCTGGCCAGCAGCGTGTCCACCTCCTTGAAGGTGCGTTTGTCGTCGGCGATGGATTTGGCGACCTTGGTCCCGGTCGTCAGCTCGCGCTGGCGCGCCTGCTCCTTGCGCTGCTCCAGCACCACCGCCCGCAGGGCCGCTTCGTCGCGATGCAGACGGAAGATGTCGCCGGGCCGTGCGACCAGGCTGCCGTCCAGCAGCATTTCGATCAGCCGTTCGCCCAGGCCCTCGATGTCGAACGCCCGACGCGACACGAAATGCTTGAGCCGCTCCAATCTCTGGGCGCCGCAGATCAGGCCGCCGGTGCAGCGACGCCGCACCTCGCCGCCCTCGCGCACGGCTTCGGAGCCGCAGACCGGACAGTGGGTCGGGAAGGCATAGGGTCGGGCGTCGACGGGACGTTTGTCCATCACCACGCCCAGGATCTGAGGGATCACGTCGCCCGCGCGTTGCAGGATGACGGTGTCGCCGATGCGCACGTCCTTGCGGGCGATCTCGTCTTCGTTGTGCAGGGTGGCGTTGCGCACCACCACGCCGCCGACCGTGACGGGGTGCAGGCGGGCGACGGGCGTCAGGGAGCCGGTGCGGCCGACCTGGATGTCGATGTCCTCCAGCAGGGTCTGGGCTTGCTGGGCCGGGAATTTGTGGGCGATGGCCCAGCGGGGGCTACGGGCGATGAAGCCCAGGCGGTCCTGCCAATCCTGGCGGTCGACCTTATAGACCACGCCGTCGATGTCGTAGTTCAGCGTCGCGCGCTGGGCCTGAAGGGCCTGATAGATCTGGATCAGCCGTTCGGCGGGGTCCTGATCCTGGTCTTGATCCCGGCCTGGCGCGCGCCAGACGTCGGGGGTCTGGAACCCCCAGTCGCGCAGTCTCTCCAGGCCCTCCCACTCACTGTCGGCGAAGGGCGCCGACACCTGGCCCCAGGCATAGGCGAAGAAGCATAACGGCCGAGCCGCCGTGACGGTCGGATCTTTCTGACGCAGCGAACCGGCGGCGAAATTGCGGGGGTTGGCGTAGGTGCGGCGGCCCTCGGTCTCGGCCGCGGCGTTGAAGGCGTCGAAGGCGTCATTGGGGGCATAGACCTCGCCGCGCACCTCGATTACCTCGGGCCAGCCCGCGCCGGACAGGCGCTGGGGGATGTCGGCGATGGTCTTCAGATTGGCGGTCACATCCTCGCCGGTCTTGCCGTCGCCGCGCGTGGCGCCGCGCACCAGGACCCCGTTCTCATAGCGCAGGCTGGCGGACAGGCCGTCGATCTTCGGCTCAGCGACGAAGGCCAGCGGCGCCTTGTCGTCCAGGCGCAGGAAGCGGCGGATGCGGGCCACGAAGTCGGCGATGTCCTGATCGTCGAAGGCGTTGTCCAGGCTGAGCATCGGCACGCCGTGGCGGACGGGCGCGAACTGGCTGGAGGCCTCGGCGCCGACCTTCAGACTGGGGCTGTCGGGCCGGACCAGGTCGGGAAAACGGGTCTCGATGGCCGCATTGCGCGCCTTCAGGGCGTCGTAGTCGGCGTCCGAGACCTCGGGCGCGTCGTTCTGGTGATACAGCAGGTCGTGCCGGGCCAGGTCGGCGGCCAGACGCGCCAGTTCCTCGCGGGCCTGGTCTTCGGTCAGTTGATCGACGGACGTCTGGGGCATGGAATCGCAACGGCGGACGAGGAGTTCAGCTTCTAGCGCCGCCATGACAGGACGTTAAGCTGACGGCGGGCGTCGGGACCGATAAGGTCCGCCCCGCACCTTATTCTGGAGCCTCCATGCGCCCGACCGCCGCCCGTTTCGCCCTGGTCTCGATGACCGCCCTGGCCCTGGCCGCCTGCATGAGCACGGCGCCGGTCGAGACCCCGGCCGCGCCCGAGGCGCCCAAGCCGGATCGTTACGCCCAGTTGATCGACGATCTGCGCATCCTGTCGGCCGACGACATGGCCGGGCGCGGCGTCGGCACGCCGGGCGGCGAGATGGCGCGCGACTATCTGGTCGGCCGGATGGAGGCCCTGGGGATCGTCGCCCCGGCCATGGGGCGGCTGCAGCCGTTCGAATCGACCCTGACCCGGCGCGACGGGACCAGCGTCACCTATAACGGCGTCAACGTTCTGGGCCTGATCCCCGGCACGCGGGCGACCGACCGCTACATCGTCATCACCGCCCACTATGACCATGAGGGGATCAAGAACGGCGAGATCTACAACGGCGCCGACGACAACGCCTCGGGCGTGGCCACCATGCTGGAGATCGCCGCCCGGCTGAAGGCCGCGCCGCCCGAGCACAGCGTGCTGATCGTGGCCCTGGACGGCGAGGAGAGGGGGCTGCTGGGCGCCCGCCACTTCGTCGAGGCGCCGCCGTTCCCGCTGAGCGCCATCGCCCTGAACATCAACTACGACATGACCGCGCGCGCCGAGACGGACGGCAAGTTGTGGGTCACCGGCACCTATCAGCACCCGAACCTGCGCCCGATCCTGGAGCCGATCCCGGCCAACGGCGCGGTCGCCCTGGCCTTCGGCAAGGACACGCCGGAAGACAAGGGCGAGGACAATTGGGTCATGGCGTCCGACCACGGCGCCTTCCACCGCGCGGGCGTGCCCTTCCTGTATTTCGGCGTGAACTATCACCCCGACTATCACCGCCCGACCGACGATTTCGACAAGGTCACCCCGTCGGTCTTCATCAGCGCGACCGAGCTGGCCTGGGCCGGTTTCCAGGCGCTGGACCGGTCTTTGGACCGCTGACGCGACACGCTCGCAAAGATAGAACTTGAAAGCGCGGCCGTTACGCCGTTTCGTTCAGCGAAACGGAGCGTTGGGTCATGTCTGTCATTTCGCCGTCCGCCTTCGACCTGCAAGCGGTGCAGAAGTTGCGAAAGATCGCGGTGTTGGCGATCGGCATGATGCTGATCGGGGCGACGTTCTTCACGCAGTCGCCGGACGGCGTCGATGGAAATTGGCATGAAGCCCTGGAATGGGCGGGGCTGGCGGCCATCGCCGTGGCGATCGTCGGACGGGCCTGGTGCTCGCTGTATATCGGCGGCCGAAAGAAGGTCGAGATCGTCGATCGCGGTCCCTATTCGCTGAGCCGCAACCCGCTCTATATCTTCAGCTTCTTCGGCGCATTCGGCATCGGCGCTCAGACCGGGCAACTGACCATCGCCGTGTTGTTCGTGGTCGTCGCCTGGCTGATCTTCCGCGCCACCGTACGCAAGGAGGAGGCGTGGCTGATGGGTCGATTCGGCGACGTCTACGCCGCCTACACCGCGCGGACGCCGCGGTTCTGGCCGCGATTCAAGGCCTGGCGCGATGAGGACGAACTGACCATCCGCCCCGCCTTCTTCCTGTTGACCCTGCGTGACGGCCTGGCCTTCCTGATCGCCATCCCGCTGTTCGAGGCGGTCGATTTCGCACAGGCCGAAGGCTGGCTGCATGTGCTCGCCCGCCTGCCGTGAGCCGTTGATGCGCCGCCTTGTTGTTCTGACGGCCGCCGCCCTGGTTCTGACCGCCTGTCAGCCGCCCGCCCCACGCGAAGGCGGCGGCGATGCGGGACCGTCGCGCGACATCGCCGCCGATTTCCACCACGACATCGACGCGGAACAGTCGGGCTATTACCTGCCGACGGACGAGGTCAGCGTGGACGGTTGGGTCTTCCACCACCTGTTCATGGGGCAGAAGGCCGATTTCCAGGCCTGGGAGCAGGGGCGGCGCGACGGCGTCTTCGCGCCCCTGATGATCGAGTTCGAGGACCGCGACAGCCCCATGGTCCAGACCGAGCTGGGCGAAAGCCGCAGCGGCCGCGACCGCATCCTGCCGACCCGCTATCGGGTGACGAACGCAAGGGTGGTGTTCGAGGGACGGTCGGAACGGTTGGGACCGGTGCGTCTCCAGGGCGATCTGGACGCCGGAAGGCTGGCGGAATCGAAACGCAACCTCGGCGACGAGGCTCCGGTGCTGACCGGAACCCTGACGGTTGGCGGACGCGGCTATCCGGTGCGCATGCGCTGGTGGGCGGGGGACTGATCAGGCCGTCAGAAGGGCGATCTCGCGCTTCAGATTGGCGCGAGCCTGACGATCCAGCCTTTCCGCCCAGACCGGGTCCGGGAAGAGGAGGTTCGCTTCCAGGAACCGGCTCATGACCGCCGCTCGGCCGGGACGATACAGGGCGTCCGGCACATGACCGTACTCGAACCTTATGGCGTCGGCGTAGGCGTCGTACCGGGCTGGCTCAGCGCCAAGGATCGACAGGTCGATGGACACCAGCCGGGCGCCGAGGATGTCGTCCGACCCGACCGTGTGGCCGGCGGTCAGCAGGATCAGGCGCTCGACCTCGGCGATGTCAGCCGGGGAGCATCCTTCGGCCATCAGGGCCTGGACGGCGAGCCGGGCGCTCTCGGCCTCATTATCTTTCCGTGTCGGGTCGTAGATCGCGTCGTGAAACCAGGCCGTGAGAGTCAGAAGGTTTCGCTGGCTCTGAGACAGGTCGGTCGAGGCTTCGACCTGGGCCAGGCAGTCTTCGATGTGGGCGAACGTATGATAGGCGCGGTGCGGCTCGTTGTAGCGGGCCAACAGGTCCTGACGAACCGCACCGGAGATCATGGCGATTAGTCGACCGTCGCCGTGACGATCTTGCCGGGGCTGCGGGGCGGCTCGCCCTTGGGCAGGGCGTCGATGTGCTCCATGCCGGACTCGACCTGACCCCAGACGGTGTACTGGCGGTCCAGGAAGGTGGCGTCGTCGAAGCAGATGAAGAACTGCGAATTGGCGCTGTTGGGGTCCGAGGTGCGGGCCATGGAGCAGACGCCGCGCACGTGCGGTTCGGCCGAGAACTCCTGCTTCAGGTTCGGCTTCTTGGAGCCGCCCGAACCGGTGCCGGTCGGGTCGCCGCCCTGGGCCATGAAGCCGGGGATGACGCGGTGGAAGACCACGCCGTCGTAGAAGCCTTCCTGGGCCAGTTCGGTGATGCGGGCGACGTGGCCGGGAGCCAGGTCGGGACGCAGCTTGATGACCACGTCGCCGGTTCCGGCGCCGGTATCGACGGTGAAGGTGAGGGTGTCGGCCATCGGGCGCTCCTGATTGAAGTTGGGTGCTCTTACCTCTCCGCTCATCCCGGCGAAAGCCGGGACCCAGTCCTTTCGAGGAAACACTGATGGTCGGGATGGACGATGGAGGGCGACCTTTCGACGGCCATCGCCCAAATCACTGGGTCCCGGCTTTCGCCGGGATGAGCGGAATGAGATAGGGTGCCTCATGAGCCAAGACGAAAAGCCGCCGGAACGCCGCCGCATGGTGCGCCCGCCCACGGGCGGAACCGCCGCCGGGCGCGGCATGGGCCAGAAGATCAAGACCGCCGACAAGAAGTCGATGTCCAGCCAGCAATGGATCAAGCGCCAGTTGGCCGACACCTGGTCCGAGCGCGCGCGCGCCGAGGGCTGGCGCAGCCGCGCGGCCTTCAAGCTGATGGAGATCGACGACAAATATCGCCTGATCCGGCCCGGCTCGCGGGTCATCGACCTGGGTGCGGCGCCCGGCGGCTGGGTGCAGGTGGCGCTGAAACGCGGGGCGGCGGCCGTGGCGGGGGTCGATCTTCTGCCCATCGAACACATCGCGGGGGCCGAGCTGATCCAGGCCGACTTCACCGAGCCGGGGGTGGATCGGCGGCTGATCGACCTGGTCGGCGGGGCGCCGGATTTGGTGCTGTCGGACATGGCGCACAACACCATCGGCCACCGCCAGACCGACCATTTGAAGATCATCGCCCTGATCGAGATCGCCGCCGACTTCGCGATTCGCACCCTGCGGCCGGGCGGCGCCTTCGTGACCAAGAGCTTCCAGGGCGGCGACGCCGACGGCGTGCTGGCCGACCTGCGCGAGCATTTCGAGACCGTGAAGACGGTCAAGCCGCAGTCGAGCCGCAAGGGCAGTTCGGAAGTCTATTGGGTAGCGCTGAACAAGCGATGATCCCGCTGGCGGCCATGCTTCTGCTTCAGGGCGCCGCGCCGCAGGACACGCCGGTCGCATCCTTGATGGGGCGGTCTCCGACCGAAGTGGCCCGCGCCCTGGGTTCATCTGGACCAACGGGGATCGAGCCGGTGGTCATCGTCGAGAACGGTCGGCGCGTGGAGGTCTATCCCGGCGACGCCTTTCGGCCGCCGGCGCCGGAGGGGATGCGATGCGCGACCCAGGTCGGCGTTGCGCCGACGTTCGACGGGGGCATCGGTTTGCAGAGCCTGCGCACGCGTGCGCGCTTCGTGTTCCGTGACGGCGGGCTGGTCGCGGTGCGCGAGCCGCCGATGCGCCGCACCGCGCCCGCGCCGCCGCGCGAGTCGCATCGTCAGATGGTCGAGCGTTTTCGACAGGGCGGGGCGGTGACCGACTGGTCCGTGGCGACGGGGCGTCTGCCCCTGTCGGACGGGGCCGCCTTTGCGGATCGAACCACAGGCCTGGCGCCGATCGGCTCGGTCGTCTTCACCCGCTGCGAACCCAGGCCGATCCCGCCCGCGACGACACGGCCGCGGCCGTTCGATTCGGCGGGTTTTGTACAGGGACTGGCCCTGCTGCCTTTCGGGGTCCTGTTGCCCGCGCTGAATGCGGAGCGAGAGCGAGACGCGGTCGCGGGTCCGGCGCTGTTGGCGTCCGTCCAGCCTGGGGACGTGATGGCGGGCGGGGCGGAGGCCTTCGTGAGGGGGCGGCCGCGAGTGCGCCTGTACCGGGACGACGACGATCCCGACTACGGCGTCATCGTGGTCAGCGTGGGCAATCCGAGCCGCAACAATCTGGGCCGGTTCAACGACGTGGGCATGATCGGCGTGCGCGGCGACCGGGTGATATGGAAGGCCTCGCCCGCGGCCGTCGAAGCCATGGGTCTGAAAACACCCATGTGCATCGGCCGGGATGGGCGGTTGGATCGGGTGAGACCGGGCTGTTCCAACACCGGATATTTCGTCTTCGGCGACTGAAGACGCGACATGCGCAGTTGGCCCTTGCCGTTGCGCGGTGCGACACGTTATACGCGGCCCGCAAAACGGAGGCTCCTGATGGAGATACGCGAAGGGCTGACCTTCGACGATGTTTTGCTTGAACCCGGTCCTTCCGAGGTCATGCCCGCCGACGCGGACACCTCGACCCGGCTGACGCGCGACATCAAGTTGAACATCCCGCTGGCCTCGTCGGCCATGGATACGGTGACCGAGGCGCGCCTGGCGATCGCCATGGCGCAGACGGGCGGATTGGGCGTGCTGCACCGCAATCTGACGGTCGAGCAGCAGGCCGATCAGGTCCGCCAGGTGAAACGCTATGAAAGCGGCATGGTGGTGAACCCCGTCACCGTGACGCCGGACACCACCCTGGGCCAGGTGCGCGAGATCACGGCGGGCAAGAAGATCACCGGCTTCCCGGTGGTCGATCCCAAGTCCGGCAAACTGGTTGGGATGCTGACCAACCGCGACATGCGGTTCGAGAGCGACCTGAACCGCAAGGCCGCCGAACTGATGACCACCGGGCCGCTGTTCACCGTGCGCGAAGGCGCGGGGCGGCAAGAGGCGGTCGCCATTCTGCGCGACCGCAAGATCGAACGCGTCGTGGTGGTCGATGAGCAAGACCGCGCCGTCGGCCTGATCACCATGAAGGACATCCAGAAGGCCCAGGCCTTCCCCCACGCCGCCAAGGACGAGCAGGGCCGTTTGCTGGTCGGCGCCGCCTCCACCGTCGGCGACAGCGGCTATGAACGGTCGATGGCCCTGGCCGAGGCCGGCGTGGACGTGGTGGTGATCGACACCGCCCACGGCCACTCCATCCAGGTCGCCCGCGCGGTCGAGCGGGTGAAGCGCGAGTCCAACCGTCTTCAGGTCGTGGCCGGCAACGTCGCCACCTATGACGCCGCGCGCGCCCTGATCGACGCGGGCGCCGACGCGGTGAAGGTGGGCATCGGTCCCGGCAGCATCTGCACCACCCGCATCGTCGCGGGCGTGGGCGTGCCGCAACTGACGGCCATCATGGAGGCGGTTCGCGCGGCCAGGGGCACGGGCGTGCCGATCATCGCCGACGGCGGGATCAAATATTCGGGCGACCTGGCCAAGGCCATCGCGGCGGGCGCCTCGTGCGCCATGATGGGTTCGATGTTCGCTGGAACCGACGAAAGCCCCGGCGAGGTCTTCCTGTACCAGGGCCGGTCCTACAAGTCGTACCGCGGCATGGGTTCGGTGGGGGCGATGGGCCAAGGCTCGGCCGACCGCTATTTCCAGAAAGAGGTCGAGACCCAGAAGCTGGTGCCCGAGGGCATCGAGGGTCAGACCCCCTACAAGGGACCGATCGCGCCGGTGATCCACCAACTGGTCGGAGGCCTGCGCGCCGCCATGGGCTATGTCGGCGCCGCGACCATCGCCGACTTCCAAGACCGGGCGCGCTTCGTGCGCATCACCGGCGCGGGCCTGCGCGAAAGCCATGTCCACGACGTGATGATCACGCGTGAGGCGCCCAACTATCGTCAGGGCTGACCGGGGAGGGTCGAGACCATGGATATGACGCCTGAGTTCATCATGCTGGCCTTCACCCTGGTGTTGGCCCTGGTCCAGATTCTGTGGGCCGCGTCGGCGCGCACTCGCGAGCTGGGCATGAAGTGGAACGCCGGCGCCCGCGACGGCGAAACCCCGCCGCCGGGACCTCTGGCGGGCCGGTTGATGCGGGCGCAGGCCAATCTGTTCGAGACCCTGCCGATCTTCGCCGCCGCCGTGATCATGGCGCGGATCGAGGGCGTGGACAGCCAACTGACCTTCGTCGGGACGCACCTCTATTTCTTCGGGCGGCTGGTCTATCTGCCGCTCTACGCCTTCGGCGTCGCCTATGTGCGGTCGCTGGCCTGGGTGGTGAGCCTGGCCGGACTGATCATGGTCATCGCCGCCCTGTTCGTCTGATCGAGGTTCCGTGACCCCAGCCGCCCGTCTCGCCGCCGCCGCCTCGGTTCTGGACTCCATCGCCCAGGGCCGCCAACCGGCCGAGGCGGTGCTGAAGGCCTGGGGCCAGGCCAATCGCTATGCCGGGTCCAAGGACCGCAAGGCCATCGCCGACCGGGTCTATAAGGTGCTGCGCGCCCGCGCCCGGCTGAGCTGGGCCATGGGCGGGCGCGAGGACGGGCGGGCGCTGGTGATCGGCTCCTTGAGCCTGATCGACGGCCTGGCGCTGGATGAGATCGAGACCCTGCATTCAGGCGAGGGCTATGGTCCCCGGCCGTTGTCGAAACAGGAGCGGTCGCGGCTGACGGCGGCGGGCGAGGGCGAGCTGCCGGGCTGGGTTGCGGCCGGCCTGCCGGCCTTCGTGGTCGAGGATTTCAAGGCGACCTTCGGCGACCGCTGGACCGAGGAGGCCGAGGGGCTGATGGCGCCGCGCGCGCCCATCGACCTGAGGGTCAATACGCTGAAGACGGATGTCGAGACCGTGCGCGCCGAACTGGCCGAGGCTGGGCTGGAGGCGACGTTGACGCCGTGGTCGCCTGTGGGTCTGCGCCTGGTCTCTGAGCCGCCGCCGAACATCCAGGCGACCGAAGCCTTCAAGGACGGCCGCATCGAAATCCAGGACGAGGGCAGCCAGATCGTCTGCGCCCTGGCCGGGGCCGCGCCGGGCATGACGGTGGTCGACTATTGCGCCGGGGGCGGGGGCAAGACCCTGGGCCTGGCGCAGGCGATGGCCGGGCAGGGGACGCTGATCGCCGGCGACGTCGTGCAGAAACGGCTGGACAACATCCGACCCCGGCTGGCGCGCGCGGGCGTCGAGGCCGAGCTGCGTCTGCTGGGCCAGAACGGCGGCGGCATGGAGGATCTGAACGGTCAGGCCGATCTGGTCTTCGTCGATGCGCCGTGCAGCGGCTCGGGCACCTGGCGGCGACGGCCCGAAGAGGCCTGGCGGCTGACGGCCGACGAGGTCGAGCGGCTGCACGCCCTGCAGGTGCGCATCCTGGGCCAGGCGGCCAAGCTGGTGCGGCCGGGCGGGCGGCTGCTGTACGTCACCTGTTCGATGCTGAGCCGCGAGAACGAGGCCAGCGCCGACGCCTTTGAAGCCGCGCATCCGCAGTTCCGGCCGGTGGCGCTGTTCGCTTCCCCTCCCTTGGGGGAGGGGAATCGCCTGCGCCTGTCGCCCGCCAGTACGAACACCGACGGCTTCTTCGCGGCCCTGTACGAGCGTACGGCATGAGGCTGGAGCGATACGGCGATGTCGTCGTTCTGCCGGTGATGGCGGCGCCGGCCGAATACGGCGCGCATCTGCGGGCGCGGATCGACCCCTTGATGACCGGCATCGGCCCGGTCGAGGCGGCCGTGGCCCTGACCGCCGCCCTGGCCAGGCTGGAGGCCCAAGGCCAGACGCCGGACCTGATCGTGTCCCTGGGATCGTGCGGATCGCCGACACTGGACCATGCGGCGGTCTATCAGGCGTCGTCGGTCGGCTATCGCGACATGGACGCCAGCGCGCTAGGGTTTGAAAAGGGCGTGACGCCCCTGTTGGATCTGCCCGCGGTCCTGCCCCTGCCGTGTCCCATTCCCGGCGTGCCGCGTGCGCGGTTGTCGACCGGGGCCGATGTGGTGTCGGGCGCCGCCTATGACGACATCGACGCCGACATGGTGGACATGGAGACCTGGGCGCTGTTGCGGGCGGCCCAGACGTTCGGCGTTCCGCTGGCGGCCCTGCGCGGCGTGTCCGACGGCCGGGCCGAGCTGAAGGCGCTCAGCGACTGGACCGGCACGCTGCATCAGGTGGACGAGAACCTGGCGGCGGCGCTGGACCGCCTGGGCGACGGCCTGCGGTCGTGCGGCCTGGCCCTGCTTGAAATCCCGGCCGACGACGGCCAAGACCTCGCCCATTCGCGTCCATCGGAATCGATCCCATGACCCAGCCGTCCGCCCACCAGAAGGTCCTGATCGTCGATTTCGGCAGCCAGGTGACCCAGTTGATCGCCCGGCGCCTGCGCGAGGCGGGGGTCTATTGCGAGATCCATCCGTTCGACAAGGCGGGCGCGGCCTTGGCGGCGATGTCGCCCCAGGCGATCATCCTGTCGGGCGGCCCGGCCTCGACCACCGAGGCGGAAAGCCCGCGCGCCGATCCGGCCCTGTTCGAGGCGGGCGTGCCGGTGCTGGGCATCTGCTACGGCGAACAGGCGATCTGCGCCCAGTTGGGCGGCAAGGTCGAGAGCGGCCACCATCGCGAGTTCGGCCGCGCCGAGATCACCATCCAGAAGGCCAACCCGCTGTTCGCGGGCCTGGCCGAAGTGGGTCAGGGCGAGCCGGTGTGGATGAGCCACGGCGACCGCGTCACCGCCATCCCGCCGGGGTTCGAGGTCATCGCCGTCAGCGAGGGCGCGCCCTTCGCCGCCATCGCCGACGAGGGCCGCAAGATCTATGGCGTGCAGTTCCACCCCGAGGTGATGCACACGCCGCGCGGGGCGACGATCCTGAAGAATTTCACCCATCGGATCGCGGGCCTGACCGGCGACTGGACCATGGCCGCCTATCGCGACGAACAGATCGAAAAGATCCGCGCCCAGGTCGGCCAGGGCAAGGTCATCTGCGGCCTGTCGGGCGGGGTCGACAGTTCGGTGGCGGCGGTGCTGATCCACGAGGCCATCGGCGACCAGTTGACCTGCGTCTTCGTGGACACCGGCCTGCTGCGCAAGGACGAGGCGAAACAGGTCACGACCCTGTTCAGAGAACACTATAACATTCCGCTGATCCACGTTGACGCATCCGCGGAATTCCTGGGCGCCCTGGCCGGGGTTTCGGACCCTGAGACCAAGCGCAAGACCATCGGCAAGATCTTCATCGACGTTTTCGACCGTGAGGCGAACAAGATCGAGGGGGCCGAATTTCTGGCCCAGGGGACGCTGTATCCCGACGTGATCGAGAGCGTTTCGGCCTCGGGCGGCCCTTCGGCGGTGATCAAGAGCCACCACAACGTCGGCGGCCTGCCCGACTATATGAAGCTGAAACTGGTCGAGCCGTTGCGCGAACTGTTCAAGGACGAGGTGCGCGCCCTGGGCCGCGAACTGGGCCTGACCGACGCCTTCGTGGGCCGCCATCCGTTCCCCGGACCCGGCCTGGCCATCCGCATTCCGGGCGAGATCACGCCGGACGCCGTCGAGACCCTGCAACAGGCCGACGCCATCTATCTGGACGAGATCCGCAAGGCGGGCCTGTACGATCAGATCTGGCAGGCCTTCGCCGTGCTGCTGCCGGTCAAGACGGTCGGTGTCATGGGCGACGCGCGGACCTATGAGAAGGTGCTGGCCCTGCGCGCCGTCACCTCGACCGACGGCATGACGGCGGACTTCTATCAATTCCCTTGGGACGTTCTGGCGCGCACGGCGACGCGGATCATCAACGAGGTGCGGGGCGTCAACCGGGTGGTCTATGACGTCACGTCCAAACCGCCAGGAACCATCGAGTGGGAATAATTCGGGCCTTTCGGGAGCTTTCGAGAACGCTTCCGATACGCGCCGTAAGGTACTGACGCAAAAGTGAATTCTGTCGAGACCCTTCGAAGCCTTTCGGAGGGTCTTTTTTTCGTGATGCCGACCTGTCTGACGGTATCGCGCTCCGTTGCTCCCATGGATTCCGGCTCATACCGTCTGGGCCACGGCGAGCCGATGACGGTATTCCTTTCAAGCAAGACGCTGAAAAGGCGAGAAAATATCGACCTCGAACCGCCGATTTCCGGGCCTGTCCGGTGCGAGGAGATTTTACCGTGCTTACCGATGCCGCTCTGAAGAATTTGAAGCCAAAATCAAAGCCTTACAAGAGTACCGACAGGGACGGCTTATACGCCTACATCTCGCCTGGGGGAGCGATCTCGTTCCGCTACGACTACCGCTTCAACGGTCGGCGAGAGACGCTCACCCTGGGGCGCTACGGGCGGGGAGGTTTGAGCCTGTCGCAGGCGCGGGAACGTCTGTTCGAGATCAAGCGGACCATCGCGGACGGCGTGTCGCCTGCCTTGGAGAAGCAGCGCGCCAAGCGCCGGTTGAAGGAAGCGCGCAGCTTCGAGCATGTCGCCCAGCGCTGGATGGACACCGCGCCCATGGCGGACAGCACCCGGAACATGCGCCGATCGATCTTCAATCGCGAGGTTCTGCCGCAGTGGCGAAACCGCCTGCTCAGCGAGATCACTCCCGACGACATCCGGGCGCACTGCAAGACCATCGTGGACCGCGGCGCGCCGGCGACGGCGATCCATGTGCGCGACATCGTCAAACAGATCTACGCTTGGGCCATCCTGCACGGGGAGAAGATCGACAATCCGGCGGACGGCGTCGGGCCGGCGTCGATCGCGACCTTCCGGCCGCGAGACCGCAGCCTGTCGCCGAGCGAGATCCGCATCATGCTGGGGCTTCTCGGAGAGGTGGCGACCCTGCCGACCATCCGGCTCGGGTTGAAGTTCATCCTGCTCAGCATGGTGCGAAAGAGCGAACTGCAGGACGGCGTCTGGCCGGAGGTAGATTTCGAGAACGCGGTCTGGTCCATCCCGGCCGCGCGGATGAAGCGCTCCCGGCCCCACAACGTCTATCTGTCGACGCAGATGCTCGACATCCTGATCGCCCTGAAGACCTGCGCCGGGAACTCCAAATACATCCTGCCCTCCCGCTACGACGCGGACGCGCCGATGTCGCGGGCGACCTTCAATCGTGTGACCTCCGCCATCGCCGAACTGGCGAAGAAGCGGGGATTGCCGTTGGAGCCGTTCACGGTGCACGACCTGCGGCGGACAGCCTCCACCCTGCTGCACGAGATGGGCTTCAACTCGGACTGGATCGAAAAGGGCTTGGCTCACGAGGAGCGGTCGTCGCGCGGCGTCTACAACAAGGCGGAGTTCGAGATGCAGCGACGGCACATGGCGCAGCAGTGGTCAGACGCGGTCGAGGCCTGGGAGGCCGGGCGGACGTTCACGCCGGTGCTCAGTGTGCCGGAGGGAGAGGGGCCTCGCTTCGATCCGAAGTTCTGACGGGTCGGGTGATGCGTCGGCGGACGTCGGGCGGCGCCGCGCGGTGGATCGGCTGGTTGCGGCGGCGCTCGAGCCAGGCCTCGACCTCGGCCAGGTCCCAGACCACGCAGCGGGGCGTCAGGAGGAACCGCTTCGGAAACTCGCCCCGGCGCTCCATCTCCCAGATGGTGCTGTCGGCGAGCGGCACCATCTGGTGCAGTTCAGGCTTCTTGATCGTGCGCCGCAGGGGCGGGGTGGTCTGGCCCATCGATATCTCCGCTTTTGCTGCGGGGAATCGAACTCGAAAGGTTGCTACAGGCCTAGCCGTACCCTCTCCACCGTAGATTTGCGGCCCGTGTGAGGATGAGCAGCTTGAATATTTCCATATTTCTACTAATTCAGAAATATGGAAACCGAAACCTCGATTCTCGCTCTTGCGGCCTTGGCGCAATCAACGCGACTGGAGGCGTTTCGCCTTTTGGTCCGCCACGAGCCCGACGGTCTGGCGGCCGGTGACATCTCCAACCATCTGGCCATCCCGGCCAACACGCTGTCGTCCCATCTCGGCGTCCTGACCCGGGCGGGGTTGATCAAGTCGGAGCGTCGCAGCCGGTCGATCATCTACCGCGCCGATCTGGACCGCCTTCGCGATTTGGTCCTGTTCCTGCTCAAGGACTGCTGCGGGGGCAGGGCGGACCTGTGCGAGCCGCTTCTGGCAGAACTCGCGCCTTGCTGTCCCTGAGGACGCCATGGACGTCGTCATCTATCACAACCCCGCCTGCGGGACGTCTCGCAACGCCTTAGAGCTGATCCGCCACGTCGGGATCGAGCCTCATGTGGTCGAGTATCTCAAGACCCCGCCGTCGCGCGCCATGGTCGCCTGGCTGGCGGAGCGGACCGGTGCCCCGCTGCGCGACCTGCTGCGGGAGAAGGGCACGCCCTTCGCCGAACTGGGTCTCGAGAATCCCGCCCTGACGGATGACCAGTTGCTCGATGCGATCGAGGCCCATCCGATCCTGCTCAACCGTCCGATCGTGGTCAGCCCCCTTGCGGTCCGCCTGTGCCGCCCGTCGGAGGCCGTGCTGGACCTGCTGCCGGCCGAGAACCTGAAGCCCTTCACCAAGGAAGACGGGGAGGTCGTAATCGACGCGGACGGCCAGCGGGTGGCGAGATGACCGACGCGCCCGCCGCTCCGCCGCGCCGCCTGTCGTTCCTCGACCGCTGGCTGACGGTATGGATCTTCGCCGCCATGGCGCTGGGCGTCCTGCTCGGAACCGTGGTGCCGGGCCTGCCCGCCTGGGTCGACAGCCTGTCGGTCGGGACCACCAACATCCCGATCGCCATCGGCCTGATCCTGATGATGTACCCGCCGCTGGCCAAGGTCCGCTACGAGGCCCTGCCGCGCGTGTTCGCCGACAAGCGGGTGCTGGCTCTGTCCCTGATCCAGAACTGGGTTCTCGGTCCGGTGCTGATGTTCGCCCTGGCGGTGATCTTCCTGCGCGATCAGCCGGAGTACATGACCGGCGTGATCCTGATCGGCCTGGCGCGCTGCATCGCCATGGTGCTGGTCTGGAACCAGCTGGCGCGCGGCGACAACCAGTATGTGGCCGGTCTCGTGGCCTTCAACTCGATCTTCCAGATCCTGTTCTTCAGCCTCTACGCCTGGGTCTTCCTCACCGTCCTGCCGCCGTTGTTCGGCCTGCAGGGCAGCGTGGTGGACGTCAGCGTCTGGACCATCGCCGGAGCCGTGCTGGTCTATCTCGGCGTGCCGTTCCTGGCGGGGTTCCTGACCCGCCGCAGTTTGATCGCCCGCAAGGGCGCCGACTGGTACGAGCGCCGCTTCCTGCCGCGAATCGGGCCGATCACCCTGATCGCGCTGCTCTTCACCATCGTGGCCATGTTCAGCCTCAAGGGCGGAGAGGTCGTGGCCCTGCCGCTCGACGCCCTGCGCATCGCCATTCCCCTGACGATCTACTTCCTCGTCATGTTCGTCGTCAGCTTCCTGATGGGCAAGCTGATCGAGGCCGACTACCCGCGCACCACGGCCTTGGCCTTCACCGCGGCCTCGAACAATTTCGAGCTGGCCATCGCGGTCGCCATCGCGGCCTTCGGCCTGGCGTCGCCGGTCGCCTTCGCCGCCGTCATCGGCCCGCTGGTGGAGGTGCCGGTGCTGATCCTGCTGGTGTCGGTCGCCCTCTGGATGGGCCGGCGCTGGTTCCCGGACACGGTCCCGTCGGCGGACGCCGGGTGATGGTGGTCCTCTATCTGATCGAGCCGACCGACGCCGGCCTGATCGCCGCGCTGCGGGGCGAAGGCCTGCCCGCGCCCGACGCCGGCCGCTACTTCAGCGCCGATCACTACGGCGCCGTCGTCGGCTACGTCGGACTGGAAGGGGAGGGGCGCGACCTGTTGCTGCGTTCCCTGGTCGTCCTCGCCGACCGGAAGGCGCGCGGCCTGGGAGCCCGGGTGCTCGCCGCCGCCGAGATCGTCGCCGGCCACATGGGCGGCGCCCGCCTGCATCTGCTCACCACGACGGCCGAGCCCTTCTTCACCCGGCACGGCTACCGGGTGGCGGACCGCCAGACGGCGCCGGAGGCGATCCGGCGGACCCGCGAGTTCGCGGGGCTCTGCCCGGCGTCGGCGGCCTATCTGACCAAGGATCTCTGATGACCTTCGACCGCCTGCGAGCGCTACCCGATCCGGATCATCTGCCGGCCCTGGACAAGGCCTATCTGTCGACCGATCCGGCTCGCGGTCTGGGGCCGCACGACCATCCGCCCCGGATCCTGCTCCTGTACGGATCGCTGCGCGAACGGTCCTATTCGCGCTTCTGCGTCGAGGAGGCGGCCCGCCTGCTGCAGTGGATGGGATGCGAAACCCGCATCTTCGATCCGTCGGACCTGCCCCTTCCGGGGTCGCCCGGCGACGATGACCACCCGGCGGTGCGCGAACTGCGCCAGCACGCCCTGTGGTCCGAGGGCATGGTCTGGTGCAGTCCGGAGCGGCACGGCCAGGTCTCGGGCCTGATGAAGCTGCAGATCGACCATCTGCCCCTGAGCATGGGCGGCGTGCGCCCGACCCAGGGCCGGACCCTGGCCGTCATGCAGGTCTCCGGCGGGTCGCAGAGCTTCAACGCCGTCAACACCCTGCGGCTGCTCGGTCGCTGGATGCGGATGATCACCATCCCCAACCAATCGAGCGTGGCCAAGGCCTTCCAGGAGTTCGACGACGCCGGGCGGATGAAGCCGTCCGCCTACTACGAGCGCATCGTCGACGTGATGGAGGAGCTGGTCCGCTTCACGATCCTGACCCGGCCTCACGCCGCCCGGCTGGTCGACCGCTATTCCGAGCGCAAGGCGGCCGGGGTTCCGATCGACGCCGCGGACGATCTCTCGTCTATCGCGATTGCGCCCCAATCCCGACCAAACGCCTGACTGTCGGTCTGCCTAGTGTCGGCAGTCGCGGTCCTGAAGGACTTCGATGACCTTGCAGGCCGAGACTCGCCCGCCGGCACAGTCGGTGGTCATCCGTGAAAGTTCAGTCTGAAGCGCCTGTAACTGCCGAATCTTCTCCGTGACATCGGCCAGGTGCCGTTCCGCGATGGCGTTTGCGTCACTGCAGGTGCGGTCGGGGTGATCGGCAAGGTCGAGGAGCGAGCGGATAGCGTCCAGGTCGAAGCCCAACTGGCGGGCGTGCCGGATAAAGCCGAGCCGGCGCAGTGCGGGTTCGTCGTAGAGCCGACGATCGCTGGCGGTACGCGGCGGCTCGGGCAGGAGCCCGGCCTGCTCGTAGAAGCGGATGGTCGGCACCTTCACGCCGGTCGCGGCGGAGAGCTTGCCGATGGTCAGATGCGGAGCGGAAGGGAGCGTCATCGGCTGAAAATAGGCGCTTGATCCTCTAGTGACTAGAGGATGTAGACCGAGGTCATGGACCAGACCGAAACCTCCTGCCGCCCGACCTCCGGCTGCTGTGGTCATGACGTAAAGTTCGACGGCGCCACGCCGGCCTATCGCCGCGTGCTGGTGGCCGTGATCGCCATCAACCTCGTCGGCTTCGTTGCGGTGTTGGCCGGCAGCCTCGCGCAGGGATCGGCCGCGCTCGCCGCCAATGCGCTCGATTTCCTCGCCGACAGCGTCACCTACGCCGTCAGCCTCTGGGTCATCGGGCGATCGATGCGCCTGCGCGCGGGAGCGGCGCTCGCCAAGAGCGCCAGCCTGGTCGTGCTGGGGCTGTCTGTCCTCGGCTTCGCGGTCTGGCGGGCCATGACCGGGGCAGCCCCGGAGGGCTTCGTGATCACGGGCCTGGGTCTATTCGGCTTCGCCGCCAACCTGGTCGCCGCCGCCTTGCTGCTGCGCTTCAGGGACGGAGACGCCAATGTTCGATCGGTCTGGCTCTGTACGCGCAACGACCTGGCCCACAGCCTCGGCGTCGCCGCGGCGGGCGGTCTGGTCTGGCTGACGGGATCGCGCTGGCCCGATCTCGCCGCCGGCGCCCTGCTGGCCTTCATCTTCCTGCAATCCGCCTGGTCGATCACCCGTCAGGCGCTGGTCGAGACCCGCGAGGCCGCTCGCTCGTCCGCCGCCCTGCCTGGAGCGGGCGCTTGATCCGCCGGGCCCGATCCGGCGTGACCGGTCGTCGCAGCAGGGCGGGTCGGAGCGCCTGCCCGTCGCGCAAGGCCGGGGCCGCCGGAGCAGCGTACTGTGTAACAGATTGCCGATACGGGCGAACGAAAGTATGCAGCCGCCGATGACCTGGTCGATGGTGACATGGGCGAAGTTGATTCTGGCGGTGACCTTCGTCGCCGCCGCCTTCTTCGTGGCGCCCATCGCTGACGCAGCGACCTGCCAGCCCGAACCGCCCGCCGCCCACGCCCTGGTCGATCACGATCCGGCCGAAGGCGACCACACCGGCGGCAAGGACCACGGCATCTGCTCTCACGGCCATTGCCATCATACCGCCGCCGCTCGCACGACGGTCGGCGAGGACCTGCCTCTGCAGGCGTTCGACCGGCCGCTCCACGCCTTGCCCCTGAGCGATCTCTTCGGCTCCATCGCGCCCGACGGACTGAAACGCCCTCCCAGAGCCTGACACGACGACCGCGCTTCGGCGCGGGCTCTCTCGTGTCACTCCCTCTGGAAGATGAATCATGCCTGCCTCATATCGCCGGCCGCCGCGTTTCGCGGTCGGCTGCGCGCTCACCGCTATCGCGGCTGTGCTGGCCAGCCCCGCGTGGGCTGACCCTGCGCCTTCGTTCGCCGAGCTCCTCGCCCGGCTAGACCAGACCCCGGCCACCCTGGAAGCCGGCGCGCTTCTGGACGCCGCCGAAGCCCGGGCGCGCCAGGCGCGTGTCCGCCCCAACCCGACCCTCGCGCTCGATGCCGAGAACGCGTTCGGGAGCGGGCCCTTCTCTGGCTACGGCAATGCCGAGACCACGCTCTCGATCACTCAGGATCTTGAGCTCTGGGGTCGACGCACGGCTCGCATCAACGCGGCCCGCGCCGATGCCGGGACCGCCTCGCTCCGACGAGACCTGGCCGTGGTCGACGCCGCCGGACGGTTGGCGCTGGTCTACGCCGACGCCGAGGCGGCCGAGCGGCGCGCGACCTTGGCCGAGGAGAACCTGAGCCTCACCCTCGCCGACGCCCGCGCGGCCCTGGTGCTGGTGGAGGAGGGGCGCGAGCCGCTTCTGCGCGGCATCCAGGGCGAGAGCGAAGCCGCCGCCGCGCGCGCCGGTCTCGACGAAGCCATCGCCGAACGGGACGCGGCCTTCGCCCGGCTCACGGCGGTGGCCATGCTCGCCGAGCCGGTGACGACCATCGACGTCAGCTTGCTGGACCTCGCGCCGGCGACCGCCCTTTCGCCGACGGACCAGACGCCGACCGTGCGCGTGGCCGAGGCTGAGCGCTCGGCCGCCGAAAGCCGCATCGCGGTCGAACGCACCCGGTCGCGACCGGACGTCAGCGCCAGCGTCGGTCTTCGCCGCTACGAGGCGGAAGACGCGACGGCGCTGACGTTCGGCCTCAGCCTGCCCCTGCCGCTGTTCGATCGGAACCGCGGCAACATCGAAGCCGCCCAGGCGGACTTCAGGGCGGCCGACGCCCGGCTGATGACCGCCCGCCAGGAAGCCCAGGCGGACCGGGCCGCAGCACAGGCGCGCCTTCGCGCCTCGGTGAGCCGTGTCAACGCCGCCGACGCCGGGGTGACCTCCGCCGAAGAAGCCTACCGCCTCTCGCGGATTGGCTTCGAGGCGGGCCGGATCTCGCAGCTCGAGCTTCGCGCGACCCGCACCGCCCTGGTCAACGCCAGAACCGCCGCCGTGGACGCCCGCCTCGCCCGGGTCCGCGCGGAAATCGATCTCGCGCGCCAGGACGGCCGCGCCCCCTTCCAAGGAGCCCAATGATGCGCAAGCGCACTTCCAACAAGACCTTGCTGATCGGCGGGGTCGCCGCCCTCGTCATCCTCGGGGCCGGGGGTCTTTACCTCGCCATGGGACGGTCGGATCCGCCCGCCGCCGAAGGCGCGGCGGCTGAAGGCGAAGCCAGTCACGCCGAAGAGGAGGGCGGTCACGCCGAAGGCGAGGCCGAAGCGCCCGAGGGCTTCGTCGCTCTCAGCGCCGCCCAGGCCCAGGCCGCCAATCTGGTCGTCGTCGGCGTCGGTCGGGGCGGGGGCGCCGAGACCCGGCTCTCCGGTCGCGTCGAACCCATGATCGACGCCCGCGCCGCCGTCGCCGCGTCTGTCGGCGGACGGGTGGAACGGGTGCTGGTGGCGCCCGGCCAGTCCGTTCGGATCGGCCAGCCCCTGGCCAGCCTCGTGAGCGGCGACGCGGCCACCTTCCGCGCCGACGCGGACGCGGCCGCGGCCCAGTCCGAAGTCGCGCGCCAGGCCTATCAGCGCAACAGCAACCTCGCCGACCAGGGCGTCGTCGCCCGGCAAGAGGTCGAGGCGTCCCGGGCGCAGCTGCTCAGCGCCGAGGCGGCGGCCCGAGCGGCCCGCGCGCGGTCGAGCGCGGCCGGATCGCCCAACGCCGCCGGACGGCTGAGCGTGAACAGCCCGATCGCCGGCGTGGTCACCAGCGTTCAGGTCGGCCCGGGCGGCTTCGTCCCGCAGGGCGGCGTGATCGCCGAGGTGACCAACCCCGCCCGCGTCGAACTCGTGTTCAATGCGCCGCCGCACCTTGCGGCGCTCGTCCGCGCGGGATCGACCTTGCGGGTCTCCAGCCCCGCGGGCGATTTCGACGCCGTCGTCACCGGCGTCGCCGCCGGGGCGGGCGCGGAAAGCGGCGCCACCGTGATCCGGGCGCGCCCGACGGGAGCGACCCTGCCGCCGGCCGGCTCCGCCGTCACCGGCGCGATCGTGACGGGTGAAGCCGCCGGCGGCCTGACCGTGCCGACGGAAGCCATCCAGACCGTCGACGGCGCCAGCGTCGTCTTCATACAGGTCCCGAACGGCTTCCAGCTCCGTCCCGTGCTCGTCGGTCGCCAGGCCGGGGGACGCACGGAGATCCTGCGCGGCCTCGACGGGTCAGAGCGGGTCGCCGGAACCAACGCCTTCCTCCTCAAAGCCGAACTCGCCAAGGGCGAGGCCGAGCACGGCCACTAAGGGGGCGCGCGAATGTTCAAATTCATCATCGAGCTGTCGGTCAAATTCCGATGGTTCATCGTCCTGGCCACGGCGCTCGTCGCGGCCTACGGCCTCCTCGAACTGACACGGTTGCCGATCGACGCCGTGCCGGACATCACCAACCGCCAGGTGCAGGTGACCACCGTCGCCCCGGCCCTGGCCCCCGAACAGATCGAACGTCAGGTCACCTATCCGATCGAGACCGCCATGGCCGGCATCCCCGGCCTGACCTCGACCCGGTCGCTGAGCCGCAACGGCTTCAGCCAGGTGACCGTCATCTTCACCGACCAGACGGACATCTATTTCGCCCGTCAGCAGGTTGCCGAACGATTGGCGCAGGCGCGCGAGACGATGCCCGAAGGTGTCGAACCGGCGCTGGCGCCCATCACCACCGGCCTGGGCGAGGTGCTGATGTGGACGGTGGACTACAAGCCGTTCAACAGCGCCAACCTGGCCAAGCCAGGCCAGACCGGCTGGCAGGCCGGCGGCGCCTATCTGACGCCTGAAGGCGATCTCCTCACCACCCCGCAACAGCGCGCCACCTATCTGCGCACCGTGCAGGACTGGATCATCGCTCCGCAGATGCGGACGGCGCCCGGCCTGGCCGGCGTCGATACGGTCGGCGGTTATGTGAAGGAATACGCGGTTCGTCCGGATACGGCGCGTCTGTCGGCCTACGGGCTCGGCATGGGCGACCTCATCCAGGCGCTCGACCGGGCCAACACCCAGGCCGGGGCCGGCTATGTGCAGCGTGCGGGCGAGGCCCTGACCGTTCGCACGGACGCGCTGGCCTCGACCGTCGAGGACCTCGCCCAGGCGCCTGTCGTCAATCGAAGCGGCCTTGTGGTCCGCGTCGCCGACGTCGCCACCGTCGAGGTCGGCCAGGCCCCGCGTCTGGGCGGCGCCAGCCGCGACGGACACGAAGCAGTCCTCGGCACCGCCCTGATGATCGCGGGTGGCAACAGCCGCACCGTGGCCCAGGCCGCCGGCGACCGGCTCGAGGAGGTGCAGAAGACCCTGCCGCCCGGCATCGAGGCCGTGACGGTGCTGGACCGAAGCGCCCTGGTGAACTCCACCATCGCCACGGTGGCGCGCAATCTGACCGAAGGCGCGCTCCTGGTCATCGTCGTGCTCTTCCTGCTGCTCGGCAACATCCGGGCGGCGAGCATCACGGCGTTGATGATCCCGATCAGCTTCCTGTTCGCCGTCATCGGCATGAACCGGTTCGGCATCAGCGGCAATCTGATGAGCCTCGGCGCGCTGGATTTCGGCCTACTTGTCGACGGCGCCGTCGTCGTCGTGGAGAACACCCTGCTGATGCTCAGTCAGAAGCGCGCGGAGGCCGGGCGCATGCTGACGCGGCACGAGCGTCTCGGCGTCGCCGCCGCGGCGGCACGCCAGATGGTCAAGCCGGCCGCCTTCGGTCAGCTGATCATCCTGCTCGTCTTCACCCCCCTGCTGATGCTGGAAGGGGTCGAAGGCAAGACCTTCATCCCGATGGGCGCGACGGTCATGCTGGCCCTGGTCGGCGCCTTCATCTTCTCCTTCACCTTCGTGCCGGCGATGACGGCGCTCCTGGTGCGGGATCCCAAGAAGGTCGAGGTCGACGAACACGGCCACGCCCACGAGCACGAGACCTTCCTGCTGCGCCACGCGCGCCGCTGGATCGCTCCGGCCATTCGCACGGCCGTCGATCGCCCGAAGATCGTCCTGCTCTCCGCGCTCGGCGCCCTGGTCATCGGCGGCGTCACCTTCACCACCCTCGGCCGGGAGTTCATCCCGACCCTGGACGAAGGCGACATCGCCATGCAGGCGCTGCGGGTTCCGTCGGCCTCGCTCGAGCAGTCGCTCGCCATGCAGATGGCGATCGAGCGGGCGATCAAGGCCCAGCCGGAAGTGGAGACCATGTTCTCGCGGACCGGCACCGCCGAAGCGGCGGTGGACCCCATGCCGCCCAACATCTCCGACAGCGTCATCGTTCTGAAGGACCGCAAGGACTGGCCCAACCCGGGTCTGGAGAAGGAAGAGCTGATCGCCCGCTTCGAGGAAGTCGCGTCGCGGCAGATCGGCAACAACTTCGAATTCAGCCAGCCGATCGAGCTCCGCTTCAACGAGCTGATCTCGGGGGTGCGGACTGACCTGGCGGTCATGGTCTATGGCGACGATTTCGCCACCATGCAGCGTGTCGCCGACCAGGTGGCCAACGCTCTGCGCCAGACGAACGGGGCGGCCGACGTGAGGGTGGAACAGGCGTCCGGCCTGCCGACCCTGACGATCAGCGTGGACCGGTTCGCCGCGGCCAACTACGGCCTGTCGGCGGCGGACGTCTCCGAAGCGGTTTCGGCCGCGATCGGCGGCGCCGAGGCCGGCCGCATCTTCGAGGGCGACCGGCGTTTCGACGTCGTGGTCCGTCTCCCCGACGCCGCGCGCAACGATCCGGCGGCGCTGGCGGCCTTGCCGATCGTGTCATCGACCGGCGTGACCGTGCCCCTGTCCTCGGTCGCGCGCATCCAGAGCGCCGAGGGACCGAACCAGATCAGCCGCAACGACGGCAGCCGCCGCATGGTCGTCCAGGCCAATGTGCGCGGTCGCGATCTGGGCGGTTTCGTCACCGACGCCCAGAAGTCGGTGGATCAGGTTCAGCTCCCCCCGGGTGTCCGCCTGGACTGGGGCGGCCAGTTCGAGAACCTCAAGCGCGCCGAACAGCGGCTGGGCCTGGTCATTCCGATCGTCTTCGTCCTGATCGGCGTGTTGCTGTTCATGGCTCTGGGCTCCTTCGCCGAGGCGGGTCTGGTGTTCGCCTGCGTGCCGCTCGCCCTGGTGGGCGGGGCGCTGGCGCTGCTCCTGCGCGGCATGCCGTTCTCCGTCTCGGCGGCCGTCGGTTTCATCGCCGTCTCCGGCGTGGCGACGCTCAACGGCCTGGTGCTTATGCAGGCGATCCGCGAGCGGCTTCAGGCGGGATTGCCGCCCCGTGACGCGGCCATCGAGGGTGCGTCCAGCCGCCTGCGGGCGGTGCTCACCACCGCCATGGTGGCGATCGTCGGCTTCATTCCGATGGCCATCGCTCACGGCGCGGGGGCCGAGGTTCAGAAGCCGCTGGCGACCGTCGTCATCGGCGGCCTGATCACCGCCACCGCCCTGACTCTGCTGGTCCTCCCGACCTTCGCGGCCAAGGCGGTGCGTCATCGCAAGGACGAGGGGATCGAAGACTGATGGCCCGGCCCCAGGATGACCGTCAGCAGCGCCGGACGCTGCTGACGGTTCTCGGCCTCAACGCCGGCCTGGCGGCGGCGCTCGGGATCGGCGGCGTGTCCGCCGATTCCAGCGCCTTGCTGGCCAATGCGCTGGATAACGCCTCGGACGCGGCGGTCTATCTGATCAGCTTTTTGGCCATCGGTCGGGCAGGGACCTGGAAACGGGGCGCCGCAAGGGCGTCGGGGATCATGTTGCTGGTCTTCGCCGTCGGCGTCCTCGTCGACGCCGTGCGCCGGGTGATCACCGGAACCGAGCCGATCGGTCCGACCATGATGGCGCTCGCCCTGGTCGCCGCCGTCGTCAACCTGATCTGCCTGCAGCTCATCCGCCGCCAGCACAGCGGCGACGTCAACATGAAGGCGGCCGAGACCTTCAGCTTCAACGACTTCGCGTCCAACGGCGGCATCCTCGTCGCCGGCGGTCTGGTCCTCTGGCTCGACCAGGCCTGGCCCGACCTCGTCGTCGGCGTTCTCGTCGCGGCGATCGCGATCAAGGGCGGCGTCGAGATTCTCCGCGACGCCAACGCCGCCTCCGACCACCCACAGGAACGCGCTTCATGACCAACCACGACCATTCCAACGGGCACGCTCACGACCACACCGCCGGGGCCAACGCCCGGCAGCTCACCATCGCCCTGGCGCTGACCGGGACCTTCCTGATCGTTGAGGTCATCGGCGGCCTGGTGTTCAACAGCCTCGCCCTGCTGTCGGACGCCGCGCATATGTTCACCGACGCGGCGGCCCTCGCCATCGCGCTGTTGGCGATCAAGATCGGCCAGCGGCCGGCGGATGAGAAACGCACCTTCGGCTACAGGCGGTTCGAGATCCTGGCGGCGGCGTTCAACGCCGTGCTGCTCTTCGTCGTCGCCGGTTACGTCCTCTACGAGGGGATCAAGCGCATTCTGGATCCCGAGCCCGTCGGCTCGATCGGCATGCTGATCGTCGCCGCCGCCGGCCTGGTGATCAATCTGATCTCCATGCGCATCCTGTCGAGCGGCAAGGATCGCAGCCTCAACGTCAAGGGCGCCTATCTCGAGGTCTGGGCGGACATGCTCGGCTCGCTCGGCGTCCTCGTCGCCGCCGTCGTCATCACCGTGACGGACTGGCGCTGGGTCGATCCGATCGTCGCGATCGCCATCGGCCTGTGGGTCCTGCCCCGCACCTGGATCCTGCTGCGCGACACCACCCACATTCTGCTGGAGGGCGCCCCGCGCGGCGTGGCCCTGTCGGACGTGCGGGCCGCCATCCTCGCCACCCCCGGGGTCGCCAGCCTTCACGACCTCCACGTCTGGGTTTCGGGCGCGGATCAGGCGAGCTGCACGGTTCACGTCGTGCTGTCGGAGGGCGCCGACGCCGATGCTGTCCGACAGGCCGTCGGCGACATGCTCGAAGAGCGCTTCGACCTGCATCACACGACCGTCCAGACCGAGCTCGAGCCCTGCGGTGACGCCGGAGGTCTGCACGTATGACCCGAAGCGACGACCCAGCCCGGTCCGCCGCCATGAGGGGCGACGAGATCCAAACCCTTTTTCAAACTCAAAGGAAAACGCCATGAAGCGCACCGGTTGGATCTCGGTGATCGCGGTCTTCCTCGCCGTCGCCGCCTTCGCCTTCGGCATTCTGTCCCGTCGAGGCGCCCCCGACGCCTCCGCCCCGCCGCCGGTCGAGGCGCGAGCGATTGATGGGCACGCCGGCCACGAGGGCGCGCCCTCGGATACGCCGTCGACCCGCGCCTATCGGGAGGCCGCCGACCGCATGCACCAGGCAATGAACGTCGACTACTCCGACGACGCCGACATCGACTTCCTGCGCGGCATGATCGCCCACCACGAAGGCGCGATCGCCATGGCCAGGATCGCCGTGGAGGAGGGCGAGGCGGATGACGTGCGCGGCCTGGCGCAGGAGATCATCCGCGCCCAGGAAGCCGAAATTTTGCGGATGCGGATCATGCTGGCGCGGCACGAGGACGCGCCCGCCGATCCTGCACGGCCCTGACCTCATGGCCGGCAAGCGCTTCACGGTCCGCAGCCGCAGCATCCGCTGGCGCGAAGGGCGCTACAAGGGCCGCCGCGGCTCGAGCCCGCGCCCGCCGCCGAAACCCCGGCCGGTGCTCGATATCGTGATCGCCGTCGGCGCCAGCCTGATCGCGGCCTTCTTCGTCCTGTGCATGGCCTTCTCCCTGCTCGGCGCATACGGAACGCCGCTCTACATCGGCTATGGCGTGATGATGAGCCTGGTGACGGGCGGCTGTCTGGTGTTCGGTCCCCGCGACCGGGCCGGATTGATGATCGCCGGCGGGCTCGGCGTGCTTTGCGTCGCCGGAACCCTCATCCTGTACGGGGTGCGGGCGGACGTGCACTACCATCCTCACGCCAACGAACGCCCCGCCGCCACAGGGAAGCGCGAATGACGATCAGCTCCGGTGTGGAAGGTCAGGCCCGCCGCCCCGCGCGCATCGCACGCGGCGGCTGGCTGGACGTGCTGCGGTTCGCCGCCGGATCGCTGATCATCCTCTACCACTTCCGGGAAGCGGCCCCGCTGCCGCTCGGACAGATCCATCCGGTGTTCGACCGGGGGTTCCTGCTCACCGACTTCTTCATCATCGACTCCGGCTATGTGCTGGCCCGGATCTACGGCGAGCGCCTGGCCTCGGGCGGGATGGACGTCAGGACCTACGCCCGGCAGCGGCTGCTGCGCGTGTTCCCGGCCCATCTGGCCGTGATCGCCGGTCTCGCGGCCCTCGTCGCGGCCGCCGCGTTGGCCGGGTTCCGACCGAGCAATCCCCAATGGTTCGACTGGAGCCAGCTGCCCGCCCAGGCCTTGCTCGTGCAGGCCTATGGCGTGCCGGGCGGTGTCGGCTGGAACGCGCCGACCTGGACGCTGTCGGCTCTGATCGGCTGCTATCTGCTCCTGCCATGGGTCTGCCGAGCGCTCTGGGGCCGGCCCTGGGCCACGGCCGCGGTCGCGATCGCCCTGCTTTTCGCCGCCGACGTCGCCAGCCGCGTCTGGCTGGGTGACCCGGTCTATCGCCTTCCGCTGCGGTTCGGGTTCCTCCGCGCCTTTCCGCTCTTCCTGCTGGGCGTGGCCGCCGCCGTGGTCGGTGCGCGCGTCTACGTGCGCCCGGCGGTGGCGGGCGCCCTGGGACTGGGCGCCGTCGGCGCGCTGGCGCTCGTTCAGGCCGTGGGCCCGTTCGGCCTAGCCTCCCTGCTGCTGATGACCCTCATCATCTGGGCGGCCGGCGCCCTGCCTGTGGTGCGCCCGTCGCGCCTGATCGAGCATCTCGGCCTGATGTCGTTCGCGATGTTCCTCACCAATGAGGTGACCCGCATCGTCTGGTTCGGTGCTTTCGACGCCGTCGGTCAGTCGGACTGGTCCGTCGGGATGCGCTGGGGCGTCTGGGCCGCCGGTCTGGCGGCGGCGTTCATGGGGGCGGCGGCGTTCCGGTATGGGTTCGACCGGCCGGTTCAGGCCTTGTTGAACCCGCCGAGGCCTGCGACGCCTGCGCCCGGGGTCAGCGCGGATCGGCCGGTGGCCTGACCGGCGAAGGAATCTGCCGGGGAGGCACTCTACAGACTGCACTGTATTGCTGAATCTCCTTGATCGTTCGAGGGACGACCGGTCAGCTTGGGGCATCGGGTTCTTCGCGCTAGGAGAGAACCTTAGGCGGAAGCCTGCCAGCAGTGGCTGTGAGGCCCGCGTCGATATAGACCTGCGGACAGTTAGTTGCGAACCGGGAGTTGGGATGGAGGCGCGTTTTTCCCGCGCTGTGGTCACCGTAGTCGCTCAAAGGGCGGCCAACACCTGCGCGAATCCGGATTGCGGCGCGGTTACGAGTGGTCCGGCCGAGGATGAGACGCGTGCGGTCAATGTGGGCGAGGCGGCGCATATTTTCGGCGCGCAGCCCGGTTCGGCCCGCTTTGACCCGGCGATGGAAGATGTCGGTCGGGCCGACGTCACCAACGCAATCTGGCTCTGCCGCAACTGCCATAAGCGGATCGACGCTGACCCCCAGCAGTTTCCGTCCGGCCTGTTGTTCGAATGGAAGCGCGATCACGAAACGCGAATGGCGAGCGTCCTCGGCAAGGCCGGGGCGCTGGCTCGCGAGCGGTTCCGGGTCCGCGAACTGGAGCCTTTCGCCAAGGCCAGTTACCTCGCCCAACAGATCGTTCTCGATCGGCCCGAATACTGGGAATACAAGCTCACGGCTGAGCTTCTGAGAACCATGGCGGAGCCCGTCCTGACGCGTTGGCGTCATCTCGAGCGCGGCCTCTACACCCGACCGTCGCGCATCATCGATCGCGACGAGTTCATCCAGTGGCATTCGGCCCATTTCGCCGAGATGAGCCGCTTTTCGACCGCGTTCGGAGGCCTGATCAACGAGGTGTTTGCGGAGGCGTGGGGCGAGCCCGGCGTGGCCGGATCCGAAATCGACATCTTGCGGGCATGCCACCTCTTCGTTGACCTCTGCGAGCAACTGATCCTCTGGGAGGAGAAGGTTCGTTTCGCTGTCGTTCCTGATGAGTTCGAGGAGGTGCGGGCCTTGATGGTCGGGATCGGAGGCCGCTTCCTCGTTCAACTGGCCCTGGTCCCACCGATGCTCACCGGACTCTTCTCCGGCGAGGCCAAGACCGGCGTGCATCGGTTGAGCCTGGAACTGGACCTTCCGCCGGGGTGGGTCGAGCGTCATGCGGCGGCGCTTAAACGCGCGCAACGCGCTCTGAGCAGACGGTGGTGACGCCATGCAGATGACGGATGAGGAGATCCGGGTCGCTTCGGCCGAGAAGCTGCTCGAGGAGCGAAACCATGGGGCGGCGGTCACGGAGACGACGCCGAAGGAGATTGGACCGGCCGTACTCGAATTCTCCGGCACGCTCGGCGGCGATCCGCCGGTGATCGTTCCGGTGACCGAGGATCCGCTCGGCCGCTATGGCTGGTGCAACGACGGTGTCCGGCTGAAGGTCGCCGCCGAGGGCGGTGAGCCCGTTCACGGCTGGACTATCTGGGAATGGGCGCCCGCGCTCCTGACGGCGGAGTTTCACTGCGTCTGGCGGAGTCCGGCGGGCGAACTCCTCGACATTACGCCGAAGCCCCGGCGCGAGCAGACCATCGTGTTCGTCAAGGACGACGCCTACCCGGCCGACTTCGACTTCGACCAGCGCCCCCTCAGCCGACGGATGAACATCTACGGACCGGCGATCCGGGCGGCGCGGCTCAATGCGCTGACGGCGCGGATGACGCCGACCCAACGGGAGTATGAGACGGGGCGTGCGACGAAGGCGGGACTGTCATTGGAGGCTTGGCTGGAGCGGAAGACCTCGGCTGACCCGGTGTCAGACGCGATCGATGCGCTCATCGCCGCCTGCGACGCGTTTGAAGCCTATTTCGATACCTTGGGGGCGAGCGGCTTCGTCGCCGTCGACCGCACCTTGGCGACTTTGCATCAGAAACGGATCACTGCTCAGACCCGGTGTAAGGCGCTGCTCAAAGGGGTAGCCGCACCCTGATGTCGGGGCCGTTGCTGTACATCATTCGGGCCGGATCGCGCGGAGCGCTTGAGACAGGCTGGGGCGCCCCGCTTCACGAGCGCCGACCACGATCGAATCGAGCAGATTGGTCTTGGTCATGATGTGGCTGACGCCTTCCCAACGCGATTGCGCCAAGGCGTGCTTGCGAACGGTCCGAGCGAGGTTGTCGTCGTAGTGCTCCCCCGGTTCACGGTTGCGGCCGAGGTAGTACAGCGTTTCCAGATCAGCGAACTCGTTGCGATCCAGCAGATCGGAGGCGGCCGTGACCAAGTCTTGGGTCTTTCTCGCGTGCGCTTCGATCGCCTCGAATCCACGATCAAAATAGGACGTGCCGATGTCGGCTGGGTCGATTTCCCTCTCGGGATAGGCGTCGGCCCAGAGTTGGGCGACCCTGAGCGCCTTCTCGTCGGAGAGATGGGTGAGCGGCGTCTCAAGCCCGACCAAGGTGGCGAGGGCGCGCGATTTGCGAATGGCGGTGAGCGCGTGGCTGAACTTGCGGCTGCCCAGGTCGAACTTGGCCATGGCCAAGGCCTTACGCTCCTGGAACTCGGGCTCCCCCCATTCCGAGTGAGGACCGACCATTCCGGCGATGACCTTCAGATCCTCGCGGGAGCATTCTCCCGTGTGGGCGCCGGTAAGTCGATCCTGCTCCAGCTCCCACACCCGCTGCTTTAATCGTTCCAGTATCGCGCCCAGCGCATCGATGCTGCGCTGGATGTGGGGCAGGTTGACCACGGCGAAGCCGCCCAGACTCTTGTCGCCGGCGCGGTTGCGCGAATAGCGAAGCTCCTGGCCGTCGTCGTCGATCGCGGCCAAGCTGCTGACGAACGGTTCGAGCTGTCCGACGAGATCGACGATCCGGGCATCGCCGACCTTGGCGTCACGCAGGTGCGTCCAATGAGACTTGATGTCGTGATCGGCTTTGTGCCGGTGTGGGATCATTCCGATCTCGTGCAGGTGATCGATCGCGAATTTCAGCGAGAGTTCGATCGCATGGCGGCAGTTGTACAGAATGGGCATGGCCAGCGAGTCCCGGCTTCCGAACATCCGCTTGTCGATGACCGCTGCGACCAGTTCCCGGGCCGCTTCAAGATAACCATCGACATAGGCTTCCTCGCTGCCTTGGACGCCGATGCACGCGTTCCACAGGCCGTCGGGAATGACCTCGAAGAATGGATCTTGAGGTGGAACAGGCGCTGGGCGCGGGGTCGTATCAGCTGTCGTCATCGGCGCCAGATGTGACGACGACCCGGCGGGTTCAAGTCCCGGTGATCGCTCAATTTCGTCGACGGCGGTCACGCGCAGGCGGCTAAGGGCTCCGCCCTCGCGCGGGCCAGGGTGAAGCGGCTTCACCGCCGGACCGGCCGGTCTCCCCGACCTTCCGCGCTGGCGACGGGCGTCATGACAATCATCAGGGTCAGGCTTGTGCAGGTCGGGCGATCCCCCTCCGGCCGGTCCGCCCTGGCCCTTGCTACCCCGGTCTCGCCGACGGGCAGGGTTTCAGGCGCGCAGTTCGCGTGCCTGCAACCCTTGCCCAAAGGAGGCAGAGACATGACTGCTCAATCCACCCAAACCGCCCCCATCGAAGCGACTGCGCCGCATCACGGCGCGGAGGTGATCGTGCCGCTGAACCGGCTCAAGGCCTCGCCGAAGAACGCCCGGAAGACCCCGCACAGCCCGGCGACCATCGAGGCCTTCGCGGCTTCCATCAAGGCCAAGGGGGTGTTGCAGCCTCCCGTGGTCGAGATCGAGCGGGACGGGGAGGGCGTTCCGACCGGGAACTACCTCGTCACCATCGGCGAGGGCCGCCGTCAGGGGCTGCGGCTTCTGGCCAAGCGCAAGGCGATCAAGCGCACCCACCCGGTGCGCTGCATCGTGGACGCCGAGAACGACGCCCACGAGATCAGCCTCGACGAGAACGTGACCCGCGAGGCCATGCATCCCGCCGACCAGTTCGAAGCCTTCCAGCGGTTGGCGGCCGAAAAGGGGTATGGCCCCGAAGAGATCGGCGCCCGGTTCGGCGTGTCGGCCCATGTGGTGCGCCAGCGGTTGCGGTTGGGAGCGGCGGCCCCGGAGTTGATGGCGGCCTATCGGGCCGGGACGCTGGCGCTCGACCAGCTTATGGCCTTCTGCGTGAGCGCGGATCAGGACCGGCAGCGGCAGGTGTTCGAGCAGTTGGGCGAGTATCGTCCCGTCCACGCCATCCGCCGCGCCATGACCGAGTCCAAGGTGGCGGTGGGCGACCGGCGCGTCCGCTTCGTCGGCGTCGAGGCTTACGTCGAAGCGGGTGGCGGAATCCTCCGGGATTTGTTCACCGAGGACGGCGGGGGCTGGCTGGAGGACGTGATGCTGCTCGACCGGCTGGTCGGCGAAAAGCTGACCGGCTTGGCCGACGAGGCGCGCGAGCGGGAAGGCTGGAAGTGGGCCGAGGCGGGTCTGGAGTATCCCGACCTGTCCGCGTTCGGTCGGGTCTATCCGGTCGCCGTCGAGCGCTCGGAGGCGGACGCCGCAGAGATCGCGGCCCTGTCCGAGGAGTACGACGGCATCGTCTCCGAAGCCGGTGACGACGGCCTGTCGCCCGAGGCGGATGCGCGGCTGGAGGAGATCGACAAGGCCTTGCAGGCCTTCGGCCCGGGCTTCGCCTACGCCCCCGAGGCCAGGGCGCGCGCCGGGGTTATTGTGATGCTCGGTCACGACGGCCTCGCCCGGTTCGAGCGCGGTCTGGTCCGCGCCGAGGACGTACCCGCCGATCCGCCGTCGCCGTGGCCGGAGGACGAGGCGGTGGACGACGGTGCGAACAGCGGGACGCAGTCGGGTGTGGACGCGCCCGAGGGCGAGACGCCTTCGGCGTTGTCGGATCGTCTGCTGATCGACCTGACGGCGCACAAGACCATGGGGCTGCGCGACGCGGTGCAGCGCGATGTGAACGCGGCGTTGGCGACCGTGGTCCACGCCCTCGTCCTGCAGGTCTTTTATCCGGGCTACAGCGTGTGGACGCCCCTGCAGCTTCGGCTGACGACCACGGGGCTTGAGCGGCTGGCGCCGGGGGTGGACGACGGTCCCGCCGGTCGACGAGTCCGCGACCGGTGCGAGGCGTGGGGCGCGCGTCTGCCCGAGCGTCCGGAAGACCTCTGGGGCGTGGTGGTTGGTCTGGCGCCTTCGGACCAACTGGACCTTATGGCCTGTTGCGCCGGGGTCGGCCTCTACGCCGTGCGCGATCCGCACGACCGACGGCCCGGCGCCTTGGCGCAGGCCGAGACGCTGGCGACGGCGGTCGGGCTCGACATGGCCGGGACGTGGACGGCGACAGCGGGCAGCTACTTCACCCGTGTCGCCAAACCCAAGGTGCTGGAGGCGGTGACGGAGGCGGCGGGCGCCCAAGAGGCCGCACGGATCGCCGGGTTCAAGAAGGCGGACATGGCCGAGGCCGCCGAACGGTTGGTGGAGGGGAAGGGGTGGTTGCCCGTGCCGCTGCGGACGGTGTCGGACGCGGCCGAGCCAGAAGAGTCGGGCTCCGAACCGCCCCGCGATGACGACGCCTATTCGTTCGCCGCCGAATAGCGCCGTCCGAGGCGAAAACTCGCCGCGCGCCCTTTGGGGGCGCGCGGCTTTTTGTTGAGCGTCAGCTCACATCGTCGGCGACCTTGAGCAGCTCGCGAGCGAACTCGAACTCGCTGACGAGATCGCTGGCCTTCTCCTTCGGCCATCCCTGCTCTCGCAGGGTCGCATAGAGCAGATCGGTATCGAGACGCTTGCCGCTCCGATGCACGGTGGCGAGGAAGATCGCCCAGCGTCTGAAATCCGCAGGATGCGATGACCCTGACGACTGGTTGGCCGCACCCGAAAACTGCACGAGCAGCCGCGCGATCTCGGGGCCGAATTCCGCCGCGAGCGAGGTGCGGGGCAGCGATGTGACCACCGACAACGAGAGCGCCGCCGCCGCCGGCTGAACCAGCTGTTCGAGGAACTCTTGAAGGGCCGCATTGTAGACGGTCGTACCAAGGTTGCCGACGTCGCGGGGAACGATGTTCACGATCTGAATGCCCTCCGGCTCCAGATGCAGGGCCACCCCGAGGGCCGGAATTGAGCCGTCGGCCTCTCGCGAGAAGACGCGATAGTTGTCGTCGCCGATGTTTGCCTCGCCCTCCGTCGAGCGCGCCCAAGGCGCCTTGGCGGCGCGCGTCATATGGTCGACCAGCGCATTGATCTCTGCGCGGGTCCCGCGGACCTCAAGGTCGCGCATGACTTCCATCATCGTGTTTTCCTGTCTGGTGTTCGCATATTGTTCTTAGCGCGAAGCGGGCTAGGATCAAAACCGTCGCCATACCGGAACGAGAAATGCCCACAGGTTCGCTGTACGCAAGGATGCAGGCTCACGGCACCCTGACGGAGTCGCCGCGCGACATCCCCGACGCCGTCTATGCATTGCCGTCGACCCTGCACTGGATGCGGGGGCTGGCCATCCTGTCGGAAGCGCACGCCGTCTCGTTCCAAACTGGCAAGGCTTTCTATCAGCGAGTTCAACGCAAACACCTGCCCGAGCCCCAGCTGAATTCGATCTACGAACAATTGCTGTTCTCGCTGAACCAGGTCGCTGCGCTCGATGCGCTCGTCTTCGCGCCCAACAAAGCCGATGTCGCCCGGGTCGGCATCGTGACCTGGTATTACGGCGTCTATGGCGCCGCCTCGGCGATGATCGCGGCGGCCGACGGGTCGTTTCCGGAGACGCACGCCACGACGGCGAAGCAGTGGGACCGCCAGTTTGCCATCCCCGGACTGATCCTGCCCCCGTTCGCGGACCGGATCGACCGCCTCTGCCCGGCGGACGTGGAAGAGGCCCTGAAAGTCCCGCGCAGTCGCGGCAAGCATCCGCTGACCACCAAACCCCAGACCACGGAGGAGGGATGGGGATGCGTCGCCGAATACCTCTCCGGCACTGCGGGCTGGGAGCAATGGAACATCGAACAGAGCGTCAGGAGCGGGAGAGAGTTTCGCGATCTCGGCGTGGACAACTTCCGGACCAAGGCCGCCCGCGCGCTGAGGGACGAGGCGTTCGGGCGCCGCAGCATCTGCTTCCTTCATCAGGCCTCGCGTTACCGGGGCAAGGCCAACTACCGCGATGCGATCTTCCTCGCCTACGGCAAGTCGGTGCCGAAGCTGGTCGATGGCTTTATCGACGATCTACGCTTGGTGCTGAGGGCGTTCAGCGCCATGGCCGCCTCCTACTGTTCGGCCCGGGTCGGACCCGAGGAATGGGCATGGTTCGTCGGCGATCTCGCCGAACGCCGCGCGATCTCGTTGTCGCCGACTGATGTCTGGACCTGACCGCATGGCGGCCGCGCTCGCGATCCCCGACCTGGTCTCGGCCACGGACGAGCAGGTCGAAGCGATGTTCCCGTCGTTCGACGGTCGATGGAGCTCGCAGACCAAGTCCCTTCTGGCGCTTCACACCACCGACGGGCTGAATCTGGACGACAACTGGGCCAGCGTCCCGCAGGCTTGGAGGTGTCACGCCTGCGGCCGCCACAAGCGCGACCTGGCGCGCAAATCGCCGGCCGGCGTCCTAGTCTGCCGACTGGACTGGCATCACGACCACCTGCGCGACTTCGGCAAACGCCTGCTGCGCGACAAGGCGCATCGGCCGACCGATCCAGAGGCCTTCCGCCGCTGGTTCGGGGCCACCGACGCCTGCAAGGATCTGATCGAGCGCTTCCACCCGTCTTTCGTTTGCGTCGATTGCAACGCCGCCGACGGAGACGCGAAGCGCCGGCTCAAGGGCGTGGTCCATCCCGACTTCAGCTTCGCCCCGTCGGAGATTTCTCAGTTCATCACAGCCAGGCCGAACCTTCCGCACGAGGTCGACGTCGAGGCCGCCCTTGGCGTCTGGCGATCCGTCGAGGACGACGTGGGCGATCGTATCGCCTTCGTCGGTGTCCTCGCCCAGCGGGTGTCGGAAGGCCGCCATCAGCGGCTGGGCCGCAAGACCCATCCGGAAGACTGTCTGCGTCCGGTTCTGCGGGATATGACGCGACGGCAGCCGGACCCCGGGCTGAAGCTCGCGAGGGTGCCGCAGCTCTTGTCGGAACGATCCGTTCAGAACGACGGATTCCGGTCCTCGCTGAAGGCCCGCGCCAAATCGGTGCGTGTCCCCACCCAGGCAGATCTCGACGCCTTTACCGCCTCTCAGGATTCCCGCTCGCCGTGGGTTTGGCACGATCCAGACTGGCGCTGCCCGGCGTGCGATCGCTCGCGGTTCGAATGCCTGCGCGCGTCGGGGTCGGGGAAGTGGACAGGCCGGCTGCACTGTTTCCACGTCTACGAAGACGAGACGGATCCCGTCGCCTTGGAGCGCCGCAACGGCTGGAATGAAGGCCTGACCTTCCGATCGCATTCGGACGTGTATCTTTGTCAGGACTGCCGGTTGGTGATCACCGACACGAACAGGAGCCTCGCCGAGCCGTCCGACGACTGTCTGCGCCTGGCCGACTTGCGTGACCTGGCTGGGCAGGCGGCGCCGCACGCTCGCCCCGAGATCGACCTCGCTCGCGCCGCCGCCTTGGCCGAAGAGAACTTCGAGCATACCGAGGCCGCCAAGGCCTACTGGCGTCACAGGTCGGACAGCCGGGGGATCGCGATCGAATACGACCATCTGACCCGTTGGGTCGGGGTGTCGCGTGAGACGGCCATGTGGAACGTCTTGGAGCGGTTGGGCCGCTATGACCTCGAAGAGGAAGAGCTAGGGCTCCTGCTCGACTTCATGCTCGCGGAGGCCAAGCGGTTCTCCGCCGAGGACGAGGCCCGCCCGCGACGGCCGTGGGCCGGGAATGCAGCGGCGTGATGGCGACCACACAGTTCAGTGTCGGGAAAGTCCGCTTCGCGGCTAGATTGCGCTTGCGACGGCGCTGCCCGTCGGGGAGACTCCGCACGTGAAAAAGAGTCTCGATCATCTGCCGCCGCGCAAGCAGGCCGAGCTGCGCCGCGTGGTCGAGGTGCTGCAGGAGTCGTTCGCCGAGGCGACCTCGACGCGCCGCGCCGCGCGCCTGAAGAACGGCAAAATCCTCAAGATCGTCCTGTATGGATCGTACGCGCGCGGTGACTGGGTCCACGACCCGGTCGGCCGCTATTTCTCTGACTTCGACCTGCTGGTCGTCGTCGATCATGAAGACCTGACGGACGGCGAGTTCTGGCATGACGCCGAGAACCGGCTCATGCCGCTCGGGCCAGACATCCGCACGCCCGTCAGCCTGATCGTGCACAGCCTTAATGACGTGAACGAGCAGCTAGATCGGGGGCGCTACTTCTTCGCCGACATCGTACGCGAGGGGATCGTTCTGTTCGATACGCCCGGCGCCAAGCTGCACAAGCCCGCTGATCTGAAGGCTGCCGCGGCCTTGGAAGAAGCGGAGCAGCACTTCGAGAAGTGGATGACCAGCGCCACTGGCGCACAATCCATAGCGCAACATTCGATCGAGACAGGCCAGCCCAACTGGGCGGCGTTCATGCTCCATCAAACTGCAGAGCACCTCTATCACTGCATCCTGCTGGTGGTGACGCTGTACAGTGGCAAGGCCCACAACCTGGCCTTCCTCCGCAAGAAGACCGAGGCCATCGACGCCCGCCTGACCGAAGCTTGGCCGCGAGAGACCAAGTTCGAACGCCGTTGCTTCGAGCTGCTGCGCGAGGCCTATGTGAAGGCCCGCTATTCCAAGCACTACAAGATCAGCGGCGAGGAGCTGGCTTGGCTGACGGAGCGGGTCGAGGTGCTGCGTAGCCTGACGAAGGCGGTCTGCGAGGAGCGGCTCACACAGCTGCGCCGGGACGCCGGAGACGAGGACGAATGATCCGGCCGGCCCGGGTCGGATGAACAGGCGGCGATGAGCAGCAAGAAGCAGTTCGAGGCCCTGAAGGCCGTCGGCATCCTTCCGGACGAAGGACGGACCCAATGGCTTTCAGGCGCGGAAGAGAGCGTCAAATTCCTCGGTGCCAACGCAACGAGCGAGTTTGTCGTTCTGTACGCCAGCATGCCCTGCGCCTGGATCGTCAGCGCGTTTGCACTTACCGAACGGCTTCATCCTGTGGATCGGGAGAGTCTGCGCGAAGCGAGCATTTCTCTCGATGACACCTGGGTCATTCAGAAGAGCTACGGTGGAGGGGAGGGGCATCGCGTCTACCTTGATCCCCCTTTGTCCTTCTCCGCAAAGGCGCTCGAAGGCGGAGACCTACCGGTGTTCCGTAGAACGTTCTACGGAATGGACCGCGTTGAGCCTTTCGAGATCAATCAGAAGCTTCTGCACTGTCTGGGCTTGTTCTTCGTCGAACACCGAAAAGCGTACTGCCGCCTCGACTCAAACGGCGACCTTGAGGATGTGATCAACATCCACCGCGAAGAGGGCGCGGACGCATTCGATCGCAGAGAAATGGTGACGATCCGCATCGAGGATTTGGCGGAGTACCTAGCGCTCAGCAAAATGACGCTTGTTCGCAGGTTCGACTTCACCCGGGTCGATCATCGCACCTTCACCGGGTGGGGCGAGCCACAACGAGAGACCAAGGGTCAGGACGAGCTCTACTACAACCTGGGTTTGGGCGGCGGCAACGGGAGCTGGGCGAACGGCTACCAGCTGTTGCGGACCTCAATCACCATCGCGGACCTGGAAGCGCGTTTCGCCGCTGAGAATTCGTCCAAGGCGCATCGGGAGTACGAGACTTTCATAGCCTATGACTGGAAAAACCGGCGGGTCGTGGAGACTTCGTGTTCGCCTGAGGCGACCGGAAACTACTGCACTGAAAACGAGTTGCCATTCGAGCTCTCGCCAGCCTTTTTCCGCCCGGAGGTCTTGGCCCGCTATAAGGCTGACCCGGAGAAATACCGGCTCGACGACCGGTCCATCAGCTGTCGAAACGCCTGGACGCTGAAGACTTTCGATATCAGCGAGGCCGGCCAGGTTCACACGTATCTGGTCTATCTCGCCGACCTGCCTATCGCCGAGCAGCGCTACTGGAAGGCTTTCAACGAAGCCCCGAAAGCTGGCATTTCCAAACGTGCGTTCGAAACGGATTTCCAGGGCGAGTGGTCATCCCAATACGATCCGCTGTTCGAAGTGAAGCAGGCGGTCGAGCTGCTAAACAAGGCTGGTGTAGCTTGGTGGTCGCCCCGCGCCGAAGCGCTTTCTGACACCACACGGTATCCCAACACGGATTCGGAGAAGGAGTGGTCCGACGAAATCCTGGCGCTCGACCAACTGGTTGTTGAAGGCTTCATCGAGCGGGCGCTGAAGGCGTTGATCGAACATGCGGGTGGGGTCCAACCGACGCACTCCGGAGGTTTGAATGCGCTTGCCGCTGCGCTGCGTGCCCGTGGGCTGAGAGAGGATGAAGCGGCAAAGACCGTGCAGCCGTTCAAAACCCTGCATCATCTTCGCTCGAAGGTGAAAGGTCACTCGTCTCCGAGGGAGAAGGCTGAGCTCATCAGCGCGGCACTGCAGGCTCACGGATCGTTCCCTGCCCATTTTCTGGCTCTGGCTTCGGAAATCGATGTCGCTCTCGCCAACGTGCTGGCGGCGCTGGATGTCCCCGGCCGTAAAAGCAGCACATAGCGAACCGCCGGGGCGTGAAGTTCGATGGTCAAACTCAACTTCAATCTCGCCGCCTTTTCGTTTCAACGCGGCGTGGCGATTCTGGCGAAGAGCTTCGCTTCTGCGATCGTCGCGCTGAACGCGGATGTCCAGAACGCCAAGGACGAAGCGTTCGGCTACCAGCAAGCCCTCGAACAGGGAGGTGAGTGGATCGGCGAAACTGACGAGGACGGCACCGTCATCTGGGATCAGTCCCAAATCCTGGATTACGAGGTCGATGTCGTGGACGAAGCCGCTCAGGAACTAAGAAAGGCGTTCGCGCTTGCGCTCTATCACCACTGGGAGCGCTCAGCGCGACTGTGGACCCAAGCCGACAACTGGTCGCACGAGCAGCTCGTCGCCGCGTCATTGAACAGGGGCTATCCCATTGACCCAAGGCTCGCGGCCGTCCGGGATCTGGTGAACACCTTGAAGCATAACAAGGACCGCTGGGGACGGGATCTGCTGAAGAGCTGGCCGGACGTATTCCCCTCGGATTTCGTCGAGCGCCCGAACAGGCGTACCGATTGGTACGAAACTATCCAGTTGTCGGACACGCAGGTTCGGGACGCGTTCAACATCGTCGCCGCTTCCGGACCGACGACCGACATGTTGCCGAGCACCTGAATGCAGCACGACGTCTTCATCTGTCACGCCAGCGAGGATAAGGACGCGGTCGCGCGTCCGCTCGCCGAAGCGCTTCGTGAGCGACACATCGACGTCTGGTACGACGAGTTCTCCATGAAGGTCGGTGACAGCCTGCGGGAGGCCATCGACCGCGGCCTGGCGAACTGCCGTTACGGCATCGTCGTCGTAAGTCCGGCGTTCTTCCGCAAGCGGTGGACACAGCGCGAGATGAACGGTCTGGTTGCTCGCGAAATGAGCGAAGGGCGCAATCTAGTGCTGCCGGTGTGGCACGAGGTGGAGCTGTCCGACGTCGTCGCCCAATCTCCGCCGTTGGCCAATGTGGTCGCGACGCGCTCTGCTGTCGGTCTGGAGCGGATGTGCGCGGAGCTCCTGCGCACCATTCGCCCGGACGAGAGCCCGCTTCTGGTCGCGCGCGACGAACTCATTCGCTTCGGCTGGTCGCCGCCTCCGATCTCGGACGAGTGGTGGCTCGACATGACTGAAGCCCAGGAACACGCGGTCTCGTCGATGTGGTCCGTACCCTGGCGGTTTCCGCTGCCGGAGCAGCTCGGCAGCCAAGGCCGCCGGCGCGGACTGAACATCGCCTGGACCGCTCTCCAGCTCGACTGGCAGCATCAGGCCGAGCATCACAAGATTTGCCAGATCACTCCGCCGGACGAGGTGCTTGCCTTCGTCCGCAGTGACCCGGCACTCACCGAGGCCGCCCACGACTATCCCCAGTATCTGGCGAACTATGCGCCACAGCTGCTGATCCCTGAGTTCTCGGCGGAGTTCGCAGAGGATTTTGACGAGCTGCTGCGAGAATCCGAAGACCGTTGGCGCACCGATCCGGATCGACGGTTCCCGGACGCTCGCTGTGATCGGCAGCTGGCCTTTCGGCACGCCGAGCTCGGCCGCCATTCGGCGAAGGAGGTCGCCGAGAAATGGATGGTCGGCTTGGGCGGAGACCACAGCGCGAGGATCTACGACGAACCCGACTACATCTTCTGGCTTCTGTCATCCGACAGCGATTGGATGCCGACGCATATCCGGGCCTTCCTGATAGAAGGCTTCAAAGAGCGCGCCATGTGGGAGCGGAATCTCCTGGATGAAACGAAGGGGGCTTTCTTTGACGCCATGCTGAAGACGCGAAGGACACCGTTTCGGTGGACGCGCGCCTTGAAGGCCGATCTCGAACGGATCGTATCGAAGACGATCCGTTCGATGGGCCTCAAGGCGAAGGCGAGCGAGATCGTCGATCGTTTCATCGAGGAGGACTTCGTCGGGGTCGTGGATCGGGTCGAACGCGAGCGCGCTGCGGCGCGCAGGCGCTGATCCATGACCGAGGACGGGGATGATCGTCGGCGGTTCTGGAGTCGGTCCGCGCCGCTGCGCGCGCTAACCGAGGAGGAGAGGGAAGCCGCTCTAAGTCATCTCAAGGACCGCGCGGTGGGTCGGATGGCCGCGCATCATTTGGCCTTGGAAATGCAGGCTGGGCAAAAGCGGGCGCACCACGGAGATCCTGACGCCGCGCGGCATTATCTGGAGCTGGTTCGCGCCCTTCGCCAAGGCGGACGCATCACCTATGCCGAGTACGTTCTGCAGGTCGGCAGCCGTATGGAAATGGTCTCGGATCATCGGTGGTTTCAGGGCGACTACACCGCGGACTTGCAGCCGATCAGCGACGCGATGGACCGGATCACGCAGTCGCATGGGCTATCGCGGGAAGAGTACTGGCCTCGAGGAGAAGAGCCGGAAGACTACCGTGTCCTGTCCGACGCCTATTCCGCCTGTCTGAACGCCAAGCTGATCGAGACCATGCGCGAGTTCGGCGAGGAGGAGCTTGCCGATCTTCGGGAGCGGGAGCCCGCGCGTTACGACGCCTTGCGCGAGGAAGGACGGCGGTCCGTCTTCGAGAAAGATAACCGCCTTACCGCGCTGGCCACCCTGATCGACTACTATGAGCACGAAGCCGAGGCGGCCGGAAACGCGGGCGCGTACCTGGCCGGGTGCCTGATGTGGGGCGCAGCGGCGGAGGGGAGATTGCTGCTGTGGTGCCTGCGCGCGCCCGCTCTTGCCGAACAAGCTCGCCAAGCCCTGCCGTCAAAGAGTCGGCCGAAGAAGCCGGACCCGGCGGACTGGACCTTGGACGGTCTCGTTCAGGTGGCGCACGGCGCAGGGTGGATCGGTGTCTTGGAAGACGATGACTTCGTCTTTGTCGTTGAGGGTTTGCTGCAGAACCTGCGTCAGTCGCGGAATCTCATTCATCCTGGCCGATCGCTCCAGCTCGAACCGCATCTGCGGAGGGACAAGACCGCTTTTGATGATGCGAAGGCCGCCTATGCGGTGCTCAGGATGAATGAGGTGGCGCACGCGCCCCGGCAACCGGATGACCAGTCCAACTAGGGCGGGCTTCCACAGGATAAGAACAAAAAGAGAACAAATATCTTGCGGCGGCGGCCTCGTTCTGCGTAACCCGACGACCGGGTCGGTTGGCTGGATCGGAGCGGACCGTGAGAGAGCAGAGCATGCGGCGTGTGCCGCGAGAAGACATGGCGCCCGAGGTCGGGCGACGCTTGGTGGTGCGGTGTGACCGTCCGCTCTGTGATCGTGCTGTCTTGATGGATCCGCGTCCGGTCTTCGGCGCGCCGCGATACTGGCCGGCTGTCGGGCCGTCTTATCGGTTCCGATGCCAGTGCGGGCATCGGGTGGCCTACGTCTCCTATACCGACAACGCGGATCAGGCCGAGGGACCGATTTCGCCGGCCGCGCTCAAGCTCTGGTTCTAGGATGCACAGGCCGTTTGGGCCGCCGGCTCCGCCGCGCCTCGTTACGATGCAGTCGGCACGGCGGCACGGGCTGCTGTTGCGCATCGCCTGCGAACCCTGCGGCAGGACCGAGTCGATCGAGGGGGCCGCCTTGCCCGTGATCCCGCGCGCTGTCGCCGTGGGCGAGTTGTGGTTCGCCGGGCGCTTCCGGTGTGCGACCTGCCGGCGGCCGGCGTCCAGGCTTGAACTGATCGAACGGGGGCAGTTGCAGAAGACGCTTGAACGGTGGGGCCTTGGCGAACCCTTCGTGGCGGAAAGGCTGCGTCGACATTGGCGACATGATCCCTACGACCGGCGTGACTGGCCCGCGTGGTTCAGGCGTGGGTGACCACCCGTCTCCTCTGCAGTAGGTCAGCCTTGCGCGGCCTCTCAATGGCCTGATCTGACCGAAGCCCGTCCGCCTTCCGCAACCGGTCGCTCGGCTTTCTTCCCCGGCCTGACGGCCTTCCTCGCGAGGCAAGAAAGCCGCTCTCCCGGTCCTCCGCTGCGCTGCGGGGTCTCGCAGTGCTCGCCCTGCGGGCCGTCCGGCCCCCGGTCCGCCGATCGCCATCGAGGCCGCGGCAGGCGTGGCCCGACAGCAAAGGAGAGACGACCATGGCCACCATCGGCACCTTCAACCAGCAAGCGGACGGCAGCTACAACGGTTCGATCAAGACCCTGACCCTCAACGTCAAGACGGCCCAACTCCGGGCCAATGAGAAGACCGACGACAAGGCTCCCGACTTCCGCATCTTCTCCGGCCAGACCGAGTTCGGCGCCGCCTGGAAGAAGACGAGCCAGCAGAACCGCGAGTACCTGTCGGTCAAGCTCGACGATCCCAGCTTCCCGGCGCCGATCTACGCCTCGCTGGTCGAGATCGAAGGCGGACACAGCCTGATCTGGTCCCGCTGATCTAAGGGCCGCGGCGGCGCGGGGACCGCGCCGCCGCTCCGGCTTCGGCGGTGTTCAGAAGTCGAGGAAGAGGGCGGCCTTGTGACGGTCCGCGAGGCTGACGATCGTATGGGTGAACGCCGCGTTCTCCGCATAGCTGGCCTCGAGCAGTCGGATCAGGCGTTCCCGGTTTCGCGCCTGGGCCGGCGACAGATTGTCCTTGAGGTCAGAGACATCCTCCGCGGTGCTCGCAGACACCCAGCTGAAGAGCCGTCCCAGCAGGCCCACCAGCACGTCTGAAACCTGGACCCCCGGGTCGTCGTGCGACCGCGTAACGAAGCGGTAGTTGCAGAACGGCGCTCCGTTGTCGGTCAGCGTCATCGCGGCGAGCTCGCTGGAAACGACATCCTCGGCGTCGAAGATGTGGCTCGCGTTCTTCAGGATGCAGATGCGTTCAAGGAAGAAATCTCTGAAACCGTCGATCAAAACGCGCGCCTTACCGCCCTCAATGAAGGGCAACGGGTTGTGGCGGCCCATTTGGAGAAGTCCCCGGAGCATCTGATAGCCAAAGTGGTCCAGGTGGTCAGAATAGTCGCTCGCGAACTCGATCAGCGCGCTCATGAAGGCGTGCCGGTTTTCCGGAAGAAGGTCCGGGTAGTCGAACCGGGACATCAGCGCCGCGGTCCGGGCGCGGTCGGCGCGAAGCACGGTGGAGAGATCCGATTTCAGGGTCTCGTCGAAGCCGTCCGGCATCTCGCCGGTAGCCAGCACCGAGTCGACGACATCGACGACCGACCAGTAGAACGGGTCGAGCGCGAGGTAGTGGACCAGGAGCTTTTGCTCGATCGCCCACTCAAGAAACACCTCCAGCTTTCGCGACCCCAATACGGTCGGAAAGTCACCCTTGCCGAAGAGGCCGAAATGCAGCTCCTCCGCGTTGGACTGGATTCTGGCGCGGGTTCTTAGGGGACCGAGATCGATAGGCGCCGCGTCCCGTCGGCCGAACCCGCCGAGCACCCAGCAGTTCAGCACCGGCACGTTGAAGGCGTTGGTTTCCAGATGCAGCCGCCGGATATTGTTGGTCTCGTCGTAGTAAAGGACGTAGGCGACATCGGCCCGATGAAGGCCGTTCTGACGAATGAATGGAAGCCGCATCGCGTTGACGTCGATGGGCCCACGTTCATTCGCTTCGGTCGGGTTCATGCTCAACTCTCTGCGGATCTCGGCGAGACTCCGGCCTGCCTTCTGATGCGACGATTCTCGCTTGGGTCTCGCAGTTCCTGGCAGGTCCCCGCCTAGGCTGGGGCGCCCTTCAGGGCGGCGGGCGAGCGGCCGGCTTCGGACGCCGAGGGGAGGGCGGGCACCCCCGGAGGCCTACGGGGCGAGGGGGGTGACGGTCTAGGGCAGGATAGGCTTTGCGCCGGCAATGTCTGACAGACCCGCTCTCCCATGGACCGCCTCACCCTCCGCGTTTCGCCCGATCTGATCCGCCGGTTCGACGCCGCCGCGGCCGGTCAGGGCGGACGCTCGCGGCTTCTCCGGCGGCTCATGGACGGCGCCGCCCAGGCGGCTCTTCCGGCGCCGGAGGACGCGCCGGTGGCGGTGCAGTCGGGCAAGCTGACCCTGCGTCTGGGCGAAGCGGACCTGCGTCTCCTGGAGCGCGAGGCGGCGGCGACGGGCCTGTCGCGAACCCAATGGAGCGTGGCGCTCATCCGTCGCCGCCTGCATGATCGGCCGCAGTTCAGCCGGCCGGACGCCCTGGCCCTGATCGAGGTGCGCCGCGAGCTCAGGCGGATCGGCGTGAACATCAACCAGATCGCCCGCGCGCTGAACACCGCCGTGATGGACGGCATGGTGCTGGATCTGGAGGTGGCTCAGTTGGGGGTCTTCCAGGCCGAAATCTCGGCCTGGGTCGAAGCGCTCGGCGAGGCTTTCGAGGGCAATCTCGCCTACTGGGCGCCGGCGTCGTGACCGACTTCCGGTCATCGCACGGGTTCGAGGAGGTGCTGCGTCCGCCCGTCGAGATCCGGCGCGCCCGGATCACGCCTGCGGTGCTGCGCCCGTCTCGCGGGGATGGCGGCGATCCGGCCGTCCGGTTCACGCGGGTGGCGCGCAGCGTACCCGAGGTGATGGTGAAGATCACCGGACGGACCCGGGACAGCGCTCATCTGAAGGCACACCTGGACTACATCAGCCGTAACGGCGCCCTGGCGCTGGAAGGGCCCGATGGAGAGCGACTGGAAGGCCGTGGGCAGGTGCGAGAGCTGGCGCGCGACTGGGCCGAGGAGTTCGCCCTCGAGCCGGGACGCCGGCGGGATGCGTCGATCACCCTGTCGATCGTGCTGAGCATGCCGGCCGGGACCGACGCCGCCCGTCTGCAGGACGCGGCGAGGGCCTTTGCGGCCGGGACGTTCGGCGAGCGCTTTCCCTATGTCTTCGCCCTGCATGATGAAGGCCGACATCCCCACGTCCATCTGACGGTGCGAAGATTGGGGCGGGACGGCGAGCGGTTGAATCCCCGCAAGGCGGACCTGCAGGTTTGGCGGGAAGACTTCGCGCGCGCCCTTCGCGACCGGTCGGTCGAGGCCGAGGCGACGCCGCGCCGGACGCGGGGCGTCACTCGCAAGGCTGAGCGCATCCCGGTGCGCAAGATGCGAGAGCGGTTCGCGGCGGGGCAGGGGCCATTGCCCGAAGTGCTCGCCGCCGCCTATCGGGCCGCGCTCACGGCAGGCGGTGGCGAAGCGCCCTGGCTGGACGCGATCCGGATACGCGAGCTGGCCATCCGGCGGACTCTGGTGGTCGAGGCCCTGCGTCTGTCGCGATCGGAGCGGCCCCGGGACCGCGCTCTCGCCGCTCTGGTGGAGCGGTTCGTCCGGGAACGGCCGGCCCCGATAACGCGAGATCAGGCGCTGCGACAGAGACGGGAGGCCCGGCGCGATGCCGACCGGACGCATGACCGATAGATCGAACATTGCAGGTGGGAGCGTTGCGTTTGCGAAGTGTCAGAAGTTGTCTTATATTTCTGACACAGAGGTTGTGATGCAAACACTAGCCGATCAAATCATGGAGCGCGCCTCGACGCTGCCGGAAGGCGCGCCGCTCGCCGCCAAGGGGTTGCTGCACTTGGGCAGCCGCGCGGCTGTGGACCAGGCCCTGTCGCGGCTGGTGCGCCGGGGCCGGCTGCTGCGCGCCGGTCGCGGCGTCTACATGAGCCCGCTGGAAAGCCGGTTCGGCGCTCGTACGCCCTCGATCGAAAAGGTGGTGCGAGCCGTCAGCGAGCAGCGTGGCGAGGTCGTCGCCTCCAACGGGGCGGCCGCGGCCAATGCCCTCGGCCTGACCACCCAGGTGCCGATCCGCATGGTCTATCTGACCAACGGTAAGAGCCGTATCTTCAGCGTCGGCAAGCAGACGGTGGAGTTCCAGCACGCGCCCGCATGGCAGCTGCTCCTGGCCGATCGTCCCGCCGGTGAAGCGGTGCGCGCCCTGGCCTGGCTCGGGCCAGAGAAAGCCGGAACCGCGCTCGAAACCCTGAAGCGCAAGCTGGGCCCTTCGGCGTTCGGAGAGCTGGTGTCCGTCGGGCCACGTCTGCCGACGTGGCTGGCGCGGTCGGTGAGCCAGGCGGCGCATGTCTGACGTCTTCCTGCAACTGTCGGCCGAGGACCGGATCGAGGCGCTTGCGACGGCGGCGGCCGGGTCCGGGCGTCCCGCGCATCTGCTTGAGAAGGACGTCTGGGTCGTGTGGGCGCTTCGGGCTCTGTTCGAGGCGCCGTTGGGCGAGGCGCTGGTCTTCAAGGGCGGCACGTCCCTGTCCAAGGCCTATGACGTCATCCAGCGCTTCTCCGAAGACATCGACCTGACCTATGATATCCGCCGGCTCCTTCCGGACCTGGCCGACGCGCCCGAAGACCCCGTGCCGGAAACCCGCGCCGAGGAGCGGCGTTGGTCGCGCGACGTTCAGCGGCTGTTGCCGCTCTGGGTTGAGGGCGAGGTCCGGCCGATGCTCAAGGCGCGCCTGGCTGCCGACGGCGTCGCCGCCAAGGTGCGGATCGAGGGCGCCAAGGCCTTCGTGGACTACGCCCCGACCAGCACCGGCACGGGCTATGTCTCGCCCAGCGTGATGCTCGAGTTCGGGGCTCGTGCGACCGGCGAACCGAGCGCTCCGCGTCCGGTGGTCTGCGATGCGGCCGCTCATCTGCCGGGGGTGGCGTTCCCTACCGCCACGCCGCGGGTGATGGCCGCCGAACGAACCTTCTGGGAGAAGGCCACGGCGGCCCATGTCTATTGCGTCCAGGGTCGCCTGCGCGGGGATCGCTTCTCGCGTCACTGGCACGATCTGGCCCGCTTGGACGCCGCCGGTTTCGCGGAGACAGCGATCACCGATCGCGCGGTGGCCGAGGCGGTCGCGCGGCATAAGGCGATGTTCTTCCGCGAGACCGCCGACGGCGCGGAGATCGACTACGGCCAGGCGGTCGCCGGCGGTCTTCAGTTGAAGCCGGAGGGCGCATCCCTGGAGGCCTTAAGCGAGGACTATCGTCGGATGGTCGAGGACGGTCTGCTCGAGGCGGACGCCGAACCGTTCGAGGCCTTGATGGAGACCTGTGCGGATCTCGCCCGGCGCGCCAACGCCGGGGCGGCCTGACGTGACCTACGCCGCTGTCGAGCAGGAGGCGATCCTGCTGAAGGCCGTCTGGGACATGATCGACGACATGGTCAATTTCGAGATCTTCCAGTACCCGGTGACCTCTCGGCCGACCAATCTGGTGTTCGAGTCCGGCTCGCACAAACGGGTTTTCGCGATCCTTCTGGCCGACTTCCTGGCCCAGCCGAAACCGTCCGCCCTGCCGTTCGCCTTCGCGCCGTCCGGTCAGCCTCCGCGTGAGACCGATCGCACCTATCTCTTCTATCTCGAGGCCATCGGCCGCGAGCCGCAGCTCGGTCCCGACGCCTCGGGACTGGCGGCGGCGGCCTCGGCCTTCGCCGACTGGCTGAACGCCGAGTGCTACTGTCCGGCCGTCTGGCTTTCCGAACTGGATCTGTCCCTGGACCTGCGCGTCTCAAGGATCTGGCTGCTGAAGGTGGTCGGGGACGCCAACAAGCACAACTTTTCACGGCTGGGCGCGCGGGTGAAACAGATCCGCAAGATGCTCGCCCGGCACGGCCATGATATCGATGAGGGCAGGGTCTACCGCACCCTTCCGGACTTCCAGCACTGGTTCTACAGGGACGTCTTCTCCTATCACGCCAGTACCATCGCGGAGTTCCTGGACCAGATCCGGCGGGCCCTGTTCGACTATCTGTCGCCGGAATATGCGCGGGCCTGGCGGCGCGGCGATCGGTTCGACGGCGACTACAGCTTCGACGTCCCGACTGAGATCCGCGATCCTCTGGCGCTTGGCATGTACTGGGACCTGATGAATCTGAAGCGGGGCGGCCTTGCGTTTCCGGCCTTCACGGTCTCGCCCTACCTAAAGAACCAGTTCTAGACAGGGCGCCGCTAACGCTGCCGGTCGCGTCCACGCGCCGGTTCCCGTTCTGTCGGGCGGGAGCGGCCTGCGCGCGCCCAGGCGGCCTCGAGCAGGCGTGTCTGGATTGCGGCGTCAGGGACCAGGCGCGCCACGACGATGGCGGCCTTCGCCAAACGCTCGCCGAGCGCGTCGTGTGCCTTCGCGGTTTCGGCGTCTCGCCGGGGCGACGGACGGTCGAGGCCGGCGGCCTGCCGATCCCTTTCGCGCGGTCGATGGCCCTGCACCTCCAGCCCCAAGGCCTGGGCCTGAATCCACACCTCGCGCCGGAAGGCCGGATCGCCGGACACCCGAACCTGATCCCAGCCGCGGTGGCGGGCGATCTTGAGCATGTCGACGACCGCGTCCGGATAGGTCTGGCTGGAGACGAGCGACCTGCCTTGATCGCGGAACATCGGCTCGGACGCGCGATGATCGCGGAAGAAGCGTTCCGGTCGGCCCCGCAGGTCGCGCTCGACCAGATAGCGATCGAGCACCGCCTCCGGCACATCGCCTTTGGCGGTCGAACGCCGCGACCCGGTCGGGCCCGATGCGGGGCCGAGGCGGTTGGACGGGGCGGCGTCGGGCGTCCTCATGGCTCGCGCTCCAGCAAGGCCGCATCGACGACCCGATCCAGCCAGGCGCCGACGGCGCTTTCATCCGCTCCGGCTGGAGGCGGCAGCAGGCCTTCGGCGGCGAAGGCCCGGGCGATGACGTCGAAATCCATCGGATCCTCCTCCGGAACCGGGGGCGATGTCGGCGCGGCGACCGGCGCCAGATCGGGGGCGGGCCGCAGCCGGCGCTGGAAGACGCGCTCCCGGAAGTAGGCGATCTTCCGGCCCCGCACCGGCGGCAGGCCGGCCTTCAGCACCATCAGGGCCGATTGCGGGAGCTGCATCAGCTCCTGGGGCAGCATCAGCGCCCGGCGCTGGTCGGACACGGTCGTGCTGCGGCGACCCTGGCTCAGTCCCGTCGGTCGGCTGCGGCTGCGGCCGTCCGTCGTATAGGCGCCCAGCCGATCGCTGAGCTCCTGGGCGATCTTGAGCTCCTTGGGCGCGAAGACAATCTCGACTCCGCAGTTGGTCATCACCTCCTCGGCCACGTCCGGGCCGTAGATGGCCCTCAGCTGCGACGGGCTCTGAAGCACCGCGAGCAGCCGCAGACCGTAGCCGGCGACCCAGGCGAAGGCGTGGGCCAGCACCGGCGCGGGCCCGAGACGGGCGAACTCGTCGAGCACGATCAGGGCGGGGCGGTCGGCGGGGCCGGGCAGGGCGCGGCTGTTCAGGTCGACCAACTGCTGGAAAAGCAGCGCATAGAGCGGCTGGATCCGCAGCATATTGTCCGGCGTGGCGCCCAGATAGAGGGAGAGCCGGCCGCCGCGCAGGTCACGCAGGTCGAAGTCCGACGCGGCGGTGGCGGCGTCGACCCGGGGATTGAGCCAGAGCCCCATGCGGGTGGTGATCGACTGGCGCACCGAGGCGAAGGTGTTCTCGCTGGAGCTGGTGAAGTCGGTGAGCGCCACCACGACCGGGCCGGGCAGGGGGCGGCCCTCTTGTTCCCGGGCCGCGACGATCCGGGGCAGGCGTGCGCGGGCGTCCCCGGCGGTCAACTGACGGAAGATTTCGCCGAGGGTGAAGGGCCGTTCGGGCGTGGCCGCGACATAGCCTCCGACACCGATGAATCCGGTTCGCGCCGCTTCCGCCCAGAAGGGATCGGCGCGGTCGTGGACCGGGAACAGCATCACCGCCATGCGCTGCAGCTCGTCCAGCACGGCGATGGAGTCCGTGCGATCGACATGGCCGAGCGGATTGAACCGCGCCGTGCGCCCGTCCCGCGCCAGGGGATCGAACAGATGGACAGTCTGGCCGGCCTCGGCGCGATAGCCCGCCGTGGCGAGGAAATTCTCGCGCTTGATGTCCAGCACGACCACGGAGTCCGGCCAGGCTAGGAGATTGGGGATGACCACGCCGACGCCCTTGCCGGTCCGGGTGGGGGCGTAGAGCATGACGTGCTCGGGGCCGTCGGCGATGAGGAAGCCACCCTCGGTCCGGCCCAACACGATCCCGCGGCGCGCCCGCAAGCCCGCGTGGCGTTGTTCCGATCCCGACGCCCACCGGGCGGCGCCGTGCAGAGGCCGGCGTCGGGCGAGCAGGACGGCCGCGCCCAGAACCCCGCCCGTCAGCGCCGAACTCGACAGGCCGATGATCAGCCAGCGCCGCACCTCGGGATCCTGACGATAGTACCAGAGCCAGCCGGGAACGCGGGCCGGTTCGATGGTGCTGGAGAACTGCCCCAGGCCGATCAGGGCGATGAGCGCGGCAAGAACGGCCAGGATGGCCATGGCGGCCAGACCGCCGACGGCGAACGCCGTCGTCCTAGCCGCCGGTCTGGCGCTTGCGAACCGGGTCATGCCAGACCTCCGTCACGCGAAAACGCCCGTCGACCTTCTTCATCTGAATGACGACGTCGACGAGCAGATGCAGCAGGGCGCGGATGTCCTCGCGCGGCAGATCGCGCCCGCCTTCGGATTCCCGCACCAGCAGCGTCAGTTGCTCGAAGGCCAGGGCGGCGGAATCGGCATGCACCGTGGTGATCGAGCCCGGGTGCCCGGAGTTGACGTTGCGCAGATAGAAGAAGGCCGTTCCGTCGCGAAGCTCCTGCAGCAGGATGCGGTCCGGTCGCATGCGCAGGGCGCTTTCCAGAAGCTGTTTGGGTCCGATCTTGGCCAGCCCCTGTCCGTCCTTGGAATAGACCAGATGGACGACATTGCGGTGCGGCACCACGAACTCGCGCGTGTCCTCGATGGTCAGGAGCCGCTCGTGATCCGGGATGAGCTCGATCAACCCCTTCGCCAGGGTCGTCTTGCCCGATCCGGTCGCGCCGGAGATCAGGATGTTCCGGCGGGCCGCGACCGCCAGGGTCAGAAAGCCCGGCCAGTCGCCGGCCTGACGCAGACGCAACAGTTCGGCGTCGGCGAGGTCCGTGGACTCTGCCTGGGCGTCGGCGACCTGGTCGAACAGCCCGGCCGCTGCGAAGTCCTTCAGACCCATGCGTCGTCGCGACGGCTTTCTCAAGGTGAGGGAGATGCCCCCGTCCGCGGCGACCGGCGGCAGCACGATCTGACAACGCACGTCGCCGGGCAGGGTGGTGGAGCAGATCGGCTGTTCGGGCCCGACGTCCTGTCGGGTGTAGGCGGCGGCCGCCACCGCCAGGGTCCGCAGCCACGCCTCCGTCAACTCCGGCGCCTCGGACCAGCGCCACGCGCCGTCCGCCTCGACCCCGACTTCGCCCGGTCGATTGATGACGACCTCGGTCACGTCCGAGGGCTCCAGAAAGGGACGGAGCGGCGCGAGGTAGTGATCCAGGACCGAAGTGTCGTCCATCAGCGGGGCTGCAATCGATAGACACTGGAGAAATCCAGATCCTGGGCCACGAAGATCGTCACCTCGGCGCCCTGACCCTTGCGGAGCGTCGGTGGGATATCGACGGACCCTTGCAGGGCGACGCTGGCCGCGTCTGACGGCAGGCGCCCCGTAGAGGACGCGCCGTCGTTCTGACCGACGGCGGTGTAGACGCCGTCGTCGACGATAGAGAGCAGCAGCGCGCCGCCGAACCGGTCCCAGAAATGGGTGTCGACGACCCCGTCAAACCCCGATCGGCCCAGGGCGTCGGCCGCCGGCGAGGCGAGGGTCACGACGACCCCGGTCGGCGTCACCGCCCGGGTCCACAGGACGAACAGCCGGCGTCGGCCCTGCTGGAGACCGCCGCGATACTCGCCCAGAACCCGCGTACCGCGTTCCATCAGCACCACGGCGCCGTTGTCGGACCAAGCGTCTCGCGGCAGGACGCAGGTCACATAGCCCGGCGTCGTGCTCTCCAAGGCGGTCTGCAGGACGCAGGGCACGCTGGTTCCTGCGGTGATCAGCAGATTTCGTTCGGGAAGGCGGCCCGCGCGCGCCTGCCCGACGGGCGTAACCTGACGCAGCTGGTCGAGCGAGGTCGGAGCGCCCGGAGCCGGTGGCGTGGCCAAGGCTGGCGGCCGGGTTGTCTGGCCGGCGCCGCCGGCACGGCTGTAGGCGAGCACAGGCGCGCGTCGGGCGCTTTCGGCCAGGGCGCGGCGTTCCTCCGCCGGGGAGGGGCCGGAATGGCTGGTCGTCCTGTCCGGCGATTGAGCTTCGAGCGGCGGGATGGTGTCCCCGTCGGTCAACATCGGCGCTTCCGGATCGACGGCGTCGCTCAGCAGCGGCGGAGTCTCGCGACGGGCGGGCTCGAACGGCGCAGTCTGTCGGGGCGGGTCATCGCCTCGGGTCTGTTCCGCCCCGTCGGCGTCGCCGCGATCCCAGCTGGCGATCAGGAAGACGCCGCATCCGAGGGCCAGGGCGGCCATGGTGATGATCTTGCCCTGTCGCCCGCCGAGCCGCCCGGCGACGGGCGAGATTCCGCGATCGCTCGCCTGCGACGGAGGCCGAGGCTCATCGGCAGGGGGCGTTGGATCGAGGCTGGTCATGACCGGCCTCCGACGGGCGCGCGATCGACGGCGGGCGAGGCCGTGCCAGTGCCCAGGCCGACGCCGAGGGCGTCATAGGCGTCGTTGAACAGGCAGAGGACCGATCGGCCGCGTCTCAGCCGCAAACCCCGCGCGACGCCATGAATCACTACGAACTCGCCGCGGACGTCATAGGGGATGAGTCGTTCCGATCCGTCCTCGGCGACCTCGAACAGGGCCGGCAGGGCCTGGACGCCGGGAAAGCGCAGCACGGTGAAGCGACCGTTGTCGCTGACCTCGCTAGGCTGCAGGGCGGCGTCGCCCTGCGCGGACCAGGCCAGATTGCGCGTCCCCTCGACCACGCCGTGTTCCAGTTCCAGGCCGATGAGCCGCTGCTCCACGGCCTCGGCCTGGACGGCCAGCGCGCGGGCGGCCTCGGCCTGTTCGTCGGCTGGGTAGCGGAAACGGACCTGATAGGCGATCGCCGTGCGGTCGTCGGGTTCGCGGGCGAGCAGTTCGAAGGCGTAGTGCCGGACCGCGCCGCCGCGCTCGGTGACGACCAGAAGATTGGTCGCCTGATGGCGCTCGCGGGGTTTTAGAAACAGCACCGATCCTTCGGCGGCCACCTCCCAGGCGACGCTGTCGCCGATCGCGGCGTGACGGATGGTCTCCTCCGGAGAGAAGACGATCTGTGTCGCCGTTCGGAAGGCCCCGGCGATCCGGTAGACGGCCGCCGGATCATAGGTGAGCTCGCGGATGCGCGGGTCCAGCGGCGCCTGCGCCGCGACCGGGGACCCGAGGGCGAGGCCGGCGACCAGCGTCAGCAGGGGAAGGGGGCGTCTCATCGGATGACCTCCGGATCGGCGCGGTAGGACGTCACCTGGAAGCCGAGGGGGTTCCTCAGCCGGTCGGGTTCCGACATCGGCGCGCGGGTGTAGGTGAAAGCGATGGTGGCGATCCAGTCGCTCTCCACCGTCTGCTGGGCCTGGCGGACCGTGCGGTGGAAGCGGACGTTGGCGACGCCGTCGTTGATGAAGCCGATGGCGCGGATCGAGATGACGGCCTCGCCGTCGCGGCCATAGAGGTTCTGCGGGCTGTCGGGATTGGAGCCGCGGAACAGATCGGCCCAGCGCCGCTGTTCGGCCGGCGCCGACAGGATGGAGACCAGACGGAAGGCGTCCTCGGCGGCCGGGTCGAGATAGCCCTCGCGCTGGCGCACATATTGGCCGAGGAAGTATTTGCTGACGGCCTCGTCGTAGCGGACCGGCCCGTCATCGGCCGAGAGGCCACGCACGACATCGACCGCGCCGGTCGTCCGGTCCACCCGGATGACGAAGGGTTCGGTGGACTTCAGCGGCGTCAGCATCGCCACCGCGCCGGTCGCGATTGCCGCCAGACCCGTGGCCACGGCCGCCGCCGACCAGGCCAGCCGGCGCGACCGGAGCGCCGAGGCCAGACGGTCCTGGTCCCAGCGCCGCGCCTCGGTGAAATAGCGCTTTAGCTCGGAGGAGGGGACGCCGCTCATGCGCAGCCTCCCGTTCCGACGCCGGGGCCGGCGTCGGGGCCGACATCGACGGCGGCCTCGGCCGGTCGCGGTTCGGCCCGGGGCGCGAGCACCGAACCATGGGGGTTGGCCGGCCGCCGGGCGGAGCCGTCGCAGGTCGGCAGGGCCGGATCGCCCCGGTGGGCGCAGGCGCCCAGCAGGATCAGGCCGGCGAGCAGGAGGGAGCGGTGGGTCATGTCAGGCGCCTCTCGGTCGGATGGAGCCGCCGCCCCTGGGCGGTTGGCGGCTGGCTTCTTGCGGACCCTGGGTGCGGCCCGAGCCGCTCCCGCCCAGGGCCGCGGCGTTGGCGAAGTCGGCGAGGCCGGCGCTGGCGCCGCCCGCGATGCCGGCGGCGATGGCCGGGGTCTGCAGGAAGAAGATCGCCCCCAGCAGGCACAGGGCGATGAAGATCAGGCCGCCGATCATCGAATCGGCCCCCTGGATCGCGCCCCACTGGTCGCGCACGAGCGACAGGACGAGCTGGAAGATGACGATGATCAGGGCGAACAGGACGAGGTAGTTCACCGCCTGGCTGAGCCAGCCGAAGAAGAAGCGGCGGGTCGCGTCGAACAGGGCGCAGGCGATGAAGATGGGGCCGAGGGTGACGAGCAGGGCCAGGGCCAGCTTGGCCACCAGCACCACGCCGAAGCCGAGGGCGGCGGCCAGGGCCCCGATGATGAAAACGGCGGCCGAGACGACCCAGGGGCCCGGATTGAAGGCGGAGCCGTCGCGCGAGATGTCCTCGCCGAGCCAGGCCGCATAGGCGAAGAACTGGTCGAAGGCCGCGCCGACGCTGGGAGTGTCCGCGCCGCTGACCGCCCGGGTCAGGGCGTTGGGCAGGCCGGTGAACAACGGCTCGGTGACGAAGGTGGAATAGGCGGCCGTGGTCGCCAGCAGATAGAGGAAGGCCAGTTTCAGCGACCGGACGGCGAAGTCCATCACCGGCTCGCTGATCGCGCCCCTGAGGATGGCGACGCCGTAGAGCACGACATAGAGCACTAGGGCGATGCGCAGCGGGCCCTCGACCTCGGCGATCACCGACGACAGACGGTCGCCGAGGAAGACGTTGAGCCTTTCGTCGATGAAGTCGTAGCTGGGCTCGAAGACGCGAAAGCTCATCGTCGGGATCCTCAGAAGGCCCGCTCATAGACGCGCATCCGCGCCTGCCGCCGCGCTTCGGCCAGACCCTGACGCGCCGCTTCGCATTCGCGCTCGGCGCGACCGGCGTCGCAGGCCGCCACGACCGCCTCGGCCGCGTCGGGATCCGCGGCGAAGTCTTCGGCGGTCCGCTCGGGCGCCCCGCAACCGACGAGTCCGAGGGCGACGAGCAGGGCGGACCGTTTCACCGGAACGCCCTTTCATAGACGTCCATGCGCGCCGTCCGGGCGGCTTCGGCCCGTTCGCGGGCGCGCTGCTCCTCCAGACGCGCCTCGGCCGCCTGGGTCAGGGCGAGACCCTGCAGCCGGACCTGTTCGTTCTGGATCATCGCCTGCTCGGCCGCGAGGCGGGCTTCGAGATCCAGGACGGCGCGGGCGTTGGGCGCGGTGTCGAGGGCGGAGCGGAGCGTCTCCAGACCCTCAAGACGCCGGTCCGCCGCGCCGCCGACCGCCTCGCCGATGGCGAGGTCCCGCGCGGTGCGGGCGCCGGCGCGTTCGAGGCTGTCGCGGTAATAGGCCTCGGCCGGATCGAGGTCGCCCGCCGGCGGCGTATAGAGCCGGGTGTCGCGGCGGATGGCGTCGGCGCGGTCGGCGAGGTCGCCGAGCGCGGACAGGTCGCCGTCGGCCGCCGCGCGAAGGGCGCGCATGTCGGGCAGCGGATTGCGCACCGTCGGCAGGCCGAGCTCGCCGGCCAGGGCGTTGACGCCGGACAGGTCGTTCAGGCTGTCGAACAGCTGCCGGCCCTGTTCGACCTGGGTCTGCAGCGCCCTCAACTGGTCCAGGGTCGTGCGCGCCTCCTCGATCATTTGGGCCAGGGCCCGGGGATCGTGGACGATCTGCTGGGCCTGGACCGTCGGGGCGACGGCGAGGACGAGGGCGGCGGCCGCCGCGGCGAAGGGAATGCGGGTTCTCACAGGAACCTCCTCTGGTCATGGAAGGGATCGCGCCAGCGCGCGTACTCGTCGCCGACCTCGGCGCGCAGCCGGTCGAGCAGGGCAGTGGTCTCGGTGCGGCCGGACAGGATCGACAGGGCGTCGTCCATGCCGCCCAGGTCCAGTTCCACGACCACGCTGTCATGGCCCTGCTTGACCAGGAAGCGGTGCGACTCCGGGGTCAGCACCTCGCGCACCAGGCGGAACTCCTCCTGGGTCAGGCCGAAGCCGTCGACATAGTCGCGCGCCTGACCGTGGGCGTTGGGCAGGAAGATCTTGGTCGCGCACTGCTCGAGGATGGCGTGGGCGATCGGGGAGCGCAGGGCGTCGGCGGGCGACTGGGTGCCGAACACCATGAAGGCGTTCTGCTTGCGCCAGGTCTTGAGCCCGTCCTGGGCGAGATCGGTGAAAGCCGGGTCGCCCAACACCTTCCAGAATTCGTCGATGTCGAGGACGAGGCGGCGGCCGTCAATCCGTTCGGCGATGCGGTGGAACAGATACATCATCGCGGGGGTGCGGACCTCATCGTGGTCGAGCACCTGGGTGATGTCGAAGCCGGCGAATCGGGCCTCCAGGCTGAGAGCATCCTCGTCGTTGTCGAGCACCCAGCCGAGCGGCCCGCCCCTTTGCCAGCGTTCCAGCCGGGCCCCCACGCCGCCGGCGTCGCCCTGGCCGAGCAGGCTGCGCAGGGCGGCGATGGAGCGACGTTCGGGCGGAAGGGCCTCCAGCGCAGCCACGCCCTGATCGATGGCCCGGGCCTCGGGCACGGTCAGGGTTTCGTTCGGTCGGGCGACGAGGGCCCGGACGAGCCGGACCAGGAAGGCGCGGTTGGCGGGGCCAGGATCGAGCGCCTTGAACGGGGCGAAGCCGGTCGGCTCGCCGTTGCGCAGGGCGAGGTAGGTTCCGCCGCAGGCGCGGACGAAGATCTCGGCGCCCCGGTCCTTGTCGATGAACAGCTGCTGGGCGTCGAACCGCTCCAACTGCGCCAGCATGAAGTTCTGGACGACGGTCTTGCCCGATCCGGACGGTCCGCAGATGAAGGTGTGGCCCAGATCGCCGACATGGAAGTTGAACCAGAAGGGCGAACCGGCCGTGGTGCGCAGCACGGCGACGGCCTCGCCCCAGTGATTGCCGTGGGCCTTGCCGACGGGATGGGCGTGGAACGGCGCCAGGGCCGCGAAATTGCGCGAGGTGATGGCGGCGGGCCGGGTGCGGCGGGCGAAGGCTCCGGGGAACTGGGACCAGAAGGCGGCTTCCAGCCCCAGATCCTCGCGCGCGACGACCAGGCCGGAGTCCGCGAGGATGGCGCGGGCCTTGGACAGATGCTCCGCCAGCGCGGTCGGCGTGTCGCCGTGGACGAGGATCGAGGCCTGATGCTCGCCCATGACGAAGCGGTTGCTGACGAGATCGTCCAGCGCGTCGGACAGGCCGGTGATCTGGGAGGCCGCGCGGTCGCGCGCCGAGACCATCTGGTTCTGCTTGCGCTCCATCACCGCCCGGGCCGAGGCCTTGGACAGGAAGGCGAAGGACTGGCTGATCACGAAGCCGAAGCGGACGCTCAGCAGGTCGTCCCACAGTCCGGGCCGGGTCGTCGCCGGATACTCCTTGATGGCCAGGACGCCGGCGTAGCGCGCATCGGCCGCGTCGCGCAGCTCGAGGGTCTCGCGACCGAAGATGGCGCGCACGGTGTAGACCGCCGAGCCAAGGTGGCCGAACACGATTGGGACCGGCGACCGGCGTCCGGTCAGGACGAGGCGCATGACCTCCATCGGCTCGGAGAACCACAGGCCGTCGCGTTCGTAGAGACCGAGCCGGCGCGGCGCGTAGCGCCCGAGGTACTGCGCCAGATCGCGCCCGGCCTCCTCGATGCGCCGGATATGGGCGACCTCGACCTCGCCGTCGTTGCGGCGCGCCGCCTTCAGACGCTTCGCCAGCGCCGCGGCCCGGTCGCCCGCGTCGCGACCCGGATGCAGGACGAGGGTGACGAACAGTTCGTTGATCCAGAGCTGCCGGCCCGCGACCCGATTGTCGTAGAGGGCGCCGAGCTCTCCGGCGAAAGTCGACCGAAAGCCGGAGGACCGCTCCAGGTCGACCGGACGGCGGACCACATGATGCCAGACCGCCAAGCGGTCGTCGGCGAGATTGCGCCAGGCCTGGTTGAGCTTGACGTGCCAGTCGTTGAGATCCCGGGCGTCGGCGGTCTCGAAGCTGGCGCCGTCGATCTGGAACACCATCATCAGGGCGCCGCTGTCGAGTGCGACCACAGGGTCGGAGACATGACGCGCATAGGGCAGGTGCGGCCGGGCGTCGGCCTCCCGCCGCAGGCGCGCCGGAGGAACCCCGCCCTCAGCCACGGGTCAGCTCCGCCAGGCGATAGCGGCGGACGAGGGGGAGGGGCGTCGCCGAACTCCCGCCCCAGAGGCCCGCATTGCGCGACCGGCCCTTGGTGTCGACATAGACGAAGAGGAGCCGGAAGGCGTTGTGGTCCGCCCGGCAGATCGCCCGGAAGACCAAATGCAGGGCCGGGGCGACGAGCAGATAGAGCAGGCTGCCGCCGACGAGGAAGACGACGCCCGAGACGATGACGTTGACGCCCATGGCCTCCATGGGCACGCCCAGGATCATGGCCGGCCGCGTGCAGGCCAGGAACAGCGGGTCCTCGGTCAGACGTTCGTCAGCCATGATGACCTCCGGCGGACAGGCGCGACAGGGTCAGGGCGAGGGCGAGCCCCGAGGCGAGGCCGGCGAGGATCTGGGCGAACCGCGTGGGCGAGATCAGCTTCAGGCCGAGCATCAGGCACAGGGCCAGGACGATCGAGGCCGAAGCGACCGCCAGCCAGGGCAGGGTCGCCTCCATCACGCACCGCCAGTGATCAGGTTGACGATCTCGGCCGCGCCGAAGACCACGACGATGCCGAGCACGACGATCGCCGCCCGCCGCAGGTCGAACAGGCCGAACATCCACAGGATGCCGACGACCACGACCGCCAGCACGGCCAGAAGCCGGGCCGTGTTGCCGGTGAGCATGTCGACGACGTTCTGCAGAAGGCCTTCGACATTGGCCGAGGCGAAGGCGGGCTGGACCAGGACGAGGCTGGCGGCGAGGGCGATGGCGCCGGCGGCGCCGGCCCTGCGGACGGTCGCGGATGCGGTCATCTCAGAACTCCGTGTCTGGGGCGGCGGTGAAGGTGAGGACGGCGCTGGCCTGGGCCCGCCCGAAAACGTCCCAGGCGGGCGGCGGCAGCGGCGGAGCGGGTGGTGCGGGCCGGTCGTCTGCAGGGGTTCGAACAGGGGCGAGCGGCAGGACGCCGAGGGTCGCGGCGGCCGCCTCGACGCGAGCGACGTAGCCGTTGCGGAAGCCGCGCTCCGGATGGCCGGTGTTGTATCGGGACAGCGCGACCCTCAGGGTCGTCTGGCGATCGACACCTTCGGCCGGGCGATAGCCCGCGCGCAGGACGACGCCGGCGGCGGCGAGGTTGCGGCACGGGTCGAAGGCCGCCTCCACGGACAGGCCGAGCCAGTCCAGATTGTCGCTGTTGATCTGGGCCACGCCGAGATCGAGGTTCGCGCCCCGCGCCAGCAGGCCGCGGGCGATGCGCGCCGCGTCCGCGGCGTCCCGAGGCGATCGGGCCGGACGCGGACCCCGGTTGACGCCGATCGCGATCGGGTTGAACCGGCTCTCCGCATAGGCGATGGCCGCCAGGGTTTCCGGCGCCACTTGCGGCGCGCAGGCCTGGGACAGGGCGAGGATCAGATTGAGGTCCAGCACGGCGGGCTCCAGCATGAGCCCCCAGCAAACCCGATCGGGAGCGGGACCGGCGACCCGCGAGCTCCCCGCCGCAAATCTACGGTAGGAAGGTCCGGGGTTCGGACGGCCGCTGAGCGGCGGCGAGCCGGGCGACGGCCTGGATGCGGGTGCGGACGCCGAGGACGCGACAGGCGGCCATGAGATGCTCGTCGACCGTTCGGGGCGACAGGCCGAGCCGATCGCCGATCCGGGCGGAGGTCAGACCCAGAGCCGCCAGGTCCAGACATTCCCGCTGGCGATCCGACAGCCGGTGGCAGGGTGAAGCAGATGGGGCGGGGGAATGAGGGGGGAGGACTTTCATGCCCGAATCCAACCGCGCAATCGGTCCCGCGCGCCAGTCCGCGAGTCTCGGACCGCAAGTCTACGACCGTGGCGAGGGGGCGTTACGCGCCGTCGCCGGTCCCATCCTCCCGGGCGGGCGCCATCAACCGTCCCCGGCGCTGTTCAAGCCAGGCCTCGGCCTCGGCGTCGCGCCGGACGGATTGATCGGCGAGGTCCTTCAGGCTCTTGGTGAAGGCGTTGATGATGGTGCGGGCGTCCAGATCGCCGATGGCGTCCCCGGCTTCTTCGTCGAACTCCTGCAGCGCCACGGCGAGGATGGTCGCCAATTTGTTGTCGGCGCACCGCAAGGCGAAGGCGGGCGACCCAAGGGCCAGGGCGGCGAGGATTCCGTGCGGATCGCTGTCGGTGACCTCCGCGAAGCGGTGAATACGTTCGAGGTTGATCCGACCGGCGCCGGACTCGAAATGCTCATAGGACCGCAGCGCCATGTTCATGCCCTGGGCGACGTCCGCGGCCCGCATCCGCCGATGGGACCGGATCAGGCGCAGGCTGGAGGAGAGCACCGCGTTCGCCGTCTGGGTGTGTCGGGCGTCCATGTCTCCAGTTACTCCCTCGCCTCCGGCGCCACACGACTACGAAGCGAGTGCACCCCTACAGGTTGAAAAATGCCTTAGCGATGCGCCAAATGAAAGCCTAGAAAGATCAACAGCATAAAAGCTGCGGATACCGCGCAACTTTCTTGCGGACATCAGTATAGGAGGCGCCGCATGTCCCGATCGCCCCGAAGCTTGCCGGTCGTCGATCTGCGTCCCGGAGCGGCCCGGAGGCGGTCGTGAGGCAGCGCGATCCCTTCGGCCTGGCGCTCGCCAGCCTGCGCGCCGCGCTCGAGGACGGCCTGGCCCCCGGCCAGCATCTGTCCGTGGTCGACATCGCCGCCTCGCTCGGGCTGAGCACCAGCCCGGTGCGCGAAGCCCTGTCCCGCCTGTGCGGCGAAGGCCTCGTCGAGGATCGCCGCGGTCTGGGCTATTTCACCCGCGCCGCGCCTCTGGAGGACGTTCTGGGTCTGCTCGATCTGGAGGCCGCCCATGTCGGTCTCGCGGCGCTCTACACCCGGGTCGCCCAGCCCTGCGACGCCACGGACGCGTCCGTCGAGGCGTGGATCGACGACTTGGTCGACGCCTGTGACAACCAGCCCCTGATCGAGAGCCTCGTTCGCGTGCGCCGTCGCCTGGCGCCGCTCAGACGCCTGAACGGCCCGACCGAAGCGGCCGCGGGTCCCGCGCCGGCGAGCAAGGTCGAGGCCTACTATGCGCGCTGGCGGATCGCCGCGACGGGCCTCGCCTCCCGTGTTCGGCGGATCGATCCAGGTCAGTCGAAGTATACGCGAAATATAGTTTGAATCGATTTGCTTTCCGGCGTTGATGGTTCGTCGTCGACGTTTTGTCGGCCTTCAAAACAGGAGACGACCATGACCAAGAGCACCTCGCGCCTCGTGCGCCTCGGGGCCGCCCGCACCCTGACCCGCGCGGTCTCGCGCGGCGAATTCGACGAGCTGAATCCGGTGCTGAAGTACACCATTCCGCCCAGCGAATGATCGGACGGGCCGCTTCGGCGGCCCGGACGTCCGGGCCCGGCCTCGCCCCGGACGCCGCAAGCAGGGGCCATTCCTGACACAGGAGAGGGATCGATGAAGATCCAGAACGAGACGCGCATGCTGCGTCTGGGGGCCGCCCGTCGGCTGACCCGGGCGATCCTGATGGGACCGTTCACCGAACTGAACCCGGCCCGTCACTGGACCATGCCGCCGGAATGAGCCCAGGGGGCCGTCCGGTTCCGGACGGCCCCGCCGGGTCCTGCCGCAGGGCGGACCAGCCAAGTTCAGCTCTAACAGGGAGAGGTCTGGGAATGGCCGAAGCGCTTCGCGCCGAGGACGGTCACTGCGGCTGGCTCGCCGAGGGCATTCACGCGGTCCGTGTCGGCGACGATCTGGTCCTGCTCGATCTCGCCGCGGACGATTATCTGTGCCTGCCGGAGTGCGGCGATCTCCGGATCGAGGGACGGCGGGCGCTGGGGTCGATAGACGATCTTCTTCGCCTGGCCGCCGAGGAGTTGCTGCATCCCACGTCGGCGCCGGAAGATCGGAGCCCGCCGCCGGCCCTGCCGTCGGCGCGCCTGCCGCCTGCGCCGCCGATCCGGCCGACGCTGCGCGACCTCGCCACCTTCGGCCTCATCTGGATCGACGCGGTGCGCCGCCGCCCGACGCTTCTGGACCTCAGCCGGCGATACGCCCGGCGTCGCGGTCGCCGGTCGGATCCCGAGGCGCTCGCCGTGCGGGTCGAGGTGTTCCGCCAGTTGCTGCCGCTGGCGCCCTGGACCGGCGCCTGCCTGCTCCAGGCGGAACTGCTCCTGCGCTTCGTCAATGCCGCGGATCTGGACGCGGACTGGGTGTTCGGGGTCCGCACCTTCCCCTTTCTCGCCCATTGCTGGTTGCAGAGCGGAGACCAGTGCGTCAGCGAAGCCCCGGAAACCCTGACCGTCTATCGACCGATCCTGGTGATCTGAGGTGGCGGCGGACTCTGCGATCATTCTGGTCGGCGACAATCCGGCTGCGCTCGACGCCTTGGTCGCGCCGCTTCGACAGCGCCTGAGCCGGGCCGGCTGGTCCCGCAAGTCGCATGACCCCTTCATCCAGGTGTTCGCCCCGACCGGCGGACGGCTCGAGGTGGCGCGGGGGCTCGACGGGCACGGCGTGGTGCTCGGCGAGATCTACGACCGCGAGGGCCAGGCGCTGTCGCTGCGGGCGCGCGGCGCCCTGGGATGCCGACGGCTGGACGCGGCGCAGGCCCGCACGGTCTGTTCGGACCATTGGGGGCGCTACCTGCTGGTCCGGCGGGTCGAGGGCGACGTCGCCGTGCTCCGCGACCCGTCGGGCGCCCTGGACTGCGTCGTCTGGCGCAAGGCCGGCGTGACCTTGATCTCGACGAGCGCCGCGGCGGTCATCGATCCCTGGCTGCCCGACGGGATCGCGCTGGATTGGGACGCGGTCGCCGCCCTGGTGGCCCGCCCCGGCGAATATCGACATCGACTGGCCCTAACCGGATTGCAGGCCGTCGCCGGTGGCGAACTGCGGGTCGTTGGGGAGGGCGTCAACCAAGGTCGCCAGATCTGGAGGCCCGCGGAGGTGTACCGGGACCGGGGTTCGCGTCCGCCTCCCGACCTCCGAGGGGCGGTGCAACGGTCGGTGCGGGCGCTGGCGGGCGACAGGCCCTGGATCACCGAGGTCAGCGGCGGCCTGGACTCCGCCATCGTGGCGGGCGTCCTGACCGCCGACCAACGCCGCAACGTCGCCGCCTGGGTCAACCATTACGTCGATCAGCCCGAGGGCGACGAGCGGGCCTACGCCCGTGCGGTGGCGGAAAGGCATGGCTTTACGCTGACGGAAGTCCGTCGCGACGGCCTCAGGCTCGACGCCGCCCGCCTGGCCGCGTGCGCCGAGACCTTCCGGCCAGCGGCCAACGACATCGATCCCGACTACAACGACGACATCGCCGACCGGATCGAGGCGACGGGCGGCTGGGGCTCGCTGACGGGGCAGGGCGGCGACGCGGTCTTCTTTCAGATGCCCAGCCTGCTGATCGGGCTGGACGAGATCTGGGAGCGGCGCGGTCGCGCGCGGTTGGTGGTCCTGCATCGCCTCTCGCGCTGGCTGCGGCGCCCCCTGTGGCCCACGGCGCTCGCCCGGGACTGGCGCGAGGAGGTCTGCCATCGCGCCGGCTGGGACCACCCCTGGCTCGACGATCTGCGCGGCGTCCCGCCTGCCAAAGCCTTGCAGATGTCCGCCTTGGCCTTCTGCCAGACGTTTCAGGGGCCGGCGGTGCGCAGCCGTCTGGGCCCCTGCGTCAATCCGCTGCTCAGCCAGCCGGTGGTGGAGGCGGGGTTGGCCCTGTCGGCGGTCGATCTGACCTGGGGCGGGCGTGACCGCGCCGCCGCGCGCGCCGCCTTCGCGGATGTCTTGCCGCCCTCGATCCTGGATCGCCGCTCCAAGGGCGAACTGGGCGCCTATTACGGCGGCGCCGTCGCCGCGCACCTGGACTTCCTGCGCGACTATCTGCTCGGCGGCGCACTGGCGGAGGCGGGGTTGATCGATCCCGGACTGGAGGACCGCCTCACCCGGGACGCCCTGCTGTGGCGCGGTGGTCATTCCCACCTGCTCAGTCTGGCGCTGACGGAGGCCTGGGTGCGCCGCTGGCGGGAGCGGCTGGACCGCCGGGTCCCATGAGATGCCGGCCGAACCAGTCGCGCACCTGGTCGTAGTAGAGCCGGATGTTGCCCGGGCTCTGAACGCCGTGGTCCTCGCCGATGAGGAGAGTCAGGGCCACCGGGCGGTTCAGACGGTGCAGCGCCCCGTAGAGCTGCTCCGACTGGCCCAGCATAAGGTCGTATTCTCCCACCACCAGAAGCGTCGGCGCGGTGATGCGGTCCGCCTGCTCGAACGGACTGTTGCGCCGATACCGGTCGGGCGCACGCCAGTAGGCGTCGCGCATCTCGGCCTGGCCGGACTCCAGCCAGCGGGCCCCAGCTGTCGCGGCGAGCGCATGCCCGCCCTCCAGCCGCAGGGTCGAACCGACGTCCCCGATGACCGTCGAGAAATTCATCGGCCCGTTCAACGCCACCACGGCGTCGAAGCGGGGAGACTGGGCCGCGCTCATCACGGCGGACCAGGCGCCGAAGCTCCAGCCCCACAAGCCGATCCGGTCTGCATCGACCAACCCTTCCGCCGCCGCGGCGTCGACGACCGACAGGATGCGTTGGGCGAGGCCGTCAGCCGGTTCCGGGGTCGCGGGAAGGTCCGGGATGAGGATGGCGTAGCCCGCCGTGACCATCAGCTGCGGCGCCAGCGACAGGCTGGTGGACTCCCGCCGCATCCACCACGGCGGGGCGGGGTAGGCCTCGCCCTGATAGGGCACCACGATCACGGGCGGCGCCGCTGTCGGGTTTGACGGCGGATAGAGCCAGCCGCCCGCGCCGCCGACGCCGGTGACCCGCCGGGGCGCCGCGACCGCGATCCGGTCGAGTTCGGGGTTCAGCCGCCAGACCACCTCCCGGCGAGGACCACTCTGTAGGCGAAGCGTATTGGATTCCGCCTCCGGCCCGCTCCGGTCGAGGCCGATCTCCCGGCTCCAGCTGATCGCGGCCCCTGGCGTCGCTGCGACGCATCGAGACTCGGCTCCGGGATCGGCCCAGACTTGGCACAGTCGCCCATCGGGACGCTCGGCCACGGCGAAGGCCGCCTTCAGCGGACCGCTCTGCGCCCGTAATCCGAAAGGACCGCGGGGGTTCACCGCCGACGCGACGGCCCCGAGATCGGGGAGCTCGCCGTCTGCACCAAGGCGCACGACGCGCCCGCCGCTGGTAAACAGAACCGAGGACCGACCCTCGGCGACGAGCCGGGCGTCCGGAGACAGGCCCAGGAGCGGCAGGGCGTCGGCGCCGGCGACGAACCAGCCCTCGCGGGATCCGGAGCGGCCCTTGAAGATCGGGGTCTCGCCCAGCCAGCCGCCCTCGGCCGTCGCCATGCCCTGGAAGTCGATCGGCGTGGTCGGGTGCGCTCCGGCCGGGGTCACATCCCGCGCCGCGCCGTCCGGAGCGACGGTCAGGAGCCGGGCCGGCTCGTCGCCGATCGTGGCCACGAGAAGCGCGTCGGAGGCTGGCGACCAGGCGAGCAGGCTCGTAGAGATGTTGCCGGCTTCGGGCGGCCGGACGGCGGCCCCGGTGGTCAGCTCGACGAGCTCCAGCCCCCGGGCGCGGCGCACCTCGCTCGCGGTATCGGCGGAGGGCGGCGGCAGGAGGGGGCCGTCCAGCAGAAGCGCGGCGTATCGTCCGTCCGGAGAGACCTCGAGGTCGAGGAAGGGACCGTCGGCGATCGCCGCGGCCTCTCCGGTGACGGCGTCGATCCGCCAGAGACGTCGCGGCGGCAAGGCTTCCGGCGGGCCGTCTTCGCCCACCGTGATCGCAGCCGGCGACCCGGCCGTCGCCGCCGCCCTCAGCGCCAGCAGGCGTGCCTGTTCGGCGCGGGGGCCCGCCAGTCTTGGAGGAAGCGCCCCGTCCGGCATGCCAAGCACGACGAGGGTGTCGTCCGTGAGCCATTCCAGGGACCGGCCCCATAGGCCAAGCTCCGGCGCCACATCGGTCCACACCACCTCCCCCGCGGCGATCTCGACGATTCCCAGCCGCCATTCGTCGTTCCGGAGCCGAAACACGGCCAGACGCCGACCGCTGGGCGAGAAGGCGCCGACGGAATAGCCGGCGTCTTCGTCCATCGTCAGGAGCGGTTGCGGATGGTCGGGGGCGTCGAGGTCGATGCGGTACAGCCGGGCGTACCGGTTGGCGCCTTCGGCCTCCAGATCATGGCGGGGGAGATCGCCTCGGGCGCGCCGCTCCTCGAAGACGGCGACCGCGCCGGACGGATCGATCGCGACCCGTCCGAAGCTCTCGAGCCCCAGAATGACATCCACCGTGAGCGGCTCTTGCCTGGCCAACGCCGGGCCCGCCGTCGCGAGCAGGCCCGCGAGGGCGAAAGCGACCATGCGCATGGACGCTCACCAGCGCTTGACGAGCTGAAGGGAGATCTGCCGGCCCAGCACATTGGTGTTGGCGGCGTCGTAACCGATCCCCGCCGGCGCATCGTAGAAGGGCGGCTCCTCATTGGTCAGGTTGAGCACATTGAGGGTGAGCGAAAGGCCTTCGCCCCATCCGCTCCCGAAGTCGTAGCGGACCTGGCCGTCCAGGGTGATCCAGTCATCGATCCCGCGTCCGTTGACCCGATCGCGTCCTCCGCTGACGTGGTTGAGGGCGCTGCCGAGGGTGAGCGGGCCCCGCTGCCACTGGGCGCCGAAGCGGCCCCGCCACCGGGCGGGAAAGTTCGGGGCGCCGAGCAGGTCCTCGGTGGGCGACGCAGCCGTGACCGTCCGGTCGTTGGTCAGCAGATGGGTCACGCTCGCGTCGAGCGAGATGTCATCCGACCCCAGGGTGAAGCGATAGCGGGTCGAAAGGTCGAGCCCCTCGACCTCCACGGCCGAAGCATTGACGTAGCGGTTATCGATGACGGCGCCGTAGGCGGTCGCCGGGAAGACGTTCGGATTGAAATTGCCCGGGTGGCTGAGCAGGGACTGGACATAGGCCCGGTCGTCCGCGTTAGAGCCGGGGCTCACATAGCGGATGAAAGGGGCCAGGGTCGGATCGTTGAGCGCATTGATCAGGTTCTCCGCGACCGGGGTCGCGATCCGGTCCTCGAAGGTCGTCCGGAACCAGCCGCCCTCGATCCGCAGCCCTTCGGCGGCGGCAGGCGTCCAGACGAAGCCCGCCGTCCACGATTCCGCGGTCTCCGGGATGAGATTCGGGTTGCCCCCGTACTGGACGATGCTGATCACATTGACGCCGGCGCGGTCCAGGAACACCGGGCCGAGCCGGTAGGCGCTGTTCAACTCCCTCAGCGAAGGGGCGCGGAACGAGGTGCCGTAACTGGCCCGCAGGAGCAGATCGGGGGTCGGGTTGTAGAGGACGCCGACCTTGGGATTGCTGGTCTGGCCGATCCCCTCATGGTCCTCGACACGACCGGCGAGGGACAGCTCCAGCCGTTCGAGGCCGGGCCGGGCGTTGTCGGGCCCCACGAGCGGGGCGCGCAGTTCGACGAATGCGGCCGAGACGTCGCGCTCGAACGCCGTCGGGGCGGCGATGCGCGGCGCCGCGCCGGAGATGAAATTCTCGCCGGAGGTCTCGAAGCGCTCCTGGCGATAATCGACACCGACGGCCATGCGCAGGTCGCCGCCCGGCAGGGCGAAGAGGACGCCGTCGGCCTTGAGATTGAAGGAGCCGACCGTGCTGATGTTCTCGGACCGAAGGTAACCGGACCCGATGAAGGCCAGCAGGGCCGGGCTGTGGGCGGCGGGATCGCCATAGGGATTGAAATAGCCGTCGACCGCCGGGTTGAATGGGGTCCTCGGATCATTCGGCGTCGCGCCGAGGGCCTCGTCGAGCCGGGTCGTCTGCACCCGGTTCGAGGCCGTAAGCCCGGTGGTCTCGCGACCGCCGCTCAGATAGGCCGCGAGGTTCCATCCGGCGAGTTCGCCCGTGATCCCGACGGCGCCGCCGACGCTGCGGGAGAAGCCTTCGTCACGGCCTGGTCCCAGGTCGTTGATGAAGGAATAGGCGATCTCCTGATAGGGCTCGCCCGCCACCGGCACGAAGAAGGGATTGTCCGGCGTCACGAACAGGATGCCGATATCGGCCACCGAGTCCTGGCTGTAGGTCCGGTCGGTGTAGCGAAGGTCGCCGTCCAGACTGAAACCGCCCGGAAGGTCCTGCCGGCCCGCCACAAACAGGCTGTGCCGACGCTGGTGCGGCAGGCTCCAAAGACCCTCCATCTGATTGGTCAGATTGACCTCGCCCGGGCGAAAGTCTCCGGGCGTGAGGCCCACGCCGTTCTGGTTGCGAGGGACGGCGTAGACCGGTTCATAGGATCCGCTGACCGGATCGAAGGCCATGAGGTTGCCGGGGGCCGCGTAGGTGAAGCGCCGGTCCGAACCGCCCAGCGGACGCAGGTCCGCATTCGCGGTCGCGCGACGGTCGGCGGCGCGCAACTCGCCGCGGTCGTGGAATTCGTAAGCGGCGATGAGGCCGCCGCTGGACCAGTTGAAACCGCCGCTATGGGACAGGAGCGTCTCCTCGGCCCCGCCGTCGCTGGTGCCGCCGACGCGCAGCCGTGTTTCGGCGCCGTCGAACCGGGACTTCAGGATGATGTTGACGACGCCGCCGACCGCGTCAGCGCCGTAGAGGGCCGATGCGCCGTCGAGCAGCACGTCCGCCCGGGCGATGGCGCTGCTGGGAAGGTTGGAGATGTCCGAGAAGTCGCCGGCGCTGCCGGTGCCCGCGATGCGCCGGCCGTTGACCAGGACGAGGGTCGCATCCGCGCCCAGACCCCGCAGGTTCACCCCGGTCGCATAGGCCGAGTTGCGGCTCGTGCGGTCCGCGCCCGTTCCGGCCGAGCCCTCGTACGCGGCGCCCGTGAAGTTCTGGGGCAGGGCGGCGAGCGTCTCGGCGACCGTCGCGCGCCCCTGCCGCGCGATGTCGTCCTGGGTGATGACGGTGACCGGCGACGGACTGTCCGCGCCTCGCAGATAGGTCCCCGTGACCACGACTTCCTCAAGCTGGGTGGCCTGCGGTTCGGCTTCGGCACGGGCCGAGGGATCAACGAGCACGAAGACCGTCGGGCGGCTCTGGCGATAGGCCAGGCCCGTCCCGCGCAGGAGCTCCGCGAGCGCGGCTTCGGGGGTGTAGTCGCCGGTGAGGGCGCGGGCCTGTCGGCCGGCCACGAGTGCACTGGGATAGAGAATCTGCAGGCCGCTCTGCTGGGCGAACACCGGCAGGCTGCGCTCAAGCGGACCGGCGCCGATGCTGAACGTCCGGACAGCCTCGGTCGATTGCGCGATGACCGGCGTCGCGACACCCAGCATGAGCGCGGCGAGCGCGGTTGAAGTGAACCTGTGACTCATGATTTTCCCCCCTCTTTTCTACCCGCGGCTTTGCGGGGCGGGGAGGAGACGTTGGGTCGCGGGGCGTCCCCTAAGTCCGGACGCAGATTATTTTCATGCCGGCCCCAAAAGGATCAGATGGCCGTCGGCCGCCGTGGCGGCTTCCAGGTGATAGAGGTCGCGCAGGGCGGCGACGAAGCCGTCGACGTCCCCGGCATTGAAAACGCCGCTGACCCGGATCGACGAGATGCGTTCGTCGCGAAGCTCGATCGGTTTGGAGGTGTAGCGGTTCACTTCCGCCACGGCCGCAGCGATTGGCGTGTTCTCAAAAGTCAGCCGCCCGACCGTCCAACTGGTTTCGGCCGGGACATTGACCGCGACGACCCGGGGCGTTGGACCCGAGGTGGTGACCTGCTGGCCGGGCTCCAGGGTCCATTGGGCCGTCCTCGAGGACGGCTTGTGAACGTCGACGCGCCCTTCGACCAGGACGACACGCGCCCCGGAGCCGGATCGCCGAACGTCAAAGCGCGTGCCGACGGCGGTGACCTCCGTGTCGCCCGCCTGGACGAAGAAAGGCCGCGCAGCGTCGCCCTCGACCTCAAACATGGCGCGTCCTGCTGCGAGCGTGACCACGCGACGGGCGTCGGTGAAGCGAACGGTGACCCGCGAGTCCGTGTCGAGGACGATGCGGGAACCGTCTTCCAGCCGCACGGTGCGTTGCTCGCCGATGGCCGTGGCGTAGGCGTCCGGCCGCTGCAGGGACCACCAGGTCAGGCTCCCGGCTCCGATCACAAGCGCCATGGCGCCCGCGACGCCGAGCGGGATCAGACGGCCGGCGTCCCGCATCCGACGGCGCGGGCGCGCCTTTTCGACCCGACTCAAGGCCTCGTCGGCGAGCCCCGCCACCCCGGGGCTTTGCGCCAGCGTCCCTGCCGCGTCCCACATGGCTTCGAGACGGCTGAAAGCGCGCGCGTTCTCCGGGTCTCGCCGCCACGCGCTGAACGCCTTCACGTCGGCGGTCGTGACCTTGCGCTGGTTCAACTTGCTGAACCAGTCGGCGGCTTCCTTGCGCCTGATGTCGGCTTCAGCCTCGATCATCATCCGTTGCCTACAGGTCCAGCCGAGACGCGCAGTACTGAAGCGCCCTGGACATTCGCCATTCCACCGTTTTCACGCTGATCTCGAGCGACACGGAGATCTCGGGATAAGTCATACCGCCAAAGCGGTTCAAGACGAAGACGTCGCGGTAGAGTTGCGGCATGGACCGGATAACCTGTTCGAGAAGGACTTGGTCGAACTGCGGCGCGGCCTCGGCCTCGGCAGGTCTTTGAAGCGCCTGGCTCTGGCGGCGTCGGCCCTCTCTTCGGCTTTCATCGCGGACCAGATTGAGGGCGATCTGCAGCAGGAACGCTTTTGGATGGCGGATGTCCGACACGGCGTAAGGCGCCGCCCTGAGGTAGGTCTCCTGGACGACATCCGCCGCAGCGTCGGCGCCGATGTGAGGGCGCAACCGGCGATCCAGCCAGACGGCGTATCGCCGGTAGAGACGGTTGATCCCGTCCTGCGCCTCCACCCCCAGCTGCTTCGTATCGGTCACCACGGATCTCCGACCTCTCGACGAGAGGGGCGGGAATCCCGGCGTGGCCGCGCGATTCCGGGCAGGCGCGCCGACGCGCGCGCTCAGATGGCGGCAACCGGCCGACGCACAGAGCGGCAGCCGTCGATGATTTGATATCGCACAGGGGATTCCAGGCCCCTATCGGCGCGAACGCCGACATCGAAGCATGAATCAAACGGAATCCCGACGCAAGCGGGAGGGGTCGGGCGTTGGAATCCTCTGCGATCGAGGCCCGTTACTTCAGCGCGCAGCGCCGCCTCCGTCAGCGACGAACCCCGGCTCCGGCTGTGCGCCTATCTCGCGGCGCCCGACGGCTCCGCTGTAGGCGCGACCCTTCTACGGTTCAACCGGCGCCGTCGGACCGCAAGAAACCTGCGGGCGGCCCGCAATTGATCGACGTTGCCCGGGTCCGAACCCGCCGTGTACGGAGAAAGTCGGACAACCCGTGGTGTAATATGGAAGCTGTCTCCGAAGATCCGGACCGTGGATCGCCTGCGGTCGGCCTGAGCCCGCGCGAACAGGAATGCCTGCAATGGGTCTGTCGCGGGAAGAGCTCCTCCGACATCGGAACCATATTGTCGCTGTCGCCCCGCACCGTGGACAGCTATCTTGAGAAGGTCTGTTCCAAACTCCGGGTCCGGACCCGGATCGAAGCGGTCGCCTCGGCGGTCCGGCGCGGTCTGATCGACCCGGGATGAGGGAAGGGGGCGGGCCAGGAACTTCTGTGATGAAGCCCGGCGTTTCGCCGCCGATCGCCGCCGACGTTTGCACGTCCCCTGGCTCTCGATCGGCGCCTATCGTTCCCGGAACCCGCCGCCGGTAAGTCTAGATCGGGCAGCGCAAGCGCGCCAGCCGGGCTTGACCCCCGGCAGCAGCGGAGCAAGACACCCAGATGGCTAAATACACGCCGCTCGCAGCCTTTCTCAGACGTCAGACGGGCGCCGAGGTGGACCTGTCGTTTCGGGACATCGAGCGGATCGTCGGCGGCATCTTGCCCAAGGCGGCGTCGCTGGAGGACTGGTGGCGCGCGAATCCGGCGAGGGAGCAAATGCCCCAGCACCTCGCCTTCGCCGACGCGGGCTTCGTCGCCGATCCGCGGACGCGGGCCGAAACCGTCCGTTTCATCCGGGTTGCGGGAGTGGGCGTCACAGGGAGCGCGGCGCGGCTCAGCGCGACGAAGGCCGAGGGTTGAGGCCTGTCTGCTCCGGACAGACCTCCGACCCGTCGGAGCGCCTGCCGGAGTGGTTCAGATCGGGCGGTCAGTTATGGTCGGCGTGACCCTGGGGAGCCGGAGCATCCGAGGGCGCCGGCGCGGGCGGCGCGGGTTCGGCGGGCGGCGGAGCGTCGGACTTCATCTTGTCACAGCAGCTCATGGCGGCGTCAGCGGCCATATCCTTGCAGCATTCGCAGCCTTCGGCGGCCAAGGCCGCTCCAGCGCTCAGGGCCAGAATCGCGCCGGCGGCGGCCAGCAGGTTGGAAACTCGCATCGTCGTTCTCCTAGTGAACCATGAAGCTGACAGAGCCGGACATCTTGTGGCCGTCCGGACCTTCAGCGGTCCAGGCGGCGGTGTAGGTTCCCTGGGCAAGCCGGGGAAGGGCCACGCTGACGGTCGCGGCGGCCGGTGCGGCGGGGGCATTCACGACCACCGGGGCCTGCCCCTCGGCGCTCAGGGTCACCGTCTTCAGGACCATCGCATGGGGGAAGGTGACGCTGAAGCGTTCTGGCGATCCGTGGGTCATGGCCCCGTTTGCCGGAACCGTGGTGACGGCCGATTGAGGCTCGGCGGCCTGCGTCTGCATATTGTGCCCGGCGTGCGGATCCTGGGCGGCGGCGGCGCCGGCGAAGGCCAGGGCGGCCGTGAGGGTGAGAATGCGGATCATGGGGTGGTCTCCTTGGGTCAGAACCAGGCCTTGAGGCCGACGACGAAGCGGGTGTCATCAGCCTCACCGCCTCGGGCTTCGATGTAGTCGGCGGTGTTTCCCAGCGCCCGGCTCCACTCAACGCCGACATAGGGGGCGAACTCCTTGCGGAACTCGTAGCGCAGGCGCAGGCCCGCCTCGATGGACGACAAGCCCGAGCCGATCTCCAACTCCGGAATGTCGCTAGCTGAGGCGTCGATTTCGAGGCGGGGCTGGAGGATCAGGCGCTGGGTGATGCGCTGGTCGTATTCGGCCTCGACGCGGGCGGTCAGGTCGCCCTCGGTGGAGAGGAAGGCGGCCGCGTCGATCTCCCACCAATAGGGCGCCAGGCCCTGGAGGCCGAGGACCAGGTGCGTCGTATCCTCGCCGTCGGGCCGGAAATCCTGACGCACGCCGGCCTGCACATCCCAGAACGGCGCTATCGCGCGGCTGTAAAGCGCTTGGAGTTCGGCCTCTTCCAACTTGCCGCCAAAGTCGCCTTCGCCCTCGGACTTCCACCAGAAGCGATTGATGTCGCCGCCGCTCCAGCCCTGGACGTCCCAGAGATACGACTCCTCAGCACCGCCGAAGCCGGCTTCGAGACGATCGATGATGACGGCGGTGGTGCGGACCTCGCCGTTCTCGCGAACCAGAATCTGACGGGCGGCCGCCATCGCTTCGGCGCCAAAGACCAGATCGGCGGCGTGCGTGGGGCCGCTCAGGGCGGCGGCTGGGAGCGGGTCCTCCGGAGGACGGCCGGGATTGTCGGCGCTGGTCGGCACGTCCGGCGGCCCCATGCTCATGGTCGACATATCATGCCCGGCATGAGGGTCGACCTGGGTGGAGGGCATGGCGGACATGTCGTGGCCGGCGTGCGGATCGGGCTGCGCCGTCGGCGGCATTGTCGACATGTCGTGACCCGCATGCGGATCAACGACCGGGGGCTCAGCCGGCATCTGATGGCCGGCGTGAGGGTCGGCCGCTGGCGGCGTTGGCGCGGGCGGCATGACATGACCGGCGTGCGGGTCTTGCGCCGACGGCCGGGTGGACGTCTGAGGCCGAACGGCCGGAGCGGGCGTGGCTCGCGGCGCCGCGGTCGCCGGCATGACATGGCCCGCGTGCGGGTCCTGCGCTTGGGCGGTGACGGCGCTGGCGGCGAGGATCAGCGGAGCGAGGGCGACGGCGAAGCGGTTCATGACGCGCCTCCGTCCATTGGTCGGACCGTCACGACATTGAACATGCCGGCGTGCATGTGCATCAGCATGTGGCAGTGGAAGGCCCAGTCGCCGGGCGCGTCGGCGGTCAGGTCGAACGTCACCTTGCCCCCGGGCGCGACGTTTACCGTGTGCTTCAGCGGCTGATGCCCCGGGGGACCGCCGGTCACCAGTTCGAAGAAGTGGCCGTGCAGGTGGATGGGGTGGGCCATCATGGTGTCGTTCACCAGGGTCACGCGCACCCGCTCATTCCGCTCGAAACGGATGGGTTCGACCAGTTCACTGAACTTCCGCCCGTCGAAGCCCCACATGAACCGCTCCATATTGCCGGTCAGGTGTATTTCCATGGTCCGCGACGGCGGGCGTTGGTCCTTGTTCGGCTGCAGCGACACCAGGTCGGTGTAGACGAGAACGCGGTGGTCGACGTTGGTCAGGCCGATCGGCCGCTCGCCGAGGCGGTTGGCGGGGGCCATGGCTATCGCGTCGACGCCCACGCCGACCGCCATATCCGGCGGGGCGTTCTCTGGATCGCGCATGTTCATTCCGGCCATGGACATTCCGCCCATCTCGCCCGCCGGCGCCGCGCCTTGGGCTGGGGCGCCGTGGTCCATGCCGGCCATCGTGCCGTGGTCCATTCCGGACATGCCGCCCATTGAGCCGTGATCCATTCCGCCCATGCCCATGTCTCGCATGGTCAGGTTCGGGACCTCGCGCAGCGGCGGAACCTCGGCGGTCATGCCCAGGCGCGGCGCAAGGGTGGCGCGGCCCATCCCCGAGCGATCGATCGCCTCCGAGACGATGGTGTAGGCCCGGTCTTCAGTCGGCCGGACGATGACGTCGTAGGTTTCGGCGACCGAGATCTGGAACTCGTCGGTCTCGACCGGGCGGACGTTCTCGCCGTCGGCCTGCACCACGGTCATCGGCAAGCCGGGGATGCGGACGTTGAAGATCGACATGGCCGAGGCGTTGATGATGCGCAGCCGCACGCGCTCGCCGGGGCTGAAAAGGCCGGTCCAGTTCTCCTGCGGCCCGTGGCCGTTGATCAAATAGGTATAGGTCGAGCCGCTGACGTCGAGGATGTCGCGCGGGTCCATCCGCATCTCACCCCACATGCGCCGCTCCTCCAGGCTCATGCGGTCGCTGCCGTTGATCAGACCGGCGAGCGTGGTGCGCTGCCGGTTGAAGTAGCCCGGGCTCTTCTTCAGCTTCTCCAGGATTTCGTGTGGGTGCATGAAGCTCCAGTCCGACAGGACCAGCACATGCTCGCGGTCGTAGGCGACGGGATCGACGCCTGCCGGGTCGATGACGATCGGACCGTAGTGGCCCATCGCCTCCTGAAGATTCGAGTGGCTGTGGTACCAGAAGGTGCCTGACTGCTTGATCGGGAACTCATAGACGAAGGTTTCCCGCGGCTTGATGCCCGGGAAGCTGATGCCCGGGACGCCGTCCATCTGGAACGGCAGCAATAGGCCGTGCCAATGGATCGAAGTGTCCTCATCCAGCCCGTTGGTCACGGAGAGTCGCACGTTCTGTCCCTCGCGCAGGCGCAGCAAGGGCGCCGGGAGCACTCCGTTGATCGTCACGGCATGGCCGGTCCGCCCCCCGACCGTGAAGGGCGAGTGGCCGACTGTCAGGTCGATGTTGGGCCCACTCAGCGTCGGCAGGTCCGTTCTCAAGCCCGCCGTACCGGTCTGCGCCCAGGCCGGCAGAAGTCCCTGCAGGCCAAGCAGCCCGCCGCCAACGGCGGCGCCCCTGAGAAGCATTCGGCGATCGAAACTTGGCATGGGCATAAGCGTGGGGTTCCTCGGACGCGTGTCGGCTTCTGGTTGACATACGCACGTCGGCGACAACGCCCTTGCGTCAGGTCGCCACACCGCGAAAAAAGACGCTCTTCACCATCGGGCGAGACGAGGAGGTCAGGCGCTTCCGGGAACAGTCATGTCCTCTGCCAGCCGCTTGCGGGCGCGGGCGATCCGTGTCTCCACGGCCTTGGTCGTGACGCCCAGGATCGCCGCGATCTCGCCGTGCGAGCGACCTTCGAGCGTAGCGAGCAGGAGAGGGGCCTTGAGGCCGTCCGGCAGGCGGGTCAGCGCGCTGCGCAGCGCCTCGGCGCGGCGGCGATCGTCGAGTCGGGCTTCGGGAGATGGCGTTTCCATCCGGACCGCTGACGCTTCGGGGGCGTCGAGGCCCATGACGCCGCGCACCACCCGACGCACCGCACGCCGACGGCTCCAGTCCCTGCATTTGTTCAGGGCGATCGAGCGGAGCCAGACCTCGAAGGGGCGAGCCGGATCGTACCTTCGCAGGGCGAGCCATGCGGCGGTGTAAGTTTCCTGGAGCAGGTCGTGCGCTTCCGCTTCGTCGCCGACATAGCGACGCACGAACCGATAGAGATCCCCCTTGGTCGCTGCCATCAACGCGCTGAACGCGCTCGCGTCCCCGCCAGCCGCGCGGGCTTCAATGCTGTCGCCGTCGTCCACGGGCCCCGCCTAGCCGGCGTCGGCACGCAGGGCGTCCACCACCGCGGCGTCGAAGACCTCGGCCTGCGCCGGGGTGAGCACCGACCGCATCTCGAAGACGTGGGCGATAGTCGCTTTCTGCAGATCGCCCATGGCCACGTGGAAGTGATCCACCGCCGCCTGCACCTGGGGCGTGTTGCCATCGCTTGCAGCGATGGCGGCGGCGAGCTCGCGGTTGGCGGCTCGCACTTCTGCCTCCAGCCCGGGGCGGCGCGCGGCGAAGCGCGCTTCGATCGCGTCCAGACGACCATCCTGTTCGGCGCTCAGGTTCAACTGCTCATGGACGACGCTATGCAGGCTCGGCGGCTGACGCTCGCGCATGACCCAGGTTGCGCTCGCCCAGGTCGCCGCGCCGCTGGCGAGCGCCGCCAGCACGGCTGTCAGGACGATCGATTTCCAGCGCGCTCTCATCCCCGGGCATCCAGTGGACCGAGCGGCGACAGGCCCGCCGAGACGGTGAAGATGCGCAACTCAGACGGCTCAGGCCGCGGCGACGCCACGAGGAGCAATCCACCGTTGGCCACGCCGAGCACGAGCGCCAGCCCTACGGCGGCGACCCGAACCTGGCCCATTGACGCCGCCTCCCGGCGCACGGCGATCCGTGTCCAGACAGCGTCTTCCAGGCCGTCCAGCCGCCCCGCATCGTCTGGCCCTTCCGCCGCAATCAGTCGTTCGATCTCATCAGTCATTGCGCACCTGCATCACGCCCCCTTTGCCATACGCGCCAAACCGTCCGGCCCCTTACGAGGGGACGAGATGTCCGCCGCGTAGATACCAGAGAACGACCGGGAGGACCCGCTCGTGTCGGGGGAGGCGATGTGAGCGAGAGGACAGATCCGGCCGCGGGTCCGTTTCCGGATCGGCTCGATCCGCTGACGGGGGTGAGGTTCTTCCTCGCGCTCGGCGTGGTGCTGTTTCACTACCAGCTGCAATGGACGCTGCCCGAAGGTGCGGCCGGACTGTTAAACCGGGCCCGTCTCGGGGTCGATATCTTCTTCATCCTGTCTGGGTTCATCCTCACCCACGTTTACCTGCAGGGTGATCAGCCAGTGAACTACAGGCGGTTCATCGCGGCGCGGTTCGCGCGCATATACCCGGCGCATTTGTTCATCCTGTTGGCGATGCTGTTGCTGGTGCTCGCCGCGCCGGTGTTGGGCATCGGCCTGGAGCCCGGGCGGTTCAATCCTGCGGATTTTCTGGCCACCCTCTTTTTGGTTCAGGCCTGGTTGCCGCGAGACGGGATGGTCCTGTGGAACGGTCCCGCCTGGTCGCTGTCAGCCGAATGGTTCGTCTATCTCGCTTTTCCAGCCTATGCTGCGGTCGCCCTGCGGTTTCGACACAGGCCATGGATGCTCGTAGCGGCGGCGACGAGCCTGTTCATCCTGCTGGATGCGATCTACCGGCATTGGTTCGGCTCGGTTCTGCCCCGGGCGGAAGACAATATGGGCGTCTTGCGCATCATTCCGGAGTTCCTGCTCGGGATTGGCCTCTACTATCTCGGAGCGCGCTGGGCGCCGTCCCCGCGCGTCGCGATCGTCGGCGCCGTCGGAGCCACCGCGCTCCTCTTGCTCGCTATGCAGATCGGGGCCGATGATCGCCTTATCGTCGCCGCGTCGGGACCCTTCGTTCTCGCCTTGGCGCTGCTCGCCAAGGCGGGTGTCAGAACCTTCCTGTCGCACCCGGTCGCAATCTTCGCCGGTGAGGCCTCGTTCGCCCTCTACCTCGTCCATATTCCGATCCTGATGGTCTGGCGCAATGCCGCCCAGGCCATCGGGGGCCGGCCGGGCGACTATCGAATGGGGCTTCTGGAACTGGCGGCGATGCTGGCGGTGACCCTCGCCGCGGCGGCCGCCATCTATGGTCTGGTCGAGCGACCGAGCCGCCAGTGGCTGAGGCGGCGCACCTTCGGTCGGATGCCGGATGCCGACGCCAGACGCACCGTTCACAGCGATCAGGGAGAGCCCTTTTGACGACCGCCTACCTCCACCGAAGGCTTTTCTTAGGCGCCGCCGTCAGCGTCGCCCTGACCGGAACAGCCTGCGCCCAGACCCAGGCGTCGAGAACCCTCACGGTCTTCAAGACGCCAACCTGTGCGTGCTGCGACGCCTGGATCTCGCACATGCGGGAGGCTGGCTTCAACACGACCATCACCGTTCTGCCGAGCCTCCAATCCGTCCGCAGCAGCCGGGGGCTTCCGGACAGCCTGGCCTCCTGCCACACCGGGTTGATTGATGGCTATGTCGTAGAGGGCCATGTTCCGGCACGGGACGTCATACGGTTGCTTGCCGAGCGGCCGGCAGCGCTCGGTCTCGCGGTTCCGGCCATGCCCCTCGGTTCGCCCGGCATGGAGACGCCGCAGGGACACAAGGACCCTTACGACACGCTGCTGGTGCTTCGCTCCGGCGCGACGCAGGTGTTCGCCCGTCACAACCCGCCCACCTGACCTGACCTTGTCTCACCTGATTCATAAGCCGGAGCCCATCATGTCCCCCAAACCTCTCGTTCTCGCCCTCTCTCTCGCCGTCCTGTCGGTGACGCCCGCTGTCGCGCAGGACCATTCTCACGGCCATGCCCAGACCGCGGGGTCGATCAGCGCGGAAGCGACGGAGGCGGCCACGACCGTCGATGCCTTCCATGCCGCGCTCAAGGCCGGTGACACATCTGCCGCCCTGTTGCTTCTGGCCCCCGACGTCATGATCTTTGAAGAGGGCGGAGCGGAGCGCTCGCGCGACGAATACGCCTCTCACCATCTTGCGTCGGACGCCGCCTTCGCGGCCGCGTCGGACAATGTCGTAAGCCGCAGATCGGGCTGGGCGGACGGCGATGTGGCGTGGATCACGAGCGAAGGCCGCACCACCGGTCAGTTCAACGGACGCGCCGTGGACCGTCTGACAACGGAAACCATGGTGCTAAAGCGCCACGCCGACGGCTGGCGCATCCATCACATTCACTGGTCGTCGCGCGCTCCGCGGTAATCCGCCTCTCCGGTTTGAACGCCTCAGTGCGAAAGCGCGCGGCGTTCAGACCGTATTTGTCCGCTTAAGCCGGGATCCGGGAAGCCCAATGGGAGGACGTGACAACATCTCGACCTCGGAGAATGGCGCCACGACCGCAGCGGTGCTCCACGCCGCGGGCCACTAGATCGTCGGATCACGTCGCGACCGGCGGAGGGAGGGTGCCCATAAGCGCGACGACGGCGAGGACGACGAGCCCGAGGGCCGTCTCCGTGACGATACTGCGCCGCAGCCGTCGAACCGCCGAGATTGACTGTCCTGTGTGCTCCAGTTCCAGACGCAGGGCGGGTGTCAGGCGGAAACGGTTGTCCGCCGCCAGGCCCAGCATCAGCACGAAGAGCGCCAGCTTGGCGATCAGAAGCTGTCCATAGAGGCTTTCGCCAAGGTTCACGAAACGCTCCGATCCGACGAGGAACCAGCTGTTCGCGAGACCCGTGGCCACAAGAAGGGCTACGACGAGCGTGCCCAGGCCCGAGAACCCATGCAAGGCACGGTAGAGGGCCCCATCGTCGACCCCGGGGCGGCGAAGCAGCAGGATCGTCAGCGCTACAAGCGCACCAAGCCAAAGGGCCGCCCCGACGGAATGGACGATGTCGGAGGCGAGGTGGACCAGGCCCTCGGGGCCTTCTGTCGCCGCGCCGTGTCCAGTCCAAGCGAAGCTCGCGACCACGAAGAGCCCAAGGCCTAGCGAGATGCTCCAGGCCGTCTTGCCCGGTCTCAAGGCCAGGACCGCGACGACGGCTGCGAGGGCGAGGGCGGCCCGCGCGACCATGGCTTTCCCCAAGGCCGTGCCGGTGATCATGAAAGACAGAGACACAGGCTTGATGGCTTCCGCCAGCGAGCCCGCCATGACCGCTGTCTGTGCGAGTAGCGCCAGGAGCGCGCTCGCGACGACGACCAAACCTGACCCTATCAGGATCGCGCGCGACCAGGTGAGATCCACGCCGTCGCCGCGCCTGAAGGTGTACAGCAGGAACAACGGCGTCCCGAGAAGGACGACGGCTCCGGCGTACTGGAGCCACCGGAGCGCGACGACCGCGATCTCGAGCACGGCGTCAGCGCACCGTGAAGGTGTACGAGCCGGTCATGCGGTGACCGTCGCTCGAGGCGATGCGCCAGTCGACGCGATAGTCGCCAGCAGTCAGCGGTCGCGTCAGAGTCCCGGTCAGGGTCTTGCCGTCTTCAGCGACCGAAGTGCGGACCGCGAGCTTCTCGCCGGCCGAGTTGACCACGTCGAAGCCGGAGAACGCAGGCACAGAGCGCTCGCTGAAGGTCAAGGTCAGCGTGCGGGTCGCACCGACTGTGGCGTTCGGCGCGGGCGTGGCGCTGACAAGACGAGCGTGAGCTGCCGCAGGTCCAGCGGCGAGGACGACCGCAGTCGCCAGGGCCGCATAGGGAACGGGGTTGAATGCACGCATACTGTGTCTCCTGACGAGTGGCCGGTCCGGCCTTCGACTAGTCTACGCGTCGCATCGACTTTCCCCTCGCCAACGGCGGCCGACGCTGGCCGACCTCACGCCGTGAAACCGACGACAACACTCGGGGCGGCGAGCGAGGCCACCTCGAACGGGAATGGCGAGTTGGCGGGACCGGCGGACGTGTCCCGCCGGAAGAGCCGTCAAAGCCGATCCTGAATCGCCTGCATCTGTCGGATCTCGCGCTTCTGGGCCTCGACGATCTCTGCGCACAGCGCGACCAGTTCCGGGTCGCTCAGCTTGGCCTTGCCGCACATCAGGATCGCGCCGGAGTGGTGGGGGATCATTCCTCGAATGAGTTCCTTGTCGCCGATCGCCGCCTGGGTGCGCATGGCGTAGAAGCTGCCCGCGAAGATGATCACCGAGGCCAGCCCAATGGCCAGGTTGAGCCGATTGTTCGGATACATCTCGCGCATCAGAACCAGCATGAGGACAGCCATTGGCGCGACCATCATCAGCGTCATGTAGAGATTGTTCAGATTGAAGTTGAAGTGATCGAGCGTCGCGATCATCGTGAACATCACCAAATACATGATGATGAAGTGGACGATGAGTTCAATCGCGAGGTTGCGATAGCTCTTTTCGTGCATGAGTGACCTCCCGCCGGCGGACAGACGCCGACGATCGACGCCGTTCAAAAGCAAATACGCACGGGCAGACCAGTCCCCGCGCGTATTCGTCCCGCGTCAGGCTCCGGGCTGGACCGAACCCGAAGCGGGGGTTGCCGCGGCGGACCGATGTTGCGCGACCCACTGCTCCAGCGCCGTGATCTCCTGGCGCTGCATCGTAATCGTCTTTTCGGCCATCTCGCGGAGCGCAGCGTCCGGGTTCTCGCGCATCAGAACCTCCGACATGGCAATGGCGCCCCGGTGGTGCTCGATCATCTTCAGGGCGTAGGTCTCCTGCGGGTCTGCGCCGTGCGCCTGCATCATGGCCTGATGCATCTGCAGTTCAGAGGTGGAAAAGGGCGTCTCGGGCCCCGCCATCGGCTGGACCGCCGGAACGCTGTGTTCGGCCGCCGACCCCGAGTCGGCAGTCGCGGTTCTATCGGCCTGTCCCGCAGGATTGCACGCCGTGAGGAGCACGGATAGCGCGGCGGTCGCCAGACCAACGTTCAGTTTGATCGACATCTTCGTTCTCCGAAAGTGATGATCAACGAACAGTTCTGGCTGCGGGACGTTCCGGTCCTCGCGCTTGCGTGGCCACGCAGTCGGGTTTTTCCCAGGCGGGACGGCTGCCGGCCCTCGCACCCCGTTCGCCAAGACAGGGCAAGATTTCAAACCTTTTCACCCTGAAAGGCCGAAATGATCGGACACGGTCCGCTGTCGTTCGCCGCGCAAGCGCTCGCCAGTCGGCGCAACGCCGCTCTCGCCCCCTCAAGATCGGAGATGGTTCGATCCAGCGCCTCCAGCCTCTCCGCGGCCAACGCACGGGCGCGCGTGCGATCCTCGCCAGCGTCGAGCGACAACAGCTCTTTTATCTGCTCGAGGGTGAAGCCCGCCGTCTGTGCGGAGCGAATGAACTTCAGCTGGCGCACGTCCTCCTCGCCATAGCGTCGAACGCCCGCGCCAGCGCCATCACGCGACCATTTGTCAGGCGTCGAAAGCAATCCGCGACGCTGATAAAAGCGGACAGTCTCCACCCCGACGCCGCCGTCTCGCGCCAACCCTGCGATCGTCCGAACGTTCATGCTTGACTCCGTATCTAGGTACGGAACCTAAGAGCTGTAGCTCGGATTTGAAGATCAAGGAGCCTGCAATGACCAAGACCGCTGTCATCTATCGGATGGTGATGCCCGACCACACCTGTCCGTGGGGGCTCAAGGCCCGGCATCTTCTCAAGAGCCGGGGCTACAAGGTCGAGGACCACTGGCTCACGACCCGCGAGCAGACCGACGCCTTCAAGGCCGAGCACGGCGTCAAGACGACGCCTCAGGTCTTCATCGACGGCCAGCGTGTCGGCGGCCACGACGATCTGCGCCGCTATCTCGGTCTCAAGGTCCGCGATCCCAAGGCGACCACCTACACGCCGGTCCTCGTCGTCTTCCTGACCACCGCCGTGATGGCGACGATGCTCAGCCTGACGATTTTTGGCACGCCGTTCACCGTGCGGGCAGGGGAGTGGTTTATCGCCCTGTCTATGATGGCCCTCGCCATGCTGAAGCTCCAGAACATCGAGAGCTTCTCATCCATGTTCCTGAACTACGACCTGCTGGCCAAGCGGTGGGTGCCATACGGCAAGGTCTATCCGTTCGCCGAGTTCGGGGCAGGCGCGTTGATGGTCGCGGGCGTCCTGACCTGGTTGTCGGTCCCGGTGGCCCTGTTCATCGGCGGCATTGGCGCGGCCTCGGTCTTCAAGGCTGTCTACATCGACAAGCGCGAACTGAAATGCGCCTGCGTCGGTGGAGACAGCAATGTGCCGCTTGGCTTCCTATCCCTGACCGAGAACCTGATGATGATCGCCATGGCGATCTGGATGCTGGTTATGCACTACGCTCTGCCGGCGTCAGCGATGGCGATGTAGGTTCTGTTCATGCTAGTCTAGCGGAGGCAAGTGAACGCGCAAGAGTCGATTGTTAATTCGAGTTTGAGATTGTCAATACGTCTCGAAAGATTGCGCGATCACGCGGTTTTTACATCGGTCTATTTATCTAATGTTTTCAGAACCAAGCCGAACGGTCGGGCGGCGAGCCGGTGTTAAAGTAGGTGGGCCGCGAAAAAACCAACTGATTCATGATTTTATCCAGCTTAGAGCAATCGAGTGGGAGTGAGCCGCATCACGCGACGGGCCATCGGCGCGGCGGCGCTGGCTGCGGCCCTGGGCCTGGCCGTCGCCGTTCAGGCGCAGCAGCGGCCGGACCCGGCGAGCATCACGGCGGCGGGCGACGGTCCCTATGTGACGCCGGGACCGTCTCGCGGATGGCTGGCGCGCGGCGTGTCGCCCGAGCTGACGTCCGTGGAGCAGCGCATCGCGCCGCGCGGCGCGATCACGGTCGCGGCGGTGGGCGAGGTTCCGGCCTTCACCGTTCCCTTGCGCCCGCCTGTTCAGGGCCAGGGCGCGGACACCCTGCCGCTAAGCCCCGATGCGCGGCTGATGGTGCTGGCCGACACCCATGGGGAATATGAGATCGTCGTGGAGTTCCTGCGGCGCCAAGGGGTGATCGACGCGAACCTGCGCTGGGCCTTCGGCGACGGCCAGATGGTGGTGACCGGCGACATGTTCGACCGAGGCGCGCACCAGCTCGAAATCCTGTGGCTGTTCTACAAGCTGGAGACCGAGGCCCGGGCGGCGGGCGGGGCGCTGCATGTGCTGCTGGGCAATCACGATTCGATGAATCTACGCGGCGATCTGCGCTATCTGCATCCGCGCTATCCGCAGACGGCGGCCATCCTGGGCGCGGCCAGCTATACGGACCTGTTCACGGCCGAGAGCGTGCTGGGCGACTGGCTGCGGTCGCGCCCGGCGGTGCTGAAGCTGGGGGACCTGCTTTTGGCGCACGGCGGAATATCGCCGCAGGTCGTGGACGCCGGGCTGACGGTCGCGGACATCAACGCCGGCATCCGTCGCAGCCTGGACACGCCGGTGGCCCGCAAGGAGGAACTCGATCCCGTGGCGGCCCTGGTCGCCGGGACCTTCGGGCCGCAGTGGTTCCGGGGCTATTTCCCCGAACAGGCCCGGCCCGACCGCCCCTATATGCCGCGCGCGGACGTCGAGCGGTCGCTGGAATTCTACGGCGTCAGCCGCATTCTGGTCGGCCATACGGTGGTGGACGCCGTCAGCCCCCTTTACGGCGGCCGGGTGATCGCCGTGCAGGTCTATCCCGAATGGGACGCGCGCACCGGACGCCCGATCCTGGAGGCCGCGCTGCGCGAAGGCGGCCGTTGGTTCGGCGTCAACGCCCAGGGCGAACGCCGCATGCTGGCGATGGGCGACTAGTCTCGATCTGGCGCGCCCAGCGGGAAATAGTGGCGGAAGCGTCGGGCGTCGTCGACGCAGCGAACGACCGAGGGGCGGGCCAGCAGACGGGCGCGATAGGCCCATAGGTGCTCAAGCTCGGCCGGAATGGCGTGGGTCCAGTCGGCGTAGAACAGCGATGGGGCGGCGGCGCAGTCGGCCAGGCTGAAGCCGTGCTCCGTCGCCCATTCGCGCCCGGCCATGCGGTCGTTCAACCAGACATAGATCTGGTCCAGCATGCGGCGCTGTTCCTGGACGCCGTAGGGATCGCGCTGGGTCTCGGGGCGGATGGCGTCGAAGACGATGCGGCCCTGGGGCGTCATGACATAGTTGTCGAAGACCCGGTCCATCATCCGCACCTCGACCGCCGCCGCCGGATCGGCGGGAATCAGGGCGACGGGACCGGGATGATGCACGGCCAGGTGTTCGATGATGGCGGTGGCCTCCATCACCGTCCGGTCGTCATCGACCAGCAGAGGAAAGCGCTTCAGCGGCCACAGCGCGGCCAGTTCGTCCATCGCCCCCGCGTCCTCGACGAACCGGGTCTCGAACGGGATGTCGTTCTCATGCAAGGCGATCAGCGCCTTCCAGCAATAGGACGAGAAGGGATGGAGGTAGAGTTTCATGACCGCCACAGGATCAGCCGACGGCGGCGGCGTCCAGATCGGCGATGACGATCCTTCGCATCTTCAGCATGGCCTGCATGACCCGATCCGCCTTGGCGCGGTCGGGATCGGAGAAATAGCGGGGCAGGGCGGCGGGAATGATCTGCCAGGACAGGCCGTAACGGTCCTTCAGCCAGCCGCACTGGCTTTCCGTCCCGCCGTCGGCGGTCAGGGCGTCCCACAGCCGGTCGACCTCGGCCTGGTCGTCGCAATGGACATACAGGGAGACGGCCTCGGTGAACGGGAAACGGGGGCCGCCGTTCAAAGCCATGAACTGGCGTCCCGACAGTTCGAACACCGTCATCATGGGATTGGCGCTGACGACGCGGCTGTCGCCGAACAGGGAGACGTAGAAGGCGGCGGCCTCCTGGGCCTTGTCGTCGAACCAGAGAAAGGGGGTGATGGCGTGAGGCTGAGGCACGTCGAGGCTCCTCGCGTGGGGTCAGCATTGATAAAATGCCCGTGGGGTCAGGCGCAAACCCCTTGATCGCGCGCGCGTCCCCGGCCAGATGCGACGCCATGATCACGATGTACGGCATCCCCAACTGCGACACGGTCAAGAAGGCCCGGACCTGGCTGGACCAGAACGGCGCGGCCTATGTCTTCCACGACTATAAGAAGGCCGGGATCGACCAGGCGAGGCTGGAGACCTGGGTCGAGGATCTGGGCTGGGAGACGGTGCTGAACCGGTCGGGCACGACCTTTCGCGCCCTGCCCGAGGCGGACAAGACGGGGCTGGATGCGAACAAGGCGGTCGCGCTGATGCTGGCCCAGCCGTCGATGATCAAACGCCCGATGCTGGACCTGGGCGGTCGTCGCATCGCCGGGTTCAAGCCCGAGGTTTACGCCGCGGCCCTGGCCTAATCTTCGACGTCGGTTCGCGGGCGGTCGTGGCCGTCGGCGCGTTCGGTGACCCATTCGCCGTTGGCCGTCTCATATTCGATCCAGGCGGTCTCGTCCGAGACGCGCTGTTCGCGCGCGGCGCGGACGGCGGCGGCGTGGGCGTCGGCGTGCGAGGCGAACGTCTCGGAATAGGTGTCGCCCAGGCGATAGGCCCAGCCTCCATCATGTTCGACGATGCGATAGGTGATCTGGGTCATGCGAGTCTCCGTCCGAACCCATAGATTAGGCGCCGTCGGCGGAATCGGCCAGTCTGAGAAAAACCTCTCGTCGCGCCGCATCCGGTTCGCCCGCGCGTGACGACTACCCAATGAAGGCGCGCCGACAGGGGTCGGGCGCATGGAGAACAAGACGATGGAAGACCTGTTCCGTTCGTACTGGTGGCTGCTGTTTCCGATGGCCTGGTTCGTGACCGGGGCCGTGAGCAGTTTTCTGAACTATCGACGCCAGAAAGAGACGCTGAGCCTGCTGCGCACCTATGCCGAAAAGGGGCAGGAGCCGCCCGAGGCCCTGTTGAAGGTGCTGGACCGGCCGATCGACGCCGACACCGAATTCTTCGGCGACGCCAAGAGCCGCCGCGCGGGGCGTGGCGAGGGGGCCTGGTTCTCGGTGGTGCTGTTCGGCCTGATGGCCGCCGGGTTCGGCTACGCCAGCTTTACGGACATGTATGGGGCGGGCGACGCCTTTCTGATCGTCACCTTCGTGCTGGCCGCCTTGAGCGCGGCCTGTCTGGTCTCGGCCGTGATGAACCGGGGCCGTCGTCGAGACGGCGAGTGATCGCGAGGGGCGCACGCGGGGGGCGGGGCGTTGACCGACGACGCGGAACTGGTGCTGCGCGCGCGCGAAGGGTCGGACGCGGCCTTCGCCCGGCTGGTCGAGCGGCATCAGGCGGCGGTGCGCGGCTTTCTGCGCCGGACCCTGGGCGGCGGCTGGGCCGAGGCGGACGACGTGGCGCAAGAGACCTTTCTGGCCGCCTGGCGAACCCTGCGGTCGTTGAAGTCGCCGACGGGGGTGCGGGCCTGGCTGCTGGGCATCGCCTGGCGCCGCGCGCAGGACCGCATCCGCTCCAGCCGCAGGTCCGCCGCCCGCGACGCCGCCTGGCTGGACGAGGCCGAGACGCCGGCCGGGATCTCGAACGAGGATCGCATGGCCTTGGCCGAGGCGATGGCCGATCTGGCGCCCGACGTGCGGGCCTGTGTGGCTCTGTGTCTGGCCGACGGCTGGTCGCACGGAGAGGCGTCGGCGGCCCTGGGCTTGCCTCTGGGCACGGTGAAGTCGCATGTTGCGCGAGGTCGAGCGCGCCTGTTGAAGGCGCTCGGAGGGCCTGATGACGCCTGAGGACAAGCTGAACCGGCTGTTCGCCGCCCAGACGCCGCCCGCGCGCGACCTGGCGTTCGAGACGGCGCTGGCCGAACGGATCGCCTTGCGGCGCGCCTGGGCGACGGCGGGGGCCATGGCGCCTTGGGCCATCGCGGCGACGGCGGCCCTGTGGGGACTTCAGCCGGTGGCCGGGGTCCTGGGCGAGACGCTGGGTCAGATCCTGGCGCCGACGATGACGGCCCTGGCCCTGGGCGGGCTGACGGCGGTGTCGGCCCTGGCCCTGAACCGGCGTTTCAACGCAGGCTGACGGTCGCGGCCACGCCGAAATGGTCTGACGGATATTCCCCGTTCACCGGCTGGTCGCCGATGCGATGCGCCTCGACCGGCGCGAAGGTCGCGGTCTCGGCGAAGATGTGGTCGATGACGCGCGGCTGATGTCCCTTGGCCGGGTTCAGGGTGGTGTCGACGCTGCCCCGAGGCAGAGCGCTGAAGAAGCGCGGGCCGGTCAGGGCGTTCAGGCCCGCGTCCTCCTGAACCGCATTGAAGTCGCCCATGACGATCAGGGGCGTGGCGTCGGCGGGCAGCCAGGCCATCAGATCGGCGATCTGGCGGGCGCGCACGGCCTGGGCGTCGGCCTGATAGGCCAGGTGGGTGTTGACGATGTCGACGGCGCGACCGCCCAGATCGACGCGGGCGCGGATGGCGGTGCGATAGTCGTCCAGCGGCTCCAGCTTCTTCCAGTCGTGGGCCAGCACCGGCAGGCGCGACAGAATGGCGTTGCCGTAGCGGCGCGGCCCGCCCTCGGCGTCGACCGACGAGAAATACACCTGATAGCCGCCCAGGGCCTGGGCCAGGGTGCGGGCCTGGTTGGGCAGGCCGACGTTGGCGTCCTCCAGCACCTCTTGCAGGGCGATGACGTCGGCGTCCGTGGCGCGCAGGGCCTCGGTCAGCAGGATCAGGCGGGCGGGCCAGTCGCCCTGATTGTGCCAGATGTTGAAACAGGCCAGCCGCAGGCGGCGGCCAGACGCGGCGGGCGTCGTGGCGCAGGCGGCCAGACCCGTGGCGGCCAACCCGGTGACGGCCAGACCTGAAATCAGGGTGCGGCGAGCGATCATGACGGTCTCCCAAGCGTCTGGCCGCCGTGTTGTAACCGGTTTCAACGACCTGTCGAAAGTTTCATCTTCTCTTGCGCATCCGTAAGCGGTCTTCGCCGCCTCTTGTTGTCAGAAGGCCCGGTCGTCACGCTGGGCCGTGGTCAACGCAAAGCGAGGAATTCACATGGAAGACTTCATTCCGGTCATCGCCATCCTGTCGGTCTTCGGCACCATCACGGCGATCATCGTCGGGCCGTCCTATTTCAAGACGCGCGAGCGCCGCGACATGCAGAAGACGGTGCGCGCCGCCATCGACAAGGGCCAGCCCATGCCGCCTGAAGTCATCGACGCCCTGTCGAAGGAGGCCGCCCGCAACACCCCGTCGCGCACCCGCGACATCCGTCGGGGCGTCATCTGGCTGGCGGTGGGCGTCGGCATGGCCGCCTTCAGCCTGATCAACAGGTACAACAATAGCTGGGACGATAACGGCTCGAACGGCCTGTTGGGTCTGGCCGCCGTTCCGGCGACCGTCGGTCTGGCCTATCTGGTGCTGAGCTTCTTCAACAAGAACAAGGACTGAGAGCCGGTTCCAAAGGTTCAGTCCCATGTTACTGCGTGATCTCCACGACGTCGAACTCGCCGCCCTGGCGGCGGCGGGCGGGCGGCGCGAGTTCGGCGAACTGGTCCGACGACACGGCTCCGCCGTGCGGGGCCTGCTGCGCCGGATGGGCGCCGAGGCGTCCCTGGCCGACGACATCGCCCAGGACGCCTTCCTGCAAGCCTTCGAGAAGTGCGCGGAGTTTCGCGGCGACGGTCCCTTCGCGGGCTGGGTCAAGCGGATCGCGGCGCGCCTGTATCTGAAGAAGCGGGCCAAGGAGGCGCGCTATGTGGCCGAAAGCACGCTTGAGGAGGCGGCGCCCGCCGTCGATACGCCCGGCCACATGGACCTGGACGACGCGCTCAAGACGCTGAGCGAGACCGAGCGGCTCTGCGTCTCTCTGTGTCACGGGGCGGGAATGGCCCATCCTGAAATCGCCGCCGCCATGAATCTGCCGCTCGGAACGGTGAAGTCTCATGTCAAACGTGGTCTGGATAAACTCCGCGCCCGGCTTCAGCCGGAGCCGCTGTCCGGGAGGGCCGTTCATGTCGGCTGACGAGTTCGATCCGTTCGTGGAGCGGCTGTTTTCGCGAACGCCGCGGATGGCCGACGCCGAGCTGTTCGCGGTCGAGGTGGAGGCGAAGCTGGCGTCGCGCACGCGGTTTCGCGGCCTGGCCCTGGCCCTGGCCGGCCTGGTCGGCGGCGCCATCGCCGTGCGCGAGACCATCAGCCTGAATTTCCAGGGCGTCGAGAATATGCTGACCGGCCGGTCGCTGGATGGCGGCGCCCGCTCGGTGATCACCGCCGCCCAGTCGGACATCCAGTCCAGCCTGGACCAGATGGGCCTGGCCGGATTGAGCCTTGGGTCCATGGGCGCGATGCAGCTATTCTGGATCACGGCCGGGGCGCTGGTCGCCCTGATGGCCGCCGGAGCCGTGAAACTGTCCCAGGAGACGTGATGTCCAGCCAGAAGCAGGAGACGGTTCGTCGTCTCGCCGCGCCCGACATCCTGGCGCGGAAAGGCGGCGAGCCGATCGTCTGTCTGACGGCCTATGACGCGCCGACGGCCGAGATCCTGGACGCGCATTGCGACCTGCTGCTGGTCGGCGACAGCGTCGGCATGGTGGTGCACGGCCTGCCCAACACCGTCGGCGTGACGCTGGAGATGATGATCCTGCACGGCCAGGCGGTCATGCGCGGCGCCAAGAAGGCCATGGTCGTGATCGACATGCCCTTCGGCAGCTATGAGGGCGACAAGGAAGAGGCCTATCGCAACTGCGCCCGCGTGATGAAGGAGACGGGCGCGCAAGGCGTGAAGCTGGAAAGCGGCCCGACCGTGCCGGAAACCATCGCCTATCTGGTCCAGCGCGGCATACCGGTGATGGGCCATGTCGGTCTGCGGCCCCAGGCGGTGCTGACCGACGGCGCCTTCAAGGCCAAGGGCCGCACCGACGAAGAGCGCCTGCGGGTCATGGCCGAGGCCGAGTCCACCGCCGACGCCGGGGCCTTTTCGGTCGTCATCGAGGGCGTGGCCGAAGGCCTGGCGCGCGAGATCACCCAGGCCATCGACAAGCCGACCATCGGCATCGGCGCCTCGGCCGCCTGCGACGGACAGATCCTGGTCGTGTCGGATATGTTGGGCGTGTTCGACTGGACGCCGAAATTCGTTCGGCGCTACGCCGATCTGCGAAACGACATCGGCGCGGCGGTCGGTCGATACGCCGCCGACGTGCGCGCCCGCCGTTTTCCTGCCGAAGTCGAGACCTACTTCTCGAAAAAGCCGGTTCAGCCGTAGCCGTTCGCGTTGCGGCGGCGGTTGCGACCCTCTAGGGTCGCGCGGCTTTGCTGATCAGAGATTTGGGGCGAACTTTCCGTGGTTGATGTCTTCGAACAGGTCGAGGAAGACCTTCGCTCCGACCGTTATTCGCGCATGGCGCGTCGCTGGCTGCCGGTTGTCGGCGGCGTATTGGCCGTGGCCCTGGCCGTGGCCCTGGCCTGGTGGGGCTGGGATACGTGGCAGACGTCGCAGGCGAACAAGGCCTCGGTCGCCTATGACCGCGGCATGGAGGCCTTGCAGGCCAACAACCTGACCGGCGCCGACACCGCCTTCGCCGAGGCGGTCAAGGCGGGCAACGGCGCCTATAAGGCCCTGGCCCTGTCGCAACAGGCCGGCCTGGCCCTGCAACGCAACAACAAGGACGAGGCCGTCCGCCTGCTGGACCAGGCCGCCAAGGCCTCGCGCGATCCGCTGCTGAGCGATCAGGCGGCGCTGAAGGCCGTCTTCCTGCTGATGGAAGGCCGGATCGACGCGGCCAAGTTCGCCGATATCCAAAAGCGGGTTGAGCCGCTGACCAAGGAAGGCCGCCCCTTGCGCGCCTTCGCCCAGGAGGCCCTGGCCCTGGCGCAGTTGCAGATGGGACAGATCCAACCGGCCCGCGCCGCCTTCGTGCAACTGCAACTGGGGCAGGACGTGCCGGATCAGGTGCGTCAGCGCGCCCAGGCGGCCATCGACACCATCGACACCGGCATCGCGCCCGCCCTGCCGCAGATCGTGACGGCCATGGACGCCATTCCGCCGACGTCGAGCCTGACGCCGGAACAGCGGGGCCAAGCCGCCCCGGCCGCCGCTCCCGCGCCCGCCCAGTAACCGTCCGAACGAGAGCGAAAGACCGCCCATGTCCCGCGTTCTGAAAGTCGCCGCGATCTGCGGCCTGGCCGTTTCGGTCGCGGCCTGCGGCACGGTGCGCAACGCCCTGCCGTTCAACCTGGGCCGGACCCAGGCTCCGCAAGCCGTCGCCAGCCAGGGCGAACGCATCTCGGTGCTGGATTTTGAACAACGGCTGGCTCCCTCGGCCGCCCTGTCGGGACGCGACTTCTTCCTGCCCGGACCCCAGGCCGCCACGGCCTGGACCCAGCCCGGCGGCAATGCCGAGAACGCGGTCGAACACGTGATCGCCGCGCCGGAATTCGCCGTCGCCTGGCGCCGCGACGTGGGTGCCGGCTCCAGCAAGACCACCCAGATCATGGCCCCCATCGTGGCCGCCAACGGCCGCGTCTTCGTGCTGGACGGCGAATCGACCGTCACGGCCGTGGACTCCTCGACCGGCGCTGTGGCCTGGCGCGCGGACATGAAGCCGGACGAGCGTGAACCCGGTTCGGGCCTGCTGGGCCTGCCGCTGATCAGCACCGGCGGCGGCGCCGTCATGGGCGGCTTCGGCGGCGGCGTGGCCGTGGGCGGTGACAAGGTCTTCGTGGCCTCGGGCTATCGCACCGTGGCGGCTCTGAACGCGGCCACCGGCGCGGTCATCTGGACCAAGCGCGTCGATGTGCCGATCCACAGCGCCCCGACGGTGGCGGGCGGCCGCGTCTTCGTGATCGACGTCGACAATCAGATGATCGCCTTCAACACCGAGACGGGCGACCAGGACTGGACCTATCGCGGCATCTCCGAGCCGGCCCGCGTGATGCGCGCGCCCAGCGCCGCCGTCACCGGCGACACGGTGATCGCGCCCTTCTCGTCGGGCGAAGTGGTCGCGCTGCGCGCCTCGAACGGCCAGCAGTTGTGGCAACAGGTGCTGAGCCGCACCAGCCGCACCAGCGCCCTGTCGGAAATCCGCGACATCGCCGGACGCCCGGTGGTCAGCCGCGGCTATGTTTACGCCGTCAGCCATTCGGGCGTGCTGGCCTCGATGGACATCCGTTCCGGCCAGCCGCGCTGGCAGTTGCCGATCGCGGGCGTCAACGCGCCGCTGCCGGCGGGCGACGTGGTCTATGTGGTGTCCAAGAGCGGCGAACTGACCGTGGTCAACCGCGACAGCGGCCAGGTCTATTGGACCCGCGACCTGAACGAGGGCCGCGTGCGTCAGGAAGGCGGCGTGCTGGGCCTGTTCGACCGCACCGTGCGGCCCGAGTGGAGCGGCCCGATCCTGGCCTCGAATCGGCTGGTCCTGGTCAATTCCGACGGCGATGTCGTGGGCCTGAACCCCAAGACGGGCGCGGTGGAGAGCACCATCCGTCTGGGCGCGGCCAGCTATGTCGCTCCGGCGGCCTATAACGGCGCGCTTTATATCCTGACCGACAAGGGACAGTTGGTCAGCATCCGCTGACCCGCGTATAGGCTGACGTCATGGCATTGAAGGTCGCCATCGTCGGCCGTCCCAACGTGGGCAAGTCGACCCTGTTCAACCGGCTGGTTGGAAAACGGCTGGCGCTGGTCGATGACCGGCCGGGGGTGACCCGCGACCGCCGCTATGCCGCGGGCAATATCGGCGATCTGGACCTGACCCTGATCGACACCGCGGGCTATGAGGACGTCACCGACGAAAGCCTGGAAGCCCGGATGCGCGAGCAGACCGAGGCGGCCATCGAGGACGCGGACCTGATCCTGTTCATGATGGATGCGCGCGAGGGCGTGACTTCGCTGGACCGCATCTTCGCCGACCGTCTGCGCCATCAGCACAAGCCCGTCGTCATGCTGGCCAACAAGGCTGAAAGCCGTGAAAGCGGCGGCGGCATCGGTGAAGCCTACGCCCTGGGCTTCGGCGAGCCGGTGGCCGTCTCGGCCGAGCACGGCGAGGGCATGGCCGACCTGTACGCCGCCATCGTGGCCGCCTCGGCCGACATCTTCGTCGAGGAAGAGGACGAGCCGGACAAGCCGATCCGCATCGCCGTGATCGGCCGCCCCAACGCCGGCAAGTCGACCCTGATCAACCGCCTGATCGGCGAGGACCGCCTGCTGACCGGGCCGGAGGCGGGGATCACCCGTGATTCCATCTCGGTCGACTGGGTCTGGGAAGGCCGCAACATCCGCCTGGTCGACACCGCAGGGATGCGTCGCAAGGCTCGGGTGCAGGAAAAGCTGGAGAAGCTGTCGGTCGCCGACACCATCCGCGCCATCACCTTCGCCGAGGTGGTCATCCTGGTCATGGACAAGGACGACGCCTTCGACACCCAGGACCTGCAACTGGCCGATCTGGTCGAGCGGGAAGGGCGGGCGCTGGTCTATGTCGCCGCCAAATGGGACCTGGAAGAGCACCCCCAGGCGCGGATGGCCGAGCTGAAGTCCCTGGCCGAGCACAAGCTGCCGCAGTTGAAGGGTTCGCCCTTCGTGGCCCTGTCCTCGTATTCGGGGCGCGGCGTCGAGCGGCTGATGCCCGCCGTGATCCAGGCCTATGACACCTGGTCGGTGAAGGTGAAGACCAAGGACCTGAACACCTGGCTGTCCATGGCGACCCAGCGGCACCCGCCGCCCGCCGTCGACGGCAAGCGGATCAAGCCGAAATACATCGCCCAGACCAAGGCCCGTCCGCCGACCTTCGTGCTGATGGCCAGTCGCGCCGAGTCGATGCCGGATCACTACAAACGCTATCTGATCAACAGTTTGCGTGAGAGTTTTGATCTTCCGGGCACGCCGATCCGCCTGACGGTCAAGTCGGGCGGCGCCAACCCCTATGCCGAGGGCGGCGCCAAGTCGGGACCGGAACGCTACAAGGGCGACGCCAAGACCGCCCCGCGCCGCGTCAAGAAGGCCGAGAAGGAAGAGGCCCTGTCCAAACTGCCCGGCAAGGCGCTGGAGCAGAAGAAGGCCCGCGTCGCCAAGCCCAAGATCCTGGGCGGCCTGAAGGCCAGCGCGTCCAAGAAGGCGGGTTCGAGCGTGGCGATCCAGAAGGGCGCGCGCGGCGGCGCGCGTCAGGTATCCCGCTCAGGCCGCATCCGCACAGGTCAGAAGGCCGGACCGAAGAAGCGGTAGGCGGAAGCGGGGTGTTCACCCGTCTATCAACCCATCCTGCTTGACCATTCTGGGTTGCACCGCGAGGTTGGCGGGGCCGCTTTCGAGGATGGATTACATGCACGTCGCCGTCGCTGCTCTTGCAGTCCTGTTGCAAACAGCTCCGCCTCCCGCGGTCTGTTCCATCCCGCAGCCGCCGCCCGTGGAGCGTCCAGAGAAACCGGCCCGGCCCGCCACGCCGTCCTGCGTCAACGAGGCCGCGGGCACGCACACCTGTAGGCCCGCGGTGGTCAACGCCTACCAGCGGGATATGACGGCCTACTCACAGGCCTTCAATGCCTATGTCGGTGCGGTGAACGGCTATGTCGACGCCCTGAACCGCTACATGCAGTCGGTGAACGACTACATCAGTTGCGAACGTCAGATCGTGATGCCGTCCCAGATCATCACCGGCTGACGGCCAGCGTCAGACCAGCGCCGCCACGCTGGGTCCCGCCTGCCAGTCCTTGAACTTGACCGTCAGGGGCGGGGTCAGGTCGCCGCGGGCCAATTCGACGATCAGGGGGGCGATGGCGGACGGCGGGTCCAGGTCCATCGGGTCTTCGCCGGGGAAGGCCTGGGCGCGAAGCTGGGTGCGCAGGCGGCCGGGATCGACGACGGAAACGCGGATCGGGGTGCTCTCGATCTCGTCGGCCCAGGTCTTCATCAGGGCCTCGGCCCCCGCCTTGGTCGCGGCGTAGGCGCCCCAGAAGGCGCGGGGCGCGGTGGCGACGCTGGTGGTCAGGTGCACCACCCGTCCGGCGTCCGAGGCCCGCAACAGCGGCTCCAGCGAGCGGATCAGGCGATAGACGCCGGTGAAATTGACCTTCTCCACCTTGGCGAACTCGCGCGGATCGGCGTGGGCCACGGGCGTCAGGCCCGACGCACCCATGGTCGCCGACGCCTGGACCCAGACGTCCAGCCGCCCGAACCGTTCGTAAAGCGCCCCGCCCAGCCGGTCGATGGCTCCGCCGTCCACTAGGTCGAAGGGGATCAGGGTGGCGTGTCTGCCGGTGGCGGCGAAGACGGCGTCGTCCAGCTCTTCCAGTCCGCCCTGGGTGCGCGCCGCCGCCACGACGTGGGCGCCGGCCTTGGCCAGGGCCAGGGCGCTCTCATAGCCGATGCCGCGCGAGGCGCCGACGACCAGGGCGATGCGATCTTTCAGGGGGAGGTCCGACATGGCGCGGTGGTACGGATGGCGGCGGCCGGGGTCAATGTGTTACATTGTGATCAACTTTGCTGGAGTCGATCATGTCCAAGACCGCCGCGATGACGCTTCGTTTGACGCCAGAACTGAAGAGCAAGCTGGCGGATTTGGCCGCGAAGACGGATCGGACACCCTCGGCCGTCGCCCAACGGGTGCTAAGCGATTATGTCGACCATCAGCTCTGGATAATCGAGGAAATCGAAAAGAGCCGGGAGGACTTCCGCCAGGGACGTACGGCTACTCACGAAGATGTAATGCGGCAGGCGCAGGAAATTATCGAAAGACACAAGAGCAAGGCCGCGTGAGGTCGATCGTCTGGTCGTCGCACGCCGAAGCCCAGTATCTCGCTGTCGTCCAATATCTTTCCGAACGTAATTCACAGGCCGCAGCCAAGTTGGTTCAGCGTGTTGAAGAGGCGGCCGAAAGTCTCGGGAAACGCCCCATTGGGCGACCAGGCCGCGCCACAGATACCTTCGAGAAGATTATTCTGAAGACATCGTATGTATTCGTTTACGAACTATGCGGTGACGAGCTTCGGATTCTTCGCATCTTCCACATGGCTCAGGACTGGCATGACTGGCGCAAGGACGAAGGCGCCTAGCATCCGGCCGCCGGTTGCCACAGGCTGAACAGCGCTTGATCGTCACAGACGACAGGAACTAGCCGTCGAGGTCGCCGAGCGTGAACCGGCCTAGGCGCTGACCAGCAGGGACAGTTGCCGGCCCGAGGCGTCGCGGCCGCCCAGTTCGATCTCGCGGTCCAGCAGGCGCGTCGGATAGTCGCCGGTGAAATAGTGGTCGGTGAACTGGGGCGCCTTGTCGTTGCGGCCGTCCTGGCCCAGGGCGCGGTACAGGCCGTCGACCGACAGGAAGCCCAGGGTGTCGACCTCCAGGTACTCGCGCATCTCGTCCATCGACTTCTGGGCGGCGATCAACTGCTCCCGCTCGGGCATGTCGATGCCGTAGAAGTCCGGGTACAGAATCGGCGGACTGGCCGAGCGCAGATGCACCTCGGCGGCGCCCGCGGCGCGCACGGCGCGGACCAGTTTCACCGAGGTGGTGCCGCGCACGATGGAATCGTCGATCAGCACGACCCGTTTTCCGGCCAGGGCGGCCTTGTTCGGGCTGTGCTTCATGCGCACGCCTTTTTGCCGTGCGCCCTGGCTGGGCTGGATGAAGGTGCGGCCCAGATAGTGGCTGCGGATGATGCCCATCTCGAACGGGATGCCGCTTTCCTGGGCATAGCCCAGCGCGGCCGGCACGCCGGAATCGGGCACGGGCACCACGATGTCGGCCGCGACCGCGTGCTCACGGGCCAGGGCGGCGCCCATGGCCTTGCGCACCTCATAGACCGAGCGGCCGTCCACGAAGGAATCCGGGCGCGAGAAATAGACGTATTCAAACAGGCAGGGCCGGGCGGCGCGGGCCGGGAAGGGCTTCAGCGAAGTCAGGCCGTCCTCGTCGATCACCACCACTTCGCCGTGCTCGACGTCGCGCACGAAGTCGGCGCCGATCATGTCCAGCGCGCAGGTCTCGGACGCCAGGACCCACGCCCCGCCGACCTTGCCTAGCACCAGCGGGCGGATGCCCAGCGGGTCGCGGGCACCGATCATCTTCTTGGTCGTCTGGGCCACCAGGGCGTAGCCGCCCTCGATCTGGCCCAGAGCGTCGATGAAGCGGTCGACGATCTTGGCCTTACGGCTGCGGGCGATCAGATGCAGGATCACCTCGGAGTCCGAGGTCGACTGGAAGATGGCGCCTTCCGAGACCAGGCGGTTCCGCAGGAATTTGAAATTGGTCAGATTGCCGTTGTGGGCGATGGCGATGCCGCCCGTGTCCAGATCGGCGAACATCGGCTGGATGTTGCGCAGGAAGCTGCCGCCGGCCGTGGAGTAGCGGGTGTGGCCCACCGCCGCCTCGCCCGGCATGCGCTGGGCCAGATTGGCCCCGCCGAAGGCCTCGCCGACCAGGCCCATGTGACGCTCGGTGTGGAAGCGGTCGTCGCCGACGCTGGCGATTCCACAGGCTTCCTGGCCGCGATGCTGCAAGGCGTGCAGGCCCAGGGCGACGATGGACGAGGCCTCGTCCGTGTCGGCCCCCCAGACGCCGCAGACGCCGCATTCCAGCCGAGGCCGGTCGTCGTCGGCGTCACGCTCGTGCAGGCGATGCACGACGGGGTCGGCGATGTGGTGGGTCATCGTCGGCGTCTCCGGCTGGCCGGGCGGAAGTCAGGATGGCGGCGAGGTAGTCCCGGATTGGGGCCGGGGCAAGGCTTCATCGCCTGAAAATCCTTCGCGAGCGGACGAAGCGACCACCGGCGACACCGCATCCATGCCTCGGCCGATGCCCGGCAGGATGAATTGGATCGTGCGGGCGGCCCCGGCGCTGAGCTTGTACAGCGACGCCTCGGTCAGCCAGCGCGGCGTCTTCTCGCCCGGCATGGCGGCCACGACCACAAGGTGGATGGCGCCCAGCAACACCAGCGCCCGCCCCGCGCCGACGAAGATGCCGAAGAACCGGTCGATCCCGCTCAGATGCGGATGGGCCTGGGCCTGTTTCGACAGTTGCGAGCCGAAGATGCGGATGCCCCAATAGACGGCCAGGAAGCTGACCACCGCGGCCAGGATCGACCCGGCCCAGTCGGGATTGACCATGGCCCGCCCGATCGGCGCCGTCAGCGGCAGGGCGATCAGGGCCAGGAAGGCGGCCAAGGTGAAGCTGAGCAGGGTGATGACCTCGCGCACACCGCCGCGCACCCAACCGGCCGCCGCCGAGGCCAGGATCAGGATGACGGCCAGGGCGTCATAGGCGGTCATCGCCTTTCCTCCCCATCGCTGATGGGCAGGGGGACCGCGAAGCGGTGGAGGGGCTTTATGTCCCCGGGCGCTGTCGTGCCTCGCTTCAAGAACCCCTCCGTCTCGGCCGCTGCGCGTCCGATTCACCTCCCCATGAAATGGGGAGGAGATGTCGATCAATACCGGTTTTCGGAGATTCTTTCGACGGCCTCGGACAATCGGCTGACGGCGGTGACCTTGGCGGCGCCGCCCTTGCCGTTCGGGGGCGGGGTCAGGGCCTGGTCGAAGCCCAGCTTGGCGGCCTCGCGCAGGCGCGCCTCGGCCCGGCCGACGGCGCGGACCTCGCCCGACAGGCCGATCTCGCCGAACACGACGCAGCCCTGGGGCAGGGGCATGTCGGCGGCCGAACTGATCAGGGCGGCGGCGGCGGCCAGGTCGGCGGCCGGTTCATTGACCCTGAGACCCCCCGCCACGTTCAGATAGACGTCGCGATCGCCGAACCCCAGTCCACAGCGCGCCTCCAGCACCGCCAGAACCATGGCCAGCCGCCCGGAATCCCAGCCGACCACGGCCCGGCGCGGCGTGCCATAGGCGCTGGGCGCGACCAGGGCCTGGATCTCGACCAGCACGGGGCGAGAGCCTTCGATTCCGGCGAAGACGGCGGCGCCGGGCGCACGTTCCTTGCCCTCGCCCAGGAACAGGGCCGAGGGGTTGGCGACCTCGCGCAGGCCCGAATCGCCCATTTCAAACACGCCGATCTCGTCGGTGGCGCCGAAGCGGTTCTTGCCCGCGCGCAGGATGCGGAACGGATAGCCGCGCTCGCCCTCGAAGGTCATGACGGCGTCGACCATATGTTCGACCACGCGCGGCCCGGCGACCTGACCGTCCTTGGTGACGTGGCCGACCAGGATGACGGCCGGGCCGCCCGCCTTGGCCAGGCGCACCATCTCGCTGGCGCAGGCGCGGACCTGGGTGACCGAGCCGGGTCCCGCCTCGTGCACGTCGCTCCACAGGGTCTGGATGGAGTCGATGACGACGATGTCGAACCGCACGCGCTTCAGCGTCGATAGGATTTCGCGCAGGGCCGTGGCGCTGGCCAGTTCGACCGGGGCCTGGGCCAGGCCCATGCGTCGGGCGCGGCTGCGAATCTGTTCGATGGCCTCTTCGCCCGAGATGTAGGCGACGCGGCGCCCGGCCAGGGCGGCCTTGGCGCAGACCTCCAGCAGCAGGGTCGACTTGCCCACGCCGGGGTCGCCCGACAGCAGCAGGGCCGAGCCGGGCACCACGCCGCCGCCGCAGACGCGGTCGAACTCGGCCACGCCGGTGACCAGGCGCGGCGGTTCGGGGTTTTCCGATTCCAGCGACTCGAAGGCCAGGCCGCGCGAACGGCTGGTCGCGGCCGGTTTCAGGGCGCCGGGCGGGACGGCGCGGCTTTCCTCGACGATGGTGTTCCACTGGCCGCAGGCGCCGCACTGGCCCGACCATTTGCCGTGCACCGCCCCGCAGGACTGACAAACATAGATCGCGCCGTCTTTCGCCATGGGGTCGGCTTACAGGAGTCGCGGGCGGCGGGGCAGGGGGCGCGGTGAAGGCCCCGACCGCATCTGTCGTAGCTCAGTCGACGTAGACGCGCGGCACTCGGGCGGTGACCGAGGTCAGCAACTCATAGGCGATGGTTCCGGCGGCGGCGGCGGCGTCGTCCAGCATCCGGTTCGGGCCGAACAGTTCGACCGTGTCGCCGATCGCCACGTCCAGACCCGTCACATCGACGGCGCAGACGTCCATCGACACGCGGCCCAGGATGGGACGCAGCTCGCCCGCGACCCAGACCCGGCCCGCGCCCCGGCCGGAATAGGATCTCAGAACCCCGTCGGCGTAGCCGGTGGCGCAGGTGGCGATGCGGCGCGGCGCATCCGCCTCGAAGCTGCGCGAATAGCCGACGGTCTCACCCGCCGGAACGTCGCGGACTTGCAGGATGTCGGCGGTCAGGGCCGCGACGGCGCCGATGCGCGGATCCGGCCGCCCTTCGGGACCGCCGCCGTACAGGCAGACGCCCGGCCGCACGGCGTCGAAGGCGTAGTCGGGACCCAGGAAACAGCCGCCGGAGTTGGCGAACGAACGCACGGCGCCCGGATACCGGTCGGCGACGGCGGCGAAGGCGTCGCGCTGGCGCCGGTTCATCGGCTCGGCCGGTTCATCGGCGCAGGCCAGGTGGCTGAGGATCAGATCCAGGCCCTGGAACGGCGCGGGCGCGTCCTCGGGCCGGAAGCCCAGGCGGTTCATGCCGGTGTCGATCTGAAGCCCGCAGGCGCCGCCGCCCGCCGCCCGCCAGGCCGCGAGCTGGCCGCCGTGGTTCAGGACGGGACGCAGGGTCGAGGCGATCAGCACGCCCTCGGTCCCGGCGAGGCAGCCGTCCAGCACATAGATCGTCGGCTCGGGTCCCAGGGCCGCGCGCAGGGCCGCGCCCTCGGCGGCACGGGCGACGAAGAAGGTGCGCGCGCCCTCGGCCCGCAAACGCTGGGCGCAGGCCGCCGCGCCCAGACCATAGCTGTCGGCCTTGACCACCGGATGCACCGGTGCGCCGGAGGCCGCCGCCAGCGCATGGAAATTGCCGGCCAGGGCGTTCAGATCGACGGTCAGACGGGCGGGAGAGGGCATGCTTCGCTTATGCCGCAACTGCGAAGGCGGTGGAAACCGTCAATCGTGGCTGTAGGCGTCGTAGCGACCGTCGCGCGCCAGGTTGCCGAAGCGGGTGGTGTCGGCGTCGAACGACAGCCTGACCGTACCGATGGGACCGTGACGCTGTTTGCCGATGATGACCTCGGCGACGTGTTGCAACTGGTCCATGTCCTGCTGCCACTTCAGGTGCTCTTCGGAGCCTTCACGCGGTTCGGCGCGGCCCAGGTAATAGCTCTCGCGATAGACGAACATCACGCAGTCGGCGTCCTGTTCGATCGAGCCGGATTCGCGCAGGTCGGACAGTTGAGGCCGCTTGTCCTCACGCGATTCGACCTGACGGCTGAGCTGAGACAGGGCGATGATCGGCACCGACAGCTCCTTGGCCAGGGCCTTCAGACCGCCGGTGATCTCGGACACCTCCTGCACCCGGTTCTTCTGGCTGTTGGAGTCGCCGGTCGTCACGAGCTGGAGGTAGTCGACGATGATCAGGTCCAGCCCATGCTCCATCCGCTTCAGGCGGCGGGCGCGGGCGGCCAGTTTGGAGATCGACAGGCCGCCGGTGGCGTCGATGTACAGAGGGCTTTCGCCGATCTCGACGGCGGCGTCGCGGATGCGGCCGAAGTCGGTGGCGTCGATCTCGCCCTTGCGCAGCTTGTCGGACGACACGCCTGAGGCGTCGGCCAGGATGCGCATCGCCAACTGCTCGGCGCTCATTTCCAGCGAATAGAAGGCGACCACCCCGCCGGAACGGGTCTTGCGCCCCTCGGGCGTCGGCTCCCAGGTGTAGTTGCGGGCGATGTTGAAGGCGATGTTGGTGGCCAGGGCGGTCTTGCCCATCGATGGGCGGCCCGCCAGGATCAGCAGGTCGGACGGGTGCAGGCCGCCCAGCTTCTGGTCCAGGTCGTCCAACGCCGTCGCCAGACCGGCCAGCTTGCCGTCGCGCTGATAGGCCTCGCCCGCCATTTCGACGGCCCCGGCCAGGGCGGCCGAGAAGCTGACGAAGCCCGAGGATGGGGCGCCGGTCTCGGCCAGGTTGTAGAGCGACTGTTCCGCCTGTTCGATCTTGTCCAGCGCCTGGGTCTCGGGATCGGGCGCGTCCTTGATGATGTCGCCGCCGATGCGGATCAGGTCGCGGCGCAGCGCCAGGTCATAAACCAGCCGCGCATAGTCCGGCGCATTGGCCGCGGGCGGGGCGCGATCGACCAGATCGGCCAGGTAGCTTATGCCGCCGAACTCCTGAAAGGCGGGGTCCTGTTTGAACCGCTCCATCAGGATGCGGGGTTCGGCCAGAAGGCCCTGACGGATGTGGTCTTCGATCGCGTCGTACAGGCGCTGATGGAAGGGTTCGTGGAAATGGGCGCCGCGCAGGCGATCCGACAGCCGCTCGAACACGGCGTTGTCGAACATCAGGGCGCCCAGCAACGCCTGCTCGGCCTCCAGGTTGTGGGGCATCGAGGCGATGGAGGTCGCGTCAGTGAAGGGCGAGACGGCGTTCATGGCTTAACCCTTTGCCTACGCCGTCCCGCAAGCGCCAGCCAAGACGCAGTGATCCGGGGGACAGTTTCCCGACAGGCTGTGGGCAAGGTCGGCGGCGCGGGATCAGCCGCGCCGCCGCCTTCACGTCATGCCGTCGTCACCAGGACAGCGTCAGACGCGCATAGCCGTACCGGCCGTTGAAGCCGAACGGGGAGTAGTAGGGGAAGCCGAGCACGCCGTTGCTGTTCAGCGGGGCCGGAACATGGTCGGGGTATTCGTCGAAGACGTTGTCCACGCCCAAGGACAGGGTCACGGCCTCGGTCGCCCGCCACCGGCCCTCCAGATCCGCCACGGTCTTGGCGCCGGTGGAATAGTCGTTCGCCGTCGCCGTCGCGGGCTGCAGCACGTCGCCATAGTGGGTGACGCGCACCGAGGCGCCGAAACGGTCACCGCGCCAATCCGTCGAGAACACCGCCTTCTCGCCGGGCGTGCCCTGTTGAAGCGTCTCGATCCGGTTGCGCGCGAACAGGGTCGGGGCCGGGTTCAGCCCGCCCGTATTGGTGGGGACGCGGGTGACCTCGGTGTCGCTGACGTTGGCCGCCAGGGTGAAGTCGAAATCACCCAGCCTGTCGGTGGACAGGCGGTAACGCGCGACCAGGTCCACACCCTGGGTCGTGACGTCCACGCCGTTGAGGAAGAAGCGCGCCGCCTGGACGCCGAACGGATCGAGCAGCGAGGCGACCTGTCCGCTGAAGCTGCGGTTGATCAGCTCGGACAGGGCGATCTGGTCTTCGATGTCGATGTGATAGGCGTCGATCGTCAGATCGAACGGCCCGGCCCGCAAGACCGCGCCCAGCGACAGATTGACCGAGGTCTCCGGCTTCAGCGGACGGGCGCCCAATGCGGCCGCGACCGGGCTGGTGGCCGGGAAGGTGCCGGTCTCGACCACCACGCCGCTCTGGATCACCGAAGAGGTCGAGGTGAAATAGCTCTGTTGCAGCGAGGGGGCGCGGAAGCCGGTCGAGACCGTGCCCCGGATCGCCAGCTCCGGCGTGACTTCATAGCGGGCCGACAGCTTGCCGGTCGTCGTGCGGCCGAAGTCGGAATAGTCCTCCAGCCGCAAGGCCCCGGCGATGCGCAAGCGGTCGCTGACGGGGATTTCCACGTCCGCATAGGCGCTGAGCGCGGTGCGGTCCTCATCGACTTCGTTGGAGGGTTGCAGGCCCACGAAGCCCTGGGCGCCCCCGGCCAGGGCGGTGTTGACGCCCAGCGGCCCACGGTTCCAGGATTCCGGCTGGCCGGCCTGGATCTCATAGGTCTCACGCCGCGCCTCGACGCCCCAACTGAACACCAGAGGCTCGTCGCGGCCGATGTCGAACTCACGCGTGAAATCCGCCCCCAGCACGACCTGGTCATAGATCAGGGCACCCGCGTCGAAGCTGGTCGGGGAGGCGGCGCCGTAGGTGGCGTTCAGCGAGCGTTCGGTGCGCAGGCCCAGGGCGTTGCGTCCATAGACGAGGCTGACGTCGGCGTTCCATCCGCCGACCTGACCGCGCAGGCCCGCCGCCGCCGACAGGTCGCGGCTGTTGACGGCAATCAGCGGCAGGAAGCCGTCGGGATAGAGGGCCGGGACGTTGTTGACGTTGTTGGACAGGCGGGGGAAGGCCGCGCTCTCGCTGTCGCGATCCTGATAACCCAGCCAGCCGTAGCTCTCCCAGCCGCCCGACAGGGGTTTGCCGGCGTTGACGAAGGCGCTCCACTGCTGGACCTCGGGGTCGCCCAGACGCGCGGTCACCCGGCCGGCGGCCGCGGGGCGGGGGTCATAGTCCGAACGGTTGGTGGGTTCGCGGGTCAGATATTCGCCCGAGACCGTCAGGAAACCGTCCGAGCCCAGGCCGAACCCCTGCCAGAGCGAGCCGGTGATCGTGCGTCCGTCGGTCTCGTCGCGTCGGCCGCGCGCGGTTTCGACCGTCGTGGCGTACTGGCCGTAGGTCACGCTGGCGCCGCCGCCCGACGCGGCCTCGCGCAGGCGCAGATTGACCACGCCCGCGATGGCGTCCGAGCCGTACTGGGCCGAGGCGCCGTCACGCAGCACCTCGACGCGATCGAGGGCGCCGACCGGGATGGTGTTCAGATCAACCGCCGACGAGCCGCGGCCGACCGAGCCGTTGACGTTGACCAGGGCCGAGGCGTGGCGTCGCGTGCCGTTCACCAGCACCAGCGTCTGGTCGGGCGACAGGCCGCGCAGGGTGGCGGGACGGATGGAATCGGTGCCGTCGGTGGCCGAGGGACGGGGGAAGTTGATCGACGGCACGGTCTGGGCCAGGGCCGTCGCGAACTCCGTGACGCCCCGATTGCGCAGGGTCTCGGCGGTGATCACATCGACGGGGGCCAGGGAGTCCAGACGCGACCGGTTGGGCGCCCGCGTGCCGGTGACGATGACGTCGTCGACGGCGGCGTCCTTGTCGGGTTGAGCTGGCGCGGTCTGGGCCAGGGCCGGGGCGGCCAGGAGCAGGGCGGAGGCGGAGACGCCGCCGAACAGGGCGGCGCGGGCGGCGGTGAAGAAGCGGGTCATTGTTTTTCTTGCTTTCGTCAGGGCGCAGGACCTCAGGCGGCGTCGCGCGCGGCGATCACCGGGTCCGGCGGTCTTGGATTGTCAGGTCAGCTCAGGTCGGCGAGACGCCGGGCATCGGCGGCGTTCAGGCCGCGCGGCGACATCGCATGGGCGCGTGACGACGCGAACGCGCGGCGCACGGGCGCGGGGCCAGGAGGGATTCGATCATCAGTACGTCACGCATGGTCATCTCCCGCTCGCTCGGGAACCACATCGGTGACAATGGGAGGAAGGCGTCGTGACGCCTGTGCCTCTCATCTGCCGCGGACCCGGGGGTCCCCGAAGGAGTTGGCACCTTACGGATGGTCCGCAGGTTGCCCTGGCGTCTAAGGGCCTTTTCCCTCAGCCAGTCTCGATGAGCGGTTGCGATACTGCAGCGCAACACGTGAGGAGGTCAAGCCTGTTCGGCAAAGAAATTCGCGTATTCGGACCCTGCTGTCCGAAATTTCCAGGCAATGCGGTGATGCGAGGTGGTTCCATGCCGTCACGGCGGTCACGTCGCCCCATGTCGGAGCCGAAGCCTCCGCCAGCGGATCAGGTCCGGCTCAGCCCCGGCAGGGGTAGCGGTCGGCCATCCAGGCGCGGAAGCCGTCGGTCACGCTCATCCGGGCGCGACGCGGCTGGGGGATGGCGTTGAAGAAGGCCAGCAGTTGGCGCGGATTCACCTGGATCTTGTCGGCCGGGCAGGCGACGGGGGTGCGGCCCGCGGCGCGTGCGGCGCGGATCTCGCCGCCGATGACCCGGAAGGCCTCATTGGCTTCACCGGCCAGGCGGCGGGCGCTGGGCCGCAGCATGGCGGTGGGGTTCAGGGGGATGCGGTTCGCCTCGGTCACGAAGGCGTCCAGCGTGCGCGCCGGCTGGGCCAGGGCGGCGACAGGCGCGCCGAGGGCCGCAAGACCGACAGCCAGAATGAGCGCGATGCGGCGGATCATGTGGGTTCCCTCCCGTAACCGTGCCGAAGCTTCAGCGTAACCATGGCGGAATGTGGGCTGGTACGACAAAGGGCGCGTCCGTCGCCGGACGCGCCCTCGATCGGATCGCGAGGACCGAAGAGGCTTAGGCTTCTTCGCCCAGGCCGTCCTGCTGACCGGCGCCGCCGGCCAGCATGTCGGCGGCGGCTTCTTCAGCGGCCGCGCGCTCTTGCGAGAATTGCGCGGCGATGACGTCCTCGCCCTTCGCCTGACGTTCGGCTTCCTCGGCCGAGCGGGCGATGTTGATCTTGACCTTGGCGGTGACCTCGGCGTGCAGGCGAACCGGCACTTCGTGGACGCCCAGGGTCTTGATCGCGGTGTTCAGAACGACCTGCGAGCGTTCGACCTTGCCGCCTTCGGCCTGGATGGCCTCGGCGACGTCGCGGCCGGCGACCGAGCCGTACAGTTGGCCCGTCTCGCCCGCCTGGCGGATCATGACGTAGGTCTGGCCGTCGATCTTGTCGGCGACCTTCTGAGCCTCGGCCTTGTTCTTCTCGTTGCGGGCCTCGATGGCGGCGCGTTCGACTTCAAAGGCCTTCAGGTTGGCGCTGGTGGCGCGACGAGCCTTGTCGCGCGGCAGCAGGAAGTTACGGGCGAAGCCATCCTTGACGGAGACGACGTCGCCGATGGCGCCGAGGTTCTCGACGCGTTCAAGCAGAACGACCTTCATCTTACTTCACCACGTACGGCAGGAGGGCCAGATAGCGGGCGCGCTTGATGGCCTTGGCCAGTTCGCGCTGCTTCTTCTGGGAGACGGCGGTGATGCGCGAGGGCACGATCTTGCCGCGTTCGGAGACGTAGCGCTGCAGCAGCTTCACGTCCTTGTAGTCGATCTTCGGCGCGTTGGCGCCCGAGAACGGGCACACTTTGCGGCGACGATAGAAGGGGCGACGGGCCGGGCCGGAGCCGACCGGAGCGCCCGGGATCGGGGCGGTGGCGTCAGTCATGTTGAGGCTCCTTAGGCTTCGGCTTCGACGGCGTCTTCACGCGGGCCGCGTTCACGCTCGCGCTCGCGTTCCCGCTCGCGGCGGGCCAGCAGCGGCGACAGTTCGAGGTCAAGCTCCTCGACGCGGACGGTCAGCCAGCGCAGGACGTCCTCGTTGATCGACAGTTGGCGCTCGACCTCGGCCATGGCGGCCGGGGGGGCGTCGACGGCGAGCAGCGAATAGTGCGCCTTGCGGTTCTTCTTGACCCGATAGGTCAGGTTGCGCAGGCCCCAGTATTCGATCTTGGCGACCGAGCCGCCGCCGGCTTCGATCAGGGACTTGATGGTGTCGTTGAGGGCTTCGGCCTGTTGCGCGCTGATATCCTGGCGCGACATGACCGTGTGCTCGTACAGAGCCATGGGCAGTCTCCCTTTGCGAACGTCGGCGCGAGCCGGCCGGGTGAGCCGGAACCACGATGGATCTCAGTGCGGCGAACGGGATGATCCCGCCCCTTTGACGTTCCGCGAAAGAGACCGACGTCCTGGAAAGCGGGCGCGTATAGGGGAAAAGCCGCGCGGGGGCAAGGCGGCGGGACCGACCGGCGCGGATCGGACTCCGAAAAACACAGTGCAAAAGGCGCCAACCGCGCCAGCCGCCCGGATCGACGGCGCAGGGGACGAACGGCGGGCGGCGGATTGGACTCCGAAAAACACAGTGCAAAAGGTGCAATTGGCGCCATTCGCCCGGCCGGGCGAGGGTGGCGAAGCGGCGATGAGAAGGACCGGCGGGCATTATAGGCGAGCCGGGAGAGGCGACGGGTCGAAAGATTTGGCGCGCGGACAACGGAGCGTTGCAAAGGCCGCCGGGACGCGAGAGGAAGGGCGGCAGGGGGAGTGAATTTTGCGTCTGAGCTGGAACACCATTCGCGCCAACGCAGCCGACTTCGCCCGCGAATGGGCGGACGCACGCTACGAACGTGGCGACACCCAGACCTTCTACAATGAGTTTTTCGAGGTCTTCGGCCTGAAGCGGCGCAAGGTCGCCACCTTCGAAGAACCAGTAAAGAAGCTAGGCGACAAGCAGGGCTTCATTGACCTTTTCTGGAAGGGCAAACTGCTCGTCGAGCAAAAATCGGCGGGGCGTGACCTGGGTCGCGCCCGTACCCAGGCGTTGGACTACTTCCCGGGTCTGAAGGACCACGAGCTTCCGCGCTATATCCTGGTCTGCGACTTCCAGACCTTCCACCTGACCGATCTGGATACGCGCGAGGAGGTGCGGTTCGCCCTGGCCGACCTGCCGGCGCACATCGAGGCGTTCGGCTTCATCGTCGGCATCGAAAAGCGCATCTTCAGGGATCAGGACCCAGTCAACGTCCTGGCCGCCGAGATCATGGGCAAGTTGCACGACGCCCTGAAGGCGTCGGGGTATGAGGGGGCGCCGCTGGAGCGGCTGTTGGTGCGGCTGTTGTTCTGCCTATTCGCGGATGACACGGGGATCTACGACGAGCTGGGGCTGCTGCAGACCTTCATCGAGGATCGGACGGCGTCCGATGGGTCGGACCTGGGACCGCGGTTGTCGGAGCTGTTCCAGGTTCTGAACACGCCGGTCGAGAAACGCCAGAAGAGCCTCGACGAAGACTTGGCGAAATTCCCCTACATCAACGGCGACCTGTTCGCCGCCCCCCTGCCTATTCCGGCCTTCGACAAGGGGATGCGCGACCGCCTGTTGGAGGCCTGCGCCTTCAGTTGGGAGAAGATCAGCCCGGCCATCTTCGGCGCCCTGTTCCAGTCGGTGATGAACGCCAAGGAGCGCCGCCAGAAGGGCGCCCACTATACGACCGAAAAGAACATCCTGAAGGTCATCGAGCCACTGTTCCTCGATGATCTGCGGGTCGAACTGACGCGTATTCTGGCCCTGAAGAGGGGCCGTGAGGCAGTGTTGCGAGGGTTTCAAGACAAACTGGCCGGGTTGAACCTGTTCGACCCGGCGTGCGGGTGCGGCAATTTCCTGATCATCGCCTATCGCGAACTGCGCCTGCTGGAGATCGAGGTGCTGAAGGCGCTGTACCCGACCGGTCAGCGTGATCTTGAGGCCGCCGCCCTGTCCAAGATCGATGTCGATCAGTTCTACGGCATCGAGATCGACGAGTTCCCCGCCCGCATCGCCGAGACGGCGATGTGGATGATGGACCACATCATGAACAACCGCCTGAGCCAGGAATTCGGCAAGGTGTTCGCGCGTATCCCACTGAAGGCCGCGCCACACATCGTGCACGGCGATGCGCTGGAGATCGACTGGACCGAGGTGCTGGCGCCGGAGCGGTGCAGCTATGTGCTGGGGAACCCGCCGTTCATTGGCGCGAAGGTCCAATCAGACGCCCAACGCGCTCAAGTTCGGCGGATCGCCGCCCTGGGTAAATCGGGCGGCACCTTGGACTACGTTGCGGCGTGGTTTCTGAAGGCGGGCGAGTATGCCCAGCGATCCAGAGCGCACATCGGTTTCGTTTCCACAAACTCGATCACTCAGGGCGAGCAGGTCGCTCAATTGTGGCCGTTGCTGTTCCGGCGTTACGGGCTGGAAATCGCATTCGCGCACCGGACGTTCAACTGGGGATCGGACGCGCGGGGCAAGGCCCACGTTCATGTGGTGGTGATCGGACTGACGCGACGGGATGACGAGCCGGCGGAAAAGCGGCTGTTCAGCTATTCGGCGATCAACGGCGAGCCGGATGAGAGTCGGCACACGGCGCTGTCGCCGTATCTGTTCGATGCGTCGAAACTGGCGGATAGGCACCTTGTGGTGCGGGAGGTGAGTGGGCCGCTTGCGGACCATCCGCGCATGATCACTGGCACAAAGCCAATCGACGGCGGGAATTATATCTTCACTGAAGAGCAGAAGCTGGAGTTTCTTGGGTCGGAACCAGGGGCGGCTGCCTACCTTCGTCCATTCGTTGGGGGCTATGAGTTTATCAATGGTGATCCCAGGTGGCTTCTGGTGCTTGGAGATGCGTCCCCCGCAGCGTTGAAAGCAATGCCTGCCGTCACCGAAAGAATTCGGGCCGTAAGAGAATTGCGCGAGGCAAGCTCTAGCGCACCTACGCGCGCGATAGCGCGCTCACCTACAACATTTCACACCACTTTCCTGCCTGAGCGTCCATTTTTGGCGATGGCTCAGGTCAGCTCAGATCGGAGAGAGTATTTGCCGATCGGCTGGATCATGCCGCCGACAGTCCCTAGCGACAAGATCAGGCTGATTGCCGATGCCGAGAAATGGCATTTCGCAGTACTCACCTCCAAAGTTCACATGGCGTGGGCTAAAGCGGTCAGCGGGCGCTTGAAGAGTGACATTCAATACTCGGCCAACCTCACATACAACGCCTTCCCTTGGCCAACCCTCACCGACTCTAATAAGGCCAAGCTCGACTCCCTCGCCCAGGCCGTGCTCGACGCCCGCGCCGCCCATCCAGACGCGACCTTGGCCGACCTCTACGATCCCGATGTCATGCCCGCCGACCTGCGCAAGGCCCACCGGGCGCTCGATCTCGCGGTGGACCGGCTCTATCGCAAGGCGCCGTTCGAGAGCGACCGGGAGCGGGTCGAGCATTTGTTCATGCTGTACGAGAAGATGACCGCCGGGCTGCTGGCCAAGGCGGACAAGCCTAAGCGCCGTCGCAAGATCCTGAACTGACACGGCTGCCCCCATGACCGAACCCGCACCTGCTCCCCGCATCCGCTTCTCCCTGATCGGTCCTGGCATCGTGGTGGCGGCGACGGGCGTTGGGGCGGGGGATTTGGTGGCGACGCTCGTGGCCGGGTCGAAATATGGCTACGCCCTGCTGTGGGCGGCCGTGGTCGGGGCGGTGGTCAAGGTGGCGCTGGCCGAGGGGGTGGGGCGGTGGACCCTGGCCTCGGGCCGGACCCTGTTCGACGGCTGGTCCAGCCTGCCGGGCGGCGGGGCGAAGCTGAACTGGGCCACGGCCTATTTCGCCGTCTATGTGGCGGTCTGGGGCTTTGTTTATGGGGCGACGGCGATGACGGCGTCGGCCCTGCCGATGGCGGCGTTGTGGCCCGCGTTGGATCTGAAGACCTGGGGCGTGATCAACGGACTGGCGGGCCTGGGTCTGGTCTGGTTCGGGGGGTATGGCCTGTTCGAGAAGGTGATGGCGGCCCTGGTCGGGGTGATGTTCGTCACCGTGGTCGGGCTGGCGGTGATCGTGGCGCCGGACATTCCGCGGCTGCTGACCGGGCTGTGGCCGACGCTGCCGCCGGGGTCGGCCTTCTACACCCTGGGGCTGATCGGCGGGGTGGGGGGCACCATCACCATGGCGGCCTATGGCTATTGGCTGAACGCCAAGGGCTGGAAGGGACCGGAATGGATGGCGACCATGCGGCTGGACAACCGCGTGGCCTATGTCGTCACCGGGGTGTTCGTGATCGCCATGCTGGTGGTCGGGGCCGAGCTGCTGCACGCCGGGGGCGTGGCGCTGGCGGGCGGCGACCGAGGGCTGCTGGACCTGGACCGCGTGCTGCGCGAGCGGTTCGGGCCGGGGGTGTCGGCGATGTTCCTGGTCGGCTTCTGGGCCACCAGCTTCACCAGTCTGATCGGGGTGTGGCAGGGGGTCAGCCTGCTGTTCGCCGACTTCTGGGCGCACATGACCGGGCGGGCGGGCGACGCGGCGGTGCGAGGCCAACACAGCCGGGCGGCGCGCGGATACATGCTGTGGCTGACGTTTCCGCCCATCGCCCTGTTGTTCCTGGACCGGCCGTTCGCCCTGATCGTGGCCTATGGCGTGTTGGGCAGCCTGTTCATGCCGTTCCTGGCGGGGACGCTGATCTGGCTGTTGAACTCGGGCCGCGTGCCGACGGCATGGAGGAACGGCTGGACGTCCAACATCCTGCTGGCGGCGGCGGCGCTGTTGTTCGCGGTGCTGGCGGGCAAGGAGATCGTGGGGTTGTTCTGAGGGTCTGATCGGCCTACCCCTCGCGCCGGAATCAACGGTTCGGAGCGTCCTGAATGAGCCTCGCCTTTCTGTTCCCCGGCCAGGGCAGCCAGTCGGTCGGCATGGGCGCCGGTCTGGCCGACGCCTTCGCCGCCGCGCGCGAAGTGTTCGCCGAGGTCGACGACGCCCTGAACCAGAAGCTGTTCCAGTTGATGCGCGAGGGACCCGAGGATCAACTGACCCTGACCGAGAACGCCCAGCCGGCCCTGATGGCCGTGTCGGCGGCGGCGATGCGGGTGCTGAAGGTCGAGTTCGGGGTGGAGGTGACGCGCGCGGGCTTCGTGGCCGGGCATTCGCTGGGCGAATATTCGGCCCTGTGCGGGGCGGGCGCGATCAGCCTGGCGGACACGGCGCGGCTGTTGAAGCTGCGCGGCCAGGCGATGCAGCGGGCCGTGCCGGTGGGGCGGGGGGCCATGGCCTCGCTGATCGGGCCGAAGACCGACCTGGCGCTGGCGGAAGCCGCTGCGAAGGCGGGGTCCGAGGTCGGGATCTGCGTGGTGGCGAACGACAACAACGCGGGCAATATCGTCATCTCGGGCGACAAGGCGGCCGTGGACCGGGCCATAGAGGCGGCCAAGGAACTGGGCGCGCGGGCCATACCGCTGAACGTCTCGGCGCCCTTCCACTGTCCGTTGATGCAGTCGGCGGCCGACGAGATGGCTGACGCCCTGGGCGACGCGCGCATCGTCGCGCCCGCCGTGCCGGTGGTGGCGAACGTCACGGCGCGGCCTGAGAGCGATCCCGAGGTCATCCGCCGCCTGCTCGTCGAACAGGTGACCGGCCGCGTGCGCTGGCGCGAGAGCATGGAATGGATGGCGGGCGAAGGGGGCGTGACCCGCTTCGCCGAGATCGGCTCTGGCAAGGTGCTGACCGGCATGGCCAAGCGCATCGCGCCGGAGGCCGAGAGCGTGGCGCTGAACACGCCCGAGGATCTGGAAGCGTTCGCGAAGAGTTTTTGACTTCCCTTCTCCCCTTGCGGGAGAAGGTGGCAGGCGAAGCCTGACGGATGAGGGGGCGCTGGGTGCGTAACCCCTCTAGAGTTCAACCGGAGAGGTCGGTGTGACCCCTCATCCGGCCCTGCGGGCCACCTTCTCCCGCAAGGGGAGAAGGAAGGAGATTTAGATGTTCGACCTTACAGGCAAGACCGCGCTGGTGACCGGCGCGACGGGCGGGATCGGCGGGGCGGTGGCGCGGGCGCTGCACGCGCAGGGCGCGACGGTGGTGCTGTCGGGCACGCGGGAGGCCGTGCTGGCCGAGATGAAGGCCGGATTGGGCGAGCGCGCGCACTTCGCCACCGCCAATCTGTCGGACCCTGCGTCGGTCGATAATCTGGTGAACGCGGCCGAAGAGGCGGCCGGGGCGCCGCTGGACATCCTGGTCGCCAACGCCGGCATCACCAAGGACGGCCTGTTGATGCGCATGAAGGACGAGGATTTCGATCAGGTCATCCGCATCAATCTGGAAAGCTATTTCCGCCTGTCGCGCGCCGCCGTGAAGGGGATGATGAAGCGTCGGGCCGGACGGATCATCGGCGTGACCTCGGTGGTCGGGGTGACCGGCAATCCGGGCCAGACCAACTATTCGGCGTCCAAGGCCGGGATGATCGGCTTCTCCAAATCGCTGGCCCAGGAGGTCGGCAGCCGGGGGATCACGGTCAACTGCATCGCGCCGGGCTTCATCGCCAGCCCCATGACCGACGTGCTGAACGACCAACAGCGCGAGGGCATTCTGGGGCGCATCCCGGCCGGGCGGCTGGGCACGGGCGACGAGATCGCGGCGGCGGCGGTCTATCTGTCGTCTGATGAGGCGGCCTATGTGACCGGCCAGACCCTGCACGTGAACGGCGGCATGGCGATGATCTGATTTCCTCCCCGCTGAGCGGGGAGGGAGACCGCGAAGCGGTGGAGGGGTTTTGACCGCGCACGCGGCGTCCAGCCCCTCCGTCTCGTCGGCGCCGCCGACGATCCACCGCCCCATGAAATGGGGAGGAGACCCTTCCCCAGGGGAACGGCTGTGCTAAAGGCGGTCGCAACCGCCCGCGCCGAGGCCCGTTATGGTCTTGCACAAGCGGCGCCGTCGTCATACGGCATTGACTGAGACAACCGCCGCGCCCGCGGCATAGAAGGCAGAGACTTCCCATGTCCGACACCCTGGAACGCGTCCGCAAGATCGTCATCGACCACCTGGACGCCGATCCTGACAAGGTCACCGAAAAGGCCAGCTTCATCGACGACCTGGGCGCCGATTCGCTCGACAACGTCGAACTGGTCATGGCCTTCGAGGAGGAATTCGACATCGAGATCCCCGATGACGCCGCCGAGCACATCCAGACCGTCGGCGACGCCGTGAAGTTCATCGACGAGAAGTCGGCCGGCTGATTCCAGCCCGCCTGACTTTTCTGACGGCATCGATGGCCGCCGTGGCGCGCCCCTAGCGGGCGGGTCCGGCGGCCATTAGTCTTTCTACATACGGATTCTGCGAAGGAGCGCCTGTATGCGCCGCGTCGTCGTCACCGGCATCGGCCTTTTGACCCCCCTGGGCTGGGGCGTCGAGACATCGTGGAAGGGCATCGTCGAGGGCCGCTCCGGCATCGGCCCGATCACCAATTTCGACACCGAAGGTTATGGCTGCACCATCGCGGGCGAGATTCCGTCGGTGGACGGGCGCGGCGGCGGCGGGCCAGGCGACTTCGATCCCGAACAGGTGATGTCGGCCAAGGACCGCAAGCGGGTCGACGACTTCATCATCTACGGCATCGCCGCGGCCGACGAGGCGCTGGCGGATTCGGGCTGGAAGCCGGAAACGGACGAGGAGCGCGAACGCACCGGCGTGATGATCGGTTCGGGCATCGGCGGCCTGGGACCCATCGCCGACACCGCCATCGTGCTGAAGGAGCAGGGACCGCGCCGGGTCAGCCCCTTCTTCATCCCCATGTCGCTGATCAATCTGGTGTCGGGCCAGGTGTCGATCCGGCACGGACTGAAGGGACCCAACCATTCGGTGGTCACGGCCTGCGCCACCGGCGCCCACGCCATCGGCGACGCGGCGCGGATGATCGCCCTGGACGACGCCGACGTGATGGTGGCGGGCGGGGCCGAGGGTTCGATCGTGCCGATCGGCATCGCCGGCTTCCTGGCCTGCAAGGCCCTGTGCACCGCCTATAACGACACGCCGGAGAAGGCTTCGCGGCCCTATGACCGAGGCCATGCGGGCTTCGTCATGGGCGAGGGCGCGGGCATTCTGGTGCTGGAGGAATACGAGCACGCCAAGAAACGCGGCGCGAAGATCTACGCCGAGGTGGTGGGCTATGGCCTGACCGGCGACGCCTATCACATCACCGCCCCGTCCGAGGACGGCGAGGGCGGCCGCCGGGCCATGCAGATGGCGCTGAAGCGCGCCGGGATGCAGCCGTCGGACCTGGACTATGTCAACGCCCACGGCACCTCGACCATGGCCGACTGGATCGAGCTGAAGGCTATCGAGGGACTGGTCGGCGATCACGCCAAGAACCTGGCGGTCAGCTCGACCAAGTCGATGACCGGCCACCTGCTGGGCGCGGCCGGGGCCATCGAGGCGGCCTTCTGCGTGCTGGCCATCCGCGACCAGATCGCGCCGCCGACCATCAATCTGGACGATCCCGAGCATGAGACGGCGATCGACCTGGTTCCGCACAAGGGCAAGCCGATGAAGATCGATGTGGCGATGTCCAACAGCTTCGGTTTTGGCGGCACCAACGCCTCGGTGATCTTCAAGAAGGTGGAGGCATGAGCGGCGCCGAGCGACGCCCGCGTTCGGGCCTGGCGGTGGCGTTGCTGACGGCGTCGGCGACGGCCAGCCTGTTCCTGATCGCCGCCCTGGCCATCGGCTGGAGCGTCTATTTCGGGCCTGGACCGGTGGCGCGCCAGGGCGAGTCGACCGTCGTCAGCCTGCCCAGCGGGGCCGGGGTCTCGGCCATCGCCGCCAATCTGAAGGCGGCGGGTGTGATCAAGTCGACCGACATGTTCAAGGCGGCGGCGACCTTCACCGGGGCCGACCGCAAGCTGCGCGCGGGCGAATACGAGGTGCCGTCAAAGGCGTCGTTGAAGACGGTGCTGGGGCTGCTGACCGACGGACGGGTGGTGCGTCACTTCGTGACCCTGCCGGAAGGCTGGTCATCGGCTCAGGCGGTGGACATCCTGATGAAGGAAGACCTGCTGACCGGCGAGGCGCCGCCCGTGCCGCCGGAAGGATCGCTGTGGCCCTCGACCTATGAGATCTCGCGCGGCGAGACGCGCGCCTCGGTGATCCGGCGAATGCAGACCCTGGCCGAGGAGCGGCTGGCGCAACTGTGGGCGGCGCGCGGGCCGAACACCGTCGTGCGCACGCCGCAAGAGGCGCTGGTCCTGGCCTCCATCGTCGAAAAGGAGACCGGAATCGCCCGCGAACGGCCGCGCGTGGCGGCGGTGTTCTCGAACCGGCTGCGCACCGGCATGCGGCTGGAGAGCGATCCGACCATCGTTTACGGCATCACCCAGGGACGGCCCCTGGGGCGCGGCATCCGTCAGTCCGAGCTGCGGCGCGAGACGGCGTGGAACACCTATCTGATCGACGGCCTGCCGCCGACGCCGATCGCCAATCCGGGCGAGGAGGCGATCAAGGCGGTGCTGAACCCGCCCCAGACCCGCGACCTGTTCTTCGTCGCCGACGGCACCGGCGGGCACGTCTTCGCCCCGACCTATGAGGAGCATCTGCAAAACGTGGCGCGCTGGCGGGCCATCGAGCGTCAGAAGGCCGGCCTGCCGCCCGCGCCCGCCGCCGAACCGAGCGCGCCCGCCGAGGGCGATGCGGGCCAGGCCGTGATCACCATGCAGGCGCCGGGGGCGGTGACGCCGTCGCGGCCGCTGCGGCCCGCAACACCGGCGACCGCGGCGGCCAATGACGACATCGCGGCGGCGGCCCGGTCGGGAGCGCGCGGCGGGTGAGCGGCATCTTCGGCATGACCGGCTTCGGCCGGGCGGAGGGCGCTTCGGGAGACTGGAGCTGGTCGGTCGAGGCGCGCTCGGTCAACGGGCGCAATCTGGATGTGAAGTTTCGCGGCCCGCCGGGCTTCGACCGTCTGGAGCCGCTGGCCAAGGCGGCGGCCCAGGGCCGGTTCGCGCGCGGCCAGGTGACGGTCGGGGTCCAGGCCAAGCGGGCCGAGGCGGGCGCGGGCGCGCTGAAGGTCAACGGCGAGGTGCTGAACCGCTATCTGCGGCTGGCCAATGAACTGGTCGAGGGCGGGGCCGCCCCGGCCACGGCCGACGGCCTGTTGAGCCTGCGCGGCGTGCTGGAGATCCCCGACGAGGTCGAGGACGAAGCGGCGCGCACGGCGCTGGAGACCGCCATCGCCGCCGATGTCGAAAAAGCGCTGGAGGCGCTGAAGGCGTCGCGGGCGCGCGAGGGCCAGCAGTTGACCCCGGTGATCGACGGCTTCGTGACCCGGATCGAGACCTTGGTCGCCGACGCCGAACGCGAGGCGGGCGCGCAGGTCGAGGCGATCCGCGAGCGGTTCAGCCGCCGCCTGGCCGAACTGGCGCCCGACGCGCCTGGGCTGGAGGAGCGGATCTATCTGGAGGCGGCGGCCCTGGCGGCCAAGGCCGACGTGCGCGAGGAGCTGGATCGGCTGACCGCCCATGTCGCCAGCGCCCGCACCCTGTTGCAGCAACCCCCCGCCGGACGAAAACTCGACTTCCTGATGCAGGAATTCATGCGCGAGGCGAACACCCTCTGCTCCAAATCGGCTACGACGCCGCTGACCGCGACGGGCCTGGACCTGAAGGCGGTCATCGAGCAGTTGCGTGAACAGGTGCAGAATGTCGAATGAACGTACGCCCCGCCGGGGCGTCCTGCTGATCGTCGCCAGCCCGTCGGGCGCGGGCAAGACCAGCCTGTGCCGTCGCCTGATGGCCGACCACAAGGGGCTGGAGCTGTCGATCTCGATGACCACGCGCGGCATTCGGCCGGGCGAGGTGGCCGACCGCGACTATCACTTCGTCGAGCGCGCCGAGTTCGAGCGGCTGATCGCCGAGGACGCCTTTCTGGAATGGGCCGACGTGCACGGCAATCTGTACGGCAGCCCGCGCGCGCCGATCGACCGGGCGTTGGCCGAGGGCCGCGACGTGCTGTTCGACATCGACTGGCAGGGCGCGCGCGACATCGCGGAAAAATGCCCGGACGACGCGGTGCGGGTCTTCATCCTGCCGCCCAGCCTGGAGGAGCTGCGCCGCCGCCTGGTGACGCGGTCGCAGGACGCCGATGACGTGATCGAGCGCCGCATCGCCAACGCCAAGGGCGAGATCGAGCACTGCGACGACTTCGACTACGTCCTGGTCAATGACGATTTCGACCGGTCGTACGCCGAACTGGCCCACATCTATCACGCCGAACGCAGCCGCCGCCGGCGCAACCTGTGGGTCGAAGCCTATAAGGCCGCGCTGCTGAGAGAAGCGGTCTAGGCTGCGGCGACGGTCGGCCTTTAGGGCAATGCGGCGGCCAGGCGGAGGAAGCCGGCCAGGTCGATGACCTCGGCCCGGGCGTCGGGTTCGATGCCGGCGGCCTGGCACAGGGCGGCGCCGCCGAGCGGTTTCAGACTGGAGCGCAGCATCTTGCGGCGCTGGCCGAAAGCGGCGGCGGTGACGCGCTCAAGCCGTTTCAGCAGGTCGGGCGCCGGGCGGTCGGCGCGGGGGACCAGATGCACGACGGCTGAGGCGACCTTGGGCGGCGGGGTGAAGGCGGCCGCGGGCAGGTGCATGACCAGTTTCGCCTCGCACACCGCCTGGGAGATGACGGCCAGGCGGCCGTAGGCGTCGTCGCCCGGCGCGGCGACGATGCGCTCGGCCACTTCCTTTTGGAACATCAGGGTCAGGGCGTGGGGCGTCCACGGGCCGGTCAGCCATTTGATCAGCAGGGCGGTGCCGACGTTATAGGGCAGGTTGGAGACCAGATGGGCGGGACCGTCGACCAGATCGGCTTCCTGCACCTTCAGGGCGTCGGCCTGGACGATCGTCAGGCGGCCCGAGCCGTCGTCGAGTTCGGAGAGCAGGGGGACGAATCGCGGGTCCTTCTCGACCAGCACCACGCGGCCGGCGTCGGATTCCAGCAGGGCGCGGGTCAGGCCGCCGGGACCGGGACCGACCTCGATCACGGCGCGGCCCTCGAACGGCCCGGCCAGGCGGGCGATCTTTCGCGTGACGTTGAGGTCGAGCAGGAAATGCTGGCCGAACGACTTCTTGGCCGAGAGGCCGTGGGCGTCGAGGGTCTCGCGCAGGGTGGGGAGATCGGAAATCGCAGAACTCCATCCGCTCATCCCCGCGAAAGCGGGGACCCAGTTCTTTGGCTGCATACGCGACGATTGACGGTTTGTCCGCAGTATCGGGCAGACGTCTTGCAGCTCTCACTGGGTCCCCGCTTTCGCGGGGATGAGCGGCGTAATTTAGTGGGCGCGGCTCGCGGCCATCTCGGCGGCCAGGCGCAGGGCGGCGATCAGGCTGTCGGGGCGGGCCTGGCCCTGACCGGCGATGTCGAAGCCGGTGCCGTGATCGGGCGAGGTGCGGATGATCGGCAGGCCCAGGGTGGCGTTGACCCCGCCCCAGAAGTCCAGCGTCTTGACCGGGATCAGGGCCTGGTCGTGATACAGGCAGACGACGGCGTCATAGCCGCGCCGCGCCTCGTCGTGGAACAGGGTGTCGGCGGGGCGGGGATCGGTGATGTCGACGCCCATGTCGCGCAGGCGCCGGGCTGCCGGACGCAGCATCTCGATCTCCTGCATTCCCAGGGCGCCGTCTTCGCCCGCGTGCGGGTTCAGAGCGGCCAGGGCCAGGCGAGGGCGGGCGATGGCGAAGTCGCGGCGCAGGGCGTCGTCGACCACCTGGGCCGTGCGGATGACGCGGTCGGCGCTCAGGGTCTGGGCCACCTGATCCAGGGCGACATGGATGGTGACCAGACAGGCGCGCAGATCGCGCGCGGTCAGCATCATCACCGGCCCGCGCACCCCGGCGAAGGGCGCGTCGGCGGTCAGTTCGGCGATGAATTCGGTATGGCCGGGAAAACGAAAACCCGAGGCGTACATCGGCGCCTTGGCGATGGGGCAGGTGACGACGCCCGAGGCCTGGCCCGACAGGGCCAGGGAGACGGCTTCCTCGATCCAGTCGGCGACGGGGGCGGCGTTGGCCGGGTTCGGCGCGCCGGGCGTGACGGGCGCGCGGACGGGGCGGTGGATCACCGGCAGGGCGTGACCGAAGACGGCCGGGGCGTCCGAGACCGCCATGATCTCGCGCACGGGCGCGCCTTGCGTCCGCAGCACCTCGGCGTCGCCGACGACGGCGAAGACCGGGCCGGAGACCGACAGGGCGCGCCAGGCGGCGACGGCGATCTCGGGTCCGACGCCCGCCGGATCGCCGAGGGTGAGAACGAGCGGAGCGCCCGCCGCCGTCACTTCAGCTCGATCAGGGCGTCGGCGCGCAGATCGCGCATATAACGACGCGCCAGCATGGACAGGTTGGCGTTGCGCAGACGGCCCTCGACTTCTTGGCGCGACGGCACCTCGGGTCCGCCCGCGCGACGGCCGCACAGACCGATCAGGTGCAGGCCCAGCGGCGTGCGTACGGGGGTCGAGATGGAGCCGACCTCGGCCGAACGGGCGATCTGCTGGAACTGCGGAGCCAGGTTCTGAACATCGGCCTCGCCCAGGTCAGAGCCGAGCAGGCCCGCCTCGGACGTGGCGCGCGCCAGCATGGTGTCGCAGGTCAGTTGCGGGGCCAGGGCCGTCAGGCGCTGGGTCGCGGCGGCGACATCGGCCTCGGACGCCGTTTCTGGCAGTTCGATCATCACCTGCTTCAGCGAGACCAGGCTGGTCGCCGCGCCCGAACGCTTGTCGCGCATATAGATGATGTAGACGCCGCCATCGACCTGGATGGGGTTCGAGAGCTGGCCGACCTGAAGGGTGTCGAGCGTCGCCTGAAGCTGCGGATTGACGCTGCCCTGGACGACCCAGCCGGCGTCGCCGCCGTTGACGGCCGAAGGTGCGGCCGAGAATTGGCGGGCCACGGCCTGGAAGGGCGCGCCCTGAACCATCTGGCCGACCAGTTGCTGGGCGCCGTTCAGGGCCGCCTGCTGACCGCCGACGCGGGCGGCTTCGATATAGATTTCGCCGATCAGATACTGGGGCTTGGTGGCCGAGGTCTCGGCCTGGCGCACGGCCTGATCGACCTGGGCCTGGCTGACGCGCGAACGGGCGTTGAAACGGCCGCCGACCAGTTCACGCCAGCCGATCTCGGTGCGGATCTGCTCGCGCAGGGTCGAGGTGCGAATCCCCGCCTGACGCAGGAAGGTGATGTAGTTTTCCGGCGTGGTTCCGACCTGTTGGGCCGTTTCGGCGATCTCGCGGTCGACCTCTTCGTCGGTGATCTTCAGCGTGTCGTATTTGGCGATCTCCTGGGCCTGGAGATGCTCTTCGATCAGGGCGTTCAGGGCCTGCTGCTGAATGGCGGGCAGATTCTCGGGCGTCGGCTGGACCTGGGTCATGGCGATCAGCATCAGCATGCGCTGACGCAGGTCGAAGCCGGTGATGACGCGGTCGTTGACCGTGGCGACGATGCCGTCGGCCAGTTGGAACTGGGCCTCGGGCGCGGCGGACTGGGGCGCGGCCTCGGCGCCGGGGTTCAGGGCGCCGGCGGCGGCGGGCGACTGGCCCGGAACCTGAGCGAATGCCGCCGTCGAAAGCAGCGCGGCGAACGAGATCGCCGTGGTGGAAAGCCTCAAACCCATGGTCCGTCCTGGTTCCTCAAAGCCCTCGCCTCGACCCCGATCAGGGGGAGGTCCGGTCCCGTTTGCGCCCTCACCAGCGCGTTTCGCCCCGTCCATAGCCTGTACCGCCGAAAGTGGCGAGGTTTAGGCGAATGAAGACGCCCTCGGACGGTCCCGAAGGCCGCACGCGGGTGTTGTCGCGGCGGAAGCCGATCTCGAATCGGAAGCAGTCGTCGTCGAAAACGATCCCCGCTTCGGAACGGGTGATGATGTCGCGCTCCAGATCGGCGATGCCGGTGACGGTCACGCCCCAGTTGCCGACGACGAATTGCTGGGCCGCCAACTGCACGAATTCGTAATTGCGGTTCAGCGGCCCGCCCAGCGGGTTGGAACGGTCCACGATGTAGCTGACGGTCGCCATGTCGCGGCGGCCCCAACGGCCGTCCACCGCGGCCTCGGCGCGGCGCACGTCGCCCGAACCGTCCACGGTGGTGTGGAACCAGCCGCGAACGCGGTCGGACGGCGAGAAGGTTCCCTGAACCACCCAGTCCGAGGTCTTGGACGCCAGGCCGGTGGGATCGTACAGGCGCGAGGGATCGTCCGGCACGGGAACGCGGAAGGCGTGTTCTTCCTGGCCGCGGCTGGAGCGGCCGATGAACAGGCTGGCGCTGCGGCCGTCTTGCCAGCGCAGGGTGGCGCGGACCCCGGCCGTCAGGCGGAAACCGCCTTCCAGCAGGTCGTAGCCGGGGAAGCGGTCCATGCGGAACAGAGAGGATTCGTCCAGCTCTACGGTCTGGCTGTCCTCATTGGGAATGCGCGGGTCCTGGTCGACGCCGGTCGAGAAGGACAGTTGGCCCACCGGCTCCAGGATCACGTCGGCGCCCGAGGCGAGCCGGCGGATCAACGGATAGGCCACGTCCAGGCCCGCCGTGGCGCGGGTGCGGGTCACCGTCTCATCGGCCAGACCCAGGACCGGCGGAAGTTCGGCGATGGAATAGGTGTCGGCGCGCAGGTCCACGAACGGCTCCCACCGCACGCCCGCGGGACTGATGAAGGCGCGGCGCCAGTCCATCTGGCCGGTGACGCGTCGGGTGTCGACGCCGTCCAGGCCCGCCGTCGGGCCGGGCGGAATGATCTCGGGCCGCAGGACGGGCGATCCGACATAGGCGTCGCGGTACAGCGACACGGCCGAGCCGCGCAGGCGCAGTCGGCCGCCGAAGACGGGCTGGTTCGGCTCCCACCGCGCCTCGACGATGGGCGCGACCAGGGGCAGGGCGTCGTCGTTCTCGAAGACGTTCAGGGCCGGGGTGACGGGATCGAACCGGGCGACCCGCAGGCTCTGCATCGAGAAGGCGGCTACGGAGACGTAGGAGCGTCGGGTCTGGCGCTCGGCGTAAAGCTGGCTGATCAGGCGGCGGCGGTCGCCGTAATAGAGACCGTTGTCCTGATAGGGGTCGCGCACGTCATAGCGGTCGAACAGGGTCTTGTCGGACACGCGCTCGGCGGTGAAGCCCCAGCGCCAGGGACCGTCCGGGTCGAACCGGGCGTGGGCCAAGAGGTAGCTGCGGTTGGTTTCGTCGCCGAACTTGACGTTGCTCTCGGGGCGGCCGTCGCCGTTCAGGTCGAAGTCGCCGAAATTGCGCTCGTGCGTATAGCCGCCGCGCACCACGATCACGCCGTCGTCGAACCGACGGCGCCATTGCAGGTTCAGCAGCGGCGCCACGCGCGTGTTGATCTGCGGGCTGACCAGCCAGTCCTCGGACGGCGAGACGACGTGCAGATAGGGCAGCTCCAGGGAAACGCCCCGACCCTCGTCATAGGTCGGAACGGGAATCAGAAAGCCCGAGGCGCGATCGACCGACGGATCGGGGTGGGCGAAGACCGGCAGGAAGAAGACCGGCACGCCGCCGACCCGGAACAGGGCGTTGCGGTACAGGATCGCCCGCAGTTCCTCGTTCTGGACCACCTTTTCGGCCTGGATCGAGACGCTGGGCGTCTTCGGCCCGTTCGCGTCGCAGATCGGGCAGGGGGTGAAGAGGGCGTAGTTCAGCTCGTTGACGTTCTCGCTGCGGCGCACGGCCGAGGCGGCCATCAGGCTGGCGCCGTTCGACAGGCGCGTGGCGAAGTCGACGGCCACGCCGGCCCGGAGTTGGTCGTCCAGCTCGATCAGGTCGGCGAAGATCGTGTCGCCCAGCGGCGAGACCAGCTCGACCTGGCCCTCGGCCCCGCCGACGCCGCCGGCCAGATCGTAGCGGATCGTCTCGGCGCGCAGGGTGTGGCCCTGGAAGCGCGCCAGGGCGCGATCGGCGCCGGGACCGCCGTTCAGGACGACGACGTCGCCTTCGCGCGTCGTTTCGCGGGCATCGACATAGACGGCTTGCGGCGTCAGGCCGTCGGAACCGGGCGTCGAAGCGGCCTGGGGCGCGGGTTGTGGGGCCGGAGCGGCCTGGGCCAGGGCGACGCCGGGCGCGCAGGCGAGGGCGGCCCCGGCCAGAAGCCGGGTCCGTAAGCCCTGTCCGCGATGGGCGCGGCGATCAGCCTGCATGAAGGGTCACTCGGGAGACGTCTCGGGAGGGCCGATTAGCCGTCTTCGGTATAGAACAGCAAGGTGAAGGCCGCGAGCGCCGTCAATAGAGGCGGCAGCCAGGCCGACAGGAAGGGCGGCACCACCTCGGCCGAACCCATGGCCGCCGAGAATTGATTGATGAAGAAGAAGGCGAAGCCCAGCACCACGGCCGCCACGCTCATCCGCGCCAGATCGCCCAGACGCATCAAACGCAGCGAAAAGGCGGCGGCCAGAATCGACATGGCCGCGAACATCAATGGCGTGGCCAGAAGCTGTTGCAGGCGCAGGCGATAGGCGGTGGACGAAAATCCGGCCGCCTCGATCCGCGCGATCTGGCCGGGCAGGGACCAGAAGGGCGTCGACTGGGGCCGGGCGAACTGTTCAAAGGCCTCCTCGTCGGCCAGGCTGGAGATCAGGTCCAGCGTCGCATAACGCACGGCGCGCTGGCCGGTCTGGGCGCCCACGGCGTCGGTCAGGCGCCAGCGTCCCGCCGACAGGCTGGCGGTGGCGGCGTCGATGCGTTCCGAGAAGGTGCGACGGCCGTCCTCGGCGTTGGTGTAGATGAAGAAGGTCACGTCCAGCAGGCGGGCGTTGGCCCGGTCCTGGCGACCCGCGCGAATGATCATCTGACGCTGGTCGTCGCCCTCGCGCAGCCAGACCGCCTCTTGCCGTTCGCCCTGGACCCCGCCCGAAATGCGGGCGCGCTCGCGTTGCCACAGGCCGTCTCCGGCGGCGGCCAGCGGGCCGAGCACGGTGACGGTCAGGACGCCGATCGCCAAGGCGGCGCCGGCCGCCGGCAAGACGAAACGCCAGGCGGACACGCCGGCGGCGCGCATGGCGATCAGTTCGCTGCGCCGGTTCAGGCCGATGAAGGCCGACAAGGTGCCGAACAGAAAGACGAAGGGCAGAAGCTGCAGGATGACGCTGGGCGATTTCAGCAGCATCAAGCCGACGATGCGCACGGCCGACAGATCGACGTCGGAACCGAGACCGCGCGAGATCTCGACGAAGTCGATCAACATGATCAGGGCCGAGATGACGCCCAGCGCGATCAGCAACGACCGCGCCTGGGTCTTCAGCACATAGCGTTCGATGCGCCCCAGCCGGATGCGCGAGGCGGGCAGTTTGAGATCGAGACGGCGCGCGGTCATGCGAACCTCGCCTTCAGCCGCTCCAGCGGCGGCCAGACGCGGCGACGATGCGGCTTGAGGGTGCGGAACATCATGCGCAGGGCGACGGCGGTGGCGGCGACCGGCAGGAGGTACTGCAGGATGTTCAGCCATGGGTTCCAGACGCTGGCGGCGACCAGGCCGTATCCCGCGATGCGCAGGAACAGGAACAGGCCCGCCGCCTTGGCGATGCGGAACGCATAGCCGGTGCGCGAGAAGGCGCCGCCCAGGATGGCGTTCAGGGCCAGTGCCATGGCCATCAGGGCGTAGAGGGGCGCGGACAGTCTCGAATGGGCCTCGGCCAGCAGTTCGTCGCGCGGGCCGACCCGCTCCAGCGTCGCGGGCGACGGGTTGAACAGGTCGGTCAGATACAGGTCGCCGGGCTTGTAGCGGATCCGCTCGTCCGTCTCGGTGAACTGGGCCAGCGGGAAGTTGTAGCCGTCGAACGACAGGTATTCGAGCACGCCGTTCTTGGAGAACCGCTGCCACGAACCGCCGCGCATCGACAGATAGGGTTCGCCGTCGATGCGGCCGAACCGGGCCTCGGCCGCGTCCCAGGTGGTGACCTGGTCGCCGTCTTCCAGATAGACGAACAGGTTCTTCAGCAGGCCGTTCTGCTCGACCTGCTGGACATAGACGGTCAGGCCGTTGGGACCCTGGACGAAGCGGCCCTCCTCGACCAGCAGGGCGGCCAGGTCGGTGCGGACGGCGAAGGCCTGGGCGCGGGCCTCGCGCTGGGCCATGGGCTGGAGCACGACGCCGATCAACAGGCCGACGGCCGCCGCGATCAGGGCGATGCGGGCGGCGGGCCGGATGACCTGCCAGCGCGACAGGCCGGCGGCGAAGGCGGCCGTCAGCTCCTGCTCCCTTTGCAGCCGGGTCAGGGCGACCAGGGCGCCGACGAACAGGCCGATGGGCAGAATCACCGCCAGCAGTTGCGGCAGGGCCAGGAGAGTCAGCTTGGCCATGACCCAGACGCTCTGGCCGCGTTCGACGATGACTTCGAGCTGATCGAGGCTCTGACTCAGCAGCCCGATTCCGCACAGGGCGCCGACGGCGGCGACCACGGGCAGAGCGATCTGTCGGAAAAGATAGCCTTGAATCAGGGTCATGGGCGGAAAGAAATCGCCCGGTTGCAGGCGGCGGCTGAGAGGCGCATCTAATACCACATCCCAAGGCGTCCGCGACTGTCGCGGTTCGTTTTCATCGCCTTTTTGAGCAACCAAGACCGGGGCCGTAACCCCGGCTGGAGTCCCCAGTATGAAAGTTGAGTTCGTCGCGTCGGCCGGTTCCGCCGAAATCCTCGCCCTGTTCGTTCGCGAAGGCGGCCAGGCCCCAGACGGTCTGGCGGCGGCGATCAAGACCAGCCGGTTCAAGGGCGGGCGCAATTCGGCGCTGACGATTCCGGCTCCGGGCGGAATGGACGCGGAACTGGTCGTGCTGACGGGCCTGGGCGCCGAAGCGGCGGACGATCTGGCGCTGGAGGCCGCCGCGGGCGCGGCCTGGCGCGCCGTGGCGACCAGCGGCCTGTCGATCCTGACCTTCGACGCTTCGGGCCTGACCGCCGAACAGGCCGCGCGCGTGGGCTTCGCCGCGCGTCTGGCCGCCTATCGGTTCGACAAATACCGCACCAAGGAAAAGGCCGAGAAGATCCCGTCGGTGAAGACCGTTCGTGTCGTGACCGGCGACGTGAAGGCCGCCCAGGCCGCCTTCGCGCCGATGTCGGCCGTGGCCGACGGCGTGCTGTTCGCCCGCGATCTGGTGTCCGAGCCGGCCAACATCCTGCATCCCGAAGAGTTCGCCAAACGGGTCAAGGCGTTGGAAAGCCTGGGCCTGGAGGTCGAGATCCTGGGCGAGAAGGAGATGGAGAAACTGGGCATGCGCACGCTTCTGGCCGTGGGTCAGGGCAGCGAGCGCGACAGCCAACTGGCCGTCATCCAGTGGAAGGGCGGCAAGTCCGGCGAACAGCCGATCGCCTTCGTCGGCAAGGGCGTGTGCTTCGACACCGGCGGCATTTCGCTGAAGCCGGCCGACGGCATGGAGGACATGAAGTGGGACATGGGCGGCGCCGCCGCCGTGGCCGGAACCCTGATGGCCCTGGCCGGACGCAAGGCCAAGGTCAACGCCGTGGGCGTGCTGGGGCTGGTCGAGAACATGCCCGACGGCAAGGCCCAGCGCCCGGGCGACGTGGTCGTGTCCATGTCGGGCCAGACGGTCGAGGTGATCAACACCGACGCCGAGGGCCGCCTCGTCCTGGCCGACGCCCTCTGGTACACGCAGGAGCGGTTCAAGCCGAAATTCATGATCGACCTGGCGACCCTGACGGGGGCCATGATCGTGTCGCTGGGCCTGGAATACGCGGGCGTCTTCTCGAACGACGACGCGGTGGCGCAAGGCGTGCTGGACGCGGGTCCGAAGGTGGGCGAGAATTTCTGGCGCATGCCGATGCCCGAGGCCTATGAGCGGCACATCGACAGCCCGATCGCCGATGTGAAGAACACCGGCAACGGCCGCGCCGGCGGCTCGATCACCGCCGCCCTGTTCCTGCGACGCTTCATCAACGGCACGCCCTGGGCGCACATCGACATCGCCCCGACGGCCTGGGTGAACAAGAGCCAGAACCCGACCATCCCGGACGGCGGCGTCGGCTTCGCCGTGCGCACCCTGGATCGCATGGTGGCGGACAAGTACGAGAGCTAGGGTCCGCATGGCCGAGGCCGGGACGGAAATCTGGTTCTACCACCTGGAGCGCTCGTCGCTGGACCAGGTGCTGCCCGGCCTGTTGGAGAAGACGCGCGAGCGGGGATGGCGGGCGCTGGTCCGGGCCGATGACCGCGCCTTGCTGGACCATGTCGATGAGCGGTTGTGGACGTACCGGGAGGAGAGCTTTCTGGCCCACGGCCGGGCGGACCAGCCGCACGCCGAACGCCAGCCGGTGCTGTTGAGCGAATCAGGCGAGAACTCGAACGGCGCTCAGGCGCTGTTCATCCTGGACGGCGCGGAACTGGGTCAGACGGAGGCGTTCGAGCGATGCTTCATCCTTTTCGACGGGCGGGACGAGACGGCGTTGCACGGTGCGCGGGCGCGCTGGAAGACGCTGAAGGACGCGGGCGCCGACCTGGCCTATTGGCGTCAGGACGCGGACGGGCGCTGGGAGCGGGCGGCCTGATCCTGGCCCTGGCGGCGGCCTGTTCGTCGGCGCCGACCACCGAAGCCCGCGCGCCGCGCACCGTCGCCCATGCCGAACAGAGCCGTCCCGTCGTCGACCGCCAGCCCCCGGCCGGGGCGGATCAGTGCAAGGCCGGTGAAATGCAATGGCTGGTCGGGAAACCAAGGACCGACATTCCCGTTCCTGTGGAGGTGGTGAATCGGCGTGTCACCTGCACGACCTGTCCCATCACTGAAGATTATTCGGCTTACCGTTTGAATATATTCTTCAACCATGAAACCGGGATCATCGAACAGGTGCGCTGCGGCTGATCCCCGAACCGGAGTTTCGGACCATGCGCGAGCTGATGATCTTCGCGGCCCTGGGCGGCCTGACCCTGGCGGCCTGCGCTCCGGTGGAGGGCGGCGGCGCCTCGACCCCGCCCAGCGACGCCCCGGATCAGTGCAAGGCGGCCCAGTACCAGTCGTACATCGGCCGCAACCGCGTCAGCCTGCCGGCCAGGCCGGAAGGCGAGACCTGGCGCGTGACCTGCACCACCTGTCCGATGACGATGGACTACAACCCCAGCCGCCTGAACATCCTGTATGACCAGCAGACGGGTCTCATCCGCAAATTGACGTGCGGCTGAGATCGTCGGTCGGGCGGGCGGCGGCGCTGGACTCTAGGGGAGCAGGGGACTGAGGGTGATCTCGATCGCGCCTGAATCCTGTTCGACCAATGTAAACCGTGCGACGCGCCCACGCATGACCGAAAGGCGTGGCGCGGCGAGTTCGGTGTCGTTGCGCATCAGGCGGCTCTCTAGGAGAAGCTGGTCCTTCTCTCCGTCGCCTTGGACGCTGAGCAGGTTGACGTTGAACTCGTATCGGACGCCATCGACCGTGAGCGAGGTTTCGGCGGGCGAATTCTCGATGATCTGGCTGGTGCTGCTGAACTGGAGGTTCGGCCGGACCAGCGAAAGCTCGACCTGATAGCGCGCCGGAGCGTCCTGGGCGAAGGCGGGTGTGGCGACGAGGGCGGCGGCGGCGACGACGGCGCGGAACATGACGATCTCCTCTGACGAGAGGCACGGTAGCAGAATGCGGGCCGTTTGCCTAGCGCCGCTCCAGCGACAGGATGGCTTCGCCGACCTCGTCGAGCCTGGCCGACAGCGCCGCCTGGGCGTCGTATAAACCCCGGTTGTAGAAGGCCGGGCCGAACTCGCGGGCCAGGAAGTCGATCAGCATTTCAGCCGGCAGGCCGCCCAGCTCCATGTCGTATTCGTCGCGAAACCAGGCCTGAAGTTTCGGCGTCAGGGCCGCGATCTCTTCGCGGCTGAAAACGATCGGCTTCATTGCACCTCCGCCAGGGCTTCCTCGGCCTGGATCCAGGCGGTCTCGGCGGCGTCGAGATCGCCTTGCGTCTTGGCGCGGGCGCGGGTCAGACCCTCCAGCGCCTTGGGATTGGCGACGGCGGCGTTGGCCAGGTCGTCGTCGATGCGGGCGATCTCGGCGGTCAGGGCGGCGATCCGCTCCTCGGCCTTCTTGACGGCGTGGCGCAGGGTGGACGGCGAGGGGCCGTCTTTTTTCCTGCCCCTATCGCTCGCGCCGCGGGCGTTTGCGGCTTGAGGGGCGGGGGCGGGCGCGGCGGCTTCGTCTGGCCTGATCTGACCGGGGCGGACGCTTCCGGCCTGTTTGGCGCGGTCCAGGACGAATTTGGCGTAGTCGTCCATGTCGCCCTCGAACGGCTTCACCGTGCCGTCGGCGGCCAGCCACAGCCGGTCGGCGACCAGTTCCATCAGCGAACGGTCGTGGGTGATCAGGATGACGGCGCCCGTGTACTGGTTCAGCGCGTCCAGCAGGGCGCGGCGGCTGTCGATGTCCAGGTGGTTGGTCGGTTCGTCCAGGATCAGGATGTGCGGCGCGTCCATCGCCACCAGGTTCAGCAACAGACGGGCGCGTTCGCCGCCCGACAGACTGTCGACCTTGGTCTCCTGCTTTTCGAACGGCAGGCCGAACTGGGCCAGACGGCTGCGGCGGCTGGATTCGGAGGCGTCCGGCATGGCCCGGCGGATGATCTCCAGCGGGGTGTCGGTCGGGTCCATGGCCTCGATCTGATGCTGGTGGAACCAGCCCACGCGCATCTTGCCGTCGCGGTGAAACTCGCCCGTCTCGATGGTCAGGGCCTTGGCGATCAGCTTGGCGAAGGTCGACTTGCCCGCGCCGTTGACGCCCAACAGGCCGATGCGGTCGTCCAGATCCATGCGCAGGTTCAGGTTCCGCAGGATCGGCTTGCCCGGCTCATAGCCGACATAGGCCCGCTCCAGCCGGATCAGGGGCGGGGGCAGGGGGCGCGGCGGGCTGGGCAGGACGAAGGGGGCCACGCGCTCTTCGGGCGGCAGTTCCACGGTCTGCATCTTTTGCAGCTTCTTGACCCGCGACTGGGCCTGGGCGGCCTTGGACGCCTTGGCCTTGAAGCGATCGACGAAGGCCTGAAGGTGGGCGCGCTCGGCCTCCTGTTTGGCGCGGGTGGCCGACAGCAGGCGGATCTTCTCGGACCGCATCCGTTCGAAGTCGTCGTAGTTGCCGGTGTAGAGTTCCAGCTTGCGGTTCGACAGGTGCAGGATGTGGGTGCAGACCTCGTTCAGCATCTCACGGTCGTGCGAGATGATCAGGGCCGTGGCCGGATATTTCTTCAGCCGGGCCTCCAGCCACAGGGCGCCTTCCAGGTCGAGATAGTTGGTCGGTTCGTCCAGCAGCAGCATGTCGGGCTGGGCGAACAGGGCGGCCGCCAGGGCCACGCGCATCCGCCATCCGCCCGAGAAATGCGACATCGGACGCTGGATGTCCTCCTGGCTGAAGCCCAGGCCGACCAGGATTTCGGCGGCGCGCGCGGGGGCGGCGTCGGCGTCGATCTCGATCAGGCGCGACCAGATCTCGCCCATCTCTTCAGGCTCGGCGGTCTCCAGCCGGGTCAGCAGGCTGTGGCGCTCGGTGTCGGCCTCCAGAATCGTCTCCAGCACGCTGACGGGCGTGGCCGGGTGTTCCTGATCCACCGAACCGATGCGGGCGGTCTTGGGCAGGCTGACCTCGTCGCCGCCGGCGACCAGTTCGCCCAGGATGACCTTGAACAGGGTCGACTTGCCGATGCCGTTGCGCCCGACCAGGCCGACCTTGGCGCCGGGCGGCAGGCTGACGGAGGCGTCGTCGAGGAACTGGCGGCCCCAGGCGTTCAGGGTCAGGTTGGTGATCTGCAGCATGGCGGGTCGTAAATCTCGAGCGGTCTCTGTCACGGCGAGCCGCGAGACGGGCGATAAAGGCGAAATTGTGAGGCGGTTGGAAAGCGGAGAGGGCGCCGCTATAAGCCCGCGACCCTCAATCTCCCAACAAGAAGTCACTCCCATGACCGAACGCACCTTCTCGATCATCAAGCCCGACGCCACGCGCCGCAACCTGACCGGCGCCATCAACGCCGTGATCGAGGCCGCCGGCCTGCGCATCGTCGGCCAGCGCCGCATCCGCCTGACCGAAGACCAGGCCAAGAAATTCTACGAAGTCCACGCCCACCGTCCGTTCTACAACGAACTGGTCGGCCAGATGATCGCCGAGCCGGTGGTGGTTCAGGTGCTGGAAGCCGACAACGCCGTGGCCCGCTATCGCGAAGTCATGGGCGCCACGAACCCGCAAGAAGCCGCCGAGGGCACGATCCGCAAGCTGTTCGCCCTGTCGATCGGCGAGAACTCGGTCCACGGCTCGGACTCGATCGAGAACGCCGGCATCGAGATCGCCCAGTTCTTCACCGCCGATCAGATCGTCGGCTGAGGCATTGTTCTTGGGCCGCGATCGTCGGTCCTTCGGGAACTCCCGGCCCGACGCGGCCTGGCGCTGACGCGCCGGCCAAACGGATACAGCGGCCCGCGTTCGGAAACGGACGCGGGCCGTTTCATGTCTGGGATCGACAAAAGTCCGCCAGGGCCGCCGGATAGAGGGCGTGTTCGGCGACCAGCACGCGCTGGGCCAGGGACGCGGCCGTGTCGTCCGCCAGGATCGGCACGCGCGCCTGGGCCAGGACAGGACCTTCGTCGCACCCCTCGGTGACCAGATGGACGGTGCAGCCCGCCTCGGCGTCCCCGGCGGCGAGGGCGCGGGCGTGGGTGTCCAGGCCGGGATATTTCGGCAGCAGGCTGGGGTGGATGTTCAACATCCGCCCGGCCCAGCGCCCGACCAGCCAGGGGGTCAGCAGGCGCATATAGCCGGCCAGGGCCACGACCTGGACCTCATGACGGGCCAGCAGGGCGTCCAGCAGGCCTTCATGCGCTTCGCGGTTCTTGCCGGTGGGGCGATGGTCGACGGCGAGCGCGGACACGCCCTTGCCCGCTGCGACGGCCAGGCCGCCCGCGTCGGGGACGTTGGACAGGACCAGCACGACCTCGAACGGGCTGTCCGGCGACTGTCCGGCGTCGATCAGGGCGGCCATGTTCGAGCCGGTTCCCGAGATCAGGACGGCGACGCGGACTTTGCCGGACCCAGGCACCGGATCAGGCGGCGGTCAGTTGGCCGCAGACGAAGGCGGCTTCACCGGTGTTCAACAGGGCGGCCAGCACTGGCTCGGCGTTCTCGGGCGCGACGATCAGGATGAAGCCGACACCGCAGTTGAAGGTGCGGCGCATCTCGTGATCCGAGACGCCGCCGGTCTTTTGCAGCCATTCAAAGACGTGTGGCTGGGGCCAGGCGTTCCAGTCGAAGGCGGCGCTCAGCTCCTCGGCGATGCAGCGCGGCGGGTTTTCGATCAGGCCGCCGCCGGTGATGTGGGCCGCGCCCTTGATCAGACCCGCCTTCATCAGCGGCAGGACCGGCTTCACATAGATGCGGGTCGGCTCCATCAGGGCCTGGGCCAGGGTGCGGTCCTTGGCGAAGGGGGCGTCGTCGCCCCAGCCCAGGCCCGAGGTCTCGACGATCTTGCGCACCAGCGAATAGCCGTTGGAGTGCGGGCCGGACGAGGCCAGGCCGATGATGACGTCGCCCGCCGCCTGGCGGTCCAGATAGGGTAGGGCGTGGCCGCGCTCGACCGCGCCTAGCGAAAAGCCCGCCAGGTCATAGTCGCCGTCGCCGTACATGCCCGGCATCTCGGCCGTTTCGCCGCCGACCAGGGCGCAGTTCGCCTGGCGGCACCCTTCGGCGATGCCGGCCACGACGCGGCGGGCGTCGTCCACCGACAGCTTGCCGGTGGCGTAATAGTCCAGGAACAGCAGCGGCTCGGCGCCCTGGGCCAACAGGTCGTTGACGCACATGGCGACCAGATCGACGCCGACGCCGTCGTGCCGTCCGGTCTCGATGGCGATCTTCAGCTTGGTGCCGACGCCGTCGGTGGTGGCGACGATCAGCGGGTCCTCGAAACCGGCCGCCTTCAGGTCGAACAGGGCGCCGAAACCGCCCAGCGACGCCTCCGCGCCGGGCCGCCGCGTCGACTTGGCCAGGGGTTTGATGGCGTCGACCAGCATCTCGCCCGCGTCGATGTCGACCCCGGCGTCAGCGTAGGTCAGGCCGTTGGTGGGCGAATCCTTGTGCGCCGTCATTGCGTTGGGAGCCTTGAATCGGTGAACGAAAAGTCCGCGCGGCTCTTGCCACACGGGGCGTCGCGGGGGCTATAGCATTCCAATGACGCCGATCACCACCAATGACGCCTTGGCCGCCTTCTGCGACCGCCTGAAAGGCGCCCCCTTCATCGCCGTGGACACCGAGTTCATGCGCGAGACGACCTATTGGCCCAAGCTGTGCCTGATCCAGGCGGCCTCGGCGACGGATTCGGGGATCATCGATCCCCTGGCCGAGGGATTGGACCTGGAGCCGTTCCTGGCCCTGTTGCGCGACCCGGACATACTGAAGGTCTTCCACGCCGCCCGGCAGGACGTGGAGATCTTCGTCAAACTGGGCGCCATGCCCAAGCCGATGTTCGACACCCAGGTGGCCGCCATGGCCGCCGGTTTCGGCGATCAGGTCAGCTATGAATCCCTGGTGCGGCAGATGCTGCGCCAGGAGGTGGACAAGGGCAGCCGCTTCACCGACTGGGCGCGGCGCCCGCTGTCGGACGCGCAACTGACCTACGCTCTGGGCGACGTCACCCATCTGGCGGCCCTGTATCCCAAGCTGCGGGATCGGCTGGACAAGGAGGGGCGGCTGGACTGGGTGATGGCCGAGATGGAGGATCTGACCGATCCCGCCGTCTATGACACCGAACCGGAAAACGCCTGGAAGCGCCTGAAGCCCAAGAAATACGCCGCCAAATACCTGGCCGTGTTCAAGGCCGCCGCCGTGTGGCGCGAACGGGCCGCGCAAGAGCGGGACCAGCCGCGCGGCCGCATCCTGAAGGATGAGGCGATCGACGAACTGGCCACCCAGGCGCCGACCGACGTGGACGCCTTCAACCGCATGCGCTCGATCCCCAAGGGGTTCGGCGGATCGCGGCTGGGCCAGGATCTGATCGTCGAGCTGAAACGGGTGCTGGCCGATCCCGAGGCCCATGCGCCCAAGCTGGAGCGGCCCGCCCACGGCCAGCCCGCGCCGCCGTCGGTGGTCGAGCTGCTGAAGGTGCTGTTGAAGGCCAAGAGCGACAATGCCGGCGTGGCGACCAAGCTGATCGCCAATGTCGCCGATCTGGAGAAGATCGCCCTGGACGACGACGCCCCGGTCGAGGCCCTGCACGGCTGGCGTCGTCAGTTGTTCGGCGAGGACGCGCTGAAGCTGAAGCGCGGCGAGATCGCCCTGGTGCTGAACGGCGCCCGGGTCGAGGTGGTCGAGATCGAGGGGTAGGGTCGGTCCCCATGATCCCGTGCATTCCCGCGAAAGCGGGGATGAGCGGTAAGGGAAGCTAGGCCGCCGTCGGCGGCTGCCACAGCTCGATCGGATTGCCTTCCGGGTCGTGGATGCGGGCGAAGCGGCCGATTTCGGGCGTGGCGTCCCATTCCGGCTTGGTGATCACCTCGATCCCGGCGGCGCGCAGGCTGGCCAGCAGGCCGTCCAGGTCGTCGACCCGCAGATTGATCATATAGGCCTTGTCGGCGGCGAAATAATCGCTGTCGGCCTTGAACGGCGAGAAGACGGTCGGTCCCGCCTGCTGGTTCCAGATCCAGACGCCCTCGGGCGCGCCGACGCCCAGATGGGTCAGATACCATTCGGCCTGGGCCTTGGGGTCCTTGCAGCGGAAGAACAGCCCGCCGATTCCGGTCACCGCCATGTCGTCTATCCCCTATCGCGGACGCCAGACTGCTCGGCCTCGCGGCCGATGTCGAGCCTCAGACCCAAGGCGTCGGCCAGGGCGCGGGCGCGGCGGCGGGTCTGGTCGCCCAGCAACAGGTCGGCGTAGCCCGGAGCGGCGCTGAGACGCAGGGCGCCGTCGGCGACCACGGCCTGGGCGTTCGCCAGCAGATGCGCCGAGCGGCCGGACAGATCGCAGCCCAACCGCATGGCCAGGCCCAGGGCGCGGGCGCGGATCGCCGCCGTCTCGGTCAGCAGGCGTCCGACCGTCGCCGGTTCCGGCGTCGCCGCCCCGCCGCCGTAGCGGGCGTTGAGGGCCGCGGCCAGGAAGGCGCGCTCGGCATGGGTCTGGCCCGGCACCGGCGCGCGCAGCACCTGGTCGAACACCAGATTGACCCGGTGGTCGGGATGCAGTCGCGCGCCCAGGTCGGCCAGGTTGCAGGCGGCGCGCGACAAGACCGCGTCACGCTCAAACCCGAAGGCGGGGGGCAGGGCGGCGAGGATGGAGGCGATCCAGGCGTCCAGGGCGGTCGGCAGGGTGGGCGAGACCCCCTGGCGCAGGCCCAGGGCGGCGCTGCCGGCCAACAGGGGGTCGATGGCGGCGGTCTCCGGCTCCAGCCCCTCGAACAACAGGCCCTCGCGCACGCCCCAGGCGGAGAATTCGACCCGTTTCAGATCCAACCGTTCGATCAGCCGGTCCAGAACGACGGCGGCGTGCGGCAGGGTTTCGGCGCGTTTCTTGGACAGGCCGGGAATCTTGTCCAGAGCGCCGGGCGACGAGCGGGCGATCAGGCGGGCCAGGTCGCGCGCCTCGGCCGCCGACATGGCGAACTGATGGACGATGCGCAGCGGGTGGTCGTTCTGGGCCATGCGCACCTGGGCCAGGCTTCGCCAGGCGCCGCCCACGGCGTACAGGGTTTCGGCGCGATAGGCCGCGGCGACCGCGGACAGGGCCTTGTCGGCGACCGTCTGGACCCGGTCGGGATCGAACCCCTTCTTGCTCGCCAACGAAAAGGGACCCAGCGGCAGGGTGACGCCGCGCCCGACGGCGCCGTCGGCGATCTGGATCAGCTCCAGGCTGGCGCCGCCCATGTCGGCGACGACGCCATGCGCCGAGGGGGCGCCGGCCAGCACGCCCAGGGCGGCGTAGCGGGCCTCGTCCTCGCCCGACAGCACGCGGACCTGAAGACCGGTCTCGGCGGTGATCCGTTCGCGAAAGACCTGGCCGTCCTGGGCGTCGCGGACGGCGGCGGTGGCGGCGACGAACAGGGCCTGGGGCCGCACCCCGTCCAGCACGGCGGCGAAACGGCGAAGCGCGGTCAGGGCCATGACGGCGCCGTCCGGCGACAGTTTTCCGGTCACGGCCAGATCACGGCCGAGACCGGCCAGCACCTTTTCGTTCAGCACCGTCCAGACGGCGCGCCCTTCCAGCCGGTACAGCACCATGCGCACCGAGTTGGAGCCGATGTCGATGACCGCGACCTCACGCGGGGGCGTCGCCATGGGCATCAGCGGCGCTCGTATCGCAGACGGCCGGGCAGGGTCTTCACCTTGCGGCCGCGCCCGGACAGGCTGGGGTTGGTCATGAAATACTGGTGCGCCGAAAAGGGTTTGGCGGAATCGGCCGGCACGATGCGGCGATAGGCGCCGTCGGGCTGGAGCACCCAGCTTTGGGCGTCGTCCTTCAGATTGGCGACCATGATCTGGTCCAGCACCTGATCGTGGACGGTGGCGTTCAGCACCGGCGTCATCAGCTCGACCCGGCGGTCCAGGTTGCGCGGCATCCAGTCGGCCGAGGCGATATAGACCCGCGCCTTGTCGTGCGGCAGGTCCTGGCCGTTGGCGAAACAGACGATGCGGCTGTGCTCCAGGAAGCGGCCGATGATCGACTTGACCCGGATGTTGTCCGACAGGCCCGGCACGCCCGGCCGCAGGCAGCAGACGCCCCGCACCACCAGTTCGATGCGCACGCCCCACTGGCTGGCGCGATACAGGGCGTCGATGATCTCGGGATCGACCAGGCTGTTCATCTTGGCCCAGATGGCGGCGGGCAGGCCTTGGGCGGCGGCCGACATCTCCTTGCCGATCAGCTCCAGCAGGGTCTTCTTCATGTTCAGGGGCGAGACGACCAACCGCTCCAGGTCGTCGGGCGGAGCGTAGCCGGTGATGTAGTTGAACACCCGCGCGGCGTCGCGCGCCAGCGCCGGATCGGTCGAGAACAGGCTGAGGTCGGTGTAGATGCGGGCGGTGACCGGGTGATAGTTGCCGGTGCCGAAATGGCAGTAGGTCTTCAGGCCCTCGCCCTCGCGCCGGACCACGACCGACAGCTTGGCGTGGGTCTTATAGGCGACGAAGCCGAACACGACGTGGACGCCCGCCCGCTCCATGGCCCGCGCCCAGCGCAGATTGGCCTCTTCGTCGAAGCGGGCCTTGATCTCGACCAGGGCGGTGACGTTCTTGCCGTTCTCGGCCGCCTCGATCAGGGCGGCGACGATGGGGCTGTCCTTGGACGTTCGGTACAGCGTCTGTTTGATGGCGATGACGTTGGGATCGCGCGCGGCCTGACGCAGGAACTGGACCACCACGTCGAAGCTCTCGAACGGGTGGTGGATCAGCATGTCCTTCTCGCGGATGGCCGCGAAGACGTCGCCCGACTGGTCGCGCACCCGCTCGGGGAAGCGCGGCTCATAGCCGGGGAATTTCAGGTCGGGGTGGCCGTCGCGGATCAGCTCGTCCAACTGGGCCAGGCCCAGCATGCCGTTGACCAGAACCACGTCCTGGGGCGCCGCTTCCAACTGGTCGATGATGAAGGCGCGCAGATCGTCGGGCATGGACGCCTCGATCTTGATCCGCACGACCGAGCCGAGGCGGCGCTGTTTCAACGCCTCCTCATATTCCAGGACCAGATCCTCGGCCTCTTCCTCGACCTCGATGTCGCTATCGCGGATCATGCGGAAGACGCCCTTCTCGATCACCTCGAAGCCGGGGAAGAGGTGGTCGATGAACAGCATCAACAGGGTTTCGAGCGTGACGTAGCGCCGCCGCCCGGCCTTGGAGCGGCCGTCGGTCGGCAATTGCCAGAAGCGCCGCACCTGGGTCGGCACCGGCACCAGCGCATACTGGACGCGGCCGTCCTTGACCCGTCTCAACCGCAGCCCCAGCGAGAAGCCGAGGTTGGGCAGAAAGGGGAAGGGGTGGGCCGGATCGACGGCCAGGGGCGTCAGAACGGCGAACAACTGACTGAGGAATTCCGGCTCCAGCCGTTCCTTCTCGGTCTTGGTCACCTTGCCGATGTCGACGACCTCTATGCCCGCGGCGGCCAGTTCCCGGCGCAGCCTGCCCCAGCGCGCCTGTTGTTCGGCCATCAGGGTTCCGGCGGCGGCGTTGACCTTCTCCAGGGTCTGGGCGGGCGTCAGGCCGTCGGGCGAGACGACGCGCACGCGCTCGCGCACCTGGCCCTTCAGCCCGGCGACGCGGGTCATGTAGAATTCGTCCAGATTGTTGGCCGAGATCGACAGGAAACGCAGCCGCTCCAGCAGGGGATGGGCCGCGTTTCCGGCCTCTTCCAGAACGCGGGCGTTGAAGGCCAGCCACGACAGTTCGCGGTTGAAGAAGCGCGACGGCGATTCCATCAGCACGGCGTCCAGCGTCGACTGGGCCGCGCGAGAGGAGGGGACTTCTTCGCCCCGGGTGGCGTCTGCGATGGCGGCGTCGCTCATGGGCCGGTTCTGACGCGCTCGCGTGACGGCCGCAAGTCAGAGCGGCGGATCGTCGCTCGCCGCCTCCAGCACCTCGCGCGCCGTGGCGCGGGTGGCGGGCCGGGGGTCGGCGCTCAGACGCTCCACCACATCCGCCGCGGCCTGGGCTGAACGATCGATGCGGCGCAGCAGATAGGCGATCAGGTCGTCGCTGGGGGTGATGCTGCGTTCGGCGAACCGGGCGCGCAGCATGGCGGCCAGAACGGCGTCGTCCGGCGTCATGATCGTCACCACCGGCGTGGCGTTCAGCCGCGACCGCAGATCGGGCAGGGCGCGATCCCAGCCCTGAGGCGCGGATCGGGCGACCAGCAACAGGGCGCCGCCCGGCGCACGAGCCAGGTTGAACAGGTGAAACAGGGTCTCGTCGTCCGCGTCCGGCGCGCGGTCCAGCAGGATGGGGCGGCCCTCCAGCTCCAGCGGGTCGATCAGGGCCGCCTCGGCGCCGAGCAGGGCCACGGCCCCGACCCGTTCGGCCCACAGGGCGGCCAGGCGGCTCTTGCCTGAACCGGGCGGCCCGCTGAGGGCCAGGATCGGCGCGATCCCGTCGGGCCAGGCGGCCAGGCGGTCGAAGGCCGCGCGATTGGCGTCAGACACCACCAGATCGTCCGCCCGGGCGGGGCGGTCGGCCTGCAAGGGCAGGCGCATCTGCGGAGGCGGTTGACGGCGCGCGGACATGGCGGACGGCATAACAGCACTGTTCGACAGAGCGACGAAACTTCCATCCACTTCCGTGGACAAGCCGCGACAGGTGTTCAAAACTTTCAACAGACGGCCGCGCACGGCTTCGGAAGGCCCGCCAGCCTTGACTTTCCGGGGCGATGATGCGCCCTTCCGCCCCTCCCAATTCACGCCGTTTCCCGCGGCCGTTTGCAGACGAACCTTCCCATGCACGCCTATCGCACCCACACCTGCGGCGCCCTCCGGTCGACGGACGCCGGGTCGAACGTCCGGCTTTCGGGCTGGGTGCACAGGAAGCGCGATCACGGCGGCCTGCTGTTCATCGACCTGCGCGACCACTATGGCCTGACGCAACTGGTGCTGCACCCGGAAACGCCGGGCTTCGACGTGGTCGAACGCCTGCGCGCCGAAAGCGTGATCCGCATCGACGGCGAGGTCGTGAACCGCGAGGCGGGCACGGTGAACGCCAACCTGCCGACCGGCGAGATCGAGGTGCGGGTCAAGGCGGTCGAGGTGCTGTCGGAAGCCGCCGAACTGCCGCTGCCGGTGTTCGGCGAGCCGGAATACCCCGAAGAGATCCGCCTGAAGCACCGCTATCTGGACCTGCGCCGCGAGACCCTGCACCGCAACATCGTGCTGCGTTCGCGCGTGATCGATTCGATCCGCAAGCGCATGGTCGGCCAGGGTTTCCTGGAATATCAGACGCCGATCCTGACGGCCTCCAGCCCCGAGGGCGCGCGCGACTTCCTGGTGCCCAGCCGGATGCATCCGGGCAAATTCTACGCCCTGCCGCAGGCCCCGCAGCAGTTCAAACAGTTGCTGATGGTCTCGGGCTTCGACCGTTATTTCCAGATCGCGCCTTGCTTCCGCGATGAGGACCTGCGCGCCGACCGCTCGCTGGAGTTCTATCAGCTCGACGTCGAGATGAGCTTCGTGACCCAGGAAGACGTCTTCGCCGCCATCGAGCCGGTGATGCACGGCGTGTTCGAGGAGTTCGCCGACGGCAAGGCGGTTGACGCCTATCCGTTCGTACGCATCCCGTACCGTGAATCCATCGCCAAATACGGCACTGACAAGCCCGACCTGCGCAACCCGATCGAGATGCAGGACGTGTCCGAGCATTTCCGCGACGGCGGTTTCGGCCTGTTCAACAAGATCCTGGCGGCCGACGCCAAGAACGCCGTCTGGGCCATCCCCGGACCCAAGGGCGGATCGCGCGCCTTCTGCGACCGCATGAATTCCTGGGCGCAGGGCGAGGGCCAGCCGGGCCTGGGCTACATCTTCTGGTCGGACGACCAGGGCGGCTGGGGCGGACCCATCGCCAAGAACCTGGGCGCCGAGGCGGCCGACGCCCTGATGAAGGCGGTCGGCCTGGGCCAGGGCGACGCCTGTTTCTTCGCAGCGGGCGACCCGGCCGTGTTCCACAAATTCGCGGGCAATGCGCGGACCAAGCTGGGCCAGGACCTGAACCTGATCGGCGACGACGCCTTCCGCTTCTGCTGGATCGTCGACTTCCCGATGTTCGAGTGGAACGAGGATGAGAAGCGCGTCGACTTCAGCCACAACCCCTTCTCGATGCCGCAGGGCGAGATGGCGGCGCTGGAGAGCCAGAACCCGCTGGATATCCTGGCCTATCAGTACGACATCGTTTGCAACGGCTATGAGCTGTGCTCGGGCGCGATCCGCAACCACAAGCCGGAGATCATGCTGAAGGCGTTCGAGATCGCGGGCTATGGTCCCGAGGTCGTGGAAGAGCAGTTCGGCGGCATGTTCAACGCCTTCAAATTCGGCGCCCCGCCGCATGGCGGCCTGGCGCCCGGCATCGACCGCATCGTCATGCTGCTGGCCGGCCAGACGGCGATCCGCGAGGTCATCGCCTTCCCGCTGAACCAGCAGGGCCAGGATTTGCTGATGAACGCCCCGGCCGAGGTCGAAGAGCGTCAGTTGAAGGAACTGTCGATCCGCCAGGCCCTGCCGCTGAAGGGCTGAGGGCGGGACCTCATCTCCGTCCATCCCCGCGAAAGCGGGGATGAGCGGAATGTTGAGGCTTAACGGTCGCTGTTGGCGACGGCGAACGAGCGCGGGGCCGGGGGCGCGGGCGGAACCGGCGGGGTCGGCGCGCGCACGATCCGCAAACGGTTCGACGTGCAGACGCGGGCGGTCAGACGCCCCGGCAGGCGGGTGGCGGCGTCGCCGCAGGCGCGGCTGACCTGGGCCTGGCTGAGACCGCGCGCGCGCGACAGGTCGACGCCGCGGATGTCGGTTCGCTCCATCGTCGCGCCGGAGAAGTTGGCGCGGCTGAAATTGGCGCCGGTGAACCGGGCGCCGTCGAGCACAGCGCGGCTGAAATCGGCATTGGTGAAATCGCCCGCGGCCATGTTGGCGGCGGCCATGTTGGCGCCCCGGAAGGCGGCGCCCGTGGCGCGGACATTGGCCAGGGTGGCGCCGAACAATTCGGTCTCGTTCAGATTGGCGCGCACCATGACGGCGCCGTTGAAATTCACGCCGCCGAACTCGGCGTCCGACAGGTCGGCTTCCAGAAGATTGGCGCGGATGAAGACGGCGCCCTGGGCCTCGGCGCCGGACAGGTCGGCCAGGTTGAACCGGGCGGTCGAGAAATTGGCGCCCATCAGGGTGACGCCGCGCAGATCGGCGCGGGTGAAGTCGCTGCCGGTGAAGTTGGAGGCCACAAGCTCCGCGCCGCGCAGATTGGCGCCCACCAGGGTGGCGTTGATGAAGGTCGCGCCGGTGAAGGTCGCGCCGTTCAGATTGCGGCCCGACAGCTCGCAGCGATTGCACGAGCCGCCCAGCGAGACCATTCGGGCGACGTCGCGTTCCTGAATCTGAATCTCGGGCAGAGACGGGGCCAGCATGATGCTGTTGGCCAGGGCCGGCGTGGCCAAAAGGCCCGCCGCGAGCGACAGCAGCGGCGCGATGGCGCGGGTGCGGCGGATCGAATGGCGAGCGAGCTTTTTCACGCCCTGACCCTGCCAGCGTCCGTTCACAAAGACCACTTAAATCCCTGTAAGAAACGCTAGGCGCACATCGGGATGCGCAGGCCGCCGGGCAGGACGGTGGCTTCGTCGCCGCAGGCCTGATTCAGGCGCGACTGGGTCAGGCCGGCGGCCCGCGCCAGCCGCGCGCCCGAGAAATTGACCCCGCTGAGCGTCGCGCCGGAGAAGTTCGCGCCTTCCAGATAGGCGCCGACGAAACTGGCGTTGGTCAGGTTGGCTCCCGAGAAGTCCGAACTGGAGAAGACGCCGCCATAGGCCTCGACATCGCGCAGATCGGCGTTGGCGAAACGGGTGCGGATCATGACGGAAAGGCTGAGGTCGGCCTGACGCAGACGCGCGCCGGTCAGGTTCAGGCCGCGCGCCTCCAGGCCCGAGAAATCGCCCTGGAACAGGTTGCAGCCGGGGCAGGAGGCGCCGCCGCGCACGCGCGCGATCTGGCCAGCGTTCTGGGCCGCGGCGGGCAGGGCGACGGCCGCCAGCGTCAGGGCGGCGAGGGCGGCGAGAGCGGGGCGTTTCATCTGTGCGGCTCCGAGGCTGGTCGAACCAGAACGGCGATCTTCGCATCAACCTAGGACGAAGGTGTTGACGATCCGTGGCGCGTTGTCCGGTCGCGGCATAGGGCGTGACCCCATGCGCCGCGTCACCCTCGGGCTTGGACCGTCAGGGCGTCGTCCAGGCTTCTCAATCGGCGCAGACGTCGATCCGACGATGAGGGGTGACGGGCGCCGACTCGCTCACGGTTCAGCCCTGCATCGACGGCGCCGCGCCGCAGGTGTCGCAGACCCAGCCCGCGCCGCGTTGCTGAAGCGCGAAGTCGCCGCAGGCGGGGCAGGCCACGGCCTCGGTCGCGGCGGGTGGGGCGGCCGGTTCCGGTTCGGCTTTGCGGCCGAACGGCAGGACCACCAGATTGTCGGGCGCCGCGCCGCGGGCGAAGCCCTTGGAGATGAAGCGGGCGGCGGGCACGGCCTCGGGTTCGGACGGTTCGCCCTCCAGGGCGCCCAGGCCCTTGACGGCCAGGGGGTCGGGATCGGCGTTGGCCAGTTCGTGCCGGTCCAGATAGCTGACGCCCAGTTCGCGGAAGATGTAGTCGAGGATCGAGGTGGCCGCCTTGATCGAATCGTTGCCCGTGACCCGGCCCGCCGGCTCGAACCGGGTGAAGACGAAGGCGTCGACGAATTCGTCCAGCGGCACGCCGTATTGCAGGCCGATCGAGATGGCGATGGCGAAATTGTTCATCAGGCTGCGGAAGGCGGCGCCTTCCTTGTGCATGTCGATGAAGATCTCGCCCAGTTCACCGTCGTCGTATTCGCCGGTGTGGATATAGACCTTGTGGCCGCCGACGGCCGCCTTCTGGATATAGCCCTTGCGGCGGTCGGGCAGTTTGCGACGGGTGCGGTCGCGCTCGATCACCCGCTCGCGGACGGCGGGTTCGGGCGGCGGGGCGGTCTCGGCCCGGCGGACGGGCAGGTCTTCGACGGCGGGGATTTCGATCAGGGAGCCGGCGGGCGGCGCGGCGCGATGCAGGATCACAGCACGACGACCCTCGCGTGCGGCCTCGCTCAGGCGACGGGCGGCCTGGGCGGCGGTCGAGCGCCACGTCAGGGGCTGGACGGTCGGGTCGGGAAGGTCGCTGAACGGCTCGACGGCGGCGCGCAGGGCGCGCTCGAAGGCCGCGAGGTCGGCCAGGATGGGCCGCAGCGCTTCGGGCGCCTCGGGCCAATCGGCCAGATCGGCGTGGCCGAAGGCGTGGGCCGACGCCTGGGCCAGGGCGTCCTGCGTCAGGCCCAGTCGCGACAGGATCGGCTCGCCCGCATGCGGATCAAGTCCGAGCACGTCGTGGACGAAGCCGGGGTCCAGAACCGGCACGGCGAAGGCCTGATCCAGGGTCTCGACGTGGGGCAGGGCGCGTTCGACGGCCTCCAGCTCAACGTCGGTGAAGCCCAGGCCGCGCAGCACGGCGTGGTTCACCCCCGGCGCCTCGGCCAATGAGCCGTGACCCAGCAGCCGACGCTCGGCCGCCTCGACGTCGCCGCCGTGGGCCGAGACGGCGTTCGCCACGGCCGGGTGCAGGCGGCGCAGAACCTCGCCGTCCGCCGTCTGCCACGTCTGGATCGCCGCCAGCGGCGCGCGGCCCAGGCGCAGGGCGGTTTCGTCATCCGCGACGAACAGGCCGACGGCGCCGTGGCGCGGAGCGGACGCCTTGACCCGCAGCAGGGTCTCGGCCCTGGCGGCGCTCGAATCGTCCAGGGCGGCCGCCAGCCGGGCGCGGTGGCCCGCGCGTTCAGCCGCCTGGGCGGGGTCGGCCTCGGCGGCGGGTTTCAGGATCTCGGCCAACCGGCATGAAGCGGCGCGGGCGGCCGCGGCGGCCAGGGCGGCCAGGGCGGCGGCGCGGACGGGCGCCTGGGCGGCGTCGCCCAGGGTCAGTTCGGCCAGGCCCGCCAGTCCCAGACCCATGGGCCTGACGGCGTCGCGGCGTCGGGCCGAGGCGGCGTCGACGGCGAAGTCGCAGGACAGGCTGACGTCCAGGGCCGCGACCCAGAGCCGGACCAGGGCCTCCAGCGCCTCGGGCAGGTCGTCGCCCGCCAAGGCCGCCAGACGGGGCAGGTCGATCAGGACGCGGGCCGAGTGCGGCGAATCGGCCAGCGCCTCGGCGTCCGTCGGGTCGAAGGCGATCACGACGTCGCCGTCCAGCATGGCGGCGGCGGCCGTCAAGGTCTCGGGCGCGCCCGAGGCGATCAGGGCGCGGTCGGCCGACAGCGTCAGGGGGGCGACGGTCGGCGAGGGCGCGGCGACGACCGCGCCGATCTCTCCGTCCAGGGCGCGCAGGATGTCGGCGTCGGCCGCGCCGCAACGCCGGGCGTGGGCGGCGGCGCGGGCCAGGGCGGGGTTGCGGGCCGGGTCGGCGCAGTCGGCGGCCGGTCCCTCACAGCGTTCGACCGCCAGAGCGACGGCGGTCAGGGCGTCTTCAAGGGCTTCGACCGCGCCGACGGCCAGACGGGCGGCGCGGCGTTCGGCCGTGTGCGTCGCGATCCCGGCCGCCGTGGCCGGGTCGCCCAGGTCGAGCACGGGCGCGGACGGCGCCGCCGGCGCCGGATCATCCGCCACCGGATGGACGCGCGAACCGTCGGCCGGCCCGGCGACGGGCGCGGCCAGGCCCAGCAGCAGGGTCGCCTCCAGCTCGGCGCGGAAGACGTCGGCGTCCTTGGCGTCGAACACGCCGACGGCCCGCCCCCAGGCGGCCAGGCGCGCGGCCCAACGCCCGATCGCGCCGTTCAGCGGGGCGTCCGGCGCGACGACGACGGGGTCCGCCAGGCGCGGCAGGTCGTTCGGCAGGGCGTCGGCCCAGTCCATCCAAGCCTCGACCTGGGCGTCGGTCCAGGCGGCGGGCGCGACGACCTCGGCGACCTGGAACGGACGCTCGATCCGGCGGCGCTCCAGCGGCGGGCCGGGCAGGCGGGCGAAGCGGGACGAAAAGCGCATGGGCCTCTCTGGCGGAAACGGCTTGCGGACAGGCTAGGGCGCATAAAGGCGCAAACCAATAGATGTTGCGGCCATGGGGCGGGTTACCCCCAAGATATCGATACGAGCTTCCGTTTCGCGGCGCTGGACTGCGGGCGGCGCGGTTTCTATGATCGCGGTGCGTCGCGCACTCCCCGCGCGGCGGGATTCAGCCTGGGTGTCCGAACGTGCTCGACAAGATTTTCGCCTGGTGGAACGGCGCCACGATCGGCACCCTGTTCACCGTGGCCAAGCGCGGCGCGCTGGTCGGGACCGACGCCTTCGGCAACCGCTATTACCAGTCGCGCGACAACGTCAGCTATGACGGGCGCAAGCGGCGCTGGGTGATCTACAACGGCTATGCCGAGGCCTCGAAGGTGCCGCCGGAATGGCACGGCTGGCTGCACTACACCTTTGACGAGCCGCCGACCGTGGACCCGCTGCCGCGTCGGTCGTGGGAAGTCGAATACAAGCCGAACCAGACCGGCACGCCCATGGCCTGGCGGCCGCAGGGTTCGCTGGCCGCCGAAGGGCGCCGTCCGGCCGCCACCGGCGACTATCAGGCCTGGAAGCCCGAATGAGGGGCCGTCGCGCCCTGATCGCGGGCGCGGTCGGCGCTGTCCTGCTGACGGCGGGCGCCGTCGGCGCGGGCGCGCTGATGGACCTGCCGCAGGACGCGACCCCGGCGGCGGCCGATCCGATCGGCGACATCCTGAAGTCCACGGCCAATCCGCCCGCCGCGCCGGTCGAATCCGCCCCGGCCGGAGTTCCCGCGCCCGCGCGCCCCGTGGCGGTGACGCCCGTCGATCCGGCCGTGAGCGCCCAGGTCGAAAAAGAGGCCGAGGCCGTCGTCGAAGAGGAAGAGGCCGAAGAGAAGGCCGCGCCCAAGAAGGACGATGACGCGCCGCCCCCCGGCCGCCGTCAGCGCCGCCCGGTCGCCATCATTCAGGCCATCGACAAGATCACCGCCGAATCCATGCGCTTCGAGGTGCAGGTCGGCGGACGGCCGGTGCGCTTCAACAAGGCGCTGATCTTCAGCGTGCGGGCCTGCGAGGTCTCGGCCTCGGACGAACAGACCGAGGACGCCATCGCCTATGTCGATGTCGCGCTTCAGCCGCGCGGCGCGGTGGCGGGAACCGAACCCCGCCAGATCTTCCGAGGCTGGATGTTCGCCTCATCGCCCAGCGTGAACGGGCTGCAACACCCGATCTACGACGCCTGGGTGGTGGGCTGTAAGAGCTGACGCGCCGCCGCGACGGCCTGATCGCCGCTCAGGATCTGTGTCAGGGCGGCGGGATCAGGCCGGACCCTGAGCGCGGCCTTCAATAGGCGCAGATAGACCGATTGCGGTGTCTCGACCGCGCCGAAACCGGCCAGGTGCCGGGTCATGAACTGGGCGTCCAGCAGGTTCCAGCCGCCCAAGCGCAGACGGGCGACCAGATGGACCAGGGCGACCTTGGATGCGTCCCGCTCGCGGCTGAACATGCTTTCGCCGAAGAAGGCCCCGCCGAGCGTCACGCCGTACAGACCCCCGACCAGATGCTCGTCGCGCCAGCATTCGATGGAATGGGCGAAGCCGCGCGCGTGAAGCTGGGCGTAGAGGCGCCGGATCGGGGCGTTGATCCAGGTGTCCTCACGGCCCCGTGCGGCCTGGGCGCAGCCGTCGACCACGGCGTTGAAGGCGGTGTCGACGCGAATGTCGAACGGTTCGCCGCGCACGGTGCGGCGCAGGCGGGCGGGGATGTGGAAGCGATCCAGCGGGATCAGACCCCTCTGGTCCGGTTCGACGATGAAGACGCGCGGATCGTCGCGCGCCTCGCCCATCGGAAAGACGCCCGAGGCGTAACAGGCCAGAAGATCGTCGGCGGTGAAGCCGTCGGTGGAGGCGGCGCTGAAGTCCGGCTCCGTCACTCGCCCTTTTGCGCCTTGGCCCACTTCTCCAGCCAGTGGATGTCATAGTCGCCCGACAGAATGTCCGGCTCCTGCAACAGCTTCTGGAACAGGGGAATGGTGGTGTCGATGCCGCCCACGACCATCTCGTTCAGGCTGCGACGCAGGCGGGCGACGCATTCCTCGCGGTCGCGGCCGTGTACGATCAGCTTGCCGATCAGGCTGTCGTAATAGGGCGGGATCGAATAGCCGGCGTAGATGGCGCTATCCAGCCGCACGCCCAGGCCGCCGGGGGCGTGGAAGTCGGTGACCGTGCCGGGCGAGGGAGTGAAGGTCTCGGGGTTTTCGGCGTTGACCCGCACCTCGATGGCGTGGCCCTCGAAATGGATGTCCTCCTGGGTGAACGACAGCGGCAGGCCGGCGGCCACGCGGATCTGTTCGCGCACCAGATCGACGCCGGTGACGGCCTCGGTGACCGGGTGTTCGACCTGCAGGCGGGTGTTCATCTCGATGAAGAAGAACTCGCCGTCCTCCCACAGGAATTCGATGGTGCCGACGCCCAGATAGCCGATGGCGGCGATGGCCTTGTTGACCGTCTCGCCGATCTTCTTGCGGCCTTCGGCCGACAGGGCGGGCGAGGGGGCCTCTTCCAGCACCTTCTGGTGGCGGCGTTGCAGCGAGCAGTCGCGTTCGCCCAGGTGCACGACATTGCCGTGGCTGTCGGCGATGACCTGGATTTCGATATGGCGCGGCTTCTGGAGGTAGCGCTCCATATAGACGGCGCCGTTGCCGAAGGCGGCCAGGGCCTCGGACTGGGCGGTCTGGACGGCCTCGACCAGATCGTCGGCGGTCAGGGCCACCTTCATGCCGCGTCCGCCGCCGCCCGCCGCCGCCTTGACGATCAGGGGAAAGCCGATGGTCTTGGACGCCGCGATGGCGGCCTCGACCGTTTCGACCTCGCCGTCAGAGCCGGGGACGACCGGGATGCCGGCGTCCTTGACCGTCTGTTTGGCGGTGATCTTGTCGCCCATGACGCGGATATGCTCGGCCGTCGGGCCGATGAAGGTCATGCCGTGGGCGGCGATGATCTCGGCGAAGCGGGCGTTCTCGGACAGGAAGCCGTAGCCGGGGTGGATGGCCTGCGCCCCGGTGATCTCGGCCGCCGCGATGATCGAGGGGATGTTCAGATAGGATTTGGCGGCAGGCGCGGGCCCAATGCAGACGCTTTCGTCGGCCAGGCGCACCCACATGGCGCCGCGGTCGGCCTCGGAGTGCACGGCGACGGTGGAGATGCCCATCTCCTTGCATGCGCGATGGACCCGCAGCGCGATCTCGCCGCGGTTGGCGATCAGGACCTTGGTGAACATGTCTGGTTCCTTTGGGCGATCAGGCCTCGAGCAGGACGAGAGGTTCGCCGAACTCGACGGGCTGGCCGTCGCCGACCAGGATGTCCTTGACCACGCCGTCGCGGGGGCACTGGATCGGGTTCATCGTCTTCATGGCCTCGACGATCAGCAGGGTCTGGCCCTTCTTGACCTTGTCGCCCGGCTGGACGAACGGCGGGGCCTCGGGCGAGGCTTGCAGATAGGCGGTGCCGACCATCGGCGACTTCACCTCTTCGCCCGCGCGGGCGACGATGGTGGCCGGGTCCGACGGCATGGAGACCGGGGCGGCGGGCGCGGCCTGAACCGGCGCGGCGGCCGGGGCGGCGGCGTACTGGACCTGGGCCGGGGCGACGTGGATTTCACGCGCCACGCGGATGCGCAGCTCGTCGCGCTCGACCTCGATCTCGGTCAGATCGGTCGCTTTCAGGATCTCGGCCAGTTGCCGGACCAGGGCGGTGTCGATGTCACCGTTGTCGTTCTTGGTCTTCTTGTCGTCGGCCATGGGACGTTCAGCCTCGTTGTCTATGGGATCGAACGGCGTCAGGCCGCCGCGCGTTCCTGAACCAGTTTCAGAGCAGACCGGACGGCGGCTGCATAGCCCTGCGCGCCCTGGCCCGTGATGATGTCGTCGGCCGCCAAGGACACATAGGAGTGATGGCGGAACGCCTCGCGGGTCGTCGGATCGGACAGATGACATTCCACGACGGGAATCGTCAGCGTCTTCAAGGCGTCCAGCAAGGCGATGGAGGTGTGGCCGTAGGCCGCGGGGTTGATGATCAGGGCCAGGGCGGCGGTGCGCGCCTCCTGAATCCAGTCGATCAGCACGCCTTCGTGATTGGATTGGCGGAATTCGACGCGGACGCCGCCCGCCGCCGCCTCACAGATGGCGCGCACGTCGTCCAAGGTCTTGGAGCCGTAGATTTCCGGCTCACGCACCCCCAGAAGGTTGAGGTTCGGGCCGTTCAAGACGTACAGGGCGAGGGCTTCGGGCATTCGCTCGAGACTATGATGTCCGGCCGTGGATTCGGTTCGGCCTTTTAGCTGAGGCGCGGCGGTAATCAAACCGCGCGCCGGAAAGAGTGACGTAGCGTCATGCGCATCCAGGTCAACGGCGAACCGCGCGACACGCGAGCCGAAACCGTATCGGCCCTGGTCGAGGAATTGGGCCTGGACATCCGCAAGGTGGCGGTCGAGCGCAATCTGGAGATCGTGCCCAAGAGCCTGCACGCGACCACGCCGGTGGCCGACGGCGACCGCTTCGAGGTGGTGCAGTTCGTCGGCGGGGGCTGACGAACAAAAAAGCCCGTCCGGTCAAGGACCGGACGGGCTGAAGGCTGGGAGTGGGGCAGGCGTCTAGAAGCGCGCCGAGATCTCCAGGCCGTAGGTGCGCGGTTCGTTGAAGTTGGCGTAGTCGCCGATGGCGTTGGTCCCCGACCGACCCTCGGTCGAGCGGCGATAGATGTGCGCCTCATTCAGCAGGTTGCGCGACCAGAGCGAGAAGGTCATTTCCCGTCCGTCGCCGACCTGAACCCCGGCCAGGGCCAGGCGGGCGTTGACGATGAAGGCGTCGTCCGTCTTTTCGGGCGACTGTTCAAAGCTCTGGGTCCCCTCGGAATAGTTGGCGTCCAAGTGGGCGCGCACCTCGCCCCAGCTCAGGGGTCGGACATAGTCCAGCGCGGCGGTGACCGCGTGGGGCGGGGTGTAGATGATGAAGACCGGCTGGATCGTGCCGCAGGACGGGCAGGCCGCCGACGCCGGGAACGGGTTCTGGGCGTCCGGCACGTTGGTGTCCGTATAGGCGTAGGCCAGGGTGAGGCGCAGGTCGTCGGTCACGTCCAGAACCGCGTCCAGCTCCAGGCCCGAGATGTCGGTGTCGCCCGGCGCGTTGACGGTTTCGACGGTGTTGCGCGTGTTGCCGGTGACCGGATCGGGCGCCACCAGGGTGAACTCGATCTGGCTGTTGGTGCGCACCATGTCATAGAGGGCGACATTCAGCCGCAGCCGGTCGAACAGGGTCGATTTCAAGCCGACCTCATAGGACGTCACCTCTTCGGATTCGAAGGGGGCGTAGGTCAGGGAGCGCGAATTGGCGCCGCCCGCCCGGTAGCCGGTGGCATAGGTGGCGTAGACATTGACCTGGGACGAGAGGTCATAGGCCAGGGTCACCATGGGATCGAACCGGCTTTCCGACAGGTCGAAGCGGAAGTCGCGCGGCGTGTTCGAGACCCGGTAAAGGACCCCCTTCTTGTCGTCCCAGGTCTGGCGCCCGCCCAGGGTGAGATGCAGGGCGTCGTTCAGCACCGGCGGCGTATAGACGGTGTGCACATAGACGCCCTGGCTTTGCGCTTCGGCGCGGCTGCCCCGATCGATGGAGCGGTAGCCGCGCGTGATGCCGGCGGTGACCGGGTCACGCACGACATAGGCGCCGGTCGAGCCGACATAGGACAGGGAGCTGGGCGTGGCCGCCTCTTCCCAGGCCTCTTCCTCGAAGTGATAGACGCCGACCACATAGTCCAGACGGTCGTCCAGGGCCGAGCCGACCAGTTGGAACTCCTGGCTGAACTGCGACTGCTCCAGGTCCGACAGGCTGTAGCGCGCGAAATTCCGGGCCGAACTGCCGACCGGGGCGTTGGGCTGGAAGACCGGCGGACGGTTGGGACCGCCAGCGTTGTCGTACTGATAGGCCTTCACCTCGCGATAGGCGGTGATGGAGCGCAGCTCGATCTGGGGCGTCAGGTCCCAGCTCATGTGCAGCGAATGACCGAAGGTCTTGTCGATGCTGGGTTGCTGGGGCACGCCGATGTCGGCGACGTCCTGGCGGTCGGTGTGCACATGCACGCCCGGCGGCAGCGGCGAGATGGTTCCGGCCGGACGCGGAAAGACCGTCGACACGGGCAGGCCCAGCGGATTGTAGCTGACCAGTTGGCTCAGGAAGGGCGTGCTTTCGCCATAGCCGTTGTCATAGGCGTACAGCGCGTTGAAATCGTCGCGCGGACGCCACAGCACCGAGGCGCGCAGCCCCCGGCGGTTCAGATAGTTCCAGCCGGTCTGACCCTCCATCGGATTGCGGGTCGTGGCGTCGTGATATTGCAGCGCGCCGTCCAGCTTGACGCTGAAATCGGCGACCTCGGGCAGGTCCAGATGCGCCTCGGCGTTGTAGCCGCCGAAGTTGGAGATTCCGGCGCTGGTCCGCAGGCCGAATTCGCCGGTGGGGCGCCGGGTGACCAGGCTCAGCGCGCCGCCTTCGGTGTTGCGCCCGAACAGCGTGCCCTGGGGTCCGCGCAGGACCTCGACCCGTTCGATGTCCAGCATGGTGGCGTTCAGCCCCTGCTGGCGGCCCAGATAGACGCCGTCCAGATAGACGCCGACGCCCTGTTCCCGGGCGGGCTGGTTGGCGTCGTTCGGCACGATGCCGCGAATGCCGACCGTCAGGGCCGACTGGCGCGATTCAAAGGTCGAGACGCGCAGCGACGGCACCGCGCCGTCGACCAGGTCCAGCATCGACTGGACGTGCCGGTTCTCCAGCGTCTCGGCGTCCACGACCGAGATGGCGATCGGCGTGTCTTGCAGATTGGTCTCGCGCTTGGTCGCGGTGACCACGACCTCGTCCAGGACGGAGATCGGGCCTCCGGCGCCTTCGGGACCGGCCAGGCGGTCCTCGGCGACGATGTTTCGGATGTCCTGGGCCATCGCGGGGGCGGCGGCCAGAATGGACAAGGCCCCGCCCAGAAGCAGGCGAGACCGGAGCGTGATCGACATAGGTTCATCCCCCTTGTGCGAGGGGGGCGATACGGTCGTTCTGTGTCGCCGCCGTTTAGGCGCGGACAAGCTTGCGCGTCAGTTCGGCGTCGCTTTTGCGCAGATCGGTCGTTTGACGGATCGACTGTCGCGGAACTGTCCGATGCGGACGGTTTAGCGCGCCGAGGCGGCGGGCATGGGCGTGACGCGGCCCTCGACGCAGACCTCGCCGATGCGGCGCGAGACGGCGCGGTCGCCTTCTTGTCGGGCGATGTGTCGGGCCTCTCCGCAACGGCCTTCGGCCACCAGCGGCGCCAGCCTGTCGATCAGCGCCTCGCGGGAGGTCGCCCGGCCGTAGGTTTCGCGTTGGCCCTCGATCACCTCATTGATGAGGCGGTTGTGGAAGTCCGTGGACGTGCCGCCCTGCGCCAGATTCGTGTCGTAGCGCGGTATCGGCCGGTTGAGATTGGGTCCGGGCGTCTGGGCGACGGCGGGCATCGACGCGGCGGTCAGGCCGACGATCATGATCAACGAAGCAGTTCGACGCATGTTCGACTCTCCTCGGTTCAGGACGGGGCCGGGATGGGGGTGGGGCGGCCTTCGACGCAGACTTCGCCGATGCGGCGCGAGACGGCGCGGTCGCCTTCCTGGCGGGCCAGTTGACGCGCCTCGTTGCAGCGCCCCTGGGCCACCAGCGGCGCGATGCGCTCGATCAGCAGCTCCTGCGGCGTCGGCTCCTGATTTTGATCACGCTCAAGGGCGTTGGTCGCCAGGCGGCGCTGATAGTCTCCGGCCGAACCGCCGAGGCGCAGGCTGTTGTTGACCTGGGGCACGCGCGGCGGCGACGGATTGCCCGGCGTCTGGGCCGAGGCGATGGGCGCGATCAGCAAAGCGGCCGCAGAGAAGACGGTGATCAGACGCATGACGACGAACCCTCCAGCTTTACCGATACGCTACTCCACCCTTGCGGGAATGCAAGGAACGTCGGTCGTTGGAACGACGGCGCCGTACAGGGCTTTCGCCCGGCCCGGCCTGGGCCTAAACCCCTGTCGCATGAGCACCATCGACACCTGGACCGTCGCCGGTCGGACCTTCGGCTCGCGCCTGATCGTGGGCACCGGAAAATACGCCGACTACGCCCAGAACGCCGCCGCGGCCGAGGCCGCCGGGGCCGAAATCGTCACCGTGGCCCTGCGCCGGGTGAATCTGAGCGACCCGACCCAGCCCATGCTGGTGGACCATGTGAAGCCGGATCGGTTCACCTTCCTACCCAACACCGCCGGTTGCTTCACCGGCGAGGACGCGGTGCGGACCTTGCGCCTGGCGCGCGAGGCGGGCGGTTGGAGCCTGGTCAAGCTGGAGGTGCTGTCGGACACGCCGCACCTGTATCCCGACATGATCGAGACGCTGCGGGCGCTGGACATGCTGGTCAAGGACGGCTTCGACGTCATGGTCTATTGCACCGACGACGTGGTCATGGCCAAGCGGCTGGAAGAGGCGGGCGCCGCCGCCATCATGCCCGCCGCCAGCCCGATCGGCTCGGGCCTGGGCATTCAGAACCGGGTCAACATCCGGCTGATCGTCGAACAGGCCAAGGTGCCGGTCCTGGTCGACGCCGGGGTGGGCACGGCCTCGGACGCGACGGTCGCCATGGAGCTGGGCTGCGACGCCGTGATCGCCAACACCGCCATCGCGGCGGCCAAGGACCCCATCGGCATGGCCCGCGCCATGAAGCACGCAGTGATCGCGGGACGCGAGGCCTATCTGGCGGGCCGGATGCCCAAACGCCTGTACGCCAGCGCCTCGTCGCCGCTCAGCGGATTGATCTGACGACGCATTACGATTCCGGCGCGGCGTCGCGGCGTCGCGGCGGGGTTGGCGAACGGTGCTCCGTGGGCGATGGTGCCTGCGGGAGGCTTCATCATCATGCGCAACACCCTGCTTGCGGCCAGCGCCCTGACGCTGAGCCTGATCGGCCCGGCGGCCGTGGCCGACGCGACCCTGGACGCGGCCATGCTGGCCTTGCTCCAGAACCCGCCCATCTGCGGCGAGGCGGGGGCGGCCGATCCCGTGGACCCCGTGGCCTCGATGGTGATGGTCGACGGCTTCGGAACCGGCGGCTTTCCGATCGACACGGCCAATCCCGAGGCCCAGGCCTGGTTCAACCATGGTGTGCGGCTGCGCTGGGCGTTCGAGCATTCGGAATCGGTGCGCGCCTTCCGCAAGGCTCAGTTGCTCGATCCCAACTGTTCGATGTGCGTCTGGGGCGAGGCCTGGGCCATCGGGCCGAACCTGAACGGCGGCGGCAATGACGCCCAGTCCCTGGCCACGGCCCTGACCCAGGCTAAGAAGGCGCGCCGCCTGGCCCGCCACGCCACGCCGATGCAACGGCAGATGATCGACGCCCTGATCCAGCGTTACTCGGGCAAGGAGGCGAGCCGAGCCACCCGTTTCGCCCGCGCCATGGACCGGATCGCCACGCGTCATCCCGATGACGTGACGGTGGCGGCCATCACCTCTGACGCCTGGATGCTGGAAGCCGACGACTGGTGGACGCCCGAGGGCGAGGCGGCCGATCCCGGCATCACCCGCGCCATGGGCCTGTTGGAGCACGCCCTGTCGGTGAACCCGAACGATCCGGGCGCCATCCACCTGTACATCCACCTGACCGAATGGTCGGACGATCCGCACAAGGCCATTCCCTATGGCGAGCGGCTGGCGGCCCTGGCGCCGGGGGCCAGCCACCTGGTGCACATGCCGTCGCACACCTTCTATCGGGTCGGCCGGTACAAGGACGCCATGATGTCCAACGTCAACGCCGTGGCCCTGGACCGGCGCTATGACCAGTTGGCGCGGCCCCAGGGCGGCGTGCGCGGCATGCCGCTGCATCCGCACAACATCCATTTCGGCATGGGCGGCGCCCTGATGGCCGGCGGGTCCGAGCAGGGGATCAAGCTGGCCGACTGGTTCCTGGAGACCTATGCCGACATTCCGGCCCAGAACATCTGGCGTCAGGCCCAGGCCCACAACGCCTACGCCATCTACGGCCGCTTCGCCGACCAGGCCAAGATCGACAGCCTGGTCGAGCCGGACGCCGCCCGGCCGATGATGCGGATCTCGTGGCGCTATGCGCGCGGCGAGGCGGCGGCGCGGCGCGGCGACGCGGCGGCCGTGCGGGCCGAGGCCGAGGGGATCAAGACCCTGCGCGAGGGCATGACGCCGCCGCCGGGCCGCATGGGCCAGATGCAGGCCGGCTTCACCGAACTGGCCCAGCGCGTGCTGGAAGGCCGTGCGGCCATGCTGGAAGGCAACGCCCAGGCCGCCGTCGCCGCCTTCACCCGCGCGGCCCAGATCCAGGCCGGAGACGACGGCCAGGAGGGCGGCGATCCGCCCGCCATCTGGTATCCGATGCGGCGCAGTCTGGCCGCCGCCATGCTGATGGGCGGTGACGCGGCGGGCGCTCGCGCCAAGGTGCAGGAGCTGCTGAAGGACTGGCCCAGCGATCCCTACAGCCTGTTTGTCTTGGCCGAGGCCGAGGCGGCGTTGGGCAATGCCGAAGCCGCCGCCGACGCCCGCCGCAAGGCCCAGGTCGAATGGGTCGGCGGGGCGATGGACCTGAAACTGGCCTGACGGATATCAGGCCGCCGGGGCCGTCGTTCTGTGCGGCGCCTCGGCGGGCGTGGATTTCGCCGCCTCGATCATGCGGCCGACCTCGGCCGGGTCGATCGACGTCGTGGTCTTGCCGTTGATGAAGAAGGTCGGGGTGCCGACCAGATGCAGGGCGCCGGCGGTGGTGTGGATGTCGGTCAGGTGGCGCGTGGTCTCGGGCGCGTTGATCACCGCCTCGGCCCGGGCCAGATCGACGCCGTTGGCGGCCAGAATGCGCTGGATGGCCGTCTCGTCCAGGGCCGGTTCGCGCAACAGGGCCTCATAGACCGCCAGATATTTGCCCTGCTGATGCGCGGCCAGGGCGGCGCGGGCGGCCAGTTGCGAGATCGGCTCGCCCTGGCGGTCCAGGATCGGCCAGTCCTTGAAGACGAAACGCACCTCAGGGTGGGCGCGCATCAGGCGCAGGAAGTCGGGCGTCACCGCCTTGCACCCCGGACAACGGAAGTCGAAGAACTCGATCACCGTCACCTTGGCGTCGGCGGGACCGAAGGCCGGGTCGCGCGGATCGGGCGCCAACAGGCCCGGATTGGCGGCGACGGCGGCGTTGATCGCCTCGACGCGCTGATTGTCTTCGCGCGCCTGGCGGGCCTGGACCATCTCTTCCAGCAGTTCCGGGTGCGACAGCAGATAGGCGCGCACCCGCCCGTCCATGGCGCCGAACCAGGGCGCGGCCGCCAGCCCCAGGGCGGCGACGGACAGGGCCAGGGCGGCGACGCCGACCCTGGGGTCGGACATCCAGCCGTGCGAACGGGGGGGCGAGGGGGGCGTGGTGTCGTCGGTCATTCGATCCGTGGGTCAGGGAACGGGTTGGAAGTCGCCGTCGGACTGACGGCGCTGGCGGCGCTCTAGGTCGTCCAGGTCGTCCTGGGTGGCGCCGGAGGCAAAGACGATGTCCATCGCCCGGCGATACTCGGGCGTGTTCTGGGTCAGCATGTCGCGCGCGCGCAGGGCGAACTGGGTCGCCTGACGGGTGTCGCCGACGGCGTAGTACATTTCGGCCGAGGCCAGGCGCGCCTCGCCCTCCTTGCCCTGGCGGTCATAGGCCTGGCCCAGCAGGCGCCAGGCCATGGTGTTGTCGTGCTCCAGGGCCGTGGCGCGTTTCAACTGATCGACGGCGGCGTCCAGGTTGGCGGGATCGCCGCTTTCCAGCAGGGCGTGGGCCAGGTTGATCCGCAACAGGGGGGCGTCTGGCTTCAACTCCACCGACCGCTGATGGGCGCCGATGGCCTCGGCCGGGCGGCCCTCCTCGAACAGGATCTGGCCCTTCAACTCCCAGAAGTAGGGGTTTTCAGGGTCCCCCTGCATCAGGGCGTCGACGGCGGCCAGGGCCTTGTCGGTCTGGCCGTCGCGATACCAGGCGATGGCGCGGGCGTAGCGGGCCGGAAGGCTGACGTCCGTCTCGGGGTATTCGCGCAGAGTGGCGTTCGGATGGTCCATGAAGCCGTGGATCTTGGCCAGGATCAGGGCGTGCTGGGCCATGCGTTCGGGGCTGTCGACGTGATTGTAGTTGGCCGCCGCCTCGGCCGGACGGCGCAGCGCCTCGATGCGTTGCGACGACAGGGGATGGCTGCGGAAATAGGGATAGCGGCGGGCGTCCGAGAAGACTTCCTGAGAGCGGAAATTCTCGAAGAATTCGACCAGGCCGCGCCCGGATTCCCCGGCGGCGTCCATGCCGCGCAGGGCGGTGATGTCGGCTTCGCCTTCCTGGCCCTGCATGTATTTGAGCGCGCTGATGGTCCCGAACATCTGGCTGGAGCCGATCAGCAGGGCGCCCGCGTCCGGCGCCCCGGCGGCTACGGCCAGGGCGCCCAGGGCCATGGTCATCCAGAAGGGCTGGGCCGCCGCCGCCTGGGCGCCGTCGCGCATCGGGTGGCGGTTCTTCACGTGCCCAGCCTCGTGGGCGATGACGCCCAGAAGCTGGTTCGGCGTCGTGGTGCGCAGGATCAGGCCCGTGTTGACCCCCATGATCCGCCCGCGCGTGGCGAAGGCGTTCAGGTCTGAATCGTTGATCAGCAACAGCTCGACGTCCTGGGGGTTCAGCCCCATGGCGACGAACACCGGGTCCGACCAGTCGCGGATGATGCCCTCGATCTCGGTGTCCCGGATGATGCTCTGGGCCGAGGCGGGCGCGGCGAAGGCCAGGGCGGCGGCCACGCCCGCCAGCGGCGCGAGCCAGCGGGAGCGGACGCGGGACAGCCAGGACATGGCGAACTCCTTTGCGACTGCCCCCGCCTAGGCAAGACCGAAATCGGTTGAGCCGGACGTCGTCCAATCCAGTTCAGATTTCGGTCCAGCATAAGCCCTGGAGCCTGATTCACGACATCGGCGGAAACGCGAAAGCGTTTTCACCGATGCCGATCAGGCTAGGCGCGAACCTAAGGCCTCTTAATGGCCGTCGCCACTATTTGCGGCCCCACCAGCCGCGCTTGGGCTTGACCGGAGGCGCGGCGATCTGGGTCGGATCATTGGCGATGATCGCGGCCAGGTCGGCTTCCGGCTCGGGCGCGGGCGTCGGCTCCGCCAGGACGACGGGTTCCGGTTCCGGCTCAGGCTCGGGTTCGGGAGCGACGTCCAGAACCACCGGCTCGCCCTGGGTCTCGACCTCGTTCGGCTCGACGGTCGCGGGTGCGTCCGAGGCCTCGGTGGCCGAGGCCGACGCCTTGCGGCGCACGCGGCGGCGCTTGGGTTCGGCCGGGACGGCGGGCGTTTCGGCCGTCTCGTCGGGGATCGTCACCGCGGGGGGCGTGTCGGGCGAGCCGTCCGGCGGCATGCCCTCATTGGTGGCGCGGGCCTCGACCTTGACCTCATGGCCCAGGCCGCCGCGGCCCCGGCCGCGACGCCGACGCCGACGGCCGCCTTCGCGTTCCGCGCCGATCTCGCCTTCGGGGCGCTCGCCCAGGGATTCCTCGGCGTCGCGGGCCGGGGCCTCGCCGCGCGCGGGGCGTTCCGGGTTCAGCGGGTCGAACCAGACATAGGGGTCTTCCAGAGACGGCGTGCGGGCGCGGACCCAGCCATAGACGTCGCGATCGCCGTCCTCGCGGACGCGACGACCGCCGCGACGGCCGCGACGGCGGCGACGGCCGCCATCGGAATCATCGTCGTCGTCTTCGGCTTGGACGATCGGAGCCTCGTCGCCTTCATCGGGCCGTCCGCCGCGACGGCGCCGACGCCTGCGGCCGCGACCGTCGCCTTCGGCCTGTTCCAGACGCGCTCGTCCGATGTCGTCGTCGTCGTCCTCGCCGTCGAGTTCGGCTTCATCCTCGTCGTCGAGGATGTCGTCGTCGTCTTCATCGGCGTCGTCTTCGTCGGACCAGGCGGCGTCGTCATAGCCGTCGTCGATGTCGGTCGGATCGGCGGCCGTTTCGGGCGGGGTGAAGTCTTCGTTGGTCTCGGTGCGCTCCAGGGCGTGTTCGCCCTGGGCCAGGGTGTCGTCGATCTGGATGACGACGTTCAGGCCCCGGCGCTCCAGCAGCCGCTGAAGATAGTCGCGCTTGTGGTTCAGGATGTAGAGAGCCACCGCCGTGGGCAGGCGCAGGGTCACCGAACCAGCCCCGTTCTTGCCCGCTTCGATATCGACGGCGCGCAGGGTCATCAGCGCGGCGCTCTCGGCCGAACGGATGCGTCCGGCGCCCTGGCAGTGCGGACAGACCTCGGTGGCGCCCTCGATCACGCCCAGGCGGCGGCGCTGACGGCTGATCTCCATCAGGCCGAAGCCGGAGATCTTGCCCATCTGGATGCGCGCGCGGTCGCGGGCCAGGGCGTCCTTCAGCACCTTTTCGACGGCGCGATTGTTCTTGGACTCCTCCATGTCGATGAAGTCGATGACGATCAGGCCAGCCAGGTCGCGCAGGCGCAACTGGCGCGCCGCCTCGACGGCGGCCTCCATGTTCGTCTTATAGGCCGTCTGCTCGACGTTCCGCTCCTTGGTGGCGCGGCCCGAGTTGACGTCGATGGCCACCAAGGCCTCGGTCTGGTTGATGACCAGATAGCCGCCCGACTTCAGCGGCACGACTGGCTGGTGAATCTGGCCCAGCATCTCTTCCAGGCCGTTGGCCGCGAAGAGGGGACGCGACCCCTGGTACAGATGAATCTTCTTGGCCTGCGAGGGCATCAGCACGCGCATGAAGTCGCGGGCCTGTTTGAAGCCTTCGACGCCCTCGACCTGGATGCCGTCGAACTCCTTGTCGTACATGTCGCGCACGGCGCGGCGGACCAGGTTCTCCTCCTCGTAGATCATCGAGGGGGCGTGCGAGCGCAGGGTGGTCTCGCGGATCGTCTCCCACAGGCGCAGCAGATATTCGTAGTCGCGCTTGATCTCGGCCTTGGTGCGCTTGGCGCCCGCCGTGCGGATGATCAGGCCCATGCCCTTGGGCACCTTCAGGGCCGCCGCGGCCGCCTTCAGGCGCTTGCGGTCGGTGGCGCTGGTGATCTTGCGCGAAATGCCGCCGCCCTTGCCGGTGTTGGGCATCAGCACGCAGTAGCGGCCGGCCAGCGACAGCCAGGTGGTCAGGGCCGCGCCCTTGCCGCCGCGCTCGTCCTTGACGACCTGCACCAGCAGGATCTGACGGCGTTTGATGACGTCCTGGATCTTGTAGCGACGCATCAGGCGGCGCTTCAGCCGCTCTTCGTCCGCCAGCTTGCCTTCGGAATCGCCCTCGTCGTCCGAGGACTCGCGGCCCAGATCATCCTCGTGATCCTCGTCGCTGTCCGCCTCGGCCATGATGGCTTCGCGGTCGGCGACCGGGATCTGATAATAGTCGGGGTGGATTTCGTTGAAGGCCAGGAAGCCGTGGCGGTTGCCGCCGTATTCGACGAAGGCGGCTTGCAGGCTGGGTTCTACGCGGGTGACCTTGGCGAGGTAGATGTTGCCGCGAAGCTGGCGCCGCGCCTTGGATTCGAAGTCGAATTCCTCAAGCTGGCGGCCGTCCACGATGGCGACGCGGGTTTCTTCCGCGTGCGCCGCATCGATAAGCATGGTCTTGGACATCAAGGGTCTCTCTCTGGCGCGCCAGGGCCGAAGACCAGGGATGCATCCTCTGGACGGGGGCGGCTCGCCGAATGGGATTGGGGACCGTGACGCGCGTCATCCCTCCGCCGATGGCGGAAGCGGCTCGATTGAGCGGGGTGGGAGCGCAGGCGATCAGGCCCATGGGTTTCGTTCGATCTTGGCCTCGGACGCGAACGTTCGCGACGGTCGGGCCGGTCGTTGAACCGCCGGGCGGACCCGGTCGATTCTCGGATAGGTGAATACGTCTGCTCCACGAGGAGGGCGCGTCCGAACCCATGAACGGGGGACGCGATCATTTCGCGTGCGGACAAAGCATAGGGATCGCGTCGCCAAATTGAAAGCGTTCCGGTCTTAACCCAATGCAAGGACTGATCTGCCAGCATGCCCGCTCATAGTGTGATGGTGGGCGCCGTAAGAATGTACGGTCACTGGGTTTCCAGCCTCCGAAAGTGGGGCGTGCGCGAGTGGACGATGACGGCGATGGCCTTCGTCGTGATTTGCGCTGTGCTGATGACGGCTGGGCGCGGCCTGGCCTCGGGCGCCTCGGGCGAGGTGCTGGCCGTGCGCTTCGGCGGCGACGGCGACCGGACCCGGGTGGTGGTCGATCTGGAGCGCTCGGCGCGCGGCTCGGTGATCGAGGACGGAGCCGAAGGCCGGGTGACGTTGGCCCTGGCGGGCGTGGCGTCGGGCCGGGGCCTGAACGGCGACGGTTCGGGCCTGGTCAGCGGCTATCGTGTGGCGGCGGGGTCAGGCGCCTCACGCGTGCAGTTGGAGCTGGCCAAGACCGCCGAGATCGAACGTCGTTTCCTGCTGCCGCCCGGCGACGGCGTGCGCCACTATCGTTACGTCATCGACCTGAAAGCCAAGTCCGGGACCGCCGCCGTCGCACCGCGTGCGGGCGCCTCCATGCCTGCGCCGCGCCGCGCGCCGCGCCGGGCCGACCGGCCCCTGATCGTCATCGACGCCGGGCACGGCGGCCATGATCCGGGCGCCAGCGGGGTCCATTCGCGCGAAAGCGCCGTGACCCTGGCCGCCGCCATGCAGTTGAAATCCGAGCTGGAGCGCACGGGCCGCTATCGCGTGCGGATGACGCGCGACAGCAATGTCTATGTCGGCCTGTATCGCCGGGTGCAGATCGCCCGGGACGCCGAGGCCGACCTGTTCATCTCGCTTCACGCCGACGCCGGGGCCGATCCGGCCACGCGCGGGGCCAGCGTCTACACCCTGTCGGAACAGGGCGCCGGTCGGGCGGTGCGCGAGTTCACCCGGGGCGACAACTGGCACCGCGCATTGAACCTGCCGGGACGTGATCCGTCGGTGGACCGCATCCTGTTGGACATGACCCAGCGCGTCACTCAGAACCGCTCAGCCCAGTTCGCGCGCACGCTTTTGACCCATCTGGAGGCCGCCGAGCGGGTGTTGCTGCGTCGCAGCCATCGCGACGCGGGTCTGGCCGTCCTGTTGGCCCCCGACGTGCCGGCGGTGCTGTTGGAGATGGGCTTCATCACCAATCCCGAAGACGAGCGGGATCTGAACGATGAACGCGCGCGTCGTCGCATGATGCGGGCCGTGGCCGAAGGCATCGACCGCTATTTCACCCAGCCGGGCGAAGGCTTGCAGATGGCCTCGGCGGCGAACATGACCAGCGGCCAGCCCTGAGGCTTCAGGCCATTCCCGACTTCTTCAGCGTCTTCCAAGCCTTGATCACGCGCTGAAGCTTGGCCTCGGCGCCGCGGTCGCCGCCGTTGGTGTCGGGGTGACAGCGTTTCAGCAGGTCGTGATAGCGGGCCTTGATGTCCGCCTTGGTCGCGCCCGGCTCCAGATCCAGATCGGCCAGGGCCGTGCGTTCCAGCTTGCCGACGCGCGGGCCGGCGTCGGCCGCGCCCTTGGCCTGGGCCTCGCCGCGACGGCCGAACAGACCGAAGCTGTCGCGCCACGACCCGGTTCCCGAATTGGCGGCCGTGCCGAATTTGGCGGCGAAGGCGGCGGCCTCGCGCGTGAATTTCCCGGCCTTCATCTCCCAGGTCGGGCGGCCGCCGGTCATGGCCTCGTTCTCCTGCATGGCGCGGATCTCGCCCTCGCTCATGCCGGAATAGAAGTTCCAGCCCTTGTTGTACTCGGCCGCATGGCCCTGACAGAAGTCGTAGAAGTCGTTCAGCCGTTCGCGGGACTTGGGCGCGCGAGCGGTGGCGGCGCGCGAGCAGTCCGGCCACTGGCACGGGACCTCGCCGGGCTTCAGACGCAGGACGTCCTCGGCCTGCTCCTCGCCGGGCGGGCGGATGCGCATGTCCTTGAAGCGCGGTTTGTACTGGAATGACGCCGACATCACCCCAAGTGTAGGGTCGAATTGGTCACCATCAAGGAAGCGAACGTGTCTGAAGGTCCTGTCGCGCGGGAAATCCGCAGAAAGTTGTCGGAAAGCTTCGCTCCCACGCGTCTGGAGATCGAGGATGACAGCGCCCGCCACGCCGGACACCACCACGAAGGCGGGATCGACGGGCGGCCGGGCGGAGAGAGCCACATCAATCTGACAATCGTGTCGGGAGCCTTCCAGGGGCTGAACCGCGTGGCTCGTCAAAGGGCGGTGACCGCGGCTTTGAAGGCCGAACTGGCCGGGCCGGTCCACGCCTTGTCGATCCGCGCCCTGACGCCGGATGAGGACGTCTAGAGGCGTCCGCCGCGACGGTCGCCATTCACCTCGTCTTAGAAGGTTGCCCCTAACGTAAGCCCTGGTTGTAATGGATCGCGGGGCGGGGGGCATGGTCGGTTCTGACGGGGTCGACAAGGGGCTGGCCATCGGACAGCGTCCGGGCGAGGCCGCTCAGGCTCTGACCGCCATCCTGCAAACCCAGTATCTGCGCTACATCATCATCTTCACCTGGTCGATCGGCCTGTTCGCCGTGGTCGGCTGGAACACCGCCCTGACCTGGTTCGTGGCGACGCTGAGCGCGGGCGCGTTGCGCGGCGCCTTCGAGCGTCGTCTGAGCGGCCGCGTGGGCGCCGGCTGGGGGCTGGTCTTCCCGGCGGTCGCCACGGTCACCACCGCCGTCTGGGCCGCCGCGCCCTTGATCTCCTGGTTCTCGGGCCATCCGTTCGGCCAGGAGCTGGCGGTGGCCCTGTTGATCTCGGGCCATGTGCTGGTCTTCACCCAACTGCGCAGTTCGCCGCGCCAGGCCATGGTGATCTCTTCGCCCTATAGCCTGGCGGCGGTGATCATCCTGGCCAGCCTGTGGGGCGGGCCGCTGTTCTGGCCCTTTATCGCCCTAGTGCCGTTCACGGCCGCCGGCCTGTTCGTCCTGGTCATGATGACCATGCTGCGCGAGCAACGCATCCGCGCCTTTCAGGAGCACCAGGCCCATCTGATCGAGGAGCTGGAGAGCGCCCGCGACAAGGCCAATGCGGCCTCGGAGGCCAAGTCCAGCTTCCTGGGCGTCATCTCGCACGAGCTGCGCACGCCGATGAACGGCGTCCTGGGCGCGGCCCAGTTGATGAGCGCGACCCGGCTGGAGGCGACGCAACGCGAATATCTGTCGATCATCCGCAACTCGGGCGACAATCTGCTCAGCCTGCTGAACGACATCCTCGACATGACCAAGATCGAGGCCGGCAAGATGACCTTCGAGGTCGTCGACGTGAACGTCGATGAGTTGAACCGTCGTGTGACCGGCCCGTTCGAGGCCCAGGCCGAATCCAAGGGCCTGACCTTCGTCTCCGAGTTCCAGGGCGAAATCCCGGCCGTGGTGCGCGGCGATCCGCTGCGTGTCTGTCAGGTGCTGCACAATCTGCTGTCCAACGCCGTCAAATTCACCGACGCGGGCCAGGTGCGTTACGATGTGGCCGCCCGGCGCATCAGCGACACGCGCGCCTGTTTCGACTTCCGCGTCACCGACAGCGGCTCGGGCATCGCGCCTCGGGATCTGGAGCGCCTGTTCCAGCCCTTCACCCAGGTCGACGCCTCTTCGACGCGGCGGTTCGGCGGCACGGGCCTGGGTCTGACCATCGCCCGGCGCATGGCCAACATCATGGGCGGCGACATCACCGTGCAGTCGACCCTGGGAGAAGGCTCGGTCTTCACCCTGACGCTTGAGGCCGAGGTGGTGGAGTGGGCGCCGGTCCAGGCCGCCGAGGTCATCGACGCCGTGGTCGAGGGCGGCGAGCGGCTGAATGTGTTGGTGGTCGAGGACCATCCGGTGAACCGCATGATCCTGGAGGCCTGGATGGGTTCGGCTGGCCATTCGATCACCGCGGCCGAAAACGGTCTGCTGGCCGTCGAAGCCGCCGCGACCCAGCGGTTCGACCTGATCATCATGGACGTGAACATGCCGGTGATGGACGGCCTGACCGCCACGCGGATGATCCGTGACGCGGACGGCCCGAACCAGGGCACGCCGGTCGTCGTGTTGTCGGCCTCGGCCCGCAGCGAGGACCACCAGGCGGGGCTGGACGCGGGCGCAGACGCCTATCTGAACAAACCGATCGACTTCGCCGCCCTGGCTGGGCTGATGGGGCGGGTCGGCGGCGGGCGCGAGGCCCTGCGGACGGCGGCGGAACAAGGCCAGAATGCGGTGGCGGCCTGAACCTGACCCGAACCGCGCCGTTCAGGCGCGTGTCACATCCCATACTCCAATCTGACCGGGCGGATCGTTCGGTCAGCGGCCGGGGAACGTGCGTCGTCGTAGCCAGCGGCGTGCGGACCCCGGCCCATTCCGATCTCTGACCGAACATCGGCGGGCGCCCCGAAGGCCGACCTTCGGGGCGCTTTTCGTTCGCGATCGGCCGGATAGGCGGGACCTGGACGAATGGGACCGGATGTGGCCGCGAGACCATCTGAATTCGATGTGAATTCAGCGCGCCGGGGTTCCAATCCAGGCCCGAAGCGTTAGACCCGCCTCATGACCGAACTGCCGAACTCACTGACCACGGCGCTCGCGGCCGGAGAAAAGGCCGTGACCATCGACGCCGCCATGATCCCCAAGCTGATCGACATGGCGGGCGATTTCGCGATCAACCTGTCGATCGCGCTGATCATCCTGGTCGTCACCGTCGTCGCCTCGCGCTGGGCGTCGGGCGCGACGCGTCGGGCGTTGGGCCGTATGCGCGGCTTCCGCCAGGACCCGACCGTGCTCAGCTTCGCCGCCCAGGTGGTGCGCGTCGTGGTCCTGGTCATCGGCCTGATCGCCGTGCTGCAACGGCTGGGGGTGCAGACCACCTCGATCATCGCCGTGCTGGGCGCGGCCTCTCTGGCGGTCGGCCTGGCGTTGCAGGGCACGCTGTCGAACGTGGCGGCGGGGGTGATGCTGCTGGTGCTGCGCCCCTATCGCGTCGGCGAGGTGATCGACCTGAACGGCGCCTCGGGCACGGTGCAGCGGCTGGACCTGTTCACCACCACCCTGTCGAACGCCAACAACCACAAGATCACCGTGCCGAACTCCAAGGTGTTGAGCGACGTCATCATCAATCTGACGGGCCAGAAGACGCGGCGGATCGAGATCAATTTCACCGTCGGCTACGGCGTCGATCTGAACCAGGCGCGGGCCGTCCTGGCGCATGTGGCCCAAGCGCATGACAAGGTGCTGGACGATCCGACGCCGTGGACCGGCGTCACCGGCCTGTTGGACAGCGCGGTGCGGATCACCCTGCACGCCTGGGTCAAGGCCGAGGATTGGTGGCAGACCCAGGCCGACCTGATGCAGTCCGGCAAGGAGGCGCTGGACGCCGCCGGGATCGAGATTCCCTTCCCGCATCAGGTCGAGGTGCCCTTCGGCGGCGTTCAGCCCAAGGCCGGGGGGAACTGATCGTGCGTTACGACTTCAGCTCCGACAACACCACGGGCATGGCGCCCGTGGCCGTGCAGGGCCTGATCGCGGCCAACAGCGGCGCCGTCGCGGCCTATGGCAGGGATGAGATCACCGAACGCGCGGCGGACCAGATCCGCCGTCGCCTGGACGCCGATGTCGAGGTGCGGTTCGTGTTCTCAGGCACGGCGGGCAACGCCATCGCCCTGTCGATGCTGGCCTGGCCGTTCGAGGCGGTGCTGGCCCATCACGCGGCCCATGTCTGCACCGACGAGTGCGGCGCGCCCGGTTTCTTCGGCCAGGGCGTGGGGTTGATCGGCCTGCCGGGCTTTTCGGGCAAGATCGACCCCAGGGCGCTGAACGCCGCGCTGGCGGAGCCGGACATCGCCCATCGCCAGCCGCCGGCGGCGCTCAGCCTGACCCAGTGCACCGAATACGGCACGGTCTATACGGTCGACGAACTGCGCCATCTGATCGAGCCGGTGAAGGCGCGCGGCATGGGCGTGCACATGGACGGCGCGCGCCTGGCCAATGCGGCGGCGGCGGGATTCGACCTGACGCAGATCGCCCGGCTGGGCGTCGACCTGCTGGTGTTCGGCGGGGCCAAGGCGGGCGCCAACTGCGTCGAGGCCCTGGTCATGTTCGACAAGAGCCTGGCCCGGCGCATCGACAACCGGCTGAAACAGGCGGGCCAGACGGCGTCCAAGGGCCGCTTCCTGGCCGGGCCGATGCTGGGCCTGTTGGAGAGCGAGAGCTGGGAGACCGGCGCCGCCCACGCCAACCGCATGGCCCTACGCCTGGCTGAAGGGATCGCCACCCGCTCGCCCTATGTCCTGGCCCACCCGGTCGAGGCCAACGCCGTTTTCGTGCGGATGCCGGAAAAGGCCCATGCGCGGCTGAGCGCGGCGGGCTGGGCCTGTTACCGTTTCGATGACGGCTCGGTGCGTTTCGTCTGCTCTTGGGCCACGACCGAAGAGGTTGTGGATGAGATCGTCGCGGTGATCGCCGGCCTGGGATGAGGCCTTTCGCCGCGTCGTCCGCGCCGCCATATGCGACGCATGGCGATGAGAGGCGAACGATCCGCTAGGCGGCACGGCGACACGACGGCGCCCGCGGCTCGCGGCAAGACCGATGAGACGATGACCGGGATGTCCGGCGGCTGGCGCGCGCTGGCCGATCTGGCGGGGATCGTCGGGCGCTCGGGCGCGCCGCAACTGCCGTGGCGAGTGACGGGCGCCGTCCTGTTGACCCTGGCGGGCAAGGGACTGGGCGTGCTGGCGCCGCTGGTGCTGGGCGCGGCGGTCAACAGGCTGGCGGCGGGGCAGGGGGCGGCCGTAAGTCTGACTGCCGGTTTCGCCGCCTTCGCGGCCGGTTGGGCCTTGGTGCGGTTCCTGTCGTCGGCGGCGCCGCAGGTGTCGGACGTGGTCTTCGCCCCGGTGCGGCAGGCGGCCATGCGCCGCGCGGGCGCCGAGACCTTCGGCCACGCGCTGAACCTGTCGCTGGATTTTCATCAGACCAAACGCTCCGGCAGCCTGTCGCGCACCGTCGAGCGCGGCTCGCGCGCCGTGGACTTTCTGTTGCGGGTCCTGGCCTTCAACCTGATCCCGACCGGGCTGGAGCTGGTGTTGGCGGCCGGGGTGCTGGCGGGCAAGTACGACTGGCGTTTCGGGGCCGTGGCGGTGGCCGTGGTGGCGATCTACGCCGCCTCGACCTTCGCCCTGTCCAACTGGCGGCTGGAGCATCGCCGCGTCATGAACGCCGCCGACAGCGAGGCCGCCGGCCAAGCGGTCGACGCCCTGCTGAACTATGAGACGGTCAAGGCGTTCGGGGCCGAAACACGGGCGGCGGCGGGCTATGACCGCGCCCTGGGCGTCTATGGCGAGGCGGCGCTGAAGGCCAACGCCTCTCTGGCCCTGCTGAACGTCATGCAGGCGGCGGTGATGAACATCGGCCTGGGCGTCATGGCGGTGATGGCGGGCTATGAGGCCATGGCCGGGCGGATGGGACCGGGCGACGTCATGGCGGCGGTGCTGATCATGATGTCCCTGTACGCCCCGCTGAACATCCTGGGCTTCGCCTATCGGGAAATCCGACAATCCTTCATCGACATGGAGGAAATGCTGAAGGTGACGCGTCAGGCGCCGCAAGTGGCCGACGCGGCCGACGCCGTCCCCCTGCCGCACGCGGTCGACGCGCGCGGCGCGGCGCTGAGTTTTGAACACGTCGGCTTCCGTCACGACGCGCGTTCGGCCGGGCTGGACGACGTCAGCTTCCATGCCGCGCCGGGCACGACCACGGCCCTGGTCGGGCCGTCGGGGGCGGGCAAGTCGACCATCGTCAAACTGGCCATGCGCCTGATCGACCCGCAGCAGGGGCGGGTGCTGATCGACGGCCTGGATCTGCGCGCCGTCACCCAGGTCTCGCTGCGCCAGTCGATCGCCCTGGTGCCCCAGGACGTGGCGCTGTTCAACGACAGCATCCGCGCCAACATCGCCTTCGCCCGGCCCGACGCCGACGAAACGGCGATCTGGGCGGCGGCCGAGGCGGCTGAACTGGCGACCTTCATCCGCGCCCTGCCCGAGGGGATGGAGACCCGCGTCGGCGAACGCGGCCTGAAACTGTCGGGCGGCGAACGCCAGAGGGTCGGCATCGCCCGCGCCCTGTTGGCCGACCCCTGCGTCCTGATCCTGGACGAGGCGACCAGCGCCCTGGACAGCCGCACCGAGGCCGCCATCCAGAAGACGCTGCGCAAGGCCCGGGCGGGCCGCACCACCCTGGTCGTCGCCCACCGCCTGTCGACAGTGGCCGACGCCGATCAGATCCTGGTGCTGAAGGACGGACGGGTCATCGAGCGCGGCGCACACCATGAACTGGTGGCCCGTGTCGGCGGCGAATACGCGGCCCTGTGGAAGAAACAGACGCGCGGCGCCCGCGGCCTGACGCCGGAACCGGCGAGTTAGACGCCCAGCCTGTGGGCCACAACTTTGCGCAGATGATCGGTCACGGCCGCGCGTTCGGCCGCGGCGTCGTCGGCCAGGCTCATCAACAGCCGCATGGACTGGGCGTGGACGGTGACGATGCGCCAGTCCAGCGCGCCGTCCTGGCCCGTGGCGTCCAGGATGTCGCACAGCCCCTTGGCCGCGGCGCACAGATCGCGCATCTCGAACATTCCGGCAGCGTCGATGATCTCGCTGGACAGACGATAGGCGTCGATGCGCGCGGGCAGGACCGCTTCAGGCGTGACCGGTTCGGCCAGGTTCGCCAGCGCCTCGACCCGCGCGCCGATGATCTCCAGCGCCCTGGGCTTCATGACGTCGAGATTGGCCTGGGCGCGGCGCTTGGCCATGCCGATGCTCAAGCCTCCGGCCTGATCGACCAGGGTCGAGAGGCGCGATTTGCGGGGAATGGTCCGAACCACGCTCATGAGGGGTCTCCGGCTTCAGGCGCTTGGGCCGCGCGTTCGGCCTCCATCTGGGCCAGCTTGATCTTGTCGGCGCGGCGTTCGGTTCCGTCCGGCGACTTGCCGTTTCTGAAGCGGCGATCCGGGCCGAAATAGTCGCCGACCTCCAGGAACGGCCGGCTGTCGCGCGCGGCCCAGACGATGCGTTCCAGCAAGGATGTGGCGCTGAACGGCTTGGTCAGCAGGAAGTTGGCGCCGCTGTCGCGCACCTTGGCGACCTTGTCCTTGCGCACATGGGCGCCGGTCATGATGACCGGGACGAAGGCGTTCGGGTCCAGCCCCGACCGGCGCAGCCAGTGCACCAGCTCCACGCCGTCGACGCCGGGCATCTCTACGTCGATGATCAACAGGTCGATGGTGTGCTCTTTCAGGATCTCCATCGCCTCGGGCGCGCTGTGGCACGGCCAACGCGTCTGGATGCCGAAACCCAGCAACGACTGCATCGTCAGTTCGAGCGAGAAGGGCGAATCGTCCACCACCATGGTGACGGCGCTGCCCAGATTGACCACGGCGCTGTCGCGCAGGCCTTCCAGCAGGGGGGTCAACATGCGGAAACTCGGCGCGGACGCGACATGGTGCGACCGTGCCCAATCAACGTGGACGCGAAGTTAACGCCTAGTCCAGGCGGCCGATGGCGTAGAAGCGGTCGGCGCGGACCCGGCGCTGCTGGTCGGGCGTCAGGCCGGACAGGGCCTCCAGCTCTTCGGCCAGAACGTCGCCGACGTTGGCGATGGCGGCCTCGCGGTCGGCGTGGGCGCCGCCGATCGGCTCTTCGATCAGGCGATCGACGATCTTCAGCTCCATCAGGTCGGGACCGGTGATCTTCATGGCCATGGCGGCGTCCTTGGCCCGCGCGCCGTCGCGCCACAGGATGCCGGCCGCGCCTTCCGGCGAGATCACCGAATAGATCGAATGCTCCAGCATCAGCACGCGGCTGGCCGCGGCGATGGCGATGGCCCCGCCCGATCCGCCTTCGCCGGTGATGGTGGCGATGGAGGGCACGCCCAGGGTCAGGCCGCGCTCGGTCGAGCGGGCGATGGCCTCGGCCTGGCCGCGCTCTTCGGCGCCCAGGCCCGGATAGGCCCCGGCGGTGTCGACGAAGGTCAGGACCGGCAGGCCGTACTGATCGGCCATGTCCATCAGACGCACCGCCTTGCGATAGCCCTCGGGCCGGGCCATGCCGAAATTATGGGTCAGGCGGGTGGCCGTGTCGTGGCCCTTTTCATGGCCCATGACCATGACCGGGCGCCCCCGGAAACGGGCCAGGCCGCCCAGGATGGCCTGGTCGTCGCCGAACTGACGGTCGCCGTGCAGTTCGGTGAAGTCGGTGAACAGGCCGTCGACATAGTCGACGAAATGGGGCCGCTGCGGATGGCGCGCGACCTGGGTCTTCATCCACGGATCGAGGTGGGCGTAGGTCTTCTTGCGAAGCTGCTCGGCCTTCTTGCGCAGGCCCTCGATCTCCGAATCGAACGATCCGGCCGTCGAGGACAGCAGATTCAGCTCCTCGATCTTGGCTTCCAGATCGGCGATCGGCTTTTCAAACTCGAGGTAGTGCGTGGCCATGAAGGCGTCCGGTCAACGGGCCAGGCGGCCCAACGGAAGGCGGCGGAACCTAGTGTCCCGAACGCCGTGGGGCAAGCGGGGTTCAGAAGGCCTTGGGCAGACCCGCCTGTTTGAGGATTTCGTTGGCCATATGACGAAGAGGCTTGCCGGGGATGGTGACGGTGGGGCGACCCTCGCATTTCCATCTTTCATGGCTGCCCTTTCCGCCGCCGACACGGACATAGCCTATATCCGCGAGCCTTCGGGTGAGGTCACGGTAGTAGTCCGAGACCACTAAGCGGCCTGGGTCAGGTGACGGATCGCTTCGAACCGAATGGTCGTCGGTTCGGTAATGCCGAGGTTTTCCGCCAGCAGGTCAGGCCCGAAATGTCGGATCAGATCCTGAAATTCCTCGAGCGTGTCGGCTTGGAGGACCAGTCCCGGAATATTGGATTCGCTGCACCAGACGCTGGCTTCGGCGTCCCAGATGGCTTTGACGTAAAAGGGCTGGGTCATCGCCCGAATATGCGCCCTCAGTCGTCGCGCGCCAAGGGATGCTTGTCCCGCACCACCGCGCTCAGCCGGTCGGTGGCGACGTGGGTGTAGATCTGGGTGGTGGCGATGTCGGCGTGGCCCAGCAGGGTCTGGACGACGCGCAGGTCGGCGCCCCCCTCCAGCAGATGGGTGGCGAAGGCGTGGCGCAGCACGTGGGGGCTGATCCGCGACGGGTCGATTCCGGCGTCGATGGCGGCCTGGTCCAGCATCTGGGCGAACCGGCGCGGCGTCAGATGGCCCGAGGCGCCGGACGAGGGAAACAGCCAGGGGCCGTCGGGCGTCTGGGGCTTGCGGGCGGCGTCGCGCGCGGTCAGCCAGGCGCGGACGGCCGTGCGCGCCGCCGCGTTCAGGGGCGCCAGCCGCTCCTTGCCGCCCTTGCCGCGCACGATCAGGTGGGTCGGGTCGCGCCTGACCGCTTCGGCCTTCAACGCCAGCAGTTCCGAAACCCGCAGCCCCGAGGCGTAGGACAGTTCGATCAGGGCCAGCAGGCGCGGTCCCGCCGCCCCTTCGCGCGCGGCCGCGGCGGCGATCAGCCGCTCGATCTCCTCGCGCGTCAGGGTCTTGGGCAGGGGGCGGCCCTGTTTCGGCGCGTCCAGCCGTCGCGAGGGGTCGTCGGCGCGCCAGCCCTCGGCCAGGGCGAAGCGATAGAATTGACGCACGGCCGAGCGCCTGCGCGCCGCCGTGGCCGCCGACAGGCCGCGCCGCGACAGATCGGCGAACCAGGTCTCGACGGCCCGCGAATCGGCGGTCATCAGCCCCCCCGCGCCGTCCTCGGCGTCAGCCAGATCGCGGGCATAGGCCGACAGGGTGTGGGGCGAGGCGTCGCGCTCGACCGCCATCATCTCCAGAAAGGCCTCGATCTGGGGCGTGCTCACGGCTGGCCTGCCGCAAGGCTTGGTGTAGAGGGTAGGGCGATCATGTCCGCCTGCGCCGCCAATCCGTTCAGTCTTCCGCCGCGAGCCGTCGCATGAGCGAGGCCGGGGACGCCGCGATTCCCGCGCCGCGCCTGACCATAGCCCTGGTCGGGCTGATGGGCGTGGGAAAATCGACCGTGGGGCGGCGACTGGCGCATCGGCTGACCATGCCCTTCATCGACGCCGACCATGAGATCGAGGAGGCGGCGGGCATGACCGTCGCCGACATCTTCTCGGCCCTGGGCGAGGCCGAGTTCCGGGCCGGAGAGGCGCGGGTGATGAAACGGCTGCTGGAAGGCCCGCCCATCGTCCTGGCCACCGGGGGCGGGGCCATGCTGAACCCCGACACCCGCGTTCTGCTGAAACGGCACGCCACCACGGTGTGGATGCGCGCCGACCTGGAGGTGGTGGCCGAGCGGGTGCAGCGCCGCGACACCCGGCCCCTGCTGCGCGGCCGCGATCCGCTGGAGACGCTGAAGACCCTGGCCGACGCCCGGTATCCGATCTACGCCGAGGCGGACCTGGTGGTCGATGTCGGCGGCGGTGCCCACGCCCAGGCGGTCGAGACCATCGTTCGCAGCCTGCGTCGCCACTGGGCCGACCGCGAGGCGAGGGCGGCGTCATGATCCGCATTCCAGTCAGCGGCGCGGGCTTTCAACCCTATGAGGTCCTGGTCGGTCGCGGCCTGACGCCGCGCCTCGGTGAACTGTGCGCGCCCTTCGCGCGCGGGCGCGTGGCCGTGGTCACGGACGAGACGGTCGCGGCCCTGCACGGCCCGGCCGTGCTGGCCGCGCTGGAGACCGTCGGGGTGAAGGCGCGGCTGATCGCCGTGCCGGCGGGCGAGGCGTCCAAGTCGTTCGCCGAGTTGGAGCGGGTGCTGGATCGGCTGTTGGCCGCCGGGCTGGACCGGTCGGACCTGGTCGTCGCCCTGGGCGGCGGCGTGGTCGGCGATCTGGCGGGACTGGCGGCGGCCCTGTTCATGCGCGGCATCGACTTCGTGCAGGTTCCGACGACCTTGCTGGCCCAGGTCGACAGTTCGGTGGGGGGCAAGACCGCCATCGACACCCCGCGCGGCAAGAATCTGGTCGGTGCCTTTCACCAGCCGCGTCTGGTCGTGGCCGATATCGACGCCCTGAGCACCCTGCCGCCGCGCCAGGTGCGCTCGGGCTGGGCCGAGGTGCTGAAACACGGGCTGATTTGCGACGCGGACCTGTTCGACTGGCTGGGCGGCGAGGGGGCGGCGGGCGCCGCGGGCGATCCGGCGGCGTTGCAGCGGGCCGTGGCGCGCTCGGTCGAGATCAAGGCCGAGGTGGTGGGTCAGGACGAGCGCGAATCGGGCCGCCGCGCCCTGCTGAACCTGGGCCACACCTTCGGCCATGCGCTGGAGGCCGAACTGGGCTTCGGCGACGCCTTGACGCACGGAGAGGCGGTGGCCCTGGGCTGCGCCATGGCGTTCCGCTTCTCGGCCGCGCAGGGATTGTGCACACCGGCGGACGCCGAACGCGCCGAGACCGGCATCGCGGCGGCGGGCCTGCCGACACGACTGGATCAGGCGGGCGGGTTCGCCGCCGACGCCCTGATGGCGCGGATGGCCGGGGACAAGAAGGCGACCGGCGGGCGGCTGACCCTGATCCTGGCGCACGGGATCGGCCAGGCCTTCGTGGCCAAGGACGTGGACCCGGAAACCCTGCGCGCCTTCCTGATCGCGGAAGGGGCGGCCGGGTGAGGCTGGATGTCCGGCCGTTGGAGAACCGCTGGGTGCGGTTGGAGCCGTTCACGCCCGCGCTGGAGCATGAGGCGCGCGCCGCCCTGGACTGTGATTCCGACGCCTGGGACGTCATGGTCGGCGCCGCCTACGGCCCGCATTTCGACGGCTGGTGGGCGTCGGCCCTGAAGGCGATGGAGGCGGGAACGCGCATCGCCTACGCCGTGCGGCGGCTGGACGACGGCGCGGTGGTGGGCACGTCCAGCCTGTATGAGATCAATCCGCCGTATCGCCGCTGCGAGATCGGCTCGACCTTCTATCGGCCCGAGGCGCGCGGTGGAGTGGTCAATCCGGCGTGCAAACGCCTGATGCTGGGCCACGCCTTCGACGCCGGTGCGGTGCGGGTCGAGATCGTCACCGACGCGATCAATCCGCGCAGCCAGGCGGCGATCCTGAAACTGGGCGCCAAGGCCGAAGGGGTGTTGAGGAAGCACAAGATCACCTGGACCGGCCGCCCGCGCGACACCGCCATGTTCGCCGTGCTGGACGAGGATTGGCCCGAGGTGCGCGATCGGCTGGACGCGCGGCTGGCCGCGTTCGCCTAGTCCACCGCCCGGCAGTCGGTCGGCCGACGGCCCTGGGCGGACCAGGACGCCATGGCTCCGCGCCCGCGCAGCTCATAGCCCGAGGCGCGGTACCAGATGCCGTCGGCGGCGCGCGCCTGATACAGGTCCACCGCCTCACCCTTGGCGTTTCGCACCGTCGCCATCTGGCGCGGATTGTCGAAGTCGACCGTCAGGCGTTCGCCGTCGTTACAGATATAAACGGCGCGGATGACGCGGTTCATGGCGCGGTCCTGCACCTCGGCGCCGGTGCGGCGGCGGGCGGTCTGGGCCTCGATGGCGCGCTGTTTCACCGATTCGCCGTCGGTGGGCGCCGGACCCGGTCCCTGTCCGCAGGCGGCCAGACCGGCCAGGCCCAGGACGGCGAGGGTGATCGGGAGGTGTCTCATAGGCCTCTAACGTGACGCCGACGCGCCCGTTCCGCTTCGACGCTGACGGAAAAAGGCTTTCAGCCTCTCGGCCGCCGCCTCGGCCTCGACGCCGCCCTGGACGGCGGGTCTCCAGTGGCAGGTCGGCTGATCGAACACCTTGGGGCCGTGGATCACGCCGCCGCCCTTGGGATCGTCGGCGCCCCAGACGACACGGCCGATGCGGGCGTGGCTGATGGCCCCGGCGCACATGGCGCACGGCTCCAGCGTCACATAGAGGGTCAGGTCGGGCAGGCGATAATTCCGCCGCGCCAGGGCCGCCGCGCGCAGGGCCTGGATCTCGGCGTGGGCGGTCGGGTCATGGCCGGAAATCGGGGCGTTGAAGCCGGTGGCGACGACCTCATTCGTGGCCGGATCGACCACGACGGCGCCCACGGGCACCTCTCCGGCGTCCGCCGCCGCTTGCGCAAGGTCCAGCGCCATGCGCATGAACCGCCGATCATGGTCCGTCATACCTCCGACAACGACAAGAAGCCCCGCCCGCGTCAAGCCGACGGCGAGCGCGGTCCCCGCAAATCCGACGCCGGCGGCATCCGCGGCAAGCGCTATTCCGCCGACAAGCCGGGCGGAAAGCCCGGCGCCAAGGGCGGCAAGGACGCCAAGGCCCCGGTCGAACCCAAGCGCACCGAACGCATCGCCAAGGCCATGGCCCGCGCGGGCATCGCCTCGCGCCGCGAGGTCGAGCGGCTGATCGGCCTGGGCAAGGTGGCGGTGAACGGCCGCATCCTGGACACGCCCGCCACCCTGGTGACGCGCGACGACGTCATCACCGTGGACGGCAAGCCGATCGGCTCGGCCCAGGCCACGCGCGTCTGGCGCTATCACAAGCCGGCCGGTCTTCTGACCAGCCACAACGATCCGGCGGGCCGCCCGACGGTGTTCGACGCCTTGCCGGCGGGCCTGCCGCGCGTGATCTCGGTCGGCCGTCTCGACCTGGCGACCGAGGGCCTGCTGCTGCTGACCAACGACGGCGAGCTGAGCCGGGCGCTGGAGCTGCCGACCACGGCCCTGGTGCGCCAGTACCGCGCCCGCGCCCACGGCCGGGTGACGCAGGAGAAGCTGGACACGCTGAAGGACGGGATCACGGTCGACGACGTCCGCTACGGTCCCATCGAGGCCAAGCTGGACAAGGCCAAGGAGACGGGCGGAGACGAGGGGCGGACGTCCGCCAATCTGTGGATCAGCGTCTCGATCACCGAGGGCAAGAACCGCGAGGTCCGCAAGGTGCTGGAGCATCTGGGTCTGCGCGTGAACCGGCTGATCCGTCTGGCCTATGGCCCGTTCCAACTGGGGACCCTGCCGGTCAATGCGGTGGAGGAGGTCGGGCCTCGAGTGATCCGCGAACTGCTGGCCGAACACATTCGGCCCGAGAACCTGCCGACCGGCAATACGGTCGAGACGCCCGCGCCGATCCCCGGCCGTCGCCCGTCGGGACCGGTGGTGCGCGGCAAGTCCGGCTCGGCCCTGTCGGACCCGTCCAGAAAGCCCAGCCGCGTCCGCGCCGCCGAGGCGGCCCAGGAAGACGCGGTCGCGCGTCGCGAACGTCCGGCTCGGAAGCCCGACGGCTGGGCCAAGGCCAAGCCGAAGTTCGAACATCCGAAACGCGACTTCAAACCCCGCGCCCGGCCTGAGGGGGCTGAAGGCGAGGGCGGCGACCGGCCCAAACGCCCGTTCAAGCCGCGCGAGGACAAGATCATCGGTCCCAAGTCCGACACCTGGGCGCGCGACGGCAAGCCGGGCGCTCGCTCGGGACCCAAGCGCGACTTCAAACCGCGCGACGGCGCCCCGCGTTCAACCTCGGACGGCCCGCGCAAGGGTCCGGGCGGCGGCTTCGCCAAGGGACCGCGCGACGGCAAACCCGGCGGCGGCTTCGGCGGCAAGCCCGGCGGCCGTCCCAATGGTGGCCCGGGCGGCGGCGGCAAGCCGCGCGGGCCGCGCTCTGGCGGCTGATCCATGCGCATCGTCGCCGGATCGCTGAAGGGCCGCGCCATCGTCGCGCCCGAGGGGCAGGGCACGCGCCCGACCTCGGATCGCGCGCGCCAGGCGATCTTCAACGTTCTGGAGCACGCCGCCTGGGGCGAGCCGCTGGAGGGGATGCGGGTCATCGACCTGTACGCCGGCTCCGGCGCCCTGGGGTTCGAGGCGATCAGCCGGGGCGCGGCCTTCGGCCTGTTCGTCGAGACCGACGACGAGGCGCGCGGCGCCATCCGCGAGAACGCCGACGCCTATGGCCTGATGGGCCGCACGCGGGTGCATCGACGCAGCGCCGTCGACCTGGGCGCGCGGCCGGGTCCCGTCGCCGAGGCCTTCGACCTGGCCTTTCTGGACCCGCCCTATGGCAAGGGATTGGGCGAACAGACGCTGGTGAAGCTGTTGGACGGCCTGTGGCTGAAGCCCGGCGCCCTGGTGGTGTTCGAGCGCGGCTCGGACGAGCCTGAGATCGACACGCCCGGCTACGAACGACTGGACGCGCGCGACTATGGCGCCGCGCGCGTCCTTTTCCTGCGGGTTCTACCAACGGCGGGCTGAGACGCGGTTGTCCAACTGGCCGCGCATCCGGGCCAGGCCCTCGCGATTGACGCGATAAGGTCCGCCGCCGCGTGAGGCGATCAGCCCCTTGGTCCTGAGCTTCCTCCACACCGCCGGGGTGCAGTCGGCCAGCAACAGGCCGTCACGGGTGAAACACAGGATATCGAGAATGCGGCCGTCGGGGTCGCGTTCCAACTGGATGCGGCCGCCCTGGGCCAGGACGTGCAGCGTGCGCTGCTCCGCACGGGAGATGTTCATTTGGGAATGTCCGAATAGGCGTGAAGGCTCGCGCCCGCGCAATACGGCGGGCGGTTTCAACGAGGCTTCGACTGCGTCTGCCGTCGGCCTCAGGCCTTGCGGACAATCTCGGACATGGGCGTTCCGTTGGGAGCGAAGAGGGCAGGATAGACGAGATCGGCGGGAGCAGGCCAGAGGGGCGTGATCGATGAGTGTGCGTCAGTAATTATCCGGGTAATATTGACTCGCGCATTTCACCCGGGTAAATCATGGCCAGCTATACGGAGACGCATGATGAACCCGACCCCTGAAACCGACTGCCTGGCCTTCGCCGGCCACGAGATGATCGGCCGCGGATCGCCACGCGAAGTGCTGGCGGCGGTCAAGGCGGCCAGCGAGGCGGCCGAGACCGGAGGTCCCGCCGTGCTGGTGTTCGACCGGGCGACGGGGCGCACGGTGGAGTTCGACCTGCGCGGCGATCTGGCGACGGCGCTGGCGCGGTTGCCCGAGACGGCGCCCGAGACCAAACGCGGGCCGGGGCGGCCCAGGCTGGGGGTGACGGCGCGCGAAGTGACCCTGCTGCCCCGTCACTGGGACTGGCTGGCCGACCAGCCGGGCGGCGCCTCGGTGGCCCTGCGCAAACTGGTCGAGACCGCCCTGCGCGACGCCGAAGGACCCGACCGGGCGCGCAAGGCCCGCGACGCGGCCTACCGCTTCATGACCGCTCTGGCGGGAGATTTGCCCGGCTATGAGGACGCCGTGCGGGCGCTGTTCGCGGGGGATGAGAAGGCGCTGGAGAGGGCGGTGACGGGGTGGCCGGAGGGGGTGAGGGAGCGCGCGACCGAACTTGCCGCAAGCGATCCGTAGAAGTCTCAGAAATTCTACGGGCAGCCGGCAGAAGATTTTCGGAGAAAGATTCGCCCGTACATTTTTTTACGGGGATCACATTGACGGTTGCGGGCGGATCGCGCAAAGGAGGTGCGCCGGCAAGGTAGTGACTTGCCGGCGCCGCTAAAACCCCAATCCTTGGAGATCGATATGTTTCAGCAAGACCAAGATAGTGCTTTCGCAAAGGCAAAGGAAGCCAGCAACCTCCGTTCAGTGCGATCGCGCCAGAGCTACGCGGCAATGCTTGGGTGGCATGGTCCTCGGTTGGCCACATACGCCACACAGATTAACCCACTTGACGTAACGACCGTTCTTGGACACGACCCAAGAAGTGAGCGCCGTCGCTATCTTAATGATCATAAACTTGCTGAGCTTTATGATTACATGCAACGAAAAACTACCTTGTCGCGCCGAGAATCAATCAAAAACTACATTGAAGATAGACTTTTCCCTAAGGCCGATCTGATTGGCGGATTTCCGGCTATTTCTATTGCTGTGCAATATCCTATTCATGCCGAAGAAATTGATGCTGGTTTTCCGGGTGTCGTCAACATGTCCATCGATACTGGGGTACACAATAAGCGCGTGGCTTTGGATGGACTGGGTCGCTTGAGTGGGGCGCTAGCTTTAGTCGATCTTGCTCTCAATGGTGAACTAACGGAGTCCGACTCGGCTGAACTCCAAGCCGCGATTGGAGATATCTCCCTGCCATGCGTTTTCTATTCACCTAGACCTGGGCAGCCTCCCTTGTCTCATGAAGAAATGGGGCAATTGTTCCACGATTTCAATTTTCGTGTAACGCCAGTTTCGGCTAAAGATGCCATCGCATTGGACAAGAGTGATCCATACATCCGTTCAACGTATGTATTGGCAAAGAATTCAGAAGCGATCTCGGCGTATGGGATGGATACAAAATCAGCTTCACTTGGATCTAAGTCCAAGGCCATCGTGGTTCAACCAGTGCTGCTTCGCTTCATTCGCGGAGCTATCGAAGGCGCTAAGTATGTAGAGTCTGCTCGAAATGTGACAGTCGAAAATCCACGCCTGAACTCAAAGAGTGCGCCCGAACTTGTGTCGAACCTTGCAGAATTCATTGACGTCTTTGCTAAAGAAATGGGCGGTCGATGGACGGATAGGGAGAGCCTCCACCTTAGTTCCCCTGGGTGGCTATCGATCGGTCTTGTTTACCACGACATCAAATTCCGGCTGAGCAACGTCGATACGCTTCAGGTCGCCAGATCGCTCGCAACCAAAATCGATTGGAAACGGTCAGCTCCGATTTGGAAGCCGCTGATAAGCGAAAAAATATCGGCCGATGGCACAACCAATTTGGCGCTTCAGGGAGCAGGTGCCTCGACGAGGAGGGAAATGGTTCGGATCATTCGCGATCAGCTTGGACTAACTGCCATTCTCGGACCTATTGGGGCCGAAGAGGAATGATGATGAGGCCGTCGATGGGAGCATCGGCGGCCTTTTTCTAACCCACCTTCACCCGCGTCGCCGCCTCCGGCAGGTCTTCGCCGAACGCGCGCTGATAGAACTCGGCGATCGTCGGCCGTTCCAGCTCGTCGCATTTGTTCAGGAACGTCAACCTGAACGCCAGGCCCAGGTCGCCGTTGAAGATGGTGGCGTTCTGCGCCCAGGTGATCACCGTGCGCGGCGACATGACGGTCGAGATGTCGCCGTTCATGAAGGCGTTGCGGGTCATGTCGGCCACGCGGACCATGGCGGCGACGGCGCGTTTGCCGTCGGCGGTGCTCCACTCGGGGGCCTTGGCCGTGACGATCTCGGCCTCCACGTCGTGGTCCAGGTAGTTCAGGGTGGTGACGATGGACCAGCGGTCCATCTGGCCCTGATTGATCTGTTGCGTGCCGTGATACAGGCCCGAGGTGTCGCCCAGGCCGATGGTGTTGGTGGTCGAGAACAGGCGGAACCACTTGTTGGGGCGGATGACGCGGTTCTGGTCCAGCAGGGTCAGGCGGCCCTGCGCCTCCAGCACGCGCTGGATCACGAACATCACGTCCGGGCGGCCGGCGTCGTATTCGTCGAACACCAGGGCGATGGGGCGCTGCAAGGCCCAGGGCAGCATGCCCTCGCGGAACTCGGTGATCTGTTTGCCGTCCTTCAGGACGATGGCGTCCTTGCCGACCAGATCGATGCGGCTGACGTGGCTGTCCAGGTTCACGCGCACCAGCGGCCAGTTCAGGCGGGCGGCGACCTGTTCGATGTGCGTCGACTTGCCGGTGCCGTGATAGCCCTGAACCATGACGCGGCGGTCGTGGGCGAAGCCGGCGCAGATGGCCAGGGTCGTCTGCGGGTCGAAACGATAGGCGTCGTCGAGGTCCGGCACGTGGCTGTCGCGCGTCTCGAAGGCCGGGACCTTCATGTCGCTGTCGATGCCGAAGGCCTCGCGCACGGTGACGGTGCGCGTGGGTTCGTGAAGCAGCAGCGGATCGGGCGTGGCGTCGAGCGGGGAGGTCATGGGTTTCCTCTAGAGGGGGCGGGCGCGCGGCTCAACACGCGCGCGATAATTCCGCAGACGGCGATGCACGGCCGAGCTGCGGGATGATGCAACGACGCCCTAGCCCCGGTTCGCGACGCGGGCTAAACCGGAGGTTCAAAGCGCGGCGCGGAGTCTGTTTTCTTGGTCAAGATCGGCGTCAAGGTGGCGGAGCGCTGGTTCGTCATGGCGGGCATCGTCCTGTTGGGCGGGATCGCGCTGGCCGGGCTGATCGTGGCCATCTATGCGGCCTGGCTGTTCCATGATCTGCCGGACGCGGCCGAGCTGGCGGACTATCGGCCGCCGACGGCGACGCGGGTCTATGCGGGCGACGGCACCCTGATCGGCGAATTCTCGGACGAGCGGCGCATCTATGTGCCGTATGACCAGATCCCCTTGCCGGTGGTTCAGGCCTTCCTGGCGGCCGAGGACCGCAACTTCTTCCAGCACGGCGGCATCGACATCTCGGGCATCGGCCGGGCCATGTTCAAGAACGTGTTCAACGCCGTCTCGGGGCGGCGGCTGGAGGGCGGATCGACCATCACCCAGCAGGTGGCCAAGAACGTCCTGCTGACCAGTGAGACCAGCCTGAACCGCAAGCTGAAGGAAGCCATCCTGTCCAGCCGCCTGGAAGGCGCGCTGACCAAGGAGCAGATCCTGGAGCTGTATCTGAACGAGATCTTCCTGGGCTATCGTTCCTATGGCGTGGCCTCGGCCGCCTATAACTATTTCGGCAAGAGCCTGAGCCAGTTGACGCCGGACGAGGCGGCCTTCCTGGCGTCCCTGCCCAAGGGACCGAACAACTATCACCCGAAACGGCATCCGGCGGCGGCCAAGGGGCGGCGCGACTGGGTGCTGGGTGAAATGGCCCAGAACGGATGGCTGTCCCAGGCCGAGCTGCAAGCGGCCCTGGCGCGCCCGTTGAAGACCAATGACGCGCCCCAACGCGCGGCCTATCGCGACGCCGACTTCTTCGTCGAGGAGGCGCGGCGTCGGGCCATCGCCCTGTTCGGGCGCGAAGAGGTGACCGGCGGCGGCTACTATATGCGCACGACGCTGGACCCCAGCCTGCAATCGGCGGCGCGTGACGCCCTGATGAAGGGGCTGGAGAACTATGACCGCCGTCACGGCTGGCGCGGACCCTGGGGCCAGACCGACTTCGCCCCCGGCTGGCAGCAGAAGGCCCTGCGGCGAACCGTTCCGGCCGAACGCCGCACCTGGCAGGCCGCCGCGGTCGAAAGCGTGGCGGGCAACAATGTCCGCGTCCGCACCGCGCGCGACGACCACGCCGGAACCCTGATCGCCTCTGACGCCGCCTGGGCCAACGCCAATCGCCAACTGCGGCGCGGCGACCTGATCTTCGTGGAGCCGCGCAACGGCCAGTTCGCCCTGAAACAGGTGCCCGCCGTGAACGGCGCCCTGGTGGCCATCGAACCGCAGTCGGGCCGGGTCCTGGCCATGGTCGGCGGCTATTCCTACGCCCTGTCCAGCTTCAACCGCGCGACCCAGGCGCGACGCCAGCCGGGTTCGGCCTTCAAGCCCTTCGTCTATGCGGCGGCGCTGGAGGGCGACTTCACCCCGGCCTCGATCATCCTGGACGCCCCGATCAGTTTCGCCGGCGGCGCCAACGGCGGTCGCTGGACGCCCGAGAACTACAGCCGCGAATACTATGGCCCGCAGAGCCTGCGTCGGGGGCTGGAGCTGTCGCGCAACGTCATGACCGTGCGCCTGGCCCAGGAAGTTGGGATGCGCAAGGTCGTGGATCTGGCGCGCCGCATGGGGGTGTCGGATCGGCTGGAGCCGAACCTGTCGGTGTCGCTGGGGGCGGGCGAGACCACCCCCTATGACCTGACGGCCGCCTATTCGGCCTTCGTCAACGGCGGGCGGCGCATCGAGCCGTATCTGATCGAAATGGTCCAGGACCGGAACGGCGAAACCATCTATCGCGCCGACCGGCGGCCGTGCCGCGACTGCGGACGCGGCTTCTCGGGCCAGGAATCGCCGCGCCTGCCCGAACGCGGGACCCAGGTGATCGACCCGATCACCGCCTATCAGATCAGCTCCATGCTGGAAGGCGTGATCCAGCGCGGCACCGCCGCCGCCGCGCGCGGCCTGGGCCGCTGGGTCGGCGGCAAGACCGGCACGACCAACGAATACCGCTCGGCCTGGTTTGTGGGCTTCACCACCGACATCGTCGTCGGGGTCTTCATCGGCTTCGACGACAACCGATCGCTGGGTTCGGGCGAAACCGGCGCGGCGACGCCGGTGCCGGTGTTCATGGACTTCATGACCGCCGCGCTGAAGGAACGGCCCGCGCGCCCGTTCGTGCGCCCGCGCAATGCCGTCTTCCGCACCGTGAACGGCATCGAGGAGGCCTTCCGTCCGGGCACCGAGCGTCGTGTCGTGGAAACGCCGCGCGAAGAGGTCCGCGAGGGTCCGCAGAACTATAACGACGTGCTGCGCCGCGAGGCCGAGGCGCGGGCCGCCGCTGCCGCGGCCGCCGCCGGAACCCCGCCGCCGGTCGCCGCTCCGCCGCAGGCTCCGCCCAAGAAGGAGCCGGCCGAGGACTTGAGCGGACTGTATTGAGAGAGCTTAGGGGGTAGGGCTTAGGGCTTAGGCGATGAAGCGCCCCCCTAAGCCCTAATTCCTAAGCCCTAAGCCCTACCAAGCCCTTCCCCTTCGCGTTCCCGCCCTCTATCTCGGCCCCTCACACTATTCGCGGAGTTTGCGATGAGACCGGATGTCGAGGCCATGAAGGCCGACATCGAGCAGAGCGTCGCTCTGCTCAGGAGGCGTCTTTGACTGGGATGTCGCCGTCAGAAAGCTGGATGAGCTGAACGCCCGGGTCGAGGACCCGACCCTGTGGGACAATCCCGACCAGGCCCAGGCCGTCAGTCGCGACCGCTCGCGCTTGGAGGCCCAGATCACCGCCGTCAAGGAGATGGAGCGGGGTCTGGAAGACGGGGTCATGCTGGCCGACATGGCCGACGAAGAGGGCGACGAGGCGACGCTGGAAGAGGCGCGCGCCGGCCTGAAGGCCATCAAGGAACGCGCCGCCCGCGCCGAGCTGGAAGCCCTGCTGTCGGGTGAGGCCGACGGCAACGATGCCTATCTGGAGGTCAACTCCGGCGCCGGCGGCACCGAGAGCTGCGACTGGGCCGGAATGCTGCTGCGCATGTATTCGCGCTGGGCCAAGGCGCATGGCTACGAGGTCGAGCTGGAGGCGTCGGAAGACGGCGACCAGGCCGGCATCAAGTCGGCGACCATCCTGGTGACCGGGCCGAACGCCTATGGCTGGCTGAAGTCGGAATCGGGCGTGCACCGGCTGGTGCGCATCAGCCCCTATGACGCGGCGGCCAAGCGGCACACCTCGTTCGCCTCGGTCGGGGTCTCGCCGGTGGTGGACGACACGATCGAGATCGACATCAATCCGGCCGATGTGCGCACCGACACCTATCGCGCCTCGGGCTCGGGCGGCCAGCACGTCAACAAGACGGATTCGGCCGTGCGCCTGACGCACATTCCGACCAACACCGTGGTGGCCTGCCAGGCCGGCCGTTCGCAGCATCAGAACCGCGACCAGGCCTGGAAGATGCTGCGCGCGCGCCTGTACGAACTGGAGCTGCAAAAGCGCGAGGCGGCGGCCCAGGCCCTGGCCGACGCCAAGACCGACATCGGCTGGGGCCACCAGATCCGATCCTATGTCCTGCAGCCGTATCAGATGGTGAAGGACCTGCGCACCGAGGTGGAGACCTCGGACACGCAAGGCGTGCTGGACGGCGACCTGGACGCCTTCATGGGCGCGGCCCTGGCGGCCCGCGTCGGCGACAAGCGCGGCGAAACGGTGGACTAGGGGATCAAATCTCCCTCCCCCGAAGTGGGGAGGGTGGCTGAGCCGAAGGCGAAGACGGGTGGGGAGCTATGCTGGCCGCCCTTGGGCGCTTGTCGCCACCAGCCCCACCCGGATCGCTGCACGATCGTCCCTCCCCACTTCGGGGGAGGGAGATGCGTTCAGTTGTTTAGGCCGAGGGTCCGTCGCCGCCCGCCGGAGCGGCCGCTTGCGGCGCGGGCTGGGGCGCGGGGGCCGGTTTGGGCGCGGCGGGGGCCGGCTGGCGGGCGCCTTGCAGCACGCGGCCCTGGAAATAGGCGCCGATGTCGATCGAAAGCTGTTCGGCGGTGATGTCGCCGTCGACATAGGCGGTCGAGATCAGCTTGACCTGCTTGCCCGTGACGCCGCCGACGATGCGGCCGCGAACCTCGACATAATCGGCCTGGACATTGCCTTCCACGGCGCCGGTCTCACCGACGATCAGGCGGCCCACGCGGACGTCGCCCTTGACCTGGCTGTCGATCTGCAGATCGCCCGAGCCGGTGATGTTGCCGGTGAATTGCAGGTCGGCCGACAGGGTCGACAGGCCGCGGCCCGCGGCCACGGGGGCCGGTGCGGCGGGCGCGCCGGCGGACGCGGGGCGTCCGGGCGACGGCAGATCGGGCAGCGGCGGGATCGGTTCGGCGGCGCGGGCCGGGGCGGGGGATTTAGTCTTGTTGAACAAGTTGGTCTCCGGCTTTCATGAAGCGGGCTGGATTTTGCGGGCGGCCGTCGACCCACACCTCATAGTGCAGGTGGACGCCGGTGGAGCGGCCGGTCGTGCCCATGGCGCCGATGCGTTGGCCCAGCGCCACGCGCTGGCCCAGCGTCACCGCCGTGGCGTTGAGATGGGCGTAGCGCGTCTTGAAACCGCGGCCATGGTCTATCTCGACAGTCTTTCCATACCCTGAACGCACGCCGACGAAAGAGACGATTCCGGGCGCGGTGGCGCCGATGGGGCTGTTCAGCGGCGCCGAGAAGTCCTGGCCCTGATGGACGGCGGGGCGGCCGTTGAACGGATCGAAACGCACACCGAAGCCCGAGGTGGTGCGGGCCTGGGTCGGGCGGCTGAAGGGCAGGCCCTCGGCGGCGTCGGCCAGGCCGCGCATCTCGGTCAGGCTCTCGGCGGCGTGTCCGATGCGGATGGCGAAGGCCTCGTCCACATCCAGGATGGCGGCCAGGGCCTTGGGATCGCGCGCCTCGACCAGGGGACCGCCCAGGGCCGCGCCCTGGGGCGCATAGGCGGCGGGGTTCAGTCCGGCCAGACGAAAGGCCAGGCGCAGGCGTTCGGCGCGGGTCTGGGCGAAGCCCTCGGCGCGGGCGATCAGCCGTTCCTGATCCATGCGCACCCCCAGGATGCGGCGAACGGGATTGCCGTCGGGACCGATCTTGGGCTGGGCGGGACGCAGGGCCTGTTCGGCGCCCTGGACGCCGTGGAACATGGTCATGACCTGGGTCAGGGCCGCATGGCGGCGCTCGACCATGGAGGCCATGTCGTCCAGCGACCCGGTGGTGCTGGTCATGCGCACCACGGCGCTGTCCAGCCGGGCCTGAAGATCGGCGGTGCGGCGGGCCGATTCCGCGCGCGTGCGCTGAACGGCCTTGTCGGCGGCGCTGTCGGTGGCCAGGTCGAACAGGAAGCCGCCCGAGGCGACCAGGGTCCACCCGGCCAGCAGGGCGCCGACGGCGGCGCCGGCCATCTGTCGGCCGCGTGTCAGCACATAGCCGCGCGTTTCGCCGTTGGCCCGAAGATAGAGATGGCGTTCGGGGAACCAGCGTTCAAATACTGAACGCCTCTCTCCCTGATGGTCCTGAACCATACGCTACGCCCCCTCGACACAGCTTTATCCGGGAGGCGTGACGTTTTCGCAATAGCGTTCACCCATTGTTAACCCTGATTTCGTGCGTCGGGGAACGCTGCGAATCTAGATGGGCGATATATTCGCCTGCCAGGAGAACGCACGAATCTATCGTTGATCTGTAGTGGCGGGTCAGAGACCGCGTGCGGCGGCCAGAACCTCGGCCGCATGGCCCGAAACGCGCACATTGCGCCAGACGCGACGCACCACGCCGGACCCGTCGATCAGGAAGGTGGCGCGTTCTATGCCCATGTATTTGCGGCCATAGAGCTGTTTCTCGACCCAGACGCCCCAGGCTTCGGTGACCACGCCGTCCTCGTCGGCGGCCAGGATGACCTTCAGGTCGTGTTTGGCCTTGAACCGGTCGTGCTTCTTCACGCCGTCGCGCGAAACGCCGACGACCGCGACGCCCAGGGCGTTGAAGTCGCCGATCAGGGCCGAGAAGTCCTTGCCCTCGTTGGTGCAGCCGGGGGTGTCGTCCTTGGGATAGAAATAGACGACGGCCGGGCCGGTCAGGTCGAGATGTCCGCTGCCGTCGGTCGGCAGGGACAGGGGCGGGGCCTTTTGGCCTTCGATCACGGACATGGGCTTTTCCTTTCGTCATCCTCGGGCTTGACCCGAGGATCTGAGGATGCAGCGCGCTCAGCGTTCATGCTCATGAACCGAGCGGTTGACCGTCTGGCCCTCGGGTCAAGCCCGAGGGTGACGGAGTTTGGGTTAGACCGGCCTCACCAGAACGATCTTCTTCTTGCCGGCCGCCAGTTTCAGCACGCCGTCGGCGTTGAGATCGGCCTCGGCGATCAGTTGCGCGCCGTCGGTCACGGCCGTGTCGTTCAAACGCAGGCCGCCGCCCTGGGCCAAACGGCGCGCCTCGCCGTTGGAGGCGGTCAGGCCGGTCTTGGTCGTCACGGCGGCGATCATGGCGCCGATGACCTCGTCACGCGGTAGTTCGACGGTCGGCAGATCGGCCGAGAGCCTGCCCTGTTCAAAGGCGGCCTCGGACGCGGCGCGCGCCTTCACCGCCTCGTCCGCGCCGTGCAGCAGGGTCGTGGCGGCGTCGGCCAGGGCCTTCTTGGCGTCGTTGATCCCGGCGCCTTCCAGCGCCTCCAGCCGGGCGATCTCGTCCAGCGGCAGGTCGGTGAACAGGCGCAGGAAGCGGCCCACGTCGGCATCGTCGACATTGCGCCAGAACTGCCAGTAGTCGTAGGCGCTCAACTGGTCGGCGTTCAGCCAGATCGCGCCCTGGGCGGTCTTGCCCATCTTGCCGCCCGAGGCGGTGGTCAACAGCGGCGTGGTCAGGCCGAAGGCGGTGCGGCCTTCATTGCGGCGCACCAGATCGACGCCCGAGACGATGTTGCCCCACTGGTCCGATCCGCCCATCTGCATGGTCACGTTCAGGCGCCGGTTCAGCTCCAGGAAATCCACCGACTGCATCAGCATGTAGTTGAATTCCAGGAAGGTCATCGGCTGTTCGCGTTCCAGCCTCAGCTTGACCGAATCGAAGGCCAGCATTCGGTTGACCGTGAACTGGGTCCCGAACTCACGCAGGAATTCGACGTAGCCGAAACGCGACAGCCAGTCGTCGTTGTCGACCATGACCGCGTCGGTCGGGCCGTCGCCGAAGGTCAGGAATTTGGCGAACACGGTCTTGATCGAGGCGATGTTGGCCTGGATCAGGGCGTCGGTCAGTTGCGGCCGCGAGGCGTCCTTGCCGGTCGGGTCGCCGACCTTGGTGGTGCCGCCGCCCATCAGGACGATGGGCTTGTGCCCCGCCTGCTGGAGGCGGCGCAGCATCATGATCTGGATCAGGCTGCCGACGTGCAGGCTGGGCGCGGTGGCGTCGAAGCCGATGTAGGCGGCGATCACGCCCGCGTTCGCCGCCGCATCCAACTCAGCCGGATGGGTGATCTGATGGATGTAGCCGCGCGCCTGGAGCGTGCGCAGGAATTCGGACTTGAAGGCGGTGTCGGTCATGGTCGGCTCCGTTAGCAGGGAAGCCGGCGGGCGTCTTCAGGGGAGTGCGCCGGCTTAAGGTGCGGCGCAGGGGATCGCGGCCGCGCGTCAGTACGACGGGCGGTAATAGAGGCGGGCGGCGAGGGCGCTCTGGGCGATCATGGGCGTCTGGATAGTGTCGGGCGTTGACCGGCGTCAAGCGGGCGGTCATCGAAGGCGGATGCGCGTGACGCTGAAACCTCATCCGACGACGCCGGGACCCGACATCGACATCACCGTCCAGATGGAGCGGCGCGGCGGTCGGTTGTCGCTGCGCTATGTCGTCGATGGCGATGTCGAGGGGGTGGAATGGCCCGCCCCGGCCCAGGGGCGCGCCGACGACCTGTGGAAGCACACCTGTTTCGAGATCTTCGTGCGGACGGCGGACGGATACCGCGAGTTCAACCTATCGCCGTCGGGGCAATGGGCGAGCTATCGGTTCGACGGTTATCGCGAGGGCATGGCTCAGGCGGCCGAGGTCGCGGATGCGCCGTTGCTGGACGCGGGCGCGGACCATGTCGGCCTGGAAACCGTGATCGACTTGCCGCCGGGCGCGCGGGCGCTGGGCCTGTCGGCCGTAATCGAGGCGGCCGACGGACGGATTTCCTATTGGGCGCTGGCGCATCCGTCGGATAAGCCGGACTTTCATCATCCCGGCTCCTTCGTGCTGGACCTGCCCCCGGAGCGACCATGAAATTCGGCATCGACCGCCTGTTGTCCGATCCCGCGCTGCGGGCGCCGCTGAAGGGCAGGCGGGTCGCCCTGTTGGGCCATCCGGCGTCGGTGACGGCCGACCTGATCCATTCGATGGACGCCCTGGCCGCCTGTCCCGAGATCATGCTGAGCGCCGCCTTCGGGCCGCAGCACGGCATGAAGGGCGACCTGCAGGACAATATGATGGAAAGCCCCGACTACATCGATCCGGTGCACGGGGTTCCGGTGTTCAGCCTGTACGGCGAGGTGCGTCGGCCGCGCGGCCAGTGGATGAGCACCTTCGACGTCATCCTGATCGACCTGCAGGACCTGGGCTGCCGCATCTACACCTTCGTGACGACCCTGCTGTACGTGCTGGAGGCGGCGGCCGAGCATGGGAAAGAGGTCTGGGTGCTGGACCGGCCCAATCCCGCCGGGCGGTCGGTCGAAGGCACGACGCTGAAACCCGGCTGGGAGAGTTTCGTCGGCGCCGGACCCATGCCGATGCGCCACGGCCTGACCCTGGGCGAAATGGGCCGCTGGTTCATCGACCACTTCAAGATCGACGTCCAATATCGCGTCATCGAGATGGAGGGCTATGATCCCGAGGCGGCGCCCGGATACGGCTGGCCGCTGGGACAACGGGCCTGGGTGAACCCCAGCCCGAACGCCCCGAACCTGAGCATGGCGCGGGCCTATGCCGGCACGGTGATGATCGAGGGCGCGACCCTGTCGGAGGGGCGCGGCACGACGCGGCCGCTGGAGCTGTTCGGCGCGCCCGACATCGACGCGCGAACGGTGATCGCCGAGATGCGCCGGATCGCGCTGGGCTGGCTGGACGGTTGCGTGCTGCGTGACATCTGGTTCGAGCCGACCTTCCACAAACACGTCGGCAAGCTGTGTTCGGGGGTGCAGATCCATTGCGAGGACCCGGTCTATGACCACCACGCCTTCAAGCCCTGGCGGGTGCAGGCGGCGGGATTCAAGGCCATCCGCAACCTCTATCCCGACTACGACCTGTGGCGGGACTTCCCGTACGAATACGCCTTCGGCAAGCTGCCCATCGACACGATCAACGGCGGGACGGCGCTGCGGGAATGGGTCGATGATCGCAGCGCGCAGGCGGGCGATCTGGACGCCGTCGCCGGGCCGGATGAGGCGGCGTGGGCGGAGACGCGGCGCAAATACCTGAGGTACTGATATGTGGCCGATCCTCGTCGCGGTTCTGTTGTTGTGCGGATGCTCGGAGTCTGCGCCAAAGCAGGATCAGGAACCTCATATCTCGGCTGAAGCATCCGCACTGATCTCGCCGGTGAGAGAGGCTATCGAAGCTGAAAAAGCCCGGCAAGCCGCGCTCCCGCCGCCCGCAAACGACCGTGAGCGACTGGAGCGGATGGGGCGTCTCGATCAGGTCGGGCGAAGGGCGGCGGTCGCCATCGACCTCTCGACCTTGCCCCAGGCGGAACGCGCGGCAGCCGATGTCGCGATGTGGGCGCCGGTGGGCGCCGAGGATGACCGGCTCATAGACGAACTGATCAGTATGGTTCCGCCGCAAGGCTGGTTTCTGAAGAGCGTGTACGGTGAAGAGGCCGCGGGCGCCGCCTTCCTGATCGTGCAACACTCTGGTCTCGAACACTGGCGGCGTTTCGTGCCGGTCCTCGAACCCCTCGTGGCGTCAGGCGAGGTGGATGGTGAGAAGTTCGGGCTGATGTACGACCGGCTTGCCCTCAACGAGGGAAGGCCTCAGCGCTACGGCACCCAGATGACCTGCAAGGCGGGCAAATGGGTGATTGACCGCGACAATTTGGAAGACCCGGAAAACGCCGACGCCCGCCGCGCGGCTATGGGCTTCCACTGGACCCTGGCCGAATACGAGGCGATCTTCGCCAAATATCCACCCTGCACGGGGCCAGGGGGGCGCTGATCCCTCTCCCAGTGGGAGAGGGCTTGAGCGCACGGCGGCGCAGCCGTCGTCCTGGCGCGAAAGGGTGAGGGGCGGCTGTCAGCCGATCGAGGCTGAATGTCGGCGGATGGCGTCGGTGATCAGCTCGGGTTGGGACAGCGCCTGATCATTGGTGAAGCGCAGCATGGTCCAACCCAAGGCTTCTAGCGCCTGTTGTCGTTCAATATCACTCAGGGCGACGTCTTCGCGCGTGTGAACTCCGCCGTCGATCTCGATGACGAGCTTCAAGTGGTCGCAGGCGAAGTCGGCGCAGTAAGGACCGATGGGATGCTGGCGCCGGAATTTGCAGCCGTCGATCCGGCCCGCGCGGAGAAGGGACCAGACCCGGTCCTCGGCGAGACCTGAGGACTGGCGGAGGTTACGCGCACGACGGGTGCGAGGGGTGGCCATGTCGAGAGGTTAGCATCGTGCGAAACGGGACACAGCCGACCCTCACCCTTTCGGCTTGCCGATCGCTTCGCTCCCGGAGCCTCAAGCCCTCTCCCAGTGGGAGAGGGAGACGTTACGCCGGGTTCTCTTCCAGACGCTTGTCCAGATAGGCCCCGACGCGGCGTTCCACCGCGTCGATGTGGTCCTGCCAGAAGTGGGTGGCGCCCTCTTCCAGTTCGTAGTCGATGACGATGCCCTTTTGGGTGCGCAGCTTGTTGACCACGCGCTCGACCTCGATCGGCGGCACGATGGTGTCGGCCGTGCCGTGCAGGAACAGACCCGAGGCCGGGCAGGGGGCCAGGAAGCTGAAGTCGTAGATGTTGGACGGCGGCGAGACCGAGATGAAACCGTCCGTCTCGGGCCGGCGCATCAGCAACTGCATGCCGATATAGGCGCCGAACTGATAGCCGGCGACCCAGGTCTGGCTGGCGGCGGGGTTGTTGGCTTGCAGCCAGTCCAGCGCCGTGGCCGCGTCGGCCAGTTCGCCGATGCCGCTGTCGAACTCGCCCTGGGACTTGCCGACGCCGCGGCTGTTGTAGCGCAGGGTGGCGAAGCCGCGTTTGACGAACAACTGGTGCAGGGTCACCGCCACCGGATTGTTCATATGCCCGCCCGCCTTGGGGTGCGGATGCAGGATCAGGGCGATGGGCGCGTTCGGGCGCTTGCCCGGCGAATAGCGGCCTTCGATGCGGCCCGAGGCGCCGGGCAGAATGACTTCAGGCATGGATATCCCGTCTCAACTGTCGTTTCGCGGCCGTGTAATACTTGACCGTGGCGGTCGGACTTTCTAAGTCCGCCACGCGCGCCGGTTCGCCTGCGAAGGCGGGCGTCTTAGCACAGGCGCCCGGCAAAGCGCGCAATTTTTGAGGATCTCCGATGCGCCTGTCGACGAAGGGACGATACGCCGTGATGGCGATGGCCGATCTGGCCAAGAACGGCCGCGAACGCGCCGTGTCCCTGGCCGAGATCGCGACCCGGCAGGAGATCTCCCTGAGCTATCTGGAGCAGTTGTTCGCGCGGCTGCGCAAGGGCGGCCTGGTGCGCAGCGTGCGCGGGCCGGGCGGCGGCTATCGGCTGTCGCGCGGCGCCCATGAGACGACGGTGGCCGAGATCGTGCTGGCGGTGGACGAGCCGATCCGGGCCACGCGCTGTGCGGCCCATTCGTCGCCCAAGGGCTGCATGATGGCCGGCGAACGCTGCATCACCCACAACCTGTGGGAGGATCTGGGCGAGGAAATTCAGGCCTTCTTGGCGGCGGTGTCGCTGGAGGATGTGGTGATGAACCGCACCGGCGCGCGGCGACGGTCGATCACGGCGAACACGGAAGTAGGAGCGGCGGCGTGAGCGTCTATCTGGATTACAACGCCACCGCCCTGGTCCGGCCCGAGGTTCAGGCGGCCGTGGCCCAGGCGATGGCCGACGGCGGCAACCCTAACGCGGTTCACGCCTGGGGCCGCCGCGCGCGGGCCGGGGTCGAGACCGCGCGGGCGCGGATCGCCGATCTGGTCGGCGCCGACGCCACGGCGGTGATCTTTTCCTCGGGCGGCACGGAATCGAACGCGCAGGGGATCGCCAGCGCCCTGGCGGCCGGATGCGAGCGATTGATCGTCGGAGCGACCGAACATCCCTGCGTGGCCGAGGCCGCCGCCGTGTCGGGCGCGCCGGTCGAGACCTGGCCGGTGGATGCGGACGGCGTGGTCGATCTGGACTGGCTGGCCCAGGCGCTGAAGCGGCCGGGCCGGGCGGTGGTGGCCGTGCATCATGCGAACAATGAAAGCGGGGTCATCCAACCCATCGCCGAGGCCGCGGCCCTGGTGCGGGCGGCGGACGGCTGGCTGCACGTCGACGCCATCCAGTCGGCGGGCAAGATTCCGGTCGATATGCGCACCCTGGACGCGGACACCCTGACTCTGTCGGGGCACAAGATGGGCGGGGTTCAGGGCGTGGGCGCCCTGGTGCTGAAGCCGGGCCGCGAGGCGGTGCGCATCCTGCACGGCGCGGGGCAGGAGCGGGGCTTGCGCGCCGGCACTGAGAACACGCCCGGCATTGTCGGCTTCGGCGTCGCCGCCCAGTGCGCCGCGCGCGACCTGACGCAGGATCATTCCGCCTGGCGCGACGCCGCCCAGGCGCGGGTCAAGGCGGCGGGCGCCGTGATCGTGGGTGAGAATTCGCCGCGTCTGCCCAACACCCTGTTCATGGCCGCGCCGGGCTGGGACAGCCCGCAGCAACTGATCACTCTGGACCTGACGGGCGTCATGGTTTCGGCGGGCAGCGCCTGTTCGTCGGGCAAGACCAAGCCGTCCAAGACCATGCTGGCCATGGGGCTGGACGCCGTGGCGACCAACGCCATCCGCATCAGCGGCGGCTGGGGCACCACCGAGGCCGACTGGGTGCGGTTCGCCGACGCCTGGATCGCGGCCTGGAACAAACGCCAGGCGCGGGCCGACCAGCGCACGGTCGAGGTCGCCTGATGGCCGCCGTCAAGGAAACCATCGACGCCGTCGCCGCGCTTGAGAAGTACGAGCACGGCTTCACCTCGGACATCGAGACCGAGTTCGCACCCAAGGGGCTGAACGCCGACATCGTGCGCTTCATCTCCGAAAAGAAGGGCGAGCCGGAGTGGATGCTGGAATGGCGCCTGGCCGCCTTCGAGCGCTGGCAGGCGATGGAGGAGCCGACCTGGGCCTCGGTGAAGTACCAGCCGGTCGATTATCAGGACCTGTATTACTACGCCGCGCCCAAGGCGAAGGAAGGACCCAAGAGCCTCGACGAGGTCGATCCCGAACTGCTGGCCGTCTATGCCAAGCTGGGCATTCCGCTGAAGGAGCAGGAGGTGCTGGCGGGGGTCGAGGGGGCGCCGCGTTACGCCGTCGACGCCGTGTTCGATTCGGTCAGCGTGGTCACCACCTTCAAGGCTGAGCTGGCCAAGGTCGGCGTGATCTTCATGCCGATTTCCGAGGCCTTGCGCGAATATCCTGATCTAGTGCGCCAGTATCTGGGCACGGTCGTGCCGGTGTCGGACAACTATTTCGCGGCGCTGAACAGCGCGGTGTTTTCGGACGGGTCGTTCGTCTATGTGCCGCCAGGCGTGCGCTGTCCGATGGAGCTGTCGACCTATTTCCGCATCAACGCCTCTTCGACGGGGCAGTTCGAGCGCACCCTGATCATCGCCGACAAGGGGGCCTACGTCTCCTATCTGGAGGGCTGCACCGCGCCGATGCGCGACGAGAACCAGCTTCACGCCGCCGTGGTCGAACTGGTGGCGCTGGACGACGCCGAGATCAAATATTCGACGGTCCAGAACTGGTATCCCGGCGACGCCGAGGGCAAGGGCGGCATCTACAACTTCGTCACCAAGCGCGCCGACTGCCGCGGCGACCGCTCGAAGGTGAGCTGGACCCAGGTCGAGACCGGCTCGGCTGTCACCTGGAAATACCCGTCCTGCATTCTCAAGGGCGAGGAAAGCTCGGGCGAATTCTATTCCATCGCCATCACCAACGGCCATCAACAGGCCGACACGGGCACCAAGATGGTGCACCTGGGCAAGAATTCGAAGTCGCGGATCATCGCCAAGGCGGTGTCGGCCGGGAAATCGGATTCGACCTATCGCGGCCTGGTCTCGGTGCACCCCAAGGCCACGGGCGTGCGCAACTTCACCCAGTGCGACAGCCTGTTGATCGGCAAGGAGTGCGGGTCGCACACCGTGCCCTATATCGAGGCCCGCAACGGCTCGGCCCAGTTGGAGCACGAGGCGACGACGACGCGCCTGAGCGAGGACCAGTTGTTCTACGCCCAGCAGCGCGGCCTGTCGCAGGAAGAGGCCGTGGCCCTGCTGGTCAACGGCTTCGTGCGCGACGTGCTGCAGGAACTGCCGATGGAATTCGCTGTCGAGGCCCAGAAACTGGTGGCGATCAGCCTGGAAGGGAGTGTGGGGTGATGCCTCCCTTCACGCGTCACCCTCGGGCTTGTCCCGAGGGCCTATGGTTCACCAAGCTCGAACAGAGTCAGCTTGGCGTTGTCGTGTCCGCGCGCTCGATTATGGTCGAATCCTCGGAACAGTGGCCCCTCGGGACAAGCCCGAGGATGACGGAGAACAAAGGTGCGCGAACGCCCGCTGATCGCGGTCTATATCGTGACCAATGCAGCCTACGGAGTGCTGTACGTCGGCGTGACAAGCGACCTGTATCAGCGGATACGACAGCATCGCGAGGGGACGTTCGACGGCTTCACCAAGGAGCACGGCTTAGCCAAGCTTGTCTGGTTCGAACCTCTGGAAAACATGACCGTCGCCATACAGCGCGAGAAGTCGCTCAAACGATACCTGCGCGACTGGAAGATCAATCTGATCGAGCGGGACAATCCGGGCTGGCTGGATCTGTCGCAAGATTGGGATCGCCCGCCCGTATGGCGGCATGGCCCGACCGACGAATAGCGCCCATTTCCTCATCACCTGCGGGCTTGTCCCGAGGGCCTATCGATCCGTCCGGCTCGACCGTGATTGTCGCGATCCGCCCGTATCAGCGTCTTCGTCCGAACCTGAACCCGCCATGGCCCCTCGGGACAAGCCCGAGGGTGACGGAGTTTGAGGTGGCGATCAGCCTGGAAGGGAGCGTGGGGTGAGCAATCGGGGTCACTATCTTGGCGGCCATAGCTTGACCTTCGGTTCAGGCCATAAGGACGAGTCTGAGGAATACTGGACCGGGGCGAAGGCTCGAGTGGATGCCGTATATGAGCGCGCCCAGTCTCTGAGCGCAGATATCCGCGAAAGGTTAAACGTTCTTGACGCCCAACGGATGGCGCTTCGCATCGGTTTGCGAGACGGAACGATATCGTTGGCTAGCGGTGAAATTAGACTTGGTCGATTGGTCGCCGAACTCGAAGCTCTCAAAGCCAGGGCGAAAGACGCGGGTATCAAGTTTACCCCAGACGATGGGATCGGCCGTGCACTGATTTTGGCTAACGACCTACTCGCTTACGTTGAGATGCTTGGTTCTTGGTCCGACGGCGAAGATCTCGACGTTATCCAGACATATATCGATTGAAAACAATATGCTCTCCATCTCCAACCTCCACGTCTCCGTCGGCGACAAGCCGATCCTGAAGGGCCTGACGCTCGATGTGCCGGCGGGCCAGGTGCACGCTGTCATGGGTCCTAATGGGGCGGGCAAGTCGACCCTGGGGTACGCCCTGACCGGGCGGCCCGGTTATGAGGCGACCGACGGCGCCGCGACCTGGCGCGGGGATGACCTGCTGGCGCTCGATCCGGCCGAACGGGCGGCCAGGGGCGTGTTCCTGTCGTTCCAGTATCCGATGGAGATACCGGGCGTGCCGGCCCTGACCTTCATCCGCACGGCGCTGAACGCCCAGAAGCGCGCGCGCGGCGAAGAGGAGGTCTCGGCCCCCGCCTTTCTGAAGCAGGTGCGGGCGGCGGCCCAGGCGCTGCGCATGGATTTCGACATGCTGAAACGGCCGCTGAACGTCGGCTTCTCGGGCGGCGAGAAGAAGCGGATGGAGATCCTGCAGATGGCCCTGTTGGAGCCGTCGCTGTTGATCCTGGACGAGACGGATTCGGGCCTGGACATCGACGCCCTGCGCATCGTGTCCGAGGGGGTGAACGCCCTGCGGTCGCCGGACCGGTCGATGCTGGTGATCACCCACTATCAGCGCCTGCTGGACTATATCAAACCGGACCGGGTGCACGTGCTGGCCGCAGGACGGATCGTGGCGTCCGGCGGGCCGGAACTGGCGCTGGAGCTGGAGGCGGAAGGGTATGACAAATACCTTCCGGCGGCGGCGTGACGCTGGTCGATCTGAAGGACCCGTCCAGCTTCCCGACCCGTCGGGTCGAGGCGTGGAAATACACGGATCTGAAGCGCTGGCTGCGTGAGACGCCGCCGACGTCGGGCGAGGCGAGCATCGCGCCCGGCGGGCCGTTCGCGGCCTTGGGCGGCGAGGAGTTGACGGTGGTCAACGGCGTCATACCCGGCGGCGACTTCGTCATGCATCTCGCATGGGGCGACGAGCTTTTGCGACTTCGCTTTGTATCCGTATCGAACGATACCGGCCACCAAGCCAAGGCGATAATTCATGCGAATGAAGACAGCCGCTTAGTGGTTCTCGAATCGTACGAAGGCATGGGTGAGCGCTACGTTTCGAATGTTTCACTGACTTACGAGGTTGAGCAGGGAGCGCATATCACCCGCATTGTGCTGGCCGACGATGTCGAAACGGCCATCTCCATTTCGACGGCGCAAGTCACTGTGCAACCCGGTGCCAGTTTTGAGCAGGTCGTCGTCACCACGGGGGCCAAGCTTCAGCGGCTAGAAACGCGAATCAAACACAAGGGGTGCGGCGCATCCGTCCAAATGGACGGACTTTATGCGCTATCGGGGGATCGCCACGCTGATTTAACTAGCGTCGTCACTCACACAGACCGCGACGGCGTGACCAGCCAACTGGCCAAGGGCGTGGTGCGCGACACGGCGCGCGGCGTGTTCCAGGGCAAGATCGTGGTCGAGCGCGGGGCCGACGGCACCGACGCCCGCATGGGCCATCACGCCCTGATCCTGTCGGAACGCGGCGAGGTGGACGCCAAGCCGGAACTGGTCATCTACGCCGACGAGGTGTCGTGCGCGCACGGCAATACGGTCGGCGCGCTGGACGAGAGGGCGCTGTTCTACATGCAGCAGCGGGGCATTTCGGCCGATGAGGCGCGCGCCCTGTTGACCCAGGCCTTCCTGATCGAGGTGGTGGACCGGATCGGCCACGAAGGTGCGCGAGAGACGGTGCGGGAATGGCTGACGGCGCGACTGTGAACACCTTTGACCCCCATGCTGTTCGTGCGCAGTTCCCGATCCTGTCGCGGCAGGTGAACGGGCGGCCGCTGGTCTATCTGGACAACGCCGCCTCTGCGCAGAAGCCGCGGGCGGTGATCGACACCCTGACGGCGGCGATGCAGGGGTCCTACGCCAACGTCCATCGCGGGCTGCACACGCTGGCGAACGAGACGACCGAGGCCTATGAGGCCGCGCGCGAGACCGTGGCGCGGTTCCTGAACGCCGAACGCGCCGACGACATCGTCTGGACCAAGGGCGGGACCGAGGCCATCAATCTGGTGGCGGCCGGGATCGGCCAGACCATCCAGCCGGGCGATGAGATCATCGTCACTGAGATGGAGCACCACTCCAACATCGTGCCCTGGCACCTGCTGCGCGAACGCAAGGGCGCGGTGCTGAAATGGGCGCCGGTGCGGGACGACGGCTCGCTGGACCTTGAGGCCCTGGCGGGCCTGCTGACCCCGCGCACGCGGGTGGTGGCGGTCAGCCATATGTCGAACGTGCTGGGCACGATCAATCCGGTGGCCGAGATCGTGCGCATGGGCCATGCGGCCGGGGCGCGGGTGCTGATCGACGGGTGCCAGGGGGCGGTGCACGCCGCGCCCGACGTGCGGGCCATCGGGGCCGACTGGTATGCGCTGACGGGCCACAAGCTGTTCGGGCCGACCGGAATCGGCGTGCTGCACGGCACGGCCGAGGCGCTGGAGATGCTGCCGCCGTATCAAGGCGGGGGCGAGATGATCGAGACGGTGACCAAGGACCGCGTCACCTACGCCAAACCGCCGCACCGGTTCGAGGCGGGAACGCCGCCGATCCTGGAGGCCATCGGCCTGGGCGCGGCGCTGGAATGGCTGATGCGGTTCGACCGCGAGGCCGTGGCCGCACATGAGCGGCGGCTGTACGACCATGCGCGCGGGCGGCTGGCCGAGGTCAACGGTCTGAGGGTGCTGGGCGAGGCGCCGGGCAAGGGCGCCATCCTGACCTTCACGCTTGAAGGCGTGCACGCCCACGACCTGGCCCAGGTGATGGACCGTTACGGCGTGGCCGTGCGCGCCGGACTGCACTGCTGCGAACCCCTGGCGCAACGCTTTGGCGTGACCTCGAGCACGCGGGCCAGCTTCGCCCTATATAACACCCTGGAAGACGCCGACGCCTTCGTGGACGCGTTGGTCAAGGCGCGCGAGTTCTTCATATGACGGATATGGACGGAAAGACGATCAGCGACAGCGAGGCCTTCGCGGCGTCCTGGGACGAACCGAAGAAGAGCGCCCTGAGCCAGGCCGAGCTGGATCGGCTGACCGACGACCTGATCGCGGCGCTGAAGACGGTGTTCGACCCGGAGATCCCGGTCGACATCTATGAGCTGGGCCTGATCTACAAGGTCGACGTCAACGACGAGCGCGACGTGGTGGTCGAAATGACCCTGACCGCGCCCGGATGTCCGGTGGCGGGCGAAATGCCGGGCTGGGTCGAGGCGGCGGTGATGACGGTCGAGGGGGTGAAGTCGGCGCACGCCAACCTGGTGTTCGACCCGCCGTGGGACCCCTCGAAGATGAGCGACGAGGCCAAGCTGGCCTTGAACATGTTCTGATGATCCTCCCCAGCGAAGCGGGGGAGGGGGACCGCCGTAGGCGGTGGAGGGGGCGAGTTCACGTGCGGTGTTTGGGGCTTGCCCCCTCCACCACTTCGTGGTCCCCCTCCCCCGTCAAGAACGGGGGAGGATTTAAGAGAGCGGAATGAGCGAACTCACCACCACCTCCCGTCCGCGCCGTCCGCGCCCGCAGGCCCTGACCCTGACCGAGGCGGCGGCCGCGCGCGTGCGCGAATTGACCGAGGCGAACGGCCACAAGGGCCTGCGCGTCGGCATCAAGAACGGCGGCTGCGCGGGCCAGGAATACACCTTCGCCTTCGCCGACGAGATCGGGCCGCTGGACGAGGTGGTGACCGACAAGGGCGCGACCGTGGTGGTCGATCCCAAGGCGATCCTGTTCCTGATCGGCGCTGAAATCGACTTCGAGACCACCAAGCTGGCTTCGAAATTCGTGTTCCGAAATCCGAACCAGACCGACGCCTGCGGCTGCGGCGAGAGCGTGACCCTCACCCCGGTGAAGGAAGCCTGAGCCGTGGCCTATGAGGCCGCGTTCGGTGAATGGGTGCACGAGCACCTCGCCGGCCTGGGACCTGTGACCATCAAACGGATGTTCGGCGGGGCCGCGCTCTATGCCGACGGCCTGATCATCGCCCTGCTGGATGACGGCGTGGTGTGGCTGAAGGCCGACGAACAGAACGAACCGGCCCTGCGCGAGGCCGGGGCGCGTCAGTTCACCTATCCGATGAAGGACGGGCGGATGATGACGATGGCCTATTGGAGCCTGCCGGACCCGGCGGTCGACGATCCCGATGAGGCGGTGCGCTGGGCGCGACTGTCGCTGGAGGCGGCGCTCAGGAAGGCGGCGGCCAAGACGGTGCGCAAGAAGAAGGCGCGCGAGACCTGACTTCAAACACCGTCACCCTCGGGCTTGTCCCGAGGGCCTATCAATCCACGCGCTCGACGAATGATGCTCGGTGCAGTCGGGACGACGGCTTCGGTCGAGCAAGCGGCCGCCCTGGCCCTTCGGGACAAGCCCGAGGGTGACGGAGTGTGATTATGATCTAGCCGCCGCCCGCCGCACCTCGTCCGGCGCCAATACGCGGACGGCGGGGGTGATGGGCTGGCCGGTCGCCTCGGCCACCAGTTCGGCGGTCTTGTCCTCGACGGCGGCTTCCAGCCGGGCCAGGAATTCGTCCTTGGGCAGGCCGACGGGGATGGGGTCCAGGAACGCCAGGGTGGCCGTGCCCGGGTGTTTGCGGAACTCCTCGCCGGGCCAGAACAGGCCCAGATTGGTGGCCAGCGGCACGACCGGCATGTCGAAGTCGCGATACATGTGCCAGACGCCGGAGCGATAGCGGAACTTTTCACCCACTTTCGCGAGATTGCCCTCGGGATAGATCAGGATGCGGCGGCCCTGGGCGTGGGCGTCGGCGGCGCGGGTCTTCAGCGCCTCGCGGGCTTCGCGCCCGCCGCAGTTGTTGACGACGATGGCCCCCAGCTTGGTCAGCACCGTCGACAGCAGCGGAAACTTCTCCAGATGGTCGCCGGTGACGAAGGCCAGGTCCTGAAACCGGTCATAGACCGAAAAGCCGTCGCCCCAGCTCTGATGCTTGGCGGCGATGATGAAGGCGCCGTCGGGCAGGCGGTCCTCGCCCTGGTACTGAATGTGGATGCCCGCCAGCAGGCGCATCGCCTGGACCATGCGCTTCACATATCGGCGGATGATCCAGCCGGTGGCGCGGCGGCCGGGCGCCAGGGCCGCGATCACGGCGGCCAGGGTGTAGGCGATGGACAGCGCCCAATAGGCGACGGCGAACAGCAGGCTGCGGATCATGCCGTCTTATCGCACGGCTGGAACGCCTGACCAGTCGTCAGGCGGCCTTGGAGATGACGTCGGCGTCCGTGACGCGGTTCCGCCCGCCGCGTTTGGAGGCGTACAGGGCCTCGTCGGCGCGCTCCAGCAGGGCCGAGGGCGTTTCGCCGGTGCGGTGCTGGGCGAAACCGGCCGAAATGGTCACGGCGCCCAGTTCGTCATTGGTCGAGCGGCGGCGCAGGGCGCGGCTGCCGATTTCCTGACGCATCTGGTTCAGGGCCTTTTCGACGTCATTGGAGAACTCCCCGGGGAAGATCAGGGCGAACTCCTCGCCGCCGTAGCGGGCGGCGATGCGCGGGTGTTTCGAGACCCGGGCCAGGACGCTGGCGACATAACGCAGCACCTGATCGCCGGTCTGATGGCCCCAGGTGTCGTTGAAGCGCTTGAAGTGGTCGATGTCGAGCACGGCCAGGGCCAGGGGCCGTCCGTCGGCGTCCGCCTCGGCGCACAGTCGGGCCAGGTGTTCGTCAAAGGCCTTGCGGTTGGCCAGGTTGGTCAGGGCGTCGGTCATGGCGTCGCGGCGCACCTGCTCCAGGTGTTCGCGCAGACGGGCGACCTCGCGGGTCGAGGCCTCCAGCTTCTTCTCCAGCGTGGCGTTCTCGCGCTGGACCTTGCGGGTGGCGGTCGACAGGGTCGAGACGACCTTCTTCAAGGCCGCGCCGCCGTCCACATTCTCCATGCTGGCCGAGGCGTCGGCCAGGGTGGCGCCATAGGCGGCCTGGCTCTTGTGCGCGGTGGCGATGGCGTCGGCGACGCTGGTCAGTTCGCGATTCAGCACGGCGCCGGCGTCGCGAATCTCTTCCGACAGCTTGGCGCGAGGCAGATATTCGGCGGCCAGCATTTCCGAAGTGGCCTCGGTGAAGGCCTCCTTGGAGGCGATCAACCGCTTGATCTCGCGGCCCAGCGGGCCTTCGGGATCGCCGAGATAGTGCAGCCAGAGTTCAAAATTCAGCGGGGTCGGCCAGATGGCGGCGGCCTGCATCTCATCGATGACGCGGTGCGCGAGGCCATAGGCGTCCGGGCTTCGGAGCGTGGTCTCAACCTGCGTCATACGATCTTCCCCCTTGGCGGCGTTCTGTCGCCTTGGGAAAGCAGGCTAGGCCGTCGAACGTAAAGACGGGCTAAATTTCCAACTCAAAAAACGCCGGTGTTCGTTCAAAAAGCCGAGCGTCTCATGAATGCGGGGATCGAGTCGCCGAAACCGGCGCCGGCGCGCGGTTCGCTGCGTTCGCCGCCGTCACGGTCGGATTGGCGCAGACGCGGTTCAGGCGTCGGACGGGCGGTCGGCTCGGCTTTCGCGACGGGGGCGACGGGCGTCGTGGGCGCGGTTTCGGCGCGGGTCCGGCGTCCGCGACGGGGCTTCGGCTCGACCGCGACCTCGATGGGCGTCTCGACGGGCGCGGGCGCGGTCTCGGCGGCCGGTTCGACGGGCGTGGCCGTCTCGGCGACGGTCTCGCGTCGGCCGCGCGCGGGACGCTCGGTGCGTCCGCGGCCGCGCGAACGGTCGCCGTCGCGACGCGGCTGGTCCTTGATCGCGGCGAAGTCGATGCCGTCCAGCGGCAGTTCGACCGGCTCTTTCTTGATCAGCTTCAGCACCTTGTCCAACGACTTGTCGTCGGCCGGGGTGACGATCATGAAGGCCTCGCCCAGGCGGCCGGCGCGACCGGTGCGGCCGATGCGGTGCACATAGTCGTCGGCGTGGTGCGGCACGTCATAGTTGAAGACGTGGCTGACGGCCGGGATGTCCAGGCCGCGCGCGGCGACATCGGAGGCCACCAACAGCTTCAGCGCGCCCGCGCGGAAGTCGGACAGGGTCTTCATGCGCAGCGACTGATCCAGGTCGCCATGGATCGGGGCGGCGTCGAAACCATGCGTCTTCAGCGACTTGGCGACGATATCGACTTCCGACTTCCTGTTGCAGAAGACGATGCCGTTCTGGACGTCGCCGCGCTCGATCAGGGCGCGCAGGGCGGTGCGCTTGGCCTTGGGGTCCGAGGTCGGCAGGCGGGTGATGTGCTGGGTGATGGTGTCGGCGGTAGTGGCCGGACGGGCGACCTCGATGCGGGTCGGGTCCTTCAGGAACTGGGTCGTCAGCCGGGTGATCTCGGGCGGCATGGTGGCCGAGAAGAACAGAGTCTGGCGGCGCGGCGGCGTCAGTTTGAAGATGCGCTCGATGTCGGGAATGAAGCCCATGTCCAGCATGCGGTCGGCTTCGTCGACGACCATGATCTCGACGCCGGTCAACAGCATCTTGCCGCGGTCGAACAGATCCAGCAGGCGGCCCGGCGTGGCGATCAGGACGTCGACGCCCTTGTTCAGCATGGCGACCTGATCGCCCATCGACACGCCGCCGATCAGCAACACCCAGTTCAGGCGGGTGCCCTTGGCGTATTTGGCGAAGCTCTCGGCCACCTGGTCGGCCAGTTCGCGGGTCGGGGCCAGAACCAGGGCGCGCGGCATGCGGGCGCGGGCGCGGCCCGAGGCCAGGCGATCGACCATGGGCAGTGTGAAGGCGGCGGTCTTGCCCGTGCCGGTCTGTGCGATGCCCAGCACGTCGCGCCCGGCCAGGGCCACGGGAATGGCCTGCTCTTGAATGGGGGTCGCGGTCGTATAGCCGGTGTCGGCGACCGCTTGCAGGGTCGTGGGCGAAAGGCCCAGTTGGGTGAATTCGGTCATGAGTCCTTGGGACGTTAGCGTTCGTGCGATCCGATGATCGCGGGGCGCCTTAGCGGAACCGCCCATGTTCGGGGCGTACGGGCGGCGCGCATCGCAGACCTGTCCCTAGGCTGCGGCGGATATAGAAGCCCCCACGTCAGAGTCAAGTATTGGTGAGACGTTCCCTCGGCGGGTGGTGCGGGATTGCAAATCCTTACGAGATGTTAATAGTGCGCGCCGGGGAAGGTCTGTGCGAGGTTCGCTTATGCGTATCGGGGGGGCGGCGCTGATCGCGCTGATCGCGGCATCGGCGGTTCCGGCGAAAGCCGACATGTCCGGCGCCTTCGGCAATACGGTGCTGTCACGCTATGCCGACGGGGGCTGGGTCAAACACTGGTTCGAGCGCGACGGCAGCTATCGCGCCGAATTCTCCAGCGGCCGCACCATCTCCGCCCGGTGGCGAATCGAGGGCGACAAGATCTGCCTGAACGGCATCCGCCCGGCCATCATGATGATCAGCCGCTTCTGCTCGCCGCTGGTCGAGGCCCGCGTCGGCGAAACCTGGCCCAGCCGCGACCCGTTGGGACGGCGGGTGACGAACGAACTGCTGCGCGGGCGATAGGTCAGCGGCCCAGGGCGCTCAACACCGCGCGATCGACCTGTTCCAGAATGTCCGAAGGCAGGGCGCCGATCCTGTCTATGCGCGTCGCATCCACGGTGGCGATCTTGACCGGCCGAACGACGGACGGTGCAGGCAATCCGCAGTCCCTGTAACGGTCGCCCAGAGGCACATCCTCGGCCCAGGCTCTGTTTTCGGCGCTGGTCACCATGACGATCCAGACCTGACCCTGACCGATCACCCCCTCTGACACCACGACGGCGGGGCGATGTTGGCGTGTGTCGCGATCCGTGTAGGGAAAGGGCGCGCGAACGACGTCGCCGCGTTCAAAGGTCGGCATAGGCCTTCAGATCCGCATCGCCGGCCCATTCCTCGAAGGCGGCGAACGGATCATCCTGTGCGGGCGGCCGGGCCTTCGTCAGAACGACCTGTCCGTCACGGATTTCATAGGCCAGATCATCGCCGGCCTTGAGACCCAGCGCCTTGCGGACGGCCTGGGGCACCGTCGTCTGGGCCTTGCTGGTGATGCGGCTGATGATCATGGAGGTAAGGATCATCCTTACCGGATCAGACGTCAAGCTCCGCCACGGCGAACCGCGCGTTGTCCTGGATGAACTGGAAGCGGGCCTCGGCGCGCTTGCCCATCAGGCGTTCGACCAGATCTTCGATCTCGGTCTCGGCGTCGGGAACCGTGACGCGGGCCAGGGTGCGTTTCTTGGGGTCCATGGTGGTCTCCTTGAGCTGGGAGGCCATCATTTCGCCCAGGCCCTTGAAGCGGCCGATCTCGGTCTTCTTGCCCTTGAAGGTCGTCGCCAGCAGTTCGTCGCGGTGGGCGTCGTCGCGGGCGTATTCCGACAGCGGCCCGGCCGAGATTCGGTACAGCGGCGGCAGGGCCATGAACAGCCGACCCTGGCGGATCACCTCGGGCATGGCGCGATAGAAGAAGGTGATCAAAAGCGCGGCGATGTGGGCGCCGTCGACGTCGGCGTCGGTCATGATGACGATCCGCTCATAGCGCAGATCGTCGATGTTGAAGCGGTTTCCCTGTTGCACGCCCAGGGCCAGGGTCAGGTCCGACAGCTCGACATTGGCGCGCAGCTTGTCCGCCGTGGCCGAGGCGACGTTCAGGATCTTGCCGCGCAGGGGCAGGATGGCCTGGGTGACGCGGTCGCGCGCCTGTTTGGCCGAACCGCCGGCCGAATCGCCCTCGACGATGAACAGTTCGGTGCCCTCGGCGGCCTGACGCGAACAGTCCGACAGCTTGCCGGGCAGACGCAGTTTCCGCGTGGCGGCGGCGCGCTGGACCTCCTTGTCCTTGCGGCGGCGCAGACGGTCCTCGGCGCGGTCGATGACGAAGCCCAGCAGGGTGTTGGCCTGTTTCGGGCTTTCGGTCAGCCAGTGGTCCAGCGGATCGCGCAGCAACTGTTCGACCAGGCGCGCACCCTCGGGCGAGGACAGGCGGTCCTTGGTCTGGCCCTGGAACTCGGGATTGCGGATGAAGACGCTGATCAGGGCGCCGGCGTTGGCGATGACGTCCTCGGCCGTGATGACGCCCGCGCGCTTTTCGCCCGCCAGTTCGCCATAGGCCTTCAGCCCCTTGACCAGGGCGGCGCGGAAACCGGCCTCGTGCGTGCCGCCGTCGGGCGTGGAGACGGTGTTGCAATAGGATTGGACGAAGCCGTCGGCCTCTCCAAAGCCGATGGGCGACCAGGTGACGGCCCATTCGACGGCGCCCGCCTCGCCCTTCTTCTCGACGCGCCCGGCGAAGGTGGGGGTGACGGTCTCCATCGATCCGATGCGCTCGGCCAGGGCGTCGGCCAGGCCGTTGGGGAAGTGGAAGACGGCCTCGGTCGGGGTGTGGTCGGTGATGCGTTCCGATGCGCAGGTCCAGCGGATCTCGACGCCCCGGAACAGATAGGCCTTGGACCGCGCCATGCGGAACAGGCGGGCGGGCTTGAAGGCCGCGCCGTGGCCGAAGATCTCTTCGTCGGGACGGAAGCGGATCAGGGTGCCGCGCTTCTTGGATGGGCCGATCTGCTGGATCGGACCCAGCACCTGGCCGCGACTGAAGGACTGCCTCCATTCATGGCCGTCGCGCCAGACCGTGACGTCCAGCCGCTCGGCCAGGGCGTTGACGACCGAGACGCCGACGCCGTGCAGGCCGCCCGAGGTCTCATAGGCCTTGCCTGAGAATTTGCCGCCCGAGTGCAGCACGGTCATGACGACTTCCAGCGCCGACTTGCCCGGATGTTTGGGGTGTGGATCGACGGGGATGCCCCGGCCGTCGTCGCGAACCGACAGGAAGCCCTCGGCGCACAGATCGACGGTGATCAGTTTGGCGTGGCGGGCGACCGCCTCGTCCATGGCGTTGTCCAGCACCTCGGCGAACAGGTGGTGCAGGGCGCGCTCGTCGGTGCCGCCGATGTACATGCCGGGGCGTTTGCGGACGGGTTCGAGACCTTCCAGCACCTCGATGGAGCTGGCCGAATAGCCGCCGGACGGCGCCGGGACCGAGGCGGGCGCCGGTTCAGGCCGGGGCGCGGGCGCGGGGGCGGGCGCCGCAGCGGCTATGGGCGCGGACGCGGGCTGGGCGGGATCTTCCGGCAGGTCATCGAACAGGGAAGGGGCGGCGGACTGGGCCATGGGCGTACTGTGCGGCGATTCGGGAGCCGGTCAGGTAGGCCCCTGTGGGCCGTGGGGCAAGCGTCGCGCGAACCGGCGACGGGTTCGGCATGACCGCGCGCGTCAGCATGGCCAGGAACAGCACCCAGGGCAGGTTCTGATGGCTCAGCAGGATGCTCTCGGACAGGCTGAGCAGGAAGAAGGCGGCGAAATAGCCCAGCGCCCAATAGCCTTCACGCACACCCGCGCCGCCGACCCGCAACAGGGTGATCAGAACGGTCAGGGCCGTCAGGGTTCCGACCAGGATCGCGCCGGGCCAGCCCAGTTGCACCAGCACATCGATCCAGCCGTTGTGGGCCGAGGGCACGGTCCAGCCGGTCTCTTGCCGCACGAAGGCGGCGGGCACGGACTCGCGGCCCCAGAAGGCGTTGTAGCCGTAACCGGTCCACGGCCGTTCGGCGACGCGGCGCATCAGGCTGGCCCAGATCTCGGTGCGGCCGGTCAGGGACGGGTCCTTGCCCAGGGCCTCCAGGATCTCGACCGAATGGGCGGACCAGGCCCAGGCCGCGAAGGCCGCCACGACCACGCCCAGCCAGACCATGACCACGGCGAAGGCCGCGCCGCCCTTCTTGAGGGTCCACAGCCCTCCGACGACGCCGACGCCCAGCATCAGGCACAGCAGCGAGGTCTTGGACTGGGTCGCCAGCACCAGCAGGGTCGTCAGGGCCAGGGTCAGGAACGGAACCAGGCGACGCGGATCACCCGAGGCCAGGGTCGCGGCCGCCGCGATGGAACCGGCCACCATGACGATGCCCATCTGGTTCTTCTCGTACCACAGGCCGCGCCACAGGCCGGCGTTGACGTCGTGATGCACGCCGATGGCCGGAAAGGCGAAGACCATGATCAGACTGCCGATCGCCATCAGCAGCGCCGCATGGGTCAGCAGACGGGGCAGGGCGGCGCCCCGGAACCGGGACCCCAGATAGACGGCGAACGATCCGGTGATGGCCATGGCCACGACCCGCCGTCCGGTCGTCGCCGGGTCGATCGACCAGTATTTCGACGCATAGGCCAGGGCGACCAGCGTCAACAGGGCGATCCAGGCCGGCCAGGCCCGCGCAGCCTTGTCGAACCGCAAGGTGATCAGCCCGGCGATCAGGCCGTAGATCGGCAGCCAGACCAGCCGCAGGGCCGGCGTCTCCTCCTGCGAGGGCGCGAACACCGGCCCGATCAGGGCGCCGGTCAGCATGATGATCACGACCATGGCCGCCGCCCGCTCCCACAGGGGCGGATCGGGTTCGATCAGATCAGGCTCTGGACGAGACTCGCGCACCGTCGCAGGGTCGGCGGGCAACCTTAACGAAGGGTTGGGGGATCAAGAGGCGCGCATGACCGGAAACCTGCTGAGGAAACGTGACGGCGGACACGCGCGCGTCGGCTTCGTCGAACTGTTCTTCGACCTCGTTTTCGTCTTCGCCATCACCCAGATCAGCCATGGCTTGCTGGGGGACCTGACGTGGATGGGCGCCTTGCAGTCGGCCATGTTGCTGATGGCGGTCTGGTGGGCGTGGGTGTTCACCAGTTGGGTCACCAACTGGCTGGATCCCGAGCGCGGCGCCGTTCAGGTGATGCTGTTCGTCCTGATGGGCGTCGGTCTGGTGATGTCGGCGGCCCTGCCGCAAGCGTTCGGCGACAAGGGACTGGCCTTCGGCGTCGCCTTCGCCGTCATCCAGGTGGGCCGGACGCTGTTCACCCTGTGGGCGGTCAGGGGCCAGCCGTCGCTGAAGCGCAATTTCCAGCGGATTCTGATCTGGCTGTCGTTGTCGGCGGCGCTGTGGATCGCGGGCGGCATGGCCCCGCCGGAGCACAGGCTGTGGTTCTGGATCGCGGCGCTGGCGGTCGAATATGTCTCGCCGGTGATCTATTTCTGGGTTCCGGGCCTGGGGCGCTCGACCACCGCCGACTGGAACGTCGAGGGCGGCCACATGGCCGAGCGGGTCGGTTTGTTCATGATCATCTGCCTGGGCGAGACCCTCCTGGTGTCCGGCGCGACCTTCGGCGGCTTGGACTGGACGTCACCGGCCGTCTGGGCCGCCTTCGCCTCGGCGGTGCTGTCGACCATCGCCATGTGGTGCCTGTATTTCCGCTATGCCCATGAGGCGGCCAGCGACGTCTTCCACCATTCCGACGACCCCGGCCGGCTGGCGCGCCGGGCCTATACCTATGCGCCGCTGCTGCTGATCGCGGGGGTGATCGTCATCGCGGTCAGCGACGAACTGGTTCTGGCCCATCCGCTCGGGCCGGTGTCGACGGTCACCGCCCTGACCCTGATCGTCGGCCCGATCCTGTTCCTGTTCGGCAGCGTCCTGGCGGTGCTGGCGATCTGGGGGCGGATCGCCTGGACCCGGTTGGCGGCGTGCGGCCTGCTGGCGGCGCTGTGGCTGGCCCTGCCGTGGCTGAACCCGCTGACGCTCAGCGTGATGACGACCGGGATCATGCTGGGCGTCGGCCTGTTGGAGATGATGGCCGCCAAGCGGGCGGCGCCGTCTCACGCCTGAGCCAGGCGTCCCGTCTCGAAGAAGGCGTCCAGCCGCGCTTCCCACGGCGCGGTGTCCAGGGCGTGGGCGGTCAGCCAGGCGTCGTCGAAATAGCTGGAGCGATAGCGGTCGCCGTGATCGCACAGGATCGAGACGATGGAGCCGCGCTCATCGGCCTGGGCCATCTCGCTGGCGATCAGGGCGCAGGCCCACAGATTGGTCCCGGTCGATCCGCCGCAGAGCCGCCCCAGGCGTCGGCTGAGCACCCGGGCGGCGGCGATGGAGGCCACGTCCGGCACCGCGATCATGCGGTCCACGACCGAGGGAACGAAGGACGGCTCCACCCGCGGCCGACCGATGCCCTCCACGCGCGAGGGGGCGTCCTCGCTGAGGATCACGCTTGGATCGGCCCAGTGCCGATGAAACACCGAGGCCTCCGGGTCCGGCACGCAGACGCGCGTGTCGTGGCGATTGAAGCGGACGAACCGCCCGATGGTGGCCGAGGTGCCGCCGGTGCCCGCGCCACAGACGATCCAGCGCGGAATGGGGCAGGGTTCGCGCTGCATCTGGGCGAAGATGGATTCGGCGATATTGTTGTTGCCGCGCCAGTCGGTCGCCCGCTCGGCATAGGTGAACTGGTCCATGTAATGGCCGCCCAGTTCGTCCGCGAGCGCCTGGGCCGCGCCATAGACCTCGCCCGGCTTGTCGACCAGGTGACAGCGCCCGCCCTGAAACTCGATGGCGGCGATCTTCTCCGGGGCGGTGCGGCGCGGCATGACGGCCACGAACGGCAGCCGCAGCATGCGTGCGAAATAGGCCTCTGACACCGCCGTCGAACCGCTCGAAGCCTCGACGATGGTCATGCCATCGCCGATCCAACCGTTGGACAGGCCATACAGGAACAGCGACCGCGCCAGCCGGTGCTTCAGACTGCCGGTCGGATGGCTGGACTCGTCCTTGAAATAGAGCGCGATGTCGGCCAGCGCGGGCATGTCCACCGGGATCAGATGGGTGTCGGCCGAGCGGGTGTAGTCGGCCTCGATCCGCCTCATCGCCCAGTTCAGCCAGGTGCGGTCGTCGGAAGCGGGAGAGCGAGAGGACATGCGGGGGGTCTAGCGCGGGAAAGGGCGCGCAGGAAAGGTGTCAGCGGTCCTGGCTGCCGTGGAAGATACGCAGAACCGTGACGGTCAAAACGTCGATCCGTAGCGGATGACAAAGCCGTCTCGTCCGAACTGCACCTGCTTCTCACGCAAGCCGGTTCCGACTTCGATGCCCAGCTCGGGAAAATCGGCAAGCAGGTCGAGGGCATGTACAATCTGTTCTGACGCTTTGCGGCCTGCTCGAGGGGAATGCTCGTGCAGCCATCGAACCTGAGCGCCGAAGTCGCGCTCGGCCTGCGGCGTGACAGTGATCTTCACCCGTCCTTGCCGAAGGTCTTGTCGATCAAGGCCACAAACTCCGTCCTGACCTCGCTCCAGGGGCGGCCTTCTTCCTTCAGATCGTGGTTGGAGGCGTGGTCATCGCGCGGGTCACCATTGATCCAGGTGAAGTCGTCGTAGTCGAAGAACTGTTGACCAAGCATCGTCTCCAGGATCGTCTCGGGAGAAAGCCCTGTAGCCGCAGACTTTTCCGCGAGCTTTCGCGCAGCATAGGCGTCGAGTTTGATGGTCAAGGCACCGTCGGTCATGACGGAATGATTACCTCATTCCGGCCAATCCATCCATCCGCGCCTGTGCGAGTGGGATCTTTCAAATGAGACATTGGTTTGGGCTGCGCAGAAGGCGTCAAGCCGCCCCGATTGTCGTCGTCACGCCTTCTCCACGAACGTGTCGATGACCTTCTTCTCGCCCGCCTTGTCGAAGGCGACGACCAGTTTGTTGCCCTCGACCCCGCGCACGGCGCCATAGCCGAACTTCTGGTGGAACACCCGGTCGCCACGCTTCCAGCCCGAGCCGGCGCCGGGGTCGGCGGTGGCGATCAGGCGGCCCTCGCCCTCGATGACGGCGGTGCGGGCCAGGCGGTCGCGCGGGGTCTGGGCGGCGGCGCGGACATGATCCTGGGCGCGTTTCCAGCCGGGGCTGGAATAGCCGGCGCCGAAGCTGGGCGCCTCGTCCCAGCGGCTCTTGGCCTCTTTCAGGCCCGTCGAGGCGCCGTAATAGCCGGTGTCGGACTGGGCCTCGACATTGGCCAGCGGCAGTTCGTCGACGAAGCGGCTGGGCAGTTGCGCGGTCCAGCGGCCGTAAACCAGGCGGTTGGCGGCGAAGCTGATGCGGGCGTCGGCGCGGGCGCGGGTGACGCCGACGTAGGCCAGGCGGCGCTCCTCCTCCAGGCCCTTTTCGCCCTTCTCGTCGATGCTGCGCTGGCTGGGGAAGACGCCTTCCTCCCAGCCCGGCAGGAAGACCAGCGGGAACTCCAGCCCCTTGGCGCCGTGCAGGGTCATGATCTGCACCGAGTCCGCGCCCGCCTCGCCGCGATCCAGGTCCATGACCAGGGAGACGTGCTCCAGATAGGCCTGCAGCGTCTCGAACTGCTGCATCGACTGGACCAGCTCCTTCAGGTTGTCGAGCCGGGTCTGGCCGCTGGTCCGGTCGGCCTTCTGCATGTCGGTGTAGCCGCTCTCTTCCAGCACCGTCTCGACCAGGGTCCAGTGGCGCGTGTCGGCGGCCAGAGCGCGCCAGCGGTCCAGATCGCGCACGAAGTTCGACAGGGCCGTGCGGGTGCGGGCCTGAAGCTCGTCCGAACCCAGCAGGTCACGCACCGCCGTCATGGCCGAGACGCCCTGGGCGCGGGCGATTTGCAGGATCTTCTGCACGCTGGTGTCGCCGATGCCGCGTTTGGGCACATTGACGATGCGCTCGAAGGCCAGGTCGTCGTCTTCCGACTGGATCAGCCGCAGATAGGCGTGGGCGTCGCGGATCTCGGCCCGCTCGAAGAAGCGCGGGCCGCCGATGACCGTATAGGGCACGGCCAGCATCAGGAACCGTTCCTCGAACGCCCGCATCTGAAACGACGCGCGAACAAGCACAGCCATGTCCTTGTAGTTCATGCCGGATCGGCGCGCGGTCTCGATCTCGTCGCCGATCAGCCGGGCCTCGGCCTCGCCGTCCCAGACGCCGCGCACGCGCACCTTTTCACCGCCCGTCGCCTCGGTCCACAACGTCTTGCCCAGCCGCCCGCGATTGGCGCTGATCAGGCCCGAGGCGGCGGCCAGTATGTGTTCGGTCGAGCGATAGTTGCGCTCCAGCCGGATGACCTTGGCGCCGGGAAAGTCGCGCTCGAACCGCAGGATGTTGTCCACCTCGGCCCCACGCCAGCCATAGATCGACTGATCGTCGTCGCCGACGCAGCAGACGTTGCCGGTCGATGAGGTCAGCAGGCGCAGCCACAGATACTGGGCCACGTTGGTGTCCTGATATTCGTCGACCAGGATGTAGCGAAAGCGGCGGCGGTATTCCTCGGCCAGGTCGGCGTGCTGGGACAATATGGTCAGGTTGTGCAGCAGCAGGTCGCCGAAGTCGCAGGCGTTCAGGGCGCGCAGACGCGCCTGATAGGCGGCGTACAGGGTCTGACCCTTGCCGTTGGCGAAGTCTTCGCCGGGCGGCAGCTTCTCGGGCGTCCAGCCGCGGTTCTTCCAGTGATCGACCAGGCCCGCCAGCGAGCGCGGGGTCCAGCGCTTGGTGTCGATGTTGGCCGCTTCCAGAAGCTGTTTCAGCAGCCGCTCCTGATCGTCGGTGTCCAGGATGGTGAAGCTGGATTTCAGCCCCACCAGTTCGGCGTGACGGCGCAGGATCTGGGCGGCGATCGAATGGAAGGTGCCCAGCCAGCGCAGCCCCTCGGCCGAGGGACCGATCAGATGGGTGATCCGCTCGCGCATCTCGCGCGCGGCCTTGTTGGTGAAGGTGACGGCCAGCAGCTCCCAAGGCTTGGCGCGGCCGGTCGCCAGGATGTGGGCCAGGCGGGTGGTCAGGACGCGGGTCTTGCCCGTGCCGGCCCCGGCCAGGACCAGCACCGGTCCCTCGGTCGTCTCGACCGCCTGACGCTGCTCGGGGTTCAGTCCGGCCATGTAGTCGGGACCGGGCGGACGGGCGCGGGCGAGGTCGGACAGGCGCGGGGCGGGCAGGTCGGTCACGGGGTCTTTGTTCTCCTGCCGTTCTTATGCGGCGCTTCGGCCGTCGTCGCCACAACGGCTTTGTGAAAACGTCGTTCTTTACAACCTGCGCGGCTCCGGCCAGCGTGACTCGCGGGCGATCCGCCCGTAAGCGCCGGGGAGGGCGACAATGACGATGCAGAACACCAATGGCGGTGCGGCCAACGGTTTCCAGGATCTGGTGAAACGGTTCTGGGGTTTCGACCACATGATCGGCAGCGCACTGATCAAGATCATCTATTACATCGGCTTGTTCGCCATTCTGATCTTCACCGTCCTGGCCATGTTCGGCGGCGGCCTGATGGGGGCGATGATGGGCGGTTCCGGTGGCGGCGGGGGGGCGTTGATGTTCATCCTCGCGCCGATCATCGGGGTGATCTACCTCGTCTTCTGGCGGTTCATCTGCGAGATGTGGCTGCTGATGTTCCTGATGTACGCCCGCATGGGCGAGATCCGCGACCGTCTGCCCCCGCCGTCCTGAGATCACACGGCGCCGTTCGGCGCGCGCGGCGGATCGCCCCGGCTATTTGAGCCGATAGGTGATGGTGGCGACGACGCGGACCTTCTTGTCGATGGAGGCCGCTTCGTCGCCCGCCCCGTCGCGCGGCAGGATCTCGAACGACCCTTGCGTCGCCTGACGGATCGGTCCCAGCGGATTGCCGGAATCCTTGGCGAACTGTTCGGCGCCGGTGCGGGCCGCGGCCGTGGCCTCGGCGATCATGGCCGGGCGGACGTCGTTCAGCTTGGTGAAGATGTAGGACGGTCCCTGAAAGTCTTGCAGCACCACGCCCTGGCGCACCAGATCGTTCAGGGCGCGGGTCGAGGCCTGGACGCGGGCGACGTCGGTCGTGCGCACGATCACCGTCTGGGCCAGGATGAAGCGCGGTCCCTGCTGGTTGCCGTATTCACGGCTGCGCGTATCGGCGACCTCCAGCCGCCCCAGATCGACGGCCGACGCCGGATAGCCCTGGGCCGTCAGAAAGGCGCGCACGGTGGCCAGGTCGGCGTCGATGCGCGCCTGAACGTCGGACAGCACCTCGCCCGAGGCGGTGAACCGCAGCGGCAGAACGGCCAGGTCGGCCTTCACTTCCCGCTCTGACAGGCCGCGCACGGTGACGGTGCGGTCGCCGGCGCGGGCGTTGACCACGCCCTGGCCGATCAGGCCGCCGCCGCCGATCAGGCCGACGGCCAACAGGCCGCCGAAGGCCAATGCGGGGATCAGACGATTGTCGCTCATGGCGCGCTCCACGGAACCGTGGAGACCAGCAAGCGCCTGTTTCGCCCTGTCGTCAATCACGCCGCGCGGCGCTCCATTCCAGCGCCAGCAGGCGACAGGCCGAGGCCAGGGGGCGACGCCCGCGTTCGGCGTCGACGGCCTGCAACAGACCGGCCTTGCTCAGGCCGCGCGCCTCGGCGATCCGGTCCAGCACGACCCAGAATTCCGGCTCCAGCGCCACCGAGGTGGCGTGACCGGTCAGCAGGACCGAGCGTTTGGTCAGCCCGCCCACGCCTCAGCGCACCCCGATCATCACGATGTCCGCCGACGCAGGGGCGCCCTGGGTCAGAACCGCATGGCGCGTGTCGGTGGTGAAACGCAGACGTCCGGCCGCGTCGCGGATCTCGGCCCGCACCGCATAGGTGTTGTTCGCGACGATTTGCGACCGGGGAATGCTCAGGGTCGCCTGATAGGGCGGCGCGCGCCCGTCCAGGGCCGTGCTGTATTCGACCATCACGCGCGATGGCGCGTCCATCAGGCTCACGTCTTCGACCCGCACGGTCAACACATGGCCCGGCGGCAGCAGGATGCGTTCGCGATAGGTGGCGGTGACGTTCACCACGGCCACGTCGCGCCCGGCGCCTGGCGTCGCGGAAGGGCCGACGGGCGCGCAGGCCGCCAGGGTCAGGGCGAGGGGCAGGGCGATCGGGGCGATCCGCATGTTCGTCTCCAGTCTGTTCATGGGCACCCTAGCAGATCATCGCCGGGGCACGGTGTATGATCGCCGTTCACTGTCGATGGGTTCCGCGCTATCGTTCCGCGTTGATCAGGGATCGTCCATGACCGCCGCCGCCGACTTCGATGCGCCCGATCGCATGACGCCGCAGCGTCTTGAGCCGCTGAAGGCCTTGCGCGCCTTTCGCCGCCTGGCGCGGAACAAGGAGGACACGACCCAGGTCTTCGAGATCATGCGGGCGCTGAGCGGACGGTCGGCGTCGCGCGGCTACGACCGTATGCTGGGGACCTGGGAAGGCGGGCGGCAAGCCTTCCTGCGCGAGGAATTGGCGCACAAGCTCGACGATCCGGCCTGGCTGGCCCAGTTCGGGCCGGGCACGGTGGGCGCGGCCTATCGCGCCTTTCGCGAAACCAGAGGCTTCACCGCCGAGGGTCTGGCCGATGAGGCGCGCAAGGTCGCGCCGATGGTCGACGCCCCGCATCCGGTCATCTGGTTCAGCCGCCGCATCCGCGACGTTCACGACATCTGGCACGTGCTGACCGGCTATGAGACCGATGCCTTGGGCGAGGCCTGCGTCGTCGCCTTCTCCCACGCCCAGACGGGCAATCTGGGGTTCGCCTTCATCGGCCTGGGCGCGGCCGCCGAGATCCGGCGTGAAGATCGCGGCGTTCCCGCCCGCCGCGCCGTGTTGCAGGCCTGGCGGATCGGACGGCGCGCGCGCTGGCTGCCGGGTCTGGATTACGAGGCCCTGTTCGCCCAACCGCTGGAGACGGCGCGGGCGCGGCTCGGAATTACGCCTCCGACCGTCTATGAGGCGGTGCCCGCCGAAACCCGTCGTGGGTTGAAACTGCGCGCCTGAGACCCGTCCCAATGACCTTTTCCCGCCCGTCCGCCGGGGCGCTGGCCGTGCTCGGCGTCGGCGTCTGCGCCCTGATCTGGGGCACGACCTGGTATGGCATCACCCTGCAACTGGGCAGGGTGGACCCCGTCGCCTCCATCGTCTGGCGGTTCGGCCTGGCGGCCTTGGCCCTGTTCGGCGTCTGCGCCGTGATGCGCCTGCCGTTGCGGCTGACGCGCGATCAGCATCTGGCGGCCCTGGGGCAGGGGGCCTTCGCCTTTTCGATCAGCTACAGCTTCACCTATGCGGCCGAAGGGCATGTGGCCTCGGCCATCGTGGCGGTGGTGTTCGCCTCCCTGACCTTTCTGAACCTGGTGCTGTTCCGGGTGAAGGAGGGCCAGCGGGCCTCGCCTGCGGCCTGGGGCGCGGCGGTCCTGGGCGTCGCCGGGGTGGCGGTGCTGTCCAGCGGCGAGGTGCTGGGCGCGGGCCTGGATCGCCAGGCCGCGCTGGGGATCGGCCTGGCCATGGTCGCCACCCTGGCCTCGGCCTGCGGCAACTATTTCGCCTGGCGGGGCCAACGGGCCGGTTCGGCGGTTCTGCCCTCGACGGCCTGGGCCATGGCCTATGGCGCGGGGCTGTTGGCGGCGTACGGCCTGGCGACGGGGGTTCAGTTCACCATCGAGCCGACCGCGCGCTATCTGGGTTCGCTGATCTATCTGGCGTTGTTCGGTTCGGTGATCGCGTTCGGGATCTATTTCACCATCGCCCGGTCCATCGGCTACGCCATGGCCAGCTATGTCTCGGCCCTGACCCCGCCGATCGCCATGCTGGTGTCGGTGGTGCTGGAAGGGGCCAGGTTCGGCTGGGCGGCGGTCGCGGGACTGGCGCTGGTGCTGGCGGGGCAGGCCCTGCTGATCCGGGCGCCGAAGCCCAAGACCGCCTAGCGGAACCAGCCCGAGCGTTTGGTCTGTTTCTCGGCCGCGGCGGCGGCCTCGCGTTCCTCGGGTGTGCGGGCCTTGGCGGCCAGGGCGCGGCGGGCCTTCTCGGCCTTGACGCGGCGCGCGGCCAGCAGGGCGATCAGCCCGTGCCGGGCCTGGGGTGTATAGCCGCCCATCAGTCCTCGCCCTTGTCGCGTCGATGTCCGTCCAGCGTCGTCGCGGCGCGGTCGCGGTCTCGATCCGCATTCACGCGCTCGGCCTTGGTGCGGCCGTGCGCGGTGCGGTTGACGGCGGCCTGGACCTTTCGCGCGGCCTTGTCGCGGTCCTTGCGCGCCCGGTTCAGATTGATGACGTCAGCCATGGTCCCGAAAGCCTCTCATGAAACCGACAGGCTCGCCAAGGCGTCCCGGACGCACGGCTAGTTTCCGGCCCTGCGCGACCTGGGCCGCAGGATGTCTGGAAGGTCCTGGTCCGGCACGACATAGGTTTCCGGCAAACCGGCCTGGCTGGACGCCGACACCTGGGTCCAGGCCTGGCCGGACACGGCCCGCGCCCGCCCGACATTGAACAGGGCCGTCATCTCGGCCTGGCCGAAATTCAGGCTGGAGACATTGGCGTTGTCGGGGATCGAGGTGACCCGCAGACCCATGCCGTTGCGCAAGGCGAAGGCGCTGTTGGCCACGAGGGCCTGACGGGCCGTGGCCTTGCTCATGCTGTCGTAGGCGCGGGCCAGAATGCCCGCCAGGCGGCCGGGCGTGACGCCGGTGTTGGCGCCCAGTTGCCCGTTGACGATCACATAGATGGCGGCCTGATCCTGCCGGACCTCGGGCGCGGTCCACAGCAGCGCCCCTTCCGGGACGGCCAGGAAGGGCGTGTTGACCCCGCCGTCGGCGTGCATTTCCAGAACCACCTCGCCGTCGGAATTGAGACCGGCGATCAACTGCGGCGTGAAGATGCCGGGAATGCTGGCCGAGGCCACCAGCACCTGTTTGAACAGATCCACGGCCTGGGGACCCTGGGACGCCAGCAGGCCCATGTCCCAGATCACCGTCTCCTCGGTGTCGAGATTGGTCGTGACCACCAGAAGCTGGCGGCCCTTGGCGTATTCCGCGGCGACCGCGGCCAGCAGCGTGGGCGTGACGTTGCGGTCCACCAGTTGGCGCAGACCGTCAGAGCTGAACAGGCTGGGCGCGGCCAGGATCGACAGCACGCGCGGGTTCAGAAGATTGGACGCCTGGCCGTCGGTATAGGCGGCGGTCAGTTCGTCGTCCCAGTCGGGACCCAGAAAGGCGAAGGGCGCGATCAGGGCGCCGGTCGAGACGCCGGTGACGACATCGAACTCGGGACGATCTCCATGCTGGGTCCAGCCCACCAGGACGCCCGCGCCATAGGCGCCGCCGGCGCCGCCGCCCGACAGCGACAACACGTCATGATGATCCCCCCGCGCCATCCGCTCGGTGAAGGTGTCGGCCATGGCCCGAATCTTGGCGGTGTCGGTGGAGCGGATGCGCGGATCGGCCACCGGCATGATCTGGTGCGGCGCGATCCTGAGCGGTCCCTCGGGGCGGGGCAGAGAGCCGCAGGCGGCGAGCAGCGCCGTCACCACGGCCAAGCCCATCAGGCGTTTGAACCCGAACACGTCTCGCCCCCTCGTCGTCATCCCCAGACCGAGGATCAGCCCGGCGAGATCATCTTCTCAGGCCGGACCCATTCGTCAAACTCTTCGTCGGTCAGATAACCGCCGCCGACGGTTTCCTGGCGCAGGGTGGTGCCGTTCTTGTGCGCCGTCTTGGCGATCTTGGCGCAGATGTCATAGCCCAGCCGGCCGTTCAGGGCGGTGACCAGCATCAGCGAGTTGTCCAGGCCGTGCTGGATGTTGTCGCGACGCGGTTCGATGCCGACCACGCAGTTGTCGGTGAAGCTGATCGCCGCGTCGGCCATCAGCCGCACCGACTGCAGGAAGTTGTAGGCCATCACCGGGTTGAAGACGTTCAACTCGAAATGCCCCTGCGATCCGGCGAAGGTCACGGCGGCGTGGTTGCCGAACACCTGGACGCAGACCTGGGTCAGGGCCTCGCACTGGGTCGGATTGACCTTGCCCGGCATGATGCTGCTGCCCGGCTCGTTCTCGGGCAGGGCCAGTTCGCCCAGGCCCGCGCGCGGCCCGGACCCCAGGAAGCGGATGTCGTTGGCGATCTTGAACAGCGACGCGGCGACCGTGTTGATGGCGCCGTGGCTGAACACCATGGCGTCGTGGGCGGCCAGGGCCTCGAACTTGTTCGGCGCCGTGGTGAAGGGCAGGCCGGTGATGGCGGCGATCCGCTCGGCCACCTGTTCGGCGAAACCGACGGGCGCGTTCAGGCCGGTGCCGACGGCGGTGCCGCCCTGGGCCAGCTCCATCAGCTTGGGCAGGGTCTGTTCGATGCGCGCGATGCCGTTGGCGACCTGTTGCGCATAGCCGCCGAACTCCTGGCCCAGCGTCAGGGGCGTGGCGTCCTGGGTGTGGGTGCGGCCGATCTTGATGATGTCGGCCCAGGCGTCGGACTTGGCCTTCAGCGCGGCGTGCAGATGCTTCAAGGCGGGCAGCAGGTCGTTGACCACCTGTTCGGCGCAGGCGACGTGCATGGCCGTGGGATAGGTGTCGTTGGACGACTGGCTCATATTGACGTGGTCGTTGGGATGGACCGGCTTCTTGGTCCCCATCTCGCCGCCCAGCATCTGGATGGCGCGGTTGCTGATCACCTCATTGGCGTTCATGTTCGACTGGGTGCCCGAACCGGTCTGCCAGACCACCAGCGGAAAGTGGTCGTTCAGCCGGCCCTCGATCACCTCGTCGGCGGCGCGCACGATGGTTTCGCCGATGGCCGGGTCCAGCTTGCCCAGCGCCATATTGGTCTCGGCCGCCGCGCGTTTGACGATGCCCAGCGCCCGCACGATCGGCAGGGGCTGTTTCTCCCAGCCGATCTTGAAATTGCCCAGCGAGCGCTGCGCCTGGGCGCCCCAATAGCGGTCGGCGGCGACCTCGATGGGTCCGAAGGTGTCGGTCTCGGTGCGGTGCGCGGTCATGGGCGAGGAGGCTCTTGGGGCGTGGCGGAGGATTGCGCGGCGGTGTAGCACGGGCAGGCGAGGGAACAAGGCGGAGGGGCCGACATGCGTATTCTGGGCACGATGGCGGTCGGGGCGGCCGTGGCCTGCGGGGCGTGCGGAACCCTGCCGGAACCGGCGCCGTCGCCGGTGGTGATGATCCAGACCGACATGGGAGCCATGAGCGTGGCCCTGGCGCTGGACCATGCGCCGCTGACGGTGTGCAACTTCCTGCGCTATGTCACCGACGGCGATTATGACGGCGGCAGCTTCTTCCGCACCGTGGTGCGCCAGACCAATACGGCGAACCCCAACCCCATCGACGTGATCCAGGCGGCGACGCCGCGCGGGTCGGACGACGACAGCCAGCCGCCGATCGCCCTGGAGCGCACGCGCGACACCGGCCTGCATCATCGGGCCGGGACCATCTCCATGGCGCGCGGCGGGCCGGACACGGCGACCTCCAGCTTCTTCATCGTGACGCAAGACACGCCCAGCCTGGACTTCGGCGGCGCGCGCAACCCGGACGGCCAGGGCTTCGCCGCCTTCGGCCGCTTGATCGACGGGCTGGACGTGGCGCGACGCATCCAGGCCTCGCCCGCGGACGGGCAGGAGCAGTTGACCCCGCCGATCGTCATCCGCTCGGTTCGGCTGGTCGGGGTCGTTCCGGCGCAGTGCCGTCCGTGATAAGCTAGCCAGACAGTTGGCTAGGAGCGGCGTCATGGAAGTTGGGGTCTTTGAAGCCCGAAACCGTTTCTCGGAACTGATCGAGGCGGCGGAACGGGGCGAAGAAGTGGTGGTTTTGAAACGGGGTCGGCCCGTCGCCCGCATCATTCCGGCCTCGGACGAAATCCGTGTTCAGCGCCGTCGGGAGGCTTTGAATCGCGCCGCCGAACTGCGTCTCGCGGTTCTTCAAGAGGCGGGGCGGCCCTTCACGCATGAAGAGCTGATCGCCGCGCGAGACGAGGACCGACGTTGATCGCGCCACTGATTCTGGACGCGTCTTTCGTTGCGGCCTACCTGCTTGAGGAGACGCACACGCCGTTCGTGGTCGTCACTCTGGACGAACGCTCGGGGACCGACTTCATGTCCACCAGCCTGCTGACATGGGAGGTCGGCAACATATTGCGGACGAGACGACGGGCCGGGCATCTGAGTTCAGCCCTGTCCACGACCGCACTGGAGGTCTTCTTCGCTCTCGACATCAGATGCGAACCCAGTCTGGGCGAGACCGGAATTTCCGAAATCGGCGGCGTGGCGGATCGGCACGGCTTGTCGGTCTATGACGCGGGCTATCTGGAACTGGCCCAGCGAATGGAGGGCGAGTTGGCGACCTTGGATCGGCGCTTGGCGGTCGCCGCTATCGCGGCTGGTCGACCCGTTCGGTCGCCATTCTCATGAACGACGGCTGGGTCGGCACGGGCAAGGTTCGCGCACGCGAAGCCGGTCAGGCGGTCGAGATCACCATCGACGGCCTGACCACCCAGGCCAAATACTACAAGCCCCTGGTCTATGAGTTCATGCGCAAGGAGTGGCGCGGGGCGCGTCCGTCGTGGGGCGACTTCACCGTCGAGATCGTGATGGAGCACGTCGGCGATCCGCCGTGGATGGACCTGGACAATCTGGCCAAGGCCCTGCTGGACGCGATCAAGGGCTATCTGTTTCACGACGACGCCCAGGTGGCGCGCCTGCTGGTCGAACGCCGCGAGGGACCGCGCGAACGCATCACCATCCGCGCCTTTCCGCGCCCAGACGCGGGTCAGGTCTCCGGCGGCGGTCCCGGATAGCGCTCGAACGACGGCAGACGATGCAGCTCGGTCATCCAGCCGATGCGCTCGGCCGTCTGGATCTGGCCTTGCAGGGGGATGGCGTCCGGGTCTTCCAGCGTCGCGCTCTGAATGTCGATCTGGTCCGGGAAGATGACGGCGTTGGTGTAGAACAGCCCCGTCCCGCAGCGGCCGCAGAAGCCGCGCCGCCCATGTTCGGATGATGCGTACCAGACCGGTTCGCCGGTGATCTTCACCTGATCGGCGGGGGCCAGCGCCCAGGCGACGGCGGGCGCGCCCGCGCATTTGCGGCAATCGGTGCAATGGCACAGCGCGTGATGGATGGCCTCGTCCGCCGTCTCATAGCGGATCGCGCCGCAGTGGCAGCCCCCGGTCAGCATCGGTCCCTCCCAAAATGTTCTGTATATGTTCTAATGCGGAATCGAGGGTCCGGCAAGTCAGTGCGCGGCCCGGTTGAAGCGCAACGTCGGCAGGCGCAACTGCATCTCGGGACCGACATACAGTTGAGGTTCGGACGCGGGCGTCAGGCCCTCCTCGATCTCGCGACGGCTGACGCAGGCGCGCGTCGCCGCCGCCAGGGCCAGGAAGTCGATCGCGCCGGGCAGGCTCTCCAGCACACAGCCGTCGAAATAGGGATAGGTCGCTTCGGCGCCGCAGCCGAAGGATGAGCGGTCGCGCCGCGCCGCCGTCAGGATCATGCGGTTCGACGCCGCCAGTCCGTCGACGAACACGCCCGAGAAACAGGCCGAGATGACGATCACCGTCGGTTTGGTCCCGCACCAGTTGCGCACCAGATTGGCCATCACCGTGGTGTTGACCGTCACATCCGGGCCGAACACGACCCCGGCTGGCGAGCCGTGCGAGGTGATGTAGAGAAAACAGCCCCGCGTCGTGCGCGCGAACAGTTCGCCCATGCCTTGGGCGGCGGTCTCGGCCGTGACCGGACGGGCGGCGTCGGGACGCAGCGAATAGTCGACCATGTCGGCGCGGCTGAAACCGGCGTCCAGAAAGCCGCGCACCAGATCGCGGCGGGCGTTGTCGAAGGCCTGGATCGGCTGGCCGTGGCTGTCGCGCCAATCGGCCGCGATGATGGCCGCGCCCCAGCCGTCGAACCGGCTCGAAGAAGCCGTTTGTGCGGCGACGGGACCCGCCAGCAGCGCCAGCAGGGTCGTGATGATGCAGAAAACACGGCGCCCCATGCCGTTCCCCCGTTCAGCCCGACGGTCAGCTTACCCCACGGGCGCGAGGCGGGAAGGGCCTACTTCTTTCGGAACTGGTCCAGGGACACGACCTTGGGACCGTCCTCGCCGGACGGTTTGGGCTTGGGCGCGGGCGCCGGGGGTTCCGGGTCGCCTTCCAGGATCTCGGGCGCCTCGAACTGCAACAGGAACTGGACGCTGGGATCGTAGAAGCGCGTGACGGCCGTATAGGGCGCGGTCAGCACCTTGGGCATGCCGCCGAATTTCAGCATCACCGAGAACAGGTCCGGCTCGACCGCCAGGTCCCAGAACTGGTGTTGCAGCACCACGGTCATCTCGTCCGGGTATTTGGCCAGGATGTCGGGCGGCACCGAAACGCCGGGCGCGCGGGTCTTGAAGGTGATGTAGAAATGGTGGGCGCCGGGAATGCCGCCAGGACTGGCCGCGCGCTCCAGCGCCGCACGGATCACGCCCCGCAATGCGTCCTGGGCGAGTTGCTCATAGTGCATCTCGTCGACGGGGGGCTTTTCCTGGGGCATCGGTGATCCTGTGGCTCGCGGTGTTGATAGCGGCGCGGGCGCGCATACGGAAGACGGCGCGCGGTCACAAAGCAGCGGGTCGGCGAGGAAAAGCGCCGGGATTCTGTTGCCAGGCTCCCGACAGGCCCCGCCCAGGGATCTGAACCCCTAGGACTTAAAGGTCGAAATCAACCGAACCGCATTACGCGGCGAGGCGGATCTCTTCAGCGAAGTTATCGTTCGCAGGTAGTTTAAAGGCCCGATACGGTGGGCCAGAACGGGCGAAAGCAGTCCTCTTTACACGTCCGTCGATGCTAGTCGGCCCCATGCTCGCTCCGCCGATAACGCGGGGAGAAATGGTGGAGCCGCCGGGAATCGCACCCGGGTCCGGTCCGCTTATTACAGGCGCGTTTATCGCCATAGTCCGGGCGAACCCGGACAGGACCCATATAGGGCGTGCGGGTTAATTGTTGAAGAGCCTAGGCGAAGCCGGGATGGCGCGGCCAATCCGGCGTCTGGTTGCGGAACCAGGTCAACTGGCGCTTGGCGTAGTTGCGGGTGGCCTGTTTCATCGCCACGACGGCGTCATTCAATGTGATGTCGCCTGCCAGATGCGCGCCCAGTTCGCGCACGCCCACGGCCTTCATGGCGGGCAGGGCGGGATCGAGGCGACGGTCCAGCAGGGCGCGGACCTCGTCCATCGCGCCGGTCTGGATCATCACGTCCACGCGTCGGTCGCAGGCGGCGTACAGGTGGTCGCGCGGCGGCTCCACCACCCGGCCGGTCCAGCGGTCGGGCGCGATCAGGGGGCGGGTGTCGGCCTTGAAGGCGCTGAGCGTGCGGCCGGTCTGGTCGTGAACGCTGAGCGCGCGGATCAGGCGCTGGCGGTCGCCGGGGGCGATGGCGGTCTCGGACGCGGGATCGATCTCGGCCAGGCGTCGTCGAAAATCCGCCTCGCCATCGGCGTCGTAGCGGGCCTGGATGCGCTCTCGAACCTCGGGCTGGCCCTGTGGGATGTCCGCCAATCCGCGGGTCAGGGACAGGAAATACAGACCCGTCCCGCCAACCAACAGGGCCGGACGTCCCTCGGTCTCCAGCGCGGCCAGCTCGGGCAGGACGGTTCGGGTCCAGCGTCCGACGGACCAGGCGTCGACGGCGTCGGCGACGCCGTACAGGCGGTGTTCGGCCACGGTCTCGTCCTCGGCCGAGGGACGGGCCGACAGGACGTTCAGGTCGGCGTACAGTTGCTGACTGTCGGCGTTCAGGATCACCGCCCCCGTCGCCAGGGCGGTTTCCAGCGCCAGGCGCGACTTGCCGGAGGCCGTGGGACCGGCGATCAGGGTGATGCAGGGGTGCGGCAACTTCGCTCACGGCGGTTGGTTCGGGGGCGCGGCTTCCGATATGTGACGCCAAAGCCCTTTCCCGCAAGCGCAGGACCAATCCCGTGCCCGATCGCGACGCCGTTCTTCACGCTCTGGATCAAATCATCGACCCGGTGTCGGGCCAAGGGCTGGTCACGGCCGGGCTGACGCGCGGCGTGGTGGCGGCCGACGACCGGGCCGGCTGCGCCCTGGACGTGCCGCCCGGACGCAAGGGCGACTATGCGGCGATCCGCGACCAGGCCGAGGCCGCCCTGACGGCTCTGCCGGGGGTCCAGCGGGTGCTGGTGGTCCTGAGCGACGAAGGCCCGCCGCCCGCGCCGCCGGTTCAGGCGCCGCGTCCGCGCACCGCCGGCCTGTCGAAGGCGGCCGTGGAGCAGGGGCGGCCCAAGGCGCCGGTCCCGACCGACCGCCCGGCTCATGTGCGCCGCGTCCTGGCCGTCGCCAGCGGCAAGGGCGGGGTCGGCAAATCGACCGTGGCGGTCAATCTGGCGGCGGCCCTGGCGGCGCGCGGCTTGTCGGTCGGAATTCTGGACGCCGACGTCTATGGCCCGTCCCTGCCGACCATGCTGGGCCTATCGGGCAAGCCGGAATACCGCGACGGGGCGATGGAGCCGCACGTCGCCCACGGGCTGAAGGCCATGTCCGTGGGCCTGCTGACCCAGGCCGACGACGCCATGGTCTGGCGCGGGCCGATGGCCAGCCAGGCGATCACCCAGATGCTGACCCAGACGCGCTGGGGAACCGCCGAGGCGCCGCTGGACGTGTTGGTCGTCGACCTGCCGCCGGGCACGGGCGACGTGCAACTGACCCTGATTCAAAAGACGCCGCTGGACGGGGCCGTCATCGTCTCGACCCCGCAGGAGGTGGCCCTGGCCGACGCGCGGCGCGGCCACGCCCTGTTCCAGAAGGTCGGCGTGCCCACCCTGGGACTGATCGAGAACATGAGCGGGCCGGTCTTCGGTCGGGGCGGAGCCGAAGCCGAGGCGGCGCGGCTGGGCGTGGCCTTCCTGGGCGACCTGCCGCTGGACGCCGCCGTACGCGAGGCCGGGGACGCGGGCCGCCCGGTCGTCATCACAAGCCCGAACGGCGAGATCGCCGGGCGGTTCGACGCGGTGGCTTGCGCGGTTCAAGAGGCGCTGAAGCTTGGCGCAGGGCGAGGGTAACTCACTCGTGAGTTGTCTTCGTACACATTCGCATAAACCTTAAGTTGTGAGACACGAACGCTCACGCAGAAGGGTTGAATGATGAAAAAGTTTGTTCTCGCCATGCTGCTCGCCAGCCCGGCTCTGATCTCAGCGCCTCAAGCGGCCCTGGCGCGCGGCGGGGATGACTGCGAACTGAACTGCTTCTGGACGACCACCTATGGGCCGAATGGAGAGGTCACCGGCGGTTACTGGACCTGTTCGGGCATCTACCAGGATTGCGTCGGACCCTGACGACAGGCTGAACGGCGATGCGGCTCGCTTTTCAGCAGCCGCGTCTGCGCCTGGCTAGCGCCGTTCCAGGACGCGGAAGACCATGGCGTGGTCGTCCTTCTCGCCCGGCGCGACGGCTTCCGAGGATATTTCTTCAAAGGTCCCGGCGTCGAAAGGCGGGAACCAGGTGTCGCCGCCCTCGACCTGGGTCTCGACCTCGGTGATGTACAGCCGTTTGGCACGCGGCAGGGCGGCGGCGAACAGGGCCTGACCGCCGATCACGCAGATCTCGTCGACGCCGTCCTCCATCGCCTGTTCGCGGGCGATCTCCATCGCCTCGTCCAGACTGGTGACGACCAGGGCGCCCTTGGTCTTGCCCGCCTCGGCATAGCCCTCGTCGCGAGTCAGGACGATGTTCAACCGACCGGGCAGGGGCCGCAGCGGCAGGCTCTCCCAGGTGTTGCGGCCCATGATGCAGGGCTTGCCGATGGTCACGGCCTTGAACCGTTGCAGGTCGCTGCGCAGCCGCCAGGGCAGGTCGCCGCCCTTGCCGATGACGCCGTTCTTGTCGCGCGCGACGACCAGGACCAGGGCGGGCAGGGGCAAGACGGACCTCGCGGCGTATGGAAAGGAGCGGCCCTGTCGGGACCGCCCCCTTCTGACGAGATCAGGCCTCGGGTTCCAGCGTTTTCAGCCGGAACAGCAGGCCGCCGATCACCGCGCCGACGGCCGGAGCGACGATGAACAGCCAGAGCTGCGACAAGGCCTGTCCGCCGACCAGAACGGCCGGGCCGAAACTGCGGGCGGGATTGACGGAAACGCCCGTGACCTGGATGCCGACGATGTGGATGGCCGCCAGGGTGATGCCGATGGCCAGGCCCCCAAAGGCGCCGTGCCCCTTGGCTCCGGTGACGCCCAGGATGACGATGACGAAGATCGCCGTCATCACCACCTCGAACAGGGCCGCGGCCTGTAGCGAATATTCGCCCAGATAGCCTGGTCCCCAACCGTTCTGGCCCAGATTGGCCATGCCGGTCTTGGCGATCATGGCCAGCATGCCCGCGCCGATCACGGCGCCGATGAACTGGGCGACCCAATGGACGCCCATCTCCTTGGCCGACATTCGGCCCGCGACGAACATCGCCAGGCTGACCGCCGGATTGACGTGGCAGCCCGAAATCGGCCCGATGCCATAGGCCATGGCCACGATGGCGAAGCCGAACGCCAGGGCGATGCCCAACTGGCCCACCTCCGGCCCGGCCAGAACCGCCGCCCCGCATCCGAAAAGAACCAGAACCAGAGTGCCGATCAGCTCGGCCGTGAACCGCTTCATCATGACGCCCTCCCTCGTATCGGCCCGCCATGCGCGGGTCGGGCCGAGCCTGGGCCGAGTCTGCCGGCCATGACCAGATTTACGGAACGGCGTGCGTTCAACGGGGCGCCGAGGCCCGCCTCAACGTTCGACAGCCAGCCACTTCAGCCATTTGTCCCGCATGGCCTGCTCCAGATCGATCCCAGCGCCGTCGCAATAGATCAGCAGCATCCCCAGAACGTCCGCCGCCTCATCCGCCAGGGCCTTGGGATCGGCTTCGCCGCGCGCCCGCCCGGACAGCCGCAGATGCTCGGCGGTCAACTCGCCTAGCTCCTCTTGCAGCTTCAACAGCGCCCAGTCGCGGTCGCGGTCGATGCCGTGCTCGGCGGCGTAGATGTCGGAGATTTTCAGCACCGAGGCAGACAGATGGGACAGGAGCAAAATGATCTATGTCTATTCTGTTAGATCGAATTCGAAAGTCGATATATCGCGTGAGCCAGCTATCAGAATGCTAAGATCATCGCTCAGTTCGTCATAGTATTTTCGGCTTACACCTTTCTCGAAAAAGAATGCTGGAACAGGCCGTCGACCTTTTGAGGCGAAGTAAGGCGTAATCACTGCAAGCTCTGAAGAGATAAACAAGCTATATGGATTGAACAGGTCGTGGCCAACGATAGTGACCTTGTCTGAGTTTCCCCCGTACTCTTTGATCATTCTAATTGCTTCAGCAATCTTATGTTTAATGGCCGGCGCTGACGTGCCCTGTTTTTTCGCCATAAGTGCCACTCCTTCCGATGAAGGATCGAGTAATATGAATGTTGTCTTGGCGGGTCTTGTGAATCGAGCCTTGAGAGGTTCAGATCTTGTGCTTATCCAAGTCCGACCATCATTCAGAACGATAGAAATGTCTCCGTCTGATTCAAGTATCTTTGAAAAATCATAATGGCCAGAGTCGCTGTCTACGCGAACCAATCCGACGTCATCTTCGCCCCTGTTGAGGTTTAGGCGATCATTGATGCTGTTGAGTTCATTTTTAATTATATCTATAAACTCAGATCGAACGAAAAATTCATACAAAAAACTCGTCAAGCCAGAAATCAACAACACCGATGCTAGGGATGAGAGAAACCCTTTCCAGAACACATCTTCAAGCCTTCCAGATGCAAGCAGCATGAGGAGGCCGACGATTGCGCCGACAAGCGCAATTATGATGGTTCGGTTTTTGAAGCCGGAAATCGCAGGGTTGGACAAGTTCGTTCTCAGACCGCGACCGCAGCTTTAATGTGCGGCCAAGCTTGATACCCTTCTAGCGCGAAATCCTCCACACTGAATTGAAACAGGTCGTCCTGATCCGCCAACGTCATGGTCGGCAGCGGCAGGGGCTGGCGGGCCAACTGGGTCTCGGCCTGCTCCAGATGGTTCAGATACAGGTGGGCGTCGCCCAGCGTATGGATGAACTCGCCCGGCTTCAGCCCCGTCACCTGGGCGATCATCAGCGTCAGCAGGGCATAGCTGGCGATGTTGAACGGCACGCCCAGGAAGACGTCGGCGCTGCGTTGATACAGTTGGCAGCTCAGCTTCCCGTCGGCCACGAAGAACTGGAACAGGCAATGGCACGGCGGCAGGGCCATGTCGTCGACGTCGGCCGGGTTCCAGGCGCTGACCAGATGGCGGCGGCTGTTGGGATTGGTCTTCAAGCCTTCGACCAGTTTGGTGATCTGGTCGATGACGCGGCCGTCGGGGGCGGTCCAACTGCGCCACTGTTTGCCATAGACGGGTCCCAGGTCGCCCTGGGCGTCGGCCCATTCGTCCCAGATGCTGACGCCGTTTTCCTTCAGCCAGCGGATGTTGGTCTCGCCGCGCAGGAACCACAGCAGTTCGACGATGATCGACCGCGTGTGCAGCTTCTTGGTGGTCAGCAGCGGAAAGCCCTTGGCCAGGTCGAAACGCATCTGACGGCCGAACACCCCCAGGGTGCCGGTGCCGGTGCGGTCGTCGCGGCGCACGCCGTTGTCCAGGATGTCGCGCAACAGGTTCAGATACTGGAACTCAGGATGATCGGCCGCGGCCTCCGGCAGGGCGCCGGTGCGGGCCTCGATCTCCGCCATCAGGATCTGAGCGTTCATGCGCCCAGAGTGACTCGCCGAATCGATTCGCGCGCGCCCTTTCCGCAAGGCGGCGGCACGCGCTTGTGGATCAGCCGCCGAAGCCGCCTTGATCCAGGAAGGCCTGCTCCTCGACGGTCGTCTCGCGGCCCAATGCGGCGTTCCGGTGCGGGAAGCGGCCGAAGCGGACGATGATGTCGCGATGGATTTGGGCGTATTTCAGCGTCTCGGCCATGTCCGCGCACAGAGGCAGCAGGGCGTCCTGATCCTCGATCCGTTCGGAGTGCATCAGGGGGGTCAGCAGGAACTGGCGCAGGTCGATGTCGAACGCCGCCAGATAGCCGCGCGCGATGGCGTCATAGGCGAAGCGCAGGGCCAGGGGATCGGTCGCGAACTGATGCCCCGTGCCCCGAAAGCTGTTGCGCGGATACTGATCCAGCAGGATCAGCAGGGCCAGGGCGCCCTCGGCCGTGTTCATCCAGTCGTCCAGTTCACGCCGGGCCGCGCTCCAGTGGGCGGCGCGGCAGCTATCGCGGAACAGGGCGTCGAAGGCGGCGTCCTTGGCGTACCAGCGGGCGGGACCCGCGTCTTTCCAGAAGGCGATGACGGCGGAAGCGGTTATGTGTTGGGCCATGACGCAAGAACTAAGCACGCCGCTGCCGGTTTTCCATGATCGCGATTGCGACCTGTCGATCGTTCGGTCGAAACGGGTGGCCGTCATCGGCTACGGCAGTCAGGGCCGGACCCACGCCCTGAACCTGCGCGACAGCGGCGTGGCCGACATCGTCATCGGCCTGAAAGACGGGTCGCCGACGCGCGCCAAGGCCCAGGCGGACGGCTTTACGGTCATGACGGCGGGTCAGGCCGCGACCGGCGCCGACGTCGTGGCCGTGATGGTCTCCGACGAGGGCCACCGCGACCTGTGGCGCGACGACTTGGCCCCGGCGATGAAGCCGGGCGCGGCCTTGATCTTCGCTCACGGCCTGTCGGTGCGGTTCAGCCTGGTCGAGCCGAGACCGGACATCGACGTCATCCTGGTCTCGCCCAAGGGCATCGGGCCGCGCATCCGCGACCTGTATGAGGCGGGCGAGGGGGTGTTCTGCCTGTTCGGCGTGCATCAGGACGCGACGGGCGCGGCGCGCGGCGTCGGCCTATCCTATGCGGCGGCCCTGGGCTGTGGACGCAAGGGCATATTGGAGACCACCTTCGCCGCCGAGTGCGAAAGCGACCTGTTCGGCGAACAGGTGGTGCTGTGCGGCGGGGTGTCGGAACTGGTCGACCGGGCCTTCATGACGCTGGTCCGGGCCGGTTATCCGGCCGAGGTGGCGTGGTTTGAATGCTTCTATGAGCTGAAGCTGGTCACCGATCTGATGTTCGAGCGGGGAATCGCGGGCGCTTTCGGCCGCATCTCGAACACGGCTGAATACGGCGCCTATCTGACCGGGCCGCGCGTCATCGGGGAGCCGACGCAGGCGGCGATGGACGATGTGCTGACCGAGGTGCGCGACGGATCGTTCGTGCAGCGGCTGATGGCCGATTACGACGCCGGTTCGCCCGAACTGTTGGCCCGCCGCCAAGCCCTGGGCGAACGCCTGATCGAGGCGGCCGGGGCGCGCCTGAAGGCGGCCGCGGATCGGGCCGGCTGATCGCTTCGATGGGCGGGAATAAGATGGTCGGAGTGGCAGGATTCGAACCTGCGACCCCTGCGTCCCGAACGCAGTGCTCTACCAGACTGAGCCACACTCCGACTTGAGGTCGCGGCTTATAGCGAGGGGTCCGGGGGGCCGCAAGCGCCGTTTTCGCGCTAGAGCGAAATCGGTTCAGATGCGATCGCATCTGAACTCAGATATTCGCTCCAGCATTGATCTGGACCATTTTTTGGATTCGGTTCGGATCAATCCGAAGCAAAAATGGTCGAGCGAAAATTGTCGGAAAAGCGGGTGTTGCATCCACCGCGGCCTTGGCGTATCTCCACCGCCTCGCGGGGCCATGGCCCTGCGGGCGCCGGTCCTGCTGGGGAATGGTGTAATGGTAACACTCCGGTTTTTGGTACCGTCATTCTAGGTTCGAGTCCTAGTTCCCCAGCCACCGCCTCCTGACATCGAGACGCCGACCCGCCGCCTGAGGCGTGATCCGTCAAGGCTTCAAGGCTCCGTCGCCCTCGGGCCTGTCCCGAGGGCCTATCCTTGCGTCATCCTCGAACGCGGATGGTCTTCGCCAGCGGTCACACAGCCCCCGGTTCAGCCCGCAGCCCCATGGCCCCTCGGGACAAGCCCGAGGGTGACGAGGTTCATGGATTCGCCGCCTTGGCGACGACGAGCCGTCTTGCGTCAGTCGTGGCCGTGGCCGTCGGTGATCGTGGCGCCGGGGTTGGCGGCCTCGCCGTCCTGGCCCTCGAACCAGAAGGGCGCACGCGGACGCGAGCGGCGGCCGACCTCGTCCATATGGGTGTCGTAGACCCGGCCGTTCGCGACGGTGAAGGCGATGGACGTGGTGTTGCGCAGATTGTCCAGCGGATTGGCGTTCAGCACCACCATGTCGGCCAGCTTGCCGACCTCCAGCGAGCCGATGTCGCGGTCCATGCCCAGGGCGCGCGCGCCGTTCAGGGTGCCGACGCGGATGGCTTGGATCGGCGTCATGCCGCCCTGCTGCATCGACCACATCTCCCAATGGGCGGCCAGGCCTTCGCGCTGGCCGTGGGCGCCCAGTTGGATGGAGACGCCCTGATCCTGAAGACGGCGCGCCTCACGGGCGACGGACATGTGATTCCACTCATTGTCCGGGCCTGTGCGCGGGCGCCGGGCGCGGGCGTCCAGGATGCGGCGCGGGACGTACTGGCGCAGGATCGGATGATCCCAGACCCGGCTCTCCTGGTACCAGTAGTTCTCGCCATAGGCCCCGCCATAGGCCACCACCAGGGTCGGGGTGTAGGCGACCTGGGTCTGACGCCACAACTGGTGCACGTCGTCATACAGGTTCGCCAGGGGGATCGAGTGTTCGACCGTGGTGTGGCCGTCCACGACCATGGTCATGTTGTGCTGGAACAGCGATCCGCCCTCGGGCACGACCATCAGGCCCAGTTGCCGCGCGGCCTCCAGGATCTGTTGGCGCTGGTCGCGACGCGGCTGGTTGTAGCTCTTGACGCTCCAGGCGCCGACGGCCTGCATCCGACGCAGGTTGGACAGGGCGTCGTCCAGGCTGTCGACTTGGGCCGTGAACGGCGTGGCCGCGCCATACAGGATGGTGCCGGTCGAGAAGATGCGCGGGGCGACCACGCGGCCCGCACGGCCCAGTTCAGAGTGCGAAAAGATCTCGCTGGTGTCGTTGGACGGGTCATGGATGGTCGTCACCCCGAAGGCCAGCGAGGCGTAGTCGACCCAGCTCTGCTGCGGGATGATCTCGTCCGATCCCATCGAGCCGTGCCAGTGGGCGTCGACCAGGCCGGGCATGATGGTCTTGCCCGCCATGTCCATGACCGTGGCGTCGGCCGGAATCTGGACCGAGGCGCGCGGGCCGATGGCGGTGATGCGATTGCCGTCGACCACGATGACGCCGTCCTCGATCACCTCGTCGCCGCGCATGGTGATGATGCGGGCGCCGGTCAGGACCAGGCGGCCCGCCGGTTTGTCCGCCTCGACGCTGAAGCCCAGGTTGATCCCGGTTTCGGGCGGCTTGGGCAGGGTCTCGGGCGCGCCCGGCTCGAAGGCGAAGGTCTCGTTCAGCGCCCGGGAATAGAGCTGGGGTCCCAGCGACCAGCTCAGGCTGCGGCTGTCGCCGGACCAGTGCATCCAGTCGCCGGCGTCGCGGGTGACCCGCCGTTGCGGCAGGGCCTTGCCGTCGGCGTTCAGCGTCACGGTGCGGCCGGTGCGCACGAAGGGGGCGACGAAGCCGTTGAACCGCTCGTTCCAGGCCACCCAGCGCTCATCGGGCGACAGCACGAAGTCCGCGGCGTATTGCGACGACAGGTGGGTGCGCGCGTCTTCGCCGTTCAGATCGACCGACTTCAGGACCCGATTCTCGCCGTCCTGATCGGAATAGAAGATGCGGTCGCCGGCGGCGCCGAACTGGGGCGCCTGACCCTCGTCGGTCACGCGCACCGCCTGCCCGCCGCGCGTCGGGATGCGATAGATGCCCGGCTCGCGGCCCCACAGGGCCGTGGTCAAAAAGCCGTCGCTGGTCGCGCGATAGGCGATGGTCTGGCCGTCGGGCGAGAAGGCCGGTTCGACATAGTGGCCGGGGCGGGTGGTGACAGTGCGGCCTTCGCCGCCGGATGCGGGAACCACGCGGATCGAACCCAGGTCGCTGTCGTCCCAGGTCGAATAGACGATGGACCGGCCGTCGCGCGACCAGGCGGGATACAGCTCGAAATGGTCGGTCTGGCGCGTCAGGCGGCGCGGCGTTCCGTTCGGCAGGTCGCGAATCCACAGATTGCCCAGAGCCTCGAACACGACCTTTGAGCCGTCGGGCGAGGTGCGCGCCCAGCGGATCATCTTGACGTCGAACCGGTCGGGCGCGACCTCGACGGGGAAGCGCACGGCCTCGGTCACCCGGCGGGTGTCGGCGACGTGGAAGGGGATGTCGCTGACGGCGCGCGAGGCCACGTCGATGCGTTTGATCTTGCCGCCCGCCCAGAAGACGATGGACCGGTTGTCGGGCGTCCAGCTCATGGCCGGATAGACGCCGTGAATGGCCCAAGTCTCCTGAAGGTCGCGGTCCAGGCCGTCATAGATCGGCGTCTCGCGGCCGGACTCCAGATCAAGGATGTAGAGCACCGACTGGTATCGAACGCGCCGGATGAAGGCCAAGGAGCGTCCGTCGGGCGACGGCGTCGGGCGAATCGACCCGCCGGGACCCGAGACGAACTCCTCGGTCTCGCCGGTCTGACGGTCGAGGCGCCGGATCACATAGATCTGGCCGTTCGGGTCCTTGGAGTATTCAAACACCCCGCCCGCCGTGGCGTCGTCGCTGTAATACAGATAGCGGCCGTCGGGCGAGAAGGCGGGTTCGCCCGAATCCTTCTGTTGCGTCCGGCGCTCGGTCATCTGCACGCCGCCGCCGCCCGAACGGTGGAACAGCCACATCTCGCCCGCGCCCAGCGACCGGGACGAGGTGAAATGCTTGCGGCCGACGATGAACTCGCCGTCCGGCGTCCATTCGGGCTGGTTGATCAGGCGGAAGGTCTCGGTCGAGACGGCCTTGGGGTCCGAACCGTCGCGGTTCATCACCCAGATGTTGTCGCCGCCGCCCCGGTCGGAGGTGAAGGCGATGCGGCGGCCGTCGGGCGAATAGCGCGGCTGCATGTCCCAGGCGACGCCGCTGGCGATGGCGCGCGCCTCGCCGCCGCTGATCGGCATGACATAGATGTCGCCCAACAGGTCGAAGACGATCTCCTGGCCGTCCGGGCTGACGTCGATCGACATCCAGGTGCCCTCGGTGACGTCCAGGCGGGCGTCATGGTGCGGTCCCGGCGGGTTCTGGACATCCCACTTGGGCTTGTCGGTCGAGGGCGCGGCGGGCGCGGGGGCGGGGACCGCCGCCGCTTGCGACGAAGGCGGCGCGGCGTCGGGCACCGGGGGTGCGGCCTGTTGTGCGGCGGGTTGAGGTTGCGGCGCGGGCGGCGTCTGCGCCCAGGCCGGAACCGCCAGAGACAGGGCCGTGGCGGCCAACAGGATGTGCTTGTTCATTTCGTTCCCCCGACATGAAACCCAGCCAAGGTGTAGTCGGGACGGCGCCGCTTGGCGAGCCTGGGCCGGTTGGCCATCAGGCGCGCGGGATCGGCGTCAAAGCCGCAGCCCCTCGCTCGCGGGCGGCGCTCCGTCCGGCAGCAGATCGAGCTGCATCAGGTCGACGTCCAGCCAGCGCCCGAATTTGTAGCCCACCTGGCGATAGGCTCCGGCGTGGCGAAAGCCTTGCGCGGCATGGAAGGCGGCCGAGCCGTCGCCGCTGACGGCTGCGATCAGGTGACGCATCCCGCGCGCGCGACAGGCCTGGATCACCGCCGCCAACAGGGCGCGGCCGACCCCGCGTCCCTGGAAGTCCGACGCGACATAGATCGACTCCTCCACCGACCAGCGATAAGCGGCGCGCGGCCGGAACGGCGTGGCGTAGGCGTAGCCGGCGAAGTCGCCGTCGATCTCGGCGATCAGCCATGGCAGGTCGTGACGGCGCACCGCCTCGAACCGCGTCGTCATCTCGACCAGGGTCGGCGGCGTCTCCTCGAAGGTGGCGACGCCGGTCAGCACCTCATGCGCATAGAGGGCCGTGACGGCCGCCAGGTCGGCTTGGACGGCCGGCCTGACGGTCAGGGTCACGCGCGCGTCCAGCCCTTTTCGACGGCCCAGACGGCGAAGGCGTAGTCGACCGCCACCTCTTTCAGATAGTCGAACCGGCCCGAGGCCCCGCCATGGCCCGCCTCCATGTTGATCTTCAACAGGATCGGATTGCCCGAGGTCGTCGCCGGGCGCAGGCGCGCGACCCATTTGGCCGGCTCCCAATAGGTGACGCGCGGGTCGGACAGGCCGCCGACCGACAGCACCGCCGGATAGGCCTTGGCCTCGATGTTGTCATAGGGGCTGTAGCTGGCGATGTAGTCGTAGGCGGCGGCGTCTTCGATCGGATTGCCCCACTCGGGCCATTCCGGCGGCGTCAGCGGCAGGCTGGTGTCGCTCATGGTGTTCAGCACGTCGACGAAGGGCACCTGGCCGATCACCCCGGCCCACAGCTCGGGCCGCATGTTGTTCACCGCCCCCATCAGCATTCCGCCCGCCGAACCGCCGTAGGCGACGATGTTGCCGGCGCGGGCGTAGTCGCGGTCGATCATGTGTTCGGCGGCGGCGATGAAGTCGGTGAAGGTGTTCTTCTTGGTCATGCGTCGGGCGTTCAGGAACCAGCCCCAGCCCTTGTCCGAACCGCCGCGGATGTGGGCGATGGCCCAGATGAAGCCGCGATCCACCAGCGACAGGCGGCTGGTCGAGAAACTGGCCGACATCGGGATGCCATAGCTGCCGTAGCCGTACAGCAGCACCGGGGCCGAACCGTCCACCGGCGTCGACTTGCGGCGCAGGATCGTCACCGGCACCAGTTCGCCGTCGGACGCCGGAGCGTTCAACCGCTCGACCACATAGTCGGCCGGGTCGTGGCCCGACGGCACCTCCTGCACCTTCCTCAGGGTCCGTTCGCGCGTCGTCATGTCGTAGTCGAAGGTCGAGGTCGGCGTGGACGGCGAGTTGTAGGCGTAACGCATCATCGGGCTGTCGAACTCGGACCAGCCCATCAGGTTCAGCGCATAGGCCGGTTCGTCCACGGCGATCTCATGCTCGGCGCCGGCGCGGTCGCGCACGATGATGCGGGTGTTGGCGTCGGCCCGTTCCTGGCGCGCCAGATGGCCCGACGACAGGGTGACGTTCTCGATGTAGCGGCCCGGCGTGTGGGGGATCAGGTCGGTCCAGTTCGCCTTGCCCGGCGATCCGGTCGGGGCCTGGACCACCTTGAAGTCGATGCTGTCGTCGGCATTGGTGCGGATGACCCAGCGGTCGCCCCAGTGATCGGCGTCATAGTTGCGGGCCACGACGCGCGGCTCCAGCACCAGGGGCGTCGCCGTCGGGTCGGCGGCGGGGATATAGCGGCTTTCGCTGGTCTCCTGGTTCTGGATGCCGACGAGGATGAACTGGTCGTCCGAGGTGCGGCCGACGCCCAGGAACATGCCCTCGTCGTCTTCCTGATAGACCTGGGTCGTTTCGCCGCCGCGCGCCGGGCGGCGGAAGATCTTGTCCGGGCGGCCGTTGTCGTCGCGGTTGGTCCAGAAGATCCACTGGCTGTCGGGCGAGAAGGTGAAGTCGCCGGTGGCGCTGTCGATGACGTCGGCCAGGACCTCTCCGGTCGCCAGATCCTTCACATAGATCTTGTGCACCTCGGAGCCTTGGGCGTCCTCGGCATAGGCGTACAGGGCATGGTCGGGCGAATAGCCGGTCGCGGCGATCTTGGAATAGGCCTTGCCCGCCGCCAGGGCGTTGGCGTCGAGCAGGATCTGCTCGTCGCCGCCCGAACGGGGCCGACGGCAGAACAGCGGATGCTGATCGCCGGTGCGGAAGCGGCTGTAGTATTCCCACGGGCCGTCGGGCGAGGGGACGGAGCTGTCGTCCTGTTTGATCCGGCCCTTCATCTCCTCGAACATCGCCGCCTGCATGGGCAGGGTCGAGGCCATCATCGCCTCGCGATAGGCGTTCTCGGCGACGAGATAGTCCTTCACATCCGTCTTGATCAGGCTGGGATCGCGCAGCACCGCCTGCCAGTTGTCGTCCTTCAGCCACTGATAGTCGTCCACCCGGACGCGGCCCAACTGTTCGATGCGAACCGGAATTTTCTTGGCGACGGGCGGGACGGGCATCGGGGTTCCTGAGCGTTGGGCGGCCTTCGCTAGCACGGGCGAGGCGCCAGCGGCGACGGCCAGGGCGGCGGATGAGGCGATCAGTTCGCGGCGGTTCATGGAAACAGCTCCCGACTTGCAAATGCGCGCGACCTTGTGCGGCGCGGCGGACGCCGTCAAATGAACAAAGCTCAAGGATGGTGTGGCGCATGTGGATCGAACTTCAGACGCCGCCCGAGCCGCCGTCCGCCGTCGTGCAGGCGCGGCCCGCCTGGGATCTGACGCTGGCCCTGGTCGATGCGACGGTGCAGCTCGATCAGCCGGACGGGCAGGGGACGCGCACGGTCGGGACCGGCTTTCTGATCGCGGCGCCCAGGCCCGACGGCACGCCGCGCACCGTTCTGGTCACCGCCGCCCATGTGCTGAACCAGATGGCCGACAAACAGGCGCGCATCGGCTGGCGCACGGCCCTGCCGGACGGGGCGTGGAAGTTCGAGCCGCGTCCCCTGGTCATCCGCGATTTCGACGATCAACCGCTGTGGGTGCGCCACCCCGACCGCGACATCGCGGTGATGGAGGTGCAGGCCCCGCCCGAGTTCGCCCGCGCCGCCATCCCCCTGGGCTGGCTGGCCGACGAGAACACCCTGGCGGCCTATCAGGTCGGGCCGGGCGACGAGCTGTTCGCCCTGGGCTTTCCGCGCGGCCTGTCGGCGAACCGGGCCGGGTTTCCGATCCTGCGCGTCGGACGGGTGGCGTCCTGGCCGCTGTCGCCCGTCGCGGCCTTTCCGACCTTCCTGCTGGATTTCACGGTCTTTCCCGGCAACTCCGGCGGGCCGGTGTTCTGGACCCCGGCGGCTCGCAGCGCCCCCGGCAAGCCCGAGCCGGATCACCCCTTCATCGCCGGCGTCCTGACCCAGGAGGTGCTGGTGGGGCAGGACCGGCTGGACCTGGGCGTCGTGATCCACGCCGTCTATGTGCGCCAGGCGATCGCCCTGCTGGACGCCCCGCCGTGGCCGTGAAAAGTCCGAAATGATCGGGTATTTTAATACCGTATATAGAAAACTGCGTAAAATCAATACTGTATAACGAATTACGCGGCGTGATCGGTGTTGACCGGGCCGTCCGCATCCTCTATCAGCGCGCCTTCCGCTCGTCCGACCTCCGGCCGGGCCAGAGTTTTCGCCTCCTCCCAAGGAACCCTCAGTCATGCTGAAGAGCACCACGGCTTCGCTGAAGCCGGCCGAGGTCGAGAAGAAGTGGATCCATATCGACGCCGAAGGCGTCGTGGTGGGCCGTCTCGCGACCTTCATCGCCAACCGCCTGCGCGGCAAGCACCTGCCGACCTACACTCCGCACGTCGATTGCGGCGACTATGTCGTCGTGACCAACGTCGACAAGGTGGTGTTCACCGGCAAGAAGAACACCGACAAGGTCTATTACCGCCACACCGGCCACCCGGGCGGCGTCAAGGAGACCACCCCGGCCAAGGTGCTGGGCGGCCGCTTCCCCGAGCGCGTGCTCGAAAAGGCCGTCGAGCGCATGCTGCCCAAGGAAAGCCCGCTGGCCCGCGCGCAGATGACGCATCTGCGCCTGTTCGCCGGCGCCGAGCACACCCATCAGGCCCAGAACCCGCAGACGATCGACTTCGCGTCGGCGTCGGCCAAGAACACCCGGAGCGTCTGAGCATGACCGACGTCGCCAACACCGAAGCCGCCACCGGCTTCGACGCCCTGAAGGGCATGTCCTCGGCCGCCGAAGACGCCGCCCCCGCCGTCCAGAAGCTGGACAAGCTGGGCCGCGCCTATTCGACCGGCAAGCGCAAAAACGCCATCGCCCGCGTGTGGGTGAAGCCGGGTTCGGGCAAGATCACCGTCAACGGCAAGGAGCTGGCCGCCTATTTCGCCCGCCCCGTGCTGCAGATGATGGTCGCCCAGCCGCTGACCGTCACCGACCGCGCGACCCAGTTCGACGTGATCTGCACGGTCGAGGGTTCGGGCCTGTCGGGCCAGGCCGGCGCCATCCGCCACGGCCTGTCGCACGCCCTGACGCACTATGAGCCGGAGCTGCGCAAGGTTCTGAAGCCGCACGGCTTCCTGACCCGCGACAGCCGCGTCGTCGAGCGCAAGAAGTACGGCCGCGCCAAGGCCCGCCGTTCGTTCCAGTTCTCGAAGCGCTAAGCCGTTTCACATCGGTTTGGATCAGGGCGCTTCGGGGAAACCCGAAGCGCCCTTTTTCTTTTGCCCTTCTCCCCTTGTGGGAGAAGGTGGCAGGCGAAGCCTGACGGATGAGGGGTCGCGCCAGCCTTTCCGTCGCGTTAGCGTCGGAAAATGGACGATTGGCTCACGGCTCGCGCCAAAGAGATGCGCCGTGCACCGGCGCTCTACGAGCGACGGCTTTGGCGGCTGCTCCGGGACCGACGACTGGAAACCCTGAAGTTCCGGCGACAGGTTGTGATCGGTCGCTACATCGCTGATTTCGTCTGTCTTCGTCACCGCTTGATCGTCGAGGCGGATGGTCCATCTCATGAAGATCGCGCAAGCCATGACGCCGAACGAGACGCTTGGTTCACCGACGAGAACTTTCTCGTGCTGAGGTTTTCCAACGGCCAGATCGAGAACCGACCATGGGAAGTCATTGACGCGATCACCACCGCCTCGAAGCGAATGCTCGCCACAGACTGACAGACCCGCGTAACCCCTCATCCGTCAGGCCTTGGGCCTGCCACCTTCTCCCGCAAGGGGAGAAGGGCTAGGAGCCTCGACATGACCCACACCCTCTTCATCGACGGCGAGGCCGGGACCACGGGGCTGGAGATCCGCGAGCGGGTCCAGGGCCGGGCGGATCTAGAGCTGATCCTGCTGGGCGGCCGCCGGCGCGACGTCGCGGCGCGGCGCGAGGCGCTGAACGGCGCCGACGCCGTCATCCTGTGCCTGCCCGACGATGCGGCCAGGGAAGCGGTGGCCATGATCGACAATCCGGCCGTGCGGGTCATCGACGCCTCGACCGCCTATCGCGTCGATCCCGCCTGGACCTACGGCTTTCCCGAACTGGCGCCCGGCTGGCGCGAGCGGATCGCGGCCTCGACCCGCGTCTCCAACCCCGGCTGCTATCCGACCGGCTTTCTGGGCCTGGTCGCGCCCCTGGTGCGCGCGGGCCTGATCCCCGCCGACTGGCCGGTCGCGGTCAACGCCGTCAGCGGCTACTCCGGCGGCGGCAAGGCCATGATCGCCGAGTTCGAGGACGGGACGCCCGACCCCTTCCGCGCCTATGGCCTGACGCTGAAGCACAAGCACGTGCCCGAGATGACGAAACACGCCGGATTGTCGCGCCCGGTGCTGTTCTCTCCGGCGGTAGGAAACTATCGCCAGGGGATGCTGGTCGAGGTTCCGTTGCACCTGTCGGCCCTGCCGGAGCGGCCGTCGATCGAGGTGATCCACGGCGCCCTGGTCGAAGCCTATGACGGCGCCCGCTTCGTCGAGGTCGCGGATCTGGAAGAGACCGAGACCCTGACCGGCCTGACGCCCGAGGGACTGAACGGGACCAACCGCCTGCGCCTGCACGTGTTCGGCGACCGCAACGGCGAACAGGCGCGGCTGGTCGCCCTGCTGGACAACCTGGGCAAGGGCGCCTCAGGCGCGGCGGTGCAGAACCTGAACCTGATGCTGGGCCTGGATGAGGGCGCGGGGCTGCAGTGATCCTTCTCCCCTAAGGGGAGAAGGACTTGAAACCGCCATCTGCATCCCGACGTATCTCCACCATGGAAACCCCGATCCAACGCCGTCATCTGCTGCTGGGTGTTGCGGCTACCGCCATGGGCGCCTGTTCGCCTGGCGCGGCCGATGCGTCCGAGGCGCAATACGCCGCCTCGCCCTTTCGCCGGATCAGCGACGTCGAATGGCGCCGTCGTCTGGACGACGCCTCGTGGCGGGTGCTGCGTCACGAATCCACCGAACGGCCCTTCACCAGCCCGCTGAACGACGAGCATCGGCGCGGGACCTTTTCCTGCAAGGGCTGCGGCCTGGCCCTGTTCCAGTCGCGGTGGAAATACGATTCGGGCACAGGCTGGCCCAGCTTTCACACCGCGATCCGCGAGAACATCGGGACCAAGACCGATTTCGCCATCGGCATCCCGCGCACCGAATACCATTGCGCCCGCTGCCTGGGGCATCAGGGGCATCTGTTCGACGACGGCCCGCGGCCGACCGGCAAACGCTATTGCAACAACGGCGTGGCCCTGACCTTCACGCCCGCCTGACCGGCTGCTATGCACCGGCCGTCCAAGACCTGAGGCCGCCCATGCTCGCTCGCATCTATCGCCCCGCCAAGACCGCCATGCAGTCGGGCAAGGCCAAGAGCCTCGATTGGCGGCTGGAGTTTGAACCGGCCTCGGCCCGGACCCTGGACCCCTTGATGGGCTGGACCTCCTCGACCGACATGAACGGCCAGGTGCGCCTGACCTTCGACAGCCAGGAAGAGGCCGTCGCCTACGCCGAACGCCACGGCATTCCGTTCAGACTGCATGAGCCGAACGATCCGCCGATGATCCTGAAGGCCTATGCCGACAATTTCGCCCCGGGCCGCAAACAGCCCTGGACGCATTGATTCTTGCTGCGCCTAACGCTCGCCGCGCGGCGGCTCGCTGCTTGAGGCGCGTGTTGTGCGCCTAACGCTCGCGACGCGGCCGCTCCGCTGCTTGAGGCGCGTGTTTGTGCGGCTGCCGCTCACGACGCGGCCGCTCGCCACTTGAGCCGCGACGGGGATTCCCCTAGCCACATCGCGTCTGCCTGTGCAGGCGCCCTTAGCTCAACCGGATAGAGCACCCGCCTTCTAAGCGGACGGTTGCAGGTTCGAGTCCTGCAGGGCGCGCCAGGCGGCGAGACCCGCTTCCAGATCGGCGATCAGGTCGGCGGGGTCCTCCAGGCCGATGTGCAGGCGGATCAACTGGCCCTCCAGTGCGGGCGGATGGGCGCGCTGGCTCAGTTGCGGCGTCTCGTGGGTGATCAGGCTTTCGTACCCGCCCCAGGAATAGCCCAGGCCGAACAGGCTCAGCGCCTGCATCAGGGCGTGCGCCTGGGCCGTCGTTCCGCCCTTCATCACCACGCTGAACAGCGAGGCCGCGCCGGAGTAGTCGCGCGTCCAGATCGCGTGGCCGGGATCGCGGGGCAGGGCGGGCCACAGGATGCGCGACACTTCCGATTGCGCCTCCAGCCAGTCGACGACGGCCCGCGCCGACCGGCCTTGCTCCGCATAGCGCACCGACAGGGTCCGCAGGCCCCGAAGGGCCAGCCAGGCGTCGTCGGGCGACACGTGCCAGCCCTGGTCCTCGATGGTCTCGGCGACGGCGCGGCCGATGTCGGGATCGATGACCGAGATCGCGCCCATCAGCAGGTCCGAATGGCCGCCGACATATTTGGTCAGCGGATGGATCGACACGTCCACGCCGTGCGCCAGCGGCCGAAAGGCCAGACCCGCGCCCCAGGCGTTGTCCATGGCCGTCAGCACGCCTCGCGCCCGGCAGGCGGCGGCCAGGGCGGCCACATCGACCATGTCGAAGGTCAGGCTGGTCGGGCTTTCGATCAGCAGCAGGCGGGTGCTCGCGTCGATCATGCCGACGATCTGCTCGGTCGAGGCGTCGGCCGGGTGAAAGCGGGCCGTGATCCCGCGTTGGGCCATCCAGCGCGTCAGGAAGCGGCGGGTCGGGCCATAGACGCCGTCGGTGGCCAGCACCGTGTCGCCCGGTTTCAACAGGGCCATCAGCGGCACGGTCACGGCGGCCAGGCCCGAGGGAACCAGCCAGGTCTCGGCCGCGCCCTCCAGATCGGCGATGGCGGATCGCAACGCCCGCGCCGCACCCGTGCCGTCCAGGCCATAGACGGGACCGTCGGTCGAATCCCACATCCTGGCCGGATCGTCGCTGAGCATGGTCGAGGCGCGCTCGATCGGCGGATTGACCGGGCGGCGGCCCCGGCCGCGCGCGGTGGCCGAGGCGATCAGGCGGGTTCGGTCGGAAAGCGGCACGCTTGTCCCCTCCAAGGGTTGCGGACGCGCCTTCAAAAGCCTCTAAAGCCACGGGGCGCAAGGCGAGCGAGGAGCGACGCATGCGAGGAACGCGATGGATGACGGCGGCGACGGCGGCGATCAGCGCCCTGTCCCTGGCGTCCTGCGAGCGCCCCGCCGAAGACCGAACCGCCGAGACCGCCGTGCGCACGGACGCCGGAAAATCCGACGCCGTCGAACGCATCGCCGCCGGCCCGACCCTGGCCGCGATCAAACGGCGCGGACGCCTGACCTGCGGCGTGCATGAGGGGCTGGTCGGTTTCGCCTATACCGACAATCGCGGGCGTTGGCGCGGGTTCGATGTCGACTTCTGCCGCGCCCTGGCCGCCGCCGTTCTGGGTGACGGGAACGCGGTGCGGTTCGTGCCGCTGAACGCGGCGCAGCGTCTGCCTGCGCTGCGCGACGGCCGCATCGACGTCCTGTGGCGCAACACCTCCTGGACGATGAGCCGCGAGGCGGGCGAGGGCTATGTCTTCGCGGGGGTCAACTATTACGACGGTCAGGGGTTCCTGGTGCGGCGCGCGCTGAACCTGTCCAGCGCGGCCGAACTGGACGGCGCCAGGGTCTGCGTCCAGGCCGGATCGACCACGCGGCTGAACGCCGACGACTATTTCCGCGCGCGCGGCATCACCTATACGCCGGTCGTGACGGCCAGCGAGGAAGAGGCGCGCCGGGCCTATGACCGCGAAGACTGCGACGCCGTCAGCGCCGACATCTCGGCCCTGGCCGCGGCGCGCTCGACCCTGTCGAACCCCCAGCTTCACGCCATCCTGCCCGACGTCGTCTCCAAGGAGGCGTTGGGACCGGTGGTGCGGCGCGGCGACGAACAATGGGTCTCTGTCGTGCGCTGGACGTTGAACGCCGTCATCCTGGCCGAAGAGCTGGGCGTGACCCAGGACAACGCCGCCGCCATGGCGCGGGAAAGCCGCGACCCGCGCGTGCGCCGCCTGCTGGGGACCGAGGGTGACTTCGGCCCGATGCTGACGCTTCGCAAGGACTGGGCGCTGAAAGCCATACAGACTACAGGCAATTACGGCGAGATTTTCGAGCGAAACATCGGCCCGCAATCGCCTCTCGACCTGGCGCGCGGCTTGAACGCACAATGGAACGCACGGCCGGGCGGGCTGATCTACGGCCTGCCGATTCGCTAGGCCGAAATCGGTTCGGTTGGACCCGCGTCCGACTGGGCTTAGATTTCTGTCCGACATAATGAGAGCCGGTCAAAAGGGGGAGCCGATGGAAACGACGAAGCGGGGCGGAATTCCGCTCTACGTATGGATGCTGTTGGGCTTCGCCGTCGGCTTGGGCGGCGGCCTGTACGTCAATCTGAACGGGCTTGAGGTCCTGCCGTGGGCGATGGACCTGATCCAGTCGGTCGGCCAGATCTTCCTGCGGCTGCTGTTCATGCTGGTCCTGCCGCTGCTGTTCGCGGCCCTGGTCACCGGCGTGGCCGAGATGGGCGATCTGAAGGCCCTGGGGCGGGTCGGCTGGAAGACCCTGCTGTTCACCATCATCGTCTCGGGCATCGCCGTGGCCATCGGCCTGGGCATGGTCAACTACTTCCGGCCCGGCGACGGAGTCGATCCGGCCCTGGCCCAGCGCCTGTTGGCCGAGGGCGCGGAAGGCGCCGCCGGCATCGTCGGCAATGCGCCCAAGAGCATCGAGGCCGGCCAGTTCTTCCTGGACATGATCCCCTCGAACGTCGTCGCGGCGGCGGCCGAGAACCAGATCCTGCCGGTGATGATCTTCGCCCTGTTCTTCGGCATCGGCCTGGTCATGGCCAAGTCGCGGGCGACCGACGTGCTCCAGGAGACGCTGCAAGGCGTGCTGGAGGTGATGATGAAGCTGATCAACATGGTCATCAAACTGGCCCCGATCGCCATCGCCTGCCTGATGTTCAACCTGGCCGCCGTGTTCGGCTGGGACCTGCTGGTCCGACTGGGCGCCTATGCCGCCGTGGCCGTGGGCGCCATGGCGATCCACATGTTCGTGGTCTATCCGCTGGCCGTATGGATCGGCGGCGGGATGAACCCGTTCCGCTTCTTCAACGGCGTGCGCGAGCCGATCGTGGTGGCCTTCTCGACCGCCTCGTCCAACGCCACCCTGCCGGTGTCGCTGCGGGTGGCCGAGACCCGGCTGGGTCTGCCGCGCCGCATCTCGCGTTTCGTCCTGACCGTCGGCGCCACGGCCAACCAGAACGGCACCGCCCTGTTCGAGGGGGTGACCGTGCTGTTCCTGGCCCAGTTCTTCAACGTCGACCTCAGCCTGCAGCAGCAGTTGATCGTCATGTTCGTCTGCATCCTGGGCGGCGTGGGCACGGCGGGCGTTCCGGCCGGTTCGCTGCCGGTCATCGCCCTGATCCTGGTCATGGTGGGCGTGCCGGCCGAGGGCATCGGCCTGATCCTGGGCGTCGACCGCTTCCTGGACATGTGCCGCACCACGCTGAACGTCACCGGCGACCTGGTCTGCGCCACCGTGGTGTCGCGCGGCGAAAAGGACGTCCCGGCCTCGGTCGGGCTGGTCCCGACGGCGCCGGGCGGCTAAACCGAAATCGGCCGAGTTGGACGTCGTCCAGCTCGGCTCAGATTTCGGTCCAGCATGATCCTGGAGCCTGGTTCACGGCATCGGCGGAATCGCGAAGCGATTCCCCCTCAACCGATCAGGCTCTAGGGACCCGTCACGACCGCCGTATCCTCGCGCCCGCCCCATTCGGCCCAACTGCCGTCGTACAGGCGCGAGGGGCGGCCCAACTCGGCCAGGCCCAGGCTCAGGATCGCCGCCGTGACGCCCGAGCCGCAGGTGGTGATGACCGGCCGCTCCAGATCGACGCCCGCGTCGCGGAACGCCGCCTCCAGGGCGTCGCCGCGTTTCATTGCGCCATCCGCCGCGATCACGTCTAAAAACGGCAGGTTCAGCGCCCCCGGCATATGGCCAGACCGCAGGCCCGCGCGCGGCTCGGCGGCCTCGCCTCCAAAACGGGCGGCGCTCCGGGCGTCCAGCACCTGAGCGCCCTGGGCGAGGGCGTCGCGCATCTGGCGGATATCGACGACGGCGTCGCGATCCAGAACCGCCCGGAACGTCGCGTGCGGGGTCGGCCGCGGCGCCCCGGTCTCGGTCGCCCGCCCCTCGGCCAGCCACTTGGGCAGGCCGCCGTCCAGGACCCTGACATTTCGCGCGCCCAGCGTTCGCAGCATCCACCAGACGCGCGGCGCCGAGCGTATGCCGACCGTGTCGTAAACGACGACCGTGTCACGCTCGCACACGCCCAGGCGTCCCATGCGCTCGCCGAAGACGTCGGGACTGGGCAGCATATGCGGCAGGGGGCTGTTCGCGTCCGAAGACGCCTCCAGATCGAAGAAGACCGCACCCGGAATTCGCGCCGCCTCGAAATCCGGCCGCCCGTCACGCCCGTCCAGATGCCAGGAGGCGTCGATGATCTTGAGACCCGGCTCGCCCAGGCGCGCCGCCAGGTCGGCGGTCGAGATCAGCGGGCTGGACATCACGGCTCCTCCGGTTTCCGGCTTACGGATTTCAACGCCGCCAGCGCGCGGTCGCGGGCCTGGGCGTGGTCGACGATCGGTCGCGGATAGTCATGCCCCAATCGCACGCCCGCGTCGCGCAGCACCGCGTCGGGCGCGGTCCAGGGCGCGTGAAGCCAACGGTCGGGCAGGCGGGCCAGCTCTGGAATCCAGCGGCGGACATAGCGCCCCTCGGGATCGAACTTCTGTCCCTGGGACACCGGATTGAAGATGCGGAAATAGGGCGCGGCGTCGGCGCCCGATCCTGCGACCCACTGCCAGTTCTGGATATTGCTGGCCAGATCGGCGTCGACCAGCGTGTCCCAGAACCAGGCCTCTCCGCGCCGCCAGTCGATCATCAGATCCTTCACCAGGAAGGAGGCGGCGATCATCCGCACCCGATTGTGCATCCAGCCCGTGGCCCAGAGCTGGCGCATGCCCGCATCGACCAGCGGATAGCCGGTTCGTCCCTGGGTCCAGGCCGCGAACCCCGCCGCATCGTCGCGCCACGGCATGGCGTCGTATTCGGGCCGGAAGGCGCGGTCGGCGACATAGGGGAAATGATGCAGCAGATGGGCCGAGAATTCGCGCCAGGCGATCTCCTTGACGAAGGTCTCGGCCTGGACTGCCGAAACCCGGCCTTCGGCGGCGGCGCGGCGCGCGGCGGCGACGGCCCGCCAGGGGCTGATCTCGCCGAAATGCAGATGCGGCGACAGGCGGCTGGTCGCGGGCTGGGCCGGGCGGTCTCGGCCGTCGGCATAGTCGGCCAGGCCGTGCGTCAGAAAGGCGGACAGGGCGGCGGCGGCGCCGTCTTCGCCCGGCGTCCAGTCGAAGCGCGTGGACCAGTCGGGCCGGGTCGGATGCAGATCCCAGTCGTCGATGCGGTCGCCGTCGATCCCGCTCGGCGTCACGATGGGGTCCGGCGCGGGCAGGGGCGGCGGCGTTTCGAGGGTCTCCATCAGGGCGCGAAAGAAGGGGGTGAAGACCTTGTACGGCCCGCCCGCGCCGGTCACCACCCCGCCCGGCCGACACAGCAATGCGCCGTTCCAACCCCGGCACTCGACGCCCTCGGCCTTCAAGGCGTGGGCGATGTCGGCGTCGCGCGCCGAGGCGTCCGGCTCGGACAGCCGGTTCATGAACACGGCGTCGGCGCCGGTTTCGTCGATCAGACGGCGCAGTTCGGCCTCGCCATCGCCCCGTCTCAGGATCAGCCGCGACCCGCGCGCGCGCAGCGCCGCGTCCAAGGCCCTCAGCGACTTGTCCAGCCACCACCACGACGCCGCTCCGGGCGCGCGGCCGTGGGCGGGATCGAGGATATAGACCGGCATGATCGGCCGCCCGGTCTGGACCGCATGGGCCAGGGCGGGGTTGTCCTCCAGCCGCAGATCGCGACGAAACCACAGGATGACGGGGCGATCAGCCTCTGTGGTCACGGGTCGTTTCCCCCTATAGCTTGAATCCTGACGCGCGCGGCGCCACCTGATCGCCGCACACCTACGCCATGACCCGCGTCCGCGCATTGATCCATACGAAAGTTCCGCCCGTGAGCCGTCCCAACGCCGTCATCGAACTGTCCCAGGGTCTCGCCCGCCCCGTCGTGATCGGCGGCGGCCGCCGCATCGTCTTCATCGCCGGTCCCTGCCAGTTGGAAAGCCGCCAGCACGCGCTGGAGATGGCCCATGCCCTGAAGGAGATCGGTGAACGGCTGAACGTCGGCATCATCTACAAGACCAGTTTCGACAAGGCGAACCGCACCAGCGCCAGCGCCGCGCGCGGCTTCGGCCTGGAAGGCTCGCTGCCGATCTTCGCTGAGATCCGCGACAGCGTCGGCCTGCCGGTCCTGACCGACGTGCATACCGAAGAACACTGCGCCATCGCCGCCCAGGTCGTGGACGTGCTTCAGATCCCGGCCTTCCTCAGCCGTCAGACCGACCTGCTGCTGGCCGCCGCCGCCACCGGCAAGGCGGTCAACATCAAGAAGGGCCAGTTCCTGGCCCCCTGGGACATGAAGAACGTCATCGCCAAGGTGGTCGGCGCGGGCAATCCCAACGTCATGGCCTGCGAACGCGGCGCCAGCTTCGGCTACAACACCCTGGTCAGCGACATGCGCGCCCTGCCGGTGCTGCGCGAGATCGGCTGTCCGGTCGTGTTCGACGCGACCCACAGCGTGCAGCAGCCGGGCGGCCAAGGCACGTCCTCGGGCGGCCAGCGCGAGTTCGTGCCGGTTCTGGCCCGGGCCGCCGTCTCAGTGGGCGTGGACGCCGTCTTCATGGAGACGCACCAGGACCCGGACAACGCCCCGTCGGACGGCCCGAACATGGTGCCGCTGGATCAATTCGAGGCCCTGGCGGCCCAGTTGATCGCCTTCGACGACCTGGCCATCGCCAGCGGCGTCAAGGGACCCGTCGCCAAGGCCGCCTGAATCCGCTAGTCGCAAGACATGGCCGACACCCAAGACCCGCCGTTGGACCTCGGCGCCCTGCAAGGGCTGCTGGATCGCATTCGCGGCGTCACGGTCGCCTGTGTCGGCGATCTGATGCTGGACCGCTTCGTCTATGGCGAGGTCGGACGCATCTCGCCCGAGGCGCCGATCCCGGTGCTGCGCGCCACCCGATCCATCGCCATGCCCGGCGCGGTGGGCAATGTCGCCCGCAATGTCGCGGCCCTGGGCGGGCGGGCGCGGCTGGCGGGCGTGGTCGGCCAGGATGCGGCGGGCCAGGAGCTGGCCGCCCTGATCGCGGCCGAACCCGGCATCGACGATTTCCTTGAGGCGCGGGCCGAGGCGGCGACCATCGTCAAGACGCGTTTCGTCGCCGCCGGTCAGCAGCTTCTGCGGCTGGACGATGAAGCGCAGGGACGACGTGAGATCGAGGCGAGCATCGCATTTTCAAATGCTTCGGTCATTCTTCTTTCGGATTACGCCAAGGGCGGCGTCGGTGAAAAGGCGATCCAGGCCGCCTTGGCCGGCGGCGCGCCGGTGATCGTCGATCCCAAGGGCCGTGACTTCGCCCGCTACGGCGCCGTCGATGTCATCAAGCCGAACGCGGGCGAACTGGCGGCGGCCACGGGCCTGCCGGTCGCGACCGACGCCGAGGTCGAGGCGGCGCTGAAGGCCCTGCTGGACGCCACGACCGCCAAGGCCGTGGTCGTGACCCGCGCGGGCAAGGGCATGAGCCTGATGCGGCGCGGCGGTCCCGTGCGGCATTTCCCTGGCCGGGCGCGCGAGGTGTTCGACGTGTCCGGCGCCGGCGACACCGGCCTGGCGGCGCTGGGCCTGGCGCTGGGTGCGGGCGCCTCGCTGGAACAGGCGACGGCCTTCGCCATCCTGGCCTCGGGCGTGGTGGTCGGAAAGGCCGGCACGGCCGTGGTCACGTCCGCCGAACTGATCGAGGCCGAGATGAGCCAGCACGCCCTGGCCGCCCACGCCAAGGTGACGCCGCTGGACGAACTGGCCGTCGAGGTCGAGACCTGGCGGCGTCAGGGCCTGAGGGTCGGCTTCACCAACGGCTGTTTCGACATCCTGCACCGCGGCCACGTCGCCTATCTGCAGCAGGCCCGTAGCTGGTGCGACCGCCTGATCGTGGCGCTGAACACCGACGCCTCGGTGCGGCGGTTGAAGGGCGACGGGCGTCCGGTCAATGACCTGGAGAGCCGCGCCGTGGTCCTGGGCGGCCTGGCCAGCGTGGACCGGGTGACGGCCTTCGACGATCCGACGCCCATCGCCCTGATCGAACGGCTGCGGCCCGACGTGCTGATCAAGGGGTCTGACTACACGCGTGAGGGCGTGATCGGCGGCGACCTGGTCGAAAGCTGGGGCGGCGAGGTCAGGCTGGCGGATTTCCGCGACGGCTTTTCGACCACCCGGACCATCGAGAAATTGTCAGGAGGCGCGGCGTGACCCGGCGGATGATGGTGGTGACCGGCGGCGCCGGTTTCATCGGCTCGAACATCGTCGCCCGGCTGGCGGCCGAGGACCGCTGGGACGTCGTCGTCTGCGACCGGCTGGAGACGGCCGATCTGGCCAAGTGGAAGAACATCGCCAAGAGCCGGATCGCCGACCTGTGGGCGCCCGAGGAGCTGTTCCAAAAGCTGGAGCAGCATGCCGAGATCGTGGACGCCGTGATCCACATGGGGGCCATATCCTCGACCACCGAGCCGGACGCCGACCTGATCCTGCGCACCAATTTCAGCCTGTCGCGCGACCTGTGGGACTGGTGCGCCATCCGCGACAAGCGGTTGATCTACGCCTCGTCCGCCGCGACCTACGGCGATGGAGAGCGGGGGTTCGAGGACGATGACGCAATTGACGCCTTGTCTTCGCTATGCCCGCTAAACGCTTACGGTTATTCAAAAAGATTGTTCGATGAATACGCCGTGCGCCAGGCGTCCGAGGGGCATGCTCCGCGTCAGTGGGCGGGGCTGAAATTCTTCAACGTCTATGGCCCGAACGAATATCATAAGGGCGGGATGAAGTCGGTCGTGACCCAGATCTGGCCCAAGGTGGCCGCGGGCGAGACGGTCAGCCTGTTCCGTTCGCACAATCCGAACTATCCCGACGGCGGCCAGTTGCGCGACTTCGTCTATGTCGACGACGTGGTCGACATCATCGACTGGCTGCTGGCCACGCCCCAGGTCAATGGGATCTTCAACGCCGGTTCCGGCCAGGCCCGGTCGTTCGCCGACCTGGCCCGCGCGACCTTCGCCGCCGCCGGGAAAGAGCCGTCGATCGCCTATGTCGACATGCCCGAGACGATCCGCGACCGGTACCAGTATTTCACCGAGGCGCGCATGGACCGCTTGCGCGCCCTGGGCTTTTCCGGCCAGTCGACGCCGCTGGAGGAGGGCGTGCGCCGCTACGTCCAGGGCTTCCTGTCCCAGCCGGACCCCTATCGATGAGACCGCCCCGGCTGACCCTGCGCCAGTGGGTCGGCTACGTCGGCTTCGCCGCCGTCCTGATCCTGACGGCCGCCGTCGCCGTGTGGCGGGGCGACATCCTGCGCGCCGGGTTGGACCCGCAGCAGCCGTTCCAGACCTATGAGCCGCCGCCGCCGGCCGCCTATGCCGACGCCCAGGCCTGGGCCATGCGGGACGTGCGGATCGACGGCGCGGGACCGGCGGCGGTCTTCTTCGTGCATCCGACCACCTTCGCGGCCGCCCGCCAGTGGAACGGCCCGATCGGCGACCCGCAGGCCGACGCCTATCTGCGGCGCGTGGTCCTGCCCAACTACGCCGGGCCGTTCGCCCACGCCGGATCGATCAGCGCGCCGCGCTATCGCCAGGCCAGCCTCTACGCCCGACTGACCCTGCGTGACGACGCGCGTGAGGCGCGGGCCTTCGCCTATGCCGATGTCGACGCCGCCTTCACCGCCTTCTTGGCCGCGCATCCCACCGGCCCGATCATCCTGGCGGGGGTGGAGCAGGGCGGGGAGCTGGTGGATCGGCTGTTGCGAAGCCGCATGGCGCCTGACGCCGCGCTGCGCGGACGCCTAGTGGCCGCCTATCTGATCGACACGGTGACGGCGCGGGACCGCGCGCCGATCCCGGCCTGTTCGACGCGGGTTCAGACCGGCTGCATGCTGGCCTGGTCGCAGGTGAACGACGGCGACGAGGGCGCGGCCAGGCGGCGGCTGCGTCGGGCGCTGGTCTGGGACGACCGTGGGCGGCTGGTCGATCTGGGCGGACGGGCGGCCCTGTGCGTCAACCCCGTCACCGGCTCGACCGATGCGGCGCCGGTCCAGGCCCGAAATCATCGCGGCGCCACCAACGCCACCGGCCTGGAATGGGGCGCCCGCCCGGCCTTGATGGCCCGCGAGATGGCCACCCAGTGCCGCGACGGACTGTTGCGCCACACCGCGCCGCGTCGCGAATCTTTCCGCGAGCAAGGGAATTGGACGGAACGCAGAATGGCGCGCCCTTACAACCTGTTCTATGGTGATATTGAAGCTGATGTTCAGACGCGGCTGAGCAATTGGCGGGCGGCTCAGTCGGTTCCGAGGCGCTGAGTCCGCCAGTCGAACAGGGCCTCCAGCACCTGCACCGCCCGGCCGCGCGGCGAGACCAGATCCGGGTCGCGATCCAGCAGCATCCGCGCATCGTCGGCCGCCGCCAGCATCAGCGACCGATGCCGGATCGGATCGGCGAAACGATAGGCCGGGAAGCCGCTCTGTTTCAGGCCCAGCGGATCGCCGCCGCCGCGCAGACGGAAGTCCGCCTCGGCGATCTCGAAGCCGTCCTCGCTGTGACGCAGCATGTCCAGCCGTTCCTTGGCCGTCTCGCCCAGGGTTCCGTCAGGTCCCGCGCCGTACAGCAGGATGCAGGCGCTGGCCTTGGCCCCGCGTCCGACCCGGCCGCGAAGCTGGTGCAGTTGGGCCAGGCCGAAACGGTCGGCGTGTTCGATCACCATGATGGTGGCGTTGGGCACGTCCACGCCCACCTCGACCACGGTCGTGGCGACCAGCAGCGGCAGGCGGCCGTCGGCGAAATCGGCCATGACCCGTTCCCGCTCCGCGCTGTCCATCCGGCCGTGCGCCAGCCCGACCTGGACGCCCAGGATGCGTCGCAGATCGCCGGCCCGCGCCTCGGCGGCGGCCAGGTCGCTGGCCTCGGACTCGGCGACCAGGGGGCATATCCAATAGGCCTGGGCGCCCGTGTCGAGCGCCGCCTTCAGCCGTTTCGCCACCTCGCCGATCCGGGCCAGGGGCAGGACCGCCGTGGTCACCGGCGTGCGGCCCGGCGGTTTCTCGGTCAGGCGCGAGACGTCCAGTTCGCCGTATTGGGTCAGCTCCAGCGTGCGCGGGATGGGCGTGGCCGACATGGTCAGCAGATGCACCCCGCCCAGGCGCGGATCGCCCTTGGCCTGCAGCCGCTGGCGCTCGCTGACGCCGAAACGGTGCTGTTCGTCGACGACGGCCAGGGCCAGCCGGTCGAACCGCACCGCGTCCTGGAACAGGGCGTGGGTGCCGATCACGACCTGGACCGAACCGTCCAGCAGGGCTTGCAGCTTCCGGCGCCGTTCCGCCGCCCCGTCGCGGCCGGTCAGCAGGATGGACGACACCCCCGCCGCCTCCAGCATCGGTCCCAGCCGCTGATGGTGCTGGCGGGCCAGGATCTCTGTCGGGGCCATCAGGGCCGCCTGGAAGCCGCTGGACGCCGCATCGGCCAGGGCCAGGGCCGCCGCCGCCGTCTTGCCGGAGCCGACGTCGCCCTGAAGCAGCCGCCCCATGCGCCAGCCCGAGGCCAGGTCGGCGCGGATTTCGGCTATCGCCTGGGTCTGGGCGCCGGTCAGTGTGAAGGGCAGGGCGGCCAGCAACCGTTCCGACGCCTCGCCCGGGGCGATGACCGGGGCCGGTTCGACCAGGCGTGCGCGGCGACGCCGGGCCAGGGCCAGTTGGTGCGCCAGCAGCTCGTCATAGGCCAGCCTCTGACGCGGCGGCGCCTCGTCGGACAGGTCGAACTCGCTCGTGGGGGCGTGCACGGTCTCCAGCGCGGCGCGCCAGCCGGTCCAGCCGCGCGCGGCCAGCCAGGCCGGGTCCTGCCATTCCGCCAGGTCCGGGGCGGTCGCCAGCGCCGCCTGCGCCAGTTTGCGCACCTGACGCGAGGTCAGGCCCTGCGTCGCCGGATAGACGGGTTCGGCGGCCGGAATCTCATCGGCGCGTTCGGGCGGCAGGATGTAGTCGGGGTGCGGAACCTGCACCTCGCTGTTGAACCGTTCGATCTTGCCGCTGACGACGCGCTCGGTCCCGCGCGGGGCCAGCCGCTCGATCTGCTGGGGCGAGCCGGCGAACCAGATCAGATGCACGAAGCCGGTGTCGTCCGACGCCCGCAGCCGGAACGGCGCGCCGATCTTGTGCGGCGGGATCAGCCGGTCGATCCGCAGGCGGAAAATTCCGACCTCGCCCTCGACGGCGTCGGCGGCGGTCATCGGGCGTCGCCGGATCACGCCCGTGGGCGTCAGAAAGACCAGGTCGCGCACCAACGGTCCCGCCAGCCGTTCGACCAGCGGGGCGACGCGCGGTCCCACGCCTTTCAGGCTGGTGACCGGCGCGAACAGGGGAAAGAGAATCTCCGGCCGCATTTCCGCGCCACCATAGCTGGCGAAACGTCCGGCGGAACGCTATCTGACGCGCCTTGATGATGAAACGGAGCGGGAAAACCGCGTGGCCGAGGATAACGCACGTCTGAACGAGAAACGCGGGCGCATCGCCTTCCGCGCCTGGCGTCGCGGCTTCCGCGAGGCGGACCTGGTGCTGGGTCCGTTCGTGGAGCGCGAAGGCCCGTCCCTGACCGAGGCCGAGCTGGACGAGCTGGAGGCCTTGCTGAACATCGACGACCAGTATCTGTACGCCTGGATCATCGGCCGCGAGCCGACCCCGGCCGAGCATGAGACCCCGTTGATGGCCCGCATCCGCGCCTTCATGCGCGACCATGTCGCCGCCGTGGTGGCCCAGGGCGCGGGCTGATGGACGGATCGGCCGCGCGGCGCATGGACGTGGAGCTGGGCGGCGCGCCCGAGGGGCTGGACGCCCTGATCGTGGCGCGGGCGCTGGCCGACGGCGGCCTGGGCCTGTTCGTCGCGCGGGATTTCCAGCGCGCGGGAAGCTTCACTCAGGCATTCCAGTTTTTCGCCCAAAATATTGAAATTCTGGAATACCCCGCCTGGGATTGCCTGCCCTATGATCGGCTGAGTCCGTCCGCCTCGGTGGCGGCCCAGCGGATGGCGACCCTGACGCGGCTGGCCGAACGCAAGGCGGGCGATCCGCCGCTGCTGGTCGTCGCCACCGTGGCCGGAGCGATCCAGCGCACCCCGCCCAAGGACGCCACCCGGCGCGCCGGCTTCTCGGCCCGTGTCGGCCAGGACCTCGATACGGCGGCGCTGGAGCGGTATTTCGCCGCCAACGGCTATGTCCGCGCCTCGACCGTGTCGGAACGTGGCGAGTTCGCGGTGCGCGGCGGGGTGATCGACGTCTTCCCGCCGGGCTTCGACGATCCGGTGCGGCTGGACCTGTTCGGTTCAGAGCTGGAGTCCATTCGCACCTTCGATCCCGAGACCCAGCGATCGACCGGCCAGCGCAAGGCCGTGGACCTGGCCCCGGTGTCGGAGATCCAGTTGGACGCCGACGCCGTGTCGCGGTTCCGCACCGGCTATCTGAACCTGTTCGGCGCGGGCGGCGACGATCCGCTCTATGTCTCGATCAGCGAGGGCGCGCGCCGCCAGGGCATGGAGCAGTGGCTGCCGCTGTTCTACGACCGGCTGGACACGCTGTTCGACTATCTGCCCGATGACGCCCAGGTGTTCCTGGACCACCAGGCGGAGGGCGCGCGCGGCGAGCGCTGGAGCCTGACCGAAGACGCCTATGAGGCGCGGCGCGAGGCGGCCAAGACCAAGGGCGCGGGCCTGTCGAACCGGGCCTTGGCGCCGCAGCGGCTTTACCTGACGCAGGAAGACTGGAACTCGGCCCTGGCCGGGCGCGACGTGCGCCGGTTCACGCCGTTCAGCGGCGAGGGTCAGGACGCGGGCGGACGGCTGGGCCGCACCTTCGCCGCCGAACGGGCGCAGGACAGCGTCAATCTGTTCGAGGCCGTGGCCCGCCACGCCGAGGCGCTGAAGGCCGAGGGCCGCCGCGTCCTGTTCGCCAGTTGGAGCGAAGGCTCGTCCGAGCGCCTGGCCGCCATGCTGGGCGACCATGGGCTGCAACACGTCATCGCCGTGCGCGACTGGCGCGACGTTCAGGCGGCGCCGCAGGGCGTCTATCTGCGCGGCGTCCTGCCGGTCGAGCACGGCTTCACCACCGACGACCTGGCCGTGGTGTCAGAAACCGACATCCTGGGCGACCGCCTGGCTCGGCCCAAGCGCAAGCGCCGGGCGTCGAACTTCCTGGCCGAGGCCTCGGCCCTGACGGCTGGCGATCTGGTCGTGCACCTGGATCACGGCATCGGCCGCTATGAGGGGCTGAAGACGCTGGACATCCAGCAGGCCCCGCACGACTGCCTGGAGATCCTCTACGCGGGCGAGAGCAAGCTGTTCCTGCCGGTCGAGAACATCGACCTTCTGACGCGCTACGGGACCGACAGCGACGGCGTGCAACTGGATCGGCTGGGCGGCGCCGGCTGGCAGGCGCGCAAGGCCAAGGCGAAGGAACGGCTGCGCGCCATGGCCGAGGGCCTGATCGCCCTGGCCGCCAAACGCGCCCTGCGCACGACCGAGTCCATCACCCCGTCGTCCGGCCTGTTCGACGAATTCTGCGCCCGCTTCCCGTACGAAGAGACCGAGGACCAGCTCAACGCCATCGGCGATGTGCTGGAGGATCTCGGCAAGGGCCAGCCGATGGATCGGCTGATCTGCGGCGACGTCGGCTTCGGCAAGACCGAGGTGGCCCTGCGCGCCGCCTTCGTGGTGGCCATGAGCGGCAAACAGGTGGCCGTGGTCGCCCCGACCACCCTGTTGGCGCGCCAGCATTTCAAGACCTTCTCGGAACGCTTCGCCGGTTGGCCGGTCAAGGTGCGCCACCTGTCGCGCATGGTCACCGCCAAGGATGCGGCTGAGACGCGCGTGGGTCTGAAGGACGGCTCGTTCGAGATCGTGGTCGGCACCCATGCGGTGCTGTCCGATCAGGTCGGCTTCCGCGACCTGGGCTTGGTCATCGTCGACGAGGAGCAGCATTTCGGCGTCAAGCACAAGGAGAAGCTGAAGACGCTGCGCGCCGACGTGCACCTGCTGACGCTCACCGCCACGCCGATCCCGCGCACCTTGCAGATGGCCCTGTCGGGCATCCGCGAGATGTCGATCATCGCCACCCCGCCGGTCGATCGCCTGGCCGTGCGCACCTATGTCACGCCGTGGGACCCGGTCTTGGTCCGCGAGGCCCTGCTGCGCGAGAAATATCGCGGCGGCCAGGCCTACTATGTCGCACCGCGCCTGAAGGATCTGCCGGACATCGAGCGGTTCCTGCGTGAACAGGTGCCCGAGGTGAAATTCGTCGTCGGCCACGGCCAGATGTCGCCGACCCAGCTCGAAGCCGTCATGACCGCCTTCTACGACGGCGAATACGATGTGCTGGTCTCGACCACCATCGTGGAGTCCGGTCTCGACATTCCGACCGCCAACACCCTGGTGGTGCACCGCGCCGACATGTTCGGTCTGGCTCAACTGTACCAGATCCGCGGCCGCGTCGGCCGGTCCAAGGCGCGGGCCTTCGCCTATCTGACGACCGACCCGACCAAGCCCATGACCCTGTCGGCCGAGCGGCGGCTGCAGGTGCTCCAGTCGCTGGACAATCTGGGGGCCGGTTTCCAGCTCGCCAGCCACGACCTGGACCAGCGCGGCGGCGGCAATCTGCTGGGCGACGAACAGTCGGGCCACATCCGCGAGGTCGGCGTCGAACTGTACCAACAGATGCTGGAGGACGCGGTCAACGAACTGCGCGAGGCGGGCGAGGGGGCGCCGGATCGAGGCTGGTCGCCAGCGATCAATGTCGGCGCATCCGTATTGATTCCAGAAAACTACGTCCCAGACCTGAACGTTCGTCTCAGCCTGTATCGCCGCCTGTCGGACGCCGAACGGATGGAGGACCGCGAGGCCCTGGCCGCCGAACTGATCGACCGCTTCGGCCCGCTGCCGGACGAGGCGAAGCAACTGCTCCGCATCGTCGGGATCAAGGCCGCCTGCCGCACCGCCTGCATCGAAAAGATCGACGTCGGGCCGTTGGGCGCCGTTCTGACCCTGCGCGACAACCGCTTCCCCAACCCGGTCGGTCTGGTCGGCCTGATCCAGAAGAACCACGCCTTCTGGAAGATCCGGCCGGATCAGAAGATCGTGGTCAAGGGCGACTGGCCCACGGCCGAGGATCGCTTGAAGGTCGCCGAACGCATCACCGCCGACCTGGCGCGCGTGGCGGGGGCCTGATCGGGGGCGGCGTCCGTCAGCTCGTCTCTATGTGACGGGCCAGATCCATCGACGCCCGTTCCAGCAGGGCGGCCGGGCTTTCCTCGGACCCCAGTTCGGCCACGCCGACATCGAACTCGACCACGAAGGGCGAACGGTCGGGTCCGGCGTCGAAGGCGGTGCAGCCGATCACGGCGGCGATGCGCTCGGCCGCCAGGCGCGCCGCCGGGCCGGGCGTGGCCGGCAGGGCCAGGGCGAAGACCTCGGGCGCCAGCCGCGCCGCCGTATCCTCGACGCGGACCAGGCGCGACACCATGGCCCCGATTTGGGGCATGGCCCGGTCCAGCCAGCCGCCGGCGCGGGCGTGACGCACCGCCTCGGTCTCGGCCACCCGCAGGACGCAGGCCGACATCGGCCGTTTGCGCGCCCGCGCGCCCAGGGCCAGCTTGGCCAGGTGGGCCGCGAACAGTTCGGGCGTGAACAGGCCGGTCGACGGGTCCATCAGGCCCGAGGCGCGCACCCCGTCCAGCGCCCGCCGCACCGCCTGGTCGCGGCGATGGGTGCGGGCCAGGCCCAGCACCCGCTCGGCCGTCTCGTCCTCGGACGTCTCGGCCGTGGCGACGTCGGCCAGGCCCCGGTTGTACAGTTCGCTCAGGTTTATCTCGCCAGTCCCGCGCAGATAGAGGACCAGGGGGATGTGATACAGGCGCGTGTTGCGCTTCATGCCCGAGGCGATGGACAGGGCCGGGGCGTGGTCTTCGGCGCCCCACAGCACCGCCGCGTCAAAGGCGCTCTCATGCAGATAGTCGAAGGCGGTATAGGGCGTCGGCGCCGCCACCACCTCGGCCCCGCGTTCGGTCAGGGCGTTGGACAGGGCCAGGAAGCGTCGATCCGGCGCCCCGGCGGCCAGGATGCGCGGCCGTGATTCGACCCCCGCGTCGGTCTTCAGCGCGACGCCGCGCGCGGCGAAGGTGGCCTGGCGCAGATTGAACTCTTCCTGGGCGATGGCGGCGCGATGCAACTGCTCCAACCGCAGGGCCGCCTGGGCCGGGTGCGGCGTCTGGCTCATCGTCAGGTCGGCGTCGGCCGCTTCGTCCGCGCCGATGACGATCACCGGCAGGCGGCGGGGCAGGGCGGCTTCACGCAGCCGGGCCACGACATCGTCGGCCAGGCCGTCCGCCTCGACCACGGCGGCTTCCAGAGGCAGGTCGCGCAAGGTGGCGGCGGCCGCCTGGATCGAATGGGCCGTCACCGTGCGCCAGCCCAGGGCGTCGAGACCCTGACACAACGGCCCGGCCCGATCATCGGTCGCGGCGACGACCAGAACGCGCGGATCGGACTCCAAGGGCGGCCTCCAGCAGCCCGCCGCCGACTCCCGGTGCGGGCGCGCGGACCATAGCGACGGCGTGCTTGCGGATGCAATGGCGTGTGAGGCGCGCCTGTTGATGACGCTTTCATGGCGCGCGAATTCCGTTAGACTCGTCAGGCGCTGTGTGGGGAAGCCGGCTTGAGTTCCAATGTAAGCGAGATCGCCTCGCCGTCCTTCTGGGGGCGGCTGGCCGTGCGGGCCTTCACCCGCAGTTGGGGCCGCGACGTCATGCTGTACACGGGCGGGGTGTCCTTCTTCGCCCTGCTGGCGGTGTTTCCGGCCATCGCCATCCTGATCGGCATCTACAAGGTCGGTTTGTCGATCGGCCCGGTCAGCCAGCAGGCGGCGGCCCTGGCCGACGTCTTGCCGCACGCGGCGCGGGCCATTTTCCTGGCCGAGATCGAACGTTTGGCCTCGACCTCGGCCGGCACGGTGTCGGCCCAGTCGGCCTTCGCCCTGATCATCGGCGCCTATGCTGCGCATCGTGGTTTCAAGGCATTGTTGGCCGGACTTAATCTCATACATGATGAAACTGAGCCGCACGGCTTCTTCCGGTTCAACCTGCTGGCCTTTTTCGTCGCCCTGTTCGCCTTCGGCCTGTTCACCCTGGTGTCCGGCGCCGTGGTCACCGCGCGGGTGATGATGCACGCGGGCAACGCCGCCGCGGGCGCGGCCGCCGCGGGCGCCGCTCCGGCGTCGGGCGGCCTGCCGCTGGACGGTCTCTTGCCGGCGCTCGGCCTGGCCCTGGGCCTGTCCATGCTCTACCGCTACGCCATGAGCCATCGGACGCGGGTGGCCTGGACGCCGTCGATCACCGGCGGGGTGGTGGCGACCCTGTTGTCGACGATCTCGTCGTGGCTGTGCGCCATCTATGTCGAGCAGATCGCCCAGCTCGGCGCGACCTACGGCTCGGTCGGCGCGGTCGTGGTGCTGCTGATCTGGCTGTCGTGGAACGTCAACGCCATCTTCTACGGCGGGGCCTTCGCCACCGAGATGGAGATCGCCTGGCGTTCGCGCGGCGCCCCCGATGTGGACGAGACCTCGGCCGAGGTGGTCAGTCTGTCGGCGCGGCGGGCGTCTCGACGGTGATCGCCAGGACGCCGTCGGTCTCTTCGACGCCGATCACCGACCCGCCGAGCTGATCGATCAGGAAGGGCGCGTCGATCCGCGCCATCGGATCGGTCGCCAACAGGGTCAGCCGCGCGCCGGGCGCGGCCGTTTCCATCGCCTTGCGCAGCCGCAGGGTCGGCACCGGGCATTTGTGGCCGCGTGCGTCGATGACCGTCGCGGCGATCACCCCAGCCGCTCCAACAGCATCACCAGCGCCTGTTCGACGCTGGCCCGGCGCACCGCCTCGCGGTCGATGTCGCCGAACCGGCGCTCGACGTGAACCAGGCCGCCGTCCGGTCCCGCCGTGGCGAAATGCACCAGGCCCACGGGCTTGTCGGCCGAGCCGCCGCCCGGCCCGGCCACGCCGGTGATCGCCACGGAGATCGCCGCGTCCGACTGTTCGACGGCGCCGCGCGCCATCTCCAGGGCGGTTTCGCGCGACACCGCGCCATGGGCGTTCAGCGTCGCCTCGGCCACGCCCAGCATCCGCGCCTTGGCGGCGTTGCTGTAGGTGACGAAGCCGCGATCCAGCGCCGCCGAAGATCCCGCGATCTCGGTGATCGCCCCCGCGACCAGGCCGCCGGTGCAGCTCTCGGCCGTGACGATCGTCAGGCCGCGTTCGGTCGCGCGGACGACGACGCGGCGGGCCAGGGATTCGATCTCTTCGGGAAACATCTTGGGCTATCCGCAAGCGTGGCGAGTCGGTCTAGCGTCCCATGATGGGCGCTGTCGACCGCGCCGACGCCAGGGGACCCGAATGACCGACGCCGTCGTGACCGCCGCGCCCGGAAAGGGCGACCGGCTGACGCCCGCCCTGTTCGCCCTGGCCATCTTCACCTCGGCCTCGCTGGTCTTCGTGGTCCAGCCGATGGTGGCCAAGCTGGTCCTGCCGATGCTGGGCGGATCGCCGTCGGTGTGGAACACCTCGATGGTCTTCTTCCAGGCGGCGCTTCTGGGCGGCTACGCCTATGCCCACGCCCTGCAACGGATCGGCTCGATCCGGGTGCAGGTGGGCGTGCATCTGGCCCTGTTGCTGGCGGCGGCCCTGTTCCTGCCGCTGCACATCTCGGGCGCCCTGGGCGAGCCGAACCCTTCGGCCCCGATCGGCTGGCTGTTGGCGACCCTGGCGCTGTCGGTCGGCGCGCCCTTCGCGGTGCTGTCGGCGACCGCGCCCCTGCTTCAGGCCTGGTACGCCCGTGTCCGCGCGGGGCATGAGGACGGCCAGAACCCCTATGTCCTGTACGCCGCCTCGAACCTGGGCAGTTTCCTGGCCCTGCTGTCCTATCCGCTGCTGATCGAGCCGCTGGCGACCCTGGGCGGTCAGCGCGGCGGCTGGAGCCTGGGATATGGCGTCTTCATCCTGATGGTCGCGGCCCTGGCCGTCGTGGTCTGGCGCAGCCGCGACGCGGCCGAAGAGCCGCCGCCCCTGGCCGTCAGCGCGCCCATCCCCTGGCTCGACAAGCTGAAACTGGTCCTGTTGGCCGCCGCGCCGTCCAGCCTGATGCTGGGCGTCACCGCCCATCTGTCGACCGACGTGGCCTCGGCGCCCTTTCTGTGGGTCGTGCCGCTGGCCCTGTATCTGCTGACCTTCGTCATCGCCTTCCAGAACAAGCCGGTCATCCCGATCTGGCTGACGCTGATGCTGCAAGGCACGCTGACGGCGGCCTGCATCATGCTGGTGGCCTTCCGCACCGGCTATTGGCCGATGTTGTTCGCCATCCATCTGGCGACCTTCTTCTTCACCGCCCTGATGTGCCATCAACTGCTGGCCGAGCGGCGGCCCGCGCCGGATCGCCTGACCGAATTCTATCTGCTGCTGTCGCTGGGCGGGGTGGTCGGCGGCGCCTTCACGGCCCTGCTGGCGCCGGTGATCTTCGATACGGTGTGGGAATATCCGCTGGTGCTGGTGCTGGTCGGCCTGGCCCGGCCGATGAAGCGGACCCCGGTCGAGAAGTCCGAGATCATCACCTTCGTCGTCGGCCTGCTGATCGCCGCGACGCCGCCGATCCTGTCGGCCGCCTTCCAGGCCGACTGGGACCTGGCCTGGGCCTTCAACCGCCATGTGCCGTGGGACATGCAGCAGTTGTCGATCGCCATCCTGGGCATGGCGGCGATCTGCGCCTTCCTGTTGCGCGACCGGACGCCGGCCTTCGTCATCCTGATCGCGGCCATGGCCCTGTCGTCGCAATACATCGCGCGCGGCTATGAGGCGAAACTGTCGGATCGCAGCTTCTTCGGCGTGTTGAAGGTGGCCGAGACCCAGGACCCGCGCATGGGCGGCGCGGTCCATGTGCTGATGCACGGCACCACCCTGCACGGCGCCCAGCCGCGCGATCCGGTGATGCGCTGCAATCCCACTCTCTATTATGCGCCGTCCACGCCGATCGGGCAGGTCAGCCTGGCCCAGCGCGACAAGCCCGGCGCCGTGATCGGCGTGGTGGGCCAGGGATCGGGCGCCCTGGCCGGCTACAAGCGCGCGACCGACACCCTGACCTTCTTCGAGATCGACCCGCTGGTGGACCGCATCTCGCGCGATCCGAAATGGTTCACCTTCATCTCCGACTGCGCCGACGGGCCGGTGCGCACCGTGCTGGGCGACGCGCGTCTGACGCTCGGCAAGGAGGCCAAGGGGACCTATGACCTGTTGGTCATCGACGCCTTCTCATCGGACGCGGTGCCCACGCACCTGCTGACCGAAGAGGCGATCAAACTGTATCTCAGCCTGCTGAAACCGGACGGCGTCGTCCTGTTGCACCTGTCGAACCGCAACCTGGAGATCACCCTGCCGGCCCAGGCCGCGGCCCAGGCCCTGCATGTCCCGGCCCTGCATCAGATCTATCGCGAAAGCGACCGTGCGCCCGAAATGGCCGAGGCCTCCACCGAGGCCCTGATCCTGTCGCCGACCGAGGCCGGGCTGGCGCGCTATCGCGACGACCCGCGCTGGAACCAGTTGCAGCAGACGCAGGTGCGGCCGTGGACTGACGACTACGTCAATCTGATCGGTTCGCTGTGGCGCCACATCACGCAGTGATTTGATCCGTCACCCTCGGGCTTGTCCCGAGGGCCTATCATTCCACGTCGCTCGACAGCGGATGGGAGAGACCGCTTTGCGCATCATCTTCGGTCCAGAGTGAAGTCGGCATGGGTCCTCGGGACAAGCCCGAGGATGACGGAGTTTATGAGATCGCTGGCAGTTCCACCGTCGCCACGGCCTGAGCCGCCAGGCCCTCGCCGCGCCCTGTGAAGCCCATGGCCTCGGTCGTGGTGGCCTTCACGCTGACGGCCGACAGCGGCAGGTCCAGCAGGGCGGCCAGCCGTTCACGCATCGCTTGACGGTGCGGCTTCACCTTGGGCCGTTCGCAGATCAGGGTCACGTCCACATTGACGATCCGCCCGCCGCGCGCCGCCACCAGACCGGCGGCGTGGGCCAAGAAGCGGTCGGAAGACGCCCCCTTCCATTGCGGGTCGGTCGGCGGGAAGTGATCGCCGATGTCGCCGTCGCCGATGGCGCCCAGGATGGCGTCGGTCAGGGCGTGCAGGCCCGCGTCGGCGTCGGAATGGCCGATCAGGGTCTGGTCGTGCGCGATCTCGACTCCGCACAGCCAGACCGAGCCGCCCGGTCCCCAGCGGTGGGCGTCGAAACCCATGCCGACGTGGGTCCGGCGCGCGATCAGGGCCTCGGCCATGGCGAAATCCTCGGGATAGGTCAGCTTCATCAGGCGCGGATCGCCCGCCACGGCGACGATGCGGGCCCCGTTTGCGCGCACGGCCTCGGCCTCGTCGGTCGGCGGCTCGGCGCCGGTCCAGGCGGCATGGGCGGCTTCGACCGTCGTGCGGCGAAAGGCCTGGGGCGTCTGGGCGCGGACCAGGCCGTCGCGGGCCACGCTGTCGCCGACGGCGCCGTCATCGACTTTTCGCAGACTGTCGGCCACGGCCAGGCCGGGCAGGGCGCCGTCGGCGGTCTCCAGCGCCGCCAGCAACCGCGCGATCACCTCGTCGGACAACAGGGGCCGCGCCGCGTCATGGATCAGCACCGGCTGGTCCGGCCCGCACGCCAGGGCCGCCAGCCCCGCGCGCACCGAGGCCGCCCGCGTCGCGCCGCCGGTCACGGCCCGCCAACCGCCCAAGCCGCTCAGCGCCGCGTCCAGCGCCGCCTGCGCCCCCGGTGCGATGACCACGATCACCTCGTCCGCCCCCGCCGCCGCCAGCGCCTCGACCGACCAGCGCACGACCGGACGTCCGGCCAGCGGCCGCCACTGTTTGCCGCCCCCGGCGCGAGACCCGCTTCCGGCGGCGACGATGACGGCTGAGAACTGCATGAGGCGCTTCTAACGTCCGGCTTCGCTCGTGACGAGGGGGCCTCCCGCACGCTTTACAGCCGTCCTGATCGCGCCCAGCCTCCGCCTTCCTGGGGGGAAGCGCGATGATGGAATCCATATTGGCGCCGGTGACGGCCCTGGTGCTGTGGTCGCTGGTCATCTGGGTGTGGATGTACGCCACGCGCCTGCCGGCCATGTCCCGGGCGCGGATCAAGCTGGATCCGACCCTACCGTCGGGACAGTTGCTCAGTGGACTGCCCCCCGACGTGCGCTGGAAGGCCGACAACTACAACCACCTGATGGAGCAGCCGACCCTCTTCTACGCCACGGCCCTGACGCTGGCCGTCGCCGGGGGCGGTCTGGACGCCGTCAACATCGGCCTGGCCTGGGCCTATGTCGGTCTCAGGGTGGCGCACAGCCTGGTTCAGACTACGGTCAATGTGATCGCGGTGCGGTTCGGGCTGTTCGTTCTGGCGACCCTGACCCTGGCGGCCCTGGCGCTGCGGACGGCGCTGGTCGTCTTCTGAGGCGTGGACCGGGGCGGGCGGACGCCCTATCTGGCTGCGGCATGAGCCGTGACCTTCAGATCGGAGACGTGACCATTCCCGGCCGGGTGCTGGCCGCGCCCATGACGGGGATCACCGACCTGCCGTTCCGTCGGCTGGCGGCGCGGCTGGGCGCGCCCTATGTCGCCACCGAAATGGTGGCCTCGGCCGAGCTGGCGCGCGGGCGGCCCGACGTGGTGCGGCGCGCGGCGGTGGGGCAGGGCCTGCCCCTGACGGTCATCCAACTGGTCGGCGCCGACGCGGGCAAGATGGCCCAGGGGGCGCGCATGGCGGAACAGGCGGGCGCCGACATCATCGACCTGAATTTCGGCTGCCCGGCCAAGGAGGTCACCGGCGCCGCCTGCGGTTCGGCCCTGATGCGCGACCCCGATCAGGCCTGCCGCATCATCGCGGCGGTCGTGGGCGCGGTCAGCCGTCCGGTCACGGTCAAGATGCGCCTGGGCTGGGACGAGACCACCCGCAACGCCGCCGACATCGCCCGCCGGGCCGAGAGCATCGGCGTCGCCGCCGTCACCGTGCACGGCCGTACGCGCAAGCAGTTCTACACCGGCGCCGCCGACTGGGCCGCCGTGGCAGAGGTCAAGGCGGCGGTCGGCGTTCCGGTCATCGTCAACGGCGACATCCTGAGCGCGGATGACGCGCGGGCGGCGCTGGCCGCCTCGGGCGCCGACGCCCTGATGCTGGGCCGGGGCGTCTATGGGCGGCCGTGGCTTCCGGCCTATCTGGAGCGGGCGCTGGCCGACGGGACGATGTTGGAGGAGCCGGGCAGGGCGGATCGCCTGGCCATCGTGATCGACCACCTGCGCGCCTCGGTCGCCTTCTACGGCCTGCCGCTGGGCCTGAAGATGTTCCGCAAGCATCTGGGCTGGTACGTCGAACAGGCCCCCTGGCCCGCCGATCCGCTCGAACGCCGCGCCGCCAAGGCCAGCCTGTGTCGTTTGGACACGCCGGACGAGGTCGAGGCGGCCCTGGAAAGCCTGTGGTGCGGGAGCGTGACGCAAGGCTGCAACTCCGGTGTTGATTTGTCGTCACAGTCGAGAGAAGCTGCCGTGGCATGACCGCCACGCCCGCCGCGCTGGAAGCCTCGGAACCCGCCGCCTCGCGCTGGGCGTGGCTGACCAGCAGCCGCTCTCGCGCGGCCTTCGGTCTGGCCTATCTGGCCGCGGTGCTGATCACCTGTTTGGCGATCTGGCTGGTGGCCGTGGCTCCCGGCGACACGACGGGCGGCGCGCGCGCCCAGGCCAGCCGCGCGGTGCTTTACATTCTTCTGGCCAATCTGGTGGTCATCGCCGGTCTGGCGGTCGTGGCGGCGCGGCGCGTGCGCCGTCTGGTGCGCGACAGGGCCGATCCCGGCGCGCGCCTGCACCTGCGGTTCGTCGCCATCTTCTCGGCCGTGGCCCTGGCGCCGGCCATCCTGATCGCCTTGGTGTTCGGTGTTCTGGTCAATCGAGGCGTCGACCAGTGGTTCAGCGACAATGTGCGTTCGGCGGTCGACAACGGCGCCGAGATCGGCCGCGCCTATGTCAACGACGTCGGCTCGGGTCTGGAGCGCGACCTGGACGCCATGGCCAATGAGCTGGGCGGCGTTCGCGGCGTCTTCGGCAACCGCATCCAGTTCTCCAGCGCCCTGATCCAGGTGGCGGACTTCTTCGGCTATCCGGCCGTCTATATCCTGGACAGCCGGGGGACGGTGCTGGCCCAGGGGACGCTGCCGGGCGCCCCGCCCTATGTCGCCCCGCCGCACGAGGCGTTCGAGACGGCGGCCCAGGGCGAAAGCGCGCCGGTCGAGGTGACTGAGAACCCCGACGTCATCCGCGCCGTCTATCCCTTGCCCGACTATGGCGACGCCTATCTGTACGTCGTGCGGCCGTTGGCGCCGGGCCTGGTCGCGCGGATGCGCAACGGCGCCGATTCCATCGCGGCCTATCGCGAGGCGACCGAAAGCCGCGCGCGCATCCAGACGGCCTTCGCGCTCAGCTATCTGGAGACGGCCCTGCTGGTCCTGGTCGGCGCCGTGTGGCTGGGTCTGTCGGCGGCGGGGGCGATCTCGGCCCCCATCGCCCGCCTGGTCAAGGCGGCCGATCAGGTGGCGGGCGGGGATCTGACCGCGCGGGTGGACGCCCAGAACGATCCAGGCGAAATTGCCGTCTTGTCCAACGCTTTCAATCGTATGACAGGCGATCTTCAGGCTCAGCAAGAGGCGTTGCGCGCCGCCAGCGACGACGCCCAGGCCCGCAGCCGCTTCATCGAGACCGTGCTGTCCGGCGTCAGCGCCGGGGTCATCGGCCTGGACCGCCGGGGCCGCATCTCGGCCATCAACGACAGCGCCCTGCAACTGCTGGCCATCTCCGAGACCGACGTCCACGGCAAGGCCCTGGCCAAGGTCTCGCCGGAACTCAGCGATCTGGTCGGCCGGGCCGAGGCGCATATCGAGGAAGACATCGACGTCAGCCGCGAGGGCGAGACGCGGCGCCTGCGTGTCCGCATCGAGGGCGGCCTGGGCGGCGAGATGGTGCTGACCTTCGACGACATCACCCGCCTGGTCACGGCTCAGAGGAACGCCGCCTGGCGCGACGTGGCCCGCCGCATCGCCCACGAGATCAAGAACCCGCTGACCCCGATCCAGCTTTCGGCCGAACGTCTGCGCCGCAAATACCGCGCCCGCATCGCCGACGACGTCGACACCTTCGACCGCTGCACCGAGACCATCATCCGCCAGGTCGGCGACATCGGCCGCATGGTCGATGAATTCTCGGCCTTCGCGCGGATGCCCGCGCCGCGTTTCGCGCCCGAAAATCCCGCCGAACTGCTGCGCCAGGCCGTCTTCGCCCAGCGCGTCGCGGCGCCCGAGATCCTGGTCGAGATCGCCGAACCCCTGCCCAAGGCGGTGCTGAACTGTGACGGCCGCATGGTCGGCCAGGCCCTGACCAACATCCTGAAGAACGCGGGCGAGGCGGTGGCCGCGCATCGCGCCGCCAAGGGCATGAGCTTCGACCGCGCCCATCCGGGCGTCATCGCTCGCCTGGAGGTCGAGGACGGCGTCGCCGCCTTCGTCATCGAGGATGACGGCGTCGGCCTGCCCGCCAAGGACCGCGACCGCCTGACCGAACCCTATGTCACCACGCGCGAGAAGGGCACGGGCCTGGGCCTGGCCATCGTCAAACGCATCTGTGAGGACCATGGCGGCGAGCTGCGGCTGGCCGACGCCGCACGGCTGGGCGGCGCGCGAATTTCTCTGACCTTCCCCCTGCAACCGACCGTCAAGGCCGGCCGCGACGAGGCGTCCAAGGGCGCCGGCGCGGTCGCCGCCGAATAGCGAGCGAACCCATGCGATCCACTGGAGCCGACATTCTGGTCGTCGACGACGAGGCGGACATCCGCGATCTCGTCTCGGGCCTATTGGAGGACGAGGGCCACGCCGTGCGCACGGCCTCGAACTCGGACGAGGCCCTGGCCGCGATCCGGGCCAGAAAGCCCTCGCTGGCCGTTCTCGACATCTGGATGCAGGGCGGCGGCCTGGACGGGCTGGAGCTGCTGGACGTGGTCCAGGGGCTGGACCCGGACCTGCCGGTCGTCATGATCTCGGGCCACGGCAATATCGAAACCGCCGTCAGCGCGTTGAAGCGCGGGGCCTATGATTTCATCGAAAAACCGTTCAAATCCGACCGTTTGGTTGTGGTTATTGATCGGGCGCTGGAAGCCGCCTCGCTGAAGCGCGAGAACCGGCGTCTGCGCGCCCAGGCCATGGCTCCGGTGGGATTGATCGGTAAGTCGGCCGCCGCCCAGCTATTGCGCACCACCATCGCCAAGGTGGCCCCCGCCAACAGCCGCGTCCTGGTCTCCGGCCCGCCCGGATCGGGCAAGGAGCTGGTCGCGCGCCAGATCCACGAGGCCAGCCCGCGCTCGCGCGGCGAGTTCGTGGCCATCTCGGCCGCCGGCATGACGCCCGAACGCCTGGACGTCGAACTGTTCGGCGAAGAGGGGGCCGACGGCCGCCCGTCCAAGATCGGCGTGTTCGAGCGCGCCCACAACGGCACCCTGTATCTCGACGATGTCGCCGACATGCCGCGCGAGAGTCAGAGCCGCATCCTGCGCGTTCTGGTCGAACAGCGCTTCCGCCGCGTCGGCGGCGAACAGGACGTCCAGGTCGATGTGCGGGTCGTCACCTCGACCTCGCGCGACCTGAAGATCGAGATCGCAGAGGGGCGGTTCCGCGAAGACCTGTTCCACCGGCTGAACGTGGTGCCCATCCGGGTGCCGCCGTTGTCGGAACGGCGCGAGGACATCTCGGACCTGATCGACTATTTCATCGACTCCCTGGCGGCGTCGCAGGGGCTTCAGCGTCGCCGCGTGGGCGAGGACGCCATCGCCGTGCTTCAGGTCCACCCCTGGCCCGGCAACGTCCGCCAGTTGCGCAACAACATCGAACGGCTGCTGATCCTGTCGACCGGCGACGCGGATGAGGCGATCACCGCCGACATGCTGCCGCAAGAAGTCGCCACCGGCGGATCGCCGGGCATGCTGGGCGCCGAAAGGATCATCGCCCTGCCGCTGCGTGAGGCGCGCGAAGTGTTCGAGCGCGAGTATCTGGCCGCCCAGATCATGCGTTTCGGCGGCAACATCAGCCGCACCGCCGCCTTCATCGGCATGGAGCGGTCGGCCCTGCATAGAAAACTGAAGTCGCTGGGCGTCTCGCCCGCCCGCGGCGGAGAGGATGAGGATCTGGCCTGATGTCGCGCGTCGCCTATGTGAACGGCCAATATGTTCGGCACGGCCAGGCCGTGGTCCATATCGAGGATCGCGGCTTCCAGTTCGCCGACGGGGTCTATGAGGTCTGGTCGGTGTTCGACGGCCGCCTGGCCGACTTCGACGGCCATCTGACCCGCCTGTGGCGCAGCCTGGACGAGCTGCGCATCGACCATCCGATGAGCCGCGAGGCGCTGGAGACGGTGCTGAAGGAGACCCTGCGCCGCAACCGCATCGTCGAGGGGCTGGTCTATATCCAGGTCACGCGCGGCACGGCCCGGCGCGACCATCCGTTCCCGGCCGAGGGCACGCCGCCCAGCGTGGTCATCACCGCCCGCTCCCTGCCGCTGTCCAAGGGCAACGCCCAGGCGGCCAAGGGCGTGGCCGTCATCACCCAGCCGGACATCCGCTGGGGCCGCTGCGACATCAAGACGGTCGGCCTTCTGCCCAATGTCCTGGCCAAACAGGCGGCCAAGGAACGCGGCGCGGCCGAGGCCTGGATGGTCGACGAAATGGGTCTGGTCACCGAAGGCTCGTCCACCAACGCCTGGATCGTCGATGAGAACGGCCGCCTGCGCACCCGCGACGCCCAGTCCAACATCCTGCGCGGCATCACCCGCGCCGCCGTCATCGCCCTGATCGCCGAACAGGGGCTGGAGCTGGAGGAGCGCGCCTTCTCGGTCGATGAGGTCAAGCGCGCGAAGGAGGCCTTCTACACCTCGGCCACCGGCTTCGTGATGCCGGCCGTCTCCATCGACGGGGCCAAGATCGGCGACGGCAAGCCGGGTCCGATCGCGACCCGTTTGCGCGCCCTGTATCTTGAAGCGGCCGAGCGCGACGCCATCTAACGCATTGCGGGCGCGGCGGGGGGCTGTCTAAAGTCTCGGTCGCACCCGCTCCTCCCGGCGCGAACAATCAAAAGAACAGGGGCCAACCCGCCATGTCGCAAGACAAACGCCAAAACCTTCAGGACGCTTTTTTGAACAGCGTCCGCAAGACCAAGACGCCGCTGACCATCTTTCTCGTCAACGGGGTCAAGCTTCAGGGCATCGTCACCTGGTTCGACAATTTCTGCGTCCTGCTGCGTCGCGACGGTCAGTCGCAACTGGTCTATAAACACGCCATCTCCACCATCATGCCGTCCGCGCCGGTTCAACTGTACGAGCCGGACGCCGACGAGGACTGAACGCCCTCCATCGCGCTCCATCCCGATTAAACTCCGTCATCCTCGGGCTTGACCCGAGGGCCAGACGCGGATGGAAGCCCAGCGTCGGAAGATGGCCCTCCGGCCGGTGTGCGCCTATCTCTGTCCGCTCACCAGATAATCTGATCCTCGGGTCAAGCCCGAGGATGACGGTTTCAATGAAAGCGTATTCCTCCATTTGACCCATCTCATCGACCACGCCGTCCCCCTGATCCGGGCTGTCGTCGTCCACCCGGACGGCCGCAGCGACAGCCCGCGCCAGGCGCATGAGCGGCTGGAAGAGGCCGTGGGTCTGGCCCGCGCCCTGGACCTGGACGTGTGCGCCGAAGAGATCGTGCGCTTGCGAAAACCTGCGCCCGCCACCCTGTTCGGCGCCGGCAAGGTCGAGGAGCTGGCCGCCCTGGTCCGCGCCGCCGAAGCGGAAGCCGTCGTCGTCGACGACCAACTGACCCCGGTGCAACAGCGCAATCTGGAGAAGGCCTGGGACGCCAAGGTCATCGACCGCACCGGCCTGATCCTCGAAATCTTCGGCCGCCGCGCCCGCACCAAGGAGGGCCGGCTTCAGGTCGAACTGGCCCGTCTCGACTACGAACGCTCGCGCCTGGTCCGCACCTGGACCCACCTGGAGCGGCAACGCGGCGGCACCGGCTCGACCGGCGGCCCCGGCGAGACCCAGATCGAGATCGACCGCCGCCTGATCGCCGACCGCATCGTCAAGCTGAAGACCGAGCTGGAGGAGGTCCGCCGCACCCGCGGCCTGCATCGCAAACAGCGCCAGAAGGTCCCGTTCCCGACCGTGGCCCTGGTCGGCTACACCAACGCCGGCAAGTCGACCCTGTTCAACCGGCTGACGGGGTCCGAGGTGCTGGCCAAGGACCTGCTGTTCGCCACCCTGGACACGACCCAGCGCACCATCCGCCTGCCCCAGGGGCGCCCGGCCATCGTCGCCGACACCGTCGGCTTCATCTCCGACCTGCCGCACGAACTGGTCGAAAGCTTCCGCGCCACGCTGGAGGAGGTGGGCGAGGCCGACCTGATCCTGCACGTGCGCGACATCGCCTCACCCGACACCGCCGCCCAGGCCGCCGACGTCGAGGCGGTGCTGAAACAGATCCCCGCCGTCGAGGGCAAGACCCGGCGCGTGCTGGAAGTCTGGAACAAGATCGACCTGCTGGACGACGATGCGAAAGCCGAGGTCGTCGGCGTCGCCGAACGCCTGTCGCACGACGGCCGCGCCGTCGCCGTCTCGGCCTGGACGGGGGAGGGGATCGACGCTCTTCGCCACGCCATCACCGGCCTGATCGACGACGAACCCGAAAGCGAGATCGTGCTGGAAGCCCACCAGGGCGAGGCCCTGGCCTGGCTGTACGAGAACGGCCGCGTCACCGGCCGCGAAACCGACGACCAGGGACGCTTCCACATCACCGTGCGGCTGCATCCGGCGGCGCTGGGGCGGTTCGAGCGGCGGTTTCAAGCGGGGTAGGAAGGTTCGCGAGTCAGGTCGGAGACGTCTGCTTTCGGAGCGATGCCTGATGCGGCTTCCGCTCCAATGCTGTCATTGACCAGCTAACGTGTTGCCGTCGTATGCTCCCCCTTTTCGTGAGGGTCGAAATGAGTAACGCCCACAAAGACGTAGCGGAAGGATTGCGCCTGATCTTCGAGGGGATAAGGCATCTCCAAGGCAATTGCGGCACCCGGCACCGCTTCACCATTGATGGTCGTCTTGTTGGCGATATCGGCGAACTGATCGCCGAGCGCGAGTTTGAAATTCGTCTCGATGAGGTGAGCCGCGCAGATTACGACGCAGTTACTGAGCGGACTGGGCAGAATGTTCAAATAAAAGCGGGCTTTAAGAACAGCCTAACATTCAAGAAAATCCCTGAGCTATACCTTGGCCTACGCCTGAATGAGGACGGTTCGCACGAGGTCGTATTCAACGGACCGGGTGAGGTAATTGCCAGGGAAATCAAAGCTCGAGCGGGCTTCGGTGAAAAGTTGCTCTCTGTTTCGATGTCGAAGCTGCGGGCATTGAATGCTCAGGTTGAGCCAAGTCAGCGCATCTCAGCCCGTAGATCGTGCTGACGAAGCCGATTGGCTGTTGATTTTGACTATTGGCGCAATCGCGATTGCAGCCTTTGCGGCTTGATCGGTGAACGCCTTTAGCCGTTCCGCGAACTCATCCAAGAGTGACGACCCAACAGTCTTCCAACCAGTTTCCTTCTCGATCTTCAACCGAAGCTGCTCGATTCCCTTCAGGTCGAACGCACAATGTAATGTCCTCTTGTTCCCAACCGTCACCCCCGTCCGCTCCTGACGCACCCGCATGCTAAGCGCCCCGCATGCCCTCCAACACCCAACTCGATCCCGTTGATCTCGACGACTTCGGCGGAAACCTCTGGGACCACGCCCGGCGCGAATATCTGGCCGGGGTGACGGCGGTCAGCATCTGTCAGCGGTACGGCGTGTCGCTCAGTTCGTTCCGGCTCCATGCGCGGGTCGGCGGCTGGCGGCGGATCGACCAGCCCGCCAGCGACATCGCGCCCGAACCCGGCGAATATCACCCCGATGACAATGTCAGCTTCGCCGACCTGGCCGAGGAGGCCTTCCTGAACATCCGCCGCGCCCTGGGCACGGGGCGCGCGGCCGAGGCGTCGAGCTGGATGCGCCTCTATGACAAGCTGGCCGACCGCGCCCGCGCCCAGGTCATGGCCGACCTGCCCGACCTGGCGCCGCCCCGGCTGGCGTTTAAACGCGAGCCGCTGAGATTGGCCGCCGTCGATAATGCGAACATCAACGATTTAAACGGGATGGCTGAAATTTTTGAAACTGAACCGCAACAATTGGACTCCTTGCACCCTGTTTTTTCGCAGTCCGATCCGTAGTCCAGCCTCCCTCTCCCACGGGGAGAGGGATCACGATCCCATCGCCGTCCCCGATCGCTCCGCCGCCTTGGCCGCGTTCCACAGGGCGTCCATCTCGGCCAGGTCCGACTGCTCCGGCGTGCGCCCGTCCTTGGCCAGTTCCGCCTCTATGAAGGCGAACCGCCGCACGAACTTGGCGTTGGTCCCGCGCAGGGCGTCCTCCGGCTCGACGTTCAGCTTGCGCGCCAGATTGGCGACGACGAACAGCAGGTCGCCCATCTCCTCGCGGGCCTTGTCCAGGTCGCCGGCGGCGATCTCGGCGCGCAGTTCGGCGACCTCTTCGGCCAGCTTGTCGAACACCTCGTCGGTCGAGGGCCAGTCGAAGCCGACCCGACCGGCGCGTTCGGTCAGCTTGGCGGCCCGCGCCAGGGCGGGCAGGCCCACGGGCACGTCGTCCAGCACCCCGTGCTGGGACCGCGCCTTGCGCTCCTCGGCCTTGATGTCCTCCCAGCGGGCCTTCTGCGACCAGGCGTCGGGCCTGGCGTCCTCGACCCCGAAGACGTGCGGATGGCGCCGCTCCAGCTTGTCGGCGATGGCGTTCGCCACGTCGTCGAAGGCGAACAGCCCCTGTTCCTCGGCCATGCGGGCGTGGAAGACGACCTGGAACAACAGGTCGCCCAGCTCGGACCTCAGCTCGTCGAAGTCGCCGCGCTCGATGGCGTCGGCGACCTCATAGGCCTCCTCCAGCGTATAGGGGGCGATGGTGGCGAAGGTCTGCTCCACGTCCCACGGGCAGCCGCCGACGGGGTCGCGCAGCCGCGCCATTATGGCCTTCAGCCGGTCGATGGGCGTCATGCCGCCTCGCCGTCGCGGGCGGCCAGTCGGGCGCGGACCTCGGCGTGCCGCTCGGGCGTCAGCGGATAGATCCGCAGCACCAGGGCCGAGACCAGCAACAGCACCACCGGCGCGGCGATGAACAGCCATTGCAGACCCAAGATCACCCCCGGCGCATTGACCGCCCCCGGCGCGGCGTCGAAGCCGATCCACTCCAGCACCGCGAAGGCGCCGACCGAGACGGCGTAGCCCATCTTCGACGTCGCGTTCAGGATCGAGAACAACAGCCCCGTACGATCCGCCCCGTCATCCAGCCGCACCGCGTCGGACGCATCGGCCATCATGGCCCGCAGCAACAGGTCCGCCGCCCCGAAGGCCAGGCCGGTCATGAAGATGGCGCCGATGGCCGCCGGGAAGTTCCCGGCCGGGACCAGCAGGGTCGCCGCCGCGAAGCTGACGGCGAAGTACACGCTGCCGACCGCCAGGGCGCGGTGCTTGCCCATCCGCGTCGCCAGCGCCGCCCACACCGGCGCGCCCACCAGGCCGGCGACGAAATAGACCAGCAGCAGGATCGAGGTCTGCTCACGCTCGAACCCCCGCGCCTGCTCGAAGAAGTAGAAGAACAGCACCCCGATCAGGCCGCGCGCGGCGCCCAGCATCAGGTCCGAGATCAACAGGCGGCGCAGCACCGGCTTGGCCACCATCTTCAGCGTCGCGCCCAGTCCGCCGTGCGGCGGCGGCGTGACGTTGCGCGGCTCGGGCGTGAACAGGAAGGTGATCAGAAGGGCGACGGGCAACAGACCGACGATGAAGCCGCCCTGCATCCGCACCGCCTCGACATAGGAATGGCCCATGGCCTGGGCGGCGACCGGGATCAACAGAACCGCCAGCACGCCCAGGATGTTGAACACCTGCCACCAGCCATAGATGCGCGACCGCTGGTCATAGTCGGGCGACAGCACGGCGGCCCAGCTCATCTGGCTGAGCAGGCTGATGGAATAACCCAGGTACATGACCACCAGCCACACCGCCAAATGGGTCGCCGAAGCCCCCTGGGCCACGAAGAACAGCATGGCGACCGACAGCATCAGGATCGGCGCCCCGATCGCCATCCACACCCTGTACCGGCCCCATCGAGTCGAGGTGCGGTCGATCACCATGCCCAGCACGGGATCGACCACGATGTCGGCCAGCCGCACGATCAGGAAGATCAGGCTGACCGCCGCCAGCGGCACCCCCACGTGGCTGGCGTAGAACTCGGGCAAGGTCACATAGACCGGCAGGCCCAGGGCGGCGTAGGGCAGGCAACTGGCGGCGAAGGCGGCCAGGGTCGCATTGCTGCGTCGACCCGTCGGCGTGGCGGCGTCGGACATCCCAGACTCCCTGACATCAACCGCCCGAGTCGGTCGGCGATCCACCCTGCCAGCAATCGTCAGGCGATGCAGCCTTGCCGTCGCCGCAAGTCCGGGGTCTCCTGCCGTCATGCGCGCCATCTGGCCCCTGCTGAGTCTGTTCGTCGCCCTGTTGGCGGTCTCGCCCGCGGCGGCCCAGACGCGCGACCGTTGCCAGGACGGCGAGGAGCAATGGGCGGGCCAGGCCTTCGCCAACGCCATTTCGGTCTATTCGCTGGAATGGTCGCCGTTCGGGTCGCAGGAATGGGGCTGGGAGACCTATCTGCCGCTGATCCAGAAGGAGCTGGGCACGGAGTGCGCGCCCACCACCCCAGTCTTCGCCGAGGCTCTGTCACGGCTTCAGGCCCGCTACAACCTGCCGGCCACCGGGGTGTTCGATCAGCCGACCTTCCAGGTGCTGCGCGGCGTCTGGCAGGAGCGGCGGCCCTTCATCATGGCGCGGGTCAACGGTGGCCCGTGTCCTGATCCGCCGCCGCTGAACCAGTTGGGCTATCTGGTCGCCGAGGAGGAGCACGCCGACCGCCTGACCCGCCTGTTGCGGCGCGACGTGCTGGACGCCTACCGCCGCATGGTCGCCGCCGCCCGCGCTGAAGTGCCCGAGGTCGCGCGCGATCATGAGCTGTTGCAGATCTTCTCGGGCTTTCGCGACCCCGAAGCCGACGCGGCCCGCTGTGCGGAACAGGGCAATTGCGACGGCGTGCGCCGCGCCGTCTGTTCGCCGCACCGCACGGGCACGGCCATCGACCTCTATGTCGGCCAGATCGAAGGCCTGGGCGTCGATTCCACCAATCCCGCCAGCCGCCAGCACATGACCCGGGGCGCCGCCTATCGCTGGCTGGTTCAGAACGCCGGGCGTTTCGGCTTCGTGCCCTATGTCTATGAACCCTGGCACTGGGAATGGGTCGGCGAGCGGTGATCCGCGCCCTGACCGAGGGCGAAAAGGCCCTGGCGGCCGAGGTCTTCGCCGACGACCTGAACCTGGACGACATCCGCATCCTGAGCGCGCCGTGGCCGATCGCGCGCGTCTTCGTACCCGGCCGCTGGTTCAGGCTCGACTGGATCGTCTGGCCGCGTGGAACCCTGGTCCCGGACATCGCCGCCGCCGACCTGAACCGCCAGGCGACCTTCATTCACGAACTGGTCCATGTCTGGCAGGCGCGGCGGGGCGTGAACCTGTTGACCGGCAAGCTGAAGGCCGGGGATCGGCGCGAGGCCTATGTCTATGCCGTGTCCGACGACTGCGCCTGGGCAGGCTTGAACATCGAGCAGCAGGCCATGGTGGTCGAGCACAAATTCCGCCTGTCGCGCGGCGCCGCCGTTCCCGCCGATCCGGCCTTCTATGATCGGGTGTGTCCGATCGGGCGGCGCATGGAAATCTGACCAAGGGTCTTGCGGCGGACGGATGCGGCGCCATGTTCGCATCCGAACCTGTTACAGACAGGCGACACGCATATGGAGGGCGCCATGCCGAAGATTCTGGTCCTTTATCATTCCACCTACGGCCACATCGAAAAGATGGCCGAGGCCGTCGCCGAGGGCGCGCGGTCGGTCGAGGGCGCGGTCGTCGACATCAAGCGCGTGCCCGAACTGGTGCCCGAGGACCTGGCCAGAAAGAGCGGCTACAAGCTCGATCAGGCCGCGCCCATCGCCAAGCCCGAGGACCTGGCCGACTATGACGCCGTCATCATCGGTGCGGGCACCCGCTACGGCACCGCGGCGTCGCAGATGCGCAACTTCCTGGACCAGACCGGCGGCATCTGGATGAAGGGCGCCCTGGTCGGCAAGGTCGGCGCGGCCTTCACCTCCACCGCCACCCAGCATGGCGGCCAGGAGACGACGCTGATCGGCCTGATCCAGACCCTGTTGCATCACGGCATGCTGATCGCGGGCCTGCCCTACGCCTGGGCCGGCCAGACGCGGTTGGACGAGGTCACCGGCGGCAGCCCCTATGGCGCCACCACCATCACCGGCGGCGACGGCAGCCGCATGCCCAGCGACAACGAACTGGACGGCGCCCGCTGGCAGGGCCGCTATGTCGCCGAAACGGCCAAGAAGCTGGCCGTCGGATCGTGACCCAGCCGGCGATCTTCTTCGGCCACGGCTCGCCCATGAACGCCCTGGGCGGGCCGTTCGCCGACGGCTGGCGCCGCGTCGGCCAGGCGATGGACAAGCCCCGGGGCATGGTCATGGTCTCGGCCCATTGGGAGACGCAAGGGTTGGGTGTGACGGCGATGGAGCGCCCCGAAACCATTCACGACTTCGGCGGCTTCCCGGCCGAGCTGCACGCTATGCAGTATCCGGCGCCCGGCTCGCCCGAGTTGGCGGCGCGCGTCTCGGACCTGACCGGGGCGACGCCGACGGATCAATGGGGCCTGGATCACGGGACCTGGTCGGTGCTGGCCCACGTCTGGCCCCAGGCCGACGTGCCGGTCGTGCAATTGTCGCTGGATCGACGCCTGGACACGCGCGGCCACTACGACCTGGCCCGGCGGCTGAGCGCTCTGCGCGACGAGGGCGTGGTCATCGCCGGCTCGGGCGACTTCGTGCACAATCTGCGGACCTGGAAACGGGCGGGCGGCGATCCCTATCCCTGGGCGACGTCGTTCAACGAGGCGGTGAAGGCGGCCTTCGCGCGCGGCGATCACGAGGCCCTGATCGACTGGGTCGGCCTGGCCGAGGACGCCCAGCTCAGCGTGCCGACCGACGAACACTATCTGCCGCTGCTCTACGTCGCCGCCCAGCAGCGACCGGGCGACGACGTGAGCTTCTTCAACGACGTCATCGAGGGCGGCTCCATCTCGATGACGGGGGTGCGGATCGATTAGGTTTGGTCGGTGTCGCCGCCGCAATGCGTGCAGTAGCGGCCAGGCAATTGCGTCCAGCCCCTCATCTCGATCGCGCCGAGCGTCAACCGCGGTCTTACGATGGCTTCGCCACAATACGGGCAGCGGAATTGTAGCGAAAGGAACGGTGAAGCCAGCGCCGTTATGTAGAAAAGGGCAACGAACCAGCCGCCGAAAACATATGGGCCGACGAGAAACAGAAACAGCAGCCAGACGATAAGGCCGAGAAGGAAGACGTAGTAGCGTTTGCGCATACGTCTTCCTCTATCACGACCTGATCAGCCCTTCTTGCCGATCATGTTGTCGACGGCCCAGGCGCCGGGACCGGCGGCGGCGATGTACAGCCAGACGAAACAGTACAGGGCGATGGTCTCGCCGCCGTTCTGGATCGGCATGAAGGACTGCATCCCGTGCACGGCCCAATAGCCCACCGCACAGAAGCCCGAGGCCAGGAAGGCCGCCGGACGGGTGAACAGGCCCAGCACCAACAAGGCGCCCAGCACCAATTCAAACGGCCCGGACAGGCCGCCCAGGCTCAAACCGGGCGCGGGCAGGCCCTCGATCGCGGGGAAACCCAACACCTTGGCCGTGCCGTGGCTGACGAACAGCAGGCCGGCCATGATCCGCAACAGCGACAGCAGTTGCGGCTGATAACGCGAGAACGACGCAAACATCGAATCCCTCCTCCCAAGGTTTCAGGGAGGGGGAGGGTGGAACAGTAACCGTTCCAGTTCAACCGCTAAGGGTCAGGCGGCCTTGTCCATCTCGGCCATCTGCTGGATGGCGACATAGTCGGTCTTGCCCGTGCCCAGCACCGGCACCTCGGCCACCCGCATGATCTTCTTGGGCACGGCCAGTTCCGGTGCGCCGTGGCTGCGCGCCCATTCGGCCAGGCGGCCGACGTCGGCGTCCTCGCGGTCGGTGACCAGCACCAGCTTCTCGCCCTTGCGGGCGTCGGCGATGGAGACCACGGCGTGGCGCGCCTCGGGCCAGACGGCGCTGGCCAGGCCCTCGACGGCGGTCAGGCTGACCATCTCGCCGCCGATCTTGGCGAACCGCTTCACCCGACCCAGGATGGCGACATAGCCGTCGCGGTCCACGTCGACGATGTCGCCGGTGTCGTGCCAGCCGCCTTCCAGCGGCTCGATGACCTCGGGATCGTCGGCCGACAGATAGCCGCGCATGACGTTCGGCCCGCGCAGATACAACCGCCCGCCCGTCTCGATGCCCGGAACCGGCGTCAGCTTCCATTCCATGCCCGGCAGCATCTGGCCGACCGTGCCCGGCCGGTTGCGGTCGGGGTGGTTCACGGCCACGACCGGCGCGGCCTCGGTGGCGCCATAGCCTTCCAGCAGCTTCAGCCCGCCGAACTTGGTGTTGAACAGGTGATGGGTCTCGTCGCGCACGCGTTCGGCGCCCGCCACCACGAACTTCAAGGTCGAGAAGTCGTCCGGCCCGGCGACGCGGGCGTACTGATTCAGGAAGGTGTCGGTGGCGAACAGGATCGAGGCCTTCACCTCGGGCAGCAGCTCGACGATCTGTTTGGCGTGCAGCGGCGACGGATACTGGAACGCCTTCATCCCGCACAGAAGCGGCAGCAGCACCCCGCCCGTCAGGCCGAAACAGTGGAAGGTCGGCAGCGGATTGAACATCACCCAGTCGGGGTTCAGGTCGATGTGGGCGGCCACCTGGCGGACGTTGGCGGTCAAGTTGGCCTGGCTCAGCACCACCCCCTTGGGCGCGCCGAAACTGCCCGAGGTGAACAGGATGACGCCGGGGTCATCCAACTTCGTCCGCACACGGAACCTGCGCGGCGCCATGCCGGCCAACAGGCCGTAGATCTTGTCCTGAAGCCCGATCGTCTTGCGCACATCGTCCAGCCAGACGATTTCGGCGACCTTCGACAGGTCCTCGACCAGGCCTTCCAGCTTGGCCTGCTGGATGAAGCGTTTGGCGGTCAGCACCTTCTTGACGCCCGCGGCCTTGATGGCGGCCTTCAGGTTCCGCTCGCCCGAGGTGAAGTTCAGCATCACCGGCGTGCGCCCATGGGCGTGCAGCCCATAGAAGGTCACCACCACCCCGGCGCTGGACGGCAGCAAAATGCCCACCCGCTCGCCCGGCTCGGTCATGGCGGCCAGCTTCCTGCCCAGGACGAAGGCGGCGCGGATCAGGCCGGTGTAGGTCAGGGGCTTGCGGTCCTGATCCTCCAGAATCTCCTTGTCGCCGAACCGATCGCGCGCGCTGATCAGCGCGTCGAAGATCGGTTCCTGCCCCGCAAGCAACTCAGCCGAAACGCCCAAGCCGTTCCTCCATTGCGGGTCTTGGCCGCCCGCGTTCTGATGGGTGAAACTAAAGGCCCAATGCGCCGAAGAAAAGATGCGTAACGCGCCGTGATGTTCGCTGGGGTCGTCCGTCCTCGGCGCAACTTGCCTTTGCGGCCGCGAAAGCCGACATAGCGGGCGAAATGGTCACCCTGATCGACACGCTCAAAGCCTCTCCGGCCACGCTCCGCCACCCGGAGAAGCAGAACCGCCCCGACAGCCCGGTGCTGCGCAAGCCCGACTGGCTGCGCGTCAAGGCGCCCGGCTCGGGCCAGTACAACGCCACTCGCGCCATCGTGAAGGAAAAGGGCCTTCACACCGTCTGCGAAGAGGCCGCCTGCCCGAATATCGGCGAGTGCTGGAGCCAGAAGCACGCCACCCTGATGATCATGGGCGACACCTGCACGCGGGCCTGCGCCTTCTGCAACGTCAAGACGGGCCTGCCCCAGCCGTTGGACCCCGAAGAGCCGGCCAAGGTCGGCCTGGCGGTCGGACAGATGGGCCTGAACCATGTGGTCATCACCAGCGTCGACCGCGACGACGTCGATGACGGCGGCGCCGCCCACTTCGCTGAGGTGGTGCGCCAGATCCGTCTTCAGGCCCCCAACACCACCGTCGAGATCCTGACGCCCGACTTCCTGCGCAAGGACGGCGCGGCCGAGGTGATGATCGACGCCAAGCCCGACGTCTTCAACCACAACCTGGAGACCGTGCCGCGCCTGTATCTGAAGATCCGGCCCGGCGCCCGCTACTTCCACTCGCTGCGTCTGCTGCAGATGGTCAAGGAGCGCGATCCGAACCAGTTCACCAAGTCCGGCATCATGGTCGGCCTGGGCGAGACCCGCGAAGAGGTCATGCAGGTGATGGACGACATGCGCTCGGCCAACGTCGATTTCATCACCATCGGCCAGTATCTCCAGCCGACCCGCAAGCACGCCGCCATCGACCGTTTCGTCACGCCCGAAGAGTTCAAGGCCTACGAAGCCATCGCCCGCGCCAAGGGCTTCCTGATGGTGTCGTCCAGCCCCCTGACCCGCAGTTCGCACCATGCGGGCGACGACTTCGCCCGCCTGAAGGCGGCGCGGCTGGCGCAATCGGGTCGCTGAGCCGCATTTGGCCGTCCATCGCGTCACCAAGATCCTGCCCTGGACGCCGCGGCAGTTGGCGGCCCTGGTCGCGGATGTGCGCGCCTATCCCGACTTCGTGCCCTGGATCACCGCGATGCGGGTCTGGAACGAACGAGAAGAGGCGCCGGGCGTCAGCCTGCTCGACGCCGAGGCCGGGGTCGGTTTCGCCATGTTGAAGGAGCGGTTCGCGACCTGGGTGCGCCATGACACGAACCGTCAGGTGGTCGAGGTCGGCCTGATCCGCGGGCCGTTCAAACACCTGAAGAACCGTTGGGAATTCCATACTGATCCAAAGGGAACACGCGTGGAGTTCATGATCGACTTCGCCTTCAAGTCGCGCATCCTGGACGCTATGCTGCACGCCAATTTCGACCGCGCGGTCGAACGGCTGATGACGTGTTTCGAGACCGAGGCGAGGCGGCGACATACATCTGACAACCCTCTCCCATAGGGGGTAGTTATATACTTGACAAAGCAGCCTCCTGATATAGGGTAGCTGCATGAACCTCACCGACCCCATCTTCGCCGACGCCGACAAAGCCCGCGCCCATCTGGAGAAGACCCGCTGGCCCCATGGCCCGGTCTGCCCTCACTGTGGCGTGGTCGATGAAGCGACCGAACTGAAAGGCCGCGCGCACCGCGCTGGCGTCTATCAGTGCAACGCTTGCCGCGACCAGTTCACGGTCACGGTTGGGACGGTGTTTGAGCGCTCCAAAGTGCCGCTGAACAAGTGGCTGCTGGCCACCTACCTCATGTCGTCGTCAAAGAAGGGCATCAGCGCCCACCAGATCGGTCGCACCCTTGACGTGACCTACAAGACCGCGTGGTTCATGTGCCACCGCATCCGCGAGGCCATGACCGACCGTGGCGGCACTCCCATGGGCGGCGAAGGCAAGTTCGTCGAAGCCGACGAAACCGTCATCGGCGGCAAGGAAAAGAACAAGCGCCTGTCCAAGCGCAATCCGAAGAACATCGGCGCAGTCGGCAAACAGGTCGCCTTCACTCTGGTTGAGCGCAACGGTCGCGCCCGCTCGTTCCATGTCGCCAACGTCACCGGCAAAACCCTGCGTCCGATCATCGTCGCCAATGTGGACCGCAAGTCCGCCCTGATGACCGACGACGCTGGCCAGTACCGCCCCATCGGCAAGGAGTTCGCCAGCCACGAAACCGTCAATCACGGCATTGAGGAATACGTGCGCGGCAACGCCCATTCCAACACCGTTGAAGGCTTCTTCTCCATCCTCAAGCGCGGGATCAACGGCGTCTATCACCACGTCTCGGAAGCGCACCTGTCGCGCTATCTGGCCGAGTTAGACTTCCGCTATTCCAACCGTTCAGGCCTTGGCGTCAGCGACACCATGCGTACGGACGAAGCCCTCCGCATGATCGCCGGGAAGCGCCTGATGTATCGGCGGGCTGACGAAGCCGCGTACGCTTAAGCAGAAGGTCAGGCGTTTGCTGGTGCTGCGTCGCCGCGATCCGTCTTGAGCGCTGGCGACGACCCAAGGTCCACATAGCGACCGACGGCCTGAATAGATTGAGCGCCCGCCAGCGCCATATCATTGACCCTCCGTAGAAGGGTCTGACAGCCCGCCACATCCAGCTTGCCGTCGAGGGATTGGCTTACCGCAAACGCGTTATTCTGGAACCGCTGGAGAATACGGCGCTGGTCCTTCGGCAGCATCGCCGCTGTTTCGATGATCTTCCAGTTCAGCTTCGCCAACGTCTCACGCGCTTTGGTGATGTTCTCTTTTGGCGCTTCGCCACCCGCCGCCACCGCATAGTTGATCGCGGTGACCTGCACATAGACTTCCGAGATCAGTCCGTTCAACTCGCGCAAGTTCGCCAGAACATACTCCGAGCGCATGCGCTGGCGCTCGAACTTCTCGGTCACGATAGGCGACAGCCACGCCGCCGCGACCGCCAGTCCCACGGTGACGATTAGGGGCGTCTCGGCCCTCCAAAGGAGGTTCCACAGTTCGAGAAAACCGTGGCCGATCCATTTTCCAGCGAACTTGATGGATTGGGAAAGGCGGTTCATCGCCTGACCTGAGCGGGCGGGCGCATTCCGAGCTTCCTGTTAGCCTCTGTCGCTTGCGACTCCGCTCTTGCCAAGACGGCGCCTCCCGCCGACTGGCCGGCCATGTTGATCATGTCCGTCAACTCTCCTGTCGCAGGGTCGTTTGGCGCCTGACTATTCGTGAACTCGACATGATCACCGGCGCTACACGCCGTCAGCGCACCAGCCATGGCCAAGGCCACAAAGCCGTTGATGAACTTAGCGAGCTTGGCGTCCTTGTCCTTGAGATTGTAGCGCCCCGGCGACGCAAACCGAAGCTGGGCCTCGGCTAACGCCTCTTCATCGTAGAAGCGTGTGATGATCTCATCGTACGTCAGACCGGAAATATCGGCCTTGGCCTCCATCGCACGGTACAGAGCGACGGCGAGGGCCAGCAACTGTGCAGGGGGGACGAGGCTCAGGAAATCCGAGCCATCATAGCGCGGCGCGTCCAGCGATACCCACGAGCGGCTTGCTGTGCTGTACGCATTGTAAGCGAAATCGAAGAAGCCTTCGGAGAACCTATCCCGCCCAACCTCGGCAATCGCCGGGGGCTTCTCAAAATACCGTACGAGGTGCGAAGGCAGGTCGAGCTTTGATCGCTGTTGAAGCCATTTTACCCGGCGAACTGGCGTATCCGCATAGGGCATCCCCGGCGCCCACACCGTCTGCTGCGGGAAGAATGAACCCTCGATCTCTCCGAAAAGAACCAGTCCTCCGGCCCCACGGCCCGGAACAATCACCAGATCGCCTTCGGTCATTCGGGACGTAAGGTGCTTGACGGTCCGCAGGTGAACCGAAACGTCCGTTCCGGCTCCTCCGTGAAAATCGGCGAGGCGAATGGGCGACCCGTCATCCCTCGTGACGCCCTTGTTGGCCTTCACGGCGATAGACTGCCGAATCCGTTGCCTCAGAAGCGTGTCGTCTTCGATGATCTCGGGACGCAGCGAAAGCCCCGGGAACTCCAAAAAGACCGCCCCCTCAGCAGCGAAAGTGTCGATGTGGCTGCGGTTTCTGCCCGGATGAACGATCCAGATTCTCTGGTCGGGCAGAATGACCTTTGAGTTGAGATCAACCGTAATTGTGGCCATGCACGTCCCCCGTCGGGGCCAAGTGCTACAGCCGAGCTACGGCGTTGTCTAATTTTCGCGCTTAGGCTGTTCGCGTGGCTGCTTTTCGTTGTGCGGCTTGTGAGACGTGTTGACGAGGTTCCGCAGAACCCGGTCAAACTCTTCGTCTGCTTTCGGCGAATCCGGCTTGGGGTCTTCTGCCATGAACACCGCTCCAGACGTCATCTACGACTTCGATCCGGGCAACCTACCACCCGAACTGCTGCAAGCCATCGGGCGAATGGCCATGTGTGCCGCTCAGACGGAAAGCGTCATGCAGTCCTTCATCGGTGCGGTTCTCGAAATCGACAACCTGGAAACGGTCGCCCTCACAGCCCACATGGCCGCTCCGCTGAAAGACCACGTTGCCCGCGCGCTGATCGAACTCAACGGCGCCAACGTCGAAACCATCGACTTGGTGGATGACCTGCTGGACGCCATCTCGACCGCCGCCGAGAAACGAAACGTCGTCATCCACAACTCTATTCTGCGCCACCCCCAGACCGGCGAGCTTTTCAGCTACCGCCAAACGGCGAGGGGAAGCCTTCAGGTCTCCCTACAGCCGGTCAGCGTTGAGGAGATCGAGAAGGATGCGACGCTGATCTATGAAGCCGGGATGGATCTCGTCCGCTTCATGATCCTCAACAATATCACGCCCAACAACCGAACCCGTCCCGTCCGCCGTCCGGTCAACCGCCGGAAGAAGGCTAGAGAGGAACGCATTCAGCGTCGAAGGTCCGCAAGAGCGGGGTAGCACCGGCCTGTCAGTCGGAATATCCGATTCGGGCGGCTGCTTTGTCAAGTATATAACTCTCCCCATAGGGAGAGGGCTTGAGGCTCGCAGAGCGAAGCGATGCGCCAGCCGAAAGGGTGAGGGGTTCAGGTCTCACCGTTTCGCACCGAAACCCCTCACCCTTTCGCGCAAGAACGACGGCTGTCGCCGCCGTGCGCTTAAGCCCTCTCCCAACGGGAGAGGGATCACGGGCGCGGAGGCTTGGCCTTGTATTTCGGCTTGCCCTTATCGGCGTTCGACGAAGGCTTCTTGGCCCACGGCTTGTCGCCGCCTGCCTTCTTCGCCCACGGTTTGTCGCTGTCCGGCTTGGGTCCGCGCGGGCCCTTGCTCCACGGCTTGTCGCCACCGGCCGGGGCCGCGTCGTTGCCGCGCGACTTCTTCTCCCAAGGCTTCTTGGCGCCGTCGAACGATCCGCCCTCGGCCCGGGGTTTCTTCTCCCAGGGTTTCTTGGCGCCGTCATAGGACCCGCCCTCGGCGCGCGGCTTGAAGGGCTTGCGGTCGTCACGGCGATCGTGGCTGCGGGCCTCGGGCGGCGGACGATTGCCGCGCGGCGGGGCCGTGCGCTCCTTGGGCGCCGGGGCCACGGTCGGCTCGATCTTCATGCCGTCCTCGGCAGGGACCTGGATGGCCTGGGTGAAGCGTTCGACGGCCGAGCGGGTGATCTCGAACTTGGTGTCGCGCTCGAAGATGCGGATCGCGCCGATGTCGCGCTTGGTCACATGGCCCAGGCGGCAGATCAGCGGCAGCAGCCATTTCGGATCGGCGTTCTTCTCGCGGCCCAGATTGATGCGGAACCAGTCGCAATCGGCGTCGCGGGCGAAGTCGACGAAAGGCTCGTCCTTGGTCCGCACCTGATCGCGCTTCATGCGCTCATCGTCATAGACCTCTTCCGGCTCGGGCATGCCGGCCTTGCGGGCGCGGATCAGCAGGGCCGCGATCTCTTCGGCCGAGCGACGGGTCAATAGGTCGCGGGCCAGCGCCGTCTCTTCGTCCGAGAAGGTCTCGGCCGCCGTCAGCCCGTCCAGCAGGCGCGCCTTGTCCTTTTCGCGAATCTCCTCGGCCGAAGGCGGGCCGCTCCACACCGCGTTCAGCCGGGCCTCGGCCAGCATCCGCTCGACCTTGCGGCGGCGGGCGTAGCTGACCAGCAGCACCGACACCCCCTTCTTGCCCGCCCGGCCGGTGCGGCCCGAACGGTGCAGCAGGGCCGCCTGATTGATCGGCGGCTGGGCGTGCACCACCAGGCCCAGGTCCGGCAGGTCCAGCCCGCGCGCCGCTACGTCGGTCGCCACGCACACCCGCGCGTGGCCGTCGCGCAAGGCCTGCAGCGCATCCGACCGCTCGCGCTGGCTCAGTTCGCCCGACAGGCCCACGGCCTGAAAGCCGCGCTCGCGCAGGGCGGCGTGCAGATGGTTCACCGCCTCGCGCGTGTTGCAGAAGACGATGGCGCCCGGCGATTCGAAATAGCGCAGCACGTTGACGACCGCGTGCTCCATGTCGGTCGGAGCGATGCGCATGGCGCGGTATTCGATGTCGCCGTGAGGCGTGCCCTTGGACGTGGCGTCGATGCGCAGGGCGTCGCGCTGATAGGTCTTGGCCAGGCCGACGATCTCACGCGCCAGGGTGGCCGAGAACATCAGGGTGCGGCGATCCTCAGGCGTGGTGTCCAGGATGAACTCCAGATCCTCCTTGAAGCCCATGTCCAGCATCTCGTCGGCCTCATCCAGCACGACGACGCGCACGGCCGACAGGTCCAGATTGCCGCGCTCGATATGGTCGCGCAGGCGGCCCGGCGTGCCGACCACGACATGGGCGCCGAAATTCAACGTCCGGGCTTCTTTGCGGGCGTCCATGCCGCCGACGCAGGACACGACCCGCGCCCCGGTCTCGGCGTACAGCCAGTCCAGCTCGGTCTGGACCTGCAAGGCCAGTTCGCGCGTCGGGGCGATGACCAGGGCCAGGGGCGCGTCCGCCTTGTCGAACCGTTCGGCCTCGCCCAACAGGGTCGGCGCCGCCGCCAGACCGAAGGCCACCGTCTTGCCCGATCCGGTCTGGGCCGAGACCAGGAGGTCGCGCCCCAGCGCCTCATCGGCCAGCACGGCCAGTTGCACCGGGGTCGGCGTCTCATAGCCGCGGCCGGCGATGGCGCGGTCCAGAGAGGGGTGCGAGGGCGGAAAGGGCATGACGACAGGTCCGAAACGGCGAGGGCGCCATGGCCGAGGTCGGCCGGGGCGGATAAGACAGGCGAAAGAGGAAGGCGAAGCGACGGCGGGCGGGACGGGCGGTTGAAGGACCGCGGTTCATCGTCCGTGGCGGCTCATACGCCCTTTGCCCGCCTCTGAGGGTTTTTTCTGGGCAGGATGCGGGGCAGGGCCGGATGAGTTTCGATTTCGACGCCGTTGTGGTCGGGGCCGGGGCCGTGGGCCTGGCCTGTGGGCGCGCCCTGTCGCGGCGCGGCCTGTCGGTGCTGGTGCTGGAGGCCCAGCCGCATATCGGCCAGGGCGTGTCGTCCAGGAACTCCGAGGTCGTCCACGGCGGTCTCTATTATCCGACCGGTTCGCTGAAGGCCCGGTTCTGCGTCCAGGGGCGGCGCACCCTCTACGCCTTTCTGGACAGTCACAAGGTCGACTACCGCAAATGCGGCAAGCTGGTCGTGGCGACGGAAGAGGGCGAGGTTTCGCGCATCGAGGCCATCTTCAACCAGGCCGTGACCAACGAGGTCGAGAACCTGGAGCACCTGACCGGCGCCCAGGCGCGCGCGCTGGAACCCGCCCTGAACGCCCACGCCGCCATCCTGTCGCCCGAGAGCGGCGTCTTCGACAGCCACGGCTATATGCTGGCCCTGCAGGGCGAGATCGAGGACGCGGGCGGTTCGGTCGTGGTCTCCACGCCGTTCGAGCGGGCCGAACCATTGCCGGACGGCAGCTTTCGCGTCACGGCGGGCGGAGAGGGCGGGGCGGTTCTGACCACGCGCCTGCTGGTCACCGCGCCAGGCCTTCAGGCCCAGGCCGTCGCCGCCCGCATCGACGGCTATCCGGCGAACGACATCCCCGCGCGTCATCTGGGCAAGGGCGTCTATTTCCGCCTGACGGGAGCGGCGCCGTTCGACCGGCTGATCTATCCGCCGCCCATCGCCGGGGCGCTGGGCACCCACTATCGCCGCGACCTGGGCGGGCAGGGGGTGTTCGGTCCCGACCTGGTCTATGTCGAAACCGAGGACTATTCGGTCGATCCGGCCAAGCGTGACGAATTCGCCCGCTACATCCGCCGCTTCTGGCCGGGTGTGGAGACCGAGCGGCTGACGCCCGACTATGCGGGCATTCGGCCCAAGCTGCATGGACCGGGCGAGCCGCAGCCGGACTTTCAACTATGGGGCCGCGACGTTCACGGCCTGGACGGTCTGGTCGCCCTGTTCGGGATTGAAAGTCCGGGCCTGACCAGTTCACTGGCGATCGGAGAGGCCGTCGCGGGGATGTTGGCGCATGATTGAGGTGATCTTGCGCGAGGCGGCGTCCGACGACATCCCGGCCCTGCACGCCCTGGTCGAAAGCGCCTATCGCGGCGAAGCCTCTCGCGCCGGCTGGACGACCGAGGCCGATCTGTTGGACGGCCAGCGCACCGATCCCGAAGAACTGGCCGAGATCATCGCCGACCCGGCCCAGGCGTTGCTGACCGCCTGGCGCGGGGAGGCGTTGGTCGGCTGCGTCCAGATCGCCGATCACGGTCACGGGATCGGCTATTTCGGCATGCTGTCGGTCAGCCCGACTGTACAGGCGGGCGGATTGGGCCGCCGCCTCGTGGCCGCGGCGGAAGCCGAGTTGGCGAGCCGATTCGGCGCCGCGCGCGTTCGCCTGACGGCCTTCCCGCAGCGAGAGACGCTGCGCGCCTGGTATGAACGGCTGGGCTATCGCGACACCGGCCGGACCCTGCCGTTCGACTATGGCAATCCTCGCCTAGGACTGCCGCTGTGCGAGGGTCTGCATTTCATCGTCATGGAAAAGGAGATCGCCTGACATGCGGATCGAGACAGCCCGGCTGGTCCTGCGTCCCGCCCGTGAAGGCGATCTGGACGGCATGCACGCGGTCCTGTCGAACCCCCAGGCCATGCGCTGGTGGTCGACGCCCCCGCACGACGCGTTGGACCAGACGCGCGAATGGCTGGGAGCCATGATCGCCGGGGGCGGTCCCGGGCTGGATCTGGTGATCGAGCGAGAGGGGCGGGTGATCGGCAAGGTCGGATTCTACCAGCCGCCGGACCTGGGCTATATCCTGCACCCGGATCACTGGGGTCAGGGGCTGGCGACCGAGGCCCTTTCGGCGGCCTTGGATCGCCTGTTCGCGACGACGGACCACGCCCAGGCCACCGCCGACATCGATCCCGACAACGCCGCCTCTCTGCGCCTGGTTCAGAAGCTCGGCTTCATCCGCACCGGCTTCGCCGAGCGCACCTGGGACGTCGGCGGCGAGTGGAAGGACAGTGTTTATTACGCCCTGCCGCGTGAGGCGTGGCTGGCGCGCACGCGGCCTTGAAATCGCCCACGGCTTCATGCATAAGCCCGCGCTCGCGTGGCGGCCCGACCTGGCCGCCGCTACTGTTTTCGCGCCCGACTGCGGCGCCCGACCTAAGAAGATTGAGACGGACATGGCCGTTCCGAAGCGCAAAGTATCTCCCTCGCGTCGCAACATGCGCCGCGCCCACGACGCCCTGGGCACGAACGCCTATGTCGAGGACAAGGACACCGGCGAGCTGAAGCGCCCGCACCACATCGACCTGAAGACCGGCACCTATCGCGGCCGCCAGGTCCTGACGCCCAAGGAAGACTAAGGGCTTCAGAATTCGTCACCCCGGTCCAGGCGGCGCGCTGCGTCGCCGCCGAACCGGGAAACATTTGACGGCGCGCGACTGGGTCCGCGCGCCGTTTTCGTGCGTTATGGCGGCTGGACCTGCACGAGGAGCCGCCATGATCCGCCGCCTGCTGCTGACCGCCGTCGTCGTTTCACTGACCGCCTGCAATGCGCCCGAACCGGCCCAGCCCGTTCCGGGGACGCCGTCAGGGGAACAGTCCGCCCCGACCGTCCCGGCCGGCGACAGGCTGACGGCCAACGGCTTCGGTCCCTTGCGCATCGGCATGACCAAGGCCGAGGTCGAGGCGGCGCTGGGTCTCGATTCCGACCCGAATTCCGTCGGCGGTCCCGATCCGGCGAGTTGCGACATGTTCCGCCCGACGCGTGCGCCCGAGGGCCTGCTGGTCATGCTGGAAGGCGGGGTCCTGACCAGCATCTGGGCCACCCGAAACGCGGTGCTCGAAACAGACCGCGGCCTGAACATCGGCGATTCCGCCGACGAGGTTCGGCGCGTTTACGGTCCCGTCGTCGTCTCCGAACCCCACAAATACGTCGAAGCCCCGGCCGAGTATCTGACGATCTGGTCCACGACCGATCACGCCAGTCCGGCGGCGCGCGGCGTGAAGTATGAGATCGACTCGGACGGCAGGGTCCAGTCCATCGCCGTCGGCGGCCCGTCCATCGAATATGTCGAGGGTTGCGCCTGACGGCCCGAGGTTGGCGATTCGCCCTCGGCTCGGCTAAATCGCGCCCAATCCTTTAACTCGCCAGACCGAAGGCCCCGCCATGACCGACATCGCCGACATCGTCGCCCGCCAGATTCTCGACAGCCGGGGCAATCCGACGGTCGAGGTCGACGTGACCCTGGACGACGGCAGCTTCGGCCGCGCCGCCGTGCCCTCGGGCGCCTCGACCGGCGCGCATGAAGCGGTCGAACTGCGCGACGGCGACAAGGATCTGTGGGGCGGCAAGGGCGTGCAGAAGGCGGTCGACGCCGTCAACGGCGAGATCTTCGACGCCCTCAGCGGCATGGACGCCGAGGACCAGCGCCGCATCGATTCGACCCTGATCGGCCTGGACGGCACGGCCAACAAGGCTCGGCTGGGCGCCAACGCCATCCTGGGCGTCAGCCTGGCCTGCGCCAAAGCCAGCGCCGTCTCGGCCAATCTGCCGCTGTACCGTTATCTGGGCGGGGTTTCGGCCCGCGTCCTGCCGACGCCGATGATGAACATCATCAACGGCGGCGCCCACGCCGACAATCCGATCGACATCCAGGAGTTCATGATCCTGCCGACCGGGGCCGAGACCTTCTCGGAAGGCCTGCGCATGGGAACCGAGATCTTCCACGCCCTGAAGACCGCCCTGAAGGACGCCGGTCACAACACCAACGTCGGCGATGAAGGCGGCTTCGCCCCCAATCTGGTCTCGGCCGAGGCGGCGCTGGAGTTCATCACCAAGGCGGGCCAGGCGGCCGGCTATCTGGCGGGCGAGGACTTCCACCTGGGGCTGGACGTCGCCTCGACCGAATTCTTCAAGGACGGCAAATACGTCATGACGGGCGAGGGCAAGACCTTCGATCCCGAGGGCATGGTCGGCTATCTGGCCGACCTGTGCGAACGCTTCCCCATCGTCTCGATCGAGGACGGCTGCGCCGAGGATGATTTCGACGGCTGGAAGATCCTGACCGATCGTCTGGGTGACCGTATCCAACTGGTCGGCGACGACCTGTTCGTGACCAATCCGGCCCGTCTGGCCGCCGGCATCGGCGAAGGCCTGGCCAATTCGATCCTGATCAAGGTCAATCAGATCGGCACGCTTTCCGAGACCCTGGATGCGGTCGATATGGCCCATCGCGCCGGCTACACCGCCGTCATGAGCCACCGCTCGGGCGAGACCGAGGACGCCACCATCGCCGACCTGGCCGTGGCCACCAACTGCGGGCAGATCAAGACCGGCTCTCTGGCCCGTTCGGATCGCACGGCCAAATACAACCAGTTGCTGCGCATCGAAGAGATGCTGGGCGACCAGGGCGCCTATTACGGCGACGGGATGCTGTTGAGCCGGTGACCTCATCGTCTCCTCCCCATCACAGATGGGGAGGGGGACCGCCGTAGGCGGTGGAGGGGCTGTTGGACCGCACACGATCCCAGAACCCCTCCGTCTCGAACGCTTCGCGTCCGATCCACCTCCCCATCGCTGCGCGATAGGGAGGAGATACGGCCAAGCTACGGTTCGTTAGGCATTTCCGCTCACATTCAATCAACTGTGAGTCCGCGCTCAGAAGGAGCGTCCGAAATGCCTGAACGGATGAAGCCCTACACCCTGTCCCTCTGTCTGCTGGCCGCTGTGCTGTACCTCGGGGTGCAGGCGTTGACGGGCGAGCGGGGCCTGCTCGGGGCGACGGAGCGAGACGCCCTGCTGGAGCAGCGCGCATCTCAACTGCACGATCTGGCTGAACAGCGACGGGATCTGGAGGTCCGGGTCCGCTATCTGCGTAGCGAGAGCCTGTCGCGCGATCTGCTGGAGGAGCGGGCGCGCGCCGTGCTGGGCTTCGCCGATCCGCGCGACTATGTGATCCGGGTCTCCAGCCCGGCCGCCCAGGCGTCTAAGCCCGCGCAATCCTGAACTTTCGTTACATCTCCGACGGCTGACTTTGCCTTTCGGGAACGAAGGCTGCTAAAGCCGCCTTACGTAACGACAGAAGGCCTTCCTGCGAGGCCCAGCCGGGAGATGGCGGATGGCGAAAGCCCCCTCCGACAAGACGACTTCAAAAACGATTCCCAACGCCCCACAGGCGTCCAAGGAAGACCTGCTCCGCTTCTATCGCGAGATGGTCCTGATCCGACGCTTCGAGGAGCGGGCGGGCCAGTTGTACGGCATGGGCCTGATCGGCGGCTTCTGCCACCTGTACATCGGCCAGGAGGCCGTGGCCGTGGGCGTTCAGGAGAGCGTCAAACAGGGCTATGACAAGATCATCACCGGCTATCGCGACCACGGCCACATGCTGGCCGCGGGCATGGACCCCAAAGCGGTCATGGCCGAGCTGACCGGCCGCATCGGCGGCTCGTCCAAGGGCAAGGGCGGCTCGATGCACATGTTCGACGTGCCGACCGGCTTTTACGGCGGTCACGGCATCGTCGGCGCCCAGGTGGCGCTGGGCACCGGCCTGGCCTTCGCCGGTTGGTATCGCGGCGACGATTCGGTCAGCTTCATCTATTTCGGCGACGGCGCGGCCAACCAGGGCCAAGTCTATGAGAGCTTCAACATGGCCCAGCTCTGGAAGCTGCCGGCCATCTACATCATCGAGAACAATCAGTACGCCATGGGCACGAGCATCGAACGCTCGTCGGCCACGACCGAGCTGTATCAGCGCGGCGCCAGCTTCGGCATTCCGGGCGAACAGGTCGACGGCATGGACGTGCTGGCCGTGCGCGACGCCACGGCCCGCGCGGTCAAGCGCGCCCGCGAGGGCGGCGGTCCTTTCATCCTGGAGGTGAAGACCTATCGCTATCGCGGCCACTCCATGTCGGACCCGGCCAAATACCGCACCAAGGAAGAGGTCGACGAGGTCAAGAAGACCCGCGATCCGATCGATCACATCAAGATGCTGCTGGACCAGGCCAAGGTGACCGAGGACGAGCTGAAGGTCATCGACAACGAGATCAAGGCCATCGTCGCCGAGGCCGTTCAGTTCGCCCAGGAAAGCCCAGAGCCGGATCCGTCCGAACTCTATACCGACGTCTATGTGGAGGCCTGACCGTTGACCGACATTCTGATGCCGGCGCTGTCGCCCACGATGGAAGAGGGCACGCTGACCAAATGGCACGTCAAGGCGGGCGACACCGTCAAGGCGGGCGACGTGATCGCCGAGATCGAGACCGACAAGGCGACCATGGAGGTCGAGGCCGTCGATGAGGGCGAAGTCCTGGAAATCCTGGTGGCCGAAGGCTCCGAGGGCGTGAAGGTCAATACGCCTATCGCCCGCCTGGCCGGGGAGGGCGGAACCGCCGCTCCGGCTCCGAAGGCCGAACCGGCCGCGGAAGCGCCCATGGCCGCTGAAGCCGCGCCCGCCGCCGCGCCCGCGCCCAAGGTCGAGCTGCGTGACCCCGAGCTGCCCGCCGACGTCAAACTGGTGAAGACCACCATCCGTGACGCCCTGCGCGACGCCATGGCCGAAGAGATGCGCCGCGACGACCGCGTCTTCCTGATGGGCGAGGAAGTCGCCCAGTATCAGGGCGCCTATAAGGTCAGCCGCGAACTGTTGCAGGAGTTCGGACCCAAGCGGGTGGTCGACACCCCGATCACCGAGCACGGCTTTGCCGGCCTGGGCGTCGGCGCGGCCATGAGCGGCCTGAAGCCGATCATCGAGTTCATGACCTTCAACTTCGCCATGCAGGCGATCGACCACATCATCAACTCGGCGGCCAAGACCCTGTACATGTCGGGCGGCCAGATCCGCGCGCCCATCGTCTTCCGCGGCCCGAACGGCGCCGCCAGCCGCGTGGCGGCCCAGCACAGCCAGGACTATTCCGCCTGGTACGCCAACGTCCCCGGCCTGAAGGTCGTGGCCCCCTATGACGCCGCCGACGCCAAGGGCCTGATGAAGGCCGCCATCCGCGATCCGAATCCGGTCGTCTTCCTTGAACACGAGATGATGTACGGGCTGGAGTTCGACGTGCCGGACGTCGAGGACTGGATCGTGCCCATCGGCAAGGCCAAGGTCCGCCGCGAAGGGACCGACGTCACCATCACGGCCCACAGCCGCATGGTCGGCTTCGCCCTTCAGGCCGCCGAACAGTTGGAAGCCGAGGGGATTTCCTGCGAGGTCATCGACCTGCGCACCCTGCGCCCGCTGGACCATGAGACCGTCGTCGAAAGCGTCAAGAAGACCAGCCGCCTGGTCTCGGCCGAGGAAGGCTGGGGTCCGATGGGCGTCGGCGCCGAGGTCGTGGCCCGGGTCATCGAACACGCCTTCGATTATCTCGACGCTCCGCCGCTGCGGGTGCACCAGGAAGACGTGCCTCTGCCCTACGCCGCCAACCTGGAGGCCCTGTCGCTTCCGGGCGCGGACAAGATCGTCAAGGCCGTGAAGGCGGTGATGGCATGACCGACGCGCACGAACCCGACTTCGCCCTGACCACCCCGTCCGATGTCGCCAGCGACCCGCAGGCGGTGGAGATCATGCGCCTGTGGTGGTCGCGCGGCGTGCCGGTGATGACGTTGAAGCCCGCCTTCAACGATCCGGCCAAATACGGCGAAATCCTCGCCCAGGCCGCCCGCCATATGTCGCGCGTCTATGAGATGCAGCGCGGCATGAGCGCCGAGGACAGCTATAAGGCCATCCTCAAGGGACTGGAGCAGACCCTGGCTGGACCCGAGTTCGACACCCTGACTGAACAGCCGGGCGGAGGCGCGGCATGACCGACATCCTGATGCCCGCCCTGTCTCCGACCATGGAGGAGGGCGTCCTCGCCAAATGGCACGTCAAGGCCGGCGACGTGGTCAAGGCCGGCGACGTGATCGCCGAGATCGAGACCGACAAGGCGACCATGGAGGTCGAGGCCGTCGACGAGGGCGAAGTCCTGGAGATCCTCGTCCCCGAAGGCTCGGAGGGCGTGAAGGTCAATACGCCTATCGCCCGCCTGGCCGGGGAGGGCGGAACCGCCGCTCCGGCTCCGAAGACCGCCGAGACGCCCAAGACCGCTGAGGCTCCGAAGGCCGCCGCACCTGCGCCCGCCGAAGCCCCGAAAGCCGCGCCCGCGCCGAAATCGGCCGACGGGGGCCGCGTCTTCGCCTCGCCCCTGGCCCGGCGCATCGCCGCCCAGAACGGCGTCGATCTGAAATCGGTCAAGGGCACCGGCCCGCATGGCCGTGTCGTGCGTCGCGATGTCGAAGGGCTGAAGGGCGGGACCGCCCCGGTCGCCGCTTCGAACGCCGCCGCCGCCGCCGCCGAACCGCGCAAGGTCCTGTCGCTGGAGCAGCAGGGCATCGCCCCCGGCAGCTACGACCTGATCCCGCTGGACGGCATGCGCAAGGCCATCGCCCGGCGCCTGACCGACAGCTTCCGCGACGTGCCGCACTTCCCCCTGACCATCGACTGCGAGATCGACGGCCTGTTGGCCGCGCGCGCCAAGGTCAACGCCATGCTCGAAAAGTCGGGCGTCAAGGTCTCGGTCAACGACTTCGTCATCAAGGCTTCGGCCATGGCCCTGAAGGCCGTGCCGGAAGCCAACGCCAGCTACACGCCCGAAGGCATCGCCATGCACCACCACGCCGATGTGGCGATGGCGGTGGCGATCGACGGCGGCCTGATCACCCCGATCATCCGCTCGGCCGAGCTGAAGTCTCTGTCGCAGATCGCGACGGAGTCCAAGGACTTGGCCAAGCGCGCCCGCGACCGCAAGCTGAAGCCCGAGGAATTCCAGGGCGGCACCTTCTCGGTCTCCAACCTGGGCATGTTCGGCATCAAGGCCTTCGCCTCGATCATCAACGAACCGCAGGGCGCGATCATGAGCGTCGGTGCGGGCGAACAGCGCCCGGTCGTCAAGAACGGCCAACTGGCCGTCGCCACGGTGATGACCGTCACCCTGACCTGCGATCACCGCGTCGTCGACGGCGCCGTGGGGGCCAAATTCCTTCAGGCCTTCAAGGCCATGATCGAAGATCCCGTGACGATGCTGGCGTAACACCGCCGTCATCCTCGGGCTTGTCCCGAGGACCCATTCGTCCGCTAGCGCGAACAATGGGTTTGGCGGCACAGACATATCGGCGGCCGTCGAGCGATGTCCGCCATAGGCCCTCGGGACAAGCCCGAGGGTGACGGAGTTGAAGATGGATTTCGACCTCATCGTCATCGGCTCGGGTCCGGGCGGATACGTCGCGGCCATCCGCGCTAGCCAACTGGGCCTGAAGACGGCCATCGTCGAGCGCGAGAACCTGGGCGGCATCTGTCTGAACTGGGGCTGCATCCCCACCAAAGCCCTGCTCAAGTCGGGCGAGAAGTACGAGAGCCTGAGCCATCTGAAGGACTACGGCCTGTCCGCCGAGAAGGTCGGCTTCGATTTCGACGCCATCATCGCCCGTTCGCGCGGCGTGGCGAAACAGTTGAACTCGGGCGTCGGCTTCCTGATGAAGAAGAACAAGATCGAGGTCATCGAGGGGACGGCGAAACTCGAAAAAGGGCAGGGGGCGCCCAAGGTCGTCATCGCCCTGAAGGGCGGCGGTTCGCGCACGGTTCAGGCCAAGTCGGTCATGCTGGCCGTCGGCGCCCGCGCCCGCGCCCTGCCGCAGATCGGGCTTGAAGCCGACGGCGACCGCATCTGGGCCTATCGCGAGGCCATGACCCCGAAATTCCTGCCCAAGTCGATGATCGTCATCGGTTCGGGCGCCATCGGCATCGAGTTCGGCAGCTTCTATCGCGCCCTGGGCTGCGAGGTGACCGTGGTCGAGGCCCTGGCGCGCATTCTTCCGGTGGAAGATGAGGAGGTCTCCAAGGCCGCTCAGAAATCGTTCGAGAAACGCGGCATGAAGTTCCGCGTCGGCGCCAAGGTGACCAAGGTCTCCAAGGCCGCCAAATCGGTCCAGGTCGCCATCGAGATCGGCGGCAAGGCCGAGACGCTGGAGGCCGAGGTCTGCATCTCGGCCGTGGGCATCACCGCCAACACCGACGGCATCGGCCTGGAGGCGCTGGGCGTCGAACTGGACCGCGGCCACATCAAGACCGACGGCCACTGCCAGACCAATGTGAAGGGCCTGTACGCCATCGGCGACTGCGCCGGCGCGCCCTGGCTGGCGCACAAGGCGTCGCACGAAGGCATCCACGCCGCCGAACACATCGCCGGCTTCAAGACCCCGCACGTCGTTTCGCCCATCGCCGGCTGCACCTATTCCCAGCCTCAGGTGGCCTCGGTCGGCCTGACCGAACAGGCGGCCAAGGAACAGGGCAGGGCGGTCAAGATCGGCCGCTTCCCCTTCAAGGTGAACGGCAAGGCCATCGCGTCCGGCGACACCGACGGTTTCGTCAAGGTGCTGTTCGACGACAAGACCGGCGCCCTGATCGGCGCCCACATGATCGGCGCCGAGGTCACCGAGATGATCCAGGGCTATGTCACCGCCATGACCATGGAGGCGACCGAGGAAGATCTGCACGGCACCGTCTATCCGCACCCGACCATGTCGGAGGCCATGCACGAGGCGGCGCTGGACGCCTATGGCCGGGTCATCCACATCTAGACCGGCCGGGTAGGGCGGCCTACCAATCCTTCGGGCTTTCCGAGGGGTGTCTCATGCGTGGTTCGTTCGCCGTCTCCGCCGTCGTGCTGTTGTTGGCGGGCCAAGCCGCCGCCCAGTCCGCGAACGCGCCGCCTCCGCCGCCCGCCGAGGTTCCGGCCCTGTACGACATCGGCACGGCGCCGTCGGCCCAGCGCCTACGCGCCGATGTCCAGACCCTGGTGGATTTCGGCACCCGCCACACCCTGTCGGAGACCCAGTCGAACACGCGCGGCATCGGCGCGGCGCGGCGTTGGATATTCGAGGAATTCCAACGCATTTCGGCGGCCTGCGGCGACTGTCTGGAGGTGCGCTACGTCTCTGACGTCGTCACCGGCCCGCGCATCCCCAATCCGACCGAGGTCGTCAGCGTCATCGCCATCCAGCGTGGGACCAGCGACCCGAACCGCTATGTCTTCATGTCCGGCGACATCGACAGCCGGGTCACCGACGTGATGAACGCCACCGCCGACGCGCCCGGCGCCAACGACAACGCCTCGGGCGTGGCCGGAACGCTGGAGGCCGCGCGCATCCTGTCACAGCGCCGTTTCCCGGCGACCATCGTCTATGCGGCTCTGGCGGGCGAGGAGAACGGCCTGTTCGGCGGCGCCATCCTGGCGGCTGAGGCCAAGCGGGAAGGGTGGCGGGTTCAGGCCTTCTTGAACAATGACATGATCGGTAATTCATCTGGAATCAATGGTGTGACAGACAATACTTCAGCTAGAATCTTCGCTGAAGGGACCCGCGCCACCGAAACCCCGGAAGAGGCTCGCCAGCGTCGTTTCAGCGGCGGCGAGGTCGACAGTCCGGCTCGCAACCTGGCCCGCTATATCGACCGTCTGGCCGACCAGTATGTGCCGAACCTCGACACCATGGTGGTCTATCGCCTCGACCGTTTCGGGCGCGGGGGGCATCACCGGCCGTTCAACGACCTGGGCTGGCCCGGCGTGCGGATCATGGAGACCAACGAACACTACGACCGCCAACACCAGGATCTACGCACCGAGAACGGCCGCCATTACGGCGACACCATCGACTATGTCGACTTCGACTATGCGGCCAAGCTGACGGCCCTGAACGCTGTGGCTCTGGCCTCCATGGCCTGGGCGCCGCCGCCGCCGGCGAACGTGACCATCGAGGGCGCCGTCAGCCCGGATACGACGCTGAAATGGGCGCGCCCGTCGGCCGCCCAGGCGCCGAACCTGGCCGGTTACCGCATCTACTGGCGTCTGACCGATGCGCCGCAATGGACCAACAGCCGCTGGGTCGGCGACGTCACCGAGTTCACACTGCACAACGTGGTCATCGACAACTACTTCTTCGGCGTCGCGGCGGTGGCCAAGGACGGAACCGAAAGCCCCGTGGTGTTTCCGGGCGCGGCGGGCAGCTTCGGGGGCTACTGACGACGAGAGGGTGGCGTCGGAACTCGCTTCAGACCGCTCGCCCGTTTATCGCCTAAGATATATTATGCGAAATAATAGATGCGCTAAGGCGGCGACGCGGGCGCTTATCCACTGAACAGCTCGGGTTCATCGAGCGTGTCGCGAACGGTCGCCAGGCGGTTTCGACTGATGGGCAATGGCGCGCCTTCGTCCATCAGCAAACGGCCTCGCCCGCCATCGCGTTCAAAGCCGCGGACGTGGGCCAGGTTGGCGATGACCGAACGGTGAACCCGCAGGAAGCTGGCCGGCAAATCCTGTTCGAGCCGGTCCAGGCGTGCGGCGTGCAGCATTCGCCGCCCGTTCGTCAGTCGCAATTCGACATAGTCGTCCGCCCCCACGACAGCCACGATGTCGCTGAGCGGCACGCGCTCGACCCCACGTGACGAGGCCACAGTCAGACAGTTCGGACGCGCGGCCGCGCGGGTCAGCGCCACCTCGCGTTCCTGATCGTCGCGGCCCAACCGTACGACCTCGGCCATCAGAAGAGGAAGCACGAGACCGAGGGCGAACAGGAAATGGGACAGGTCGACGAGCCATGAAGGGAAGATCACCCCTATGGCGATGAAGGCGACAAGATAGACCAGGAGCAGACGTGCGCCCGGCATGCGACGATGCACGGCGACGGCGGCCACCACGGCGGAAAGCGCCAGCCCGACCATCAGGGCCAGGGCCGTCTTCAGATCGAAACCGGGGGCGAAGCCGGTCGCGGCCACCGCCGCTACGGCCAGGACGATCAGCGGGCGTCGCGCCTTGGGCCAGAAACGCGACACGACATAGGCCACCAGCAGAATCGCGAAGGCGGCGGCCAGAATCCAGATGCCGACCAGGCGCAAGCCGTGAACGGGATAGGCATAGGGAACCAAGGACCGCAGGCTCTCCAGGACCGCCTGCAAGCCGGCGACGCCGGCCATGACCGCCAAGGCCAGGCTCGAACCGGTGCGCCGCAGGCTGTAGATGACGCCGAAACCGAAGGCGGCGGCGAACAGGGCGCCGGCCGCGATGAAGGCGATCGCCACCTGAACCGTGCGCGACGGCCAGGGATAGGGGGCGACCATGATCCCCGCGACGGGGCTGTCCAGGCGCACCACGCTGTGGAACGACGACATGTGGATCACGACCACATTGTCTTCGGATCGCCACATCCGCTCGGGGATGGGGAAGCTGGCTTCGTAGCGTCCCGGCGTTTCCGTCGTCTTTGAACCGCCCGGCTGTCCGTTCGCGCCCAGTCGGTGGCCGTTGAACCAGACCTCGGATGAGGCGGCGGCGAAGACATACAGGGCCGTCGGCGCGTCGCCTGTCGGACGATGCACGACAGAGCGAAGCCAAAGCGCCCTTCCCTGCGGGTCGATGGCGCCCTCGACCGCGCGGCAGTCGTGAAGGATCGGCGCCGCGGGGCCAGCCTGCGCCCGACACGTCAGCCATGTCGGTTCCGGGGACGTGTCCCGCGCCCGCGACGCGGTCGGGAGCCAGGTCAGAAGAATCGCGATGAGAACAATCCGCCACATGACGGCGACCCTAGCGTCATTCGCCGAAGGGCGCCGCCGTTCACCGACGCAGGGGCGCCGTTCGCCGAAGCCCGCTTCACCCAGTCGAAAACCCTGCTTCAACCGTCGACATGACCCACGCATTCCTGAACCGCCGCTCCATCCTCGCCGCCGCCGGCCTGGCCGTCCCCGCCCTGACGCTTCCCTGGAAAGCCCAGGCCCAGGAACCGGCCGGCCCGTTCCGCTACACCGCTGGGAACGGTCAGGAGACCGACGCCGAGCGCGGTTTCTTCGAGGTTCCCGAGGATCGGCGCATCCCCGGTTCGCGTCGCATTCGTCTGGGCTATGTGCGCTTCGCCTCGACCTCGCCGAACCCTGGCCCGCCGATCGTCTATCTGGCCGGTGGACCGGGCGGGTCCGGCGTGCGCACCTCGATGGGACCGCGCTTTCCGATCTTCATGGCTCTGAGAGAGGTGGCCGACGTCATCGCCTTCGATCAACGTGGGACCGGCCTGTCGGCCCATATTCCCGATCGGGCCACGACCACGCCCTACCCCGCCATGACCCACGCCGACGTGAGCGCCTGGTACCGCGAGGAGATGCAAAAGGCCTGGGTCGACTGGACGCGCGCGGGCGTCGCCATGACCGGATACAACACCGAACAGAACGCCGACGACATCGAAGATCTGCGCCGCCATCTGGGCGTTGAGAGGATCAATCTGTGGGGCATCAGCTATGGCACCCACCTGGCCTTGTCGGTGCTGAAACGGCATCCGAATTCGATCGGCCGCGTCGCCCTGGCCAGTCTTGAAGGCCAGGACCAGACCGTCAAACGGCCCGCGCACATCGACATGTTCCTGGACCGCGTCGATCATCTGATGGGGCAAGACCCCGCCGTGCGCGCGGCGATCCCGAACATGCCGGCCTTGATGCGCCGCGTGCATGAGCGGTTCGAGGCCGATCCGGCGACGGTGACCTTTGCCGGTGAAAACGGTCCCGTCGACGTCAAGGTGGGCGGTTTCGGGGTTCAACTGCTGGCGTCCGCCCTGGTCGCCAATCCGCCGCAGCTCTCCATGCTGCCGGGCGTTTATCTGAACCTCGACGCCGGAAAGACTGACTTCCTGGCGTCGGTCATTCCGCCGCCGCACCGCTATTTCGGCATCTCCGGCATGCCGGAGGCGACGGACCTGGCGTCCGGGATATCGCCCGCGCGCCTGGCGTTGATCGAACAGGAAGCCAGGACGGCGGTTCTGGGCGACGCCTTCAACCTGCCCATGCCGCACCTGCTGGGTGCGATCCCAGGCGTCGATCTGGGCGATGACTTCCGCGCGCCGATCCGCATCGAGACCCCTGCCCTGCTGGTCGCCGGCTCCCTCGACGGCCGCACGCCGCTGGAGGAGCAGGCCGAGGTGATCGCCCAATTCCAGAACAAGACGCGGGTGCTGGTCGAAAACGCGGGCCACAACGTGTTTGAAGCGCACCCGGAGGTTCAGAACCTTCTGGTCAGGTTCTTCCGCGAGGACGCCGTGAGCGACACCGATCTGACCCTGCCGCCGCCGACCTTCGCGGTCGCCTAGGACCGAAGGCTCACATCGGCGCTCCAGCCGTCAAACGCCACTTCGACATTTGAAGGAACTATCGCCCGCAAACTCGCGTAATCCATATCGATATGCAGGTTCGTCAGCACGGCGCGCTCGACCTCGGCCGCCGCGATCCATTCCAGCGTCCGCTCCAGGTGCGCATGGGTCGGGTGCGGCGTCAGACGCAGCGCATCGACGATCCAGAGACCACAACCGCGCACGGCCTCCAGCGCCGCCTCGTCCAGATCGGACACGTCGCTGGAATAGGCCACCGGTCCCAGACGATAGCCGACCGAACGGATCGGCCCGTGGGCCTGGTCGAAGGTCGTGATCGGGATCGCACCGCCGGGACCGTCGATCGACCAGGTCTCGCCGTGCGGCGGCAGGTCGTGCGCATCAACGATTGACGGATAGTTTTCAACGCTCTCGAAGATATAGCGGAACCGTTCGTACAGGGCGTCGCGCGTCGCCGCGTCCATCCAGGCCGGAATGCGCCGTCGCGCCCTCAGGGCGAAGACCCTCAGATCGTCGATGCCGTGCGTCTGATCGGCGTGATCGTGGGTGTAGAGCACCGCGTCCACCGAGGTCAGCCCCGCCGCCAGCGCCTGGGTCCGCAGGTCCGGCGAGGTGTCGACCAGGACATTGGTCTGGCCGTTGGCCCCGCGTCGCCGCACCAGCATGGAGCAGCGGCTGCGCCGATTCTTCGGTTCGGCCGGATCGCAAACGCCCCAGTCGCCGTCGCCGCGCGGCACGCCGCCCGACGATCCGCAGCCAAGGATGACGATCTCCAGCGTTCCGGTCATGGCCCTAGTCCGCCGGGCGCGGAATGCGGTCGAACAGGCTGAAGAAGGCGCCGGTCGTGCGCCGATCCGCCTCCTCGACGCTCCAGCCCCGGATCTCGGCCAGCTTTTCCAGCACATGGCCGACATAGGCCGGTTCGTTGCGCCGCCCCCGATATGGAACCGGCGCCAGATAGGGGCAGTCGGTCTCGACGATGATCCGATCGGCCGGCATGTCGCGGATCACCGCCCGCACCTCATCGGCCGCCTTGAAGGTGGCGATGCCGGAAACTGAAAACCACGCGCCGATTTCTGCTGCTGTTTTCGCTAGTTCAGGGCTGCTTGTGTAGCAGTGCATGAGCAAACGGAACGGTCCCTCGGCCATCTCCTCCTTCAGGATTCCGGCCATGACGTCGTCAGCCTCGCGCGTGTGCACCACCAGCGGCAGGCCGCTCTGACGCGCCGCCGCCACGTGTTGACGGAATACCCGCGCCTGCACGTCGCGGGGGCTGAGATCATAGTGGAAGTCCAGGCCGCATTCGCCGACGCCGACCACACGCGGCCGTTCCGCCAGCGTCAAAAGCGTGTCCGCCGTCAGATCCGCCGCATCCTTGGCTTCGTGCGGATGGACCCCGACGGTGCACCAGATGTCGTCATGGGCCATGGCCAGGGCGTGGGTCGCCTCGAAGGTCGTCAGCCGATCCGAGATCTCGACCATCAGCCGCACACCGGCGGCGCGGGCGCGGTCGATGACGGCGTCGCGATCCTCGTCGAACTGGGGCGCATGCAGATTGACGTGGCTGTCGATCAGCATACGGCCGCCTTGGTCCGCGCCAGGTCCGCCAGGGCGCCCGACAGCACGTCGCCCTTGTCCAGGTTCAATCCCGAGGTCCGGTCGGGCAGTTCGGACAGGCGGGTCCACAGCTCGGCCCAGCGGCTGCCCTGCCCCGGCTCGGTCTCCAGCGCCCGCTCGCGCACCGCCGCGATCAGCCGCTCCATCAGCATGTCGAACCGCGCCTGGCCCTCGGCGCCGCGGAAGCCGTCGATGACGGCCAGTTGTTCAGCCCGATCCACGGCCTGGGCGGCGACCCAGGCGCGGGCCAGTTCGTCGGCCTCGACCACGGGACCATCGGCCAGGGCCAGGGCGCGGCCGGGCGATCCCCCGGCCATGGCGGCGGCGCGCCGCCCTGCCTCGCCGACCACGCCCGTGCGTCGAGCGATCAGTTCGGCCAATCGGTCCTCGTTCCAGGTCGGAAAGGCCAGGCGACGGCACCGCGACCGAATGGTCGCCAGCAGGCGGCCCGGCGCATGGGTCACCAGGAACAGCACGCCACGCTCGGGCGGCTCCTCAAGAACCTTCAACAAGGCATTGGCGGCATTCAGATTCAAATCGTCGGCGGCGTCTATGATCGCCACCCTGTGTCGCGCCCGAGACGGGCTTTTGGCGAAGAATTCGGGTAGGTCGCGCGCCTGGTCGACCGAGATGTTTCGCTTGGTCTTGCCGCCCTCGACCAGTCGCTCCAGCACCAGCAGGTCAGGGTGAGACTGGGCCGAGACCAGACGGCTGACCGGATCGTCGGGCCGCGTTCCCAAGAGACCTCGCGCCGGATCGGGCGCGGCGTCCAACAGGCGGCGCGCGGCACGATAGGCGAAACTGGCCTTGCCGACGCCCTCTGGCCCGCACAGCAGCCAGGCGTGGTGCAGCCGCCCGCGATCCAGGGCATCGACGAAGGCCGCTTCCGCCGCCGCATCAGGAATCAGGTCGAACCGGTCGCGTGGATGGTCGGTCACAGCAGCCGCGCCTCCACCGTCGCCCACAGCCGCGCCTCGACGGTTTCCGGGTCGGCGTCGGCGTCGATCATGACACAGCGTTCGGGATGGCGTCGGGCGATGTCGATGAAGCCGTCGCGCAGCTTCTGGTGAAAGGCCAGGCCCTTGGCCTCGAACCGCGTCTCGAACAGGCCCCGGCCGAACGCCCGCTCCAGCCCCACCTCGACCGGCAGGTCGAACATCAGGGTCAGGTCCGGCTGATCGGCGCCGACCACGGCGGCGTCGATGGCCTCGATCACATCCCGCGGTACGCCGCCGCCCGCGCCTTGATAGGCGCGGCTGGAATCGGCGAAGCGGTCGCACACGACCCAGCGTCCGGCCTCCAGCGCCGGGCGGATGGTCCGCTCCAGATGGTCGGATCGGGCCGCGTACATCAAAAGGGTCTCGGTCATGGCCGACCAGGCTTCGGTCTCGCCCGAGACGACCAGACCGCGAATGGCCTCGGCGCCGGGGCTGCCGCCCGGCTCGCGGGTGCGGACGGCGTCGATGCCGCGTTCGCGCAGACGCTCGACCAGGCGCACGGCCTGGGTCGTCTTGCCGGCGCCTTCGCCGCCTTCGAGGGTGATGAACCTGCCACGAGTCACCGCCGCACAATGGCGATCCGCCCGCCCCCCGCCAAGGGCGCTTGATCACGCCGGAGCGATTTCGATCAGGGCCTCAGCCGCCCGAAATCAACTGGGCGTCGACATAGCCGTAGGCGATGGCCGCCTGGCGCGCCCGTTCCGCCGCATTGGCGTCGGGCCACGGTCCCAGCATGACCCGGAACTGGCCCGAACGACCGCCGTCGACCGTCGCCGAGCGGCCCAGGGTCTCGGCGGCCCGTCGCGCGCGGTCGCCGTCGGTGAAGGTCGCCGCCTGAACCCAGAACCGGCCCGGCTCCGCGAGGGTCTGGACCGGCGAGGGGGCGCTCTCCGCGACCTGAAGCGGACGCCCGCCGCCCAGACGGGGTGCACGCCCCAGATATCGCACCCGCACCTGGCCCACCCCGGCCTGCAACAGGCCCAGCTCCTGGGCCGCGCCGCGCGACAGGTCCAGGATGCGGTCGTCCACGAACGGCCCTCGGTCATTGACCCGCAGCACGACACGCCGACCATTCGCGGTGTTGGTCACCTCGATCAGGCCGGGCAGAGGCAGGGTCTTATGCGCCGCCGTCATGGCGTGCATGTCGAAGATCTCGCCGGTCGCCGTCGGTCGTCCGTTGAACTGGTCGCCGTACCAGGAGGCCATGCCGACCTCGTCATAGTTCGGCTGCTCCTCGGGCCGGTACCAGCGGCCGCGCACCTGATAGGGGCGCATGGTTCCGCTGACGATCGGGGCCGGGTCGGCGACCGCGGGCGGCGTCGCCCCCCGTATCGGCGCCGTCGATCCGCCCACGCCGGCGCAGGCGGCCGAGGTCAGGGCCAGACCGAGCACGGCCAGGCCGCGCCATCCCCGAACACCGCGCGCAGGTCCATTCATGCGCCGATGATGCGCGCGTGAGATTTCCGCTTTGGTTAACGCGGTCTTGTCCTGCTATGTCCCCTGCCCGCGCGGTCGATGTGTCCAGATCGCGCATGGACAGGTGGCCGAGTGGTTTAAGGCAGCGGTCTTGAAAACCGCCGTGGGTGGAAGCCCACCGTGGGTTCGAATCCCACCCTGTCCGCCATCGTCATCGCCTTTCGATGTACGTCCCGGTAATTTATCGTCCGATTCGGACGACTTATTGACGCCGGAGAGGGATCGTGAAGCAATGCCCTGACGGCGCAGGCGCCGGTTCGGGGAAACGATCATGGACAAGTTCGGACTGTCGCGCCGGGCCTTCGCCGTCCAGGCCGCGGCGATGGGCGCGGCGCTGGCGTTCGGGGTCGGGCCTGTGCGGGCGCTGGCGCCTTCGCGCATCGAAAGACGCGACCTGTACCCGCAGGGCGTGGCCTCGGGCGATCCTAGAGCGGACAGCGTGATCCTGTGGACGCGCCGGGCGCCGGATGACGGCGTCGCGGCGCACCGCCTGGCGGTCGAGGTCGCCGGTGATCCCGGCTTTAGAACCCTGGTCGCGCGGGGCGATGTCGAGGTCACGGCCACGACGGACTGGACATGCCGCTTCCTGGCGGCGGGCCTGAGACCGGCGCGGGAGTACTGGTACCGCTTCGTCGACGAGGCGGGAAACACCAGCCGGGTCGGCCGCACGATCACCGCGCCCACTGACGACGATTCGCGGCCGGTGAAATTCGCCTTCGTGAGCTGCCAGGACGTAACCCAGGGCGCCATGAACGCCTACCGACGGATGATGTTCGAGGATGCGCGCCGTCCCAGGGAAGAGCAGCTCGGCTTCGTCCTGCACCTGGGCGACTTCATCTATGAACTGGTCTGGTATCCCGAGGAGCGCCCCGACGGCATGGAGCGGGGGCGACGCCTGCGCGACATCGTCCGCTATCCGACCGGCGAGAAGGTCGGCGCCTTCCACATCCCGGCGGATCTGGAAGACTACCGCACGGCCTATCGCGGCTATCTGACCGATCCCGATCTTCAGGATGCCCGGGCGCGGTGGCCGTTCGTGCCCGTCTGGGACAATCACGAATTCAACTGGCGCTCGTATCAGAGCCAGCAGATCATCAACGGAGAGATCCGGCCCGCCCAGACCCTGAAGGTCGCGGCCAGCCAGGCCTGGTACGAATACCAGCCCGCGCGGGTCCGCAAGCCGGGCGCGGGCGACGCCTTCGAGGCGCCCATCGTGGAGAACAGGGCCGTCGAGGAATTCGACGCGCGAGGCACGGGGCTGGAGCCGAACAATCTGGCCGCGATCAAGGCGTTGCGGATTCAGCGGGCGTTCCGGTACGGCAAGAATGTCGACATGATCCTGACTGACAACCGGTCGTTCGTATCGCCCGGCGGCGATTACGCCGGACTTCCACAGATCAAATTCGGCGCCCTGCCCGAAGAGGCTTTCGAGATCATGGATCAGGGTCGGGAGGCCGGGCGCGGCTCTCCGCCGGCCGCGGTTCGGATCGGAGAGGCTGAGTTTCCCAATCCGAACATGAACGCACCGCCGGAAGCCTATCTGGGCGTCGAACAGATGGCCTGGTTCAAGGACCGTCTGCGGTCGGCCCAGGCCCCATGGAAGATCTGGGGCCATTCCTTCGGCACGCTGAAGCTGCGTGTTGATCCGCAGAATCTGCCCGAATCCCTGTCCGACCAATGGCCGGTCGGCGGGGGCTACGGCTATCTGACCGGTCCCTTCGCCCTGGAGCACGGCGAGATATTCGACATGGTGCGTCAGGAGGGGATCAGCGGCTTCGCCATCGTGGCCGGCGACAGACACGCCTTCTGGGCCGGCTATCCCAGCAAGACCCTGCCGCCCCGCGATTTCGACCCGGTCGGCGTGGAGTTCATCACCGGCTCCATCTCGGCCCAGGGCGCGGCGGAGGTTCAGCGCCTGACCATGCCCAAGGACCGGCCCCTGCGGCCCTTCTATCTGCATGACAAGCCGGACGGTTCGATGGAGAGCACCTACGGCATGAGCCTGAAGCACGGCGTCCGGTCGTCCTTCACCCTGCAAGAGACGCACGATCGGGAAGCCGCCCTCGCCGTCAGCAATCCAGAGCTGGCGCCGCATCTGAAGTTCGTGGACTTCAACGGACACGGCTATACGACGGTGCGGGCGTCGCCCGACGAACTGGAGACCGAGTTCGTCTGCATCCCCATCCCGCTGGAGCGGTCTGAGACCGAGGACGGCGGCCCGCTGGCCTATCGCGTGGCGCACCGCGTCTCGCTCTGGCGGCCGGGAGAGCGCCCCCAGCTCAGGCAAGAGGTGCTGGAGGGGGATCCGGGGCTGGCCGGGATTTGAGCCTTTCGCTCAGACGTGTCGTCCGCGCCTGGTGATCGCGGCAATGGCGTCGTTCGCGATATGTGTGGCGTCGTTCGCCAATGTCATGGCGTGATGCGTCGTCCATCTTGCGTCAACTGCAAGAGCGAGAGGCGCAGACGATGAGAAATAAAACCCAACCCACCGCCCTGGTCACCGGCGCGTCGTCCGGCATGGGCAAGCGCATAGCCGAGCGTCTGATCGCCGACGGCTATCTGGTCTATGTCGCCGCCCGCGACACCGCCCGTATGGCCGATCTGGCCCAGCGCGGGGCCGTGCCGTTGCGGATGGACATCTCCAAGGACGAAGACATCGTCGCGGCGGTCGCGGCCATCACCGAACGGTCGGGCGGCGTCGATGTCCTGGTCAACAACGCCGGATACGGGCTGTACGGCCCGGTCGAGGAGATCCCGCTGGACGAGGCCCGGTATCAGTTCGAGGTCAATGTCTTCGGCCCGGCGCGGCTGACCCAGCTTCTGCTGCCGGCGATGCGGGCGCGTCGGTCGGGAACCATCGTCAACATCACCTCGATGGGGGGCAAGATCTACACCCTGCTGGGCGCCTGGTATCACGCCACCAAACACGCGCTGGAAGGCTGGTCAGACAGTCTGCGGCTGGAGGTCGAGCCGTTCGGCGTCCGCGTCGTGGTGATCGAGCCGGGCCTCATCGAGACCGGTTTCGGCGACGCGGCGTCCAAGGGCCTGCTTGAACGGTCGGGCGCGGGCGCCTACGCCAAGATGGCCAAGGGCGTCGCCGCCTCCATGAACCGCAGCTACGGCCAGGGCCGGGGCACGGACCCCAGGGTCATCGCCGATGTGGTGGGCGACGCCGTCAAGGCGCGTCGGCCCAAGACGCGCTATGCGGCGGGCCGCTATGCGAAGCTGATGATCGGCGTGCGCAAATGGCTGGGCGACCGCGTCTTCGACCGTCTGATCAAGAGCCAGATGTGAGCCGTGGCGATGCGTAGCGACGCCAGAGACGGCTTCCGGTTGCCGCAGGCCTTCTGGCGGGCGGCGGAGCGGATGGGCCTGTCCGCCCCGGCTCTGCTGCGTCAGGCGCGGCTTTCGGCCGCCCTGCACGTCACGCCGGACGCCTGGCTGACGACGGCGCAGTATTTCGTCCTGTGGCGGGCGGTCGAGACCCTGTCGCAAGACCCTGCCGTCGGTCTGCGGATGACGATGGAGACCGACGCCTCGCTTCATCCGCCCGCGACCTTGTCGGCCTTCTTCGCGCGGGATTTCCGTGACGGGTTGTTCCGGCTGGGGCGGTTCAAGCGGTTGTGCACGCCCGAGGCGCTGACGGTGGAGGAAACCGGATCAGAATGCCGGGTCTCGGTGCATTGGCTGCACGCCGACGCGCCCGAACCCGATGCGACGGCTGACGTCGCCTTCGCCGCCGTCCTGGAGCTGGGTCGTCGCGGCACGGGACGCCATCTTCGGCCGATCCGGGTCGAGATGACCCGCCGTGGTCCGATCAGCGAGACGCATGAGCGCTATTTCGATGCGCCGATCCATACGGGGTGCGGGCAAAACGCCCTTGTGTTGGACCGCGCCGACCTGGACCTGCCCTTCGCAGGGCATAACCCCGAGCTGTTGGCCGTCTTGGACCCCTCGCTGGCGGCGTCGTTGGGCGAGATCGAGGCTCGCTCCTCGCTATCGGATCAGGTCAAGATCCTGATCCAGCGCCGCATCGCCAGCGGCAAGCCCGACATCGCCGATGTGGCGCGCGAACTGGGCATGAGCGAGCGGACGCTGCAACGCCGGATCACGGAACAGGGGTCCAGCTATCGCGGCCTGTTGGACGAGGTGCGGCGTGAACTCAGCCGACATCTGCTGTCCGACGCCCGCAACAGCGTCGATGAGATCGCCTTCCTGCTCGGGTTTCAGGACAAGGGGTCCTTCTACCGCGCCTTCCGCACGTGGGAGGGCGTCACGCCCGCGCGGTGGCGCGCCCCGCACTGAACGCTCAGGCCGCCTTAGACCAGTCGGCTCTGCACCACGGCCGCCTCGATGAAGCCGGCGAACAAGGGGTGGGGCGCGAAGGGGCGGCTCTTCAGCTCCGGGTGGTACTGGACGCCGATGAACCACGGATGGTCAGGGCGCTCGACCGTTTCAGGCAGGACGCCGTCCGGCGACAGGCCGGCGAAACGCATGCCCGCGGCCTCCAGCGCCTCGCGGTAGTTGATGTTGACCTCATAGCGATGGCGATGCCGTTCGCTGATGGCCTGGCCGCCATAGATGTCGGCGATCTTCGATCCGTTCTCCAAGGTCGAATCATAGGCCCCCAGCCGCATGGTGCCGCCCAGGTCGCCGCCCTGCTCGCGCTGGACCCTTTGATTGCCCTGGGTCCATTCGGTCATCAGACCGACGACCGGCTCGGACGTCGGGCCGAATTCGGTCGATGAGGCCATGGGGAAGCCGGCCAGGTTCCGCGCCGTCTCGATCACCGCCATCTGCATGCCGAAACAGATGCCGAAATAGGGAATGTTGCGCTCGCGGGCGAAGCGGGCCGCCAGGATCTTGCCCTCGGCCCCGCGCTCGCCGAAGCCGCCGGGCACCAGCACGGCGTGGGCGCCTTGCAGCCGCGCCTCGCAGGCGTCGCGATCCCCCTCGAAGGTCTCGGCCTCGACCCAGTCGATATTGACCTTGACCCGGTTGGCGACGCCGCCGTGGTGCAGGGCCTCGATCAGGGACTTATAGGCGTCCTTCAGCACCGTGTATTTGCCGACCACGGCCACGGTGACCTCGCCGTCCGGGTTCAGGCGGCGATCGACGATCTCGGTCCAGCGCGACAGGTCCGGCGCGGGCGCGTCGGTCATGCCGAAATGGGCCAGAACCTCGGCGTCCAGGCCTTCACGATGATAGTCCAGCGGCACGGCGTAGATGTCGGCCGAATCCATGGCCTGGATGACGCCGCTTTCACGCACATTGCAGAACAGGCCGATCTTGCGCTTCTCGTCGGCCGGGATCGGCTGTTCGCAACGGCACAGCAGGATGTCCGGCTGGATGCCGATGGAGCGCAGCTCCTTGACCGAGTGCTGGGTCGGCTTGGTCTTCATCTCGCCGGCGGTCTTGATGAAGGGCAGCAGGGTCAGGTGCACGAAGCACGACTGGCCGCGCGGCAGGTCCTGGCCCAGTTGGCGGATGGCCTCGAAGAAGGGCAGGCCCTCGATGTCGCCGACCGTGCCGCCGATTTCGACTAGGACGAAGTCCGCCTCCTGGCCGTCGTCGGTCAGGGCCGGGGTCAGGCAGAAGGATTTGATCTGGTCAGTGACGTGGGGAATGACCTGGACCGTGGCGCCCAGATAGTCGCCGCGCCGCTCCTTCTCCAGGATGGTCGAATAGATGCGGCCGGTCGTGATGTTGTCCGACTTGGCCGCCGAGACGCCCGTGAACCGCTCATAGTGGCCCAGGTCGAGGTCGGTCTCGGCTCCGTCGTCGGTCACGAAGACCTCGCCGTGCTGATACGGACTCATCGTGCCCGGATCGACGTTCAGATAGGGGTCCAGCTTGCGCAGACGGACGGTGTAGCCGCGCGCTTGCAGAAGCGCGCCGAGAGCGGCGGAAGCGAGGCCTTTTCCCAATGAGGAAACCACGCCGCCAGTGATGAACACGTAACGGGCCATGGGAGATCACCCTACCGCCGATTCGGCGGCTGAACGCTGGAGACTTTGAGGGCGGGAGAGGAAGCCGGGGATAACCGCCCGGCTCATCCCCCTTATTGCTGCGGCTGGGCCGGCGCCTGGGCGCTCGGCAGACTGGCTTCCAGATCCTCCAGCGACGGCGCGGCGTTTTGGGCCGGGGCCGGCTGGGCGGGCTGCTGGGGCGCGGCGGCGGCCGCCGGGGCTTCGTCGCCCACGGCCAGCTTGCCGACGGCGTCCGCATCCACGACCGAACGGTTGGCGCGGGTCATATTGCCCGACACCGTCAGGCCGATGGCCAGAAGGAAGAACAGGGTCGCCAGGATCGAGGTCGCCCGCGTCAGCAGATTGCCGGCCCCGCGCGCCGTCATGAAGCCCGAAGGCCCTCCGCCCATGCCCAGCGCGCCGCCTTCGGAGCGTTGCAGCAGGATCACCCCGGTCAGGGCGATCGAGACGAGGATCATGGCGACGAGAAGAATGGTCTGGAGCATGGCGGCTTACATGTGGGCGCGGGCGCGCCGATCAAGCGGCGGCGTCTATCATTGTTGTGGCGGCGGGGCAACGCGCCGTTCCTGCCGCTCGACTTATCGGTGCATACCGACGATACATAAAGCTCCGGTGGCGAGGGGGACAGTGTGATGCCGATTTCGTTTGAGCATCTGAACTCAAACTGGAGTGAAAAAACGCCGCCAGGCGATCTGGATGTCCGCTGGCTGCGAGGCGTCATCTTTGAACTGTACCGAGACTATCAGGCGGACCCGAACCGCGGTTCAGACGAGGCTCTGCGCCTATTGCTTGAACGGGTCCGCCGTCGGTTCAAACAGGCTGACGATCAACTGATGCAGGCCTACTCGGTCGAGGAGCTGACAGGCTCCAAGAGTGGAAGCGTCACCTCCAGCAGCGGCTACCGCAGTGAAAGCTACACCCTCGTCGCACCCGAGGGCTTCGCCATGCTGGCGGAATCGTTCCGCAAGGACGGCAATGGCTTCAAGGGGCATCGCGTTAGCGACAGCACCCTCGTGTTCACCATCGGCGGCCAACGGGTCAAATTGCGGGTATGGATTGACGCAAGGCGCACACAAGCATCGGCTCGAAGCCTTACTGACGCCGCACTGGAAGTCGAACGCGTTGCGCTGATCGAGGCTCAGTTGCCCACGGATCGTTGGCCAGACCCCTAAGCCCGGCCCATCATGCCCGGATGATGCCCAGAAAGTCCGCGGCCTTCAGCGAGGCGCCGCCGACCAGGGCGCCGCCGACATCCTGAACCGCCAGGATTTCCGCCGCATTCGCGGGCTTGACCGAGCCGCCGTACAGGATCGGCGCGGTGCGCCCGCCCTCCCCCAGCCGCTCGACCAAGGCGGCGCGCACGGCGGCGTGCACCTCGGCGATCTGGTCCAGGGTCGGCGTCAGGCCGGTGCCGATGGCCCAGACCGGTTCATAGGCGACAGCGAAGGCCTTGCCGACGACGGCGTCGGGCAGCGAGGCCTTGACCTGGCCCGAGACGACCTCGACCGCCCGGCCCGCCTCGCGTTCCTGCAGCGTCTCGCCGACGCAGACGATCGGCTCCAGACCGGCGGCCAGCGCCGCCTCGACCTTGGCCGCGACGTCGGCGTCGGTCTCGCCCAGACCCTGACGGCGTTCGGAGTGGCCCAGGATGACCAGGCCCGCGCCCGCGTCCTTCAGCATGGCCGCCGAGACGGAGCCGGTGTAGGCCCCGGCCGCCTGGGCGTGACAATCCTGGCCGCCGATCTCGACCGCGCCGCCCTTCAGCCGCCAGGCCGCCTGGGCGATCAGGGTCGCGGGCGGGCACAGGGCCACGCGATGGGCGCTCGGCTCGCTCTCCAGGGCGGATTTCAGGGCCTCGGCCTCGGCCAGGTCGGCGGCCAGGCCGTTCATCTTCCAGTTGCCGACGATCAGCTTCACGGTCTGTTTCATGCGGTCTGTCTAGGACCGGGCGGCCGTCAAGCCAAGCCGCAAGAGCCGAGGTATGGCTTTCGCCTTCTTGCGGTCACGCCCGCCGCCCCTCTATAGGCGGATACGACGCGTCCTCGCCGCGAGCTTAGGTTCACCGATGATCACCCACTTCCGCAATTTCGCTAAGTCCAAATGGGCCGCGGGCCTGTTTGTCCTGCTGATCATCAGCTTCGCCGTCGTCGGCTCGCAGATGGATGTCTTCGCCAACTTCGGACCCAAGCACGTCATCACCGCGGGCGACCGCAGCATGAACCAGGTCCAGTTCCGCGCCGTCTTCGACCGCGTGCGCGAGAATGTGCAGGAACAGGCCGGACGTCCGGTGACCGTCGAGGAGATGGTCAAGGAGAACCTGCACCAGCGGTTCCTGGAGAGCCAGACCCGCAACCTGGGCTTCCTGGCCTGGGCCTGGGACGCGGGCTTGCGCCCCGGCAAGGACCTGATCGTCAAGCGCATCCGCGAGATCCCGGCCTTCTTCAACCAGGTGACCGGCCAGTTCGACGAAACCCAGTACCAACAGGCCCTGGCCCAGCAAGGCGTCACCCCGGCCGATCTGGAGCAGGACTTCCGCGACCAGTCGATCGTCGAACACTATGGCGCGGGCCTGGCCGCCGGCGCGCGCATCCCGCGCATCTACGCCGCCCTGCTGGCCAATCAGGCGCGCCAGACGCGTGACGGCCGCTGGTTCACCGTGACCCAGGCCATGGCCGGCCGCGCCGCCGCGCCGACCGACGCCCAACTGACCGCCTTCATGAACCAGAACGCCGCCCAGTTGCGCCGTCCCGAGTTCCGCATGGTCTCGATCATCCTGTTCGCGCCCAGCCGCGAACAGCAGAGCGCGGCCATCAGCGAAGAGAAAATCCGCGAGCGTTTCGAGTTCCGCAAGGCCGCCCTGTCGCAGCCGGAGAAGCGCAGCTTCGTCACCCTGACGGCTCCGACGCGCGAGGTCGCCGCCCGCGTGGCCGCCGCCCTGCGCGCCGGGCAATCGCCCCAGGAAGTCGGCCGCGCCAACAACATCCGCCCCGCCGACTTCGACGCCGCGCCGAAATCGGCCCTGGGCGACCCGGCCGTGGCCGAGGCCGTGTTCGGCATGACCGCCGGGTCGGTGTCCGACCCGATCCAGGCCCGCGTGGGCTTCGCCGTCGTCAAGCTGACCTCGGTCACGCCCGGTCAGGCGGCGACCCTGGAGGGTGTTCGCGACGCCATCGTCGCCGAGCTGCGCCAGGAAGACGCCCGCGCCAAGACCTATGAAGCGGTCGAGGCCTATGAGCGCGCCCGTTCCGAGGGCAAGACCCTGCAACAGGCCGTGCAACAGGTCGGCGCCCGCATCGTGCAACTGCCGCCCTTCACCCAGGACGGCAAGCTGCCGGACGGCCAACCGCTGAACGCGCCGCCGCAGGTGCTGACCCAGGCCTATGCGCTGAGCAAGAGCGGCGAATCCGAGGTGATCGACGCCGGTCAGGGCCAGTATTTCGTCATCCGCGTCGATGATGTGCGCCCGTCGCAACTGCCGACCCTGGCCGACATCCGCGCGCCCCTGGCCGCCCAGTGGACCGCGCGTGAGAACGCCCGCCTGCTGGCCGCCAAGGCCGACGAACTGGCCCGCCGCATCCGAGGCGGTCAGGACATCGCCGCCGTCGCCTCGTCCGTGGGCGCTTCGGTGACCACCCGCACCGGCGTCGAACAGACCGGCGCGGTCCAGACCCAGATCGGCCAGGGCGTCATGCGCGGCCTGTTCACCCAGGGCCGCAACCAGGTCTTCGTCGAACCGCAGAGCGGCGACAGCACCGTCATCGGCCGCGTCGACGCCATCCATGCCGCCGTTCCCGCCCTGGCCGCCGCCCTGGGTGAACAGGCCCGGCCGCGTCTGACCCAGGAGTACATGGAGGCCCTGGTCCAGGATTCGATGGGCGCCGCCGCCCGCCGGGTGAAGGCTCGCAACGATCCGGCCCTGGCGCTGCAAGCCCTGGGCGTCCAGGACCCGGCCGCCCCCGCCGCCCCGGCGCAATGACGACGGCGGATCGCGACGCCTTCCTGGCCGGCTATGCCGCCGGGCGCCCCCAGGTCGTCGTCCGCCGCCTGATCGACGACCTGGAGACGCCGGTCTCGGCCTTTCTCAAGGTCGGCCACGGACGGCCCTACGCCTGTCTGCTGGAATCGGTCGAAGGCGGCGCGGTCAACGGCCGCTATTCAATCGTCGCCCTGGACCCCGACATCGTCTGGCGCTGTCGCGACGGCTGGGCCGAGACGGCGCGCGGCCCGGCGATCGCGGGGGCGGCGTTCACGCCCGAAGCCCTGCCCGCACTGGAATCGCTGCGCGCCCTGATCGCCGCCAGCCGGTTCGATCTGCCCGAGGGCCTGCCGCCCATGGCCGCGGGTCTGTTCGGCGTGTTCGGCTATGACATGGTCCGATTGTTGGAGCCGCTGGGCGCCGCCAATCCCGATCCGCTGGACCTGCCCGACGCCGTCCTGGGCCGCCCGTCGCTGGTGGCGGTGTTCGATTCGGTCGAGCATGAGATCGTGCTGGTCTCGGCCGCCTATCCCGACGGCGGCGTCTCGGCCGAGGCGGCTCACGCCGACGCCGTCACCCGGCTTGACGCCTTTGAGATCGCCCTGCGCGGTCCCCTGCCCGCGACCGCCGCGCCGGTGACCGGCGAAGCGCCCGCCGCGACGCCCGATTTCGCCTCTCGCCTCGATGAGGCGGGCTTTTCGGCCATGGTGCGGACGGCCCAGGACTATATCGCCGCCGGCGACATCTTTCAGGTCGTGCTGAGCCATCGGTTCTCGGCCGAATGGCCGCAAGACCCCTTCGCCTTCTATCGCGCCCTGCGGCGTCAGAACCCTTCGCCCTATCTGTTCTTCCTGGACGGCGGCGGTTTCCAACTGGCGGGGTCCAGTCCCGAGATCCTGGTGCGGCTGAAGGACGGACGCGTGACCATCCGCCCCCTGGCCGGCACCCGTCCGCGCGGCGAGACGCCCGAGCTTGATCGTGCGCTGGAGACCGAACTGCTGGCTGATCCGAAGGAACGCGCCGAGCACCTGATGCTGCTGGATCTGGGCCGCAACGACGTGGGCCGCGTCTCGGCGCCCGGCACGGTCGAGGTGACCGAGAGCTTCGTCATCGAACGCTACAGCCAGGTCATGCACATCGTCTCCAACGTCCAAGGCCGGGCCGATCCCAGGATCGACGCCGTCGACGCCCTGCTGGCCGCCCTGCCCGCCGGCACATTGTCGGGCGCGCCCAAGGTGCGGGCCATGGAGATCATCGACGAACTGGAGACCGAGAAGCGCGGCGTCGGCTATGGCGGCGGCGTGGGCTACATCTCGGCCAACGGCGAGGCCGACGTCTGCATCGTGTTGAGAACCGCCCTGTTCACCGGCGGCCGGGCCTATGTGCAGGCGGGCGCGGGCGTCGTCGCCGACAGCGATCCTAAGGCCGAACACGCGGAAACGGTCTTCAAGGCCCGCGCACCCATGCGGGCGGCGGCCGAGGCCTGGCGTTACGGCTCCAGGGGCTGAACGGCGGCGGCCTGTCCGTGAGGCGGCTCCATCGACACGCCTGGTCCCAGGATCACCACGCCCGCCATCAGCACGGCGGCCGAGGCGCATAGACCGGCGGCGAACAGGGCCGCCCACGGGCTGCCCGGCTTGTCCTGCGACGCGGTCAACAGCGTGCGGGCCTTGGCGACGGCTTCGGTCATGGCGACGATTCCTCTTCGTGCCGATGACACAGGTTCGAGGTTAACGAGACCTTTCCCGCACGCATCCGCTTGGCGCGGAGACCATGCCGCCTTAAGACCGCCGGATGATCCTGGTCGTCGATAACTACGACAGCTTCACCTACAACCTCGTCCACTACCTCGCGGAGTTGGGCGCCACGACGCACGTGGTGCGCAACGACGATCTGACGGCCGAGGAAGCCTGGGCGCTGAAGCCCCAGGCGGTGCTGTTGTCGCCCGGACCCTGCACGCCGACCGAGGCGGGGATATGTCTGCCGCTGCTGGAGACGGCGCCGCAGGACATGCCGATCCTGGGCGTTTGTCTGGGCCACCAGGCCATGGGCCAAGCCTACGGCGGCGACGTGATCCGCGCCAAGACCCTGATGCACGGCAAGACCTCGCCGATCCTGCATGAAGGCAAGAGCCTGTTCGCCGGCCTGCCGTCGCCCTTCACCGCGACGCGCTATCACTCGCTGGCCGTGCGTCGCGAGACCCTGCCGGATGAGCTGGAGGTCACCGCCTGGACGGCCGACGGCGAGATCATGGGCTTGCAGCACCGGACCCGGCCGATTCACGGCGTTCAGTTCCATCCCGAATCCATCGCCACCGAGCACGGCCATGCGATGCTGGCCAACTTCCTGGACCTGGCGGGCGTCAAGCGTCTGAAGGCCGCCTGAAGTGTCCGACGGCTTCAAGCCCTTGTTGGCCAAGCTGGTCGACGGCCGCGTGCTGTCGTCGGATGAGGCGCGCGCCTTCTTCGCCGCCTGTCTGCGTGGCGAACCGACGCCGTCGCAGGTCGCGGCGGCCGTCACCGCCCTGCGCATTCGCGGTGAAACGGTCGATGAGATCGCCGCCTTCGCCACGGCCATGCGCGACGCCGCCCTGACGTTGAATCACCCCTACGACGTCATCGACACCTGCGGCACCGGCGGCGACGGCCAGCACACCTACAACGTCTCCACCGCCGCGGCCCTGGTGCTGGCGGGCGCGGGGGTGAAGGTCGCCAAACACGGCAACCGCGCCCTGTCGTCCAAGTCGGGTTCGTCCGACGTGCTGGCGGCGCTGGGCGTCAACCTTCAGGCCGATCAGGCCCAGCAGTTGCGGGCGCTGGAGACGGCGGGCATCGCCTTCCTGTTCGCTCCCGCCTATCACGGCGCCATGCGGCACGTCGGGCCGGTGCGCGCCGAGATCGGGTTCCGTACGGTTTTCAATCTTCTCGGGCCGCTTTCCAACCCGGCTTCCGCGAAGCGGCAGGTGATGGGCGTCTATGATCCGCGCCTGTTGGAGCCGCTGGCCGAGGTCTTGGGTCGGCTCGGCGCCGTGCATGCCTGGACCGTTCACGGCCAGGGTCTGGACGAACTGACCACCACGGGACCGACCGAGGTCGCCGAGTGGAAAGACGGCGCCGTCCGCCGCTTCCAGGTCACGCCCGAGGACGCCGGTCTGCCCCGCGCCGACATCTCGGCCCTGCGCGGCGGCGACGCCGAAGAGAATGCGGACGCTCTGCGCGCCCTGCTGGACGGTGCGCCCGGCGCCTATCGCGACATCGTGCTGTTGAACGCCGCCGCCGCCCTGGTGGTCGCCGACCGCGCGGCCGATCTGGCCCAGGGCGCCGCCCTGGCCGCCGCCGTCATCGACGATGGGCGCGCCGCCCGCGCCCTGGACGCCCTGGTCGCGGCCACCAACACCCCGATCGAGACGCCCGAGCCGTGAACGACATCCTGGACCGCATCGCCGATTACAAGCGTGACGAGGTCGCCGCCCGCAAGGCCGCTCGGCCGCGGAGCGTTGTCGAAACCGCCGCCCGTGACGCTTCTCCGCCGCGCGGTTTTCGCGCCGCGCTGGAGCGCGCCAGCGGAGTCGGCCGTCCCGGTCTGATCGCCGAAATCAAGAAGGCCAGTCCGTCCAAGGGCCTGATCCGCGCCGACTTCGACCCGCCGTCCCTGGCCCAGGCCTATGAACGCGGCGGCGCGTCCTGTCTGTCCGTCTTGACCGACGGTCCCAGCTTCCAGGGCGACGACGCCTATCTGGCCGCCGCTCGCGACGCGGTCGCCCTGCCCTGCCTGCGCAAGGACTTCCTGGTCGATCCCTGGCAGGTGGCCGAGAGCCGCGCGCTCGGCGCCGACTGCATCCTGATCATCCTGGCCATGATCGACGACGCCCTGGCCGCCGACCTGCTGGCCGAGGCGGATCGCTGGGGCATGGACGCCCTGATCGAGACCCACGACGAGACCGAAATGGCCCGCGCCTGTGAACTGGTCGAGGATCGAGACGACGTTCTGGTCGGAATCAACAATCGCTCCCTGCGCACCTTCCAGGTCGACCTGGCCGTGACCGAACGCCTGGCCCTGCTCAGCCCGGTGCGCGCCCTGTTGGTGGCCGAGAGCGGCATCTTCACGCCCGACGACGTCGCCCGCGTCGCGGCCGCTGACGCCCAGGCCGTGCTGGTCGGCGAAAGCCTGATGCGTCAATCGGACGTCGAGGCGGCGACCCGGGCCTTGATGGCGTGAGCGATGACCCGCCCCGTGCGAGTGCGCTCAAGGTCACCTTGGCCGTTCTCGCCGTCCCGATCCTGACGGCGTACGGCTGTTCCCTGATCGCTACAGACGGCGCGGGCTATTCTGGGCGAGGACCTTGGGAAGGCACGGCGATGACCGCCCTGATCATGGCGGCGGCGCTGACCTTCCACTGCTACAGTCTTGCCTTCAAGAGGCGGCCTTCATTCGTCATCCTTGAAGACCGGTTAGAACATTTTCGTTGGAAGAAGCCATTATATTTCAAGGATATCGAAGCCGTCGTTTTTCAGCCCGCAGACCATTGGGCGCGACGCACGTCCGAGGTTCATCTCCGACTGTCCGACGGAACCCTGCAGTACATTCCGACCGCCCTCATGACGCATGGACCGAGAGCGTTCGCGACCTTGCTGCAGGACGCCCTCGATCGCTATCGCGAGGATCATCCGCCGTTAAGTTGACATTAGGTAAGAACACTTACAGAACATCGGCAACGGTTCACGCCTTGTTCTGGAAGATTCGCCGCCATGCTCACGCGCAAACAGCACGAACTCCTGATGTTCATCCACGAACGCATCAAGGAGACGGGCGTCTCCCCCTCGTTCGACGAGATGAAGGAGGCGCTGGATCTGGCGTCGAAATCGGGCATCCATCGCCTGATCACGGCGCTGGAGGAACGCGGCTTCATCCGCCGCCTGGCCCATCGGGCGCGGGCGCTGGAGGTGATGAAACTGCCGGAACAGGCCACGGCCTCGGCGCCCAAGGGCGGCCGCGCGCCGTTCAAGCCGGGCGTGATCCAGGGCGGCGGCGGCGCCTCGGTCGAGGCCGCCAACGACGTGCGCGAACTGCCCCTGCTGGGCAAGATCGCCGCCGGCACCCCCATCGCCGCCATCCAGCACGAGCGCGACCGCCTGTTCGTGCCCGAGGCCATGCTTGGCGCGGGCGAGCACTATTGCCTGGAGATCGAAGGCGATTCGATGATCGAAGCGGGCATCCTGGACGGCGACACCGTGGTCATCAAAAAGGGCGCGACCGCCAACAACGGCGAGATCGTCGTGGCCCTGGTCGAGGGCGAGGAGGCGACGCTGAAACGCCTGCGCCGCAAGGGCGCCTCCATCGCCCTGGAACCGGCCAACCGCAACTATGAGACCCGCATCTTCGGTCCCGACCAGGTCGAGGTTCAGGGCAAGCTGGTGGGCCTTATCCGCCGCTATCACTGAAGTCGGGATCGCCCAGGCGGCTCCATGGCCGGTCGCCGCGCGCCTGGGTCGTCCACGCCGCCCGCCAGCCGGACCCGTCGCGCCACAACTCGACCGCGCCGCCTCGGGCGTAGTCCAGCCCGTCCAGCACCAGGCGTCCATTGCACGTCGTCGGCAGAGATTGAACGACCGCCCGCACGCTGACGACCGGCGCCGAGGCGCACAGGCTCGTCATCTGCTCCATCGTCGGTGCGCGGCGGCCCCACCACATCGCGATGGAGGCGGCGTCTCGTCGGCTCGGCGCACAGGCGAAGCGGGTGCAGGTCCACCCCTCGACGGGTCTCTCGACCGCCTCCAACCCGCGCCGCCGTGACCACAGATCGACCGCGAACTGACGCACGCCGGGCCGCACCACGACGGCGGCGTGTTCGACCCGGAAGGCCGCATTGGTTCCGCCGTCGCCGATCCAGAGATCCGGCGCGGGCGCCCTGGGCCACACCAACACGGCCAGGGCGAACGGCAGGCCCAGCCAACGCAGCCGCCCCTTCCACAGGCACAGGAACAGCACGCCCAGAAAGGCGATGGGCAGAGCCGCCGCCGGGGCGCTGGGCACCGTGCGCACGGCGCCCGGCAGACTCGCGACCCACCCCCCGATCGCCAGCATCAGGTCAACGCCGACGCCCGCCAGCCACAGAAAGGGCGCGCCCAGCCCCAACGGCTCCAGCGCCGCGCCCACGGCCAGGGCGGGCAGCATGATGAAATCGGCGACCGGCGCCGTCATCAGATTGGCGGCCAGGCCATAGACCGCCGTGCGGTTGAAATGCTGCATGGCGAACGGGCCGGTCGCCAGGCCCGCGACCAGGCTGGCGGCCACGGCGATGACGATCCAGCCGCCGATCCTCTGGCTCCAGACGATGGGCCAGGGCGCCGAGATTTCGCGTGTACGCGGCGGCCAGGCCTCGGCCAGGGCCACCAGGGCCGCGGTGGCGGCGAAGGACATCTGGAAGCCGGGCGTGACCACGGCCTCGGGTTGCAGGATCAGCACGGCGAAGGCGGCCACGGCCAGGGCGTGCATGCTGATCGCCTGTCGATCCAGCAATATGGCCAGAAAGGCGATGGAGGCGGTGATGGCCGCCCGCTCGGCCGGCGGCGGCGCGCCCGAGACGATCAGATAGGTCCCCACCGCGATCAGCCCGGCCCAGGCGGCGACCTTCTTGCCCGACACCCGCAAGGCCAGCCACGGGACCAAGGCCACGCCCAGCCGCACCGCGAAGAAGACGAAGCCGCCCACGATGGCCATGTGCAGACCCGAGATCGACAGGATGTGCGCCAGGCCGGAATCGCGCATCGTCTGCACGTCCTCGGGCATGATCCAGGTCTCGTGTCCCGTGGTCATGGCCGCCGCCACGCCGCCCGTCCGTTCGCCCAACCGCGCGACGATGGCCTGGGCCAGACGGAAACGCGCGGCGTTGACCCTCATCTCCAGGGCCAGCCGCCAGGGCGGATCGGGCAGGACCGCGGGCCGCAGCTCGCCCAGGGCGAAGGCCGATCCGCCCAGTCCCTGGAACCAGGCGTTGCGGCCGAAATCATAGGCGCCGGGCGCGGCCGGGGCCGGCGGCGGGTTCAATATGGCGAACAGACGCACTGGCGCGCCGGGCGGCGGCGGCGCGCCGCGCACCGTGGCTCTGAGACGGGTCGGCGTCTGTTCCGGCGCCAGGCCGCGCACCCGCACCGGCGCGATCACCACCCGCGCCCCGCGCTCGCCCCGGCTGTCGACGTCCACGACCCAGCCTTCGATGACCGTCGGCTCGCTCATCGCCGGGGCGACGGGTTCGGCGACGATCAAGGTCCGTGTTTTGGCCGCCGCCAGGCCGCCAGCCAGACACGCCAGCATCAGCAGCGGCAGGGTCCAACGCCGCGACAGGCCGCGCCGCTTGGCCCCCAGCCAGACGCCGGCCGTCACCACGGCCGCCAACAACAGCGGCCACAGCGACGGTTCGGTCATCAGGGCGAAATAGGCCGCACAGCCGCCGCCAAAGGCCACCGGCGCCCACAGCCGCCAACGATCGGACTGGGCCGCGGCCTGATCGGCCAGCCAGGCGCGGAAACGCTCACGGGCGCTGGGATTCACGGCGTCGGGCGGTATAAGGGCGGCCCCAACGGACCCCTTATCCATGACCTCCGCCTCTCCCGTCGTCACGCGCTTCGCCCCCTCGCCCACCGGCTATCTGCACATAGGGGGCGCCCGAACGGCGCTTTTCAATCACCTTTACGCACGGCGGCACGGCGGCAAATTCCTGGTGCGGGTGGAAGACACCGACCGCGAACGCTCCACTGACGAAGCGGTCAAGGCCATCTTCGACGGCCTGGCCTGGCTGGAGCTGTTCGCCGACGAGGAGCCGATCTTCCAATTCAGCCGCGCCGACCGCCACCGCCAGGTGGTGGACCAGTTGCTGGAGACCGGCCACGCCTATCGCGACTTCCTGACGGCGGAAGAGACCGGCGCCCTGCGCGACGCCGCTAAGGCCGAAGGGCGCACCTTCGAATCGCCCTGGCGCGACCGTGAACCCGGCGTCGACGACCTGGCCCGCCCGCACACGGTTCGTTTCCGTCGTCCGCATCCGGTCAGCGTGACCGTGGACGACGCCGTTCAGGGACGCGTGCAATGGGACTCCTCGGCGCTGGACGATCTGGTGCTGCTGCGTTCGGACGGCGCGCCGACCTATAATCTCGCCGTGGTGGTGGACGACCACGACATGGGCGTGACCCACGTCATCCGCGGCGACGACCATCTGAACAACGCCGCGCGCCAGAGCCTGATCTACGACGCCCTGGGCTGGACCCGGCCGGTCTTCGCCCACATCCCGCTGATCCATGGACCGGACGGTGCCAAACTGTCCAAACGGCACGGCGCCCAGGCGGTGCATGAATACGCCGAGATGGGCTATCTGCCCGAGGCCATGCGCAACTATCTGGCCCGCCTGGGCTGGGCGCACGGCGACGACGAACTGTTCGGCGACGAACAGGCTCAGGCCTGGTTCGACCTGGACGGCGTCGGCAAGGCCCCGGCGCGGCTGGATTTCGACAAGCTGGCCCACGTCAACGCCCACTGGCTGCGTCTGGCCGACGACGACCGCCTGGCCAAGGCGGCGCTGGACGTTCACCTAGCGCGCGGCCGCGCCCTGGCGCCCGACGACGAGACCCGCCTGCTGCGCGCCATGCCCTTCCTGAAGGATCGGGCCAAGACGACGCTGGAGCTGGCCGACCAGTCGGAATTCGTGCTCAAGGCCCGACCCCTGACCATCGACGACAAGGGCCGCGCCCTGTTGTCGGGCGAGACCCTGGACCGGCTGAAACGCCTGCGCGACCGGTTGAACCTGTTCCAATCCTGGGACGTCTTCGCCCTGGAGGCCGAGTTGAAGGCCTTCGCCGAAGAGGAAGGCGTCGGCTTCGGCAAGATCGGCCCGCCGGTGCGCGCGGCCCTGACCGGCGGCGCCCCGTCGCCCGACATCGCCCGCACCCTGGCGTCACTGGGTCGTGAAGAAAGCCTCGGGCGCTTGGATGATGCGCTGCAACAGACTATTTGAACGTCACGTCTAACGATCCTTCCGCCGTCGCCTCCCCGCGGCCGGCCCGAACATCAGGGGCATTGATGACCGAACAAGCCAAATCCGCCGGCGCCGCCGTCCTCAACTACGGTGACGTTTCCGTCGAACTGCCGGTGCTGAAAGGCTCGACCGGGCCGGACGTGATCGACATCCGCAAGCTGTACGGCGCAACCGACGCCTTCACCTATGATCCCGGCTTCACCTCGACCGCGGCTTGCGAATCGGGCCTGACCTTCATCGACGGCGACAAAGGGGTGCTGCTGCATCGCGGCTATCCGATCGACCAGTTGGCGTCGAAATCGAATTTCGTCGAGGTCTGCCATCTGCTGTTGCACGGCGAACTGCCGACCGCCTCGGAATACGAGACTTTCGAGAACCTGATCACGCGGCACACCATGCTGCATTCTCAGTTCGATCGCTTCTTTGAAGGTTTCCGCCGCGACGCCCATCCGATGGCGATCATGGTCGGCACCGTCGGCGCCCTGTCGGCCTTCTATCACGACAGCCTGGACATCCATGATCCGGTCCAGCGCGACATCTCGGCCATTCGCCTGATCGCCAAGATGCCGACCATCGCGGCCCGGGCCTTCAAATATCACATCGGCCAGCCCTTCGTGTCGCCGCGCAACGAGCTGAGCTACGCCGAGAATTTCCTGCGCATGTGCTTCGCCGTTCCGGCCGAGGACTATGTCGTCAATCCGGTCCTGGCGCGCGCCATGGACCGGATTTTCATCTTGCATGCCGACCACGAGCAGAACGCCTCGACCTCGACCGTGCGTCTGGCCGGTTCGTCGGGCGCCAATCCGTTCGCCTGCATCGCCGCCGGCATCGCCTGCCTGTGGGGTCCGTCGCACGGCGGTGCCAACGAAGAGGCGCTGACCATGCTAAAGGAGATCGGCACGCCCGAGCGCATCCCCGAGTTCATCGAGGGCGTGAAGGCCAAGAAATACAAGCTGATGGGCTTCGGCCATCGCGTGTACAAGAACTACGACCCGCGCGCCAAGGTGATGCAGCAGTCGGCCTATGAGGTGCTGGACGCCGTCGGCGATCCCAACGATCCGCTGTTCCAGGTGGCGCGTGAACTGGAGCGCGTCGCCCTGAACGACGAATATTTCATCGAGCGCAAACTGTTCCCGAACGTCGACTTCTATTCGGGCATCACCCTGTCGGCGATGGGCTTCCCGACCTCGATGTTCACTGTGCTGTTCGCCCTGGCCCGCACCGTCGGCTGGATCGCCCAGTGGCAGGAAATGATGGCCGATCCGTCGCAGAAGATCGGCCGCCCGCGCCAGCTCTACACCGGCCCGACCCAGCGTGACTACGTGCCGATCCAGTCGCGCGGCTGATCCGTCGCCGAACATTGATGACGCCGGGGTTCGCGCCCCGGCGTTTTCTTTTGAGCGCTCATCGCCGCCGTTCGTACAGCGCCGCGCCGCTGACGGGATCGCTGGCGGCGAGCACATCGGCCGAAGACAAGAAGGCCGCGCCGACGCCCGTCACCTTCGGCGACATGTTCAATGTCAGGTGTTCCCACTCCCGGCCATAGTCCATGCCCCAGGCGCAGTTCCAGGCGGTGATCTCGACGCCGCCGCTGAGCCGCAGCCGGGTCGGCCGTCCGCGTCGCCGCATCAACAGCCGGACCAGGGATGCGCCGCAGCCCGGCAGGATCAGTTCGACCATTGCATTCGCCTATCCCGTGGGTGACGCTCGCACCGTCGCGCGGCCGGGGGCTGAGCGGCATGAGCAACTCCTGAGGCTTCGCTGAAATTGGCGTCCGGCGGCTATCGTTTCGACCGTTTCGAGCTGGACCCTGAGGACCGGCGCCTGACCCGTGACGGCGCGCCGGTGGATCTGAACGCACGCTATCTGGACGCCTTGATCCTGCTGGTGCGCGAGAACGGACGGCTGGTCACCAAGGATCGATTCCTGGACGAGGTCTGGAAGGGCGTGCCGGTCACCGATGAGGCCCTGACCCAGTGCATCCGCACTCTGCGCCGCACCCTTGGCGACGACGCCGCGCGGCCGCGGTTCATCGCCACGGCGCCCAAGCACGGTTATCGCTTCGTAGCGGAGATCGTGACGACGGACGCCGCCGCTCCGGTTCTGATCTCGCCCATCTCCACGCAGGCTCAGGTTCCAGCTCTGCCGCCAGCGACGCGCGGCGCACGACCCTGGCCGCCGTTCCTGATGCTGGGCGCGGCCGGTGTGATCGGCGGCGGCGCGGCGGGACTGATCGGCGGGCTGATCTACGGCTTCATCGGCGCGGCGGATCCCCTTCAACCGGGATTGGGCGCCGGATCGGTGCTGATGGTCTTGGTCTGTCTGACCGTCATCGTCGCCGTGATGGGCGCCTTCGGCGTGGCCATGGGCATAGCCGTCGCGGGAATTCTGTCCCGCCGCATCGGGCCGTGGAGCATCGTCGGCGGGGCCGCGGGCGGCATGATGGTGGGCGGGATCGTACGCGCCCTGGGCGTCGACGCCTTCAACCTGTTGTTCGGCCAGTCGCCGGGCGACATCACCGGCGCGCCGGAAGGCGCCATTCTGGGCGGCGCCGTGGGCCTGGCCGCCTGGCTGACGGTGCGGCGCACGGGACGAGGCTCGCTGCGCTACGGCGTTTCGGTCGCGGCCCTGTGCGGCGCGGCGGCGGGGCTGGTGATCCCCTTGGTCGGCGGACGGCTGATGGGCGGCAGCCTTGAGCTTCTGGCCGACCAGTTCCCCACCTCGCGGTTGCGGTTAGGCCCGATCGGCGCCCTGTTCGGCGAGACCGGGTTCGGCCCGATCGCCCAGGCCTTCACCGGCGCGCTTGAGGGCCTGTTGTTCAGCGCCTGCGTCATCGGCGCCATGATCGTGGCCCGGCGCAACCTGGGGCGGCTCAGGACCCTGACCTGGCTCTGACCACCTTCAGCACCGCCTCGGCCGCGATATCGGACGGATCACGCGCGCCCCGGCCCATCCGGTCCAGGGCCGCCGTCTGCCGCGCCGCCTGATCCGCACGCAGGGCCGGATCGTCCAGCAGACGCGCCACGGCCTGGGCTGTCTTTTCGGGCGTGGCGTCGTCCTGGATCAGTTCGCGCGCGATCTCCTCGTCCGCCGCATGGTTGAACAGGGTCGCGTATTTGCCGGTGAAGAAGGGCCGCATGATCGCATAGCTGAGCGGCTGGAACCGATAGCCGATAACCATGGGCGCGCCCGCCAGGGCCAGTTCAGTCGAGACCGTGCCGCTGGTCGCCAGGGCGACGGTCGCGGCCTTCATGGCCTCATATTTACGATCCTCGCCGATCAGATGGGCGCGGAACGGCCAGGCGGCGACGCGGTGCGCCACGTCGTCGGCCACAGTGCCCGCCGCGACTACGGCCACGGCCAGATCGGGGCGTTCGGCCTTCAACCGCCGGATCGCCTGTTCATAGACGGGCGTCATCAGCCGGACCTCGCTGGGACGGCTGCCCGGCAGCACCAGCAGCAGCGGCTGATCCGGCTTCAGACCCAGGTCGCGCCGCAAGGCCGCCGGATCGGCCTTGGACATGTCGACATACAGGGCCTGAGACCCCACGACGGTCGTCGCCAGCCCCTCGCGCTCGAACCAGGGGGCGTCGAAACTGTACAGCGCCAACAGATGGTCGACGGCGTTCGCCAGGGTCTTGGCCCGCCCCGGCCGCGAGGCCCAGACCTGCGGCCCGACGTATTTGATCAGCGGTGTGTGCGGTGCGGCGGCGCGGATCGCCTTGGCGACGCGGATGGTGAAGCCCCAACTGTCGATCAGGATCACCGCGTCCGGCCGTTCGCGCGCCGCCAAGGCCGCTGTCTCGGCCACGCGCTTCTTGACCCGGCCATAGGCGCGCAAACCCTCCAGCCAGCCCAGGATCGACAGTTCGGCGATGTCGAAGGGGCTGACGACGCCCTCGGCCGCCATCTTGGGACCGCCGACGCCGACGAAGGTCACGCCCTCGCCCAGCCGCGCCTTCAGCGCCCGCGCCAGGCCCGCGCCCAGATCGTCGCCCGAGGCCTCGGCCGCCACCAGCATGATCTTCAGCGGCGCGCTCATCGGCTCTCGCCCCAGACGAACAGGCCCAGACGGTCGGCCGCCGCGATGATCGCCGCCCGGTCGATCAGGATCAGCTTGCCCGCCACGCCCCCGACGCCCGCCAGACCGGCGTCGGCGGCCAGTTCGACCGTGCGCGCGCCCATCACCGGCATGTCGACCCGCAGGTCCTGGATCGGCTTGGGCGCCTTGCCCAGGGCGCCCTTGGGTTCGCCGCGCCGCCCGCGCAGATCGGCGGGCAGCCCCGCGACGCGCGTCAGCATGGCGTCGGTGCCTTCCTGGGCCTCGACCGCCAACACCAGGCCGTCCACGACCACGGCGCCCTGGCCGATATCCAGCTCCCCGGCCTTCTGCGCGACATGCAACGCTTTCAGAAGATCGCTCATCTGCTCCGGCGTCGGCTGGACCCGACCCAGGGCGCCGGTCGGCAGGGTCTCGCCGCCCAGGATGTCGTCGGCGCCTTCGACGGCGAACCCCTCGGCCTCGAACACCGACAGGATCTTGCGCAACAGGGCGTCATCGCCCTTGGTCGCGGCCGCCACGATGCCCGGAAGCACGGATGCGCCCTTAAGATCGGGCCGCAAGCTCTTGAAATCCGGCCGCGCGACATTGCCGGCCAGGCAGATCGCACCGCACCCTTCCGTCTTCAGCGCCTTTAAGATGCCGCCGATCTCGGCCATGCCGAACTCGGCGCCCGGCCAACGTTCCAGATGAGGGTCGGCGAACCCGGCCAGGCGGATCACATAGAAGGACCTGCCCTCGGCCTCGCAGCGCCGTCCGATGGCCAGCGGCAGGTCGCCGCCCCCCGCGATCAGACCCAGTTTGGTCATTCGCCCGGCAGGCACAGGGGCCGTTTGCCGTCCTCGCGGATGAAGGCCGTGATCTCCATGATCTCAGGCAGGTCGGCATAGGCGGCCTCGACCCGGTCCAGCCGCTCGGCGAAGACGCCTTCGCCCTCGAACAGATCGCGGAAGGCGGCCAGCAGGCGACGCACCTGATCCTTGCCGTAGCCCTTGCGCTTCAGACCCACCAGATTCAGCCCATGCAGCCGTGCGTGATTGCCCCAGGCCGAGCCGTAGGGGATGACGTCGCGCGTCACCGCCGCCAGTCCGCCGACGATGGCGCCCTGCCCCACCCGGCCGTTCTGGTGAACCGCGCACAGGCCGCCCAGGAAGACCCGATCACCGATCCGGGCGTGGCCGCCCAGGGTGGCGTTGTTGGCCATGACGACATTGTCGCCCACGACGCTGTCGTGGCCGATGTGCGCCCCGGTCATGAACAGGCCGTTCGAGCCGACGCGTGTGACGCCCGTTCCCTGGGGCGTGCCGCGATTGAAGCTGCAATGCTCGCGGATGACGTTGTCCGCGCCGATCTCCAGCCGCACCGGCTCGCCCTTGTAGCCGTTATGCTGGGGGTCGCCGCCGATGACGGCGAAGGGGTGGATGACCGTGCGTTCACCGATCGTCGTGTCCTGCTGAACGATCGCGTGGCTGAGCAGCCGCACGCCCGTGCGCAGCTCGACGTTCGGCCCGACGACGCACCAGGGACCGACCTCGACGTCATCCGCCAGGCGAGCCGCGGCGTCGATGATGGCGCTGGCGTGGATGCGGCTCATGACGCCGGCTGCTCCACCGTCACCACCATGGCGGCGAAGTCGGCCTCGGCGGCCAGTTTGTCGTCGATGAAGGTCTCGCCGCGGAATTTGAACACGTCGCCACGCTGTTTGGTGACCATCACCCGCATCCGCAACTGATCGCCGGGCCGCGCGGGTTTGCGGAAGCGCACGCCGTCGATGGACATGAACATGATGACCTTGCCCTCGACCTCGACGTTCATGGTCTTGGACATCAACAGGGCGCCGGTCTGGGCCATGGCCTCGACGATCAGAACGCCCGGCATGACCGGATCGATCGGGAAGTGACCGGGGAAGAAGGGTTCGTTGTGGGTGACGTTCTTGACGCCCGTGATCGAGGTTCCGGCCACGAAATCCTCGGCCCGGTCGACCAGCAGGAAGGGATAGCGGTGCGGCAGACGCCGCATCACCTCGGCATAGTCGATCCTGGCGTCGCTCTCACCCATCGTCCCGGTCCTTGCCGCGAGTCTTTCCCGCCGCCTGTTTGGCCAGCCAGATCGCTTCGCGCAAGGACTGTCGGATCGGCTTGGCCGGATAACCGGACCAGGTCTCGCCCGCCGGCACATCGGCCAGCACTCCGGCCCCGGCGGCGATGCGCGCGCCCTTGCCGATGGTGATGTGGTCGCCCACGCCCGCCTGCCCGCCGAACATGACGTTGTCGCCGACGATGACCGTGCCCGAAATCCCACTGTGCGCCGCCATCAGCACATTGCGGCCCAGCACGCAGTTGTGGCCGATCATGACCAGATTATCGATCTTGGAGTTCTCGCCGATCACCGTATCGGCATAGGCGCCCCGGTCGATGCAGGTGTTGGCGCCGACGGTGACGCCGTCCTGAATGATCACGCGGCCCAGTTGGGGAATGTCGATCGGTCCCGTCTTCGACCAGGCCGCCCCGAACCCGGCCTCGCCGATCCGGGCGCCGGAATAGATCTGAACCCGGTCTCCGATCAGGGCGAAGCCGATGCTGGCGTTGGCGCCGACCCGGCAGTCGCGGCCGATCTGAACGCCCGGCCCGATCACAGTATTGGCGCCGATCCGGCTGCCTCGGCCGATGCGGACGCCGCGCCCCAGGACCACGCCCGGCTCCAGCACGACGCTGTCGTCTTCGCACGCCTCGGCGCGATCCATCGCGGCGTCCAGCGTCAGCGGCCGATGCAGCAACAAGGAAGCCCGCGCCCAATCGGCCTGGGGTTCGTCGGACACGATCACCGCCGCGTCCGAAGGCGCGCTCTCCACGAAGGCCGCCGAGACGATCACACAGCCCGCCCGAGTCTCGCTCAGGGCGGCGGCCAGTTTGCGGTCGGCCAGAAACGCGATCGCGCCCCCGTCCGCATCGGACAGGGGCGCGACGGAGGCGATCATGCGCTCGCCGCCCCGTTCGACCCGACCGCCGACATGATCGGCGATCTCGGTCACGCCGCGGGACGGCAGCGCCTGGAAAAAGCGGGCGTCAGGCATCCTCGGCCCGCTCCGGCTTACTGTTGCGGCTGCTGGGCCGGAACCGCCATGCGGTTGAAGCTCAGGGTCGGCAGAGCCGTGTTCAGGCGCTGGATGGCCAGATCGGTGACGTCCATGGCCGGGTTCATCAGGAACACGCTTTCGCGGTCCAGCAGCAGGCCGCAGCCGCGCTCCTGATAGATTTGGACCAGCAGCGGATCGACGGCCGTGGCGATGGCCTGACGCTGCTGGCTCAGGGTGTAACGCAGCTCGGCGTCACGGGTCTGTTCCAGTTGCTGGGCCTCTTGCAGGCGCTGTTGCAGGGCCTGGCGGCGCTGTTGCATCTGATCGGCCGGGATGGTGGCCTGGCCCTGTTGCAGGGCGGTCATCTCGGTCTGGATGGCGGTGGCGTAGGGTTGCAGCTCGCCGCGCACTTCGTTCGCGAGTTGCTCCATGCGGGCCTGGACGGCTTGGCCGGCGGTCGATTGGGCCAGCAGGCGCTGGTTGAAATAGACGCAGACGCCGGGGATGACCGGGCCGGGGTTTTGCGGGCCGGCGGTCTGGGCCGAAGCGGCGGTGGCGGTGAAGGCCGCGAGGGCGACGGCGCCGATAGCGAGAAGTTTCATAGTCTTGCCTTTGGCCTTTCGGGCCGGTTGTTAGAACTGGGTCGAGGTGGAGAACCGGAAGGTTTCGGTTCGGTCGTAGTCTTCCCGCGACAGGATCTGGCTGATGTCGAAACGGATCGGACCCATCGGCGACTTCCAGTGGACGCTGAGACCGGCCGAAGCCCGCAGGCCCAGATTATCGACGATCTGGGTGTCGATGAGACCTGACGAATTCAGACGGTAACGGTCGTCCAGCACGCCCAGAGTACCGACGTCGGCGAACAGCGAGGTCTTGATGCCGTACTCTTCGGGCAGGCCGTTCGGCACGGTCAGCTCAATGGTGCCGATGGCGTAGAAATTGCCGCCCAGGGCGTCATTGGTGCGCAGATCGCGCGGACCCATGCCCGCGTTCTCAAAGCCGCGGAAGCTGTTGCCGCCCTTGAAGAAGCGGTCGTTGATCCGCACGGCGTCGCCGGCCCAGCCCGAGACATAGCCCGACGATCCTTGCAGGCTGACGACCCAGCTCGGCGTCAAGCCGTAGTACCAGGAGCCTTCGACCTCGGTCTTCAGATAGTTCACGTCGCCGCCGATGCCGGCGAAGTCCTGACGCAGCGATCCGCTCCAACCGCGCGTCGGGCGGATCGGATCGTTGGTGCGGTTCACATACAGGGTGTAGCCGGCCGACGAGTTCAGCGAGGAGCCGATCTGTTCGCATAGGGCGCGCGACCCGACGGCCAGGCCGGTGCAGTAGCCCGACGGCACGATGATCTCATCGTCCTTGATGAAATAGCGCGTGCTCAGGCTGGTGTAGCCGTTCAGCGGGAAGGTCAGACGCAGGCCCGCGCCGGTCGAGCGGTAGTCGAAAGACGACTCTTGCTGGAAGTCGTAGCGCGAGTGGAACAGGTCGTAACCCGCCCGAATGTCGCGGTTCAGGAAGCGCGGCTCGGTGAAGCGGAAGTCGATCTGCTGACGCAGCGAGCCCCATTCGACGCGCAGCACCACGTTCTGGCCACGGCCTCGGAAATTCTTCTCGGTGACGCCGGCGTTGATGACGAACGATTCGACCGAGCTGAAACCGGCGCCCAGCGACAGTTCGCCGGTCGGCTGTTCTTCGACGGTGACGTTGACGATCGAACGGTCGGGCGCCGAACCGCGCGCCTCCTCGACCTTCACGTCCTTGAAGAAGCCCAGGCCGCGCAGATTGTTGCGCGACCGCTCCATCAGGGCGCGGTTGAAGGCGTCGCCTTCGGTCAGCATCAGTTCGCGACGGATGACCGGGTCGATGGTGCGGGTGTTGCCGACCACGTTGATGCGCTCGACATAGACCCGCTGCCCTTCGCGGACGTTGAAGGTCACATTGACCGTGTCGGTCGCGGGATCGGCGCGATAGGTCGGATTGATGTCGACGAAGGCGTAGCCCGCCGAACCGGCCGCGAAGGTCAGGGCGTCGACCGCGCTCTCGATCTTGTCGCTCTCGTACAGGTCGCCGGTGCGGATCGGCAGCAGCGACTGCAAGAAGTCGGCGTTCAGACGCTCGTTCTCGGTGACGACCTTGATCTCGCCAAAGTTGTACTTGTCGCCCTCGTCCACCGTCAGGGTCAGGCCGAAGGCGCTGTCGTCGGGCAGAAGCTCGGCGACCGCCGAAATGATGCGGAAGTCGTAATAGCCGCGGTTGGTGTAGAATTTCCGCAGTTGCTCGCGGTCATACTCCAGGCGGTTGGGATCGTAGTTGTCGTTCTTGGTGAACAGGCGCCACCAGGCCGACTGTTTCGTCACCATCACGTCGCGCAGGTCGGAATCCGAAAAGGCGTGGTTGCCCAGGAAGGTGATGGCGTCGATGCCCGTTTCGGGACCTTCGTTGATCTCGAACACCACATCGACGCGGTTCTGTTCCAACTGGACCAGCTTGGGCGTCACGGTCGCCGAGATGCGGCCCGACAGACGGTACAGTTCGACGATGGCGCCGACGTCTTCCTGAATCTTGGCGCGCGTATAGACGCCGCGCGGCTGGATCGTGACCTCTTCGCGCAGCTTGTCTTCGCGAACCGCGTTGTTCCCCTCGAAAATCACCTGGTTGATGATCGGGTTCTCGACGATCTGGACCACCAGGTCGCCGTTCTGAACGCCGATCTGCACATCGGCGAACAGGCCGGTGCGCGACAGGGTGCGCACGGCGACGTCCAGCATCGCGGCGTCGACGGTGTCGCCCGGCTGGATCGGCAGATAGGACAAGACCGTGGTCTGATCGATGCGCTGGGCGCCGCGCACCACGATGCGGTTGATCTGGATGGCCTCTTGACGCGCGGGCGCTTCAGGGGCCGCTTCCGGCGCGGCCTGGGCGGGTGCAGGCGCCGTCTGGGCCAGGGCAGGCGCGCCCAGTCCGGCGGCGACCACCAGGGCCAGGGCGCTGGCGCGGCCGCTCAGTCGGAAGGAAGCGCGCGGATCGATATTCATCATACGGGAAACCATCGGGGGCTGGCGTCGGCTCATGAGGCGAGCCCGCCGAGGAATTTGAAGAGATTCAGCTTTTGCAGATCGTTCCAGGTCGCGAACAACATCAAACCCGCCAGCAACGCAAGACCGACCCTGTAGCCCGCTTCCTGGAACCGTGCAGCGACCGGCCGCTTCGCCACGGCTTCGTAGCCGTAGAAAAGCAGGTGGCCGCCATCCAGAACCGGGATGGGCAACAGATTTAGAAAGCCAATTCCGACCGAAAGTATGGCGGCGAAGCTTGTCATCGTCAGCAGCAGATTAGCCACAGTCGCCCAGGGATTTGGATCGGCCTCGACCGCAGAGGTCGTCAAGGCCCCGGTCGCCCGGGCGATTCCCAGCGGCCCGCTCAGTTGGTCGCCGTTCTCGCGGCCGGTGAAGATGCGTCCGATATAGGTCAGGGTGGCGCCCAGGCTGTCGCGGATGGTGTCGGCGCTCTTGCCCGCGATCTCCAACGGATTCAGGCGTCTGACGCTGACGTCCTCGCGCACCAGCGGACCCATGCCCATGCCGATGCGCGCGATGCGAACGCGTCCGGCAAGAGGGTCGTCCTCAAGACGGCGCTCCGGCGTGGCGGTCAGTTGCAGGCTGCGGCCCCCACGATCGACGGTGAAACGCACCGGATCACCAGCGCTCAGCATGACCACGGCGGTCACATCGCGCCCGTCGGTCACCGCGCGGCCGTTGACGGCGGTGATCAGGTCACGCGGCTGAAACCCGGCCGCGGCCGCCGGACTGCCCGGCGTGACGGTCAGGACCCGCGGCGCGATCACCTGTTCGCCGACGACCGCGAAATAGAGGCCGAACAGCACGAAGGCGAGAAGGAAGTTGGTCAGCGGCCCGGCGGCGACGATCAAGGCCCGCTGCCACACCGGCTTGAAATGGAAATAGTCGCGCTCGGCGCCCGGCCCGTGCTCGGCGATCACCCGGCTTTTCAGTTCGTCCAGGCCCGCCTGATCCGGCACGCTGGAGGCGTCCAGGTCGCCCGCGAATTTGACGTAGCCGCCCAGCGGCATCCAACCGACACGCCACTCGACGCCGCGCCTGTCGGTGCGGCTGAACAGCGCCTTGCCGAAGCCGATGGAGAACCGGTCGATCTTCACGCCGAACGCGCGCGCCGTCAGATAGTGGCCGAGTTCGTGCAGGGTGACGATCAGGGTCAGCACCAGCAGGAAGGGCACGACATAGGTCAGGACCGTGGTCGCAACGCCGATCATTCCGCCTCGCCTTCTCTCATGCCGCGTCGGCCAGTCCGCCCACGACGGTTTCCGCGATCCGGCGGGCCTCGGCGTCGACGGCCAGGGCCGCGTCGCAGGCGTCGTTCAGATCGGCGCAAACCCCCGCGCGCGCCGCGCGATCCAAGGTTTCCGCGACGACTGCGGCAATATTGAGAAAGCCCAATCGACGGTCAAGGAAGGCGCGGGCCGCCACCTCGTTGGCGGCATTGAACACCGTCGGCGCCGATCCGCCCGCCTGTAACGCCTCGCGCGCGAGTCTGAGGGCCGGAAACCGCGTCTCGTCCGGCGCTTCGAAGGTCAGCCGTCCCAGGGCCGCCAGGTCCAGCTTGGGCGCCGGCCAGACCAGCCGGCCGGGCCAGGCCAGGGCGCAGGCGATCGGCGTGCGCATGTCCGGCGGTCCCAGTTGCGCCAGGGTCGAGCCGTCGACGTATTCGACCAGGCTGTGAATGATCGATTCCGGGTGCACCACCACGCCGATCTTTTCGGCGGGCATGTCGAACAGATAGGCGGCCTCGATGGTCTCCAGACCCTTGTTGGCCATGGTCGCGCTGTCGACCGAGATCTTGGCGCCCATGCTCCAGTTCGGGTGGGCCACCGCCTGCTCGGGCGTCACCGCCGCCATCTGGGCCGTCGTGGCCCGTCGGAACGGCCCGCCCGACGCCGTCAGCACCAGTTTTGCGACCTGTTCGGGGGTCTCGGCGGGGAAGACCTGAAAGATGGCCGAGTGTTCGGAATCGACCGGGATCAGTCGGCCGCCCGCCGCCCGCACCGTCCCGATCAACGCCGGGCCGCAACTGACCAGGCTTTCCTTATTGGCCAGGGCCAGCACCGCGCCCGTCCGCGCCGCCGCCCAGGCCGAACGCAGACCGGCCGTGCCGACGATAGCCGCCATGACCCAGTCCGTCGGCCGCGACGCCGCCTCGACCACGGCCGCCTCGCCCGCCGCCGCCTCGACGCCGCTTCCCGCCAGCGCCTGGCGCAGGGCGTCCAGTTTGGCCGGATCGGCCGTGACGGCGACCTTGGGCCGCCAACGCCGCGCCTGTTCGGCCAACAGCGCCACATTGGACCCCGCGACCAGGGCCTCGACCACGAACCGCCCCGTCCCGGCCTGTTCGGCCCGCGCCATAAGATCCAGGGTGGAGGTCCCGACCGATCCGGTCGAGCCGAGCACCGTCACGCGCCGCGCTATCATGCGCCCCCGCCCAGATAGTGGCCCAGCGCCCGACCCGCCGCGATGACCACGATGGCGAACATCAGGCCGTCGACCCGGTCCAACAGGCCGCCGTGGCCAGGGATCAGATCGCCCGCATCCTTGACCCCGAAACGCCGCTTCAACGCCGATTCCCACAGGTCGCCGGCCATGGTCGCCAATCCACCGGCCAGGCCCAGCATGGCGCTCCAGACCAGGTTCGGCGCGCCCATTTCCGGCAGGGTCGCCATCAGCACGCCCGCCAGGGTCGCCGCGACCAGGCCGCCGATGAACCCCGACCAGGTCTTATTGGGCGAAAAGCGCGGCCACAGCTTGGGACCGCCCACCAGACTGCCGACCAGGAAGGCGGCGATGTCGGCCGACCAGGTCACTGCGAAGGCCAGGGTCACCCAGTAGAAGCCCACTGCGCTGGTCCCATCGCGCAGCCAGATCATCAGCACCGCCGGCCAGCCGATATAGAGCACGCCATAGGCCGCATCGACCGCCGACAATCCCCGCGACCGCGCGAACACGCCCGCCAGGGCCGCGCCGAACACCATCAGCACCAGACCGGACGACAGCCCCGCCACATGGGTCACGGCCACGGCGGCGACCAGGGCGGCGGCCACGGCGCCGAACATCGGCTTCCAGGCCGACCGTGCGCTCATCTTGGCCCATTCGGCGGCCAATAGGACGCAGGCCGTCAGCATGACCGCCAAAATCCAGGGACCGCCCAGCCAGACGGCGAATACCGCGAACGGCGCCAGCACCACGGCCGAGGCCGCGCGCAAACCCATTTCGCGCACCTTGAACGCCATCAGCCGACCGCCTGCATCGGCGCGTTCCGCCCGCCGAACCGTCGATCCCGCGCGCGGAATTCGTCGACGGCCTGTTTCAGTGCGTCCGGTCCATAGTCCGGCCACAGGATGTCCTGGAACACCAGTTCGGCGTAGGCGGCCTCCCACAGCAGAAAGTTCGACAGACGCAGTTCGCCCGAGGTCCGCACGATCAGATCGACCGGCGGCGATCCCGCCGTCGACAGGCCCGCGCCGAACGCTTCTTCGGTCAACGGCTCAACCGCCTCTCCGGCCGCCAGTCGTTTCGCATAGCTCTCGGCCGCATCGACGATGTCGGCCCGGCCGCCGTAGTTGAAGGCGACCTGAAGCTGGAACCGGTCGTTGTGCGCGGTGTCCGCCTCGGCCTTGTCGACGATCCTGGCGATGTCGGCGGGCAGGCCCTGGCGGCGGCCCAGGATCTTCAGCCGCACGCCCTCGCGCGCCAGTTTAGCCAGATCCGAGGCGACATAGGTCCGCACCAAGCCCATCAGGTCCGACACCTCGTCCTCGGGACGGCTCCAGTTCTCGGTCGAGAAGCCGAACACCGTCAGGCAGCCGACGCCCGCGGCGGGGGCGCCGCGAATGGTGCGTTTCAGGGCCTCGACGCCCTCACGGTGGCCGACGGAGCGCGGCAGGCCGCGCGCCTTGGCCCAACGGCCGTTGCCATCCATGATGACCGCCACATGGAGGGGCGGCCCCCCACGGTTCGAGGCGGTGGTGTCATCCGGCATCAGGCGGCCTTTCGGGCGACAGGTCTCAGACCTGCATGATCTCTTGTTCCTTGGTCTTCAAGGCTTCGTCGATGCGTTTGACGGCCGCGTCGGTGTCCTTCTGGACCTCGGTCTCCATCTTCTTCTGCTCGTCCTGGCTGATGTCGCCCGCCTTCTCGGCCTTCTTCAGGTCGTCGTTGGCGTCGCGACGGACGTTGCGGATGGCGATCTTCTGCTGCTCGGCGTATTTGCCGGCCAGCTTGACCAGATCCTTGCGGCGTTCCTCGGTCAGGGGCGGCACGGGGATGCGCAGCGTCTGGCCGTCGACGATCGGGTTCAGACCCAGATCGGCCTGACGGATGGCCTTTTCGACCGACACCACCATGCCCTTGTCCCAGACATTGACCGTGATCATGCGCGGTTCGGGCACGCTGATGGCCGCGACCGCGTTCAGCGGCGACGTCGAGCCGTAGGCCTCGACCCGCACCGGCTCCAGCAGACCGGCGTTGGCGCGGCCCGTGCGCAATCCGGCGAACTCTTCCTTCAGCGAGGCCACGGCCCTGTCCATACGGTCGCGGAAGGTTTTCAGATCGGGTTTGGCCATGGGGTTTCTCTTCGTCTTTCCGTATCTCTAGCGGGCCGGTTTCAGCTTGTCTGCGAAGTGATGACCGTGAACGTTCCCTCGCCCGTCAGGGTCCGTTGCAGCGACCCCTCCTCACGGATGGAGAAGACCACGATCGGAATGCCGGAATCGCGCATCAGGGCGATGGCCGAGGCGTCCATGACCCTCAGATCCTTGGCCAGGACATCCTGATAGCTCAGGGTGTCGTAACGGGTCGCCGACGGGTCCTTCTTCGGATCAGCCGTATAGACGCCGTCGACGCTGGTGCCCTTCAGCAGGGCGTCACAGCCCATTTCGGCGGCGCGCAGGGCGGCCCCGGAATCGGTGGTGAAGAAGGGCGCGCCGACGCCAGCGGCGAAGATCACCACCCTGCCCTTTTCCAGGTGCCGCAGCGCCCGGCGCCGCACATAGGGTTCGGCCACGGCGTTCATGGTCAGCGCGCTCTGCACTCGGGTCTGAACGCCGATCTTCTCCAGCGCCGCCTGCATGGCCAGGGCGTTCATCACCGTGGCCAGCATGCCCATATAGTCGGCGGTGGCCCGCTCCATGTCCCCGGCCGCCTTCGACAGGCCGCGGAAGATGTTGCCGCCGCCGATCACCAGGCAGATCTGCACGCCCTCGCGCGCCACGGCCGCCACGGCCTCGGCCACCGAGCTGACGGTCTTCATGTCGATGCCGTAGGCTTGATCGCCCATCAACACCTCGCCCGACACCTTCAGCAGCACGCGCTTGTATCGGAACTCGGGTTTGGAGGCGGGCATGGGATCGTCCGTGTGCGGCGGTCAGCCCGGAATCGGGCCGCCCTTTATAGACGAAGGGCGCGTCAGGCTTCAAAGGCTTCTCCTCCCCGTGTGCGGAGAGGCGGATCGACGACGAGCCGTCGAGACGGACGGGCGGTCGGCTTCGCGCTCAGTCCAAATTCAGCATGACAAAGGGGCCGGTCCTTGCGGACACAGCCCCCTCACCACTTCGTGGTCCCCCTCCCCGCGAACGGGGAGGCGAATCTCTTAGTTGCCGCCCATCATCGAGGCGACTTCCGCAGCGAAGTCGGGTCCTTCGACCTTTTCGACGCCCTCGCCCAGCGCCAGACGGACGAAACCGGCCAGGTGCAGACCGGGCGCGCCCAGTTCCTTGCCCGTGTCGGCGACCAGTTGTTCGATGGTCACGTCCGGGTTCATGACGAACGGCTGCTTGGTCAGCACCACGTCCTTCTGGAACTTGTTGATCTGACCCTCGACGATCTTCGCGATCATGTTGTCGGGGCGGCCTTCCTCCTTGGCCTTCTCGGTCAGGACCTGACGTTCCTTCTCGATGGCGGCCGGGTCCAGATCGTCGGTGTTCAGCGACAGCGGAGCGGTCGCGGCCACGTGCATGGCGATCTTGCGGCCCAGTTCGCGCAGGGCCGCCTTGTCGCCGCCGCCGTGCAGGGCGACCAGCACGCCGATGCGGCCGACGCCCGGCGACACGGCGTTGTGGACATAGCTGGCGACCACGCCTTCTTCGACCGACAGGCGGGCGGCGCGGCGCAGTTGCATGTTCTCGCCGACGGTGGCGATCAGGTTGGTCACTTCGTCCTGGACCGTCTTGCCGGCTTCCAGTTCGGCGCCGTGCAGGCCTTCCAGCGTGGCGTGCTCCAGGCCCAGTTGGGCGAACGACTTGGCGGCGTTCTGGAACAGCTCGTTGCGGGCGACGAAGTCGGTTTCGGCGTTGAACTCGATCGCGGCGCCGATTTCGCCGGCGCCGACTTCTTTGGAAGCCACGGCGACCAGGCCTTCGGCGGCCACGCGGTCGGCCTTCTTGGCGGCCTTGGACAGGCCCTTGGCGCGCAGCCAATCGATGGCGGCGTCGATGTCGCCGTTGGTTTCCTGCAGGGCCTTCTTGCAGTCCATCATGCCGACGCCGGAGCGCTCGCGCAGTTCCTTGACGAGGGCGGCGGTGATCTCGGCCATGTTCAATCTCCTGGTGTTCGTAAGCGGTAACGGCCGGACCTCGAAAGGTCCGGCCGCGGTCTAGTGTTCGCCGTCAATGACAGCGGCGGCCGGATCAGGCCTGGGCAGGCTCGTTTTCGACGGCGTCGATGGCTTCCGAGGTCGCTTCCTGAGCGGCTTCGTCGGCCACGGCGGGCTGAGCGGCGGCTTCCAGCTCGACAGCGACGACCTCGAGTTCGGCCGGAACGGCTTCGGCCTCGGCCTTGGGCGACGCTGCTTCACGCAGCATCGGCTCGACCGGGTTTTCCGAAGCGCCCAGATCCACGCCCGAGGCGCCCGCACCGGCCGCCAGGCCGTCCAGGACGGCGTCGGCGATCAGGTCGCAGTAGGTCTGGATGGCGCGGGCGGCGTCGTCGTTGCCCGGCACCGGATAGGTGATGCCGTCCGGGTCCGAATTGGTGTCCAGGATGGCGATGATCGGGATGTTCAGCTTGCGGGCTTCCTGGATCGCGATCGATTCCTTGTTGGTGTCGATCACGAACATGATGTCCGGCACGCCGCCCATGTCCTTGATGCCGCCCAGCGAGGCTTCCAGCTTGTCGCGTTCGCGTTGCAGGCTCAGCAGCTCGCGCTTGACGCGGCCCTCGCCGCCCGACTCCAGCAGGGCGTCCAGCTCGCGCAGACGAGCGATCGAACCCGAGACGGTGCGCCAGTTGGTCAGGGTGCCGCCCAGCCAGCGGTTGTTCATATAGTATTGAGCGCAGCGCTTGGCGGCCTCGGCCACCGGCTCGGCGGCCTGGCGCTTGGTGCCGACGAACAGCACGCGGCCGCCCTTGGCGGCGACGTCGCGCACGGCGACCAGCGCCTGGTGCATCAGCGGCATCGACTGCGACAGGTCGATGATGTGGATGTTGGAGCGCGAGCCGAAGATGTAGCGTTCCATCTTCGGGTTCCAGCGGTGCGTCTGGTGGCCGAAGTGAGCGCCCGCTTCCAGCAGGGTGCGCATCGAGAATTCAGGCAGAGCCATGATCGTTCAGTCCTTTTTCCGATCAACCTAGCGCGGGCGGTTAAAGGACCGGACGGTCCCTCGGAACGGAGCGAACGGGGATGTCTCCCCCAGACGCGCCACGCCCGCGTGCGAAGTGCGCGCGGCTTCTAGGCGGAACGGGCGGAAAAGGCAAGCGTCGCGGACGTCAGCGCGCGAAATACGGGTGGCGGACCTCGTCGCCCTTTTTGGCCCCGATCTCCTGGGCGCGTCCGGCGCGCAGCTCGACCACGCCCTTGGCCGGGCCTTCGGACGGCAGGATGGCGTCGGAATTGGGCGCGGCGTTGTGAATGATCGAAACGATCCGCCCGTCGGCGCCCACATAGACGATGTCCAGCGGACTGGGCGTGTTGTGCATCCAGAAACCGCGATCCTGGGCCGGTTCGTTCGGCCATTGGAACAGCATGCCGCGATCCTTGGGCAGGGGGTCGCGGTACATCAGGCCGCGCTGGCGTTCCGGTTCCTCGTCGGCGATCTCGACCAGGAATTCGTGCTGGCCCGAGGTTGTGACGATGGTCAGCGGCTCCAGCGGCCGTCCGTTGGCGTCCACCGCCGGGTCCTGGGCGCAGGCCGACCCGCCCAGGGCCAGGGCCGCCAGCACGCCCGCCAGAACCATTCGCCGATACAGCATCGTCTCTCGTCCTTCCCGGACGAAGATCACTCGCCCGTCGTGATTTCCGCGACCACCAGACCCTTGGGTCCTTCGGCGAAGCGCACCTGAACCGTCGCGCCGGGGATCAGATCGTCCAGACCACAGCGGCGCAGCGTCTCGATATGGACGAAGATATCGCCCGGTTCGTCCGCGCGCACCACGAATCCATAGCCCTTGGTGCGATTGAACCACTTCACCACGGCCGCTTCCATCACGGTGTCGGGATTCAGCATCGGCAGACGCTCGCGCGCGGTCGCCTTCAAGGCCTCGTAGCCGCGGCGGGGCGGAGCGATCAGGGTCGGGTCGCCTTCGCCCAGATCCAGAACCTCGGCCACCTGCCAGCCCTTGGGCCGACGCACGCAGGTGCACTGGATCGAGGCCCCCTCGTCCGCGCGATCTCGGCCGCTGTCACGCAGGCTGCTGATGTGCAGCAGCACATCCTTCAGTTCGGTCATGGCAGGGTCGTCAGGGACAATGAAGCCGTAGCCCTTGCCCGGATCAAACCATTTGACCCGCCCGGCGATGCGGACTGTGTCCGGCGCCTGGGCCTCCTCGAAATCTGACAACTTCCAACCCCCGCCCGCATATCTCCCGGACACCCCTGCTTAACACGGTTATTCCAAACGGTGAAAAGTGAAAAACGCTGGTCTTTTTCAGTTTTTTAACCGCACAGACGAAAAAGCCCGCCTGTGCAACGCCAAGGCGGGCTTCTCTCGTTCGTAGCCTTTGCGGATCAGCCGGCTAGGCGACGACGCTGGATCACAAAGGCCGCGCCGCCCGCCAAGGCCAGGGCCATCAAGATCATCGCCCATTCCGATAGCGTGGGCACCGAGACCGGCGCGGCGAAGGTCGCGGTGAACACCAGATCCTGGTTCAGACCAGACAGACTCCAACTACCTAGCGAATAATGGACCTTGTCCGCCGGCAGATAATTTCCAGGCGCGCCGACGTTGAGCCGACCCAGTTCACCGGACGATTGCTGATCGACCGCCAAGACGTAGGAATTGCCGATCGTCACCGGAATGCCGGGCGAGAAGGTGAAGGTCGAGGCGACCGTGCTGGGCACGTTCACCGGGGCGCCCGTCCAGATGGGGACCGCACCGACCACGCCGGCGTTATAGGTGTAGACCTTGGGCACGACAGTCAGCGTCGGCGACGCAGGCGCACGAGAGATTTCCAGCGTGTACTGGTTCAACTGATTGCCGGGCGCCACGACAATTTGCCCGTGCTGGCTCAAGACATCTTCGATACTCTGCGTGCCGGCATATGCGGTATTGCTGACTACGATCTGGGCCGATGCGGCGCCGACGCCGCAAAGGGCAAGCGCCGTCGCGGCAAGTCCTCCCGCAATATAGTTAATCCACCGCATTGATATTCCTCGATATTAATCGCCTTCCCCGGACAGCCAAAAGTAGCAAATATCGGCGATCCGTCAATAAGCGCGAAAATGCGGCGGCGATCGGGCTTGCGTGACGGACACAACAAATCATCGCGGCGTAAGGCGCGGGGGTCGTATCGGAATATCAGGGGGAAGGCCCCGCGTGGCAGTCCCTAGGGGAATCGAACCCCTCTTTTCAGGTTGAAAACCTGACGTCCTAACCGATAGACGAAGGGACCGCTGCGCGGGGAGCGGGCGATATAGCCGCCGATTCCGAGCCGCGCAAGCCCCCGCGAACGGTCATAGTCTGCGCGGATCGTCGGCGTCCTCGATCTCCATCTGCACGCCGCGCCTGCCGTTCCAGTCATCGGCCTTCAGCCGCCCCGCGATCCGCAGTCCGCCCTGCCCCGACAACAGCGTCTGCCCCAGCGGCAGGTCGGCGCAGCGCCAGGCCACGGCCCGCACCGAGGCGCCGTCGGCGGCGACCAGGCGGCACCGCACATGGCCGCCGTTCATCGGCTGGGCGTCGCGCGCCTGAACGCCGTCCAGGGCGAACAACGGCTCAGGATTGGCTGGGCCGAAAGGCGCCATACGCTCAAAGGATTCAAACAGGTCGCGGTTCGCCGCGGCCGCGTCGATCAGGGCGTCGATCTCGACCCAGTCCTGGGCCGCCGCCTGCACGCTTTCGCCCGCCAGCCGGTCGTTCAGGAAGCCGCGCACGGCGTCGACGCCGCCCGCCGCCACGGTCAGGCCCGCCGCCATGGCGTGGCCGCCCCCGGCCAGCAGCAGCCCCTCTTCCCAGGCCGCCTGCACCGCCCGGCCCAGGTTGACGCCCGGCTGAGACCGGCCCGAGCCTTTGCCCACGCCCGTCGCCGGATCAACGCCGACCACCACCACGGGCTTGCGCCAACGTTCCCGCAGCCGCCCGGCCACAATGCCGACCACGCCGGGATGCCAGTCCTCGCCCTCGACCACGACCACGGCCGAACCGTCGTCATGGGCGCCCGAGGTCTCGACGCGCCGCACGGCCGCCTCGGTCACCGCCGCCTCGACCTCGCGCCGGGCGATGTTCAGGGCGTGCAGTTCGGCCGCCAGCCGCGTCGCCTCGGCCGGATCGTCGGTCGACAACAGGCGTGCGCCCAGGTCCGACCGGCCGATGCGCCCGCCCGCGTTTATCCTGGGTCCCAGGATGAAGCCCGCGTGGTTGGTGGTCGCCGGCTTGGGTTCGGCGCCGGCCGCGGCCAGCAAGGCCTTCAGACCCGGATTGCCCCAACCCGACATGACGCCCAGCCCCAGCTTCGTCAGCGCCCGGTTGAACCCCGTCAGTCCCGTCACGTCGCAGACGGCCCCCATGGCCGCCAGATCCATCCAGGCGCGGATGTCCGGCGCCTCGCGCCCCTCGAACAGCCCGCGCGCCCGCACCTCGCGGTTCAGCGCCGCCAGCAGCACGAACACCACACCCGCCGCCGCCAGATTGCCTTGGCCCGAGTTGCAGCCCGGCCGATTCGGATTGACCACGGCCAGAGCCTTGGGCGGTTCGGCCCGCATCAGGTGGTGGTCGATGACCACGACGTTCAGCCCGATCGCCGCCGCGTGATCCAGCGCCTCGTTCGCCGCCGCGCCGCAGTCGACGGTGATGACCAGGTCCGCGCCCTGCCCTTTCAGCGTGTCGAAGGCCCTGGCGCTCGGCCCGTACCCCTCGGTCAGCCGGTCGGGCACATAGATCGGCAGTTCCGCCCCCATGGCCCGGAACCAGCGCACCAGCAGGGCCGCGCTGGACGCTCCGTCCACGTCATAGTCGGCGAAGACCCAGACCTTCGATCCGGCCTGAAGGGCGTCGACGACGGCCGCCGCCGCCGTGTCCATGTCCATGAAGCTGGACGGATCGGGAAACAGCGCCTTCAGCGTCGGCGTCAGGAAGTCCGCCCCCTGATCGGCCCGCACCCCGCGCGACGCCAGCGCCCGCGCCAGCGGTTCATCCAGGCCCAGCGACTGCATATGCGCCCTGACGACCGACGCCTCGGCCGGTCGCTGCCGCCAGGCTCGGCCGCTCAACGACCGTTCGACGCCCAGAAAGGCGCCTGAGCCTGGCGCGCCGCCGTCCATGATCAGACCGGATGCGTCATGCGGATGCGGCGCACCGTGCGGCTGGCGGAATCCATGACGACCGTATGGGTCGAGACGAAGCCGCCCTTCACCGTCACACCGTCCAGCATGGCGCCCTTGGTCACGCCCGTGGCGGCGAAGACGGCGTCCTTGGACACCAGTTCGTGCAGGTCGTATTTGCGGTTCAGGTCGGTCACGCCGGTGCGCGCCGCGCGCGCGCGTTCATCGTCGTTGCGGAACACCAGTCGGCCCTGGAAGAAGCCGCCGACGCATTTCAGCGCCGCCGCCGCCAGCACGCCCTCGGGCGCCCCGCCCTGGCCCAGATACAGATCGATGCCGGTGTGCGGCTCGGCCGTGTGGATCACACCGGCCACGTCGCCGTCGGTGATCAGCATGACCCGCGCCTCGACCTCGCGCAGGGCGGCGATCAGCGCGGCGTGGCGCGGCCGGTCCATGACGCAGACGGTGATGTCGCGCGTCGCCACCCCCTTGGCCCCGGCCAAGGCCTTCACATTGTCCTGCGGGGTCATGTCCAGATCGACCAGGCCCGGCGCATAGCCCGGCCCGACCGCGATCTTGTCCATATAGGTGTCGGGCGCGTGCAGCATGCCGCCGCCCTCCGACATGGCCAGCACGCACAGCGCATTCGCCATCGCCTTGGCCGTCAGCGTCGTGCCTTCCAGCGGGTCCAGGGCGATGTCGATGGCCGGGCCTTTGCCCGTGCCCACCTTCTCACCGATGTAGAGCATCGGCGCTTCGTCGCGCTCGCCCTCGCCGATCACGATCTTGCCGTCGATGGCCAGGTTGTTCAGCGCCGTGCGCATGGCGTCGACGGCCAGTTGGTCGGCGTGTTTCTCATCGCCCCGGCCGATCTGGCTCCAACTGGCGATGGCGGCCAGTTCAGTCACGCGCGCGGCGTCGAAGGCCAGGGTCGAAATGGTCATGCGAAGGCTCCTGAGTGTCGTTGTCGCCCGGCGTCTGTCGGCCGGGTCGGCGAAAACTATTGTCGACGAGGCACGGGCGGCGGCGCGGTCGCCCGCTGGCGCAGGCGTTCGGCCAGAGCCTCGATCTCTTCCTGCGTCTGGGCCGACATCGGCGACACCGGCGCGGCCTGGATGCGGCGGTTGACCTGGGCCACGAAGGCCGCGGGATCGGACAACGTCCATTCCAGACGCGCCGCCTCTCCGTCCAGGACCGCGCTTGACGCATTCAAGGCGTCGACCCGTGTCGCCAGCTCGACCGGTCGCGGCAGATCGCTCGGCGTGGCCGGGAAATCCGCCCAACGCGGATAGACGCGATGCGTGTCCACGATCTGCTGCACGCGCGGCGCCAGCGGCGACTGGGCGTCCGTCTCGGCCACGAACGAACCGGCGCAAGCCGTCAGCCCCAGGCCGAGTCCCAGGCCCGCCACGGCGGCCGTCATCTTTTTGAGGCGGGATGCGTTCATTTCAGGCCCGGTCATATGCCATGATCGCAACGGGCGAAAGCCGCCCGCACCGGAGGACAGCCATGGCCAAGCGCCCGACGACCGCTTCAGACGCCGACAAGGCGGCCAAGCCGCGCGCGCCACGCAAGCCGGGCCGTCCGACGTCGCCAAAGCCGCCCCGGCCGCGCGCCGCCAAGCCCAAGCCTGAACCGGCGCCCGAAGCCGCGCCTCAGCCGCAGCCCGCGTCCGAATCGGCCGACGGCTTCGCCGACCAGCAAAAGCTGATCGAGACCCTGTCGATCAACCTGGCCAAGGCGGCCATGACCGCCCAGGCCGCCATCGCCGAAGCCGCCCTGACCCAGGCCGACCGCCCCGCCGCCCTGTCGCCCGATCCGTTCAACGTCGCCCCGGCCATGACGGCGGTGATGAGCAGCCTGGCCGCCCGGCCCGACAAGCTGTTCGCCGCCCAGGCCGATCTGTTCAACCGCTATATGGACCTGTGGGCCTCGGGCGCCCGCGCCGCGACGGGCGAGACGCCGGTCCCCGCCCCGGCCGACAAGCGGTTCAAGGACCCCGCCTGGTCGGAAAACCCGATGTTCGACGTCATGCGGCGCTCTTATCTGGTCACGTCCGACTGGATGAACGGCCTGGTCGCCTCGGCCGAGGACGTCGATCCGATGACGCGCCGCCGGGCCGAATTCTTCACCAAGCTGCTGACCGACGCCTTCTCGCCGTCCAACTTCCTGGCCTCCAACCCGGCCGCGCTGAAGGCTCTGGCCGCGACCAACGGCGAGAGCCTGGTCAAGGGCATGGAGAATTTCGCCGCGGATCTTGAGCGCGGCGGCGGCAAGCTGAAGATCAGCCAGGCCGACTACGGCCGCTTCAAGGTGGGCGAGAACGTCGCCACCGCGCCGGGCCAGGTCGTCTGGCGCGACGAACTGTTCGAGTTGATCCAGTTCGACGCCGCGACGGATCAACAGCGGGCCACGCCCCTGCTGATCTTCCCGCCCTGGATCAACAAATTCTACATCCTGGATCTGCAGCCCGAGAATTCGATGATCCGCTGGCTGTCCAGCCAGGGCTTCACCGTCTTCGTCTGCTCCTGGGTCAATCCCGATGTCGACAAGGCCGGCTTCGGCTTTGACGACTATCTGGAAAAGGGGATCTATCGCGCCGTCGAAAAGGTGCTGGAGCAGACCCAGGCCGACCATGTGAACACCGTCGGCTATTGCATCGGCGGCACCCTGCTGGGCGGGGGCCTGGCGCATATGGCGGCCAAGGGCGACACGCGCGTCTCGGCCACCACCTTCTTCGCGGCCCAGCACGACTTCGCCCAGGCGGGCGACCTGTTGTTGTTCACCGACGAACACTGGCTGAACGAGATCGAGCAGCAGATGGACAAGGCGGGCGGCGTCCTGCCCGGCGCGGCCATGGCCGACACCTTCAACGCGCTGCGGGCCAACGACCTGATCTGGTCGTTCTTCGTGTCCAACTATCTGATGGGCAAGTCGCCGCCGGCTTTCGACCTGCTGTTCTGGAACGCCGACCAGACGCGCATGCCCAAGCGGCTGCACATGGATTATCTGCGCAACATGTACGGCAAGAACGCCCTGGCCCAGGGCGCCTTCCAGATGGGCGGCGAGACGATCGACCTGACCAAGGTCACCATCCCCCTCTATTTCCAGGCCAGTCGCGAGGACCACATCGCCCCGATGAACTCGGTCTATCGCTCGGCGCGCGCCTTCCAGAACGCGGCGGTGACGCTGACGCTGGCCGGATCGGGCCACATCGCCGGGGTGGTCAATCCGCCCTCGGCCAAGAAATACCAGCACTGGACCAACGCGGCCCTGCCCCAGACCCTGGCGGAATGGCAGGCGGGCGCCGTCGAACATCCGGGCAGTTGGTGGCCGCACTGGGCCGAATGGCTGCATGACAAGTCGGGCGGCTGGGTTTCGGCGCGGAATCCCTCCAAGGGCAGGCTCACGCCCATCGAACCGGCGCCGGGCAGCTATGTGAAGGTGAAGTCTTGAAGCTGGACGCCAACGCCCTTTTGGCTGTCACCTCGGTGCTGGCCCTGACCCTGATCGTCATGACGGCCAGCGCCTTCGGCCCGCCCGAGGCGGCCCGGAAATACATCGGCGCGGCCCTGATGAGCGTGCTGGGCTTCCTGTTCCTGAACCGGCTCTGGATGATCAGCCGCAAGCGCAAGCCCAAGGCTCTGATCCAGCCGGACCAGCCCGCCACCCTGATCATGGCCATGGTCTTTCCCTTCGCCATGGTCCTGTCTGCCGGTCTGCCGGTCATCGCGCCCAGCGGCGACTACGGTCTGATGATCATCATGGCCGGGGTCTTCACCGGCCTGTCGATCCAGTCGGCGGCCGCGGCCCGGATGGCGGCCAAGGAATAGCCGCCGCCGTTGCTCCGACGGGGCAAGCCCTGTAGGAGAGCCGCCTGCCTGTGTCGGGGTGTAGCGCAGCCTGGTAGCGCATCTGCTTTGGGAGCAGAGGGTCGGAGGTTCGAATCCTCTCGCCCCGACCAACAGGGCGTTCACAACGCCCGCTCGTCAGGCGTCCTCCAGCAACACCACCCCCGGCGCCGATTTCAGCGCCCCGCGCAGGGCGCCGTCCAGCCGGTAACGGCCGGGCAGTTTCAGTTCGACCTCACGCCGCCCTTCCAGCGACGCGATCAGAGAAATCTCTCCGCCCCGGCCGTCCGCCCCCCTGGCCCGCTCCAGCCGCGCCTTCAGCGCCGCGACATCGGCCGAACGCGCCGAGACGTGGACCCGCAGCTCCGCCGCCGCGTCGTCCAGCATGGCGTCCATCGGCTTGGCGTCGTCGCCGAAGAAGCGCACCTCGCCGTCCGTCGCCTTGGCTCGCACCCGCACCATGACCGAGGCCCCCGGCTCCAGCACCTCACGGCACCGCCGAAGCTGTTCGGGCGGGAACAGGCATTCAAACTCGCCGGTCGGGTCCGAGAAGGTGACGAAGGCGAATTTCTCACCCGTCCGGGCGCTGGCCCGTTCCTGGCGGCGACGCACCACGCCCGCCATCTGAAAGGCCTCGTGCCCGGCCTCGGCCAGGGCCGTGGCCTCGGCGACGAAGGTCACCCGCTTGCGTTTCAGGGCGGGCGTCAAATCCTCCAGCGGATGGCCGGACAGATAGAAGCCGATCGCCGCCAACTCCTCGTCCAGGCGCTCCGGCCCGATCCACGGCTCGACGGCTCTCAGCCGAGGCCGCGCCGCATGGGCCTGGTCGCCGCCGAACAGGCTGACCTGGGCCGAGGCGCGCTCGGCCGCCACGCTCTGGCAATAGGCCATCAGCACATCGGCCTGTTCGACCAATTGCCGCCGGTTGGAATGAATGGAATCGAAGGCCCCGGCCCGCGCCAGGTTTTCCAGCGCCCGCTTGTTGACCGCGCGCGGATCGACCCGCTCCAGGAAGTCGAAGATGTCGGTGAACCGTCCGCCCGTCTCGCGCACATCGACGACGTGTTTCATCGCCTCCAGGCCGACGTTGCGTATGGCGCCCAGGGCGTAGAGCACGCTGCCGGTCTCGCCCTCCCAGGCCACGTCGAAATCGGCGGACGACACGTTCACGTCCGGCGCCCGAACCGGCACCTCGAAGCGGCGGCAGTCCTGATAGAAGACCGCCAGCTTGTCGGTGTTCGACAGGTCCAGGCTCATGGACGCGGCCATGAACTCGACCGGATGGGTCGCCTTCAGCCAACCGGTCTGGAAGCTGATCAACGCATAGGCCGCCGCGTGCGACTTGTTGAAGCCGTAGCCCGCGAACTTGGCCACCAGATCGAAGATGCCGCCCGACTGCGCCTCGGGCACGCCCTTCTCGGCCGCCCCTTTCACGAACCGCGCCCGCTGGACGTCCATCTCCTCCTTCTTCTTCTTGCCCATGGCCCGGCGCAGCAGGTCGGCCTCGCCCAGGCTGTAGCCCGCCAGGATCTGGGCGATCTTCATCACCTGCTCCTGGTAGATGATGACGCCGTAGGTCTCGGTCAGGACCTCGGTCAGGCTGGGATGCAGGTAATCGACCTCGGCCCGGCCGAATTTCCGGTCGATATAGGTGTCGATCATCTCCATCGGTCCCGGCCGATAGAGGGAGATCAGGGCGGTGATCTCCTCGATGGAGCCGCAGCGCATCTTGCGCAGAGTGTCGCGCATGCCCTGGGATTCGAGCTGGAACACCCCCACCGTCTGGCCCGACGCCATCAGTTCATAGGTCGCCGGATCGTCCAGCGGCAGTCCGTTCCAGTCGGGCGCCGCGCCGCGCCGCTCCAGATACTGCCGCGCCCGGTCCAGCACCGTCAGGGTCTTCAGGCCCAGGAAGTCGAACTTCACCAGCCCGGCCGGCTCGACCCATTTCATGTTGAACTGGGTGGCTGGGATGTCCGAGCGCGGGTCCTGGTACAGAGGCGTCAGTTCGACCAGCGGCCGGTCGCCGATGACGATGCCCGCCGCGTGGGTCGAGGCGTTGCGATACAGCCCCTCCAGCTCCAGCGCCGTCTCCAACAGGGTCTTGACCGAGACCTCGGCGTCGCGCGCCTCTTGCAGGCGCGGCTCGATCTCGATGGCCTGGGCCAGGGTCGTCGGATTGGCCGGGTTGTTCGGCACCATCTTGGCCAGGCGGTCCACCTGGCCCAGCGGCAGTTGCAGCACCCGGCCCACGTCGCGAAGCACGGCCCGCGCCTGAAGCGTGCCGAAGGTGATGATCTGGGCCACCCGATCCTTGCCGTAGTGGTCCTGGACGTAGGAGATCACCTCCTCGCGCCGCTCCTGGCAGAAGTCGATGTCGAAGTCGGGCATGGACACCCGTTCCGGGTTCAGGAACCGCTCGAACAGCAGGCCGAACCGCAAGGGGTCCAGGTCGGTGATGGTCAAGGCCCAGGCGACCAGGGACCCGGCCCCCGAACCCCGGCCCGGTCCCACCGGAATTCCGTGCGACTTGGCCCATTTGATGAAGTCCGACACGATCAGGAAATAGCCGGGGAACCCCATCTGCTGGATGATGGAGACTTCCCAGTCCAGCCGGGTCCAATAGTCCGCCTCGGGCGCGGCGGGCGTGACCTGGGCCAGACGGGCCTTCAACCCCTCGCGCGCCTGGTGCGCCAGTTCGTCGGCCTCGGATCGACCCGCGCCGGTGTCGAAACGCGGCAGGATCGGCGCGCGTGTCTGCACCAGGAAGGCGCAGCGGCGGGCAATGTCGATGGTGTTGTCGCAGGCCTCGGGCAGGTCGGCGAACAGGTCGCGCATCGCGACGGCGGGCTTGAACCAGTGCTGGCCGGTCACCCGGCGCCGGTCGTCCTGGCCGATGAAGGCGCCGTCGGCGATGCACAGCAGGGCGTCGTGCGCCCGCGTCTGGCTCGGCTTGGCGTAATAGACGTCATTGGTGGCGACCAGCGGCGCGTCATTGGCGTAGGCCCATTCCACCAGGCTCCGTTCGGCCGCCTGTTCGTCCGGCGTCCCGTGCCGTTGCAGCTCGACATAGAAACGGTCGCCGAAGGCCGCCTTCATGGCCTGCAGCGCCTGCGCGCCCTCCGCGGCCTTGCCTTGCACGAACAGAGGATCGACCGGCCCGTCCGGCCCGCCGGACAGCAGGATCAGCCCCTCGGCGTGCGCCGTGACCTGGTCCCAGGCCACGCCCGGCTCGTCCATCTCGCCCGAGTCCAGATAGGCCGAGGACGACAGGGCGCACAGATTCAGCCAGCCGGTCTCGTTCTGAACGATCAGCACCACGGTCGGCGTCCGCGCCCAACGCGGGGTCGGCCGTCCGCCGATCCCGGTCACCGGCAGGGCGCAGGCGATGATCGGCTGAACCCCCGCATCGCGCGCGGCCTGGCTGAACTCCAGCGCCCCGAACAGATTGGCCCGATCCGCGACCCCGACCGCCGGCATGCCGTTGTCGGCCGCCATCCGTCCGATCTTGCCCGCCTTGATCGCCCCCTCCAGCAAGGAATAGGCGCTGCGGACGCGCAGATGGATGAAGCCTGTGGCGGCGGCGTCGGTGATGGCCTGCACTCCTTCGGCAGGCCGGAAACGACTCATTGCGCCAGCAACGCCGCCTGCCAGACCATCCAGACAAAGCCGCCGCAAGACGCAAGCGACAGCAGCTCCCTAACCCAACGCGACATCGCCTTATCCCCAGTTGCGTGTTCCGGGAATGTTCTATGTTCCATTTTCGTTCTCGTCAATCCTCATGACGACGAAAGGCCGCGACGGCGGTTTCGATGGGGCGTAGACAGGGGGCCGACGCCGACAACCATCCGCCTTTCCGGCGGCGGGCGTTCCAGGAGAGCCGCCATGGCCAAGGGCCAGATGCGCAGCAACAAGGAAGTCCGCAAACCCAAGGCGGACAAGCCCAAGCCGCCGATCTCGGTCGCCAGTTCGCCCTTCACCACGCCGCCGGGCAAGAAATAGCCGTCAGTAAGCGTGGCTCTCGGCCGGACGTTCTTCCAGGTGGCCGTCCTTCAGGGCGAAGACCCGGTCCATATGCCCCGCCAGCTCCATGTTGTGGGTGGCGATCAGGGCGGCGACGCCGGTGTCGCGCACCAGGGTCCGCAAAGCCTCGAACACCGCCTGGCTGGTGGCCGGGTCCAGGTTTCCGGTCGGTTCGTCGGCCAGCAACAGACGCGGACGGTTGGCCAGGGCGCGGGCGATGGCCACGCGTTGCTGCTCGCCGCCCGACATCTGGGCCGGTTGATGCGACGCCCGATCGGCCAGGCCCAGCGCGGCCAGCAGTTCACCGGCCCGGGCCTGCGCCTGGGCCGCCTTCACCCCCGCGATGCGCAACGGCAGGGCGACGTTGTCGCGTGCGTCGAACTCAGGCAGCAGGTGGTGAAACTGATAGACGAAGCCGACGTGGTTCAGGCGCAGACGCGTGCGCGCCTCTTCGTCCAGGCTTCCAGCGTCCTGGCCGCCGATGACCACCTGGCCCGTCGTCGGCCGCTCCAGCAGGCCGGCGGCGTGCAGCAGCGACGACTTGCCCGAACCTGACGGGCCGATCAGGCCGATCAACTGGCCCGGCATGACGTCCAGATCGACGCCCTTCAGCACCGTCAGGCCGCCCTGGGCGGTGTCATAGGTGCGGGTGACGCCGCGAAGGCTCAGAACCGCACCCTGGGGATAAGCCTGTGGATCACTCAAAGCGAAGCGCCTCCACCGGGTCCATCTTGGCTGCCCGCCACGAGGGCAGCAGCGAGGCGAAGCACGACATGAACAGCGACCAGATCGTCACCCAGAAGACATCGACCGGATCGACCAGGGCCGGAACCGCCTCCAGCATATAGACGTCGGCGTTGAACAACTGGACGCCCAGCAAGGCCTCCAGAAAATGCTGGATCGCGCCGATGTTCAGACAGAACAACAGGCCCAGGATCAGGCCCGTGAACGTTCCGGCCGCCCCGATGGCCGCCCCGGCGATGAAGAAGACCCGCAGCATGGAGCCGCGGCTGGCGCCGACGGTGCGCAGGATGGCGATGTCGCGCGTCTTGTTCTTCACCAGCATGACGATGCCGGAGATGATGTTCAGGGCGGCGATGGCGACGACCAGGCCGAGGATGATGCTCATGGCCACCTTCTCGACCTTCAGCGCGCCCCAGAAGGCGGCCAGGCGGTTGCGCCAGTCGCTGATCAGGGCCGGGCCGTTCGCGGCCTCGCGGATCGGCGTCAGATACTGGTCGACCAGATCGGGTTCGGCGACCTTCAGCTCGATCACGTCCCAGAGACCTTCCTTGCCGAAGAACAGTTGGGCCTGCTCCAGCGGCATGAAGACGAAGGCGCGATCGAAGTCGGCGGTGCCCGAGCTGAACACCCCGCCGACGACATAGGTCTTGGTCAGGCCGCCCAGATTGCCGAAGGCGCTGTCGGCGCCAGTCGGGGAATACAGGGTGATGGGCGAACCGACGCCCACGCCCATCTCTTCCGCCAGGGTCTTGCCGATCAGCACCCGGTCGCCGCCATAGGCGCCTTGGCCGAACGACCGACGCGCCTCGGGCGTCAGGCTGTCATAGACGAATTTGGTCGAAACCAGATCCTGGGGCCGGACGCCGCGCACGATGCCTCCGGTCACCTGGCCGCCCGCCTGGAACATGGCCGGGCTTTCGGTCAGCGGGGTGACGTGAACCACACCCGGCACGGCCCTCATTCGCGCCAGGGCCGCCTCACGCTCGGGCGAGTTCAGCACCGGTCCCTGAACATAGACATGGCCGTTGAAGCTGAGCATCCGGCTGAGCAGCTCGGTGCGGAAACCGGCCATGATGCTCATCACCGTGATCAGCGCCATCACCGCCAGGGCGATGGCGACATAGGAGATGACGGCGATCAGGGCGATGCCGCCCTCTTTGCGGCGCGCGCGCAGATAACGCAGCGCCAGGCCGAACTCCCAGGCGGAAAAGGCCCCGGCCGGTTTGGTGATGGCGTCGCTCATGCGGTCAGTTTCGCCAGCGCCTCATCCAGGGGCACGGACACCTTCTCGCCGGTCGCGCGGCGTTTCAGCTCGACCACGCCTTCGGCCAGGCCCTTGGGACCGATGGTCAGTTGCCAGGGCACGCCGATCAGGTCAGCGGTGGCGAATTTGCCGCCCGGACGTTCGTCGGTGTCGTCGTACAGCACGTCCTTGCCCGCCGCTTCCAGGCGCGCGACCGCGTCTTCACAAGCGGCCGAGACCGCCGCGTCATTGGCGCGCAGATTGATGACGACGACGTCGAACGGGGCCACGGCGTCCGGCCAGATGATGCCGCCTTCGTCGTGGCTGGCCTCGATGATGGCGCCCAACAGACGCGACACGCCGACGCCGTAGCTGCCCATGTGCACGTCCGTATCGACGCCATCGGGTCCGGCCACCTTGGCCTTCATCGGCGCCGAGTATTTCGTGCCGAAATAGAAGATATGGCCCACCTCGATGCCGCGCGCGGTCAGGCGGTCGGCCTCGGCCGTCTGGCTTTCAAAGGCGGCGGCGTCGTGCATTTCCTCGGTCGCCGCGTACAGGCTGGTGCGCCCGTCGACGATGGTCTGCAGATCGTCCCAGTCCACATCGGCGCCGGGCGCGGGCATTTCGACCAGTTTGCGGTCGCAGAACACCTGGCTCTCGCCGGTGTCGGCCAGGACGATGAACTCGTGGCTCAGATCGCCGCCGATCGGGCCGGTGTCGGCACGCATCGGCACGGCCTTCAGCCCCATGCGGGCGAAGGTGTTCAGATAGGCCACGAACATGCGGTTGTAGGCGCGCCGGGCCGAGGCCTCGTCGATGTCGAACGAATAGGCGTCCTTCATCAGGAACTCGCGGCCCCGCATCACGCCGAAGCGCGGGCGCCGCTCGTCGCGGAACTTCCACTGGATGTGGAACAGGTTCAGCGGCAGCGCCTTGTAGCTCTTCACGAAGCCCCGGAAGATGTCGGTGATCATCTCCTCATTGGTCGGGCCGTACAGCAGTTCGCGCTCGTGCCGGTCGGTGATGCGCAACATCTCGGGACCGTAGGCGTCGTAACGCCCCGACTCGCGCCACAGATCGGCCAGTTGCAGCGTCGGCATCAGCAGTTCGACCGCGCCCGCCCTCACCTGCTCCTCGCGCACGATCTGTTCGATCTTCTTGAGCACCCGCAGACCCAGCGGCAGCCAGGCGTAGATGCCCGCCGCCTCCTGTTTGATCAGGCCGGCGCGGAGCATCAGTTGATGCGAGACGATCTGGGCGTCCGAAGGCGCCTCTTTCAGCGTGGGCAGGAAATAGCGCGACAGGCGCATGGTCGAAAATCCAGGCAGGCGAAAATCGGGAACGCCCGGTTTAGCCGGGCGACGGGGGCGAAAGCTAGGCCGAACCCTATCGCGCCGCCCTGCGGGTCGGGTCGCCCAGCGTGTGGTTCAGCGCCGCCGCCTGGCGCACGACGGCCATGACCGCCTCCGGTTCGACGGCGTCGCCTTGGCGAAAGGTCCAGTTGCCCAGCTCGTACCTGCCGCTGGGCTTGATGCGCGGCTCGATCGTCGCCAGCCGCTTTCCCCGCCAGAAACCCAGCAGGACGCGATGCTCCTCGGCTCGGATCAAGGCCATCAGGCCATCCGACACGAAGACCAGATTGCCCCATTTGATGATCTGGTCCGCCTGGGGAGCCGCCGTCTGGACGGCCGCGCGAAGATCCCGGACCACCTCGGCGCGCCAACCGTCCAGCGCCGCGACATAGGCGTCGGGATTCGCCGCGGGGACGACGCGCCGCACGGTCTCAGCCCGCCGCGTTGCCCACCACGGTCGGCAACGGCAGCCAGCCGGTGAAGATCAACACCATCACGAACACCCAGACGATGGCCGAGACCCAGGTGGTGGTGATGAATTTCTTCTTCAGTTGCGGGTCCTTGGGGGCGCCCCATTGGCCGCCGTCGTCAGGACGTTCCTGTTCCCGCTGATTCATGCCCAGCGGCAACACGGCGAACAGCACCGTCCACCAGCAGACGACATAGATGGCCAGCATTGTGATCGGGCCGATGGGCATCAGTGCGCTCCGCTATTGGGGGTCTGCATCAGTTCGACCAGCACCCCGCCCATGTCCTTGGGATGGACGAAGATGATCGGCGTGCCGTGCGCCCCGATGCGCGGCTCGCCCGTGCCCAATATGGTCGCTCCCTGGGCGCGCAGAGCGTCGCGCGCGGCCAGGATGTCCTCGACCTCGAAACAGACGTGGTGCTGGCCGCCCTTGGGGTTCTTCACCAGAAAGCCGTGGATGGGACTGTCGTCGCCCAGCGGCTCGATCAGCTCGATCTGGCTGTTCGGCAGGTCGATGAAACAGACCCGCACCCCCTGCTCCGGCAGGTCGAACGGTTCGTGCGCCCGGCTCGCGCCCAGCAGGTCGCGATACAGGGCCACGCTGGTCTCGATGGAGGGCGTGGCGACGCCGACGTGGTTCAGACGACCGATCATGGACCTACCTTAGCCGATCAGAGCCGCAACACGATGGTTTCGACGATGGGCCTGCGATCCCAGATGTTCTGACTGGCCTTCTTCAGCGCGCGCGCCACGGCCTGTTCGATGACTGTTTCGTCCTCCAGCGCCTCGCCTTTCAGCTTCAGCACCGCCTGTTCGGCGCGTTCGGCCAGGTCGTCCAGGGCATCGCCCAGCGGGCTGTCCTCGTCGCCGGGCAGGCCGATGCCGCGCACGTCGATGTCCGAGACGATCTTGCCGCGCCGGTCCATGGCGAAGCTGACGATCAATATGCCGTTCGACGCCGCGTGACGCCGCTCGCGCAGCGCCTCGCCCGCCTCTTCCACCAGCATGCCGCCGTCGACGAACAGGCGGCCCGAGGGCACCTCGTCGACGATGACCGCCGGGCCGGGAGCCAGACGCACCATGTCGCCGTTGCGCGGCGTGATGGTCTCGGGAACCTGCATCTCCTTCGCCAGCAGGGCGTGCTCGGCGATGTGGCGGCGCATGCCGTGGGTCGGCACGGCGATCTGGGGCCGCGCCCACTGATACATCTGGCGCAGTTCGTCGCGGCACGGATGGCCCGAGACGTGGATGCCGGGGTGGTCGCGGTCGGTGTAGATGCGCACCCCGCGCTCGGACAACGTGTCCTGCAACCGGCCGATGGCCAGTTCGTTGCCGGGGATCACCCGCGACGAGAAGATGCAGTGGTCGCCCGGTCCCAGCTTGATGAAGGGATGATTGCCCTCGGCCACCCGCGACAGGGCAGCACGGGATTCGCCCTGGCTGCCGGTGCACAGATACAGAATCTGGTCCGCCGGCCAGATGCGGGCCTCGTCCTCCGACAGGAAGGGGGCGCAGTCGTTCAGCATGCCGACCGACTTGGCCGCCGCCGTGATGCGGTGCATCGACCGGCCCGCCAGAACCACGCGGCGACCGGCGGCCTCGGCGGCGCGGATCACGCTGTCCATGCGCGCGACGTTGGAGGCGAAACAGCCGACAGCCACCCGCCCCTTCAGCCCGCCGATCAGTTCGGCCAGGGCCTCTTTCACATCGCCTTCCGACCCCGCCACGCCTTCCTGGAAGACGTTGGTGGAATCGCAGACCATAGCCAGCACCCCCTCGTCGCCCAGGCGGCGGATGGTGTCGACGTCGGTGCGCTCGCCGATGATGGGATCATTGTCGATCTTCCAGTCGCCGGTGTGCAGCACCACGCCCAGCGGCGTCTTGATCGCCAGGCCGTTCGGCTCGGCGATCGAATGGGTGATGGTGACCATCTCGATCTGGAAGGGTCCCAGGTCGATCTCGCCGCCCAGCGGCACTTCATGGATCGTCACCTTGTCCAGCAGGCCCGCGTCACGCAGCTTTTCGCGGATCAGGAAGGCGGTGAAGGGCGTGGCGTACAGCGGCGCCTTGAGGCGCGGCCACAGCCAGCCCAGGGCGCCGATGTGATCCTCATGCGCATGGGTCAGGACGATGCCCAGGATCTCCTCGCCCTCCAGGAAGGTCGGGTCGGGCACGATCACGTCCACGCCGGGCGTGGTGTTGTCGCCAAAGGTCACGCCCACATCGACGACGATCCATTTGCGGTCGTCCGCCGGGCCGTAGCCATAGGCGTTCAGGTTCATGCCGATCTCGTTCGAGCCGCCCAGCGGCAGGAAGACGAGTTCGTTCTCGGTGTTTTTGGTCATGCGCCCATATGGGTGTTGCGGCGATGGATTTCGAGCAGGCCGCGAAGGGTCAGGTCGGGATCGAAATGGTCGATGCTGTCGGTCGCGCCCTCGAACAGGGAGACCACGCCGCCGGTGCCGATGACCGTCATGGGCTTGCCCCACTCAGCCTTGATGCGCGCGACCAGCCCCTCGATCAGGGCGATGTAGCCCCAGAAGACGCCGGACTGCATGTTCGACACCGTGTCCTTGCCGATGACGCGGGCCGGTTTCTGGATGGCGATGCGCGGCAGCATGGCCGCCGCCTCATGCAGGGCCTGGAGACTGAGATTGACGCCCGGCGCGATGATCCCGCCCTCGAAGGCGCCGTCGGCGGCCACCACGTCGAAGGTGGTGGCCGTGCCGCTGTCAATCACGATCAGGTCGCCGGGATAGGTCAGGTGTGCGCCCACCGCGTTGACCAGACGATCGGCCCCCGCCTCGGACGGCTTGTCGATGCGGGCCGTCGCCCCCAGCACGGCGTTCTCGCCGACGACCAGGGGTTCGATGTTCAGATAGCGGCGCGCCAGGTTCCTCAGATTGAAGATCGACTGCGGCACCACGCTGGAGACGATGCAGCCGCTCAACGTCCCGATCGACAGTCCGCGCATCTCCAGAAGCTGGCTCAGCCAGACGGCGTATTCATCGGCCGTGCGCGCCGCCTCGGTGGCCGTGCGCCACTGGGCGATCCAGTCCGTTCCGTCATGGACGGCGAACAGGGTGTTGGTGTTGCCTTGCTCGATGGCCAGCAGCATCAGCCCGCCTCTCCAAAGAAGACGTCGCCCGCCGATATCAGGCGCAGGGTCCCGTCCGCCAGTCTGAGCCGCAACGAACCGTCGCCCTCGACCCCTTCGGCCAGCCCCTCGACCGTCTCGTGGCCCAGGCGTGCGACGCAGGGACCGTGCAGGGTCGCGTTGCGTGTGACCCAGGCGTCCAGCACCGGCTGAAAGCCCAGCGTCTCCCAGCGTTCGGACCATTCGGCATAGGCCTGGGCCAACACCTGGACCGCCGCCTCGGGCGACGGCGGATAGGCGATGTCGGAACGCAGATGTTTGGCCAGGGCCGCGGCCGGCCGTTCGGTCCCGTCCGGCGCATGGGCCAGGTTGACCCCGACGCCGACCGCCAGCCACAGACCGCCGGTCTGGTGAGCGCCGGACTCGACCAATATGCCCGCCGCCTTGTCGCCGCCCAGCATCACGTCATTGGGCCATTTGATCGTCACCGCCCCCGGCCGCGCGAAGGCGTCCAGCAGGTCCGCGACCGCCAGGGCCGCGACGAAGGTCGCCTGGGCCGCCTCGGCCGGGGCCTTGCGCGTCGTGGTCAGCAGGGTGGCGAACAGATTGCCGCCCTCGCTCTCCCACGCCCTGCCCCGTCGGCCGCGACCGGCCGTCTGGCGACGCGCGGTCAGCCACAGCGGCCCGATCTCGCCCACTTCGGCGCGGCGACGCGCCTCGGCGTTGGTGGAGTCGATTTCGTCGAGACGGATGACCGGCGCGGGCGTCACGCCCTAACCGGCCCCGAAGCCCGATGCGGCGGCGCGCGTCAGGGGTTCGATCCAGGCCAGGGCGAACATGACCATCGGGAAGGCGAAGGCCGCCGACAGCCAGGCCACCGTCTTGGCCTCGATCGGCGAGGCGTCCGGCTTGATCTCCGACGCCGGAGCGTCGAACCACATCAGCTTGATGATCCGCAGATAGTAGAAGGCGGCCACGACCGAAGCCACCAGACCGGCGGCGCCCGCCATCCAGTAACCCGCGTCGGCGGCGGCGCCGAACACCGCCCACTTGGCCCAGAAGCCCGATAACGGCGGCATGCCCAGCACCGACAGCGACAGGATGGTCAGGGCCACGGCCGTCATCGGCTTGTCACGGCTCAGCCCCGCCAGATCGTTGATCGAACGGATCGGACGTCCGTCGCGCGACAGCGACAGCAGCACGGCGAAGAAGCCCAACTGATCGACCACATACAGGGCCATGAACAGCAGCATGGCCTGGATGCCCAGCTCGGTCCCGGCCGCGATGCCCAACAGGGCGTAGCCGATGTTGGCGATGGACGAATAGGCCAGCAGGCGCTGGATGTCCTTCTGCGCCAGGCCGCCGAAGGCGCCGACGGCGAAGCTGATCAGCGAGATCAGGATCAGCACCTGCGCCCACTGGTCGTGCGATTGGGCGAAGCCGTCGCCCAGCACCCGCGCGGTCAGCACCATGGCCGCCACCTTGGGCGCCGTGGCGAACAGGGCCACGACCGGCGTCGGCGCACCCTCATAGACGTCGGGCGTCCACATGTGGAACGGCGCCGCCGAGACCTTGAAGGCCAGGCCGCAGATCAGGAACACCAGGCCGAACACCAGGCCCACGCCGGGGTTGGCGGCCGCATAGGCGGCGATGACGTCATAGTTCATCGAGCCGGTGAAGCCGTAGATCAGGCTGGCGCCGTACAGCAGCAGGCCCGACGACAGGGCGCCCAGGACGAAATATTTCAGGCCGGCTTCCGAGGCCTTCAGATTGTCGCGGTGGAAGGCGGCCAGCACATAGAGCGCCAGCGAATGCAGCTCGACCCCGACGTACAGCGAGATCAGGTCGCCCGACGACGCCATCATGGCCATGCCGACCGAGGCCAGGACGATCAGCACCGGATATTCAAACTTGGCGATGCGCGTGCGCGCCATCCAGCCGTCGCCCAGGATCACGCAGACCGCAGCCGACAGATAGATCAGCACCTTGGCGAACACCGCCAGGGGGTCGGCCACGAAGGCGCCGTTGAAGGCGGTTCCCAGCGGGCCGGTCGCGGCCAGGCCCGTCGCGACGAGCAGCAGCAGCACCGACAGGATCGACACCAGGCGCGCCGACTTCTCGCCGACGAAGGCGCCGACCATCAACAGAACCAGGGCGCCGATGGCGAGCGTCAGCTCCGAGGCCGCGAGTTGCAGGGCGAAATTCAGGTCAGGCATCATGATCTCACCCGCCGATCGCGGCGCGATAGGCGCTGGTCAGGGCCTCGACGGCAGGCCCGGTGATGTCGAGAACGGCGGCCGGATAGACCCCCAGCCACAGGGTGCCGATGATCAACGGCAGGAAGATCAGCAGTTCGCGCCGGTCGATGTCGTTGATCGTCTTCAGGGCCGGATTGGTGATCTCGCCGAACATGACGTTGCGATACAGCGTCAGCGCATAGACGGCCGAGAAGATCACGCCCGAGGCCGCGAACAGCGCCGTCCAGGTCGAGACCTGATAGACGCCGGTCATGGTCAGGATCTCGCCGACGAAGCCCGAGGTGCCCGGCAGGCCGACATTGGCCATAGTGAACATCAGGAAGATGGCGGCGAACCACGGCATCCGACTGGTCAGGCCGCCGTAGAAGGCGATCTCGCGGGTGTGCATCCGGTCATAGACCACGCCGACGCACAAGAAGAGCGCGCCCGAGATCAGGCCGTGGCTGATCATCTGGAACACCGCGCCCTGAACGCCCGTGTCGTTGCCCGCGAAGATGCCCATGGTCACGAAGCCCATGTGGGCGACCGACGAATAGGCGATCAGCTTCTTGATGTCGGTCTGACGGAAGGCGACCAGCGAGGTGTAGACCACGGCGATCGCCGACAGGGCGAAGACCAGCGGCCGGAACATCTCGGACGCCTGCGGGAACATGGGCAGGTTGAACAGGATGAAGCCGTATCCGCCCAGCTTCAGCAGGATGCCGGCCAGGATCACCGAACCAGCCGTCGGCGCCTGAACGTGGGCGTCGGGCAGCCAGGTGTGCACCGGCCACATCGGCATCTTCACTGCGAACGAGGTGAAGAAGGCCAGCCACAGCAGCGGCTGAACAGCGGGATCGAAGGCGTATTCCTTGAGCGCCGGAATGCTGGTGGTGCCCGTCTCATGCGCCATCCACAGCATGGCCAGCAGCATCAGCACCGACCCCAACAGGGTGTAGAGGAAGAATTTGTAGGCCGCGTAGATCCGGTTCTGTCCGCCCCAGACCCCGATGATCAGGAACATCGGCACCAGGCCGCCTTCAAAGAAGATGTAGAACAGGAACAGGTCCAGCGAGGTGAAGACCCCGATGACCAGGGTCTCCAGCGCCAGGAAGGCGATCATATATTCGACGACGCGCTTATCGATCGTCTTCCAACTGGCCAGAATGCAAAGCGGCATCAGGAAGGCTGTCAAGAGGACGAACAGGATCGAGATCCCGTCCACGCCCAGGTGATATTGGGCGCCCGCGAACCAGGCGTAGCGTTCGACGAACTGATAGCCGGGGTTCGACGGGTCGAAGGCGCAGACCAGCACGACCGACAGGGCCAGGGTCGCCAGGGTCGTACCCAGGGCGATCCAGCGCGCGGCCGGGGCCGCCGCCTCGCCCCGCTTGCTCAGCAGATGGGCGATCAGGATCAGACCCGCGCCGACCAGCGGCAGGAAGGTGACAATCGACAGGATGTTGGGGATGACGGGCACCGGCTCAGGCTCCCCAGGCGTAGAGGGCGAAGGCGAGGAAGCCGGCGACGCCCAGCAACATCACGAACGCATAGTGATAGACATAGCCCGACTGCAGGCGGCTCAGACGGCCCGCGAAGACCCGTGACAGGAAGGCCATGCCGTTCGGCCCGCCCCCGTCGATGATCTTCTCGTCGCCGACCTTCCAGAACAGGTCGCCCAGCGCCTTGGTCCCCTTGACGAAGGTGGCGGCGTACAGCTCGTCGAAATACCACTTGTTGTACAAGAAGTTGTACACGAACCCGCCGCGCGCGGCCATGCGGCGCGCCATGCCTTCCTTCACCACATAGATCCAATAGGCCACAAAGGTGCCGATCAGCGTCAGGATCAGCGGCGACCACTTCACCCAGGTCGGAACGCCGTGGCTGTCGTGCAGCACGTGGTTGGTTGGGCCGTTGAAGATCGCCTGACCCCAGAACTGGCCCTCGTGGTGGCCGATGAAATAGGGCGCGAAGACATAGCCCGCGGCCACCGCGCCGACCGACAGGATCAGCAACGGGACCAGCATCACCCACGGGCTTTCATGCGGATGCAGTTCGCCATGGTGGTGGTGATCGCCGTGCGCGTGATCGTCATGAGCATGATCGTCGCCGTGCGCATCCTTCCAGGCGGGCTTGTTGTGGAAGGTCATGAACACCAGGCGCCACGAATAATAGGCGGTCAGACCGGCCGCGAAGATGCCGACGAAGAAGGCGAACAGGCCCACCGGCGAATGACCGCTGGCCGCCGCCGCGAAGGCGCTCTCGATGATCGAGTCCTTGGAATAGAAGCCGGACAGACCGCCGATGCCGGGAATGCCAAGGCCGGTGATGGCGATGGTGCCGATGGTCATGACGGCATAGGTGACCGGCAACAGCTTCCACAGCCCGCCCATCTTCCGCATGTCCTGCTCGTGATGCATGCCGTTGATCACCGAACCGGCGCCCAGGAACAGCAGGGCCTTGAAGAAGGCGTGGGTGAACAGGTGGAACATGGCCGCCTCATAGGCGCCCACGCCGGCGGCGAAGAACATGTAGCCGAGCTGCGAACAGGTCGAATAGGCGATGACCCGCTTGATGTCGTTCTGGGCCAGGCCGACGGTGGCGGCGAACAGGGCCGTCACCGCGCCGATCACGGCCACGACCTGGGCGGCCGCCGGGGCGTATTCAAACAGCGGCGACAACAGGCAGACCATATAGACGCCGGCCGTCACCATGGTGGCGGCGTGGATCAGGGCCGAGACCGGGGTCGGGCCTTCCATGGCGTCGGGCAGCCAGGTGTGCAGGAAGAACTGGGCCGACTTGCCCATGGCGCCGATGAACAGCAGGAAGGCGGCCAGATCCAGCGCCGACCAGGTCTGGCCCGCAAACTCCCAGCCCGTTCCGGCCTTGGCCGCGATCATGGGGAACAGTTCGGCGAACTGGATCGTGCCGAACATCCAGAACACGGTCATGATGCCCAGGGCGAAACCGAAGTCGCCGACGCGGTTGACGACGAAGGCCTTGATGGCGGCGGCACTGGCCGAGGGCTTCTTGTACCAGAAGCCGATCAACAGATAGGACGCCAGCCCCACCCCTTCCCAGCCGAAGAACAACTGCATGAAGTCGGCGGCGGTCACCAGCGCCAGCATGGCGAAGGTGAAGAGAGACAGATAGGCGAAGAACCTGGGCTTGTCCGGGTCCTGGGCCATGTAGCCCCAGCTATACAGGTGGACCAGCGACGACACCGTGGTGACCACCACCAGCATGGTCGCCGACAGGGCGTCGATGCGGATCGACCAGGTCGACTGGAAGTCGCCGACGTTGATGAACGGCAACAGCTCCAGCGTGAACGGCGCCATGTGGCCCCAGGTGTGCTGGTAAAAGACGATCCAGGCCACGGCGCACGAGAAGAACAGCAGGCCGGTGGTGATCGTCTGCGACGCGACATCGCCGATGCGGCGGCCGGTCAGGCCGGCGACGGCGGCGCCGAGCAGTGGGGCGAAGACGCCGAGGGTGACGAGGGTCTCGATATTCACGGTCAGCCCTTCATCACGCTGGCGTCGTCGACCGCGATGTCGCCGCGGTTGCGGAAGAAGGTCACCAACACGGCCAGACCCACGGCGGCTTCAGCGGCCGCAACGGTCAGGACGAACATGGCCATCACCTGCCCGGCCACGTCGTTCAGATGGGTCGAGAAGGCGACGAAATTGATGTTCACGGCCAGCAGGATCAGCTCGACCGACATCAGGATGATGATGACGTTCTTGCGGTTCACGAAGATGCCGAACACCCCGATGGTGAACAGCATGGCCCCGACCGCCAGATAGTGCTGCAAGGTGATGTCCATCAGCGAAGCTCCTCGGGCGTCACGCCCACGCCGGTCTGGACGCTCTTGACCTCCATGGCGGTCTTGGCGTCGCGGCCGACCTGGCGGCTGACGTCCTGGCGTTTGATGCCCGGCTTGTGTCGCAGCGTCAGGACGATGGCGCCGATCATGGCGATCAGCAGCACGATCCCGGCCGCCTGGAAGAAATAGACGTAGTCCGTATAGAGCACCCGCCCGATGGTCTCGATATTCGAGGCGTCGGCGCTCGCCACGGCCGGGCCGGTCACGTCGCGCGCGGCCCCGCCCTGCACCACGGCCATGGACACCATGATCATCTCGGCCAGCAGGATGCCCGCCACGATGCCGCCCAGCGGCAGGTAGCGCGCATAACCCTCGCGCAGGCGCACGAAGTCCACGTCCAGCATCATGACCACGAACAGGAACAGCACCGCGACGGCGCCGACGTAGACCACGACCAACAGCATGGCCAGGAACTCGGCCCCCATCAGCACGAACAGTCCGGCCGAGGAGAAGAAGGCCAGGATCAGCCACAGCACGCTGTGCACGGGATTGCGCGCGGTCACGACCAGCAGGCCGGACACCACGGCCGTCGCGGCCAGAAGATAGAAGGCGAGTCCTTGCAGCATTTGCGGGACCAAGCCCCTTTCACGATCAGTGCGGCGATCCCATCGGGGGAATCGCGGCCGGGTTTAGCGATACGGCGCGTCGAGTTCCAGATTCTTGGCGATCAGCCGTTCCCAGCGATCGCCGTTCAGCAGCAGACGGGACTTGTCGTAATACAGTTCCTCGCGCGTCTCGGTGGCGAACTCGCTGTTCGGTCCCTCGACGATGGCGTCCACCGGGCAGGCCTCCTGGCACAGGCCGCAGTAGATGCATTTGACCATGTCGATGTCATAGCGGGTCGTGCGACGGCTGCCGTCGGCGCGCGGTTCGGCCTCGATGGTGATGGCCTGGGCCGGGCAGATGGCCTCGCACAGCTTGCAGGCGATGCAGCGCTCCTCGCCGTTCGGATAGCGGCGCAGGGCGTGCTCGCCCCGGAAACGCGGCGACTGCGGGTTGCGCTCGAACGGATAGTTCACCGTCGCCTTGGGCTTGAGCATGTATTTGACGGTCAGGCCGACGGCCCCCACGGCGTCGACCAGCAGGGCGCCTTTCACGGCTTGCTTCAGGCGGGCGATCATTGCGGGTCTCCCGGACGGCGGCAGTCGCGGCGATAGCGATCCGTGTCCTTGTTCATCATCTGGCACAGGCGCGTGCGCTCTTCCTCGCGGCGGACGATCTCGTCCTGGCGGCGCTGCCACTGGCTCGGCGTGGTCGGCATGGCCTCATAGGGCTGAAAGGCGCAGGCGCCAGTCCCCAGGGTGATGGCGGCGATCAGGGTCATGCGGATCACGCCCCCACCCCGAACACCCGCCAGGCCGCCACGACCACCACGGCCACCAGCGACGTCGGCAGAAAGATCTTCCAGCCCAGGCGCATCAACTGGTCATAGCGGTAACGGGGCACGAAGGCCTTCACCAGGGCGAACATGAAGAACCAGAAGACGATCTTCACGAACAGCACGCCGAACAGGAACAGGTTGCGCACCCATTCGGGCCAGTCGGCGGCGAAGTCGATCGGGAAGCCCGGGTTCCAGCCGCCGAAGAACAGCAGGCTGATCATCACGCACATGAAGACGATGTTGGCGTATTCGCCGATCATGAACAGCAGGTAGGGGGTCGAGCTGTATTCGACCTGATAGCCGGCCACCAGTTCCGATTCCGCCTCGGGCAGGTCGAACGGCGGGCGGTTGGTCTCGGCCAGGGCCGAGATGAAGAAGATGATCGCCATCGGGAACATCACGACCACGGTCGGCCAGGTGTCCAGGCCGCCGCCGAAGGCGAACCAGTTCCAGATCCAGCCGTCCTGCTGCGACACGATCGCGGTCAGGTTCATCGACCCGGCCAGCAGGATGACGTTGACGATGATCAGGCCGATCGAGACCTCATAGGACACCATCTGCGCCGCCGACCGCAGCGAGCCGAGGAACGGGTACTTCGAGTTTGAAGCCCAGCCGCCCATGATGATGCCGTACACGCCCAGCGAGCTGATGGCGAAGATGTACAGGATGCCGACGTTCAGGTCGGAAATGACCCAGCCCGGCGCGAACGGGATCACCGCCCAGGCGATGAAGGCCAGGATGAAGGTGATCAGCGGCGCCAGAAGGAAGACGGCCTTGTCCGAGCCGGCCGGAACGACGATCTCCTTCAACACGAATTTGAAGAAGTCGGCGAACGACTGCAACAGGCCGAAGGGACCGACCACGTTCGGTCCCTTGCGCAGTTGGACGCCCGCCCAGATCTTGCGGTCCGCCAGCAGCAGGAAGGCCAGAGAGATCAGGATGCCGACCGTGACCAGCAGGATCTGGCCGACGGTGATCAGGGTCCAGCCCAGAGGCGTGCTCCAGAATTCCATGACTTACTCCGCCGCCATCGCGGCCGGGGCGATCCGCTGGGCGGACAGCTCGGCCATGGTCGTGCTGGCTCGCGCGATCGGGTTGGACAGATAGGGGTCGGCCACCGGCGAGACGAAGTCCGCCTCGCCCAGATCACCCTTGGCGCCCAGCGAACCGACGTCGAACGCCGCGGCCGGGGCCACATAGTCGATGCGGCCGAAGGTCGGATGCTCGGCCATCAGCTTGGCGCGCAGTTGATCCAGGGTGTCGTACGGCAGGGTGTGGCCCACGCGTTCGGACAGGGCGCGGATGACGGCCCAGTCCTCCTTGGCCTCGCCCTTGGGGAAGACCACGCGTTCGGCCGTCTGCACCCGGCCCTCGGTGTTGACGTACAGACCCGGCTTCTCGGTGTAGGCCGCGCCCGGCAAGATGACGTCGGCGCCGTGCGCGCCCCGGTCGCCGTGGCTGCCCAGATAGACGCGGAAGGCGTTCGAGGCCGTAGCCTCCACCTCGTCGGCGCCCAGCAGGAACAGCACGTCCAGCGCCTTGGGCTTCAGCATCTCGGCGACGGTCAGGCCGCCCTGACCGGGCGTGAAGCCCATGTCCAGGCCGCCGACGCGCGCCGCCGCGTGATGCAGCACATTGAAGCCGTTCCAGCCGTCCTTCACCGCTCCAACCTTCTTGGCCAGGGCGCCCAGGGCGTTCAGCACCGCCGCGCCCGACTTGCCGTTCAGGGCGCCCGCGCCGACGATGATCGCCGGGCGTTCGGCCTTGGACAGGGCGTCCACGGCCGCCTTGGGCAGCTTGGACAGAGTCTTGGCTCCTGACCCCAACCAGTTGTAATCATAGGTCAGATTGGACTTGGCGCCGATCACGCTGATCTCGGTCTTGCCGTTCAGCCAGCTCTTGCGCAGCCGGGTGTTGACCAGGGGCGCCTCGCGGCGCGGATCGACGCCGACCAGCAGCACCGCGTCCGCCCGTTCGATGCCGGCGATGCCGGAGTTCATCAGCCAGCCTTCGCGCGGGCCGTGGCCCAGGGCCGCGCCGTCCTGGCGGCAGTCCGTATTGGCCGAACCCAGGGCGCGGAACAGGTCCAGCGCCGCCTTCATCGACTCGGCGTCTTGCAGGTCGCCGGCGATGACGCCGATACGCTCCGGCTTGGCCGTCTTCAGCTTCTCGGCGACGCGGGTCAGGGCCTCGTCCCAGCTCGCCACGCGCAGCTTGCCGTTCTCGCGCACCCACGGCCGGTCCAGGCGGCGCGCGATCAGGCCGTCGACGGCGTAGCGGCTCTTGTCCGACAGCCACTCTTCGTTGACGCCCTCATTGACGCGCGGCAGCACGCGCATCACCTCGGCGCCACGACTGTCGGCGCGGATGTTGGAGCCGACCGCGTCCATGACGTCGACGGTCTCGGTCTTCTTCAGCTCCCACGGGCGGTAGTGGTACTGCCACGGCCGGTGGGTCAGGGCGCCGACCGGGCACAGGTCGTTGACGTTGCCCGACAACTCGCTGTCGATGTTCTTTTCCAGATAGGTGGTGATCTCGGCGCTCTCGCCGCGCGAGATCATGCCGATGTCGGGCACGCCCGCCACCTCGGTGATGAAGCGGACGCAGCGCGTGCACTGGATGCACCGGGTCATGAAGGTCTTGACCGTCGGGCCCATGTTCTTTTCTTCGACCGCGCGCTTGTTCTCGGAATAGCGCGAACCGTCGCGGCCATAGCCCACGGCCTGGTCCTGAAGATCGCATTCGCCGCCCTGGTCGCAGATCGGGCAATCCAGCGGGTGGTTGATGAGCAGGAACTCCATCACCCCCTCGCGGGCCTTCTTGACCATCGGGGTGTCGGTGAAGATCTCCTGACCCTCGGCGGCCGGAAGGGCGCACGACGCCTGCGGCTTGGGCGGTCCCGGCTTCACCTCGACCAGACACATCCGGCAGTTCCCGGCGATCGACAGCCGCTCATGATAGCAGAAGCGCGGAATCTCGTGCCCGGCGCGCTCGGCGACCTGGAGCACGGTCATGCCCGGCTCAAACTCGGTTTCTACGCCGTTGACCTTGGCGATAGGCATCAGCGGGCCTCTTTCTCGACGGTTCCGGCCGTCGAAGTCGGAAGGGTTACGGTCTGGGTCTGGCCGTCGCGCGACAGCGACACCGTTGAGCCTTGGACCGAGCAGGCGAAGCTCAGGCGGCCGCCATCGACCGGCGCGCGCCACGACACGGTCCCGGCGTCATAGACCACGTCCGCCTCCGCCTGACCGTACTGAATCATCACCGCCTGGCGGCAAGCGGCGTCGGTCGAGACCGGGGCGACGGCGATGGTCTCGGCGACCGACGCGGGCGCGGCGACCGGCGCCGTTTCGACCGGCGGCGGCGCGGCTTCACGCTGTCCGCAAGCGGACAGGGCGATCAGGCCGACGGCGATGAGGGACAGGCGCTGCATCCCCTACTCCGCCGCCACCGCATGACCGGCGAAGTTCGCGCGGCGCGTGCGGTATTGCTGGATGCGATCCTCGATCTCGTGACGGAAGTGACGGATCAGGCCCTGCACCGGCCAGGCGGCGGCGTCGCCCAGGGCGCAGATGGTGTGCCCCTCGACCTGACCGGCGACGTCCAGCAGCAGGTCGATCTCGGACGGGTCCGCCTCGCCGATCGCCATGCGCTCCAGCACGCGCCACATCCAGCCGGTGCCCTCGCGGCACGGCGTGCACTGGCCGCAGCTCTCATGCTTGTAGAAATAGCTGATGCGGGCGATGGCCTTCACCAGATCGGTCGACTGGTCCATGACGATCACCGCCGCCGTGCCCAGGCCCGAGCGCATCTCGCGCAAGCTGTCGAAATCCATCAGCGCGGTTTCGCTCATCTCGCGCGTGATCAGCGGCACCGAGACGCCGCCCGGAATGACCGCCTTCAGGTTCGACCAGCCGCCGCGCACGCCGCCGCAATGCTCTTCCAGCAGTTGTCGCAGCGGGATCGACATCGCCTCTTCGACATTGCACGGCCGGTTCACATGGCCCGAGATCGACATCAGCTTGGTGCCGGTGTTGTTCGGCCGGCCGAAACCGGCGAACCAGTCGGCGCCGCGACGCAGGATGGTGCCCACGACGGCGATGGATTCGACGTTGTTCACCGTGGTCGGCATGCCGTACAGGCCCGCGCCGGCCGGGAAGGGCGGCTTCAGGCGCGGCTGGCCCTTCTTGCCCTCCAGGCTTTCCAGCAGGGCCGTCTCTTCACCACAGATGTAGGCGCCCGCACCGTGGTGGATATAGACGTCGAAATCCCAGCCGTGGACGTTGTTCTTGCCGATCAGCTTGGCCTCATAGGCCTGTTTGACCGCCGCCTCCATGCGCTCGCGTTCCAGCACATATTCGCCGCGCAGATAGATGTAGCAGGCGTGCGCCTGCATGGCGTAGCTGGCGATCAGACAGCCTTCGATCAGCAGATGCGGATCGTGGCGCATGATCTCCCGGTCCTTGCAGGTGCCGGGTTCGGATTCGTCGGCGTTGACGACCAGATAGTGGGGCCGTCCGTCCTTCAGCTCCTTGGGCATGAAGGACCATTTCAGCCCGGTCGAGAAACCGGCGCCGCCCCGGCCGCGCAGGCCCGAGTTCTTCACGTTGGTGATGATCCAGTCGCGGCCAAGGTCCAGCATGTCCTTGGTGGCGTTCCAGCAACCGCGCGTCTTCGCCCCCTCCAGGCCCCAGTCGTGCAGGCCGTACAGGTTGGTGAAGATGCGATCCTTGTCTTCCAGGATGCCGACCACGCTCAAAGTCCTTCCGCCAGACGGCGCTTGTGATGACGGGTGCGCAGGAACACCGCGAAAATGACCAAGGCCCAGCCGCCCGCCAGCATGGCGTAACCGAACAGGACCGCCTGTTCCGGCAGCAACCCGCGCGAGGCGGCCACCACCACCACGGCGGCCAGCAGGATCAGCCCCAGCCCCGTCCAGCGATACGGCAGAGCCACGCGACGCAGCTCGCGCCGATATTCGGCGCGGCCTTCCTCGGTGCTCAGGTCGGGCATGGGCGTCGTCATGCGGGCGCCTTGGCGGGTTTGCTGTTCGGCAGCGTCTTGATCTTCTTGGCGGCCGAGCCGTCATAGAGTTTGGGATCGGTCAGGGTCAGCGGCCCGCCCTCGGGCGCCGAGTTGACGCGATCGACGCGCGGGCCGGGCTTGGGCTTCTTGCCCGCCGCGAAGTCGTCCAGGATCGACTTCAGATTCTCGGGCGTCAGGTCCTCGAAATAGTAGTCGTTGATCATGGCCATCGGCGCATTGACGCAGGCGCCCAGGCACTCGACCTCTTCCCAGTAGAAACGACCGTCGGCCGACAGGGTCTGTTTCGGGCCGATCTTGTCCTTGCACACCTTCATCAGCTCGCCCGCGCCGCGGATCATACATGGCGTGGTGCCGCACACCTGAACCAGGGCGGCCGAGCCGACCGGCTCCAGCATGAACATGGTGTAGAAGGTCGCGACCTCCAGCACCCGGATGTAGGGCATGGCCAGCAGGTCGGCGATCTTGCGGATGGCGGGTTCGCTGACCCAACCCTCCTGCTTCTGGACCAGCCACAGGATCGGGATCACCGCCGACTGCTTGCGCTCGGCGGGGTATTTGGCGATCCACCACTCGGCCTTCTGCATCGTCGCCTTAGAGAAGGCGAACGCGGCCGGCTGTTCCTTGGCGAGACGACGAACCGACATCAGACTTCCAACTCCTCGGCGACGACGCCGGAACCCAGCATTTTCTTGCGCACGGTCAGGATCTTGTGCTGGCCGTTGCGGCTGATCAGGAAGTTGTGCTTCCAGTTTTCGCCGCCACTTTCGGTGGAGGTGTAGGCCACCACGCTCCAGCCCTGCTTGACCGCATCGCTCAGGGGTTTGTCGCTCACCGGTCCACCTCGCCGAAGACGATGTCCAGTGAACCCAGAATGGCCGAGACGTCCGCCAGCATGTGGCCGCGGTTCATCCAGTCCATAGCCTGCAGGTGGCGGAAGCCGGGGGCCGAGATCTTCACGCGATACGGCTTGTTGGTGCCGTCCGAGACCACATAGACGCCGAACTCGCCCTTGGGCGCCTCGACGGCGGCATAGACCTCGCCTTCCGGCGTCTTGAAGCCTTCGGTGTACAGTTTGAAGTGATGGATCAGGGCTTCCATCGACCGTTTCATCTCGCCGCGGCGCGGGGGAACGATCTTGTGGTCCTCGATCATCACCGGCTCGCCGGGGCAGTTGCGCAGCTTGTGGATGCACTGCTCCATGATGCGCAGGGCCTGTTTCATCTCCTCGACGCGGACCAGATAGCGGTCCCAGCAGTCGCCGTTCTTGCCGACGACGACGTCGAACTCCAGATCGGCGTAGCATTCGTACGGCTGCGACTTGCGCAGGTCCCAGGCGATGTCCGAGCCGCGCAGCATCACGCCGGTGAAGCCCCAGGCCAGGGCCTCTTCCTTGGACACCACGCCGATGTCGACGTTGCGCTGCTTGAAGATGCGGTTCTCGGTGACCAGGGACTCGATGTCCTTCAGCGCCGCCGGGAATTGCTGGCACCAGCGGCCGATGTCGTCGATCAGGTCCATCGGCAGGTCCTGATGGACGCCGCCGGGGCGGAAATAGTTGGCGTGCAGGCGCGCGCCGCAGGCCCGCTCATAGAAGACCATCAACTGTTCGCGCTGCTCGAAACCCCACAGCGGCGGCGTCAGGGCGCCGACGTCCATCGCCTGGGTCGTCACGTTCAGCATGTGCGACAGGATGCGGCCGATCTCGGAATACAGCACCCGGATCAACTGGGCGCGGTACGGAACCTCGACGCCCAGCAGCCGCTCGACCGCCAGACAGAAGGCATGCTCCTGGTTCATCGGCGCGACGTAGTCCAGCCGGTCCAGATACGGCACGTTCTGAAGGTAGGTCCGCGCCTCCATCAGCTTTTCGGTGCCGCGATGCAGCAGGCCGATGTGCGGATCGACGCGCGTCACCAGCTCGCCGTCCAGCTCCAAGACCAGACGCAAAACACCATGCGCAGCAGGGTGTTGCGGGCCGAAGTTAATCGTGAACTTGCGGTCGTCCATCTCCCGCGCATGGGCGGTGCGGCCGTCTTCGTCGAACACGTCGGCGGCGCCGAGCGGAATGTTGTGGCCGTCAGCCATCAGCGGAATCCTCGTCGTGCGGCCCGACACGCTTGCGCGTCAGCGCCACCAGCCAGCCGAGCGCGAGGGTCAGAACCCCCATGCCCGACACGGCGGCGGTCGAAATCTCCCAATTGCCGGTCAGCACCGCGATCGCCAACGGCGTCGACAGCAGCACGGCCGATGCGCCCAGCAGCGCGCTTTGCAGCTCGCCCGCCGACAGGCGCCGAATGCCCGCCCCTATGGCCAGACAGACCACGGCGATCATGATGGCCACGCCCAGCGCCTGCATCTGCGACGGCGACACGTCCGGCGCGCGCGTGAACCAGCCCGTCAGCCGCGCCCCCAGCGTGAACAGGAACGCCGTCGAAAAGGTCACCAGAAAGAAGGAAGACGCCGATCGTATCGCCGCGCGGTTCATGGCCGATCATCCCGCCTTCTCGTCGCCAGGCAGCACCGGGACCGGATATTCCGCGCCTTCCCAGGGCGACAGGAAGTCGAAATTGCGGAACTCCTGGGTCAGCTTGACGGGTTCATAGACGACCCGTTTCAACTCCTCGTCGTACCGGACCTCGACATAGCCGGTCATCGGGAAGTCCTTGCGCAGCGGATGCCCCTCGAAGCCGTAGTCGGTCAGCAGGCGGCGCAGGTCGGGGTGGCCCGTGAACAGCATGCCGTACATGTCGAAGGCTTCGCGCTCGAACCAGTCAGCCGAGGGATAGACCGCGCACACGCTGGCGACCGGCTGGACCTCGTCGGTCGTCACCTTGACCCGCAGGCGGGCGTTCTTGGTCAGGGACATCAGGTGATAGACCACCTCGAACCGCTCTTCGCGGTCGGGATAGTCGGCCCCGCAGACGTCCAGAAGCTGTTGGAACTCGAACCGGTCGCGCAGCGCCGTCATCACCTCGACGATCCGCTCACGCGGGGCGACCAGGGTCAGCTCGCCATAGGCCACCTGGGCCTCGACGCCCAAGGCCCCCACCATCTCGGCGCCCAGGGGCGTCAACTGCGCCTCCAGATGCTCGATCATCGCCACGTTGCTCATCGTTCGATGGTCCCCGTGCGGCGGATCTTCTTCTGCAACTGCAGGATGCCGTAAACCAGGGCTTCGGCGGTCGGCGGGCAGCCCGGCACATAGATGTCGACCGGCACCACGCGGTCGCAACCGCGCACGACGCTGTAGCTGTAGTGGTAGTACCCGCCGCCGTTGGCGCAACTGCCCATCGAGATGACGTAGCGCGGGTCCGGCATCTGGTCGTAGACCTTGCGCAGGGCCGGGGCCATCTTGTTGGTCAGGGTGCCGGCCACGATCATCAGGTCCGACTGGCGCGGGCTGGCGCGCGGCGCGGCGCCGAAACGCTCCAGGTCATAACGCGGCATGGACGCCTGGATCATCTCCACGGCGCAGCAGGCCAGGCCGAAGGTCATCCACATCAGCGAACCGGTGCGCGCCCAGTTGATGACGTCGTCGGCCGCCGCGACCAGGAAGCCGCGCTCGCCCAGCTCGGAATTGACCGCCTCGAAGAATTTGTCGTGGACCTTGGGATCATAGCCCTCGACGGTCGAGCGCGCGGCGCGGCCGAAGGCGACCGGCGAACTGCCCTGGTTGCCGACACCGATCAGCGGAAGGTCGTTGGTGGTCACTCCCATTCCAGGGCGCCCTTCTTCCATTCGTAGATGAAACCGACGGTCAGAACGCCCAGGAAGATCATCATCGACCAGAAGGCGAACACCATGCCGCCGCGCGACAGATCGAACATCGACACGGCCCACGGGAACAGGAAGGCCACTTCCAGGTCGAAGATGATGAACAGGATCGACACCAGATAGAAACGCACGTCGAACTTCATCCGCGCGTCGTCAAAGGCGTTGAAGCCGCATTCATAGGCCGACAGCTTTTCCGTGTCGGGGTTCTTCGGCGCCAGCACGGCGGCCGCCAGCATGAAGCCGAGGCCCAGCACCGCGGCGATGCCGGCGAAGACCACCACCGGCAGATATTCCAACAGGAATGCGTTCATTCGCGTGCACCTCGTCCGCCGGGGAGAGGCGGATTCGGCGTCTTCTAGCCCCAAGCCGCGCGGGGTTCAAACCCGCGCCGTCAAAGGATTTTGTTGCGAACGGTTCGCAGCGCTTTGGACAGAATGTCGCGGGCGCGGCGGCTTGCCGTCCAACGACAAAGCCTTCCCAATGGTCAGCTTCGCTCATCGACACGGAAATCGCGTATGAAACCCGGCAGCCGCGTGCTGAACGCCATCGAAAGCATCGGCAATCGCCTGCCGGACCCTGTCTTCCTCTTCCTATGGTTCATCGCCGCCCTGATCGCTCTCAGCCTGGTTGGCTCGGGCCTGGGCTGGTCGGCGGTCAATCCGGTCAGCGGCGAGGTCATGCAGGCCAAGAGCCTGCTGTCGTCCGAAAACCTGGCCAAGCTGTTCATCGGCATGCCCAAGACCCTGGCGGAGTTCCCGCCGCTGGGCATCGTGATCACCATCATCTACGGCGCGTCGGTCGCCGAGCGGGCGGGCCTGTTCACCACGGCCATCCGCGGGGCGTTGCTGAACGCGCCGCGCTTCATCCTGACGCCGATCGTGGCCATCACCGGCATGATGTCGCACCACGCCTCGGACGCCGCCTATGTGGTGGTCATCCCCCTGGCCGCCGTGATGTTCGCCGCCGCCGGAAGGCATCCGTTGGCGGGTCTAGCGGCGGGCTTCGCCGCCGTTTCCGGCGGATACGCCGGCAATCTGTTCCCCGGATCGCAGGATGCGCTGCTGCTGGGCATCACGGAACCGGCCGCCCGGCTGATCGACCCCAGCTACGCCGTGAACATCGCCGGCAACTGGTTCTTCATCGCCGGAGTGGTGTTCGTCTTCACCCCCATCATCTGGTTCCTGACCGACCGGGTGATCGAGCCGCGCCTGGGCGCCTGGACCCCGGTCGGCGAACAGGCGCCGCGCACCGAGGAGAAGACGCCCCTGACCGAAGGCGAGAAGAAGGGCCTGGCCCGCGCCGGTCTGGTGGTCCTGGGCATGGTCGCCCTGTGGGCCGCCATCACCTTCATCCCCGGGTCGCCCTTCGTCGACGCCGACGCCGCGCCGGAGCAGAAGTTCAATCCGCTGTTCCGATCCTTGATCGCCTTCTTCGCCGCCACCTTCTTCCTGGCGGGTGCGGCCTTCGGCACCGGCTCCGGCTCGGTCAAGTCGCACCGCGACCTGGTGCGGATGATGCGCGAGGGCATCCAGCAGTTGGCGCCCTATATCGTGCTGGTCTTCTTCGCCGCCCATTTCGTGGCCATGTTCAACTGGTCGGGCCTGGGACCGATCCTGGCGGTCAACGCCGCCGAGGGGCTGAAGTCGATCAACCTGCCCGCGCCGATCCTGTTGATCTCGGTCGTGCTGGTGTCCTGCTTCTTCGACCTGTTCATCGGCTCGGCCTCGGCCAAATGGTCGGCCCTGGCCCCGATCGTGGTGCCGATGTTCATGCTGTTGGGCATCAGCCCGGAGATGACGACCGCCGCCTACCGCATGGGCGATTCGGTCACCAACATCGCCACGCCGCTGATGAGCTATTTCCCGCTGATCCTGACCTTCGCCCAGCGTTGGGACCCCAGATTCGGTCTCGGCTCGTTGATGGCGACCATGGCCCCCTACGCCATGTCCTTCCTGTGCGCGGGCCTGACGATGGTGGCGTTGTGGGTGGCGCTGGACCTGCCGCTGGGACCGGGCGCGGGCGTGCATTACGTCCTGCCGACGCCCGCGGAAGCCGCCGCCGCGCCAGCCGTGGCGACCCCCGCGGCGATACCGGCGAAATAAGCGCCGGACGCGCTTGACAGGCGAAGGGGGTCCCGCCTAAACGACGCCCCTCGCCGAAGCACGCAAGCGCTTCGGCCGGGAAACGCGGGTGTAGCTCAGTTGGTTAGAGTGCCGGCCTGTCACGCCGGAGGTCGCGGGTTCGAGCCCCGTCACTCGCGCCACCTTCTCCGATAGAGCGGAGGGGGTGGCGCACCGCCCTTCCCCCCTCTTTCCGCATCTGGTTTCAGCCTCTCGCCGTTCGTCCTTGGGACGCCCGTCGCGCAATGCCGCGCCTTACGGCGATTTCACCTGTTTCGCCACATTCTCGCCACGATCCGCTACAAACGTAACGCTACATTTGTAGTGAGGCGCACCGGCCATGATCGAGACCCTGCCCCGGCGAGAACGTGACGTGTTCGAGGCCCTGTGCCGACTGGAACAGGCGACCGCCGCATCCGTGCGTGCGGCCCTGGCCGATCCGCTCAGCGACTCGGCCGTCCGCACCCTGTTGTCGCGCCTGGAGGCCAAGGGCCTGGTGCGGCGTCAGCTTGAGGGTCCGGCCAACCTCTATACGCCGGTGCCCAGCACCGACACGGTCGCCACCGGCGCCCTGACGCGCCTTATCGACACCTTCTTCAACGGCTCGGCCGCCGGAGCCGCGACCGCGCTGCTGGGCATGACCCGCAGTTTGCAGCCGGACGAACTGGCCGCGTTGGAGCGCGCCATCGACGAAGCCAAGGGACGCGGCCGATGACCGCCGTGCTGATCGCCCTGTTCGCCAAGTCGGCCGTGGTCGCGGGATTCGCCCTGGCCATGACCGCCCTGTTGCGTCGGAACACGGCGGCGGATCGCGCCGACATACTGCGCGCCGCCGTTCTGGTGCTGTTGATCCTGCCGCCGGTCGCCCTTTTCGGGCCGGACCTGGCCGTGCGCGTCCTCGAACCCGCCCCCGTTCTCCAGTCGGTCGCGCCCCAGACGATCCAGGCCGCCGTGCCCCTGCCCCGCACGACGGTTTCGGCGCGGATCATCCTGCCGTCGCCGTGGATCTGGGCCGTCGCGCTCTGGGGGCTGGGGGCCGTGCTGATCCTGGGCCGCTTCGGCCTGGGCATGGCGACCCTGGCCCATTGGAGCCGTCGCGGCCGTCGGGTCGATCAGGCCGACTGGCGGGCGGCGCTGCATCGTCTGGCCCCGGCGCGTCAGCCTCGGCTGCGGGTCTCGCCCGCCGTCGCCGCTCCGTTGAGCTGGGGACTGTCGCCGGGCCGCATCCTGATCGGTCCCGATCAGTTGGACCGACCGGACCAGGCCGAGGCCGTTCTGGCCCACGAACTGGCCCATATCCGTCGCGCCGACTGGCTGTTCCTGGCCCTGTCGCGCATCACCGTCGCCCTGTTCTGGTTCAACCCCCTGGTCTGGCTGGCCGCGCGCGAGCTTGAGCGGCTGTCGGAACAGGCCGTCGACGAAGCCGTGGTGCGCCGCATCGACCGGGAAACCTATGCCCGAACCCTGGTCGGCCTGGCCGCCCAGATCACCAAGTCCTCTCCCAATGGGGCCGCCGTCAGCATGACCGGTCCCGCCCGCTCTCTCGCCGAAAGGATCAAGACCGTCATGTCAGATCGCACGCCCACGCCCTCGCGGCCCTGGATGGTCGCCGTCGCCGTCGCCGCCCTGGCCATCGTCGCCACCCCGATCGCCGCGCTCGAACTGGCCGCCCGCGCCCAGGACCAGGCCGCCTCGCCCGCGCCGGCGGAACCCCGCGCCAGGGCCGTGTCGGCCGATGCCGACGGCGACCGTCGGGTCCATCGCACCATCATCACGCACAACGGCCAGACCACCCGTTACGTCGTCAACGGCGATGAAGCCTATGCCCTAAACGCAGACGGCGCCCGTCGCCCGATGACGGACGAAGAACGCCGCGACGTCCAACAAGCCCGAGAAGACGCGCAAGCGGCGGCCCAACAAGCCCGCGAAACCGCCGCCGAGGCTCGTGTCCACGCCCGTGAGCAGGCCATGCATGCCCGCGCCATGGCCGCCGAAGCCCAAGCCATGGCCGCTGACGCCCGCGCCCAGGCACAGGTCGCCGAACATATGCGCTCGGTCGATCACGCCGCCATTCGCGAGCAAGCGGCTCAAGCCGCCGCCGAAGCCCGCGTCCACGCCGCCCGGGCGCTCGTCGACGCCCGCCGCGCCCGTGAACAGGCCGTGCGCGCAATGGCCTCCGCCCGTGTGGAGATGGCGCGCGGCGCCGACGAGATGGACAACGGCGCCCGCCAGATGCGCGACGAGGCCCAGCGCCTGCGCGATCCGGCCTATCGCGCCCAGCAGATCGAACAGGAGCGCCGAGACGGCCGTACGGTCACGGATCGGCAGTTGCTGGACGCCATTCCCAAGATGCTGAGCGGCGCCGACCGGATGGAGGAAGGCGCGGCCCGGATGCGTGAATCGGCGCGCGCCCGCGACTGATCGAAAGGCCTTTTCAGCAAGGCTCCGTGGGGGCGCCGTAACGGCCGGTCACGGCCCGCGCGGCGCCCTCTTCCAATTCGATGACGATCAGGCGGTCGTATTCGCAGTCGCTCATGTCGGCGACCTCGGCCACGCCCAGCGCGCGGGCGATGGCCGGAACCGTGTTGCTGTGGCCGACCACCAGGACCACATCGTCGTCAGCGAGGGCGCGCAGGGTTTCGGCCGTCCGCGCGATGTGCGCCGCGCCGCCGCCGCTCAGATCCAGCGTCTCGACCGTCAACCCTGCCGCCTCGGCCGCCGGAGCCGCCGTCAGACGGGTTCTCTGCAACGGCGTGGAATAGACGTGGGTCAGTCCGGCCTGGGCCGTCACGGCGGCCAGGGCCTGGGCGCGCGTCAGGCCCGCCTCGGACAACAGGGGATCGGCGCTGGCGTCCACCTTTTCGGCGTGACGCACCAGGATGACGGTCTGGGCCGAGACCGGCTGGGCCATGAGGGCCAGGGCCGCGACGGCGGCGGACAGAGGTTTCACGCGGGTCTCTCCTCGAATGCGACGAGAAGGCTGGCGCGGGCGGCGACGCCTGTCCAGACCGTCAGTGGACGACGGATTCCCCAGCGGGATCGATGAAGGCCCGCTCGCCCGAGACGTCGCCATAGACCGTGCACAGCCCCTCGAAGACGCGATGCCAGGCGAACTGTTCGACCGCCTTGATCCGCGCGGCGGCGCCCAGGGCCTCGATGTCGCGGGCGAACAGAGCCTCGACGGCCTGGGCATAGGCGTCGGGATCGGCGCTCGCCGCCAACTGGCCGACGCTGACGTCCACCGTCTCGGCCACGCCCCCGGCGTTGACCCCGACCACGGGCCGTCCACAAGCCATGGCCTCCAGCACGATCAGGCCGAACGGCTCGCGGTCGTTGGCGTGCACGAAGGCGTCGCAACTGGCGATGATGCGCGCCACCGCCTTGGGATTGGCCTCGTACGGCAGAGAGATGACGCGGTCCTCGGCGGGCAGCCCCTGCCCCGCGCCGACCAGAACCAGATGATAGGGATCGCCCAGCTTCTGAACGGCCTCGATCAGCACATCGATGTTCTTCTCTCGCGCCGGACGGCCCGCGAAACACAGCAGTCGCGCCGTGGCGGGCAGGTTCAGCTTCTTCAGCAGCCAGTCGCGGTCGCGTCGATCGGGGCGGAAGGTGTCGACCTCGACGCCCAGCGGCTGAATGACGATGTCGCGGATGCCCGCCTCTTCCAGGCGGCGGGCGATATAGCGGCTGGGCGACACGACACGGTCGAACTGGCCGAACAGCCTGGCCCAGCGTTTCTCGACCGGCTTCTTGGCCCATTCGCCGAAATGCAGCGCCGCCAGGCCCGCCGGATCGGAATGGCAGAAGCCGACGACGGGGCAGCCGACGCGCTGTCCGGCCTCCAGCGCGCCCTGGCCCGGCGTATAGGGGTCGCCCGCCTCGATCACGGTCGGGTTCAGCGACGCCACCCAGGCGGCCCAGCGACGCACCGAGGTCGGCCAGCGATAGCCGTCGCCGAACGGCAGCTTGGTGGCGTGCAACTGGATGATGCCGTCCTCGCCCGCCCTGTGATGCGCGCCCGGCACCACCAGCGAATGCGCCACGCCGGGGCGGTTCGTCTCCAGCCAGGCCTTCTTGGACAGCAGATAGCGTTTCACGCCGCCCGACTTGGGCGCGTACAGCATGGTGGTGTCGACCAGCCGGGGCCGGGGGTCTTCACCGGCGGCCTTGGTGGCCCGCAGGGTGCGCGAAACCTCCTCGTCCCAGCCGGGGATCAGGCGCAGCTCGCCCTCCTGAACCTCAAGCCCCGCCAGGTTCATCAATTCCCGCTCCGAGGCGCTGATGCCTGACGCGCCGACGCGCGTGGCCCGCTTCTGGATGCGGCGAGCGGTTCGGACGCGGGCCATGTGGGACTTCACCATGACCGCGCCGTAGCGCCGTCACCGGCAAAGCTCAAGCGTCGTCCGTTTTCATGGGACCTTGGCCGAGCGGCATGTTCCGTCGCGTCAGGGCCTCGCGCAGCAACACCTCGACCTGGGCGTTGACCGAGCGCAGTTCGGCCGCCGCCAATCGCTCGACGGCGGCCATCACCTCTGGCGAGGCCCGCATCAGGAAGGACTTCCTGGCCTTTGCTCTGGGGCCTTGGGCCATGTCAGCCGTACAGGGTGCCCGTGTTCACGACCGGCTGAGCCTCGCGGTCGGCGCACAGCACCACCAGCAGGTTCGACACCATGGCCGCCTTGCGATCCTCGTCCAGCTCGACCACCTGGCGCTCGCCCAGGTCGGTCAGGGCGCTCTCCACCATGCCGACGGCGCCTTTCACGATCAGGCGGCGCGCGGCCAGCACGGCCTCGGCCTGTTGGCGCTTCAGCATGGCCCCGGCGATCTCGGGCGCATAGGCCAGGTGCGCCAGGCGCGCCTCATCGACCACCACGCCCGCGACCTTGACCCGGCCGACCAGTTCCTCACGCAGCCGGGCGGCCACATCCTCGGCGTCGGCGCGCAGGGTCAGCTCATGCTCCTCGCCGTGGTCATAGGCGTAGTGCGAGGCCAGGTCGCGCAGGCCGGTGTCGACCTGGATGTTCACGAACTGCTGAAAGTCATCGACATCGAACAGAGCCTGGGCCGAATCCTCGACCCGCCAGACGACGTTGGCCGCGATCTCGATCGGATTGCCGCGCTTGTCGTTCACCTTCAGCTTGTCCGACGTCAGATTGCGGACGCGCAGCGAGATCTTCTTGCGGCTGTACCAGGGCAGGACCCAACGCAGACCCGTTTTCCGATCGGTGCCGCGATAGTCGCCGAACAGCATGATCGCCATCGCCTCGTTCGGTTGCAGCGAATACAGGCCGCACAGGATGAAGCCCCCCAACAGCGCCGCCGTCACGCCTGAGGCCAGTTGCATCGGGTCGTCGGGGTTCTGGATGATCGACAGCGGCCCGGCGACCATCAACGCCAACCCCAGCAACAGCATCCATAGACCGCTGGCCGTCTTGGCGGGCGTTTCGGCGGATCGGGTCTCGAATTCTTTCATGTCGTCCTCCTAGCAGACATCAAAGTGATATCACATTGATTCCGAATACCGCAAGACTTGAGGCCGCCGGAACACGCCGAAACGGTTTCACGGCCTTGCATTCGCCTCAAATTCGAGAAACTTGGGGCATCGTGGCGCGGACCCTGTTAGAGGGTCGGCGGCGTCCAGCTTCGCGTGACCATCAGGGGTTGTTTCCGAATGCGTAATCTGCTCGCGGCGGCGGTGGCCCTCGCCCCTCTGATGGCCGCCACCGGAGTCCAGGCCGAGGTGGTCATCAACACCGCCCGACCGACTCCGATCGAAACCGCGAACGCGACGGGTTCGGGCGCCGACAGCATCCGCATCGCCAGCGGCGGCGCCGTGAACGTGACCTCCGGCACGGCCGTGACGGTCAACACCAACCACGGCCTGGACATCGACAGCGGCGGCTCGGTCTCGATGCTGAACGCGGCGGACGGCTCCACCGCGATCCTGGTCAACAGCGCCAACCCCGGCAACATCATCATCGGCGGCACGGTGGTCGTCCGCGACAACATCGACAGCTATCCCGACACCGACAACGACGGCGACATCGACGGTCCCTGGGCCAATGGAACGGGCCGCTATGGCCTGCGCATCGCCTCGGCGGGCGGGGTCACCGCCAATCTGTCGGTCGAAGCCGGCGGCACCATCAGCGTCGAAGGCAACAACTCCTACGCCGTGTCGATCGAATCGGCCCTGACCGGCGGCGTCAGCTCGCTCGGCGCCATTCGCGTGGTCGGCGACAACTCCACAGCCTTCCGCACGACCAACACGGTCTCGGGCAATGTCTATCTGGGCGGCTCCATCTCCTCCAACGGCGCGGGGGCGACCGGCGTCTCGATCGGCGGCGACATCGGCGGCCGCCTGACCCTGCAGGGCGACATCACCGTCTCGGGCTTCCGCTACACGGCCCGGGGTTCCGACACCTTCATCAACGGCCTTGAGGCCGAGGACAAACTGATCAGCGGCTCGGCCGTGGTGATCGGCGCCAGCGTCGCCAACGGCGTCGTGCTGGAGCGTCCTCCGGTCAATAACGACAACGCCAACAACGACGAAGACGGCGACGGCATCGGCGACGCGGGCGAAGGCACCGCCGCCATCAACGTCTTCGGCTCCGCGCCGGCCATTCTGATCGCCTCGAACAGCCAGAACATCACCTTGGGCGTGGCGGGCACGGGCGACAACGCCTACGGCTTCATCAACCGCGGCGCGATCGCGGGCCAGGGCGTCTATGACGGCATCGCCGCCAACGCCATGGTCATCGGCGGCGTGGCCGGCCGCACCGTCAACATCGCCGGCGGCTTCCGCAACGAAAGCACCATCGCGTCCCTGGCCAGCAAGGCCGACGCCACCACCCTGCGCTTCGGCGTCGGCGCCTCGACCCCGACCCTGGTCAACATCCTGGCCATCTCGTCGGGTCTGTCGACCAACGGCGCGCACCGCTCGACGGCGATCCAGATCGACGCGGGCGCCAGCCTGCCGAACATCACCAACTCCGGTCAGATTCTGGCCGCCTCGGCCGGCGGCACCGCCGCCGTGACGGCCATCCGCGACCTGAGCGGCAGTCTGACCAGCATCAACAACACCGGCTCGATCCAGGCCAACCTGTCCCCGAACGACGCCGGCGACGCGATGACCGGCACGATGGTCGCCATCGACTCGCGCGCCAACACGACCGGCCTGACGATCATCCAGAGCGGAACCCCCGGCACGGTCACCGCCAACAACCCCGACACCGACGGCGACGGCGTGCCGGACGCCAGCGAACCGGCGATCCTGGGCGACATCCTGATGGGGTCCGGCGCGGACCACCTGGATATCCGCAACGGAACGGTCGACGGCGCCATGAGCTTCGGCGCCGGGGCCGACCGCCTGGACATCACCGGCGGCGCCACGGTGCGCGGCGCGATCTCGGACAGCGACGGCCAACTGGCCATCAATGTCGCCAACGGCTCGCTGGAATCCCGCCAGGCCGGCGCGGTCAACATCAGCAGCCTGAACGTCGGCGCCAACGGCGACCTGCTGGTCACGCTGGACCCGGCCAATCACTCCAACTCCGGCTTCAACGTCAGCGGAAACGCGACCTTCGCCGCCGGTGCAGGCCTGGGCGTCCGCTTCGCCTCCCTGCTGGACGGACCTCAACGGTTCACTGTCATCAACGCCAACAGCCTGACCCTGGGCGGCGCGCTGGACCAGGCGGGGATTCAGGCCAATTCGCCCTTCCTCTATGTCGTCAGCGCCGGCGCCGACGTGGCCGCCGGCGACATCTATGTCGACGCCCGCCGCCGCACGGCCGCCGAGGCGGGACTGAACGGCGTCGAGACCTCGGCCTTCGACGCCGTCTATCGGGCGCTGAACGACAACACCGCCCTTCGCGACGCCTATCTGGCCCAGACCGGCCGCGACGGCTTCATGAATCTGTACGAACAGATGCTGCCCGACCATTCGGGCGGATCGCTGATCTCGCTGGCCTCGGGCGTGGACGCCGTGACCCGCGCCCTGACCGGCCGCAACGCCTCGGCCGCGCCGGGCGAGACCAGCGCCTGGCTGCAAGAGATCAACTTCTACGCCGACAAGGACAAGACCGACACCTACGGCTTCCGCTCCGAAGGCTTCGGCGTCGCGGGCGGCGTCGAGCGCGGCACCAACAACGGCGCCCTGGGTCTGTCGGTGGCCTTCACCTCGTCCGACTTCGACGACCCCGAGTCCGAGGCCGAGGAAGTCGTCTCCGCCAGCCTGATCGAACTGGGCCTCTATTGGCGCGCCCAGGGCCAGTACTGGACCACCTGGGCGCGGGCCGCGGCCGGTTACGCCACCTTCGATTCGACCCGCCAACTGGTCGGGGCGGGCCTGAACCTGCGCAACGAATCCAACTGGAACGGCTTCACCCTGGCGGCCGCCGGCGGCGCCTCCTACGAGCGTCACGTGGGCCGCTGGAACATCCGGCCCGAAGTCTATGCCGAGTATTTCTCGCTCAGCGAGGACGCCCGCGTCGAAAGCGGCGGCGGCGACGGCTTCGACCTGGAGATCGACGAACGCGACGGGCACCTGTTCTCGGGCGTCGCGGCGGTCAACATCGGCTACGGTTTCGGCCAGAATGGCTGGCTGCGGCCGGAACTGCGCCTGGGCTGGCGTCAGAATTTCTCGGTCGACGCCGGCGAGACCATCGCCCGCTTCGCCTCGGGCGGCCCGGACTTCACCCTGACCCCCGCCAGCATCGAGGGCGGCGGCCCGATCGCCGGTCTGCGCCTCAGCGTCGGCAACGAACTGGGCATGCTGACCATCTCGGCCGACGCCGAGAAGCTGGAGGACTACGTCCGCTACACCCTGCTGCTGCGGGCCAGCTTCCGGTTCTGATCATCGGGAAGACGGCGTGGAGCGCCCAGTCGCCTCTCCGCGAGAAGTCGCGACGGCTAGGCGCCTGATCGCGAATTCAGCCATGCCGCCTCGACCCTGACCCTCTCTAGCTGTCGCTGGCGACGAAGCGCGGGCGCGGACAAGACGAGCGGCGAAACCGAGGAACGGCTGGCTTCCATCGCGGCCGCCAGCCTGGATTGTGCGAGAAGGCTGCGCGCGAGTTGGGTTTGAAGCTCGATCGCGCCGGGGTGGCCTTGACCGAAGGCCGACGAGGTCAGCGTCAGCGCGGGAGACAACACCGCCTCCGCCTCCATCGCGCGCCCCTGCGCCAGAAGCGCCCGCGCCAAATTGCTCCGGGCGTCGCTGACTTGCGGATGATCGGCGCTGAGGATCCCCCCCAACGCCGCCAAGGCCCGTCGACTTTCGCGTTCCGCCAGAGCGTTCTCCCCCTCGACCATCAACACCGAGGCGTGAACGACCCTGGCGCTCGCGGTGTTTTGCGCGTCCGCGCCCAATTTCCTTTCAAGGTCCATGACGCTGCGCCGCGACAAGGCGTCGGCTTGCTCGACCTGGCCCAGGGCGAGCAACGCCTGCGCCAAGATCATCCGGGTCGTCGCCGTATCCTGATGGTCGAGACCGAGTTGCTTCTCCTGCACCCTCAAGCCGCGCCTCAGCAGAGTTTCAGCCCGTTCAGGCCGCCCGTCGAGTAGCATGGCCTGACCCGCCGAAACCAAGGCCGCGCCCGTAAAGACATGGTCCGGCCCGACAGCGGCGGCGAACACCTCGGTCGAACGCCGGAACAGGTCCGCCGCGTCGCCATACCGGCCCTGATAATTCCGCAACGTGCCCAGACGAGACAGCGTCAGCCCGGCTTTCAGGGTGTGGGCCTTGCCGCTGGCGACGAACACGCGATCCGCCGCCGACAGATACCCCTCAGCCTCCTCATACTTGCCCAGCGCCAGCAGGATCTCGCCCAGCGTGCCGAAATTACCGGCCGTTTCGGGGTCGTCCGCATCATAAATTTTCTCCGTCACGGCGACGGCGCGACGTGCGGGGACCTCAGCCTCGGCATAGCGCCCGAGATAGCTGTACTGATTGGCCAGATTGGCCAGGCCATCGGCCAGGTTGCGATCGAAGGTTCCCACCTGGGTCCAGACATCGACGGCCTGTTGCAGGAAGACCAGGGCCTGGGCGTTGAGACCGCGGCGGGACAAGACCCCGGCGATATTGTTCAGGCTTTCAGCCACATCGGGATGGATCTCGCCCAGAGCCGCAACCCGTATGGCCAAACCATCCCGAAAGATGGCCTCAGCCCCGTCATAGTCCCCCTGATCGAATTTAACCTGGCCGATGATATTCAGGCACGACGCGGTGATCGGGTGACGTGGGCCGAATGTAGCCGCGCTCAAGGCGGCCAGTTCGGTGGCGGCTTCGATGGCCTCGTCGAACCGCTCGGCGTCCCGCGCGCCCTCGGCCCGCCCCACCAGTCGTTCGATCTCGGCATACTCAGCCTCGGTCGGCTCACGCACGGCCGGGGGCACGTCGTTGATGTCGATGTAGGCGACGCTGGATTGCTCCGTCGGCGCCGCCGCGGCGGCCGCCTTCGGATCCTGCGCGGAAAACGCCAGCGCGGCCGCCATGCCCAATCCGACGATCATAGTCCCTCCCCTCGCCTGACTATCCAGGCGCGGCGGCGTCGGCGCAAGCGGCAGGGTGGTGGGCGGCGAGGGGTTCGAACCCCCGACCCCCTCGGTGTAAACGAGGTGCTCTGACCAACTGAGCTAGCCGCCCATCGCCACGCTCATGCCCGCCCCGGCCGCGCGGTTCAAGCCGCGGATCGACAAAGTCGATCACTCGGCACGCTCACATCGAATGGTTTCGAAAAGCACGGGTTTGCGTTTTCACAACGCGACGCGCACCTTGGCCCAAGGGGAGAAACACACATGCACTATGCGATCATTTCGGCGCCTGACAGCGCCACGCAATGCTTCCTGCGCGCGCCCTATATCAGCCAATACGACGTCGGCGTGGGCGATTTCACCGTGGTGGGCATGTTCATGTCCACGACCGGCGGCCCGATCATCGCGCGCAGGGATGATACGGGCCAGGCCGGGTTTCAACTGTCCGTCGGGACCGACGGCTCGATCCAATTCCACACCTATGGCGCGGGCATCAGCCAGGCCGCGACCGGGCCGAACGCGGTGCTGGACAACTGCTGCCACACCGTCGTGGGGGTCAGGAAGAACGGCGCCATACTGATCTATGTCGACGGCGTGTCCGTGCCGGTCACGACTTCGGGGGCCGGCCTGCAGAACATCACGTCCAACGTCGCCGTGACCCTGGGCGCCCTGGACCACGCGCCCGAGCCGCACCGCCAGTTCAGGGGCGGGCTGATGAACATCAGCTTCTGGAACATCGCGCTGGACGGCGACGCCCTGGTGCGCGCCTGTTTCGGGCGTCTGACCGGGTCTGAGAGCGGTCTATTGGGCTATTGGTCCCTGAGCAGCAGCGGCAAGGATCGGTCGCCGCTGCACAATGACGCCCAGCCCGTGGGTCCGGTCGCCGGCGGATGGTGCCCCGAATGCGTCTGGGCCAGGGGCGACAACGACTTCGTCTTCGCCCAGCTCGCCAGCCTGCCCGACCCCGGCGCACCCACGGACCCTCGCACCCAATCCGTCAGCGTATTGGTGCCCGCCGGTGCGCCCGCCCTGTCCATGGCCATTCTGTCGAACAGCGACCAGCCCAGCTTTCCGGCCGGCGCCACGGTGCGACTGACCGATCCCAACGGCGTCGTCTATAATGAAGACCAAAGCACCGACGCCATCTTCGTGAAGACGGTCGGGGGCGAGGTGTTCAGCGCCAACTTCATCACCCCCGCCGCGGGCGAATGGACCGTCACGGTGACTGCGCCGGGGACGACGGTCTATACCTGCAACATCCAGACAACCCCGACCCAGGACGTGGTCCAGACCAGTCTGGCGGCGCTCGATCCCCTGTTTTCGGAAACCGCCGTCGTCGGCAGTCCCTATCACGGCCGGCTGATGCGCCATTACGGCGATCAGGTGATGGTGGGCGGCTTCTGGGGTTGGGTGGTCGCCGTGGTGCTGGTGGTGGTGGTGGTGGTGGCCGTGGTCGCCGTCGCCGTCTACAGCGGCGGCGCGGCGGCGCCCGCGGCCGCGCGCCTGCTGGCCCTCGTCGTCCTGTTCGGCGCCGTGACGCTCACCGCCTATCTGAACGCCCTGAACAGCCAGAGCGTCACCGAAACCACCACCCAGATCGCGGGCAGCAGCGGCTTCATCGTCGCCACCGATCCCCTGATCCTGATGGACGCCAACGCCGAGGCCGACCCCGTCACTCAACTGCTGTATCAGGCACGCAAGAAGAAGCTCTTCCCGTCCGTCGCCACCAGCGAGTTCAACACCACCCTGAAGCAGTTGATCGGCCCGGACATGGTGCGGGACAAGGTCAAGGCCGCCCTGATCGGCGCATCGTCGGGCCTGGTCAGCGCCGCGGGCCACGGCCAACCCACCTACATCCTTGGCGCGAACGTGGCGCCCGGCAGCACGGAGATGGTCATCGTGCTGGCGACCTACAGCGTCGGTCAATTCACGCCGCCGGAAGCCGCCGGGAAGATCTTCCACCTGTTCGCCTGTTATTGCGGAACGCCGGGATCGACCACGTCCCCGGGCCTGGCCCAGGCGCTGGTGGCGGCCGGGGCCAAGGCCGCTTTCGGCTACAATCAGCCGGTCAAGATGACCGAGGCGATCGTCGACACCGTCGGTTATTGCGGTTCGCAGATCGACCTGACCCTGATGGCCGGCGGCACCTGCGCCCAAGCCTATCAGGCGGCCTACAAGGCCTATACCGACAAGGCCAAGCTGTATGTGGACAACGGCCGGCCGGATCTCGCGGCCCTGCTGACCTGGAACCGCGACGCCCTGGTCGGTCCCAGCAAGAACACCATGTACGGCGACCCCAACGCCAAGCTGAACATCGCGCCCCGGCCCCAGCCCTTGATCCGCCACTGACAAAGAAAAACGCGGCCCGGCGAACCGGACCGCGTTTCTGGCTTCAGACCTGACGCCGGATCAGTGACTGACCACCGCCCCGCCTTCCGTCGTGGTAGGCGCGGCCGCGGGCAACGGTTCGGTCGCCTCGTCCCATTCGACGGGGGTCAAGGTGCCGGTCAAGGCCCACTTCAGCGCCTCGTCGGCGGTCGAGACGGGCACGATCTCCAGCGCCGACTTCACATTGTCGGGCACGTCGGCCAAGTCCTTCTCGTTCTCCTGCGGGATCAGCACCGTCTTCACGCCCGAGCGCAGGGCCGCCAGCAGCTTCTCCTTCAGGCCGCCGATGGCCGTGACCCGGCCGCGAAGGGTGATCTCGCCGGTCATGGCGATGTCCTTCTTAATCGGGATGCCGGTCAGGACCGAGACCATGGCCACGGTCATGGCCACGCCCGCCGAAGGACCGTCCTTGGGCGTCGCGCCGTCGGGCACGTGCACGTGGATGTCGGTCTTTTCAAACACCGGCGGCTTGACCCCGAACGACAGGGCGCGCGCCCGGACGTAGGAGGCGGCGGCCGAGATCGACTCCTTCATGACCTCCTTCAGATTGCCGGTCACGGTCATGCGGCCGCGCCCCGGCATCTTGATCGCCTCGATGGTCAGGATGTCGCCGCCGAACTCGGTCCAGGCCAGGCCGGTGACGATGCCGACCTGATCCTCGGCGTCGGTCTCGCCATAGCGGTATTTCCGCACCCCGGCGTATTCGGCCAGCTTGGCGTCGTCGACCGTGATCGAGACCAGTTTGGACGTCGCCATCTCGCGCACCGCCTTGCGGGCCAGGCCGCCCAGGGCGCGCTCCAGAGAACGGACGCCCGCTTCACGCGTGTAGTAGCGGATCAGATCGCGCATCGACTGTTCGGGAACGATCAGCTCGCCCGCCTTCAGCCCGTGGTCTTCCAGCAGCTTGGGCAGGACGTGGCGCTTGGCGATCTCGACCTTTTCGTCCTCGGTGTAGCCGCTGACCCGGATGATCTCCATGCGGTCCATCAGGGGCTGAGGCATGTTCAGGCTGTTGGCCGTGGTCACGAACATGACCTGAGACAGGTCGTAATCGACCTCCAGATAGTGGTCGCCGAAGGTCGAGTTCTGGGCCGGGTCCAGCACCTCCAACAGGGCCGAGGACGGATCCCCGCGCCAGTCGGCGCCCAGTTTGTCGATCTCGTCCAGCAGGACGAAGGCGTTGGTCGTCTTGGCCTTCTTCATCGACTGGATGATCTTGCCAGGCATGGAGCCGATGTAGGTGCGGCGGTGGCCGCGAATCTCGGCCTCGTCACGCACGCCGCCCAGCGACATGCGGACGTACTCACGCCCGGTCGCCTTGGCGATCGACTTGGCCAGCGAGGTCTTGCCGACGCCCGGAGGGCCGACCAGGCACAGGATCGGGCCTTTCAGGCTGCCGGTGCGCGCCTGCACGGCCAGATATTCCAGGATGCGCTCCTTCACCTTCTCCAGACCGAAGTGATCCTCTTCCAGAATGTCCTCGGCCTTCTTCAGGTCGATGGGCTTCTGCTTGGCCTTGCCCCACGGGATCGACAGCAGCCAGTCGAGGTAGTTCCGCACCACGGTCGACTCGGCCGACATCGGCGACATGTTGCGCAGTTTCTTGACCTCGGCCTCGGCCTTGGCCCGCGCCTCCTTGGACAGCTTGGTCTTACGGATGCGCCGCTCCAGCTCCATGATCTCGTCGCGCTGGTCGTCGGTCTCGCCCAGCTCGCGCTGGATCGCCTTCATCTGCTCGTTCAGATAATATTCGCGCTGGGTCTTCTCCATCTGCCGCTTCACGCGGCTGCGGATCTTCTTCTCGACCTGCAAGACGCTGATTTCGCCCTCCATCAGGCCATAGACCTTCTCCAGGCGCAGCGGCGTCTCGATGGTTTCCAGCAGGGCCTGTTTGTCGGCGATCTTGACCGACAGGTGCGCGGCGACGCTGTCGGCCAGCTTGGCCGGGTCGGTGATCTGGGGGATGGAGCTGAGGGCCTCGGGCGGGACCTTCTTGTTCAGCTTCACATAGTTCTCGAACTGCTCGACCACCGCGCGCATCAGCGCTTCGGCCTGGGCGGGGTCGCCCGCGTCGTCGGCGATCTCGACGGCCTCGGCCTCGAAATAGTCCTCGCGGTCGGTGAAGCGGGTCAGATGGGCGCGGCTCTTGCCCTCGACCAGCACCTTGACCGTGCCGTCGGGCAGTTTCAGCAGTTGCAGCACCGTGGCCAGCACGCCGATCGGATAGATGGCGTCGGGCGCCGGGTCGTCATCGACGCTGTTACGCTGGGTCGCCAGCAGGATCTGCTTTTCGCCCTTCATGATCTCGTCCAGCGCGCGCACCGATTTCTCGCGCCCGACGAACAGGGGCACGACCATGTGCGGGAAGACGACGATGTCTCTCAGCGGCAGGACGGGAAGGGTTTTGGTCTCGGACATGATGCGTACTTTCCAGGGCCTTCGTTGATCTCCGGCCCGCCGTGTCACAAAGCCCCGGCGCGATGCCGAAGCCCTACGGACGGCCCGTCGATTCCGACGGCGTTCAGGACAGTATGTGGCCCCTCATGCGGCGGGTTCAAGCGTGACCGCCGCACGGGCCGACGTCGCCGGGGATGGATGGCCGCACGGCCGATCCCCGCCGCACGTCACGCGACCCGCGCCTCTCTATGTCACGGCGACTCGGCGATGGCTGGGAGACGTCCTCGCCACGCATGAGGCGGCGTTAGAAAAAGGGGCGGCCCCGTCGCCGGACCCGCCCCTTCGTCAGACTGGGTTTGGAGCGTACGGCTCAGGCCGCGGGGTCGGCCTTCTTGGCGTTCTTTTCCGAATAGATCAGCAGCGGTTGGGCCTTGCCGTCGATGACCTCGGCATTGACCACCACCTCTTCGACGCCCTCGAAGGTGGGCAGCTCGAACATGGTCTCCAACAGTACGCCTTCCAGGATCGAACGCAGACCGCGCGCGCCGGTCTTGCGCTTGATGGCCTTGCCCGCCACCGCCGACAGGGCGTCGTCGGTGAAGGTCAGTTCGACGTTCTCCATCTCGAACAGACGCTTGTACTGCTTGACCAGAGCGTTCTTCGGCTCGGTCAGGATGGTGATCAGCGCCGCCTCGTCCAGGTCTTCCAGCGTCGCCAGCACGGGCAGGCGGCCGATGAATTCCGGGATCAGGCCGAAACGCATCAGATCGTCCGGCTCGACGCCGCGCAGGATGTCGCCGGTGCGGCGTTCGTCGATGTCCTTGACCTTGGCGCCGAAGCCGATCGAGGCCGCGTCGCCGCGCGCCGAGATCACCTTCTCAAGCCCGGCGAAGGCGCCGCCGACGATGAACAGGATGTTGGCGGTGTCGACTTGCAGGAACTCCTGCTGCGGATGCTTGCGGCCGCCTTGCGGGGGCACCGAGGCGACGGTGCCTTCCATGATCTTCAGCAGGGCCTGCTGCACGCCCTCGCCCGAGACGTCGCGGGTGATCGAGGGGTTGTCCGACTTGCGCGAAATCTTGTCGATCTCGTCGATGTAGACGATGCCGCGCTGCGCCCGCTCGACGTTGTAGTCGCTGGCCTGGAGCAGCTTCAGGATGATGTTCTCGACGTCCTCGCCCACATAACCGGCTTCGGTCAGGGTCGTGGCGTCGGCCATGGTGAAGGGCACGTCGATGATCCGCGCCAGCGTCTGGGCCAGCAGCGTCTTGCCCGAGCCGGTCGGCCCGATCAGCATGATGTTCGACTTGGCCAGCTCCACGTCGTTCGACTTGGTCGCGTGGTTCAGGCGCTTGTAGTGGTTGTGAACGGCGACGCTCAGCACCTTCTTGGCGTGGCTCTGGCCGATCACATAGTCGTCCAGAACCTCGCGGATCTCCTTGGGCGTGGGCACGCCGTCCTTCGCCTTGACGAAGCCGATCTTGTGCTCTTCGCGGATGATGTCCATGCACAGCTCGACGCATTCATCACAGATGAACACGGTCGGGCCGGCGATCAGCTTGCGCACCTCATGCTGGCTCTTGCCGCAGAAGCTGCAATACAGGGTGCTCTTGGCGTCCGTTCCGGCGGCTTTGGTCATCGACCCTTCTCACTCCCGCATCCGTCCCCGATATGGGTCCGAACGCGCTTTCTCCGCGTTGATTCCTGAACTCTAGGCGCGAAGGTCTTTAAAATTGACAATCAACCATCCAGCCGTTCGTCACAAGCCCAGGAATGGGGCTGAACGACGCACGGATAACGGCGTAAACTGGATGAGGATCACGGCGAATGTCTGACATGGGCGCCGCGTCGCCGATTCGCCAGCCTGTTTCAGAGGGCGCTCCCATCGTCGCCTTCGATTTCGACGGCACTCTGACGATCCGCGACAGCTTCACCGCCTTTCTGAAATGGCGCGCGGGCGGCGGCGGCTGGCTGCTGGGTCTGACGCGGCTGGCGCCGGCTACGGCGGCCTATGCCCATCATCGCGACCGGGGCCGCATCAAGGCCGCCGCCGCCGCCGAATTCCTGCGCGGGGTCCCACGCGAGGTCTTGGAGGTCGAGGCCGAAGCCTTCGCCGCCGAGGTCTGGGACCGTTTCATGCGTCCCGACGCGCTGAAGGTCTGGCGCGAATGGGGTCGTCGCAGCGCCCATCGGGTGATCGTGACCGCCAGCCCCGAGACCACCGTGGCCCCCTTCGCCCGCCGCCTGGGCGCCGAAGCCCTGTTGGGCACGCCCCTGGTGTTCGACGACCAGGACCGGGTCACCGGCGCCTTCGCCGGTCCCAACTGTCGAGGCGAGGAGAAGGTCCGGCGTCTGCGCGCCGTCTATGGCGACGACGTGCGCCTGGCCGCCGCCTATGGCGACACGTCCGGCGACACCGAAATGCTGGCCATCGCCGACGAGCCGGGTTTCAGGGTGTTCCGGGCGCGGCCCTAGCCATCACGGCTGAAATCGTCCTCAACGACGAATGGCGCCGGAAAGAATGGATAGCCCGACTCTTCGAGAGTCTCGTTCGGGTAGAGGGTCCGCAGCAAGGTGGGCACCACTGAAACCGCAGCCTCCAGCGCCTGAAAACTCGTGGCGCCGAAGAACTCTCGGTGGTCCAATTTGTCTGGGCGGATGTACACTTTGCAGACCCAGCATCGCATCGTGTCGTGCGGACTTGGCTTTTGAAGCGTGACCTTAACGCTTTGCCCTGATTTGAGCGTAGTGAACTCGAAGGTCAGGGCGTCCACGGTTCAGCGGCCGTCCGCATCGACGTCAAAAACCATAGCCCGGCCTCGCGAGGTCGGCTCCCATCCTGCCTCAAGGATCGCCGTGATCGCGTTGCGCACCGCGTCGACGCTGACCCTCTGTTTCTCCATGTCCGGTCGGCCATTGGCGCGCATGGGCATGGGGAACTGCACGATGGCCTCGCGCTTGAAGCCCTGAAGCTTCAGGGTGATGGCCATGCCGTTCCAACTGCCATCGGCGTTCGGCTGGGGCTGGCGGCGAACTTCCCACTCATAGGTCTCGCCATCGACCTCTAGGGTCCCGCTGGTCTCGCGTGTGTGCTGCATGGCGGCCTGATAGCACAAAAGAAAAGGCGCGCCGTCCTGGCGCGCCTCATCCACGGCTTCAAAAGGCCGGCGTCGGGTTCAGACCGTCTTCACCCCGTCGCCCTCGGCCTGTTCGCGGCGGTCATAGACGTGATCGACGATGCCCCAGGCCTTGGCTTCCTCGGCGCTCATGAAGTGGTCGCGGTCCAGCGTCTTTTCGACCTCCTCATAGGTCCGGCCGGTGTGCTGGACATAGATCTCGTTCAAGCGGCGCTTGGTGTAGCGGATGTCCTCGGCGTGACGTTCGATGTCCGAGGCCTGGCCGCGGAACCCGCCCGAAGGCTGGTGCACCATGACCCGGGCGTTCGGCAGGGCCACGCGCTGGCCCGCCGCGCCGGCCGTCAGGATCAGCGAACCGGCCGAGGCCGCCATGCCCATGCACACCGTCGAAACCGGCGAGCGGATGTATTGCATGGTGTCGTAGATCGCCAGCGCCGAGGTCACCTGACCGCCGGGGCTGTTGATGTACATGCTGATCTCCTTCTTCGGATTTTCCGATTCCAGGAACAGCAACTGGGCGCAGATCAGCGACGCCATCCCGTCCTCGAACGGGCCGGTCAGGAAGATGATCCGTTCGCGAAGCAGGCGCGAGAAGATGTCGAAGGACCGCTCGCCCCGGCTGGACTGCTCCACCACCATGGGGACCAGGTTGGATTGAATCAGGTCGATGGGATCGCGCATGGGGTCTCGCTGAATGCCGGTCGGCGCGACTCGAAGCGGTCGCGTCCATAAGGGTCCAGATATCGCGTCCGAAGCCGACCGGCGCAAGGCCGGGCGTCGGTCTAGGCGGCCCGTCCGGCGTTCGTGACGCTGCTTAAAGGCCCTCGCCTTCGTCGAACGCACCCAATGGCGCGGGTTCGTAGCGATACAGGTCCGCATCGTTGGCCAGGCCGAACTCTGGATCGAAACCGCGAATCCAGGCGCTCTCGACGATCGCGCGGAACGGCGAGGCCTCACGCAATTCGGCCAGGCCCGCTCGGGTGTCGCGGGCGGCGATGATCTCTTCGGCGCTCCGCCTCAGGATGATGAGCGCGTCCTGAACGAACCGCTCTTCCATGAGCATCACCCCCAGCCGCGCCCGCACCCGGCGCCGCTGGCCCGGATCACCGGCCAGGTCCTGCTCCATCAGAGTGACCATGTCCTGCAGCGCCGGCAGGGCCAGCGAGGTGTGGTCAACCGCCAACAGCACCTCGGCATAGGCCGACAGGATGTCGAACCTCAACGCCGCGTCGTCTGGGTGCATCGTTCTGACGATGGTGTGCGCATCCGCCATGGTCAGGGTGGCGTCCAGAAAGTCGCCGTCGCCATCGAACGGATTCTGGTCGGCGTAAGCCAAGGCCCAGACGGCCTGGAGCCGCAAGGTCAGCGGATCGTTCGGGCCGAGAGAGGTTTCGGCGGCGTCCCGCGTCCGCGCGGCGCGGGCGAAGGCCCCAGCGCCGCGCCCCACCTTCAGCTCAAGCTGGGCCAGCCTGTATTCGGTCGTCAGGTGATCGCGGTCGCCTTCGCCCAGCGCCGCGTCGATCACGGCCATGTCGGCCAACAGGTCGGCGGCGCGCGCCGTCCGCCCCGTCAGGGCCAGATGTTCGGCCAAGGCCCGTGAGGCGCGCGACTGAGAGCGCACGTCGCCGGCCAGGCTGGCGCGCTCCACCTCTTGCCGCAGCCGGCGCTCGGTCTCCGCCTCATCCGACGAAACGGCGGCCGCGGCCTGAGAATCCGCCGCCCCGGCCGCCTCAAGGGCGTGCGCATCGACAGCCGTCGGCATCGACGCCGCCAGGACGAACGCCGCGACCGCGCCGTGAACGCCCCTGATGTCCGCCCCTCGCTTCATGCGCCGATCCTGCGACGGCGTTCAGCGAAACGCGACTGTCAAAGCCTGACGATCACGGCGTCGGCGTCGGAGCGGGTTCGGGCGTCGGCTCAGCCTGCGCCTGCCGCGCCTCTTCACGCATCTGGCCGCCGATGTCGCGGGCCAGGGCGCGGCCGACGTTGCTGCCATGGCGGTTCGGATTGCTCTGGGTCGTGTCCGAGGCGTAGAGCGCCTCCAGATAGGCCAGGTCCCACGCCGTCAGCCCATCGGCGCCGCCGCCCTTGAACAGGTTCAGGATGGTGTCATAGCCGCCGGTGTCGGCCTCGGGATCGGTCTGGGCCATGACCAGGAAGGCGACATAGTCGGTCAGTTGCTGGAAGCTGACGTTCGCCACGTCGTCCACATCGATGATGACGAAGGCCTTGCGCATGTCGTCGCGCAGCGGGCTGCGCAGCCGCGTCGCCCCCATCCGCTTGTTGACCACCCTCAAGCCGTCGCCGTCGCCGGGCATCCGCACGGCGACCTCGCCCGTGGCGGCGTCGACCGGAATGCTGATGTGCCACCAGCGCACCGGCGCCGTGCTTTGAACAAAGGCCTCCAACTCCTGTTCGCCCTGTGACGAACCGGTCCAATTGGGTCGGAAGGTGCGCTCGCGTCGATCGACCAGTTGCGCCGCCATGGCCTGGGCGTCGGTGCTCAGGGCGATGATGACGTTGGGTTCGCAACCCGGTTCGCCGATCCGCACGCCCAGATGCAGCGCGACCTGAGACACGCGATCCACCATGGCCTGGCCGTGGGTCGTCGGCATGTTCACCGCGGAAACGCACATCTCGGTGCGCCACGTCGCCAGGTTCCGATTGTTCGGCGGGGCGGCGATCTCATTGACGAATTCGCGCGCGCGTTCGACCAGCGGCCGCCCTTCGACCAGGATGTCCTCGACCGCCACGGCCTCGTCGGGATCTTGAGCGGCCTGCGGCGCCGTCTGACCCGCGATCAACGCCGCCAGGGCGATGGCTGTGAACATGGAACTCTCCCCTCGATCCGTTCGGCGGACTGACACGCGCCGATACTGACGGGGACCGCATACACCTTAATGTCGTTTGTGAAATGGATTCCGTCGGAATCAAGGCGAAGGCGCCGTCGCGGCCTCCCAGGCGGCTTGAACCGCGAACCGATGCAGGAAGCGGAAGCCCTCGGCTTCGTTTCGACTCCAGCTCGGGTCGGTCGCGGTGCGGCGCCGTTCGACCAGACCCGCCTCGGCCCGTCGAAACACCTCCAGCGCCTCGCGCGGTCTGTCGGAGTCCAACAGGGTCACGCCCCAGTTGGCGTCGTAACGGATGCGGTCACGCGGGTCCTGCGAGCGCCGTTGCATGATGTCCGCCGCCTGTCGCATCAGCCGTTCCGCCTCGGCGTATCGACCGGCGCTCTGAAGCACATAGGCGTGCCTCTGCAACGCCTTGGCCAGGATCGGGTGGTCCGCGCCGACCCGATCTCGCGTCAATTGAGCCAGTTGCGCGGCCAGGGGTTCGGCCTGGCCATAGGCCCCCAGGGCGACGTATTCAAAGATGATCAGCTCGATCACCTTCACCGTGCGCGCATGGCCCGCGCCGAACACCTCGCGCCGGATGCGGAACGCCTCATTGAACTGTTGAAGCGCCTCCAGGTGGCGATCCAGGTCGCTCAGCGCCACGCCGAGGTTCAGCTTCACCGTCGCGATCCGGCCGCGATCCGGCTCGGGCTGGGCCTCAAATACGGCCAGGGCGTCGTGCAACAGGGGTTCCGCCCGCGCCGGGTCGCCGCGAACGGCCAGTATGCGAGCCAGATCCGACATGGCGATGGCGCTGTCCACGCTGACCGGACCCGCGCGGGCCGTCACCTCGGCCAGGACCTGGCGCTGCAGGGGTTCGCCCTCCTCGCCGCGCCCCTGGCTCGTCAAGGCCATGGCCAGGCCGGTCATGATCCGCTCGCGCAGCACCGGCTCTTCCGTCAGCGACAGGGCCTCGCGATACAGCCGTTCGGTCGCGCCGTAGTCGTCGAGCAGAAAATGGACGTGCGCCAGGGACGCGATGTTGGCGGCCAGGGCGGTGCGGCGCGGCGGCGTCTCGGCGCGCAGACGTTGGACCACCTCCTCGCGTCGTTGCAGCGCCGTTTGCAACAGTTCGCTCTGTTCCGCCGCCTCGGCCTGATCCCTCAGCACGCCCATATCGGTCTCTTGCCCCAGGGCTGTCCGAATGGTGCGCGCCTCGTCAAAGGCCCTCATGGCGTCCAGGGACTTGTTCTGCCGCAGCAGGGTGCGGCCCAGTCGTTCGTACTGCGTGGCGACGTCGGCATGGCCCGGCCCGCGCACCTGACGCCAAAGCTCCAGCGCCTCGCGTTGCGCCGTCTCGGCCTCGACGTAGCGCGCCTGTTCCTGAAGCGTCAGCCCCAGGCGAGACACCGCCGCCGCCAGATAGGCGCCCGAGTCAGGCTCGGCGCGATTGACCTGGACCGCCAGGCGATAGGCCGCCGCCGCCGCCTCCAGGTCACCGGCCGTTCGCATCCTGTCGCCATGCTCGATCGCGGCCTTGCGCACCTGCGCCAAGGTCAGGCCGCGCGCATCGGCGGCGGCCGCCGTCTCCAACGCCACCACGCGGCGCATGACCACGTCCGCCTCCGCCGTACGCCCCAGCAGGAGCAGGGTGTTCGCCAGCCAGTAACCGGCGATGGCCTCATCCCTGGTCCGACCCGTCGCGGCGCGGTGTTCAAACACCAGCCGGAACGCGGCTTCGGCCTCGGCGTAGCGGTCCAGGTCGTACGACACGACCGCGAACTCCCACGCCACATAGGCCCGTTCGCCGCCATCGGCCGACGGATCGGCTCTCAGCTCCGCCAGGGCGTCGCCCAGCAGCCGGGCCGCCGTCGCCTTGTCCCCCGTCGCGGCCAGGGCCATGCCGCGCCGCACCCGCGTGATCCGCAAATCCCCCTTCGACGCCTCGCCCAGCCCCTCCAGCACCGTCTCCGCCCGCGTCAGGAACGGAACCGCCGCCTCCGCCTGCCCAGCCGCCAGCAACTGCTCGCCCAACAAGAACAGGGCCGCGGCCAGGGTCGCGCCGTCTTCGGGGTGTTTCTCGGCGATCTCCAGCCGTTTTTCGGCCAGGGGGATCACCTCTTGCGGCGCCCTGCCCTGTTCGATCGCCGCGCGGGCCAGCCAACCCCAGCTATGGCCGATGCGCGCGTCGTCCGGGGCGTAATGCCGTTGTTCCAGCGTCAGGCCTTCGCCCAGCAGTCTTTCGACCGCCGCCCAGTCGCCCGCCGCGATGGCCGTCGTCGCCTGAACCTCAAGCTCCGCCATCCGGGCGCCGTCGGCGGGAGGCATGTCGGGCGGCGGCTGGCCGACCTGATAGGCCGGTTCGGGCGTCTGGGCGCGCGCGGCCGCGGCCGGCGCCGTCGCCAGCATCATCGCCCCGATCGCCAGCGCCGCGCGACGCCCCATGTGAAAAGTCCCCGCCGGATCATCCGACGGGGACCATTCTGTTTCGGATCGCGCGCAAGCGCGAGCCACGAAAGCTGACGCGGGCGATCAGCCCTCTTCGTCTTCCTTCAGCAGCTCTTCCTTGGTGATCTTGGCGTCCTTCACCTCGGCGGCGCCGAAGATCAGGTCCACGACCTTGTCCTCATAGATCGGCGCGCGCATCGAGGCGGCGGCGTTCGGGTTCTGGCGATAGAAGTCCAACACCGCCCGCTCCTGGCCCGGATAGTTGCGGGCCTCGGCCATGATCGCCTGGTTCAGTTCCTGATCCGAGACGGTGATGTTGTTGGCGCGGCCGATCTCGGCCAGCACCAGACCCAGGCGCACGCGGCGCTCGGCGATCTTCTTGTACTCGTCCTTCAGCTTCTTGTCGGACTTCTTGGCGTCCTCTTCCGACAGGCGGCCGGCGGCCTTGTCGGCCTCGACCTGCTGCCAGATGCCTTCGAACTCGGCGTCGACCATGCGCGGCGGCAGGTCGAAGCTGTGCTTTTCGTCCAGAGCGTCCAGCAGGGCGCGCTTCAGCTTGAAGCGGGCGGCGCCGGCGTACTGCTGGTTCAGGTTCGAGCGCAGCAGGTCCTTCAGCTTGTCCAGGCTCTCGATGCCGATGCGCTTGGCGAAGTCGTCGTCGATCTTCGATTCGGCCTCGGCCTTGATGGCCTTGACCGTGACGTCGAAGGTCGCGGCCTTACCGGCCAGGTGCTTGGCCTGGTATTCTTCCGGGAAGGTGACCTCGATGGTCTTTTCCTCGCCGATCTTGGCGCCCTTCAACTGCTCCTCGAAGCCGGGGATGAAGCGGCCCGAGCCGATCACCAGGTCGGCGTCCGTGGCCGAGCCGCCGTCGAAGGCCTCGCCGTCGATCTTGCCGACGAAGTCGATGGTCAGTTGGTCGCCGTCGGCGGCCTTGACCGTCTTGCCGGTCTTGTCTTCATAGGTCTTGGCCTGACCGGCCAGTTCGGCCAGCGCCTCATCCAGGTCGGCGTCGGACGCCTCATAGACCGGGCGCTTCAGCTTCAGGGTCTTGGGGTCGACCGGGGTGAACTCCGGCATGACTTCCAGAGCCATCTCGTACGACAGGTCCTCGTCGCCCTTGATGACCTTGTCCATGTCGCTGGTCAGCTTCATCTCGGCCGGGGCGGCCGGGCGCACCTTGATCTCGTCCAGGGCGGCCTGGCTCGATTCGTTCAGGGCGGCGTTGACGATCTCGCCCATGAAGTCGCGGCCGAAGGTCTTCTTGACGTGGGCCAGCGGCACCTTGCCGGGACGGAAGCCCTTGATGCGCATCTGCGGCGCGACTTCCTTCAGCCGGGCGTCCAGCTTTTCATTCAGTTCGGCGACGGGGATGGTCACCGCGATGGTGCGGCTCAGGCCTTCGGAGGACTTTTCGACGACTTGCATGGTCGGGATTCTGACGCTCTGGGGCGGCGTTTTCGGGGCGAACGCGCGCGGAGTGGATAAAGCAATAAGGGCCGCCCTTTTCAGGAGCGGCGCCTCGAAGCCCGCCCTTATGTCGATTGAGGGCTGAAAGGTCAACGCGCGGACGCTATCTAAGGCCCATGACCTCCTCTCCCATCGGCGTCTTCGTCACGCCCGTCACCCCGTTGCAGCAGAACTGCACCACCGTCTGGTGCACGGCCACGAAGCGGGCGGCCGTCATCGACCCCGGCGCCTCGGTCGACGCCGTCCTGGCCGAAATCACCCGACGCGGCCTGACGCTGGAGCGCATCTGGATCACCCACGGCCACCTGGATCACGCCGGCGGCGCCGCCGAAATGCAGGAGAAGTCGGGCGTCGAGATATGGGGTCCCCATCCCGACGACCAGTTCTGGATCGACGGCATCCCGGCTCAGGGCCAGATGTACGGCCTGCCCGAGGCGCGCAGCTTCGTCCCCACCCGCTGGTTGGGCGACGGCGACACGGTGACGCTGGGCGAGACTGAATGGAAGGTCGTCCACTGTCCCGGCCACACCCCCGGCCATGTCGTCTTCATCCACGAGGGCGCCCGCTTCGCCCAGGTCGGCGACGTGCTGTTCAACGGTTCGATCGGCCGGACGGATTTCCCGCGCGGCGACCATCAGGCCCTGCTGGATTCGATCACTAAGAAGCTGTGGCCGTTCGGCGACGACATCACCTTCGTGCCCGGGCACGGCCCGACCTCGACCTTCGGCGCCGAGCGCCGCGACAACCCCTTCGTCTCGGATCGCGCCATGCGGTCGGCGCCCATCCCGCGCCCGGCCAGCGGGCCGTCGTGATGGGGCGCTGGTGCGGCTAGAGGGACTCGAACCCCCACGGTCTCCCGCCAGAACCTAAATCTGGTGCGTCTACCAATTTCGCCATAGCCGCGGGCGCGGCCCGTCTATAGCCCACGCCGCGCGCGGAGCAAGGCGAGCCGTTCCGTCGCGGATGGAGACGACGCGCTGCAACCAATCTCGGCCGACGGCCTTTAGTGACCGTGGCCCGAGGGGGACGTGCGTGAACGGCGTGCTTCAGGCCCGCCTGGCCCGGCACAGTCTCGATAGGCCATGCGGCTCCTCTGTCGGCGCCGTGGTGGCGTCGCCCAGCTTGAACATTCTCATTCAGCAACACGCGGCGGCCGTGACGGCGCCGCGTCTCAAGGAGAGACCCATGGCCAGATTCTGGGGTGTCGAAGGCACAGGCGGCGGTTGCGCCACGTCGCCAGACGGAATGACCCACGTGACGGTCACGATCTACCAACGGTATCGTTTCTGGAGAGCGGTCGGCTCGCCCTGGGCTGAAGAGACCGTCGGCGCGGGTCCCTGCCCGATCGTGGTCTCCAACAACGACCATATCGCCGTCAAACGCTGACCAGACCCTAGCCGTACAGCTCTCGCAACACCGCCGGGATCAGGTCCGGCAGGTCTTCGGCGGTCAGGCCGGGTCCGAAGCGCCCGGCCGCGTCGGCGTGCATCCAGACGGCCATCGACGCCGCCTCGAACGCCTCGACGCCCTGCGCCAGCAAGCCGCCGATCAGGCCGGCCAGGACGTCGCCCGTGCCCGCCGTGGCCAGCCAGGGCGAGCCGTTGGGGTTGATCCGCCGTCGTCCATCCGGCGCCGTGACCAGGGTCTTCGCGCCCTTCAGCACCACCACGCAGCCCGCCCGCCTCGCCGCCTCGACCGCCGCCGTCTCGCGGCCCGCCGCCAGCAGGCCGGGGAACAGCCGTCCGAACTCGCCCTCGTGCGGGGTCAGGACGTCCTGCGGTCCCAAAAGGTCGAACAGGGCCTCGGGCGTGTCGGCGAACACCGTCAGGGCGTCGGCGTCCAGCACCAGCCGGGTCTCCAGCGTCGCCAGGCCCCGCACATTCTCCCGCGTCGCCTCCGTCACCCCCGCCGCCGGGCCGATGACGACCGCGCCCATTGGTTCGGCCGCCGCGACCAGTTCGGCCGTCGTCGCGAACGGCGACAGCATCACCGCCTCCAGCGCCGGGACCAGCACCGCCGCCGCCTCAAGCGGACAAAACACCTTCACCAGCCCCGCGCCGACCCTCAGGCCCGCCCGCGCCGCCAGCCGCGCCGCGCCCGTGTGCGCCGCGTCGCCCGACACCACGCCCAGCCGCCCGCGCGCATGTTTATGGCTGTCGGCGCCCGGCCAGGGGATGCGGCCGCGCCACAGGTCGGGATGATTGGTCTCGGTCATGGGACTTATCCGATCACGGATGGCGACTGGGGGCGATTCCCCTCTTGCCTTATTGTGCGATGCAATGTCCCTTTACAGCCCGAGCGAACGGCCGCGTCGCGCCGTCCCCGGGGTCGCCATGAAAAAGATCGAAGCGGTCATCAAGCCGTTCAAACTGGACGAGGTCAAAGAGGCCCTCCAGGACGCCGGCGTTCAGGGCATGACGGTCCTGGAAGCCAAGGGCTATGGCCGCCAAAAGGGCCATTCCGAGCTTTATCGCGGCGCCGAATACGTCATCGACTTCCTGCCCAAGATCAAGATCGAGGTCGTCGTGCCCGACGACATGGTCGCCTCAGTGGTCGAGGCCATCCAGGCCGCCGCCCGCACCGGCAAGATCGGCGACGGCAAGATCTTCGTATCGGACGTCCTGGACGTGATCCGCATCCGCACCGGCGAAAGCGGCCCGCAAGCCGTCTGAGCCTTCCACCCGCGACGCCAGAGACGGCGTCGTTTTTCTTTTGGCCCCCTCCCCGAACCCCAAAGGACCACCCCGAATGAGCGCCTCGAAGATCCTGCAAGAGATCAAGGACAAGGACGTACGCTACGTCGATCTTCGCTTCACCGACACGCGCGGCCGGATGCAGCATGTCACGTTCGACATCGACCTGGTCGATGAAGAACTGCTGGAAGAAGGCACCATGTTCGACGGTTCGTCGATCGCCGGCTGGAAGGCCATCAATGAGTCCGACATGCTGCTGAAGCCGGACCTGAAGACGGCCTGGATCGACCCCTTCTATCAGCAGACGACGATGTTCCTGTTCTGCGACGTGCTGAACCCCGACACCGGCGAACCCTATAACCGCGACAGCCGCTCGATGGCCAAGAAGGCCCTGGCCTATGTCCAGTCGTCGGGCGTGGGCGACCAGGTCTTCTTCGGTCCCGAGGCCGAATTCTTCGTCTTCGACGACGTGCGCTGGTCCACCGCCGCGCATGAGACGGGCTACGCCTTCGATTCGACCGAGCTGCCCGCCAACACCGGCGCGGAATATTCCGAGGGCAACATGGGTCACCGCCCTGGACCCAAGGGCGGCTATTTCCCGGTCAATCCGGTCGACAGCGCCCAGGACCTGCGCGGCGAGATGCTGTCGGTGATGAAGGACCTGGGCATGGAGCCGGAGAAGCACCACCACGAGGTGGCCCCGGCCCAGCACGAACTGGGTTTGAAATTCAGCGACCTGCTGACCATGGCCGACCGGTTGCAGCTCTATAAGTACGTGATCCAGAACGTGGCCGCCGCCTACGGCAAGTCGGCCACCTTCATGGCCAAGCCCATGTACGGCGACAACGGCTCGGGCATGCACGTGCACCAGTCGATCTGGCGCGACGGCAAGCCCCTGTTCGCGGGCGACAAATACGCGGGCCTGTCGGACATGTGCCTGTGGTACATCGGCGGCATCATCAAGCACGCCAAGGCCATCAACGCCTTCGCCAACTCGACCACCAACTCCTACAAGCGTCTGGTGCCGGGCTATGAGGCGCCGGTGAAGCTGGCCTATTCGTCGCGCAACCGCTCGGCCTCGATCCGTATTCCGTGGGTCTCGTCGCCGAAGGCCAAGCGCATCGAGGCGCGCTTCCCCGATCCGATGGGCAACCCCTATCTGACCTTCGTGGCCCTGCTGATGGCGGGCCTGGACGGCATCGAGAACCGCATCGACCCGGGCGCCGCCGCCGACAAGAACCTGTACGACCTGCCGCCCGAAGAGCGCGGCTCGATCCCCGAGGTCTGCGGCTCGCTGCGCGAGGCGCTGGAGAACCTCGACAAGGACCGCGCCTTCCTCAAGAAGGGCGGCGTCATGGATGACGACTTCATCGACAGCTACATCGAGCTGAAGATGGAAGAGGTGGCGCGGCTGCAACTGCACCCCCACCCGGTCGAGTTCGACATGTACTATAGCTGCTGATCCCACCCAGGGGTCGGATCGGAAAGGGCCGGGGGCGCAGCGCCTCCGGCCCTTTTTCATGGCTGCGTTCCCGCCTGGCGCGGGCGATCGAGCCTGGATCTGGACCCCGGCGTTCGCCGGGAAGGCGGTGGGCGGTCAGCCTCCGACGGGACAACGTGAGTTCAGCCCTTCTGTCAGTGAAAGATCCCGACCGCCAACTCCGCCCAGGTCAGCGCGAAGACCAGGCCGATGATCCCGCAGGTCACGAAGCGCCCGACATCGGTCTTCTGGGTCCGCACCGCGATCTCGCAGGCGGCGCCCGTGGCCAGAAGCATCGTCGCCATCACGCCGAAGTCGAACCCCGTCCACCGCACCTCGTCGGTGAACCGCATGGCGATCAGCGGCGCCAGCATGATGAAGGCCGCCGCGCCCCACCCCAGGACACGCAGGACTTTCCAATGTCCCGGCAAGGTCGTCGTATTCGTCATGGCGCGCCTGTCTCCGCAGCGTCGATCAAGGACGTCATCCTCGCCGATCCCGGCCCGAGACACATGAGCGGAATGTGAGGTCGCGCTGAAAAGCGCTCAGGCCAGGCCTTCAGCGGCCTCACGCTTGCCCCGCCGCATCTCGATGATGCGCACGCACCAGATCGAGACCTCGTACAGCAGCACCAGCGGCACGATCAGCATGATCTGGCTGATCGGGTCGGGCGGGGTCACCACCGCCGCCACCACCGCCACCGCCACGATGGCGTAGCGCCGACCCGAGACCATGGCCTTGGACGAGATCAGCCCGGCCATGCCCAGCAGCGTCATCACCACCGGCAACTGGAAACAGAAGCCGAAGGCCAGGATCAGGGCCGTGACCAGGTTCATATAGTCCGACACCTTGGGCAGCAGGGCCGCCGTCACTCCCGCCTGGCTGAACCCCTGGCTCAGCGAGAACCACATGACGAAGGGCAGCATGACGAAATAAACCAGGGCCGCGCCGAGAACGAACAGGATCGGCGCCGCCACCAGGAAGGGCAGGAAGGCCCCCCGCTCATTGCGATACAGGCCCGGCGCCACGAAACGGTAGAGCTGGAAGGCCAGAACCGGGAAGGCCAGGATCACCGCGCCCAGCCCCGCCAGCTTCATCTTGGTGAACAGGAACTCCAGCGGCGCCGTATAGATCAGATTGACCGTCTCGCCCGAGGTGTGCGGCAAGGGCTTCAGCCCCGCCGTGCCCAGGATCAGGTCCAGCGGCGACACCGCCGCGTGCGCGCCGCCGCCCGCCGCCGCGTGAAAGGCCGCCGCCGCCGCGAACGGGCGCACCAGGAAGACATAGATCGGCTCGGCGAAGGCGAAACAGGCGATGAAGGCGACGATGAAGGCCGCCACGCAGATGATCAGCCGTCCGCGCAGCTCGATCAGATGATCCATCAGCGGCGCGCGCGACGCCTCGATCTCGGCCTCGTCCCGGTCGTTCAGGGTCATGCGCCGGCCTTGGGCCTGGCGGCGCGCGGCTTGCGGGTCGTGGGCTTGGCGGACGCCGCCTTGGCCGGGGTCTTCGGTTTCGGCGCGGCCTTGGCCTTGTTCGCCGCGGTCTTGGCCGCAGGCTTCCGTTTGGCCTTGGCGGGCCGTTCCGGCGTCGCGGTCGGCGCGACCGGCACATCTGCGGCGGGCGTCGGCAGGGCGGCCATCACCGGCTCGGCGTCCGGCCATTCCGACCGGCCCGTGACCAGCGGCTGGCTCAGATCCTTGTTGATGTCCTTGAAGGCCTCGTCCGCCTCGGCGCCCAGGGCGTACATCCCCTGCCCCGACTTCAGCGCCGCGACCTCCTTGCGCAATTCGTCCAGTTCCGACTGGCGCGCCATCTCGTCGAAGCTGGCGCGGAATTCATTGGCCATGCCGCGCATCTTGGCCATGAATTGACCGACGCGCTTCATCAGCACGGGAAGGTCTTTCGGCCCCACCACGATCAGGGCGATCAGCCCGATGACCAGAATTTCAAAGCCGCCGATACCGGGGCCTAGGCCGCCCATGCGTCAGGCTCTTTCCCGTCAGACGACGATCAGCGCTTCAGGTCGTCTTTTTCAGCGTCGGCGCGCGGCAGGCTGGCGGCGCCGTCCGACGTCCCCTTGTCCTCGTCCTCGCCCTTCAGGCCTTCGCGGAAAGCCTTGATGCCCTTGGCCGCGTCGCCCATCAGGCCGGACAGCTTGCCCCGTCCGCCGAACAGCAGCATCGCCAGGACGATGACGATCAACCAGTGCCAGATGCTCAAGCTGCCCACGACGGACTCTCCTCGGTCGGGCGCGACGCCCAAATCAATCTTCGGCCTGCATATAGGCCGGGTTGTGGCGGCGCGCCAAGCAAGCTTGTAGGGACGCGCCCATGAGTCACGTCATCATCCACACCGACGGCGCCTGCAAGGGCAATCCGGGTCCCGGCGGCTGGGGCGCCGTGCTCCAGGCCGGACAGGGTCACGAGAAGGAGTTGTGGGGCGGCGAGGCGAACACCACCAACAACCGCATGGAGCTGATGGCCGCCATCATGGCGCTGGAGATCCTGAAGCGCCCCTGCCGGGTCGAGCTGCATACCGACAGCAAATACGTCATGCAGGGCGTGACCGAATGGATTCACGGCTGGAAGGCGCGCGGCTGGAAGACGGCCGACAAGAAACCGGTCAAGAACGAGGACCTGTGGAGGCGCCTGGACGCCGCCCGCAACCGACACGAGGTTCATTGGCGCTGGGTCAAGGGCCACGCCGGGCACGCGTTGAACGAACGCGCCGACGCCCTGGCCAATCGCGGGGTCGATGAACTGTTGGGCCGCGCCTAGAAGGTCACGAAATTCAGCGTCACGGCCACGGCGCCCAGCCCGGCCACGATCGTGGTCGTCCACCCCATCCGCTTGGACCGCACCCATCCCGCGCAGCCGATGGCGGCGATCAGGCCATAGGCGCCCAGGCTGAAGAACAGCACGGCCATCAGCCGCGCCGGGCCTTGCGCCGCCTGACGCGCCACGCTGGCGGGCGCGTCGGCGTGCGATCCGGCGACCAGGGTCGTGGTGGCGACCGCCGCCACGATGAAGGCCACGGCGGACAAAGCCGACAGGCCGGCGGCCCACTGCACCGCCCGGCGGCGGCTGTCGTGGGTCAGCAGCATGACCAGAATGGTCGACGCGAAGCCGCCCATGAAGGCGCTCAAGGCGCCGATCTGGGTCGCCCAGGCGGCCAGATAGGCGGGCGACAGGGCGTCGCCCATCAGGCCGACCGCACCTTCAGGCCCGATCCGGTCAGCCCGTCGACGATCACGCTTTCACCGACCGCCGGCCCGGTCCCGTCGATCTCGGCGGGCCATTCGGCGCCGGAAACGAAGACCCGGCCGCGCCCGTCGACGAAGCCCTCGACCACGCGCGCGCGCTGGCCGATCAGACGGCTGTCGCGGGCGTTGATGTCGGGTGCGTCGTCCGGGTTCACCCGTTTGACCAAACGCCGCGACAGCAGGGTCGAGGCGACGGTCAGGGCGGCGAAGATGACGACCTCCACCGGCAGGCCGACACGCAGCCCCAGGGCCGTCAACACCGCCACCACGCCCGCCGAAACGGCCGGCCACAGCAGCCATTCGGTCGAAAAGGCCGCCTCGACCGCCAGCAGGATCACGCCGATCGCCAGCCAGATCCAGAACGGCTGGGCGGCATAGAGGTCAGACACGAACTCCATGGCTTATCGCTCCGTCGGCGGCACGCCGGTCGGGCGGCGTGGCGGACGCGGCTGGGCCGGAGGCGCGGACGTCGTCGTGGTCTCCGGGCGCGGCGGCGGCGCAGGCTGGGACGGACGCGGCTGGTGCTGGCCGTCGCGGGCCAGGCCGACCAGTTCGCCGATCCCGGCGATGGAGCCGATCAAGGCGCCCATTTCGGAAGGCACGATCACCGTGCGCTGCTGCGGGCTGCGGGCCAGTTCGGCGAAGGCCTCGACATATTTCTGGGCCACGAAATAGTTGATGGCGTTGACGTCGCCCCGGGCGATGGCTTCGGACACCATGGCGGTGGCCTTGGCCTCGGCCTGGGCTTCGCGCTCACGGGCCTCGGCGTCGCGGAAGGCGGCTTCCTTGCGGCCCTCGGCTTGGAGGATGGCGGCCTGTTTGGCGCCCTCGGCGCGAGCGATGGCGGCCTGTTTCTCGCCCTCGGCCTCGGTGATGACGGCGCGCCGCTCGCGTTCGGCCTTCATCTGACGCGCCATGGCGTTGGTGATGTCGACCGGCGGGGTCAGGTCCTTGATCTCGATCCGGTTGACCTTGACGCCCCACGGCTCGGTCGCCGCATCGATGACGGTCAGCAGGCGTGAGTTGATGTTGTCGCGCTGGAACAGCACCTCATCCAGGTCCATCGAACCGACCACTGTCCGCAGATTGGTCGAGCACAACTGGGTGATCGCATAGGGCAGGTTCTCGACCCGGTAGGCGGCGGCCGAGGCGTTCATGACCTGGATGAAGACGATGGCGTCGACCTTCACCATGGCGTTGTCCTTGGTGATCACCTCTTGCTGCGGAACATCAAGAACCTGCTCCATCATATTCATGCGCCGCCCGACGCGTTCAACGAACGGCGTCAGCACATGAATGCCCGGCGTCAGGGTCTTGGTGTATTTCCCGAACCGCTCGACCGTGAACTCGCGCCCCTGAGGCACGATCTTGACCACGCTGAACAACAGCACGATCGCCAGGACCAGAAGCGCGATGCCGAAAATGCCCATGATGTTCTCCTCAACCTTTGGGGGAAGCCTATCGCCCGTCCGGCGCCCGCGCCATCGAAACCGGATCGGCGACGTCCGATTCCATCGCCGCCACGGCCGCCAGGGCGATGATCCGGCGCGTCTCGTCCCAGCCCACGCGCCGCAAGGCCTCCTCGACCGGCACGAAGGCCGCCTCGGCCGCGTCGTCCCCGGCCACAGGCTCGCCGCTCGTCCAGCGCGCCACATAGTCGATCAGCACATAGTGCCGCCCGTGTTCGGGAAACAGGCCGTCGACCACATCGACCAGCCCCAGAATCTCGGCCTCGACCCTCGTCTCCTCGCGCAGCTCGCGCAAGGCCGCGTCCGCCGCCCGTTCGCCCGGCTCGATCCGGCCGCCGGGCAGGCTCCATTCGCCCATGCGCGGCTGGCGGCCCCGCTTGATCAGCAGCACCTGCCCGTCACGCAGACAGACCACGCCGACGCAGGGGGTGGGATTGGACCAACTCACTTGGACCAACTTCGAGAAAATGCTAAGGTCATGGCATGACGACAATGAACATCGCCGAGGCGAAGTCCAAGCTTTCCGAACTGGTCGCGCGCGCCGAGGCGGGCGAGGAAGTCGTGATCGCCCGCAACGGCAAACCGGCGGTGCGGCTGGTGGTGGCGAAAGCCTCGCCCAAACAGCCGCGACGACTGGGCGTTTGGGAACATCTCAACATCAATGTTCCCGACAGCGTCTTCTTCGATCCCGATTCCGAACTCGAAGCCCTGATGGATGCGCCGATCGATCCGACGACATGATGAGGCTGCTTCTGGATACGCACGCCTTCGTCTGGGCCACGACGGACCCCGGACGACTGTCCAGTCAGGCGCGAGACGCCATCCGCGACGGCGAGGCCGATCTCTATCTCAGCGCGGTCAGCGCTTATGAGATCGATTTCAAGCGCGAGTTCTCCCCCGAACTGCAACGGCTTCCACCTGATCTGGATGACGCACGGCCCACGCTTCGATTCCGCTGGCTCAGCATTGATCGTCGGCACATGACCGCCGCGGCGCGTCTGCCCCGTTTTCATCGCGATCCCTGGGATCGGATCATCATCGCTCAAGCACAGTCGGAGGACATGATGATCGTCTCGATTGATCCGATGCTGCGCGCGTACGACGTTTCGCTCCTATGGTGACCTCGCCCTCCCCCGCCGTTCTGGATGCCCTGAAGGCCGCGCTCGGTCCCGGCGGTTGGACCGACGATCCGTCCGACATCGCGCCGTGGCTGACCGAATGGCGCGGGCGTTGGAACGGCCACACGCCGCTGATGCTGACGCCCCGTTCGACGGACGAGGTCGCCCGCGCCGTCGCCGTCTGCGCCGGACACGGCGTGGCGATCACGCCCCAGGGCGGCGACACCGGCCTGGTCGGCGGCCAGATCCCTTATGGCGAGGTGCTGCTGTCGACGCGCAGGCTGCGCACGATCCGCGACGTCACGCCCCTGGACGACGCCATGACGGTCGAGGCGGGCGTCACCCTGTTGGAGGCGCAACAGGCCGCTGCGGCCGCGGGCCGTTTCTTCCCGCTCAGCCTGGCCGCCGAGGGCACGGCCACCATCGGCGGCGTCATCTCGACCAATGCAGGCGGCGTCGCCGTGCTGCGCTACGGCATGATGCGCGACCTGGTGCTGGGGATCGAAGCCGTCATGCCCGACGGCCGGGTCCTCAACGGCCTGAAGCGGCTGAGGAAGGACAACACCGGCTACGACCTGAAACAGCTCCTGATCGGCGCCGAGGGCACGCTGGGCGTCGTCACCGCCGCGACCCTGAAGCTGTTCCCGATCCAGCGATCCCGCGCCACCGCCATGGTCGGCCTGGCCCACGCCCGCGACGCCATCGAGCTGTTGGCCCGGGCCAAGGCCGAGACCGGCGGCGGGGTCGAAGCCTTTGAGCTGATGCGTCGGCTCGGCATGGAATTCGTGCTGCGCCACATCCCCGACACGCGTGAACCGCTGGAGACCACGCCGCCCTGGTATGTGCTGATCGAGACCGCCTCGGGCGAGCCGGGCGGCGCCGAGACCGCGCTGGAGCGCCTGTTGGCGTCGGCCTTCGACGACGGGCTGATCACCGACGCCGCCGTGGCCCAGAACGACGCCCAGCGCGCCGCCCTGTGGAAGCTGCGCGAGGAGCAGTCCGCCGCCCAGAAGCCCGAGGGCGGCGGCTGGAAGCACGATGTCTCGGTGCCGATCTCGCGCATCGCCGACTTCCTGGACGAGACCGAGACCGCGCTCGAACGCTTCCATCCGGGGGTGCGCATCAGCGCCTTCGGCCATGTCGGCGACGGCAATCTGCACTACGACGTGCTGCGCCCGCCGGGCGAGGACAGCGTCGCCTTCCTGGCGCGTTGGGAGGACGGTTCGCGCCTGGTGCACGACATCGTCGCCCGCTACGACGGCTCCATCAGCGCCGAACACGGTCTGGGCCGCCTGAAAACCGAAGAGGCGCAGCGCTACAAGTCCGACGTCGAGATCGAGATGATGCGCGCGGTGCGCGGCGCGTTGGACCCAAAGCGGATCATGAACCCGGGCGTGCTGTTCTGAACTCCCCCTCCCCCTTCGTCATCCTCGGTTCAAGCCCGAGGATGACGGTGTCGGACATGACATCCCCGTGACCGTCCACCCGCTTCAAACCGTCGCCGAACCGGCCTAGACACCCCGCCATGCTGATCGTCCTGTCCCCGGCCAAACGGCTGGATTTCGCCGCGCCGCCCGCCGACCTGCCGGCCACCCAGCCGCGCCTGGGCGACGACACCGCGACCCTGCTCAAGACTGCGCGTCGCCAGACCCAGGCCGAGTTGCGCCGTCTGATGGGCATTTCCGACGACCTGGCCAGGCTGAACCAGGCCCGGTTCAAGGCCTTCGATCCCCAGGCGACCGACATCGGCGTTCAGGCCGCCCTGGCCTTCGCCGGCGACGTCTATCAGAGGCTGGACGCGCGCGGCCTGTCGCCCGCCGATCTGGACTGGGCGCAGGATCGGTTGCGCATTCTGTCGGGTCTCTACGGCCTGCTGCGGCCGCTGGACCGCATCCAGCCCTATCGGCTGGAGATGGGCGTGCGCTTGAAGACCCGGCGCGGCGCCAGCCTGTACGACTTCTGGGGCGACCGGATCTCGAAACAGCTCAACGCCGACGCCCAGGGCCAGGCCGAACCCGTGCTGATCAACCTGGCCAGCCAGGAGTATTTCGGCGCCGTCGACGCCCGCGCGCTGAGGATCCCCGTCATCACCTGCCACTTTCGCGAGACCAAGGACGGCCAGACCCGCATCGTCTCCTTCTTCGCCAAAGGGGCGCGCGGCGCCATGGCCCGCTGGATCATCGAAAACCGCATCGAGCGGCCGCAGGACCTGAAGCGGTTCGACCGCGACGGCTATGCCTTCACCCCCGCCCTCTCGACCGATGCGGACTGGGTATTCATCCGGTCGTGAAATCCCTGTTCCACCTGTCGCCTTCGCACACGCGAACGTTTAGGTTGGATTCAGCAGACAAGACTTCCCGAGGCGACGACCCATGTTCCAATGGCCCAAGCGCGGCGACGCCGCCGACGACCAGTCCCAGCCCTTCCGCGACTACGGCGACCTGGCGGGCCAGGTGGCGGTCATCTCCGGCTCGACCTCGGGCATCGGTCTGGCGCTGGCCCGCGCGGTCGCCGCACACGGCGGAGACGTGGTTCTGAACGGTCTGGGCGACCCGGCCGAGATCGAACGCACCCGCGCCGAACTGGAGACCGCCTGCGGCGTGCGCGTGCGCTATCACGCCGCCGACATGACCCGGGGCGACGAGGTGGCCGACATGGTCGCCTATGCCAAGCACCAGCTCGGGCGGCTGGACATCCTGGTCAACAACGCCGGCATCCAGCACGTCGAGGCGGTCGAGAAATTCCCCTCGGACCAGTGGGAGCGGATCATCGCCATCAACCTGTCGTCGGTCTTCTACGCCACCCGCGCCGCCATTCCGATCATGAAGGCCCAAGGGCGCGGCCGCATCATCAACGTCGCCTCGGCCCACGGCCTGGTCGCCAGCCCGTTCAAATCGGCCTATGTCGCCGCCAAGCACGGCGTCCTGGGCTTCACCAAGACGGTGGCCCTGGAGGTCGCCCAAGACAACATCACCTGCAACGCCATCTGCCCCGGCTATGTCGAGACGCCGATCGTCGAAAAGCAGATCGCCGACCAGGCCCGCACCCGCGGCCTGACCAGGGAACAGGTGCTGAAGGACGTCATCCTGGGGTCCCAGCCGACCAAGAAATTCGTCACCACCGATCAGTTGGCGGGCCTGTTCCTGTACCTGGCCTCGGACCTGGGCGGCTCGGCCAATGGCGCCAGCTTCTCGATCGACGGCGGCTGGACGGCGCAATAGCCGACGACGGGGGGATCGTGTCGAAACCGAAGCCTGCGTCCCCCAAACGCCGACCCGTCTGCCTGGCCTTGCAGGGCGGTGGATCGCACGGCGCCTTTCAGTGGGGCGTGCTGGACCGGCTGCTGGAGGACGACCGGCTGGACATCCGCGCGGTCACCGCCGCCTCGGCCGGGGCCATGAACGCCGCCGCCCTGATCAGCGGCCTGGCTGAAGGCGGCGCCGAGGCCGCGCGCAAACGGCTGGACACGCTGTGGCGCGAGGTGAACCAGTCCGGCGGCCGCAACGTCTTCGGCGACAGCACGATCTGGAGTTCCGCCTTCAGCCCCGACTGGCTGATGGGCGCCGGGTTCTGGCGCCCGGCCGAGACCATGGCCTTGTCGCTCAGTCCGTATCAATTCAATCCGTTCAACCTGAATCCTCTGAAACGAGTTCTGGACACCGCCATCGACTTCGAGGCGGTGCGCGGTTCGGACGTACGGCTGTTCGTGGCCGCCACGGCGGTGCGTCAGGGCCGCTCACGCGTGTTTCAGACCGAGGAGATAACCGACCAGGTTCTTCTGGCCTCGGCCTGCCTGCCGCATCTGTTTCAGGCGGTGGAGATCGACGGAGAGCCGTATTGGGACGGCGGCTATCTGGCCAATCCGGCGCTGTGGCCGCTGTTCTATGCCGATACGCCCGACGACATCCTGTTGATGCCGCTGAACCCCTTCCGGCGCGACGAGACCCCGCGCGCGGCCGGCGAGATCATGGATCGGCTCAATGAAATCGTCTTCAACGCCCCCCTGGTGGCCGAGTTGCGCGCCGTCGCCTTCGTCCAGGACCTGATCGCCGAGGGCCGGTTGACGCCGGACGGGCCGGATCGGTACCGCAAATTGCGCCTGCACGCGGTGGAGGCGGACCCCTGGCTGGGCGACCTGTCTCTCAGCTCGAAGTTCGACACGGAATGGACCTTCCTGACCGGGCTGAAGGCGCGCGGCCGCGAGGCGGGCGAGCAATGGCTGGCGACCTGTTTCGACGCGGTAGGCGACCGGTCCAGCGTCGATGTGAAGGCGCGGTTCCTCTAACCCACGAAGCCTGCGGCCCGCCTCAGCCGGTCGTTGATCGCTTCGCCCAGGCCGGCTTGAGGGATCGGCGACACGGCGATGCCCGAGGGCTTCATCCGATCCGCCTGGCGCAAACGCCGGAACAGATTGGCAGCCGCCTCCCGCAGGTCTCCAGTCAGGCTCAGGCTGAAGGCCGGATCGCCGACGCCGGGTCCGAACCCCAGCAGGATCTCGCCCGGCCGCGCCTGATCCGCCTCGATCCGCACCGGCGCGTCGGGCGCATAGTGCAGGGCCAGCCGCCCCGGCGAGCGATGGCCCTCGCCCCCTGCATCCAGCGGCCCGGCCACGGTCTCGATCTCCTCGCGCGTCACGGCGCCGGGCCGCAACAGGGCCAGCCGCCCGTCCAGCACCGAGACCACCGTCGATTCCACGCCCACGGCGCAGTCGCCGCCGTCCAGGGCCGCGGCGGCCGCGAATCCCGTCTCCTCCACCGCGTCGGCGAAGGTCGTCGGGCTTGGACGTCCCGACCGGTTGGCCGAAGGGGCCACCACCGGCCGGCCAAAGGCGGCGATCACCGCCCGCGCCCGCGCGTGGCCCGGCGCCCGCACCGCCACGCTGTCCAGCCCGGCCCGCGCCAGATCGCACACCGCCTCTCGATCCCTGACCGGCGCGACAAGGGTCAGCGGTCCCGGCCAGAAGGCCTCGGCCAGCCGCCGCGCACGGTCGTCGAATACAGCGATCGTCTCGGCTTGGACGGCATCAGACACGTGCGCGATCAAAGGGTTGAAGCGTGGTCTTCCCTTGGCCTCGAAAATGGCCGCAACCGCCTGGGCGTTCCCCGCGTCGGCCGCCAGGCCATAGACCGTCTCGGTCGGCAGGATCACCAGCCCGCCGCTTCGCAGCACCTCGACCGCCTTGGCGTCGCTGTCGCCGTTCATCGCCGGGGCAGGAAGGGCAGCATGCTGCGCAACACGCCGTCGCGATCCACGAAATGATGCTTCAGCGCCGCGAGCACATGCAGGGCCAGCAGCACATAGACCGCCTTCATCCCCCACTCGTGCCACTGCATGAAGATGTCGTCGTCCGCCCCCGTCAACGGCAGCAACGGCCACTGGAACAGGCCCCAGAAGTCGATATCGCGCGGCCGCGCCGACATGGCCGCCCAACCGGTCAGCGGCATGATCAGCAACAGGGCGTAGAACCCCAGATGCGCCGCGCGCGCGGCCGTCTTCTCCCACGGCTTCATCCCTTGCGGCAGCGGCGGCGGCGGATTGGCGATGCGCCAGCCGATCCTCACCAGGGTCGCCAGCAGAATGGTGATCCCCAGCGCCTTGTGCACATTGACGAATTCGCGCGACATCGGTCCCTCGGTCGCTTCATGCGCCGTGATCAACAGCACCTGCGCCAGGATCGCCAGGGCGATCCCCCAATGCAGGATCACCGCGATGGTCGAATATCGGTCGCGCGTTTGGGCCATGGACTTCCCTTCCGTGACGGCAGGGCGCCAGCTTGGCGGATCACGGCCGCGTCGCCAAGCGGTCTTGCGTCGCATCCCCCGCACACGGCATTGATCGGCCAGACATTGAAGAGAGTCCGATGACCTACCGCGCCCCGCTTCGCGACATCGCCTTCACCCTGCGTTCGGTCGCCGGCGCCGACGCCTTGATGGGCGACGCCTTTCCCGACTTCGACGCCGATGTTCTGACCGCCGTGCTGGAGGCGGCGGGCCAGTTCTCGGAAGGCGTTCTGGCCCCGCTGAACCGGGTCGGAGACCAGAAGGGCGCGCTCTACGCCAACGGCGCGGTCACGGCCGCGCCCGGCTTCGCCGACGCCTATCGCCAGTTCGCCGAGGGCGGCTGGACCGGCCTGGCCGCGCCCGTCCACGCCGGCGGCCAGGGCCTGCCCAAGGCGCTGGAGCTGGCGGCCTATGAGACCGTCCATTCCGCCAACATGGCCTTCGGCCTGTGCCCCATGCTGTCGCTGGCGGCCATCGAGGCGCTGGAGGCCGTCGGTTCGGACGCCCAGAAGGAAACCTGGCTGCCGCGCCTGGTCAGCGGCGAATGGACCGGGGCCATGGTCCTGACCGAACCGCACGCGGGCACCGACCTAGGGTCCCTGACCAGCACGGCCACGCCGAACGGCGACGGGACCTATGCGCTGAACGGCCAGAAGATCTTCATCACCTGGGGCGACCATGACGCCACCGACAACATCGTGCACATGGTGCTGGCCCGCCTGCCCGACGCTCCGCCGGGACCCAAGGGCATCAGCCTGTTCCTGGCCCCGAAATTCCTGCTGAACCCCGACGGTTCGCTGGGCGCCCGCAACGCCTTCCGTCCAGTGGGCGTCGAGCACAAGCTGGGCATCCACGCCTCGCCCACCTGCGTCATGAGCTATGAGGGCGCGACGGCCGAACTGGTCGGACAGCCGAACGAGGGCCTGGCCCATATGTTCGTGATGATGAACGCCGCCCGCCTGGCCGTCGGGGTCGAGGGCGTCGGCATCGCCGAGCGCGCCTATCAGGGCGCCCTGGCCTACGCCCAGGAACGCCGCCAGGGCCGCAGCGTCTGGACCGGCGAGATGAACGCCCCGATCATCGACCACCCCGACGTGCGTCGGATGCTGTCGGTGATGAAGGCCAAGGTCGCGGCCGCACGCGCCATCTGCCTGTCCACCGCCGTCGCGGCCGATTTGGCCCGCACCACGACCGACGCGGACGCCCGCCGCCGCTGGAAGGGCCGCGAGGACCTGTTCGTGCCCATCGCCAAGGCCTGGTCCACCGACGTCGGCTGCGAGGTCGCCTCGGTGAGCCTCCAGGTCCACGGCGGCATGGGCTTCATCGAAGAGACCGGCGCGGCCCAGCACTATCGCGACGCCCGCATCGCCCCGATCTATGAGGGCACCAACGGGGTCCAGGCCATGGACCTGGTCGGCCGCAAGCTGTCGCAAGACGGCGGGGCCTCGGCCAAGGCCCTGATCGCCGAGATGAAGGCGACCTGCGGCGAGTTGAAACGCCTGTATTCCGGCAAGCCGGTCGAACGGTTCGTCAACGCCGTCGAGGCGGTCGAGGACGCCACCCTGTGGCTGCTGGACGCCAAGACCGATCCGGCCCGCGCCGCCGACGTCCTCGCCGCCGCCGACGCCTATCTGAAGCTGATGGGCGATGTGGTCGGCGGCTGGCTGATGGCCAAGGGCGCCCTGGCGGCCAAGGCCCGGATGGAGACCGGCGAAGGCGACCCCGCCTGGCTGCAAGGCCGGATGGACCTGTACGAAGTCTATGCCGCCAACGTCCTGGGCCACGCCTCCAGCCGCCTGGCCGCCGTCGGCCAGGGCGGCGCCCTGCTGCAACGGATGACGCCGGACGTGCTGGGCGCCTGAACGATCCTTCTCCCCTTAAGGGGAGAAGGGACGCATCACCCTTCGCGCGGGCTGTCCTGGATCAGGCTGCCCGCCACCCAACTGACCGCGCCGGTGACCACGGCCGCGCCGATCCCGGCCCAGAAGCCGTTCACGACGAAGCCGTTCAGCAGAACCGCCGTCAGGCCGATGGTCGCGGCGTTCACCACCAGCAGGAACAGGCCGAAGGTCACGACCGTCAGCGGAAAGGTCACCAGCGTCAGCACCGGCCGCACGATCGCATTGACGACGCCCAGCAGCACCGCCGCCAGGATCAGAGACCATTGCCCGGTGAAATCGACGCCGGGCACGATGACGGACGCCAGCCACAGCCCCACCCCCGTCACCACGCCCTGAACGATGAACCGCACCATCGAATCGTCTCCTCGGGTTGCTGCCCACACATCTTATCCTTCTCCCCTTGCGGGAGAAGGTGGCCGAGCGGAGCGAGGTCGGATGAGGGGTCGCACCGCTCTCGTCTCGAAGATGGCCGAAATCACCACCGTTTGAGAGACCCCTCATCCGTCAGCCTTCGGCTGCCACCTTCTCCCACAAGGGGAGAAGGGCAAGGAGGGAGACGCTGACCAACCTCAGGTGCTAATCTGCCGACTCCCATGCCGATCCGCCGTCTTCCGCCCGAAACCGTCAACCGCATCGCCGCCGGAGAGGTGGTCGAGCGCCCCGCCAGCGCGGTCAAGGAACTGGTCGAGAACGCCCTGGACGCCGGGGCCGCACGGGTCGAGATCCAGGCCGACGGCGGGGGTCTGTCGCGCATCCTGATCGCCGATGACGGCAAGGGCATTCCGGTCGAGGAGCTGCCGCTGGCGGTCGAACGCCACGCCACCTCCAAACTGACGCCCGACGACGCGGGCGACGTGGACCTGTTGCGCATCCACACCCTGGGCTTCCGCGGCGAGGCCCTGCCCTCGATCGGTTCGGTCGCCCGCCTGACCATCACCGCCCGCAGCCCCGGTGAACCGGCCTACGCCGTCACCGTCGAGGGCGGCGACCAGCGGCCGACCGCCCCGGCCCCCTTCCCCGGCCCGCACGGCGCGCGGGTCGAGGTGCGCGACCTGTTCTACGCCACGCCCGCGCGGCTGAAATTCATGAAGTCCGAGCGGGCCGAGGCCATGGCCATCTCGGAAGAGATCAAGCGTCAGGCCATGGCGCACGAGGCCGTCGCCTTCACCCTGGATCTGGACGGCAGGACGGTGCTGCGCCTGCCCGCCGAACATCCCGGTCCCGAGGGCCGGTTGAAGCGTCTGGCCGCCCTGCTGGGCCGCGATTTCGAGACCAACGCCCTGCTGATCGATCAGGAGCGGGACGGCGTGCGCCTGTCCGGCTATGCGGGCCTGCCGACCTATTCGCGCGGCAATGCGGCGCACCAGTATCTGTTCGTCAACGGCCGCCCGGTGAAGGATCGGCTGCTGCAAGGCGCCCTGCGCGGCGCCTACGCCGACTTCCTGGCCCGCGACCGGCATCCGTCGGCGGCCCTGTTCCTGGAACTCGATCCGCTGCTGGTCGACGTCAATGTGCATCCGGCCAAGGCCGAGGTGCGGTTCCGCGATCCGGCCCTGGTGCGTGGTCTGATCGTCGGCGCCCTGCGTCACGCCCTGGCCGCCGCCGGACACCGCGCCTCGACCACAGTCGCCGCCGGCGCCCTGACGGGATTCACGGCCCACACGGGCGTCGCCTTCAGCCCGTCGGCGCCCTCGGCGCGCGGCTTCAGCGGCTGGAGCGGCTGGGATCGGCCCGTCGCCGTCGTCAACGACGTCCTGCCCGGCCTGAACGAGCGCTCCGCCCGCGTCGAGACCGCCGCCTCCGATCTGGCCGCTTGGCCCGACCATGCCGCCGTCGCCCCGCCGCCCGATCTGATCGACTTCCCCCTGGGCGCCGCCCGCGCTCAGGTGCACGGCACCTATATCGTCGCCCAGACCCGCGACGGCATCGTCGTGGTCGATCAGCACGCCGCCCACGAACGCCTCGTCTATGAGCGGATGAAGGCCCAGATGGCGCAAGGGTCCGTCACCCGTCAGGCCCTGCTGACGCCCGAGGTGGTCGATCTGGACCCGGCCGAGACCGACCGCGTCCTGGCGCGCGCCGACGAACTGGCCGCCCTGGGCCTGGTGGTCGAACCGTTCGGCGGCGGGGCGGTGCTGGTGCGCGAGACCCCCGCCCTTCTGGGCGACTGCGACGTTCAGGGCCTGATCCGCGACATCGCCGACGACCTGGCCGAACACGGCGCGGCCCTGGCCCTGTCCGAGCGGCTGGGCGAGGTCTGCGGCACCATGGCCTGTCACGGCAGCGTCCGCGCCGGGCGCGTGCTTTCCGCCGCCGAGATGAACGCCCTGCTGCGCCAGATGGAGGCCACGCCCCATTCCGGCCAGTGCAACCACGGCCGCCCGACCTATGTCGAATTGAAGCTGGCCGATCTGGAGAAGCTGTTCGGCCGTCGGTGAGCGAACCCCTTTCATGGGGGTGGAACAAAATGTTCTTGATTTGTTCCATGTGAAACGTCATGGTCCCCTCATGGCGAAACAGCCGATGAAGGGACGTGGGGCCAGATCCAACGCCAGCGGGCGGTATGAGGCGACGCAGGTCGAAACGTTCGACGACGGCTGGACCGCCGACGACGTTGACGCGCCCCCTCTGCGCACCAGCCTGACGCCGGAGAAGGCGCGGACGATCATCGCCCGCAACACCAGTCCCGACGTCGGCTTCGACCGATCCATCAACCCCTACAAGGGCTGTGAACATGGCTGCATCTACTGCTACGCCCGTCCGTCCCATGCCTGGATGGGCCTATCCCCGGGCCTGGATTTCGAGAGCCGGCTCTTCTTCAAGCCCGAGGCCGCGCGTCTGCTGGAACAAGAGCTGTGCAAGCCCCGATACCGCTGCAAACGCATCCACATAGGCGGCAACACCGACCCCTATCAGCCGGTCGAACGGGATTTGAAATCCACCCGGTCGGTGCTGGAGGTGCTGCGACGGTTCCGCCACCCCTTCTCCATCATCACCAAGTCGGTGCTGATCGCCCGCGACGCCGACATCCTGGGCGAAATGGGTCGGGCGGGCCTGGCCTCGGCCTTCGTCTCCGTCACCACCCTGGATCGCGGCCTGGCCCGTGCGATGGAGCCGCGCGCCTCCACCCCCGCCAAACGGCTGGAGGCGATCCGCCGTCTGGCCGACGCGGGCTGTCCCGTCGGCGTCGGTTTCGCCCCGGTCATTCCCGGCCTGAACGATCATGAGCTGGAATCGGTGCTGGAGGCGGCGGCGGCGGCCGGCGCGACCTCGGCCATGTATGTGACCCTGCGCCTGCCGTTGGAGATCAAGGACCTGTTCCGCGAATGGCTGGCCGACGCCCGGCCCGACCGCGCCGCCCGGGTCATGTCCCTGATCCGCCAGACGCGCGGCGGCCGCGACTATGACCCCGACTGGTCCCAGCGCATGAAGGGAACCGGTACCGTCGCCGAACTGATCGCCACCCGCTTCAAGGCCGCCGTAAAACGCCACGGCCTGGATACGCCCCGCCGCCCGTTGGACGAGACCCAGTTCCGCATCCCCGCCGACGCAAAACAGCAGATGGACCTGTTCGATCTGATGGAGAGACCCGCCGCCTAGCGCTTGAACACCCCGACCAGTTCGACGTGCGCCGACCACAGGAACTGGTCCACCGGCGTCACCCGTTCCAGCCGGAACCCGGCGTCGATCAGGATGCGGGCGTCGCGCGCGAAGGTCGTCGGATTGCACGAGACGCCGACCACGACCTCGGCCTTGGTCTGGGCGATCTGAGCCGTCTGTTCGGCCGCTCCGGCGCGCGGCGGATCGAAGACCACGGCGTCGCAGCCCTTCAGATCATGCGGGCTGAGCGGACGCCGGAACAGGTCGCGCGCCTCGGCCGTGATCGGCTTCAGGCCCCGGGCCGTGCCGATCCCCGCCTTCAGCGCCGCGATCCCTTCGGCCGAGGCGTCCGCCGCCAGCACCGGCGCCACGGCCGCCAGGGGAAAGGTGAAGGTTCCCGCCCCGCAGAACAGATCGGCGATCTTCCTGGCCCCGCGCACGGCCTCGGTCGCCCGCTCCACCATCGCCGCCTCGGCCTGAGGCACGGCCTGCAGAAAGCCGCCCGCCGGCAGGGGCACGGTCGCCGGGCCGAACGTCACCCTGGGTCGGCGCGCCATGACCAGGGTCTCGCCCGCCTGACTGAGCCGCGCCAGGTCGGCCTCTCCCGCCGCCATGATCGCCCGCATCTGGGCGTCACGCGACAGTCCGCCTGACCGCCGCTCGACGCCGGTCACATCCACGTCCAGCCCGTCCAGCGTCCAGGTCACATGCAGCGTCGGGGCCGACTTCGGATGCTCCAGAAACGCCTCGGCCACCCGCGCCAGCGCCGGAATCGCCGCCACGATGCGCGGGTCGGCCACCGGACAGGCGTTCACCCGCACCAGTCGCCAGGACTTGCGCGCCTTGAACCCCAGGATCGCGCGTCCGTCCGGCCCGCGTCGCGCGTGCAGCGCCAGCCGTCGTCGCGTCCCCGGCGGCGTCGCCACCGTCGCCTCGACCTCGGTCTCGATCCCCTCGCGCGCCAGGGCGGCCCGGACCTGCTCACGCTTCCAGTCCAGATAGGGTCCCGACGCCCAGTGTTGCAGCGAACACCCCCCGCAATCGCCGTATTGCGGCGACACCGGCGCGATTCGGTCGGGGCTGGGCGTGATGATCTCGACCGTCTCGGCCCGTCCGTCCCGGATCTCGGCGCGGATCACTTCGCCCGGCAGGGTCAGGGGGGCGAATACCGGCCCGCGCTCCGTCCGCACGACCCCGTCGCCCTGGCCGCCGATGTGACTGATGGTCAGCGTCTCGCTCATGTCCGCGCTTCTAGCCGTCCAAGGCCTCGGGCGGAACATGAACGAAGATGAACGACCCGATCAACGTCCGTTCAGCTTGGGGGGACTACCTCTCGATGCAACGCGAACGGTCCAGGCCGTTCAGCGCCCAGTTCAAACCAGAAAGGGAGGGCACCGATGATCGGCGCCAAGACCAAGATCGCCGCCGCGGCCGCCCTGATCGCCGCCATCGCCGTTCCGGGCGCGGCCTCGGCCCAGTCCTATTATTCCAACGGCTACGGCTACAGCCAGAACTACGGTTCGGGCCAGTACGGCCGAGGCTACGACTATGACCGCCGTTCCAGTCAGGACCCCTGCTATCGCGACGGCCGAACCGGCGCGGGCGCGGCCATCGGCGCCACGGCCGGGGCGGTTCTGGGTTCGCAACTGGCCGCGCGCGGCCGCCGCACCGAAGGCAGCGTCCTGGGCGGCGTGCTGGGGGCCATGGTCGGCGCCAACGTCGGCCGGTCGTCCAGCGAGGCCTGCCGCACCCAAGGCTATTACGACCAGGGCCGCAGCTATTCGGACTACGACCGCCGCAATGACAACAGCTACAGCTACGATCGGCGCTACGACGACCGCAATGATCGCGGCTACGACTACGACCGCACGTATGATCGCGGCTCCAGCTACGACAGCCGCGACGGCTACGGCGACGACTGCCGCCTGGCCGAGAGCCGCATCCGCCTTCCCGACGGCCGTTACGAGACGCGCTATGTGCGCAGTTGCCGTGACGGTTCGGGCCGCTATCGCGTCGTCGATTAACATCCAGCCCCCCTGGCGATTGACGACGTGAGGGAGCCGCCGGCGGAGACATCCGTCGGCGGTTTCTTTTTGTGTTCGCTACCGCTCGCGACGCGGTCGCTCGCTGCTTGAGCGAGGGTTGGTTCGCTACCGCTCGCGATGCAGTGGCGGGCGGCTTGAGCGAGAGTTGGTTCGCTAACGCTCGCGACACGGCGGCGGGTGGCTTGGACGACAGGCTACCCTCGGCTGGCCCAGAGCAGGTATTCGCGGTTGCCGTCGCCGCCCATGATCGGGCTGTCGGCGGTTTCGCGCACGCGCCAGCCCAGGTCTTCCAGCCAGGCGGCGACCCGCGTCAGGGCCGCCTCGCGCGCCTCGGCGTCGCGCACCACCCCGCCCCGCCCGACGTCGGCGCGGCGGTCCATTTCGAACTGCGGTTTGACCAGGGTCGCCAGGTCCGCGCCCGGCGCCGCCAGCGACAGGGCGGCGGGCAGCACCTTGGCCAGGCCGATGAAGCTGGCGTCGCAGACGATCAGATCGACCGGCTCGGCGATGATCGACGCATCCAGATCACGGGCGTCGGTTCGTTCCAGGTTCACCACGCGCGGGTCGGCGGCCAGGCGCGGGTGCAACTGCCCCTGCCCCACGTCGACGGCGAACACCTTGGCCGCCCCCCGCTCCAGCAACACCTCGGTGAAGCCGCCGGTCGAGGCGCCGACGTCCAGGGCCGTCCGCCCCGTGACGGCCACGGGCCACAGATTCAGCGCGTGATCCAGTTTCAGAGCGCCGCGGCCGACGAAGCGGTGCGCCTCGACATAGTCGAGCACCGCATCATCCGCGACCTGTTGCGACGCCGCCTTGGCGGGGACGCCGTCCACCGTCACCCCGCCCGCCTCGATCGCCGCCTTGGCGCGCGCCCGGCTTTCGGCCAGGCCGCGCGCGACCAGCAGGTGGTCCAGGCGGACGCGGCTCACCCCAGGGCGTCCAGCCCGGCCAGGGCGGCTTCCAGCCGGGCCTTGCCCGCCTCGGCCTCGGCCAGTTTGGCGCGGTTCTCCTCGATCACCGCCGGGTCGGCGCGAGCGACGAAATTGGGATTGTCCAACTTCTTCCTGACGTGGGCGACGTCGCTGTCGAAGGCGGCGATCTCCTTCTTCAGGCGGGTGCGTTCGGCGGCGACGTCGATCATTCCCGCCAAGGTCAGGGCGGCCGAGGCGCCGCCCGCGACCAGCACGATGGCCCCGTCGGGCCGTTCGCTCACGCGCTCCACGCCCGTCACCCGGGCCAGGGTTTCGATCAGGCCGCGATGCCGGTCGAAACGCAACCAGGTCTCTTCGGCCGGATTGATCACCGCGAAGGGCAGCTTGGCCCCCGGAGGCGCGCCGATCTCGGCGCGGCTGGAGCGAATGGTGGTGACCAGGTGGATCAGCCAGTTGATCTCACCAGCCGCCGCCGCATCTTGGAAGGCGTCGGACAGATCCGGCCAGGCGGCGCCCAGCAGCATGGATTCGGCCCGCGCCGCGCCCGCATCGGCCAATTGGTCCCACAGCTCTTCGGTGATGAAGGGCATGATCGGATGCATCAGCTTCAGCGTCTGATCCAGGGTCCAGGCGGTCATGGCGCGGGTCTCGGCCTTGGCCGCCTCATCGGCGCCGCCGAAGATCGGCTTGGCCAACTCCAGATACCAGTCGCAGAACACGTTCCAGACGAAGCGATAGAGGCTGGACGCGGCCTCGTCGAACCGGCCGGCTTCCAGCGCCGCCGACACGGCGCGCTCGGTCTCGACCAGTTCATGCCGGACCCAACGGTTGATGGTCTGGCTGACCCCCGCCGGATCGAAGCCCTCGGCTCGACACGCCTCGTTCATCTGGGCGAAACGGGCGGCGTTCCACAATTTAGTGCCGAAATTTCGATAACCTTCAATGCGTTGCTTCGACAACTTGATGTCGCGCGTGCCCGACAGAATGGCCATGGTGAAGCGCAAGGGGTCAGCGCCCAGATCGTCGATGATCTCCAGCGGGTCGATGACGTTGCCCTTGGACTTCGACATCTTCTGGCCCTTCTCGTCGCGGACCAGGCCGTTGATGATGACCCGTTTGAACGGGACCTTATCGGTGAAGTGGATGCCCATCATCATCATCCGGGCGACCCAGAAGAAGATGATGTCATAGCCGGTGACCAGGTCGCTGGTCGGATAGAAGCGCTCCAGGTCTTCGGTTTTTTCCGGCCAGCCCATGGTCGAGAACGGCCAAAGGGCCGAGCTGAACCAGGTGTCCAGAACGTCCTCGTCCTGGGTGATGGGCAGATTGCCGGCCTGGGCCTGAGCCTCCGCCTCGGTCTCGGCGACGAAGATCTGGCCGTCCGGGCCGTACCAGGCCGGGATGCGATGGCCCCACCAAAGCTGGCGCGAAATGCACCACGGCTCGATGTTGCGCAGCCATTCAAAATAGATCTTCTCGTAGCTCTTCGGCTCGAACTCGGTCTTGCCCTCCTCCACCGCCTTCAGCGCGGGCTGGGCCAGGGTGTGGGCGTCGACGTACCACTGGTCCGTCAGCCACGGCTCGATGACCACGCCCGAACGGTCGCCGTGCGGGACCATGTGGCGGGTTTTCTCGATGGCCTTCAGCCAGCCCTCTTCCTCGGCCCGGGCGACGATGGCCTTGCGCGCGGCGAAACGGTCCATGCCTTCGTAGTCGGCGGGCACGTCGGGCGTGTCGGCGGCGGTGATGCGGCCGAAGGCGTCCATGACGTTCAGCGCGGCCAGCCCCGCCCGCTTGCCGACCTGGAAGTCGTTGAAGTCGTGCGCGGGCGTGATCTTCACCGCGCCGGAACCCTTGGTCGGATCGGCGTAGTCGTCGGCGACGATGGGGATGCGACGGCCGGTGATCGGCAGGATCACGTCCTTGCCGACGATGCCCGCATAGCGCGCGTCGCCCGGATGCACGGCCACGCCGGTGTCGCCCAGCATGGTCTCGGGCCGGGTGGTGGCGACGACGATATAGTCGCGCGTCTCATATTCGGTCGGTTCGCCCGCCTCGTCGAAGGCGATGGGGTGTTCGTAGGTGACGCCGTCGGCCAGCGGATAGGCGAAATGCCAATAGGCGCCGTCGACCTCCTTCTGTTCGACCTCCAGGTCCGAGATGGCGGTCTGGAAATGCGGGTCCCAGTTCACCAGCCGCTTGTCGCGATAGATCAGGCCCTGCTGGTGCAGTTGCACGAACACCTTGCGCACCGCGGCCGACAGGCCGTCGTCCAGGGTGAAGCGTTCGCGGCTCCAGTCACAGCTCGCGCCCAGGCGGCGCAACTGGCGCACGATGGTCCCGCCGGACTCGGCCTTCCATTTCCAGACGGTGTCCAGAAAGGCTTCACGACCCATGTCGCGGCGGCTGACATTGCCCGTGGCGGCCAGTTGACGCTCGACCACCATCTGGGTGGCGATGCCCGCGTGGTCCGTGCCCGGCAGCCACAGGGCCGCCTTGCCGCGCATCCGCTGATAACGGATCAGGATGTCCTGCAGCGTGTTGTTCAGCGCATGGCCGATGTGCAGAGAGCCGGTCACGTTCGGCGGCGGAATGACGATCGAATAGGTTCCCGTCGCACCCTCGGTGCGCGGCGCGAACAGGCCGCTGGCCTCCCACATCGCATAGAGGCGGGGTTCGGCGGATTTCGGATCGAAGGTCTTGTCCAGCATGGTCATTTTTCTTGCCCTAACGCTCGGCCTGCGAGGCCTCGCTGCTTGAGGGCGGTCAATCGAGAAAGAGAAAGGGCGTTCGGAAAGCAGAAAGGGCGGCCCCGCCGGAGCCGCCCTGTGGTGATCTAGTGGAGATCAGGTCGCAGGTGAAGGTCAGCCGGCCGAGCGGGCGATTCGTTCGACTTCCTTGCGTACCTGGGCCTCGACGATGGCGGGCAGGTTGGCGTCCAGCCATTCCTTCAGCATCGGGCGCAGCAGTTGGCGCGCCAGATCGTCGACGGTCGGGCCGGTTCCGCCGCTGAACGACGCGGGTTCGGGCTGGCGCAACGACGCGGCCAGACCGGCGAAGGCCGAGGCGGCGCTGGTCGCGGCGCTGTCGCCGACCAGGCTGTCGCCGGTCGGGGCCTGATAGGGCGCGGGTTCAGGCGCGGCGGCCGCCGCGAACACCGGTTCGTCGATGACGACCTCGGGGAGGGGTTCGGGTTCGGCCTCGACGGGGGCGATGTCCAGATCGCCGATGTGCTCGGCCTCGGGCGCCTCATAGCGATCCGTCAGCTCCAGCACGTCTTCCTCGACGGCGACGGCTTCCTGAACCGAAGGCGTCTCGTCCATCATGGCGGGCGAGGCCTCGGCCGGTTCCGGCGTCGGTTCGGGCGCCGGCGCGGCGGCCGTCTCGGCCGGAGCGTCGTCTTCGGAGATGATCCGGCGGATCGACGCCAGGATCTCCTCCATCGTCGGTTCCTGGGCGGTCTGATCGGTCATGTCTTAACCCTGGGGACGGAGCCGTTCGGCGGATCGGACGCGGACTCAGGTCGCGCCGCGGACGTCGAAAGTCGTCGCATCTACGCCCGTCGGAATCAACGGGCGTTTTCGCCTGTTTGGTTAATGCCGCCGCCTAATGGAAGGTCAGGCGCCGGGCGCGGTGCGGATGACCTCGCCCTTCAACTGGGTGTCGATCGGCGCGTCCGGCGCGTCGGTCGCGGGAACCACCGGCGGAGCGGCGAGACGGTCGATGCTCTCGATCACGCCGTCCCACGGCAGGGAGCCGCGACCGCGCACGCGGTCATAGTTGGCGGCCGGGTCATAGGCTTCGACCGGCGTCAGGTCCGGCCCTTCCAGCCGACCCATGGCGGCCAGGAGCTGGGCCTGGGCGACGTATTCGTTGCGACGAGCGATGGCCAGCGAGACCTCGGCGTTGCGCAGCTCCAACTCCTGGTTCAGCACGTCCAGGGTGGTGCGCAGGCCGACCTGGGCCTCTTGACGCACGCCCTCGGCGGCGACCGAGGCGGCGCGCACGGCCTCTTGACCGGCGGTCAGGGTCGACCGAGCCGAAATGACCTGGGCATAGGCCGAGCTGACGCTTTGCAGCACGCCGCGACGCTCGCCCTCGACGCCGATCTGGGCGGCGTTGGCCTGTTCCAGGGTCTGGGCCACGCGCGACCGGTTCAGGCCGCCGGTGAACAGCGGGATCGACACCGAGGCGCCGGCGCGGAAGGTCGTGCGGTCGGCCAGATCCGGGTCGTCCAGAGTGCCGACGCCGCCATAGGAGGCGGTCAGACGGGCGGACGGCAGATATTCGGCGCGGGCCTGAGCCACGCGGGCCTCGGCCGCTTGCAGGGCGTAACCCGAGGCGCGCAGGCCGGGGTTGTCTTGCAGGGCGATGTCCATGGCCTGTTCAAAGCCTTCCGGCAGGCCCGGCAAGGTCGGCAGGGCGTCCAGGGTGGCGGGCGACTGCCCCACCACGGCGGCATAGGCCGCGCGCGACACCGACAACTGGGCCTGGGCGTTGGCCAGGTCGGCCTCGGTCTGGGCCAGGCGGGCCTCGGACTGGGCCACGTCGGTGCGGGTGATCTCGCCGACCTCGAAGCGGGCGTTGGATTCGTCCAGTTGGCGGCGCAGGACGCCCTGGTTGTCCTGACGGATGCGCAGGATCTCGACATCGCGCAGAACGTCGGCATAGGCCTGGATCACCGAGGCCAGCACCTGCTGCTCGACATCGCGCAGGTTTTCGCGGCCGCCCAGGATATTGGCTTCGGCGGCGGTGATGCCGTGGCCGACGCGACCGGCGGAATACAGGGTCTGCGACAGATTGATCCCGGCGCTGACCGAGTCGCTTTCGCTCGTGCCGACGAAGGGCGCCCGCGTCTGGGTGTAATCGACATCGACAGAGGCGCTGAGCGTCGGGCGCAGGCCCGCCCGGGCCTGAACCACGGTCTCGTCCAGGGCGCGCTGATTGGCGCGCTGGGCCAGAAGGGTCGGATTGGTCTGATAGGCCAGAGCCAGGGCGTCCTGGAGGCTTTCAGCCGCCACGGGTCCCGCGACGGCGGCCATCACCGCGACCATGGCGACCGAAGCGAGCGCGCGCGAACGTTGCAACATCATATGTTCCTGCCTGACGCCCGGGGAGGGTGCGTCAAAGATACCATCATGTCGGCGTAGGTGACGACGGATGCCGCCAGACGCCAGTTAAGTTTTCTTCACGCGGCGGCGAGGGAAATCCGTCGTCGCCGTAAGCGTTACAGCGCGAATGTAGGCGTCGGCGCCAATTCCGCCAGCACCGGCGGCGCGGAATCGAACAGAACCTTGCGCGACAGGGCGTCGTCCTGACCCTTCACGTACAGCACCGCCTTGCCGACAGGTCCCGAACGCTCGACCACGACCAGACGGCCGCCGTCGCGCAGCGCCGCCAGCCAGGCGTCGGGCCGAACCGGCGTCGCCATCTCGCTGACGATCAGGTCCCAACCGTCGCCTTGCGGCGCGGTCAGGGGGGCCACGACGGTCGTGACGCCCTCGTCGGCCAGGGCCGCGCCGGCCACGTCGAACACGGCGACGTCGGCTTCCTGGGCGGTGACGGCCAGGCCCATGCGGGCCAGCACGGCTGCGGCATAGGGGGCGGCCAGGCACAGGGCGCGCTCGTCCGAGCGGGGATCGGCGGCCTGCAAAAGCTTGGCGATGTCGCGCGCGGGCATCAGCTTGCGGCCGTCGGCGATTTGGGCCGCCGTCTCGGCATAGGCGACGAAGGCGCGCTCGGCGGGAACGAACCGCTCACGCGGAACGACCATCAGCGCGGCCTGAAGGGCGCGGTCGGTGACGTCGTTCACACGGACCTGTGAGTCCACCATGACCTTGCGCGCGGCGGCGAAATCCATCGGGAAGCGTTCCTTGGGCGACGTGATCGGAATTGCGTCGTGCTTATAGGTCCGTGCGTTGCAGCGGACAATCCGATCTGATAGCGAACGCGCCTCGCGATGGCGGCGTCCCGGATTTCGGGACCCTGGCCTGATGGCGGAGTGGTGACGCAGAGGACTGCAAATCCTTGCACCCGGGTTCGATTCCCGGTCAGGCCTCCATCGCGAGTCTCTCTAACAGGCGACGTTCAGCCCGGCCCGCCCCGGCTGAGGCACAACGTCTCGCCTTCCCGCGCCAACCCAAAACCGCGACGCGACACCTGCCGCGCCTCGGCGCTGTCGGGATAACGGGCCGGATTGCTGTGGTTCAGGTGGATGAAGCGGACCCGCGACCGCTCTTGGGGCGTCAGGCGCGCCTCGAACCGATCCATGCTGTCGCGGATACGGGGATGGGGAATGGTCGTCATGTCCACCCCGCGCAGTTCGCCGTCGGCGAAGAAGGTGGCGTCGATATAGGCGGCGTCGACTTGGCGGATCATCGCTTCGATTCCGGGTCCGCCCGCCGCCTCCCATCGATCCCAGTCGTCGATGTCGGGCAGGAACAGGGCGGCGGCGTCCGCCCCCCGGATGACGAAGCCCACAGTCTCTGAATATTCGTCGCGGTGCGGAACCGTGAACGGCGTGACCGTCAGCCCGCCTTCCAGCGCCACGGGCCGACCGTCGGCCAGGCCGCGAATATCGATGTTGTTCAGGGCGGCCAACTGGCTCCAGGGTCCGTTGTCGCGCAGGAAGCCGCCCATGCGCGGCATGGCGTAGACGGGCGTGCCGCGCGCACCGGCCGCCTCGCGCCCCAGCATCATCAGCCCGGCGTAATGCCCGATATGGGCGTGGGTCAGGAAGACGCCGTCCAGCCCAAGTCCCGGCCGATCCCGCCCCATCCAGGCGTCAAGCCGCTGAAGCTGGACCTTAATGTCCGGCGTGGCGTCGAACAGCCAGCGCGCGCCCGTCATGTGATCGACCACCGCCGCCGAAGTCGCCAGCCGCGCCAGGCTTGGGTCCGTCCAGGCCGGGTCCTCTGGGTGGCCGATCTGGGGCATGCCCGCGTCTTGCGCGATCCCCAGAACCATCAGTTCGAGGCGGCAACTCGCGGGTTCGGCCCGCGCCGGCATGTGCAGGAACAACCACAGACAGATCCCCGCGCAGACGGCGATCACCAGCCACGCCTTCAGCGACCCTCGCGCGGGGGTTCTGGATTTGAGCCGTCTCATTTTCGGGCGTCAGCCCAAGGGCGCGGTGATCCAGCCGATGGCCCCGGCCGCGCCCAGCGCCGCGCCGACGACGGCGGCGACCAACACGATGCGCGCATTGCGATGGATGAAATACAGAATGCCCATGACGCCTACTTCCCAACCCGTGGCGCCAAGTTGCCACATTCTGAGAATTCATCAAGGTGGATGAAGAGTTAACAGCTTGACGGTTCCGTGATCAGCGAACCTGAGTCAGTTGGTGCAGGGCGACGGCCGAGGTCGCGGCCACGTTCAGCGAATCAAAGCCGCCGGCCATGGGGACGCCCACCGACCGGCAGCGACGGATCACCGTGTCCGGCAGGCCCGGTCCCTCGGCCCCCAGCAACAGGGCCTGACGGCCCGAGCCGCGCACGGCGCTGAGCGGCTGGGTCGCCGACGGCGTCAGGGCCAGGGTTTCAAATCCCGCCGTCTCCAGCTCGTCGAGCAGGACCTCGACCGACGGCGCCGTCGCCATGGGCGTGCGCAACACCGCGCCGACCGACACCCGGACGGCCTTGCGATAGAAGGGGTCGCAACAGGCGGCGTCCATCAAGACGGCGTGGGCGCCGAAGGCGGCGGCGTTGCGGAACAGGCCGCCCATGTTGTCGTGATTGCCGATGCCCACGGCGCAGACCACGACGGCCTGGGGAGGCGCGTCCGCCAACAGCGCGGCGACCGACCGAGGCGCGGGCTTGCGGCCCAGCGCCAGCACGCCGCGATGCAGAGGAAAGCCGGCGACGGCGTCCAGCACCCCCTGCCCCGCCACATAGGTCGGCACCCCGTCAGGCAGCGCCGCGACGGCCTCGGCCATGGCCTGCACCCGATTCTCGGCCAACAGCAGCGATTCCGGCACGCACAGCGAGGCGGGCGAGGCCAGGATGCGCACCACCCCCTTGCCCTCGGCGATGAAACGGCCCTCGCGGCCGGTCAGGTCGCGCTCCTTCACGTGGCCAAAGGCCGCCACGCGCGGGTCGTCAGGGTCGGTGATCGAGATGAGCGTCATTTTCAGCCGTATTACCCATTGCACGAGCCGCGAACCCGCTGCTATAGGCCCGCCTCCCGAGCGTGTTCCGCGGTAGCTCAGTGGTAGAGCAGCCGACTGTTAATCGGCTGGTCGTAGGTTCGAATCCTACCCGCGGAGCCACTCTCCCCCTCCCCCACACGCGAACGAAAAAAAGCCCGACGCACGCGCCGGGCTGAAATCAGGTTCGGTGATGGTGGGCGTCCTCAAAGACAGAAGACAGTCCGTTGATCGACCGGTTTGGTTAACGGCGCGTAAATGCGCTCACTCCTGCGCGTCGGGCAGCCAGGTGACCTGACGCCCGCCCGCCGGGACGTCCCAGACCAGACGCCAGCCCGCGCCTGAACGCACGGCCTGGGCCGTCGCCCCGCCGTCGCCCGGAAAGTCATAGACCTCTGATCCGACGCCCAGCCGCGCGGGTCCCGTCGATGATCCGACCACCGCCGTCCAACGCCCGACGGCGTCGGCCTGGGCCACCGCGCCGGGGCGGCCGTCCACGGTGACCCGCACCGAGGACCCCGCCTGAGCCTGGCCCGACAAGGCCAGGACCCGTCCATCCGAATCGACCGCGCCCAGGGCGCCGGCGCCGTCCAGCCGCACGCTGGCCGCCCCCGGAGCCAACAGGGCCATCGGTCCCTGCCCGCCGCCCAGGATCAACAGACGTTCGGGCGCGGGCGCGGCGTCCTGGCCGGTCTGGGTCTCGGGCGTCAGAAGCACGTCGCCCGTCGGTGCGCCCATGTGGATGTCGAAACGGCCCGCGTCGTCGGCCGAGGCGGCGAAGGCCATGCCGTCCGCGCCGCGCAGCACGACCCGCGCGCCCGGCCCGGCCCGGCCGGACACCGTCAGGCCGCCGCTGGGCGTGCGTCGCACCGTGTCGATCCGAGGCGGCGCGGCCCAGCCGATCGTGGTCTCGCCCTTGGGCTGGGCCTGATCCGTCCGCGCGTTTGAACAGGCCGCCAGAAGCACCAGCGGGACGATCGACGACAGCAGACGTTTTCTCGACGGCATGAAGGCTCTATGGCTAGGGACCTAGGCGGACGGAACTGGTTAGCGCGCATGCGCCGTCCTGTCTCGCCGTCATCCATCCGAGGTTCCATGTCGTCCGCCGCCAATCCCCAAATCACGCCCTTCGACGGCCTGTCGGTCTGCCTGTTCTGCGGGTCGTCCGACGCCGCCCACGCCGACTATCTGCAAGCCGCCGACGATTTCGGCGCGGCGGTGGCCAAACAGGGCTGGCGGCTGGTCTATGGCGGCGGCGGGGTGGGCCTGATGGGCGCCTCGGCGCGCGCCGCCCATGCCCAGGGCGGCAGGGTGGTCGGCATCATGCCCGCCTTCCTGCGCAGCCGCGAACGCCTGTTCGATGACGTCGAGACGATCGTCGTCGACACCATGCATGAGCGCAAGATCCTGATGTACGACGAATCCGACGCCTTCGTGGTGGCGCCCGGCGGCGTCGGCACGTTGGAAGAGGTGGTCGAGCTGTTGTCCTGGAAACGGCTGGACTTGCACGGCAAGCCGATCATCTTCCTGAACATCAACGGCTTTTGGGAGACCTTCTTCGCCCTGATGAAACACAGCGTCGAAGAAGGCATGACCCCGCCGTCCTTCCTCCAGGCCTGGGACGTGCGCGACACGGTGGACGAGGTCGTGGCCCTGCTGGCCCAGGGTGCGACACGCCGCCCCTTGCAATATGATCAGCGTTAAGTAACCGTCGATAAGTCAGCGTCGCCTATCCGTCCTTTTTGAAAACTTGTCTTGACAGTTTTGAAAGAGAACGGACTATGAGCGGCCATGGGGCGGTGGTCGCCCCGCGACTTATCGGAGACCTCCCCATGCGTGCTCTGCTTATCGCCGCGGCCCTGTTCGCCGCCGCCCCCGCCTTCGCCCAACCGGCCCAGTCGCCGACTCGTCTGACCCTGGCCGCCGCCGCGCAGGCCCCGTCGGGCCGCACCATCATCGACGGCGCGACCTGGCGCTGCGAAGGCGCGGCCTGCACCGCGTCGGGCGGTTCCAGCCAGCCCGCTCCGCGCGCCTGCCGCCGCGTGGCCCAGCGCCTGGGACCCGTGACGGCCTTTTCGTGGAAGGGCGTCGAACTGTCGGCCGCCGAAATCGCCGCCTGCAACGCCTGAATTCAAGCCGCGTCAGGTCGAGAAGGCGGAGCCTTCTGATCGCGGCCCATGGAAATTGAGGTTGGGGCGGGCGTCAGCCCGCCTCGCCCTTCAGACGCTTCACCAGCGTCTCGCGGCCCATCAGCACGATCATGGCCGCCATGTCCGGCCCATGCGCCTGGCCGGTCAGGATCAGGCGCAACGGCATGAACAGAGCCTTGCCCTTGGCGCCGGTCTCGGCCTTGACCGCTTCGGTCCAGACGCCCCAGGCGCCCGCGTCGATGGTGTCCGGCAACAACTTCAACGCCGCTTCGGCGAAGGCCGCGTCCTCGATCACCGGCGTGACCGGGCCGCGCACGATCCGCGCCATTTCAACGACATCGGCCAGCTTGCTCAGGTTCGGTCTGACCGCGATCCAGAAGGCCTCGCCCAGGTCGCAGTCCAGCGCAGCCAGCCGAGGCTTGGCCGTCGCATAGTCCATGGCGTGCAAGGCCTGGGCGTTCAGCCGGTCCAGGTCCGCCGTGTCGTAGCGCGCCGGCGACCGGCCCATCTTGGAGAAGGCGAAGCCCGCACCCAGTGCCTGGACCGACGGAGCGACCTCCAGCGGATCCGAGGTGCCGATGCGGCCCAGGTGGCTGGTGATGGCGATCGGCTCATAGCCCTGGTCACGCATCTCGGAGATCGACAGAGAACCCAGACGTTTCGACAGGGCCTGACCATCGGCGCCGACCAGCAACGGCATGTGGGCGAACGCGGGCACGGATCCGCCCCCATTATCGCCAAGGAGGGCCTCGAAGATCTCGATCTGGGCGCCGGTGTTGGTGACGTGATCCTCGCCCCGGATCACATGGGTCACGCCCATGTCGATGTCATCCACGACCGACGGCAGGGTGTAGAGGAACAGGCCGTCCTCACGGATCAGCACCGGATCGGACATGGAGGCGGTGTCGACCTCGGCATGGCCGCGCGCCAGATCCTCCCAGGCCACCCGCTTGCCGTCCAGCTTGAACCGCCAGTGCGGGCGGCGGCCCTCGGCCTCATAGGCGGCCTTCTCGGCCTCGGTCAGGTTCAACGCGGCGCGGTCATAGATCGGCGGCAGGCCACGCGAGAGCTGCACCTTGCGACGGCGGTCCAGCTCCTCGGCGGTTTCATAGGCCGGATAGAGGCGGCCCGACGCCTTCAGGCGCTCGGCGGCGGCTTCATAGCGGTCGAAACGCTTCGACTGGTTGTGACGCTCGTCCCACAGCAGGCCCAGCCAGGCCAGATCGTCCTCGATGCCTTGCTCGAACTCGGGCGTGGAGCGCGCCAGGTCGGTGTCGTCGATGCGCAGGATGAACGAACCGCCCTGTCCTTTGGCGAACATCCAGTTGACCAGGGCGGTGCGCACGTTGCCGACGTGCAGTTTCCCCGTCGGCGATGGGGCGAAGCGGACCTTGACGGACATGGTTCAGGCGACCTTGAAATGCGAGGCGGCTAGGTCGGGCACGCGCGCGGCGAAGTCAAGGCGAAGCCGGGTCCGCCGCCGGTTGGAACAGCCGGTTCATGCCCCGCCGATAGGCCGCGGGCGCATCGGCGGCATGGGTCCCGCCCTCGATCCCCTCGCCGTACAGCGCCCAGGGCCGATCCGGCCGATCGCGCCAGGCGGCCAGCCATGACGCCGCCTCGACGCGCAGATCGGCGCGGTCGCGCGTGCCGCTGGCCACCACCAGGGCGAGGTCGTCTCGGCTGGCGGGCGCGGCGGGCGCCATCAGGGACTCCAACCCCGGCGTCAGCGAGGGATTGCTGGCGATGCGGCCCCAGAACAGGTCGGGATCGGTCACCGCCGAATACAGGACGAAGGCTCCGCCCCGCGACTGGCCGAACAGGATGCGGCGCTGGGGATCGGCGCGATAGCGCGCCTCGATCCGGGGGATCAGTTCGGTCTTCAGAAACCGTTGAAAGGCGTCGACCCCGGCCTGATCGACCCGCAGGCCCGGCGTCTGGAAATCGATGTGACGCCGGTTCACCGCCGGATCGAAGCCGCCGTAGGCGATGCCGACCATCAGCACCTCGGGCAGGCCGTCGTCGTAGTGCAGAAACAACTGCACCGGAGCCAGCATCGGGAACAGGCTGTCGCCGTCAGTCACATAGACGGTGGGGTACAGCCGCGCGTTCGCCGGATCATACCCCTCGGGATAGCGGACATAGATGTGGAACCCACGCCCGACCTCGGCCGAGTCGATGAAGACATAGTCGCCGCGCAAGGCGGCGGGCATGGGCGCCGTTTCTGGTGATTGAGCGTGCGCCGACGCGGCCGTCGTCGCCAACAGAAGAAGCGTCAGGCCGATCCATGAACGCATCGGCCCGGCCTCGTCGATCAATCGTCGCGATGAACCCGCTCGCGGCGCTCGTGCCGCTCCTGGGCCTCGACCGAAAAGGTCGCGGTCGGACGCGCCTCCAACCGGCCCAGGCCGATCGGTTCGCCCGTGTCCTCGCAATAGCCGTAGGATCCGTCCTCGATCCGGCGCAGCGCCTCGTCGATCTTGGAGATCAGCTTGCGCTGGCGATCACGGGTCCGAAGCTCCAGCGCCCTGTCGGATTCCGACGACGCGCGATCGACCAGATCCGGGTGATTTTCCGTCTCGGCCTTCAGATTCACGACCGTGTCGCGCGACTCTCGAAGGATCTCGTCCTTCCAGGCCAACAACTTTGATTTGAAATACGCCAACTGCCGTTCATTCATGAACGGCTCATCGTCGGAAGGCCGATACATCGGCGGTTCAACAGCCACTGACGCCAATGCGTTCATCGCACCAAGCTCATAATCAAACGCCCCCCATGGCGTGCACCGCCTATAGGTGAAATGCGCGAGTCGCGGCAACGCCGTTCGCGCGTCCGTGATCACTCAGGGTCGGCATCTCGCGCGTAACGTGACATTTCTTCATCACTATCGTGCCTGTGAGCGGCGATAAGTTGCGCAAAGTTCATGTATTAGGCGCTCGTACGGCGAATTTCCGCCTTGGCCAGCTCAACCGCCGCGCGCAGGTCGATCTGATCCAGCACGGCCGCTAGGCCCGCGTCGGGGTCATCGGGTCTGTCCTCGCGCACCGCGCGCGCGAGGCGTTCCAGCGCCGCCTCGCCGGTTTCACCGCCCAGCATGGCCAGTTTCAGCTCATCCAGGCGATCCAGCAGGCCTCCGCCGCGACGCATGGCCCGACGGCGGCGCTCGGTCGGGTCCTCGACGCCTTGCAGCGCCATCAGGGCGGAGACGTCGGTGACGGCGCCCGTCGCGGCCGTGGCGCCGGTCGCGACCGCCCGTTCGGACCCCGAGGCGCCGGACAGGCTGAACCCGCCCGCCGCGCGCTGTGTCGGGCGGGCGGTAAGAGTGGATGCGGTTCCAGCGGGACCTATGACCTTCATGGGCGGGCGCTCCAGTCCATGGCCGACCGTCGTCGCTCACCGTCACCGTTTGGTTAACGCCCCGGCAGTTTCTGCCGCACGGAACGTCCGCCAAGATCGCAAGGCGTTGAATTTGCACGCACCGGCTTTCGGCACGGGTTTCGCATCACGGTTAATCGACAATCGCTTTCGAAAGACCCGCGATGAAGAAGTTGCTTGCCGCCCTCGCCGCTCCGCTCGCCGCCCTGGCGCTGGCGGCCCTGCCCGACGCGGCCCTGGCCCAGTCGCGGATCAAGGACATCACCGCCGTCGAGGGCGTGCGCTCCAACCAGTTGGTCGGCTACGGCCTGGTGGTCGGCCTGGCCGGAACCGGCGACAGCTTGCGCAACTCGCCCTTCACCCGCCAGTCCCTGGAAGGGATGATGGAGCGGCTGGGCGTCAATATCCGCGACGCCAACGCCAACACCAAGAACATCGCCGCCGTCATGGTGACGGCCGAACTGCCGCCCTTCGCCACGCCGGGTTCGCGCCTAGACGTTTCGGTGTCGACCATGGGCGACGCCAAGAGCCTGCTGGGCGGGACGCTGCTGGTCACCAGCCTTCAGGGCGCCGACGGTCAGGTCTATGCGGTGGCCCAAGGGTCCATCCAGACGGGAGCCGTCTCGGCCTCGGGCGGATCGGGTTCTTCAGTCACGCGCGGCGTGCCGACGGCGGGCCGCATCGCCTCGGGCGGCACGGTCGAGCGTGAGACCGGCTTCGAGCTGGCGAACATGAACGAGGTGCGGCTGAACCTGCGCAACCCCGACTTCACCACGGCCCAGCGCGTCGCCGCCGCCATCAACGGCAGCTATCCAGGCAGCGCCCTGGCCGAGAACGGCACCGTCATCGCCCTGCGCGCGCCGGCCCAGTTGGGCATGGCCGGCTTCATCAGCCGCATCGAAAACCTGCCGGTCCAGGTCGACGCCCCCGCCAAGGTGATCATCGACGAGGTCAACGGCGTCATCGTCATGGGCGAGAACGTGCGCATCTCCACCGTCGCCATCTCGCAGGGCAACCTGACGGTCTCGGTCCAGGAAACGCCGCTGGTCAGCCAGCCCGCCCCCTTCAGCCAGGGCCAGACGGCCGTGGTTCCCCAGTCTGACGTCAGCGTCGAGGAGGAACTGGGCCGCCAGATGCGCATCGTCGGCGGCGGAACCTCGTTGTCGGCCCTGGTCAACGGCCTGAACGCCCTGGGCGTCAGCCCGCGCGACATGATCTCCATCTTGCAGGCGGTGAAGGCCGCCGGCGCCCTGCAAGCCGACATCGAGGTGATGTGATGAGCGATCTGACCGTGTCGCCCGACCTGCTGGCCGGCGCCCCGCAACGTCCCCAGCCGACCGCCCGGATGCGCGAGACCGCCGAGGCTTTCGAGACCAGCTTCCTGAGCCAGATGCTGAAGCCGATGTTCGAGGGCTTGTCGACCGACGGTCCCTTCGGCGGCGGCCAGGCGGAGGAAACCTGGCGCGGCTTCATGATCGACGCCATGGCCAAACAGACCGTGCGCGCGGGCGGCATCGGCCTGGCCGATCAGGTCGTGTCGGAAATGCTGAAAATGCAGGAGCAGGGTCGATGAGCACCGGTTCCGAACTGGCCACGGCCCGTGTGCGCCAACTGACCCGACTGACCGAGGATCTGACCGACCGGCTGATCAACGAGACCCGCGCCTTCGAGGCCCGGCGTCCTCAGGACGTGGCCGCCGGTCTGGCCGAGACCCAGGAAATGGCCAACATCTATCGCCGCGAGTCGGCCCAGTTGAAGGCCAATCCCGCCCTGCTGGCGCCCGCCCCGACGACGGATCGCATGGCCCTGATCGCCGTGACCCAGGCCTTCGAGGCCGTGCTGGCCCGTCACGGCCGGGCGGTCGAAGCCGCCCGCATCGTTTCCGAAGGCCTGGTCAAGGCGATCGCGCAAGAGGTCGCGGCGGCCCGTCCTCCCGCCTCGGCCTACGGCGCCACCGGCCGCGCCGCATCGGGCGACAGCCGCGCCGTGACGCTGAACCGAACGGCGTGACGGCGTCAGGAAACGGTTAAGCCTGTTTCCACGCGCTATCTTCATCGCTCGACGACTAGCTTGCCCTTCATGCGCGCCGCCCCTCGCCTGCTCGGTTTCGCCTTCGCTTCCGCCGACGCCCTGGTCGAACTGACCGGCGACGGACAGGTGGCGTTCGCCATGGGCGCGGGCGCCGTGGCGGGCGATGACGTGGCCGCCTGGAAGGGCCGGACATTCGCCGACCTAGTGACCGAGACCGAACAAGGACCGCTGACCCAGACCCTGGCCGCCCTCAAGCCGGGCGCCCGCAGCGGGCCGGTGGAGGTGCGCATCATCGCCCCGACCGGCTGGGTCCGTCGCGCCGTGCTGCACGCCTTCATCCTGCCTGAGCTGGCCCCGGCCGTGTCTTGCAGCCTGTCCTGGCGCGGCGCGGCCGTCCCGCTGGAGATCCCCGAAACGCCGCCGGTGACGGACGCCGCGGACCTGTTGGCCCGCACGAAGGCCAGCCTGGCCGCCAGGCAGGCCGGCGACGCGCCCCTGTCAGTGGCCTTCGTCGATGTGCCCGGCCTGGCCGACGCGCCGGGCGAAGAAGGCCGCCGCGCCACGGCCCGTGTCGAGGCCACGCTTCAGGCCGCGTCGGTCGATGGGGCCTCGGCCGCCCGGTTGACGCCGGAACGCTACGCCCTGCTGGCCGAGGGCGACGCGGCAGCGAACCTGGCCGCCGAGGTCAGCGAGGCCGCCGCCGCCGAAGGGGTGGAGATTCAGTCCAGCGCCTATGCCGCGCGGATCAATCTGAGCGAGCCGGTCTCGGCCCTGCGCGCCATGCGCTTCGCCCTGGAGAGCTGTATCCGGGACGGCGGGCTGGAACGGCCGGACGTCGCTTTCGAGCAGGCGTTCAAACGCACCGTGTCCGAGGCCGAGGCGTTCCGCGCCCGCGTCAAGGCGCGCGACTTCGACCTGTATTACCAACCCATCGTGGCCCTGGACACGCGAGCCGTGCACCATTTCGAGGCCCTGGCCCGTTTCGGCGGTTCGGGTCCCGCGGCCCTGATCGGCATGGCCGAGCAACTGGGCCTGATCGAGGCTCTGGACCTGGCCGTGGCCGAAAAGACCCTGAGCAAGATGCGACAGCCGGGCGCGGGGCTGTTGAAGGTCGCGATCAACATCTCGGGCGCCTCCCTGGCTGATGACGGCTATGTCGACGCCCTGCTGCGCATGACCGCTTCGGCGACCGAACTGCGCCGCCGTCTGATCGTCGAGGTGACCGAGACCGCCGCCCTGTCGGACATCGAGGCCGCCGACCGGCGTCTGACCGCCCTGCGCGGCGCGGGGATCAAGGTGTGCATCGACGATTTCGGCGCGGGATCGGCGGGCTTCGACTATCTGCGGCGTCTGTCGGTCGACACGGTCAAGATCGACGGCGGCCTGGTCACCGGCGTCGACAAGGATGCGCGCGGCCGCGCCGTGATCCGCACCCTGGTCGAACTGTCGGACTCGCTGGGCCTGAGCGCCATCGCCGAACACATCGAGACCGAGGCGGAGGCCGAGACCGTCGCCGCCCTGGGCGTGGCCTACGGCCAGGGCTATCTGTTCGGCCGCGCCGAGGCCGAACCCCGCGTCGCCGCCCCCGCCACGACGTCCGCGCGCCGCAAGGGCGCCGTGGAGGCCTGGGGCTAACGCTTCATTCCGGTCGGAATGGGACGGCCCAGGGCCTCGGCCATGGCCTGTTGCGCGATCAGCAGCACCTGGTCGCGCTGGTGATAGTTGTTCGACAGCACGATCACCGTCACATCGCTGTCGGGCTGCCAGGTCACCAGATTGCGGAACCCCGACCAACTGCCGGTATGGAACACCTGCCGGTCGTCCAGTGACGGCGACACCCGCCGGCCGATGGCGTCGGTGAACAGGCCATAGCCCCACAGCCGATCCTTGGCCCGGCCACGTTCATGCGCCTCGGCCGGGGCGTGGTCGGCGACCATCTGGGCGTAGCTGGCGGGCGTCAGCACCCGGCCGTGATGCAGGGCGCGCTGCCAGGCCAGCATGTCGTCCAGCGTCGAATAGGCCGCGCCCGCCCCGATCACGATGGAGACGTTGGCGTTGTCCTGGGCCGCCAGGCCGCCGGGAAAATTCGCATAGCCGCGCGCCAGGTTCGAGGCGTCGCCCAGACCGGTCTCGCCCATGCCCAGCGGCTTGAACAGCGCCTCTCTAAGATAGACCTCATAGGGTCGGCCCGACGCCTTCTCGACGATGGCGGCGGCCAGGTTGAAGGCGGCGTTGTCGTATCGGACCTTCGTTCCCGGCGCGAACTGCAGGCGATAGAGTTTTGAATCTTCTGTCAGTTGATCCAGCGTCGCGGGCGTGACCCGACGCGCGCCCCATCCGGGCCGGGCCATTAGGTCGGGAATGCCCGAGGTATGCGACAACAGATGATGGATGCGCACCGGCGCCCAGGCCTCGGGGCACGGCTGGATCCATTTGCAGACCGGGTCGCGCACATCCAGGACGCCCTGGTCCTGCAGCTTCAGAATCGCCGCCGCCGTGAACTGCTTGGACACCGAGGCCAGACGGAACCGCGTCTCCAGCGTCAGGGGAATGTCGTTCTGATAGTCGGCCTTGCCGTACACCTGCCGGAACAGCACCCGATCACCCTGGGCCACCAGCACGCCGCCCATGAACCGGCTGTCGCGCAGCCGTTCAGCCAGCAGGGGCAGATCCTCGACCACCTGAACCGGCGGACGCGGCGCGGCGGCGCTCGCGAACCCGGAGTGCAGGCTCTCTGGACGGGCGGTGACGACGGCGGCCAGGGCCGAACCGCCGACGACGAGGGCGGCCAGACCGCCCAGAACGAGCCGGGGGTGGCCTCCGGCGGTCTTGGGAACCGTGAACAACAACTGGTCTCTACGCTCTTAGGGACGAAAGGCTATCGGCCTTGATTCTTCGGTCCCGTCACCCTCTGACGCGAGCCTCGGCCGCACTTCGGTCCCGGCTAGACGTCGAATTCCAGGCCGAACTGGGCGTACAGGGCGCGGCTGTCCTGCCATTTCGGATCGACCTTTACGGTCAGGAACAGGTGGACGGGGCGGTCCAGGATGACCGTCAATTCCTCCCGCGCCTTCTGGCCGATCCATTTCAGCGTCTGGCCGCCCTTGCCCAGCACGATGGGCCGCTGGCTCTCGCGTTCGACATAGATGGTCTGTTCGATCCGGGCCGAACCGTCGGGCCGCTCATCGAAGGCCGTGGTCTCCACCGCCGCCGAATAGGGCAGTTCCTCATGGACGCGCAGATAGACCTTCTCACGCGTGATCTCGGCGGCCAGCACCCGCGCGGGCACGTCGGCGGCCTGATCCTCGGGATACAGCCACGGTCCCTCGGGCATCAGTTCGGCCATGCGCGTCTTCAGGTCCTCGACCCCGTCGCCGCTGAGCGCGGAGATCATGAAGACCTCGGAATAGACGCCGGTGTCGTACAGCCGCTGCGACAGGGCCAAGAGGGTGTCGCGGCGCATGCCGTCGATCTTGTTCAGCGCCAGTATGGCCTTGGCGCCCGTCGCCTTCAGATTGGCGATGATGGTCTCGGTGTCCTCGGCCGAGCGGCGGTCGGCGGGCGTGCCCTCGCGGCCCTCGGCGCCCAGTTCGGACTGGGCGTCGACCAGATGGACCACGGCGTCGGCGTCCTGCGCCCCGCCCCAGGCCGAGGCGACCATGGCGCGGTCCAGTCGGCGGCGCGGGGTGAAGATGCCGGGGGTGTCGACCAGTACGATCTGCGCCCGGCCCGCCATGGCGATGCCGCGCACCGGAAAGCGCGTCGTCTGGACCTTCTGGGTGACGATGGAGACCTTGGACCCCGTCAGTCGGTTCACCAGGGTGGACTTGCCGGCGTTGGGCGCGCCTATGACGGCGACGAATCCTGCGCGCTGGGGGGTCTGGTCGGTCAAATCACGCCTTCACGTTTGAGCATGGCGGTCGCGGCCGCCTTCTCCGCCTCCTGACGCGAACGCCCCTGGGCGGTCAAGGGTTCGACGCCCTGGACCGAGACTTCGACGGTGAAGGTCGGCGCATGGTCTGAGCCGGTGCGGTTGACGACGACATAGGCCGGCAAGGGGCGGCCCAGACCTTGCGCCCATTCCTGCAAGGCCGATTTCGGATTGGCGTGGGCGGTCGGGGTCGGCGCGGCCAGTTCTTCGGCCCAGGCGCGTTCAAACGCGGCGCGGGCGGCGTCGATGCCGCCGTCCAGCCATACCGCCGCCAGCACGGCCTCCACGGCGTCGGCGATCAGCCCAGCCTTGCGCCGTCCGCCCGACTTGCTCTCGCCCGGCGACAGACGCAGCGCCTCGCCGACGCCCAGTCGTTCGCCGACGCGGGCGCAGGCGGACTTATCGACCAGGCCGTGCAGGGCCGAAGACAGCTCGCCCTCGTCCGCCAGCGGATTCTCACGGCACAGCCGGTCGGCCACCAGCAGGCCCAGCACCCGGTCGCCCAAGAACTCCAGCCGCTCGTTGTCGATGGGTCCACGTGGTCCCGGCGGCGCACCCTCGGCCACGCTGGCGTGGGTCAGGGCGCGCTCCAGCAGGGCGCGATCCTTGAACTCATGGCCCAGGCGCCGGACCAGGGCGGCGACCGCCTCGGCCCGACGGTCGGCCATCACTTCAAGACGGTGAAGAAGCGGCTGGGCCGGACGTTGGCGAACCAGCTCACCGGATTGAACAGCGAGGCTCCCGGCGACCAGGAGAACAGGATGATCTCGGCCTTGCCGATCAGGTTCTCGGCCGGGACAAGGCCCACGCCGCTGTTCTGGTCGTAACGGCTGTCCACCGAGTTGTCGCGGTTGTCGCCCATCATGAAATAGTGGCCGGCGGGCACGATATAGACGCCCGTGTCGTCCACTTCGCCGCTCGGACCAAAGTCCTGGATCGAGAAGGACTTGCCGCCCGGCAGGGTCTCACGCAGGCGAGTCACCGGACGCGGGCCGAAGACGTCTTCGATCTGGCTCTGGCTGACGACCACGTCATCGACCGGCTGGCCGTTGATGTGCAGCCGGTTGGCGATCATCTGGATGCGGTCGCCCGGCAGGCCGATCAGGCGCTTGATGTAGTCGGTCTTGTTGTCGCGCGGCAGCTTGAACACCACGATGTCGCCCCGCTGGGGCGCGCGTTCCATGATCCGGCCCTGGAACAGGTTCGGGCTGAACGGGATCGAGTGTTTGGAGTAGCCGTAGCTCCACTTGGACACGACGATGTAGTCGCCCTCATACAGGTTCGGCTCCATCGAGGCCGACGGAATGGTGAAGGGCTGGAACAGGAAGACCCGCAGCACGAAGGCGATCAGCAGGGCGAAGAAGATGGTCTTCAGTATCTCGACGGTCTCGCTGCCGCCCGAAGACGACTTGCCCTTCTTGCGGGCCTTGCGGTCGTAGATCGGGGCCGGAGATTCCTCGAACGGCGCATCGCCGTGGTCACTCCAGACTGGCTTCTTGTCCGAAGCGTGGGCCGCCGCGGCCGCAGCGGCGGCGACGGCGACCGTCTCGACCACCGGGGCGTGGTCGTCATGAGATGCGGTCTCGCCATGGGCGGCGTGGGCGTCGGCGGCGGGAGCGTCATGACCATGTTCGGCATGACCGTGATCATCATGGTGGCCATGCCCGTCGCTGACCGCCGCGACGGCGGCCGGAGCATGGTCTGAATGGCCGTGATCGTCTTGGTGGACGTCGGCATGGCCGTGATCGCCGTGAGGGGCCGCCTCGGCATGGCCGTGGTCGTCATGATGCGCGGCCTCGGCATGACCGTGGTCGTCGTGAGCGGCCGCCTCGCCGTGGCCGTGTCCATGATCGTCATGGTGGCCGTGACCGTCGCTCACCGCCTCGACGGCGGCGGGGGCGTGATGCCCGTCGCCATGGTCATCATGGTCGTGACCGTGGTCGTCCGGCTTCGGCGCGGCATGGTCGTCGTGACCGTGCCCATGATCGTTTCCATGGCCGTGCCCATGATCGTGATCGTCGTGCGGCTTGTGGTCGTCGCTCATCGTCTTCGTCCCCCGGCCGCTGCACGCGGTCTTTCGGCGCGAAATCGGTATATCGTGATTACGATACCCGCAAGGCTTCGATCACCACGAAGGCGAGCGCATAGGGGTGCTCGTCGCTCAGGGTCAGGTGAATTTCGGCCCGGTGTCCCTCCGGCGTCAGTCGCGCCAGGTGTTCGGCGGCATGGCCGGTCAGGGCCAGGGTCGGCTGGCCGCTGGGCCGGTTCACCACCCCGATGTCGCGCCAATAGACGTCGCGCCGCATGCCGGTGCCCAGGGCCTTGGCGCAGGCCTCCTTGGCCGCGAACCGCTTGGCGTAGCTCCAGGCCGCGTCGGGCTTGCGTTCCGACCGGGCGATCTCCAGCGGGGTGAAGCAGCGGTTGCGGAAGCGGTCGCCGAACCGGTCCAGCGACGTCTGGATGCGGCGGATGTCGCACAGGTCCGCGCCCACGCCGACGATCATGGCGCCGCCTCGTCCATAGCCGCCCGCATCCGCCGGATGGCGGCGTCCAGGCCGACGAACACCGCTTCGCCGATCAGGAAATGGCCGATATTCAACTCGACGATCTCAGGGATCGCCAGGACCGCCCCGGCGGTGTCGTAGTCCAGTCCATGTCCGGCGTGGACCTCCAGCCCGGCAGCCTGGGCGCGGGCGGCGGCGGCGGCCAGGCGGTCGAACTCGGGTCCGCGTTCGGCCAAAGGCAGGTGGCAGTAGCGGCCGGTGTGGAACTCCACCACCTGAGCGCCCACGGCGGCGGCGGCGTCGACCTGTTCCGGCGACGGCTCGATGAACAGGCTGACGCGGATTCCGGCGTCGGCCAGCGCCCTGACGACGGGCGCGATCCGGTCTTCGTGCCCCGCCACGGCCAGGCCGCCCTCGGTCGTCACCTCCTCGCGCCGCTCGGGCACCAGACAGGCGGCGTGGGGCCGGTGCCGCAGGGCGATGTCCAGCATCTCGTCGGTGACCGCCATCTCCAGGTTCAGCGGCCGGTCGAAGCGACGGCACAGTTCGGTCAGGGCGATGATGTCCGCGTCGGTGATGTGGCGACGGTCCTCGCGCAGATGGGCGGTGACGCCGTCCGCCCCCGCCTCGATGGCCTCGCGCGCCGCCCGCACCGGATCAGGGTGCGTTCCGCCGCGTGCGTTCCGCACCGTGGCGACGTGGTCGATATTGACCCCCAGGCGGACGCGGCGGCTCATCCCTTGGCCAGCCTGCGGCTGCCGGGGTCCTCGACCGGCAGGGCCGCCAGCTCGGGCGGCAGGGCGTCGGCGGGATATGCAGGCACATCCAGCGTCGCCAGGGCCACCAGCGGCACGCCGACGTCGGCGCGGCCGCCTGAACGATCGACGATGCAGGCGGCGGCCACGACGTCTCCCCCGGCCTTCCTGATCGCCTCGATGCATTCGCGCGACGACAGGCCGGTGGTGACGATGTCCTCGACCATCACCACCTTCTGGCCCGGCTCGACATGGAAGCCCCGACGCAGCTTGAACGCGCCGCCTTCGCGCTCGACGTACATCGAGGGCACGCCCAGATGCCGGGCGGTCTCATAGCCGGGGATGATGCCGCCCACGGCGGGCGAAATGGCCACGTCCACCGGGCCGACGGCCGCGACGATCTTGTCCGCCAGCGCCTGGCACAGGCGCGCGCAGCGGGCCGTGTCCATGAAGACCAGGTTCTTTTGCAGGAAGACCGGGCTGTGCAGGCCCGACGACAGCACGAAATGGCCTTCGCGCAGAGCGCCCGCGGCGCGGAATTCTTCAAGGACGTCTTCAGAGGTCATGGCTTCCCATAGCGCCAGGCCGGGGGCGATGGGAACCCGCCTATTCGATCGACTGATGCGGCTTCAACCCGCAGGCCAGCAGGCAGGCCCACACCGCCTCCGCGTCTTCCGCGAACCGGAACAGCTTCAGATCGTCCGGCGTGATCATGCCGTGGCGGACCAGTTCGTCGAAATTGATCACCGAGCGCCAATAGGCTTCGTCGAACAGCACGATGGGGATCGGCGGCGCCTTGTCGGTCTGGCGCAGGGTCAGGATCTCGAACAGTTCGTCGAAGGTGCCGAAGCCGCCGGGAAACACCACCAGGGCGTTGGCCCGCATCGCCAGATGCATCTTGCGCATGGCGAAGTAGTGGAACCGGAAGGTCAGGGCCGGGGTCGACCAGGGATTGGGTTCCTGTTCGTGCGGCAGGGTGATGTTGAAGCCGATCGAGGGCGCGCCGGCGTCGTGTGCGCCGCGGTTCGCCGCCCCCATGATGCCCGGCCCGCCGCCGGTGGCGATGACGTTGTCGCGCGGCTGGCCCGGCTGTCCGACCAGCGCCCCTCCCCGTTCCGACGCAAGGCGGCCGAAGGCGCGGGCGGCGTCGTACCAGCGCACGTGAAGGGGATCGCCGTTCTCGCCGATGCGGGCGCTGCCGAACACCACGATGGTCGAGCGCACGCCCCAGGCCCGCAGCGCCTCCTCGGCCTTGGCGTATTCCATCAGGAACCGCACGCCCCGCATGGAATCGCCCAGCAGGAAGTCCTGATCCAGGGCCGCGAGGCGATAGGACGGCGCGGCCATCTGCTCGGCGTTGGAGGGAGTGTCCGCGCTCACTCCTTGACCCGCTCGACCGTATCGACCGACGGGTTGGCGCGCAGGGCGGCCATGATGGTGGTGGCGTGTTTGGCGTCCTCGACCTCGACGTCGATGTCGATGTCGAAGAAGTCCTGTTGGCGACGGCTCATGACCAGGTTCAGGATGTTGCCACCCGCCTCACCGATCACGGTCGCCACCTGCCCCAGCACGCCGGGCGAGTTCTGCATGGTGGCGCGGATGCGGACGGCCCCCACCGCTTGGTTCTCGGCCTCGGGCGTCCATTGCAGGTCTTCCCACACCGTGTCGTCGTCGGCGAACTCCGCCAGGCGCGCACAGTCGATGGTGTGGATGGACAGGCCGGTGTCCGGCTCCAGGATGCCGACGATGCGGTCGCCCGGCACCGGGGTGCAGCAGGGCGCGAAATGCACGCTGACGCCCGGCGTCAGGCCGCCGCCGCGCACGAACAGCCGCGCCTTGTCCTCGCCGATGCGTCGGCGTTCAGGCCCGGTCTTCAGCCGTCCCTTCAAGGCGGGGAACAAGGTTTCGGCCACTTGCGACGGCGCCAGCCGCCCCCGGCCGATCTGTTCAAACACCTCATCCTCGGACACGGCGGCCAGGCTCTCCAGCACCGGTTTCAACGACACCTCGGTCAGGCTCTTCTCGGCGCGGATCAAGGTCTGCTCCAGGGCCGCGCGGCCCAGTTTCAGGAACTCTTCGCGTTCCGACACCCGGATGTGGCGGCGGATGGCCGAGCGGGCGCGGCCGGTGACGGTCAGGTTGCGCCAGTCGGCGGGGATGTCGCGCTTGGGTCCGCGCACGATCTCGACCACGTCGCCGTTCTGAAGCTGGGTGCGCAGAGGCTTGAGTTCGCCATTGATCTTGGCGCCCACGGCCGTGTCGCCGACCTCGGTGTGAACGGCGTAGGCGAAGTCCAGCGGCATCCCCCCGCGCGGCAGGGTGATCAGCGCGCCCTTGGGCGTGAAGACGAAGACCTGATCCAGGTACATCTCCAGCTTGGCGTGCTCGACCCAGTCCTCGCCGCCCTCGCCGTGCTCGATCACCTGCACGAGATGGCGCAGGTTCTGCAGCGGATCGCGCCCGCCGGCCTGCTCCATGGCTTCCTTGTCGAAGCCGTAGGACTTGTTCTTGTAGCGCCAGTGCGCCGCAACACCTTCTTCCGCCACGCGCTCCATGTCGGCGGTGCGGATCTGCATCTCGATACGCAGGCCGCCCGGCCCGACCACGGTCGTGTGCAGGCTGCGGTAGTTGTTGGACTTGGGCGTCGAGATGAAGTCCTTGAACCGCTCTGGCACCATCGGCCACTCGCGGTGGATGACCCCCAGGGCGCGGTAGCAGTCGTCCTCAGCCTCGACGATCACCCGAAAGCCGTAGATGTCCGACAGCGACGAGAAGCCCACCGACTTGCGTTGCAGCTTCCTCCAGATCGAATAGGGCGTCTTCTGTCGGCCATAGACCTCGGCCTTGACGCCCGCCTCGGCCAGAACCCGCTGCACCTCGGCGGCGACGCCGTCGGTGGCCCGGCCGTGCTCCAGCTTCAACGCCTCCAGCCGCCGCTCGATGGCGGTGCGGGCCGTCGGGTTCAGATAGGTGAAGGCCAGCTCCTCCAACTCGGAGGCGATGGAGTGGATGCCGATCGACCGGCCCAGGGGCGCATAGACCTCCAGGGTCTCGCGGCTGATCCGCTCGCGCTTCTCCGGCTTCACATACTGGAGGGTGCGCATGTTGTGCAGGCGGTCGGCCAGCTTGACCAACAGCACCCGCACGTCGCGGCTGATGGCCAGGATGAATTTGCGCAGATTCTCGGCCTGGCGCGTGTGCTCGGCCTGCAGCTCCAGCCGGCTCAGCTTGGTCACGCCCTCGACCAGGCCAGCGATCTCTTCGCCAAACATGGCGGCGATGTCGTCACGCGTGGCCGATGTGTCCTCGACCACGTCATGCAGCAGGGCGGTGACGATGGTGGCCGTGTCCAGCCGATAGTCGGTCAGTATGCCCGCGACCTGGATCGGATGGGCGAAATAGGGATCGCCCGAGGCCCGCAACTGCGAGCCGTGCATCTTCATCGCATAGACATAGGCCCGGTTCAGCAGGTCTTCGTCAGCGGTGGGATCATAGGCGCGAACCGCCTCGACCAGCTCGAACTGGCGCAGAATGGACGTGCGCTTGCCCGCCGTTTCGGCGGATGGCGGCGGGTCGTTTCGGTTCGCAGCCTTGGGTTTCGGCGCAGCCTCGGCAGGCCGCGCCGGCAGAATGGTGACGCCTGTGCCCGGCTCGGCCGTCAGTAGCGCTCCTCCTGGCCGCCGTCGCGGTCGCTTTGCAGGGCGCGGATCAGCTCCTGCTCGGCCATGTTCATGTGCTGCGGTTCGGCCAGCAGGGCCACCGTTTCGGCCTCGTCCTCGGCCTCGGTGCGCTCGTCGACGCGTTGCAGGGTGGTGATGATGTTCTCGCGCAGCTCGTCCGGCACGACGGCGTCGTCGGCCAGTTCGCGCAGGGCCACGACCGGGTTCTTGTCGTTGTCGCGATCGATCAGCAGCGGCGCGCCATTGGCGATGTTGCGGGCGCGGTGACCGGCCAGCAGAACCAGGCCGAACCGGTTCGGCACCTTCTCGATGCAGTCTTCGACAGTGACGCGAGCCATGAATTCCTCGGGAGGCGCGGGGAGTGAACCCGTCAAAATATAGAGCGAAGAGACATTGTGCAATGCAGTGAAGGCCGAAATCAGGCCGTCACAACGGTCTGGCGTCCCGCCCCACGGTCGCCGCATCGGCCAGGGCGTCGGCGCGGCCGCCCATCGGATGCTCCCAATCCGGCGCGATCTCGGCCAAGGGTCCCATGACGAAGCGCCGTTCCGCCGCACGGGGATGGGGCAGGATCAGGCCGTCCAGATCACCGCTCAGCCGCCCATAGGCCACCAGGTCCAGGTCCAGGGTGCGCGGCGCGTTACGGCGTCCGCGTTCGCGCCCGAACACCTGTTCGATCCGACCCAGGGCCGCCATCAGGGCGTGCGGGTCCAGATCGGTGCGCACAATCGCCACGCCGTTCAGGAACGCCGGATCGGTCGGATCGGGCCAGGCCGCCGAGCGCCACCAGGACGACCGGGCGACGATGTCGATCCCCTCTGCTCGGAACCGGGCCAGCGCCGCCTCCAGCGCCTGTGCGCAATCGCGCCAGACCCCCTTGTCATTGCAGCCGAGGGCGACGATGACGGCGTCATCCATCGCGATGTCCTCGCCTACATATTCGCCCTGACCGGATTGACCCATGACGCAATATAACACCGACCGGCTCGCCCTGTTCATCGACGGCGCCAATCTTTATTCGGCGGCCAAGGCGCTGAACGTCGATCTCGACTTCCGCAAGCTGCTGGACGCCTTCGCCGCCAAGGGCAAGCTGATCCGCGCCTACTATTACACCGCCCTGATCGAGGGCGACGAGTTCTCTCCGGTCAAGCCGCTGGTGGATTGGCTGGACTACAACGGCTTCACCGTCGTGACCAAGCCGGTCAAACGCTACACCGACGCCCAAGGGCACAGCCGCACCAAGGGCAATATGGACGTCGAGATCGCCGTCGACATGCTGGGGCTGTCGCCGCACCTGGACCATGTGGTGCTGTTCTCGGGCGACGGCGACTTCCGCCGCCTGGTGCAGGCGGTTCAGGCCAAGGGGGTGCGGGTCACCGTCGTCTCTTCGGTCAAGAGCCAGCCGCCTCAGATCTCCGACGAACTGCGCCGCCAGGCCGACGCCTTCATCGACCTGGCCGATCTGTCCCAGGACGTGGGCCGTCCGCGCGCGCCGCGAGACGACCGGGCGTGAGCTTGAACCCCGAGCCGCCGCGCGACTGTCCGCTGTGTCCACGGCTGGTCGAATACCGGGCCGAGAACCGGCGCGCGCATCCCGACTGGTGGAACGGCCCGGCGCCGTCGTTCGGCGATCCGAACGCGCGGCTGTTGGTGGCGGGGCTGGCGCCCGGCCGCACCGGGGCCAACCGCACCGGGCGGCCCTTCACCGGCGACGGGGCGGGCTGGCTGCTGTACGAAACCCTGATCGCGACCGGGTTCGCGCGCGGAACCTATGAAGCGCGGCCCGACGACGGGCTGGAGTTGGTCGACTGCATGATCACCAACGCCGTCCGCTGCGCCCCGCCCGGCAACAAGCCCCTGCCGGTCGAGGAGAAGGCCTGCCGTCCCTTCCTGGCTGCGCGGCTTCAGGCCCTGCCCCGGCTCAAGGTCATCGTGACGCTCGGCGACGTGTCGCGCCGCAATGTGCTGAAGGCCCTGGGCCTGCCGGGTTCGGCGGCCCCGGCGGGGCATGGCGTGGAGGCCCAGGTCGGACCCTACATCCTGCTGAACAGCTATCACTGCTCGCGGCTGAACACGAACACCGGCCGCCTGACGCCCGCGATGTTCCGGGCCGTCTTCGATCGCGCCAAGGCCCTGATCGACGCCTGACCGGCGTCGTTAACCCCTCGGTCAGCACGAAGTGTTGCACTCGCATCACGCGAATCGGCGGCGGCGTGAGTCGCCCGCCAGGACGCGGAACAGTGAAGTGGTGTTTGCGTTCGTAGCCGCACAGGAGGCTGGGATGCGGAAGACGACCAAGGTGTTCACCCGCAGCGAGCGCAAGGCGGCGCTTTGGGCCTTGACGATGGCGGCGGCGATCACCGCCGGAGGCTTGCTGATCGAACAGACGTGGCGGCGGCCTTCGTTGGGACCCGACGGCGCGGCGTCTTACAGTTTCGCGCCGTTGCCGGGGGTTCTGGACGCGCGCCCGGCGAGCTAATCCGGGTTCGTCCCGTTCTCAACCCTTGTCGCGCATCAGGCGGGCCTTGTCGCGCTGCCAGTCGCGGGCGGCCTCGGTTTCGCGCTTGTCATGCAGCTTCTTGCCTTTGGCCAGGGCGATCTCCAGCTTCGCCTTGCCGTCTTCGTTCAGATACAGGCGCAGCGGAATGATGGTCTGGCCGTCGCGCTGGACCGCGCCGATCAGCCGGTCGATCTGCTTGCGATGCAGCAACAGCTTCCGGGGCCGCCGCGGTTCGTGGTTGAAGCGGTTGGCCTGTTTGTACGGCGGGATGTCGGCGTTGATCAGCACGACCTCGCGCCCCTCGGGCGAGACATAGGATTCCGCGATATTGGCCCGTCCGTCGCGCAGGGCCTTGATCTCGGTGCCCAGCAGTTGGATGCCCGCCTCGATATTGTCTTCCAGGAAGTAGTCGAAGCGCGCGCGCCGGTTCTCGGCGATCAGCTTGGTCTTGGGTTTCTCGGCGGCCATCAGGCGACGCCGGCCTCGGCCAGGGCGCGATCCAGCAGCGGGCGCACGTCCGCGCGCGTCGGAACCAGCGGCAGACGCACCTCTTCGGCGCACAGACCCAGTTTCGCCAGGGCGTATTTCGCCGGCGACGGCGACGAATCCAGGAACAAGGCGCGATGCAGGCCGATCAGCCGGTCCTGCCACAGGCGCGCGGTTTCCAAGTCCCCCGCCTCGACGGCGTCATACAGGGCCACCATGCCCTCCGGCGCGACGTTGGAGGTCACCGAGATCACGCCGTGACCGCCGGCCGCCTGATAGCCCAGCCAACTGGCGTCATCGCCGGAAATCAGAGCGAACCCCTCGGTGATATTGGCCCGCATCCAACCGATCCGGCCCAGGTCGCCGGTGGCGTCCTTGATGCCCACGATGTTCGGTTGCGCCGCCAGGGCCGCCACCGTCTCATTGGCCAGATCCACGCCCGTGCGGCCCGGCACATTGTACAACAGCACCGGCAGTTGCACCGCCTCGGCGATGGCTTCGAAATGGGCCTGCAAACCCGCCTGCGAGGGCCGATTGTAATAGGGGGTCACCACCAGCGCCCCGTCGGCGCCGACGGTCTTGGCGTAGCGAACCAGGTCGATGGCCTTGTCGGTCGCCGACGACCCGGCGCCCGCGATCACGCGGATGCGTCCGGCGGCGACTTTCACGGCCAATTCGACCACGCGCTGGTGCTCGTCCAGGTGCAGGGTCGCGCTCTCGCCGGTCGTGCCCATGGGCACGACGCCGTGAACCCCCGCCGCGATCTGGCGTTCCAGCAGCCGGGCGAAGGCGTCTTCGTCCACGTTTCCGTCACGAAGAGGTGTGATCAGGGCGGTGATCACGCCCTTGAACAGGGGGGCGTTCATGGAAACAAAAGGCCTGTGTGGGATAAGTAGGCGTTAGACGCCCTTGCCGTATGCAGGAGGTTTAGGTCGGCGCCGCCCGCGCCGCAACCGCGTAGAATGGGGATATTCAGGTTGATGATCGCGACTGTCCTGGCCACCGTCCTGGCGGCGACCGCACCCTTGCCTCAGTCGCTGAACGGCCAACCCACGCCCTATTCGGCCCCGGCCTATCAGCCGCGCGTGCTGAACGACGCCGATACGGCCGCCTTTCGTCAGGGCCTGACCGCCGCGCGCGCGCGCGATGTCGGCGGCGCGCGCCTGGCCATGTCGCAGATCAGCGACCCCACGGCGCGCAAACTGGTCGAATGGGCCTTGATCGACACGGCCGCCAATCAAATGGCCTATGTCGAGCTGGCCCAGGCGTCCCAGGCGATGGCGCGTTGGCCGCGCGGCGATTCACGCCGTTCGGCGACCGAGCTGTCGCTGGACCTGTCGGGCGCGGGACCGGACGCCGCCCTGGCCCTGTTCGCCGACGCCCCGCCCACGACGGTTCAGGGCGCCATCGCCCTGGCCGACGCCTATGAGCAGCGCGGCCGTCGCGACGAGGCTCAGCGTCTGATCCGCGATTGGTGGCGCACCCGCTCGTTCGACGACGCCCAGCAGAGCCGCATCCTGAACCGCTGGTCCGCCTGGCTGACGGCCGAGGATCACGACGCCCGCCTGTCGATGCTGCTGTTGGGACCGCACGGCCCGGCGACGCGCGCCATGGTCAATCTGGCGTCGCCCGACATGCGCACCGTGGCCCAGGCGGCCATGAGCCTGCGCACCGCCTATTCGCCCGACGGCGTCGTGTCGGGTCTGACCCCGTCCCAGGCCCTGCATCCGGCCGTGGTGCTGGAGCGGGTCCGCATCCTGCGCGCCGCCGGTCGTCAGAGCGAGGGTTTCGCCCTGTTGTCGGCCCTGCCCGCCGCCCCGTCGCACAAGGACGGCCAGGACACCCTGTGGAGCGAGCGCAAGAACTACTTCCTCGACGCCCTGCGGTTCGGGAACGATCGCGGCGCCTATGACGCCATGGCGGGGGCCGACTTCCCGGCGGGCGACCGCAAGGTGGACGGCGAGTTCTTCGCCGGCTGGGCCGCTCTCACGAAGCTCAACGACCCCGTCACCGCCGCGCGCCACTTCGAGACCCTGCGCGGAATGTCATCGACGCCGATCACCCAGGGCCGCGCCCTGTACTGGCTGGGCCGTGCGGCCGAGGCGCGCGGCGATCAGGCGGCGGCTCGGGCCTTCTACGCCGAGGGCGGACGCCACATTCAATCCTTCTACGGCCAACTGGCCGCGGAAAAGGCCGGGATCGAGACCCTGGTCCTGCCCAGCGATCCCGTTCCGTCCCAGGCCGATGTCGCGCGCTTCGAAAGCGACGACTTGGTCCGCGCCCTGCGTATTCTGGGCGAGACCGGCGAGACCTCGCTGTACCGCGTCTTCGCCTTCGCCGCCGACGACCAGCTTCCGGGCGCCGTCGATCTGGCGCTGCTGATCGACATGACGCGCGGCTATGGCGAATGGTTCACCTCCATGATGGTCGGCCGCGCGGCCAGCCAGCGCGGCTTCCTGATGCCCGAGCGACAATATCCGGTGCGGATGCCGCCCCAGGTCGCGGGCGCGGCGCCCCTGCCCTTCACCCTGGCCATCACGCGCCAGGAATCCAGCTTCGACCCCCGCGCCCTGTCGGGCGCCAATGCGCGCGGCATGATGCAGTTCATCCCGGCCACCGGCGCCGCGGTCGCGCGGCAACTGGGCCTGCCCTTCTCGGCCGAGCGGCTTTACGATCCCGACTACAACATGACCCTGGGCAGCTTCCACCTGGGCGAGACCCTGTCGAACGCGGGCGGCTCCTATCTGTTGTCGGCCGTGGCGCACAACGCGGGCGAAGGCCGCATCCGCATGTTCGTCTCGCGTTGCGGCGATCCGCGCGGCGGCCAGGTCGATCCCCCCGACTTCGTCGAATGCGTGCCGTTCAGCGAGACGCGCGACTACATGATGCGGGTGCTGGAGAATATGACGATCTACAAGGCGCGCCTGAACGGCGGCTCGGCCCCGCTGACGTTGTCGACCGACCTGCGCGCCGGTGCGCCCGAGGGACCGCGTCCGTATTCGGCCGACGGAAACTAGGCCCGCCGCGCCGACAGCAACGGCCCGTCGGGTCCTTCGATCCAGCGCCCGGTCAGGCCGAAGGCGTGCATCAATGTTTCGGATCTCAGAGCCTCCAGCGGCGGTCCATCGGCCATGACCCCGCCACGGCGCATCACCACCACCCGGTCGGCGAAGCGCGCCGCCAGCCCAAGGTCATGCAGACTGACCAACACCGCGTGGCCGCCGTCGGCTCGTTCCCGCAACCGCTCCATCACCAGCAGCCGCGCGTCAGGGTCCAGTCCCGCCGCCGGTTCATCCGCCAGCAGCATCGGCGCTGAGCTGACCAAGGCGCGCGCCAGCAGAACTCGCGCTCGCTCGCCTCCTGACATCTCCGCCACGCCGCGATCAGCCAAATCGCCCACGCCGACAGCCTCCAGCGTCGTCCGCGCGCGCTCCAACGCTGCTTCGCCCTCCAGGAAGGGCGCGCCCAGGGCCGCGACCTCGACCGCCGGCAGATTCCAAGCGATGCGCCGATCCTGGGGCAGATAGGCGGCCCGTCGCGCCCGTTCCCGATCCGGCAGATCGCCCAAGGGCGCCGCGCCCGCGTCCAGCCTCATCAGGCCCAAGGCGGCGCGCAGCACGCTGGTCTTGCCCGCTCCGTTCGGCCCGCACAGAGCCACCAGTTCGCCGAGCTGCAGGCTCAGATTGACGCTGTCCAGTACCGGCCGTTCGCCCAGCCGCGCCGTCGCCCCCTTGAGCAGAACCTCGCTCACAGCCGCCACTCCCGCGCCGCGCGCCAGGCGATCAGGGCGAACAGCGGCGCGCCGACCAGGGCGGTGAACACGCCCAGCTTCAGCTCCTGATCCGTCGGCGTCATCCGCGCCAGCAGATCGGCCGAGACCAGCATCAACCCTCCCGCCAAGGCCGACGGCAGCAGGATGCGCCCCGGATCGCCGCGCACCGCCGCCCGCACCAGGTGCGGCGCGGCCAGGCCGACGAAGCCGATCACCCCCGCCGCCGCCACCGCCGCGCCCGTCGCTACGGTGGCGGCGATCAAGGCCAGCAGTCGCAGCCGCGTCATGGGCAATCCCGAGGTCGCGGCCGTCTCTTCGCCCAGACTCAGCATGCGCAGGCCTGGCGCGGCCAGCGTCGCCAACAGGGCCGACAAGGCCAGGGGCGGCGCGACCCACAACACGTCGATCCAGCTTCGGTTCTGGACCGAACCCAGCAGCCAGCTCATCACCTCGGCCGTGGCGATGGGCGAAGGCGACAGGTTGAACACCAGGGCCGTCAACGCGCCCGCGAAGCTGGACAGGGCCACGCCGAACAGGATCAGGGCCTCGGGCTGGCGCACCCGCGCCGCGAAACCGACCAGCAGCAGCCCGCCGCCGCCCGCGCCGACCAGGGCCGAAACCTCGACCGCGCCTGGTAGGGCCGCCGCGCCCGCGACGATGGCCAGGGCCGCGCCCAGGGCCGCCGTCGCCGACACGCCCAAGACGCCCGGATCGGCCAGCGGATTGCGCAGCAAACCCTGCATCACCGCCCCGGCCAGCCCCAGCGCCGCCCCCACCATCAGGGCGCAGACCGCACGCGGCGCCCGCACCGCCCACAACACCTCGCCTGGGCCGGAAGCCGGATCGGTCAGGCCTTGCAGCCATTGGCCCGGCGTCAGCAGAGTCTCGCCCAGCAGCACCGCCAGCACGGCCGCCGCGACGACGCCCATGGCCAGGCCGACGATCAGTCCCGGCCGCCGCATCACGCCTGATCCGCCAGCATCGCCGCCGCATCGGCCGCGAACCAGGCCGGGCAAGACACCACCGATCCCGGCAGCCGCGCCGCCGTGCGTCCCTGGGCCGCCTTGCGCACCACCGGATGACGCCCGATCCCGCGCCAATCGGCCCGCGTCTGCTCGAAGAAGGCCAGGATGAAACGCGTCGGCGGCTCCAGCGCGATGCGCTCGACGCTGACGGCGCCAAAACCCGGCGACGCCGCATTGACGTAACCGGCGGCCGTCAGGATGGCGTCGACCAGGGTCCCCGCCCCCGCCGTGAATCCGCCCGCTGTCAGATACAGGGCCGTCCCCCGCGACCGATCCGTTCGCGCATGCTCCAGCTGCGCCCGCATATGGTTCAACGCCGCCTCGCCCCGCGCCGGGCGGCCCAGCGCCCGCGCCACGTCGCGAACATTGCCCCGCACGCCGTCGAAATCCGTCGCGTCGTCCAGGGTCACGACGCGCGCGCCGCGCCGCTCCAGCGCCGCCAGCAGACGCGGCTCGCCGCCCCAGTATCGAACCACGACGTCAGGGTCGAACCCGACCGCCGCCTCCAGCGTCGGCCGCACCCGACGGCGGCCCACGGCCTCACGACGCAGCCAGGCGTCAGGGTCGTCGGCGCGCGGCGACAGGGCCAGATCCAGCTCGGGCGCCAGGGCCAGCACATACTGGTCCGCGCATTGATCCAGCGACATCACCCGCAAGGGCCGCGCCTCGGCCGCCCCGCTCGCCAGGATCAGCGCCGCGCAAACCGCGGCCGACCAGGCGCGCCTCACGGTTCGATCAAGCCCTCGAACAGGGCGTCCAGAAGGGTCCGAGCCAGCCGCTCACGCTCGACCCAGTCGAAATAGGTCTTGGTGATCATCAACGAGACCACGCCGTGACCCGCCGCCCAGATGGCCTGGGCCGCCGCCTTGGGATCGCCCTTCAGCCGTCCCGTCGCCGCCACTTCCTCAACCACCGACTGGAACGAGCCGAACAGGCTGGCGCCCAGTTCTTGCGCGGCGGTGATGGCGCCTTCCCGCGCCTCGACCGGGCGGGTCATATAGACCAGGCGATAGGCGTTCGGATTGTCGAAGCCGAAGCGGATATAGGTCTCGATCATGCCGCGCAGCCGCACCTCCGGCGGTCCCGCCTTGGCCGACGCCTCGTCATTGGTCGCCTGCAAGGCCTCGAAGGTCTCGCGGCAGATCTCGTGCAGGATCTCGCTCTTTTCCGAGAAGTGCATGTACAGGGCCGTGGACGACAGCCCCACCTCGTCCGCGATCTTGCGGATGGTCGCGCCTTCATAGCCGTGCTCGACGAAGATCCGTTCGGCCGCGGCCAGGATTTCGGCGCGCCGGGAGTGGCCTTCCCCCTTGGGCTTGCGGGTCCGGCCAGGATGGGTGGCGGTGTCGGTCAACTCAGGCTCCGCGCCGTACAGGCGGCTCTCCATAGCGGCATTCGACCGGCCGCGCCAATCGAGCCGACGTTCGACGCGCCTATTCGCCCTTCGGCCGGTTCACCCGGGGACCGAGAACCGGTAACCCTGTCGTCATGGGGGCGGATGGATCAGAACCAAAGGCCATGGGACCGCCGTTCGCCGACAGCGCGGCGCGGCTGGGACCGACGCCGATCCAGGCGGCGGCGACGCTCGGCGTCGTCCTATTGCCGACGGCGGCCTTCGTCGCGGCCCCTGCCGGAACCTTCGCCTGTCTCGTGGTCGGGGTGCAGGGCCTGTTTCTGGTCTCGGCCTTGTGGCGCCTGCTGTTGGTGCTGGCCAGCCGCCTCCCCCCGCCCGCCCGAGACCCGCCGGGAACCTGGCCGCGCTACACCATCCTGGCGGCCTTACATGACGAGGCGCAGGTTCTGCCGCAACTGGTCGAGCGCCTGTCCGAGATCGACTATCCGCCCGAACGGCTGGAGGGCTTTCTGGTGCTGGAGGCCGACGATGAAGCCACCCTGGCCGTCGCCCGCGCCACGCCGCGTCCGCAATGGCTGCGTCTGCTGATCGTTCCCGACGGCTTTCCGCGCACCAAGCCCCGCGCCCTGAACCATGCGCTCGCGGTCTCCACCGGCGAATTCGTCACCGTCTATGACGCCGAGGACACGCCCGATCCGCTGCAACTGCGCGAGGCGGCCGCGCGGTTCACCGATGATCCCGACCTGGGCTGTCTCCAGGCGCCGCTGCGCATTCGCCGGAAATACAAGGCCAAAGCGTCATCGCCCTTCATCGACCGTCAATTCGCGGCCGAATACGCCGCCCTGTTCGAGGTGACCCTGCCCGGCATGGCGGCGTTGGGCCTGCCGTTTCCGCTGGGCGGCACTTCGAACCACCTTCGCGCCGAGGCCCTGAGGCAGGTCGGCGGCTGGGACAGCCACAACGTCACCGAAGATGCCGACCTGGGATTCCGCCTGTGGCGCGCCGGATGGCGCGGCGGCGTCATCGCCCGGCCGACCTATGAAACTCCGCCCGGCGGTCTGCACGCTTGGCTGCCCCAGCGGTGTCGTTGGCTTAAGGGCTTCATGCAGACCTGGGGCGTGCACACTCGAAAGCCGTCCGAACTGGGCTGGCGCGGGCTGCTCTCCCTGTGCCTGACGCTGGGCATGGCGATCCTGTCGGCCCTGGCCCACGCCCCCGCCCTGGCCTGGCTGTTGTCGGCGGTCCTGTTGTCCGTGTCGGCCCAGGTGTCGCCGGCGACGCCGCCGTTGGCGATCGGCGTGCTGTTGATCGGCGCGGCGTCGGCTTGGATCACCACCCTGATCGGGGCGCGACGCGCGCGGGTTTCTTACGGCCTGGCCGACATGCTGGCCGCGCCCGCCTATTGGTCGATGCTGACCCTGGCCTTCATGCACGCCGCCTGGCGGCTGGTGGTCGAACCGCACGCCTGGGACAAGACGCCCCACGTGCCGGACGCGCCCGCCGTCATCGAGGGCGGCGACACGCGCGCCACTGGACGCCGGGCCGCCTGACCGCCTATCAGCCGAGCATGGCTCCCGTCCTGTCGCCCAGTCCCGAAACCCTCGTCACCCACGGCTGGCGCGACTACGCCCTGTTGGACAGCGGCGGCGGCAGGAAGCTGGAACGCTATGGCCGCCACACCGTGGTGCGGCCCGAGCCGCAGTGTTTCTGGGCGCCCAAGGACCCCGGCGCCTTCGACCGCGCCGACGCCGTGTTCGATCCGACGGGCGAGGAGGACGACGGCCGCTGGCGTTTCTCGGGCAAGCCGATCGAGGCCTTTCCCCTGGCCTGGAACGACGTGAAATTCACCGGCCGGTTCACGCCCTTCCGCCACCTGGCCTTCTTTCCCGAACAGGCCGCCAACTGGGCCTGGATGGACCAGCGTGTTCGCAGGCTGGAGCGTCCGCGCATCCTGAACCTGTTCGGCTACACCGGCGTGGCCAGCCTGGCCCTGGCGGCGGCGGGCGCCGAGGTCACCCACGTCGACGCCTCCAAGAAGTCGGTGAACTACGCTCGCGAGAACGCGGCCCAGTCCGGGCTGGAGAACGCGCCCATCCGCTGGATCGTGGAAGACGCCCGCAAATATGTGGCCCGCGAGGTCCGGCGCGGTTCGAGATATCACGGCGTCGTCCTGGACCCGCCGAAATACGGGCGCGGGCCGACCGGCGAGGTCTGGCGGTTGTTCGAGGATCTGCCCGGTCTGTTGACCGACTGCGCCGCCCTGCTGGGCGACGACGCGGACTTCCTGTTGCTGAACGCCTATGCCGCGCGCATCTCGGGCCTGTCGCTGGCGCATCTGACGGCCCAGGCGACGGCGGATCGCAGCGGGCGCATCGACTGGGGCGAACTGGCCCTGTCCGAGGACGGGCCGGACGCCCGCGCCATCGGCCTGTCGTTCTTTTCGCGCTGGAGCGCCTGATGGACGCGGTCATCACCTCCCTGACCAATGAGACGGTCAAGTCGGTGCGCGCGCTGCACGCCAAGAAGGAGCGTGAGGCGACCGGGCTGTTCCTTGCCGAAGGCTTGAAATTCATCGGCGAAGCCCTTGATCTGAAACACACGCCCCAGATGCTGCTGGTCGGCCAGGACGCCCGGCCGCACCCGCTGCTGGACCGCGCCAAGGCCGAGACGCGCGCCAAGGGCGGCCGGATCGTCATCGTCACCCACGCCATCCTCGAAAAGATCAGCCGCCGCGACAATCCGCAGACGGTGCTGGGCGTGTTTCGCCAGACCTGGACGCCGCTGGACGCCATAGAACCCGCCCAGGCCCCCTGCTGGGTGGCGCTGGAGCAGGTGCGTGATCCGGGCAATCTGGGCACCATCATCCGCACTGCCGACGCGGCCGGGTGCGGCGGGGTGATCCTGATCGACGATTGCGTCGATCCCTTCTCGGTCGAGGCCGTGCGCGCCACCATGGGTTCGGTCTTCGCCGTCTCCATCAGCCGCACGACATCCGAGGAATTCCTGGCCTGGCGCGCGCGCTGGCCGGGCAGCGTGATCGGCACCCGGCTGGACGCCACGGCGGGCTATCGCGACGGTGCGGCGCAACGCCCGGCCCTGCTGCTGATGGGCAATGAACAGGCGGGTCTGACCGACCGCCTGGCCGCCGCCTGCGACGTCAATGTCAAGATTCCCATGCGCGGCCGCGCCGACAGCCTGAACCTGGCCATCGCCACGGGGATCATGGTCTATGCCCTGACGGAGGGGGCGGCCTAGCCCGGATGCCGCTCCAGGCGGATGTCGCGAACCGCCGACCAGCCCTGTTCGGCGTTTCCGGTCAGGCGCACGATGCCCGAACCGCCCCTGAGTTCCTGGTGCGTCCGATAGGCGCCGTCCACGCCGTGCTCGCCGTCGAACACCACGTCATCGATGTAATAGGGCCGTCGTCCCGGCTCCTGGACGAACAGGTGAATATGCGCCGGCATGGTCATGTCGGGATAGGGCGCGGGCTTGATGGTGTCGAAGGCGTAGCGGCCGTCCGGTCCCGTGCGGACCCAGCCTCTCAACCGTCCGTGACGACGGCTCCACACGCTTTCCGACGACCCGTCCGCATACAGGCCCTGGGCGTTCGTCTGGTGGGCATAGATCACCACGTCGGCGGCGGGCGTCACGCCGTCGGCGGCCAGGACGCGGCCGGTCAGACGCAACCGTTCGCCCGGCGTCCCCGGCGGGGCCAGGGTCACCGACGGCGTCAGGCCGGCGGGCGCCCGTTCAGTCGTCGCCTCGCACCCTTCGCAGACATAGAGATCGCTTCGTACAGGCGGGGCGGCTTGACCGGTCTGCTCAGCCTGGGCCGATCCGCTGCGTGAACAGGCCGCCACGATCCCGAGAACACCGACCGAACCCAGGCCGAAGGCCACACCGCGCCTGTCCATCGCATCCACTCCGTCCGTTCCCCGGCGGCTGAGGCTAGCCACATACACGCTCTTTAGAAAAGAGGCCTGTATTGAACCGTCAGGTCCCGCGCGGCTTGGCCCGCGTGGTCGCTTCGGCGTTGGCGGGGTCTTCGGGCCAGGGGTGTTTCGGATAGCGGCCGCGCATTTCGCCGCGCACCGCCGCCCAGGACCCGGCCCAGAAGCCCGGCAGGTCCTGGGTCACCTGCACCGGCCGCCGCGCGGGCGATAGCAGGGCCAGGGTCAGGGGCGCACGCCCGCCGCCGACGGTCGGATGGGTCTTGACCCCGAACAGCTCCTGCACCCGGATGTCGACGCGCGGGCCGCCCTCGGCGGCGTAGTCGATGGCCGCGCTGCCCAGCGGCGTCTCCAGCCGGGTCGGGGCCAGGGCGTCCAGCGACCGTTGCAGGTCCCACGGGATCAGGCCGCGCAATCCCTGTTCCAGCGCCCCGTCCGTGATCGTGGACAAGGCGTCCGCATCGCCCAGCAACGGCTCCAGCCAGGTCTCGGCAGACGCCGTCAGTCCTTCGTCCGACACATCCGGCCAGGCCGCATCCAGACCGTGTAGGAAGGCCAGGCGCGCGCGCAGCGCCCCGGCGCGTTCACCCCACCGCAAGGCGCCCGGTCCCTTTGACTGGAACTCGGCCTTCAGGGCCGCCGTCACCGCCGCCCGATCCGGCGTCCCGATGACCTTTTCCGCCAGGGTCAGCGCCCCGATCCGGCGCAGACGGCGCAGGGTCAGACGACCCGACGGTTCGCGCGCCACCCGATCCTCCTCGACGACCAGATGCGCCAGGTCGGTCGTCAGCGCCGTCTCGTCCAGCCGCGCCGCCAGACGGATGCGGTCCTTGGCCTCGCCGCCGCCCAGTTCGCCGACCGCCAGCCAGGACGCCCGCGCCAAGGGATCGTGCGGGTCCAGGTGCGCGCCCCGGCCGGACGCCAGCAAGACCTCGCCCGCCTTGCCCCGCGCCCGGGCGATCCGTTCAGGAAAGACCTCGGCCAACAGACGGCCGGGGTCGACCGCACCGTCGACGCCGCCGCCCGCCGCCCTGGCCCAGCGGTCGATCAGAACGCCGGCGTCCTTGCCGCGCGGCGACCGGTCGCGCGCCAGGCCCTTCAGCCGCTCGGCCAGATCGATCTCGTTCCCGCCCAGCCCCGGCTCCGACAGCACCGCCGCGATGCGCGCGCCTAGCCGCGCGTCGCCCGCATCCGAGGCCGCGGCGACCATATGCGCCAGCCGAGGCGACAGCGGAATCCGCGCCAGACGCCGCCCATGACCCGTCAATGCGCCCTCACCGTCCAACGCGCCCAGCCGCGCCAGCACCTTGCGCGCCTCGGCGAAGGCCCCGGCGGGCGGCGGGTCCAGCAGGGCCAACCCCTCGGCCGATTTCGCCCCCCAGCGCGCCAGGTCCAACGCCAGGCCGGTCAGGTCGGTCTCCAATATCTCGGGCCGCTGGTGCGGAACCAGGCCGCGCGTCTGTTCCTGATCCCACAGGCGATAGCACACGCCCGGTTCGATCCGGCCCGCGCGGCCCCGACGTTGTTCCGCCGACGACCGGCTGACGCGCACCGTCGCCAGACGGGTCAGGCCGCTGGCCGGATCGAAACGCGGCACGCGCGACAGGCCGGAATCGACCACCACCCGCACCCCTTCAATGGTCAGGCTGGTCTCGGCCACCGAGGTCGCCAGCACGACCTTGCGCCGCCCTGGCGCGGCCGGTTCGATGGCCTGGTCCTGGGCCGCCTTGTCCATGGCTCCATACAGGGGCGCGATCTCGACCGACGGATCGCGCAGCCGTTCGGCCAGCCTCTGGGCCGTGCGGCGGATCTCGCCCTGGCCCGGCAGAAAGGCCAGGATCGAGCCGGTCTCCTCGGCCAGGGCGGTCAGACAGGCGCGGACGACCGCGTCCTCGACCCGCACCGCCGGATCGCGGCCCAGATACCGCGTCTCGACCGGAAAGGACCGCCCCTCGGTCTCGATGACCGGCGCGGCCACGCCCTCGGCGTCGGCCAACAGCCGCGACACGCCCGCGATGTCCAAGGTCGCCGACATGACCACGATCTTCAGGTCGTCGCGCAGCAGGGTCTGGCTCTCGCGCGCCAGGGCCAGACCCAGGTCGGCGTCCAGACTGCGTTCGTGGAATTCGTCGAACAGAACGGCGGACACGCCGTCCAAGCCCGGGTCGTCCAGAATCATTCGGGTGAAGACGCCCTCCGTCACCACCTCGATCCGCGTCTTCGGGCCGATCCGGCTCTGCAGCCGGGTGCGATAGCCGACCGTCTCGCCCGGCGCCTGGCCCAGGGTCTTGGCCATCCGCTCGGCCGCCGCCCGCGCGGCCAAGCGTCGCGGCTCCAGCACCAAGATCCGTCCCTCGCCCACCCCCGGCTGGTCCAACAGGGCCAAGGGAGCCACGGTCGTCTTGCCCGCACCCGGGGGCGCGGCCAGCACCACCGCCGGATGGGCGGCGACGGCGGCCTTCAAGGCGTCGAGAACGGCGTGGATGGGCAACATCACCCCGGCTCTAGCGGCATCGGGCCGGTTCATGAAAGCGTCGTCGCACCTTCACCATACGGAAACCGCGTTGCACGCGGCCCCGACCGCCGCTAGCGTCGCGCGCAACGCGGCACGAGCCGCAGAATTATCGGGAGGGGACCCCATGTGGCGCGTTAAATCGCTCGACGCGATTCTGGCCACGGCTCAGAAGAAATCGCTTCATCGCTCACTAGGACCCGTGCAGCTCACGCTGCTGGGCATCGGGGCGATCATCGGCACCGGCATCTTCGTGCTGACCGCCGCCGCCTCGCAAAAGGCGGGTCCCGGCATGATGTACAGCTTCGTCATCGCCGGCGCCGTCTGCGCGGTGGCCGCGCTCTGCTATTCGGAACTGGCCGCGATGGCCCCGGTGTCCGGCTCGGCCTACACCTACACCTATGCGGTTCTGGGCGAACTGCTGGCCTGGATGGTCGGCTGGGCGCTGATCCTAGAATACGCCGTGGCGGCCTCGGCCGTGTCGGTGGGATGGTCCGGCTATGTGCTTGGACTCATTGAGAACGCCCTGCATTTCGACTGGCCGGACATGCTTCAAGCGGGTCCGACCTGGAGCATGAACGGCTTCATTCCGTCGCCCGACTTCTCGTCCGGGTTCATCAACGTGCCCGCGATCATCGTCGCCCTGGCCGTCACCCTGTTGCTGATGATCGGCACGACCGAGAGCGCTCGCGTCAACGCCGCTCTGGTTCTGGTCAAGGTCGCGGCCTTGACCGCCTTCATCGTCTTGACCCTGCCGATCATCAAGTCCGGCAATTTCCAGCCCTTCGCGCCCAACGGCTGGTTCGGGCCGGAAGGCACCTCGGGCATGGGCATCGTCGGCGCGGCCGCCTCGATCTTCTTCGCCTACGTCGGCTTCGACGCCGTCTCGACCGCTGCGGAAGAGACCAAGAACCCGCAACGCAACGTGCCCATCGGCCTGATCGGTTCGCTGGCGATCTGCACCATCTTCTATCTGCTGGTCGCGGCCGGCGCGGTCGGGGCCATCGGCGCCCAGCCGGTGCTCGGCGCTGACGGTTCGGCCGTCCAGCCGGGTTCGCCCGCCTTCACCGCCGCCTGCGCCCTGGCCGAGAACACCAGCAAGCTGGTCTGCTCGAACGAAGCCCTGGCCCACGTCCTGCGCGAGATCAACTATCCGGCCGTCGGCAACGCCCTGGGCATCGCCGCCATGCTGGCCCTGCCCTCGGTCATCCTGATGATGATCTACGGCCAGACCCGCATCTTCTTCGTGATGGCCCGTGACGGCCTGCTGCCGGAAGCCTTCGCCAAGATCCACCCCAAGTGGAAGACGCCGCACATCGTGACCCTGTTCACCGGCATGGCCGTGGCGGTCGCTGGCGCCCTGTTCCCGGTCGGTCAGTTGGCCGACATCTCGAACTCGGGCACGCTGTTCGCCTTCTTCATGGTGTCGATCGCCGTGCTGATCCTGCGCGTGAAGGACCCGCACCGCCACCGTCCGTTCAAGACGCCGCTGGTGTGGATCATGGCCCCGCTGTCGGCCGCCGGTTGCGCCTTCCTGTTCTGGAACCTGCCGCACGACGCCAAGATGGTGCTGCCGATCTGGGGCGGCATCGGCCTGGTCGTCTATCTGCTGTACGGCGTCCACAAGAGCCACGTCGGCCGCGGCATCGTCGATGTGCCCGAACTGGACCCGAATGCGCCCCAGGTGCCGGTGCCGCCCATGCCGGGCGCGTCGACCCCCGGCGAGGACAACGGCTGATCCGCCGCTCCTGACGAAGACAATGAGACCCCGGAGAGCGATCTCCGGGGTCTTTTCATTTGCGCGGCGCGGCCCGGCGGGCGCCTCGGTTTGAGCGAACGTGAGTCGCAGCAAAGTCAAACGCTTCGTCTGACCATGAAAAGCGTCGGCGCTCGGAACCTGAAGCATTGATCGGGGTTCAGTTCAGCAAGCGACGCCCTGTCACGAAAGGAGTCAAACATGGCTGATGGACAGATCCCCCGCGCCTCGGGCGTGTCCAAGCGCGGTTTCGCCTCGATGGACCCTGCGCGCCAACGCGAGATCGCCCGCAAGGGCGGCGCCAGCGTGCCCAGCGAGAAGCGCAGCTTCTCTCAGGACCGCAACCTGGCCGCCCAGGCCGGACGCAAGGGCGGAGAGGCCTCGCACGGTTCGCGCATCGACAAACCGGCGGATGAGCGGATGGACCCGGCCCTGCCGTCGATCTGAAACGGCGGCGCCGTTCAGCGGCTTGGGGCGATCGGCGTCGGCCGGTCGCCCTTTCGATTCAGACGATCAGCGAACCGGCCGTCCGCCGTGTTTCGCATACTCCAGCCTGGCGATGGCGCGGTTGTGCACCTCGTCCGGGCCATCGGCGATGCGCAGGGTGCGCACCATGGCGTACATCTCGGCCAGGGGCGTATCGCCGGACACGCCCGCGCCGCCGAACGCCTGGATGGCGTCGTCGATGACCTTCAGCGCCATGCGCGGCGCCGCCACCTTGATCTGGGCGATTTCGGAACGGGCGTTCTTGGCTCCCGCCTCGTCCATCATCCAGGCGGCCTTCAGCACCAAGAGGCGGCACATTTCGATATTGGTGCGCGCCTCGGCCACGCGCTGTTCCCACACCGAATGCTCGGCGATGATCTTTCGGAAGGCGGTGCGGTTCAACAGCCGCTCGCACATCAGCTCCAGCGCCCGCTCGGCCATGCCGATCACCCGCATGCAGTGGTGGATGCGGCCCGGTCCCAGGCGGCCCTGGGCGATCTCGAACCCCCTGCCCTCGCCCGCGATCAGGTTCTCGACCGGCACGCGCACATTCTCCAGCACCACCTCGGCGTGGCCGATGGGCCGTTCGTCATAACCGAACACCGACAGCATCCGCTCGACGCGGAAACCGGGCGTGTTCACCGGCACGATGATCTGGCTCTGCTGGGCGTGGACGGCGGCGGCCGGATCGGTCTTGCCCATGACGATGGTCACCGCGACGTTCGGATGGCCCATGTTGGTCGACCACCATTTGCGGCCGTTGATCACATAGTGGTCGCCGTCGCGCGCGATCCGGGTCTCGATATTGGTGGCGTCCGAACTGGCCACCGCCGGTTCGGTCATCAGGAAGGCCGAGCGGATCTCGCCGGCCATCAACGGCGTCAGCCAGCGCGCCTGCTGCTGTTCGTTTCCGTAGAGGTGCAGCACCTCCATGTTGCCGGTGTCGGGGGCGTTGCAGTTGAACACCTCGGCCGACCACAGATGGCGGCCCATCATCTCGGCCAGCGGCGCGTATTCCAGATTGGTCAGCCCCGCGCCGTGGTTCCCCGGCAGGAACATGTTCCACAGGCCCGCCTCGCGCGCCTCGGCCTTCATCGTCTCCATGACCGGCGGCTGGCGCGTGTGATCGCCATGGACCTGCGCCCAATACTCCGCCTCACGCGGCAGTACGCGCTCGTCCAGAAAGCGCCTCAGCTTTTCCTGCCAGTGCAGGGCCTTGTCGCTGTGCCGAAAGTCCATGGCGTCTCCTTCTCCCTCCCCATTCGAGGAGGGTGACGCGAAGCGTCGGGTGGGGAGGGCTGGGCGACACATCCACGGAGTTTGTCTCGTCGAGCCGCCCCCGCCCGTCTTCGCCTACGGCTCAGACACCCTCCCCGTTCGGGGAGGGAGAACCCGGATCACCGCTTCAGCAGCGGCGCCAGCTTCTGGGCCAGCATCATGTCGCCCGCGACCTTCAGCTTGCCCTGCATGAAGGCCATCATCGGGTCCAACTGCCCCTGCGACAGGGCCATGAAGTCGTCCCACGACAGGGAGACGGTGGCGTCGGCGGGCTTGTCCTCATTGGTCACCGCGTTCGGAGCCGAGGCGCCGTCGATGAAGATCTTGCCCATGTCGCCCAGGTCGATCTTGAGCGTCTTGCCCAGACCCGAGTTGTCGCCCAGGGCGGCGCGGATGTGTTCGGTCACTTGAGCCAGGTCGGCCATCGGCGTGTCTCCGTTTAAAGCGGTTGATCCCTCGACCTAGACCCCTGCCCGCCCGGCGCCAAGATCACGTCGGGGAAACTCAGCCCACGGGCGTCTCTTCACGGCCGCCGCGGGATGAGGCGTCCATCCGCCAGCGCGGTTCGCGCGGCTCGCGACGCTCGGTCTCATGGCGGTCATACGCCTCGCGCTCGGGGCGTCGGCTGGGCCGGGTTTGGTCGCCGTCGTCACGGCGGACGGCGCTGGACAGACGCCGCGACGGGCCGCCCTCATCCTTGGCGTCCGGCTCGACCTGACCGATGTCGTCATAGGCCGTCTCAGAGGGTTCGGGCGTCGACATCAGGCCCGGATCGAACCCGTCGACCAGGGTTCCGACCTCCATCGTCGGCCCGGCGGTGAACACCGGCTCGACCGGCTGCACGATCTCGATCTGCAAGCGCTGGCCCGCGGCGGCCGCCGGTCGCCCGCCCGAGGCCGCGCTCATCAGGCCGACGACGACGCCCCCGGCCAACAGCACGCCCCCCGCCGCCGCGCCATGCCGCCAGTCCAGGCCGCGCCGCGCGGCCCAGGCGCGCGCACCGTCGCCCCACGCCCGCAACCGCTCCACGATCTGATCCATCCGCGCCATGCCGACACAAAGCCGCCAATCCGCGCCCGGTTCAAGACCCCGCCCGCCACGCCACCGGATCATGGCTCAACGTCGAGGACCCCGTGCCCGTCAGCCGGTTGGCGCTGTCGTACACGAAGCTCTTGACCCCGTCCGAGGTCAGATTGCCCCGCGCGTCAGAGCTGGCCGACACGCCGTCGATGGTCACCGGCTGGTTCAGGCCGTTGCGGGTCACCGTCTGGGTCCCGGCCGTTAGCCCGGCAAATGAAAGGCCGGTCCTCGGAAGGACCGGCCTTTCAGCACTCAAGATTCTCACTGCAACTCCAAAAAGGCGGCAACACGTTAGCCGCCCCCAAATGTTGCCCTCAGGTTCTTCGAATTAATCCCAGGCTAGGCTTAAGTTGAATGATGAAAGGTGCAGTCTCCCGTCATCATCCACAACGAATGCAGCCTTCCCTTTGCCAAGAATGCAGCCTCTCCATCCGGCTGATATAAGGCGAGGTTCGCCACGACGAGCTATCTCAGCCCAATCATCGATGGATATCAAATAGGGTTCGGCCTGAGAGAATGAAGATGCTGCAATAATTTTGGCTCCGTCATTTCCAATTATTGCGATATTTTCGGAGACAAGACTACTCAACATACGTCTATCATTCTGGCGCTCTAGAAAAGAAACGACATTATTGAAGTATTCCTCTACACGCCGTTTCGTAGTTGTTTTCCCGCAGAGACTATAAGATTTCACATCAGCCGATGGCATTGTGGTTTCCTGCAAGGCCGTTTGACGCACCCGCGAATTAGGCGGATCTTTTGGCTCGCAAGCTGCGACCAGAATGAGTGCTGCGTACAAATAAATGTGAGATGACATAGGATTCAAAATTCCTACCCGCGCCTAAGGCGGCTAAGCAGTCCATCGTATCGCATGACACCAATACTGTAATCGCCGTTGGCAAAAATATTCTGCCTAGAATTGCTTCGTTCCATCAAACCTGGCGACGGCCCGTCTGGTCCTCGCGTGTATCGCAAATTGTCACCTATCGCTCCGTAGTCCCCAGCGGCTATGGCGCTATGGAGGCCCGGACTGTTGGTTGCATTCAACTTGGTCGAACCCACATTAAAGACGACATCGACGAGCGCATCAAATTCTTGTTGTGAAACAGGCAAATCACCTACCAATCTCTCGACAAACTTTTCCGCCCCGCTGACGTCGGCCATGAAAGCATCCTGGATTTGGGCCGCGGTCATCGTGTCACCCATTTGGACCCCAGCGGTATGACCGATACCGATCGTCGGGATATCGCTGCCAACCTGATAGGCTGACGCGCTTACCCCCTCGAATCCGATGATGTTTTTTGCGCCATTGCCAGACAGGTCCAGTTCACTGGCGTCCTGGCAGATTGTCGTGGCAGGCGTTTCACTATTTGCATCTGAAGCAGCAACGCAAATCATCCCCCCCGGATCCGTCGCATTCATCGGATCCAGGCCGACGTAGGCGTACAGGTTCATGCCCTGTTCGTAGCCGACCGGGTCGGTCTGCACGAACCGGCCCAGGCCCGGGTGATAGGCACGGGCCTTGTAGTGATACAGACCGAAGTCCGGCATC